>Ga0310696_10000005_pt1 | contig 503965 bp, 492 predicted proteins | sample AusTroGonzalo_MG_4_FD_203885 | JGI IMG/M metagenome (GOLD analysis project Ga0310696, IMG submission 203885) | Bovine rumen microbial communities from tropical cattle in Woodstock, Queensland, Australia - Gonzalo_02 (v2) (version 2) | ecosystem: Host-associated > Mammals > Digestive system >...
ACCCCCAAATGACAAATCATATTGTGTGAGAGGAATAAGTCTGGATTCCAGTCGGACTTGAAATACGGACTAAAACGTTTTCCCACTTCATCAATTTTGTCTTCATCCGAGTAGATCAGTTTTGCAGTCGGGTTGCGCTCAAGTGCTTCAAAAATATGGTAAAGGGCCTCGGGCGCCAACACATCGTCTTGGTCCATTAACGCAATCCACTCGCCAGTCGCGAGTTCAAGTGCGCTATTGGAGGCTGCGGAGATGTGGCCATTGGCTTCACGAAAAGTGACCAGTATCCGCTTATCCAGCGCCGAATATTTGAGAAGTTCTTCGCGAACTTTTGGATTTGTAGACTTATCATCCGCGATGCAAAGTTGCCAATTTGGATAAACTTGGTCACGAACCGATTGAACAGCCTCCCGCAGCCATGTCAAGTTAGGATTATAGACCGGCATCACAACGGATATTTGAGGTAGTTGCTTCGGCCCTTTCAGAAGCGCGTTGACTTGCGCGGGTTCTAACTGATTAAGAGATCCGTAATTATGGAGCCATTCCGAATAATCATTTCCGAATAAAAGACCTCTGGAGCTTGCAATGGAAGCTTCCCTGGTTCTTCGTATCAAACCTGATATACCATCACGCCGAATTATTCTGATAGCGCGCTCTACCGCTGGTTTGAGACCACCGCTGCGACGTATCATTCTCGGAAAAGTACCAAAAATTCTTACAGTGCTACGGATCCGATTGCCAAAAAATCGATAAGGCGCGGTTAATCTCCAGCTCATTGAACGTTGGTACGCGAGCAGTTCATTAGCTTTCCGCGAGAGCTGATTTTCAAGCTCACTTCCAAGCTGGCTCGTTTCTGAGAACCTAGATTTTAGCTCAGAAATCTCCCTTCTAAGGGTATCAACGCGATGGTTCAGTTCATCGTTCTCTCGCGTCAGTCTGTCATTCAGACGATGCTTGTCTTCTATTTCAATTTCTAAACTCTGGATATGTCGAGAACACTCATCTAACTCCTTTACTTTTGCGCCCAGCGCATCTTGTTTGAGAAGAACAGTGGATTCCGCCTGAACCGCAGCACCAAGCCGTGCATAGACTTCTCTAACGGCGCTCGCTCCAGCTTCAGATTTTGTGAGATCAAACATCGCGCGTATGGCGGTTGGCAACTCCTTGCCAACGCCCAGAACGCCAAGCCCATGCCCGTGAAAAAATTCAAAAGATGGATAGGATGTGCACAACGTTTCCCATAATTTATAGACGCCAAAGCCCCGTTCCCTGACATTCGTATCGTGGAAAATCACGACTGCGCGATCTGAAAGCTTCGGCCTCCAAGTTTCGAAGTCGTGCTCCACATCCTCGAGAAAGTGGCGTCCGTCGATGTGAAGCAAATCTACCATCCCGTCTCTGAAATGCGTAGAGGCCTCATCAAATGTTGATCGTACAAGGTTGGAAAAGGCAGAATAATTTTTGTCGTTGTAGGTCCTTACCGATTCGAATACGGCTTCCGAGTATTGGCCGGAATGCTCGTCCCCTTTCCATGTGTCCACCGCGTAGCATCGCGTTTCAATTTCGAGCCTTTGCACCGCTTGGCAGAATGCGAAGTAAGAGAAGCCGCTATGAGTTCCGAGCTCGACAAAAGTTTGCGGTCTGAGCGCATCAATGAGCCAGAATGCAAAAGGGCCGTGCTCCAGCCAAGCAGAGTCTGTCAAGACATTGTTTATCGGCCAGAATGAAGCCCGGGAAAATGCCTTGTCCAAGCCTTGCAACGTACCTGCGATCAAGGCCTCAGCTTTTTGGTTAGAACCACGATTCATGAACCTTGTTTCCTTCTCAAGACGATCGTCCAGTGCCCATTATCTCAACCAATTTCGTTTGGCTGACTACTTTACCAGAGTCGAGTTCAACATATATGACTGCTAAGGTTGAAAAGCCGGAGTTGCCATGGCACACTACGCTCCCCATCCCCGTCCATTGTCTTCCAGCGTTGTATTCAGGTTCAATTTTTCGCCTTCGTTGCACGTGTCAAATGCATTTATCTGCAAATATTGCCATAAATGGGGTGGGCGCGAATCCAACTGCTTTGTATCGGCAAAAACCGGCCTGCCGTTGGATTTTACAACAAGACTTAATCCCTCGGCTGAAGGCCGGTGCAAGATTGGTACAATAAGGTTATGGCACACCGCATCGAGAACATTGTACATCACACCCACTAATGTTCTCATCGGAAGAAACCCCAAGTACCACTAATCTCAGCTCCCTTGTAACGTGTGCTGATTAAAAGCGTTGGCGGCATTCCCGGACTGGCTGCAGCCCCCGAATGTATGACCTCTGTTCGAAGCGGTGCGAACTCACCCGGTTGGATCAGAAAAGGCTCCTTGGGTAAGGGCGGTAAATTCAAGCGGCAGGGCGATTCGTCTTCACCAAAAATAGCCAATAGAGATATGGGAAAAGCCGCGTCGGCAGAAGCCATGTTTATGGGCACGGCAAAACCGCGATAGCTGCCGCTTAGACCAACAGCTTTGGCAATATCGGAATAAGGTTGAAGTGGGACCGTGTATCCCAGAACATTTTGACTTGAGTCGATGGCAACTATCCAACTTGGAGTTTGCCGTGCAGCGTTTGTCACCCAGCCAACGGCCTGCCACGCCGAAGCAGAAAGGCGTTGGACTTTTTCGACGGACCCAAGTTCACAAGCCTGGGCTGGTTTATCAGTCCACTGTTTCCAACTCGATCCCGATAGTCCAGGGTTATCAGCGAATAGATTGAGTTTGGCGTCTCGGAGAAAATCAATAGTCGGCCTTATGCGGTCTGGTAAGGGGTACAATTTCAGCAGTTGCTCATCAGGAAACAACCCCGAAGACAGAAAATATCCAGCCTGGTTGACTTCATTCGTGTGGCTGGCACCGGCAACATTACCCGGCCTCAAACTGGTCCATGCCGCAACACTTAAGGCAAGAAGAATCCATGATCCCGATCGTGCCTGACGAAGCGACGGTCGATAATCGGCTATCACTGTCACTCGAAACAGTATGGCGAAAAGTGTCATCCACAGAACAAGCATAGGCGTAGAGTAGCGCGACGCCAATGCTGCGCCTGGGCCCAGCGAAAACCGTCCCCACGCCGCACCAACGGCCGTTGCAAAAAGAAAACTCGCTAGCGCAAAGAGGCCCGCCAAAGCATCGTCAAGCCGACGCCCGCGCAGAAACGGTATTAGAACATAGGATAAAAACAAGATACAATAGGCTCCGAACAAGAGCAGACCAAATATTGCGGCAATAACCCCTTTGCTGGTGATCGGGCTTCCGAGCATACCGAAGAAGAAAGATATAAAATTGCCAAATGTCTTTAATGCCGGATCTCCAACGGCAGTCGCACCCTTTGTCAGGACGATAAAAGCACCAATGAACAATGCCGCGACGAATGCATAAAGCATCGTTTTAATCGGCCGGTAGCGCCGCAGAACAAGCAGGATGAGAATGGAAACAGGCAATGCGATGCCGTTGCCCATTGAAAACACGCCCAAACCCGTTGTGATGATCAATCCAGCAAACCACCAAGGGGATGTGACTTGCTCACGATCGCTGATTTTCAATCCGATGAGACAGCTTATCAGCGTGAAGATCAGCACGAGATAAAACTGAGGTTGGAAGCCCCACAGCAAGTTCTCCCATTGGGCCAGCGAAAATCCCGATGCAGAGAAAAGCAGAAAGAAGGGATAGAAATACTTGCTCTCTCTGTCATTGATGAACAACAACTTGGCCAAAAGCCACGCAATACAAAATGTTGCGATACCGATTGAAACGATCAGGGGGCCATTGGTTAAGCTGAAAAAATAATAATCGAGAAAGAAAATCAACTTTGTCGTCGCAATGACATGCTCGTTATGCGCAGCAAAAAGATACTGAAGCGAGAGTGTGTCTTGCTTTGATCTCGCAAGCTCAGTCGCAAATTCCCACTGATCCCAATAAAGGGGGACCATATAGTTCGCCCGCACGAATAAAATCGAGTAAACTATGAGAACCAAGGAGATCAAGCAGACCAGCGCCAGGAACATCGCGTTCCTTGTGACCATTCTAAGCATTGATTATTGTCTATCCTTACGGGCGAAAGTGAATGATTTATGCGCGAGGTAGCTGGTGATAACGGGGCTCAGGACGCCGATGATATGAGCTGTCGTGTCCGCGTTCCACGTGTAATTGATCAAGGGGAAAAACCAGCGGGCCAGACCGACGCTGACGAGCCAGACCTGCAGGAGCGACACCAGATTGACCAGGCCGAACCGAATGTATTCCTGGCGCACGGAACTGCCCGACTGATCGAAGACGAACAGCTTCATCAGGATATAGGCTGTTGTCATTCCAGCCAGGTAAGCCAGCACGATTGCCGCGCTGAACGGCATGATCTGCGACAGGGCAATGCGCGAGGCAATGTTCACCGCAGCTGCGATACCACCCGAAATGACAAAACGCAGAAATGGCGAGGCGACGATTGCAGTCGCTCGTTCACGCATCAGACGACCGCCTCGGCCATGGACCTGCCAAAGCGGATGCTCTCCGACACACCCCGGTCTTCGGGATAGTAAAAGCATGTGTCGGCAATCTGCAGGCCAGAGATCGGTGTCTGGACCGCTGGCAATTTCTCGTAAAAATTGGGCTCACAGACCGGCTGGGCATACCGAAGACGGCCCACCGTTGCGTCGATGAGATCGCTTCTGCTAATGGCCGGATTGATGCGCTGGATGTAGCCGAACGCCTCATCGACGAACTGCTGATCCGTCCACTGCCATTTCGGCTGGCTGGTCGGCATATAATAGGGCACGTAAACAATCGTATTGTCCACCGGACGCAGGTTGGAAAACTCGATGATACCGGGAATATCAATGTTTTCATCGACAATATTGAGCCAGAAATTCTTCGTGACCGACCGCTTGAGCTTGAACAGCAGGCAGACAACGCCGATATTGCGGATCGCGTCGTATCGATCCCGCCAGGACTGCGGAAGATCCGGAGCAAGTTTGGACACCAATGGCGTCGGCACCGTGGAAATCACCGCATCGCCGGAGAAAAACCTCCCGCCTGCCGTAACACCAATGACCTTTCCGTTCTCAGTTTCTATTTTTTCGGCCGGGGCTGCGAGATGTAGCCGCCCGCCTTTTGCTTCAAACGCAGATACCAGTGCCTTGACGAGGGTCTCGCTTCCTCCCTCGATATAGCCCAGTTCCTCCTGAAATATCGAACGGCGGGAATTGCCAATGCGCTTGATGCGCGTGGCGATCCAGGATGCGGAGATATCGTCCGACAGTTCGTAGAACTTGAGCTGCATCAGCCGGCGCCAAAGCGTCTCATAGACTTCCTTGCCGGACCCGCGCTCGATCCATTGTCTGGCAGTCAATTTTTCAATGCTGCTGAAGACCTTTGCCTTCGTCGTCAAAAACATCTGCACGCCAGTGCGCAACTTCGCAATGAAGCTCAGATGCGGGAACATCAGCAGTGAAATGGGGCTTCCCCAAGGATGGACCTTGTCTTTCATGTAATAGGCCATGGAGGTTGGCGTCCAGCGCATCTTGTCGCCGATACCGAGCTCGTCCATCAAGGCGAAGGTCGGCTTGTCGGTTTTGCAGACAAAGTGATAGTACCGCTCGATCGACAATCCACCGAAGTCAAAGTGGGCAGCCATGCCGCCCGGTTTGCTGTCTGCCTCGATCAAATCAACTTCATGACCAAGCGTTACGGCCCGGTGCGCTGCGGCAAGCCCCATCGGGCCAGCACCTATGACGATGATCCTGCTCATGTAAAATCCTCAGAAATCCAGAACGATGCCGGAATAGCGGGCATCAAGATATGTTTCTTCCAGCGCAGTGCGCAGCGGCGTTGCTTTGATGCCGAATATTTCCGGCCAATCGATCACCGGAAATGTTTCCGGTATGACCAGCGCTTCGAGCTGCCGGGTGGTGAACGGCGGATTGCTGTTGAACTTGCCGTACACGAACAACAGCGCCCAGAACAGGTGATAGGGCAAATGAACGATCCTGGCTTTCGGCTTAACCGTGTCATGTATCAGTTGGATGAGATCGCCATAATGAATCTGCTCCAGCCCCGATATGTCATAAGTTCCTGTTGCGCGGCTGGCCAAACCGGACGCGATGATCGCGGCGAAATCGCCGACATAAAGCGGTTGACGGATAAACTTGCCGTCACCGGGAATGGGAAAGATGGCGGTCCGGTCCATAAACCTGCGCAACCAGCCCAGATGTTTGCGATCGAACCAGCCAAACATCAGCGTCGGGCGCAATATCAGATGCGGAATGTCGCCGACGGTATCGATGAATTTCTCTTGGGCCGTCTTGGAGCGTGTGTAGAAATCATCGGCCTGCGAGTGCACGACCGAAGAAGAAATCTGCACGAAATAGGGTATGCTGTGCTTTCGCATAGCCGCGACAATGTTTTCAGTGGCCGTGACATTGTTGTCGGTGAACTCCTGTTCGTGGAGACCGCCAATCTGCGCTTGATTGAGCACCAGGGCATCGGCGCCGGCCAGGGCATCCATCCATGGGCCCGGCTTGGCGAGATCGGTTTCGATTGTCTCGATTTCCGGATGCATCCGCCGCAGCAAAGCGGTGTTTGTCGGGTGCTTATCGATCCCCACGATCTTGATATCCGGGTTCGTTTTCAGCCTGGCGATCAGGTTTTGACCAACAAGTCCTGCTGCGCCAGTTATGATAATCCGTCGTGTCATATGCTCATCCGATTGAAGATCACAGTCGGCAGATTGCGGATGATCAGCATGATCAAACGCCAGCGGCCGGGGGCGTAGAAAACTGGGCCGGTGCGATCCGCGGCGCGCCGTGCCACTCGCGCAATCTGTTCGGGCGTTGCCCACAAGGCGCCTTTGCGGTTCATACCCTCCGTCATGGGCGTGATGGTTGGCCCCGGTTTGACGATGGCAGCGCGCGGACCGTTGCTGGCAAAGCGATGGGAGATACCTTCAACGAGTGTGGCAAGCCCGGCCTTGGCCGCGCCATAGACATAATTGGCCCGTCGCCCCCGATCGCCAGCCACGGATCCCAGAACGACAAGCGAACCCCTCGCCTGCCCTTCAAATACATCGGCGACAGCGAGGCACCATGCGGCAACCGAGTTGAAATTGACCTGCAATATCTCCTCGGCAACGTCCGTGGACTGCTCCGCCTCATCCTGCTCGCCCAGCACGCCATAGGCGATAAGCACATGGTCCACGCCGCCGAGCGTTGCACAGAATTGCGCAAGCGCAGAGCGCACATCCTTTGGCACTGCCAGATCATAAACGGCAGTCTCGGCGCGGATGGCGCCCCTTACCTTCAAGTCAGCGGCGATCGCGTCGAGCTTGGCTTGTTGCCGCCCGACCAGCAACAGGTCGGCACCTTCGCTTGCGTAGAGGCGAGCCGTCGCTTCGGCAATCGCCGACGTTGCTCCCAATATGATGACACGCACGAAATTATTCCTCTTCTTTACTCGCTTATCCGGCGCCAAAAGGCGGACGAGAATGCTGGATCGACATGCTGTGCAAACGTTTCCCAAGCGGGATAACCAGCGCGAAACATTGCCGCGGAAATACGCCCGTCCTTCGCAGGGTATAGCCGTCCGCCAGCTTCGCGCACGATGTCATCGAGACGGCTCAATAAATCAAGGGTCAACTGGCCACGGTTGGGGAAATCAAGGGCAAGCGTTGTACCAGCCTGTGGAAAGGACAAAAGGCCGGGCGATACCTTCTCACCGAACGTCTTGAGCACCGCAAGGAACGAGCCTTCGCCAGCCCTTGAGATGGCCTTGAGCATTTCCGTGGTCGCATCCCTTGCCACAATGGGCGGCACAACCGACTGGTATTGGTACATTCCCCGGCGGCCGTATATCCGGTTCCAATGCCCGATGCTATCCAGCGGATAGAAATACGGTAGATAAGGGGTGGTAGCCTTGCCAGCCGCACGGCTGCCCTTGTAAAAGTATAGGCTGTTGAACAGCCCGATCGACAGATTGTTCAGGACAAACGACGGCATCGAGAAGGGCACCGTTAACTTCGGCTTTTCCACCCTTGCCATCTTTGTTCCTCTGGGTGCATGCCGTGCACGGGTGAACAAGCCTCTTCCGAGAGCGTTTCCCTTTGCCAGACAGTCCACCCACGCCACCGTGTAATCGGCACTGCCTTCGCTCTCAGCAGCCACGGCAAAGAATTCATCCACATTGGCAAAGGGAAGCGTCTCAACGTCCATGAGTGCGCTGGGAATGCGCATCAGCTCAATTTCAGCCCATGTGATCAGTCCCGTCAGCCCAAGCCCCCCGATCGTCGCAGCGAACAATCCGGTTTGATCATCGTCTCTCAGCTCGATCTCGGTACCATCCGACCGAAGCAGCCCGATGCGGCGCACCCATCTGCCGATCGTTCCGGCAAGATGGTGGTTCTTGCCATGAACATCATTTGCAATGGCCCCGCCCAGGGTTACAAAACGCGTTCCAGGCGTGACCGGCAAAAAAAATCCGCGACGAACGAACAGATCGAGTATATCGGCAAAGGAGATGCCGGCTTCCGCACGCAACAATCCTGTTGCCGGATCAAATGAAATAATCCGATCAAGCGCAGTCATGTCGACAAGCGCCCCGCCGGGATTCAGTCCGCTGTCACCGTAAGAGCGGCCAAGGCCCATGGCGAGAAGACTGTGATCGGCATCACGTGCCTCTGCAATACTGCGAGGCAACTGATCCCGCCAATTCGGCCGGCTGACAAAATGCTGCCCCTGCAGGATTCCACCCCACGAGCGGATATCGTCTGTCGAGACAAATGATCTCATAGAGCAGCCACGAAGAGCATCGCGACCAAAAGACCGAGCACGACACTGGGCTTGTCACGCAAAGCAAAACTGACGGGATCGTCATTCATGCGCCCCCGATGCGCCAGCAGCCAAATCCGACCGACCCAGATCGCAAGAAAAACGGGAATTCCACCGAGCAGATTCGGATGGGAATAGACCGACCCCGGAAGCATCTCCTCAACGATGAACAGGACCATGACCAGCAGGGACGCCACGGCGGACGCTATGCCAAACGCGAGGGTTAGTGGTGCATCCTCGAGCATATAGCCCCGGCTGGCGAGGCTGTGAGACCCTGTGGAGGTGGCACGAATAATTTCCGTATGACGCTTGGCGACCGCCAGAGAGAAGAAGAAGAACACTGAAAAGGTCAAAAGCCAGGCAGATGCAGGCAGCCGAAGCAGCGTGATCCCCATGATGAGACGCGTTGTAAACAAAATGCCGATGACCAGCGTATCAAGAATAGGCACGCGCTTGAGGCCAAAGGAGTACGCAAGCGTCAGCACGAGATAGCTTGCCAATGCGAGGGAAAAATAAGGCGTTAGCAGGAGAGAACCGACAAACGCCACGACGAGACCGATGCAGGCCATCGCCAGGCCCGTGGCGATCGGAAGCCGTCCGCTGGCCAGCGCGCGATTGCGCTTCGACCAATGCTGCCGATCAGCACTGAGATCGGCCAAATCATTCAGAAGATAGGTCGAGGATGTGACAATCAAGAGACAGAAAAGACCCAGAACCGTATCGCGAATAACGGTGAAATCGCCCCAGGCATGCGCCAGAATAAGCGGAACGAAAATTAGAGCGTTCTTCGACCAGTGATGCACCCGCAAGGCTTTGAGACTATCCTTCAAAGTCAGAGGATGATTGCTGAATTCTGCTTCAATCGGCTTGCCCAGATCACGCGCTGCCTTTGCGACGCCGGTGGAAACGCCTGCTAGGACTATTCCCGCGGCCAATTTCCACACCGGCAAGTCTGCCCTGCTGTCGCCGACATAGACAAAGCCATCAGGAAAAGTACGCGCTAGATGTTCTGCCTTCACACGTCCCTTCAGATTTGCGGTATCGGAGCCGATGGCGCTCGCAAAAATGCCGATACGCCGCGAAATATTGTCAACCACTGCCTGATTTGCTGCAGAACAGAGATGAATCTCCCGGCCGGCAGCAGCTTGCTCACGCAACCACTTCACAAGGTCCTCGCGAAGCGGCAGGACCGTTGATGCCAGGTCAACCTTTGACGCCAAAGCGGCCTTCAAGGCAGCGCGGCCCCGCAGCATGCTGGGAGCAGCGCGAATAAGCGTCGCGGGTTGGGTGAAAAGAGCTGCAACCACTTGTTCGTGCAGCGTGTCAGTCAGGATAAGTGTCTTATCCAGATCAACGACGATGGGGTACCGCGTCAACTGGACACCGGCGTTCTCTGGAGTGACCTCTCCATTCAATTCGCGATATGCCAATTCCATAACGGGCTATAACTTTCCAAGGTGACGCTGAACTCATAGCCTTCTGGCACAAATGGCTTATCGCCACAAGTCCAGCTTCCTCATGCAGTCTGCATCAGGCCAAGCCGATATTGGGCAAACCATTGCCTCCATCAGACACGGGCAGCAGGTGCCTTCTGCGTTATTCTTATCATGATGCAAGGCCGGCCGCGGCTCCGTTGCGCGCCCTGAAGCCGCCTGATCAATCAAACCGTTTGTGCCGGCCTTTCGGTCAAATTCCGGAATCGAAAATCAAAATCACGCGCGATATCGGAAAGCTTCACCTCGGCAAAACGCGACAGGAGCATTTGTTCCGCCGCGTCGAAAGCGTCAGTCAAGGCTGCATTGACCGATTGCTCCACGAGACAATCCGGGTGGTCGATGGCTATACCGATCGCAAACATTTCCGGTCGCCCCAATGCCTGGTGCACGTCAAGCAGCGATATTTCCTCAAGCGGACGCGCCAGTATCCAGCCCCCGCCATGCCCCTTATCGGAACGGACATAACCGGTATTTCTCAAGCCCGCCATGGTTCGCCGCACCACCACCGGATTGGTGTTCAGCATCTTCGCAATATTGTCGGACGTGATCGAACCGTCGTGCCGATCCATATGGATCAGGACATGGAGCATTCTCGACAGTCGGCTGTCATGTCTCATACTGGTTATTCTCCTTCTGCATGCATAGCACACGCGAACGATACGTAATAGAATAAGTTACATGACTATTGACGGAAATTTTCATGTAACTTATGTTGTTATATAATTCAAACTCCGATGCGATCCGGCATTGGAAATATCTTGCCTCCCGCAATGAAGGAGCTTCCATGACCTATGATGCCATTGTTATCGGCGGCAGTTTTGCCGGTCTTTCCGCCGCCATTCAGATTGCCCGTGCTCGCCGGCGCGTGCTCCTGATTGACGCTGGGCTGCCCCGCAACCGCTTCGTCGAAGCGTCCCACGGCTTTCTGGGTCAGGACGGCAGGCGGCCCCGCGATATCATTGGCGATGCGCGGCGGCAGCTTTCCATCTACCCGACAGTGGAGTTTATCGATAGCGTGGCTGTATCGGCCGGCAAAGCCGACGACCATTTTGCCGTTGCGTTGGCCGACGGCACCGAAAAACGGGCCATGCGTCTCATTCTGGCAACCGGCGTGAAAGATGATCTGCCGGTAATCCCTGGCCTACCGGAGCGATGGGGCGTGTCGGTTCTTCACTGCCCATATTGCCACGGCTATGAAGTTGGCGGCCAAGCACTGGGCGTTTTGGCCAATACACCCCTGTCGGCACATCAGGCACTGCTGATATCGGATTGGGGACCGGCCACATACTTCACTCAAAATACGTTTGAGCCGGATGCGGAGCACCTATCCGATCTGGCGGCGAGGAATGTACCGATCGAACGGACACCGGTTGTCGAGCTACTGGGCAATGCACCCCGGCTTGAAGCGGTCAGACTCAGTGATGGCAGGGTTGTACCTGTCGATGCTATTTTCACCGCGCCGAAAACCAACATGGCCAGCCCGCTGGCGGAACAGCTTGGCTGTGCTTTCGACGATGGTCCGCTTGGGGCATTCATTCGTGTGGACGACTGGATGCAGACAACGGTCAAGGGCGTTTATGCGGCCGGCGATGCAGCCAGTCCCATGGCCAATGCAACAATGGCCGCAGCGGCTGGTGTCAAAGCCGGGGTTGGCGCGCATCAATCGCTCGTCTTCGCAAGATAGACCATGCGCCCCTACTGCACGTTACCATGGCGACGGTTTCCGCTTGACTCAGCTGCGTGCGAAGACTCAACTAAGACAAGGAAACCGCTAAGATGGAGCGACGATCATGGATGCCGATGAAGCCATTGCACTGATCTCCGCGTCTGGCATCGAACTCACCGACCGCCGCCGAAATGCCAGCAATGACGGCTGGTCTTTGAGCTTTGCCAACGGGTCCGTTGTCGATGTGAAGGACAGCGGTGCGCTGTCTGCATCCGGCAACGGAGTTGCAGAGGTGGCAAGGCTGCTTGACCTGCCCGGACAATCCTAGAGCTTTGCTGTTTGAACAAAGAAGTCTCTGACGGCTCGGCAGCGCTATTGTTCGGGCGGAGTGTAACCATCGGTCAGCGTATTGAGAAAACTGATGACGTCCTGGATCTCGTCCGGTGTGAGAGCCGGCGCTTCCCCGGCCTGCCGGTCGAAGGGCGGATCCATGTTCACATTGGCTTTGGCGTCCACTGGCAGATCGTCATATTTGTCAACGCTGCCATCAGACTTGCGTGGATACCAACGCTCTGGCCTGGTTTCGCGCTCGACATAGAACTCCACGGCTTGCTGCAAGGAGTGAAAGACGCCGTTGTGAAAGAATGTCTTGCGAAGCGCCACATTGCGCAGTGTGGGCGTGCGGAAAAGACCGCAATAGTCCATGCGGTTCAAGAAATCCGTCCGGAGCGGACCACAAAGGCCCAGATCAAAATAATGAAGGTCCCTGTTTGCGGGAATCTCGGGATTGCGCGGCGCACCCAAAGCAATCAAACCGTAATCGGTAAATTGCGGCGGCGTCCCGTCATTGCCGCGCTGACTCACATGGCATGACGCGCAATTGCCTTTCGCGGGCGCATTGAACAGATCCAAGCCTCGGGCTTCCTGCGGGTTCAGCACGGCTTTTCCGGCGAGCACCGCATCGTACTTGCTCGTGTAAGGGTAAAAGGTACGGTAGTCCTGTTCGAACACCTCCAGTGCCTTGAGGGCGGTATTGACCAGAACAGATGTGTCCGGCGTGCTTGGCAGACCGGTGACTGCTGCAATCCTGGCGCCGTAATCTGCCGCGATCAGCCGCCGGGCAATGTCCTCATCGCTTTTGTTGCCCATTTCGAAATCGGAAAGCAGCGGGATCCTCGCTTGTTGCTGGCCGCGGTCAATCCGGCCATCCCAAGTCAGCCCGCCCGTCGGGCCATTGTCGATGCTTTCGTCCGCATCATCTTCCGATTCAAAAAAATGTTCGGTGAACGGCGGGACAGCTTGCAAATATTTGAGCGATGGCACCGCCCTCACCCCAGGCTGCCGCAGATCGCCGCCGCCCAGCTGAACCGCAAGGCCATTGGCGGCGGCAAAGCCGTGGGCCGGATCATGGCAGGACGCACAGGAGAGCTTGCCGGAGCCTGACAAGGCAGGATCGAAAAACAAGGCCTGACCGAGCGCGCCAAGTGCTTTCACCTGCTCGCGCACCTGCGCGCGCGATGGTTCCGGCGCGGCTTTGCCTGAACTTTCCGTGACCGCACTGTGCGCTGCCACCGCAGCGCTGATCGTCGCGACGATGCAAAGGATCACCGCCCGGTGCTTTGTGCTTGTGTATCCAAGAGGCTTTATGATTAGCTTCCTCCGTCAGATCCCCGGGCACGTTTGGACGGCTTGTGGGTATGGTGGAGTAAACTTGAAAAGTTATCAACATATAGCCGACAAGGAGACTGCCAGCATGCGGATAAATATGATTGCGACCGCTTCGGTGATCAGTGCCGCCATGGGTGGGCTCTCTTCCGCATCGGCGGCCGGATACAATGACGGTCATTCCAACACTCTGAACCTGATCGACACCGTGGTGGTGATCTACGCAGAAAACCGCAGTTTTGATAATCTTTATGGCAGTTTCCCCGGAGCAGACGGCCTGCAGGGGGGTTCGGACGCAGCGCTCACCCAGCTTGACCGCGACAACACTCCGCTACGCGAATTACCGCCTGTTTGGGGCGGATTGACCGCAAAGGGCGTTACCCCACCGGTCACGCAGGCGGAGACCGAGCACCTTGCCAATCACCCCTATCGGGTCGACGATCCTCAGGGGTTCAATCTCCCCCTCGGCACAATCACCCACGATTTGTGGCACCGGTTCTATCAAAACCAGATGCAGATCAATGGCGGCAAGAACGATAAGTTCGTCGCCTATGCCGATTCCGGCGCAATGGTCATGGGGCTTTGGGACGGCTCGAAGACGGCGATGTGGAAGGTCGCGCAAAAATACACCCTTGCCGATGAATTTTTCATGGGCGGCTTTGGCGGCTCGTTCTTCAATCACCAATGGCTGATATGCGCGTGCGCGCCCCAATACGCCCATGCCGACACCAGCCCGGCCAAGCCTTCTGTCGCCGTGGTGGAACCGGATGGCGTCTCGTTGACGCTCGCTGCCAATTCACCCAAATCGGCAATCGATGGCATCCCAAAATTTGCCGGCGATGGCAATCTCACCCCGGACTTTTACGCCGTCAACACCATGCAGCCACCCTATCAGCCGAGCGGCAACACGCCCGCAAAGAACGCCGACGCGGCGACCGCGGACCCTGCAAACCCGACAACCCTCCCGCCGCAGACCGAACCGACGATCGGCGATATGCTCAGCCTGAAGCATATCAGCTGGGCCTGGTATGGCGGTGCGTGGCAGGATGTGCTGGACCACGGCAACAAAACGCCGGTTCCCAATTTTCAGTACCATCATCAGCCGTTCAACTATTATGCGAATTTTGCGCCGGGAACAGCGGCACGCACCGAGCATCTGCTCGATGGCGGCTTGGCTGGATCGCAATTCATCAAGGCAATCGACACTGGCACACTGCCGCAAGTTGCCTTCTACAAACCGCAGGGTGATCTGAACGAGCATTCCGGCTATGCGGATATCGAGGCGGGCGATGCGCATATTGCCGACCTTATCGGGCATCTGGAAAAAAGCCCGCAATGGCCGCATATGCTGGTCATCGTCACTTATGATGAAAATGGCGGTATATGGGACCACGCCGCACCGCCGAAAGGCGACCGTTGGGGACCTGGCAGCCGTATCCCAGCCATCATTGTCTCGCCGTTCGCCCGCCGCGGTTTCGTTGATCACACGCCGATGGACACAACCTCGATTCTACGCTTCCTGACCAGGCGTTTCGAATTGCCGACATTGCATGGGATCACGGTCCGTGATGATGCGGTGGCCTCCCACAATCAGCCGCCATTGGGCGACCTGACCAGTGCTCTCGACATGACAAACAGCCAGTAAGCGCCTGGAAAGAGGCTCAGCCCTGCTGGCTCATGCTGTATTTTATCTGGCGCATCTGGGTGATGACACGCTCCATTTCCTCGTCTGACAGGATCGGCGGTTCGCCCAAAGTGAGTGCCTGGACATAGATGCGCGACAAGGTTTCGACTTCGATTGCAAGCCAAAGGGCGGATTCAAGCGTCACCCCCAGGGATATCTGACCATGCTGGCTGAGCAGGCATGCCAGCCTGTTCTCCAGTGCGACGATCGCATTGTCGGACAGTGCCTGCGTTCCAAAGGTGGCATAGGGCGCGCAACGGATCGTCGTTCCTCCGGCAATCCCGGTCATGTAGTGGAAACTCGGGATTGTCTTGTTGTGGCACGCAAGCGTTGTCGCATAGACCGAGTGGCAATGCAGAACCACATTGATATCGGAACGCTTCTGCAGGATATCGCGGTGAAAGCGCCATTCGGACGATGGCGGCCGCCCCACATAACTGCCATCGAAGTGCATCTCGACGAGATCGTCCGGCTGCATGGTCTCATAAGGCAGGGACGACGGTGTCACAAGAAATCCGCGATCCGTGCGCACGGAGAGATTTCCCGACGTTCCCTGGTTGACGCCGCTCGAGTTCATCAACCGGCACGTCGTCACCATTTCCCGGCGAAGATCGATGGAATCTTGTACTGATGTGGTCATTCAGGCATCTTCCCGCTGCTCATGGCATCCCGACGGATTTATCACCGCTTACTTTGCGGAAACAAGGCGCTCAAACCCTCCGCCGAGGCTTGGGCAACGCCACGTTCGGTAATCAGCCCGGTTATGAGACGCGCGGGGGTCACATCGAAAGCCGGATTGGCGGTGGGGCTGCCCGTCGGGGAAATCTGCACGGAGGCGATTTTACCGTCGGCTGCCAGTCCCTGCACATGAGACACTTCCGCACCGGCGCGTTCTTCAATCGGAATCTCGCTGATCCCGTCATGGACAGTCCAATCGATCGTCGGGGAAGGCAAGGCCACATAGAAGGGAACGTTGTTGTCCTTGGCCGCCAGGGCTTTCAGATAGGTGCCGATCTTGTTGCACACGTCGCCGTTGGCCGTCGTCCGGTCGGTACCGACAATAACCATGTCCACCTGACCATGCTGCATCAAATGTCCGCCCGCATTGTCGACGATCAGCGTATGCGGCACACCGTGTCCGTTCAACTCCCATGCCGTCAGTTGCGCGCCCTGGTTGCGCGGACGTGTCTCATCAACATAGACATGAACGTTGATCCCCTCCTCCGCCGCAACGTAGATGGGAGCGGTTGCTGTGCCGTAATCGACGGTTGCGAGCCAGCCTGCATTGCAATGGGTGAGAATATTGACCGGCTCGCCCGGCTTTTTCCTTGCGGCAATATCGCGAATGATTTCGAGGCCGTGCAGGCCGATCTGACGATTGAGCTGTACGTCTTCCTCGGCAATGTCAGCCGCCCGGCGATAGGCGGCCGCCATGCGGTCCTTTTCCGGTAGCGGCAGCAGATACTGGCGCATCGTATCGAGCGCCCAGCGGAGATTGATGGCCGTTGGCCGGGTTTCATGCAGCTTGTCCCACACATCGTGCAGTGCGGCATCGGAGGGATCATCCGCCATGGCGATCGCAACGCCATAGGCCGCCGTCACCCCGATCAACGGTGCGCCGCGCACCCACATATCGCGGATGGCAATGGCGACATCATCGACCGTTTTCAGTGTCACCACCTTGAATTCGTGGGGTAGCCAGCGCTGATCGATAATATCGACGGAGCGACCATCATTGTTGAGCCAGATGGTGTGATAGTGACGGTCTGCGACTTTCACAGGGTAATCTCCTTTTCAAGCCGCTCAACCAAACCGTTGATTTCAGCCAAACTATGGATATGGCGCCGGTTGCAGGCCAGATGACGGCCGAATTTAAGCGCCTTGGATTCGCATCGCGCTCTCAGGTCCGGATCCTCGATCAGTTCAAAATCGGCGTTGTGGGCAAGGCCGAGAATGCGCCGGTGTATTTCAATCCCGGCGAACCCCAGCATGTCCTGCCAGATGTCATGCAGCACTTCGTTGAGCGCCTGTTCGGCACCGAGGCTGTCATCCTGATCCTCGAACAAGGCGCGTTGATACAAGATGCCGTTGCGTTCGGTACGCCAGAGATGAGAAAACTCGGAACGGAACGTTTCCCAAATCGTCTCAATGGCTTCAAGCAGGGAACGGCGCATGTCGCGACGGTTGTCATCCTGCTCGTGACCGCGCTGCGCCAGATAATTCATCCAGAAATTGGCGAGCAGCATGCCGACATCAAAGGCGATGGGCCCGTAAAACGCAAATTCCGGATCGATGACCCGCGTCTCGCCGGGTGTGACCATCACCGACCCGGTGTGCAGATCGCCGTGCAGCAAGGTCTCGGCCTTCGTGGCGAACAGATGCTTGAGCCGCTGCGCTTCCACCTTGAGGTCACGGTCGGCACGCAATGCAGCGACAAGCCCGTCCAGTTGCGGCGCGGTATGCCTGTTCAGCGGGGCGTTGAAATAGGGATCCGAAAAAACCAGGCTCTCGGTGATGTCGCAGAGTTCGACATTGTCGGCAAAGAGCGCGACATCAGCCTTGCGCGTCGCCGCTTTCATTGAAAAATCTGAGCCACGGAACAGGGTACGGGCGAGAAACAGGCCGAGATCACGGGCCGCATTGGGATACTGATTGCCTTCAATCAGCCCTCGCCGCAAAATGATATGGGGTGACAGGAATTCCATAACGATAATGGCCTGCTCACCGTCGAAATGGAAAACTTCAGGCACCCTGCCCGGATCACGGGCCGCCTGTCGTGTCAATGCATGGTACTCGAAGAATGAACGTTTCAACGGCAATGGCCAGCTCTCGCCGACCAGCCGCACATAGGGCAGTGCCTGTTTGACAATTGCACTGCCCGCGCTGCCTTCGACAATGAAGACCAGGTTTAAATTGCCGTCGCCGACTTCGCGGACCTTCCAACTCCTCCAGTCTTCACCGAGCCGTTGCAGCAGCATGGTATTTTGACCGAGACGAAGCGGCAGCGTTTCCACATTCAGGGCCTCAAACATTGGCATTTCGATATTCCTCCCTGCAGACATGGACCGTTTCTCAGCTTTTTGTGCCCTTGCCCTCCATTTGTTAAGGCAGCAAACTGGCAAATGTCAATGGCCTTGACATTTGATGATCCGGCGTCCTAGCATGCTCGCAAGGGGAGGAGCAGATGGTCGAGGAAACCGTCTTCCGTATTGAAAAATTGCGCAAATCATTTGGTTCAATCCAGGTACTGGATGGGATCGATCTGGAATTGCGTGCGGGAACTGTCACAATCCTGATGGGTGCCAACGGCGCTGGAAAATCCACGCTTGTCCGGGTTATCAGCGGTGTATATGCGCGAACGTCGGGAGCAATCAGCCTCGATGGCAGGGAGTTTTCGCCGGCCTCGCCCATGGAAGCCATTCGTGCAGGCGTTGTAACGGTTCACCAGAATATCAATGATGGCGTCGTAGCCGATCTGGACGTTGCAACGAACCTGACACTGGATCGATTGAACGGGCGTGGGGTGCGGGCAATTTTCAACCCGCGTCGCGTACGGCGGGAGGCTGCTGTCGTCGCCGAGCGCATGGGGCTGCATATCGATCTTGGTGCGATTGTTGCCGATCTGCCACTGGCAGAGCGGCAGATGGTCGCCATTGCCCGGGCCATGGCGCATGAGCCGAAGGTGCTCATTCTCGATGAGCCGACATCGTCCCTGTCGAGCGTGGAAGCAGAACGGCTGTTTCAGGTGATCGATCGTTTGCGCGCCCGCGGTGTGGCGATCCTGTACATATCCCACCGCATGTCCGATATACGCCGGCTGGCAGACATTATTGTGACGTTGCGCGACGGCCGGATCAGCGGTGTTTTTGATGGCCCCGAGCTGGACTACGGCGGCGCAGTCAACGCCATGCTCGGTCAAAAGATCAGCCTCGGCAACGTCGTCACCAGAGATGCCAGCGCACCGGTTCTGCAGATCGAAAATCTGTGCATCGCTCCGGGAAGCCGGCCATTCTCGCTCACGCTGGGCGACGGCGAGATCGTGGCCGTCACCGGCCTCGTCGGCGTGGGCAAAACGGCCCTTGCCGAGACGCTTTTCGGCGTCCGAAGGCCGATATCGGGCAGCATGCGCCTCGACGGCCGGCCCTATGAGCCCCGCACAACCAGACAAGCCATCAATCAGGGTGTTTTCCTTGTCGCCAAGGACCGCGCAGACAGCGGTATCGTGCCGGATTTCAACATATACGAGAATATCAGCTTGCCGTTTCTTAAACGCAGCAGCTTCTTTTCGGTTTCCAACCGGCGGCGGGAAAGGAACAGGGCACGCGAGCAGATCGCGTCGCTTGGTGTCGTCTGCCGCACCGAGCGGGACGAAATGGACACCTTGTCCGGTGGCAACCAGCAGAAAGTCATGGTTGCCCGCTGGTTGAGCGAGGCATCGCGCATGCTCATTCTCGATGAACCGTTTCAGGGCGTCGATATCGCCGCAAGACGGGATATCGGCTCGAAACTTCGCGCCTCGGCCGATGGGCGTGCGACCCTGGTCTTCCTGACCGAGATCGACGAAGCCTTCGAAATTGCGGACCGGATTGTCGTCATGTCGGAACACACACTCGTCGGCGAGCATCGCAACGCCGATGTCAACATCGATAAGCTGCTGGCAGAAATCGCCGGCCAGCACAGAATGGTCATTTGAATGAATACCAATACACCACCGACCTCCGCTATTGCCCCCGCTTCAAAGCACGGGACGAAAAGCAGCGCCGTGCCTGTCCGCGATCTGGCAATCAAATACGGCTTTCTGTCTCTGCTTGCCGGTCTGATCATCTATTTCTGTATCGTGACCAACGGGTTTGCCTCGCCGCAAAGCGCGGTGTTCATTCTCCAGTCCGTCTCTATCACCGGTATATTGGCGCTAGGCGTTACGGCAACGCTGGTCGTTGGTGGTTTCGACCTTTCAATCGGATCCGTGGCGACCACCGCCATGATGGCATCGTCCTACGTCATGGTGGTGATGGGCGGAGACGCCCTGACCGCGACCCTCGTCTGTCTTGCCATCGGCATCATCGTCGGGCTGATCAATGGAATATTGATTGTCTATATGCGGGTCCCCGATCTCCTCGCGACCCTGGGCATGATGTTCCTGCTGGTCGGGCTTCAGCGCATTCCGACCGAAGGACGCTCGATCGCCACGGGAATGACCTTGCCGGACGGCAGCGTCGCCAATGGTACGTTCAGCCCGGTTTTCCTCGCCTTGGGCCGTCACCGCTTCGACTTCATCCTGCCAAACCTCCTGCCGGTATCCGTTGTCGTGTTGATCGTCCTGGCCGTGCTGATCTGGTTTTTCCTCGAATACACCCGCTTCGGACGCATGATGTATGCCGTTGGCTCGAACGAGCGCGCGGCCGAACTCGCCGGCGCTCCGGTTAAAGCATACAAGATCAGCGCTTATATCATATCGGGCGTTTTTGCCTCCGTTGGCGGCATATTGCTCGCTGCGCGTCTTGGCCGCGGCGACATCGCCTCGGGCAACAATCTGCTGCTCGATTCCGTCGCTGCGGCATTGATCGGCTTTGCCGTGCTGGGCGCGGCAAAACCCAATGCTTTCGGCACCGGTATCGGTGCGCTGTTTGTCGGCGTGCTGCTGCAGGGGCTGACCATGATGAACGCCCCCTACTACACGCAGGATTTCGTCAAGGGCGCGGTGCTGGTGGTCGCACTGGTGTTTACATTTGCACTCTCCAAAAGAGGCAAACGCTGAGCGGGCGGATGCCCCGAGGCAATTGGGACAAGTATAAAAAATCGAAAATGGAGGAAATGAAATGAAGGTGACGCGGAGATTTTTTGCCAAGCTCGGGTTCGGCTTGCTTGGTGCGACCATGTTGGGCGGTGCTGCATTTGCCGATGGCATGCCCGCTCCGTTTGACAATCCCGGCAAGGTCAAGATTGCCCTGGTGCGATACCTTTCGACGGGTGACTTCTTCCAGTCCTATCTTTCCGGCGTCGAGGCGCAGGCAAAGGCGCTTGGCGTCGATCTTCGCGTGCTGGACAGCCGGCAGGATGCTGCCTTGCAGTCTGACATGGTCGATCAGGCGATTGCCCTCGGTGTCAATGGGATCATCATCCAGCACGGCTTGACGGAGTCCATGAAGGATGCCGCGCAACGCGCCGTGGACGCCGGGATCAAAGTCGTTGCGTTCGACGTGAATGTCGGCAACGACAAGATACCGCAAATCGAACAGTCCGATCGCGACCTTGCCCGGCTGGCCCTGGAGCAGGCCGTCAAGGACAATGGCGACAGCTGGAAAGCCGGTTATGTCTATGTCGCAGGGATCGCGCCTCTCGACCGGCGCGACGAGACCTGGAAGGAATTCAAGAAGAAATATTCCGGCATTCACGAAGCCGCCATGTTCGGAACGATGGACAATCCGATCGCCAATTCGGTAGCCAATCAGGCGCGCTCGGTCATCTCCGCCAATCCGGACATTACCGTGATGTTTGCGCCCTATGACGAGTTCGCCAAGGGCGTAAAAATTGCCGTTGACGAGGCCGGGCTTTCCTCCAGTGTCAAAATCTATTCGGCGGATATTTCGACATCAGACATCGCGGCAATGCGTGAGCCAGCCAGTGCCTGGACCGCGACCGCTGCGACCAATCCGGCCGTTGTCGGCCAGGTTTCGGTGCGCGCGCTGGCCATGCTGCTTGCCGGTCAGGATCCGGGTCACAACGTCATTGTGCCTCCGACACTGATCACACAAAGCCAGCTCAACAGCGCCGATATCAAGAACATGGAAGAACTGGCGGCCAAACTGCCGCAATTCGCCCATGCTGATGTCGCGGTGCCCGCATGGATGCCGCTTCCCAAGGGCAAATGACAAACGAAAAAGGCGGCCCGAAAGGCCGCCTTTTTGTTGTGTACCACCACGCCCCGATCAGCGCAGAGCCGCCGCGATGTTCCCGCCATCAACAGTCGTCACATCGGCTGTTGTCCGCTCCGCCAGTGCATGGTGCAAAAACGCCTGGGCCACATCATCGGCCGTGACTTCCAGCCCGAGCAAATTGCCCGCCATATATTCGCTGGTCGAAAGCCCGCGGGATGCCGAACGGTTTGCAATCATCTCGTCGTTCAACAGACCGGACCGGATGCGGTCTGCGTTGACCGCGTTGGAGCGTATGCCGTCCGCACCATGTTCCAGGGCATACTGGCGCGACAAGAAAAGGGTCGCGGCCTTGGGCAGGCCATAGGCACCAAATTTGGCACCCGGATTGACCGCCTGCTTGCTGGCATTGAACAGAAGAGCGCCGCCGGTCCGCTGTTGTTTCATGATGCGTACGGCACATTGCGCCACGGTCTGGTGTGCAAAAAAGTTGAGTTCGAAACTCTTGCGCAGCAAATCGTCGTCAAGGGTTGCAATCGGGCTTTCCCATGCGGCCCCCGCATTGGAAATAACGATATCGACACCGCCATAGGCGGCAACGACAGCCTCGAACGCCGCACGGACGGACGCGGGATCGGTCACATCGCAGGCCAGGCCGATGGAATCATTGCCAGCCGACCGGGCGACGGCCTCCGCCTTTGCCGCGTCGAGATCCAGCACGGCAACGTGAGCGCCCTGCTGGGCGAACAGCCTGGCCGTTGCGGCCCCGATGGCGCCCGCCCCACCCGTCACCAAGGCCACCTGGCCCGTGAGCGGCTTTGCCTTCGCGCTGGCAAGCTTGGCCTGCTCCAGCGACCAGTATTCCAGATCAAACAGATCGGGCCGGCTCACCGGTTCGAACCGCCCGATGGACTCCGCATCCCGCGCCGCTTCGATCCACATCTCACCGACATCCGCGGCAATTCTGGCGTCCTTGAGCGTACGGCCGTGTCCGAACATGCCCAGGCCTGGTACCAGCGTCAGCCGCGGCATCGGATCGAGCATGATCCGCTTTCCGCTGCTGCGCTGGTCATTCGTTGTGAAATAGTCGGTATAATCCGCCACATAAGCCGCAACGGCGCGTTCCACCGCCACCTTGAACGCATCGAGATCACTGCCATCAGGCGCTGGCAGCACCATCGGACCAGTCTTGATCCGTATGGACAAGTCAGGGGTCGACACGCCGCGCTGCGCCATCTCGTGAACGGTAGTCGCATTGACAAACTCGAGGATCGCCGGCGACGAGCGGAATTCGCTGACCATGCGATCAAACTTGCCTTCGCCCCGATTGACGGCGACGGCGCCGCGCACGATAGCAGCGAGATCACCGGGTTTGGCGAGCATTTTCGGCAACGCCGCCGGTGTGAACGGGTTCCGCCCCTTGTCGCGGACATAGGTCTCGGCGAGCGAGACATAATGAATCATGCGGTCGTAGGCTTCCCGAGCCGTCGCGCCAAACGTAAAAATGCCGTGCTTGTCGAGAATGAGACCGTCAACGGTGGGATCCGCATCAAAAACCTCGGCCGCTCGCTTTGCCAGATCAAAACCGGGCATCACATAGGGCACGAAGCCCATCTTGCTGCCAAAGATTTTCTCACTGAGGGCCCGGCTCTCCGCCTGGTCAGCGATGGCAAGAATTGCGGTCGAGTGGGTGTGATCGACAAATTTATGCGGGATGAAGGCATGCAGCAGCGCTTCCACTGACGGGTTTGGCGAAGCCGGATCAATCAGGTTTGCCCGTTGCAGGGTGACCATATCCTCGTCCGACAATTTGCTCAGCTTGCGAGCCTTGAGCAGGGGGGCGATCTTGACGGCCGGCAGGCCGGTGGGCTCGATGATACCCATGTCCCAGCCGCTCCCCTTCACGCAGAGCACATCCCACTCGTCACCAATCAGATCCTTGACCGTGGTTTTGACGGAGGTGTTTCCGCCGCCATGCAACACCAGCTGCGGCACGCTTCCGAGAAGCCGCGTGGTGTAAGTTCTCAAAGCGAGATCGCGGTTGATACCCTTGGCGGCATAGACCGCCACCATGTCTTCCGCCTCTTTGTCATTCCACAAATTTTTCATGCGAACTCCTCCCGTCCGGCAAATGGTCTCACGGCCTGGCAACGGGCCAGGCGATCCGCCAATGTTTCCAACTGTTGCTATGTTTGTTTGAGCCCGGCGCCCTTGGCGCGTTTGAGCAGGCGTTTCGCCATGGATGCCGTGACCATGAGATGGGACGCGAACCCGCCCTTGATGGCTGCCACAAGCGGTTCGTACTTGCTGTCCTCCTGAACCACCAGCATCCTCTTTGGGATTTTCCGGATGGAATCGAGGTCTGCAGAAATACAGCGCCGGTTATGGGCGCAGTCCAGCCACTGCCCGTCCGCGTCGATCAGTTGCCCGGCAATCACGCCCGCAGCGCCGGCCTGCCCGAGTGCATGCATTTCTGCCGCGGTGATCGCGCCGCATTTCACCAGATGGCTGTCATCTTCGATGCCGCCCACGGAATAAAGCGCCAGCTGACAGTCGGTGATTGCCAATAACTGCTCCCGGATGACCGGCTCCCGGCGCAGCTCCTCCGCCAGACGTTCAGAGCTGAGCACGAGCGGTGCGTAAAGGTTGATGCCCTCCGCGTTCAACCGGCGGGCAATTTCAGTCGTGCATTGATCCGGGCGATAGGAATACGGCGCCCCGAGATTGCCGCAGAGCTGCACGACCGCCACGCCCTGCAGGTCTGCGTAAGGCATGACGTCGGCGATATGATAGACCGTCCGCCCCCAGGCCACGCCGACACGATCGCCCTTGTTGATCAGCTCAATGAATGCAGCCGCTGCAACAACGGGCATTTCGACCGATGGATTGAAAGCCTGCCGGTCTTCAGGAATGATCCAAACGGTTTCAAGGCCAAGGGCATCCTCGGTTTCGCGCGCAAGAACGTCATCGGAAAACAATTCCGTCGATGTGGAGATGGTGACAATGCCGATTTCGCGCGCACGGCGCAGATACATCGCCACGGACGCGCGGGAAATATCGAGATGCTTGGCCACTTCGTCTTGCCGCAAACCATGGGTATAATAGAGCCAGGCGGCCTTATGGATTATCTGATCGGCGGACCGGACAGGCATTGAAGTTCCTCACAAAATATCGCTGATTAGACAATATTCATGTGATCTGACAAAAGTCAAATAGCGATTATCTGCTGTCTGCGTTGCGCGCTTTTCTCTTCGCAGTTTTATGGGAAAGTCGCATTGCCACCCCCGCCCCCGGGTGGCAAATCGATGCGTGAGCGCCTCAGGCGAGCTTTGGTATGGCGTCGAGGAGCGCGCGCGTATAGGACTCCCGCGGCGCGTCGAATATTTCCTCCGCCGTCCCCACTTCGATGATCTTGCCGCGATACATCACGGCAACCCGGTCGCAGAGATGACGCACGACGGAAAGGTCATGACTGATGAACAGCAGCGTCAGTCCCAGTTCCTTGCGCAATTGCAAAAGAAGATTGAGAATCTGCGCCTGAATGGAAACGTCGAGCGATGCCACCGGTTCGTCGCAGACAATGACCTCGGGGCGCATGGCCAAGGCGCGGGCGATGGCGATACGCTGGCGCTGACCGCCTGAGAACTGATGCGGATAGCGGTCCGCAAATGCTGGGTCGAGCGAGACAGCCTTCAGCCACTCCGCCACATATGAACGGGCTTCGGCCTTGCTGGTCAGACCATGCGCTATCGGTCCTTCCGCGATGGACTGTCCAATCGTGCGGCGCGGGTCAAGTGATGCAAAGGGATCCTGAAAGATCATCTGGACATTGGTGATCAGCTTTCTCGGCTGCGGGCCGGCAGACATCACCGGGCTGTTGTTCAGCGTTACCCTGCCTTCGGTCGGCTGATAGATGCCGCAAACAATCCGCCCGAGCGTCGATTTGCCCGAACCGGATTCCCCGACCAATCCAAGCGCCTCTCCCTTTGCGATGGTCAGATCAACGTTTTCAACGGCAAGCACCGGCGTCTTTGATTTGAGCAGGCCGGTCCGCTCGCCCAGCCGCGCCCAGAAACCACGTTTCTGTTCAAACACTTTGACGAGCCCATCCATCGCCACGAAGGACGGATCGGCCATCGTCGCGGCAATGGGATGCGCAGCGCTTTCGCTGTCATTGTCATTGGCGCCAGCACCCAACCGCCGACCGGGCTTTGACCGCGATGGCAATGCATCGAGCAGAGATTGCGTATAGGGATGGCTTGGCGTGCGCAGGACCTCCGTGGCAAGGCCCGTTTCCACGATCTTGCCCGCCTTCATCACGGCGATGCGCTTCGAGATGGAAGCCACGGTTGCCAGATCATGGCTGATCCAAATCATTGAAATGCCAAGCTCGGCAACCAGCGACTTTACTTCAACGAGAATTTCCGCCTGGACCGACACGTCAAGCGCCGTGGTTGGTTCGTCGGCAATGACAATTTTGGGCCGGTGCAGCAATGCGATGGCTATGGCAACGCGCTGGCGCATGCCGCCGGAGAACTGGTGCGGATAAAAATCCACCTTCTGTTCAGGATCGACAATGCGAACCTTTCGCAGCGCCTCGACGGCACGCAGGCGCGCATCGGCGTCCGAGATCCGTTCATGCGCCTGCAGCGCCAGGGTCATCTGATCCAATACGGTCAGGACCGGATTGAGCGTCATCATCGGGTCCTGGAAGACCATGGCAATGTCCCGGCCACGGATCTTGCGCAATTCCGGCTCGCTGAGGCCAACAAGCTCGCGGCCGTCAAGTTTGATCGAACCGCTGACAATGCGCCCTGGCTTGTCGATGAGACCGATCAGGGAAAAGCCGGTAATGGACTTGCCCGAGCCTGACTCGCCCACCAGTCCCAATATCTCGCCCTTTTCCAGATGGAGCGAGATGCCGTCGACTGATTTCACGGTTCCCGTCCGCGCCTCGAAATAGGTGCAAAGATCCGTCACTTCGAGAAGGGGAGCGGTCATCGTTTCAACCTCGGATTGAGCTGACTCCGCACCTGATCACCGACAAGATTGATCGCCATGATAAGAATGATGAGAGCCACGCCCGGATAGATGGAAATCCAGTATCGGCCGGAAAGAAGATACTGGAAGCCTCCGGAAATCAGCATGCCAAGCGATGGTTCGGTGGGCGGCAGGCCGACCCCGAGAAATGACAGGGTTGCTTCTAGCGAAATGGCGCTCGCCACCTGTACGGTCGCCACGACGATAAGCGGCGGCAGCGCGTTGGGCAGAATATGCCGTGTCACCACAAACCAGCCGCTCATGGGTACGGACAGAGCCGCCTCCACATAATCCTTGTTCCGTTCAACGGCCGCCGCGCCATGGGCAGTGCGCACGAAATAGGCATATTGCGAAAAGACAAGTGCGACGATCAGCTGCCCCTTGCCCTGCCCGAGGAGTGCCGCCACCACGAAAGCGAGCAGGATCGCCGGGAACGAAAGCTGCAGATCCACCAGCCGCATCACGAGGGCTTCAAAACGGCCGCCCACATAGGCGGCCGTACAGCCGACCAGCGCGCCGATCGAAAAGGCTATCGCTCCCGCGAGAAGGCCCATCTCCAGCGAAATGCGCAGGCCGTAGAGGATGGCGGAAAAGAGATCACGGCCCTGGCTGTCGGTTCCCAGAATGTGGGTATATCCGCCGGTGCCGATATATCCCGGTGCCCTGCGTGCATCACGCATCACAAGGCTTGAAAGATCGTAGGGGTCCTGCGGCGCAATCAGCGGCGCGAAAACAGCCAGCACAATGACAACGAGCAGTATGATGGCAGCGATGACAGCAACGGGATGGCGTGCAAACTCTGCCCAGAAATCGGATGAGGTACGGGCTTTTTCGACGGATAGGGTCATTTGCCGCCCCCATGGCGCATGCGCGGATCGAGGACGGCATAGGCCAGATCGACAACCAGGTTGATCGTAATGAACATGAGCGAAACCAGCATGAGATAGGCCACCATCACCGGCCGGTCCAGCGACGTGATGCTGTCAATGATCAGCTTTCCGAGGCCCGGCCACGAATAGATCGTCTCGGTCACGACGGCGAACGCAATGGTCGAGCCCAATTCCAGTCCGAATACGGTCACGAGCGGAATGGAAATCAACCGCAGCACATGCCGGCGCAGGATCGTCCACTCATGGATACCTGCCGCCCGGGCAAACTTGATCGTATCGGTCAGCATGACTTCCCGCGTGCCAGAGGCCGCCAGCCGTATCATCATCGACATCTTGAAGAGGGACAGGTTGACGGCCGGCAGGATGAGGTGGCGCATGCCATCGAACGTCAGAAAACTGAGGGGAACGCCGAAAACAGAAACCGTCTCGCCGCGGCCGCCTGCCGGCATGATGCCCAGTTGCACGGCAAAGACCATGATGAGCATGAGCCCGATCCAGAAGGTGGGAACCGAAAAGCCGAGAATGGACAGCGCCATGATCACCTTCGCGGTCCAGCTTTCCGGTTTGTACCCCGCATATATTCCAAGCGGTATGCCGATAAGGCTTGCCAGGAGAACAGCGATAACCGCGAGCTCCATTGTCGCGGGGAAGCGCGAGGCAATCAGCTGGGAAACCGGCATGTTGTAGACGAATGAACGACCCAGATCGCCATGCAGAAGGTTGCTTGCGAAGTGCAGATACTGCTGCCAGATGGGCAGATCGAGGCCATACTGCGCAATGACGCGATTGCGGATATCCTGGGTTGCATCCGGAGAAATCAGCACGTCGACCGGGTTTCCGATGACGAAGACACCCAGAAAAACCAACAATGACATGACGAGCATGACCAGTGCCGCTTGCCATAATCGCCTGACAATGAACGCAACCATTCGCTCAACCTTCCCCTGCACATTCGTGCTTGTTTGAATTGGCTGTCACCGGCGGGTTTTCCTGCCTCCCCCGGTGACAACAATCAATGCCAGCCGTTTTCCAGCTCTTCCCGTGTTTCCCCGACGGCAACATCCCAGATCGCCAGCATGTCCGCATCGGGTCGTTCGAACAGTCCGTGGTAGTTGCCCTCGCCCTGAGAAAGCTGTGCCCGCTTGCCGCCGGCGCCGACGCGGGCTAGCGCGCCAAAATCAACGCGTTCCTGTGCATGGTCTGGCTGGGCGACACCCGGAAGGCGCGTCCAGGGGAAATTTTCCATCCAGGAGGCGTGCGATGCGCGATTGTCGATTTCGAGAACCTTGCCCATGGTCTTGGGTGCACGCCACCAATCGTGCATTTTCACACTGGCATCGCGATTGCGATTGAGCCATTCGGAAACAACCGTTGCCGCCGGCGTGTTGCCCCCATGGCCGTTGACAATGAGGATACGGCGGAAACCGCCATGATAGAGGCTATCAAGGACGTCCTCGATCACGCCGACATAGGTGCGCAGGCCCAGCGATACGGTTCCCGGAAAATCGGCAAAACTTGAAGCAAGCCCATAGGGCAAGACCGGGAAAACCGGAACGCCGAGCGGCTCGGCTGCATCGACCGATACTTTTTCCGCCAGGATCATGTCGGTGGCGAGACTCAGCCGCGCGTGTTGCTCCACGCTGCCAATGGGCAGGATGCACCGGTCATCCCTGCGGACGCGTTCCTCAACCTGACTCCAGTTCATCGCACTTATGCGCATGCCTCTTACCTCTGCTGATTTCGTCCCCAAGCATAAACACAAGGATCGTGCGCATACAAGTTCCAAATGGTACAAAAATTACGTTTGACATACAGCAATAGCAAGATATTTTGTCCCTAATGGAACTTAATGGTGAGGAGCGCGCATGCAGAACCTGATCGATCTCGCGCTGCTGGAGGGCCGTGCCGGACGCACGACAGCGCCGAATGAGAGTATTGCGGAAAGCGATATTCTTTATGCAAAGCTGTGGTCGAACCCCTGTTGGCTTTCCTTCCGCATCAACTATCTGGCACTGCACTACAACAACCCCGTATATGGCACGATCAATGCGGATCATGACCTGCTGCGCCCCGAATTCGTCGTGCTCTATTCGCTGTTTCTGCGGGACCGCACCACGCTTTCGGAAGTGGTGGCCGGTTCCGGTTTTCCAAAGAACACGTTGAGCCGCGCAACCAAGAAGCTCGACCGCCTCAAGCTGGTCCGGCGCGAGGAGGATCTGGGAGATCTTCGCCGCGTCGTCCTGTGCCTGACGCAGGAAGGCCGGGCGATTGTCGAAGCCAAGATGGCGCCCATGATCGACCGGGAACGCATGATGCTGGAGGCACTCAGCCCCGCCGAACGCATGATGCTGTCCGACATCCTCGCCAAAATGGTCATCGCTTCGCGCGGCTGGCCCGACACGATTTCTTCCGACGCAACCGCATTCGAAGAATAAGAAGCAACCTCTGGAATAGGGAACAACAATGCAAAGAAGACTGAGAGCCCTCTTATTGGGAACTGCACTCCTGCTGGGCACAGGCCAAGCCATCGCCGCAGACCTTATCATGGCGATCAAGGCCGGGCCGGCTTCGATGGATCCGCATTTCACTGCCACCGCAGCCAACGCGGAAGCAACCAAGCATATTTTCGATACACTCATCCGCTCGGGCAGCAATCTCGAGCTGGAGCCATCGCTTGCGCTCAGCTGGACAGTCATCGACCAGACGACCTGGGAATTCAAGCTGCGTCAGGGCGTCAAGTTTCACGATGGATCAGATTTCACGGCGGAAGATGTGAAATTCTCCATTGAACGCATTCCTCATGTCACCGGCCCCAACCCCGCGACAATCTTTGTGCGCCGGGTCAAATCGGTGGAGGTGGTCGATCCATTCACCGTGCGTGTCAAGACAGAAGGCCCCGCGCCCACTCTGCCGAATGATTTTGTGCGTCTGTTCATCACCTCGCATACGGCAGCCGCCAATTACTCAACGCAGGAAACAGCGGCCGAAGGCTTCAATTCAGGCAAGGCAACCATCGGCACCGGCCCTTACAAGTTCGTTTCCTGGGCTCCGACACAGGATCTGGTTCTCCAGCGCTTCGACGGCTATTGGGGCGGAGCACAGCCCTGGGATCGCGTCATTCGCAAGGAAATACCCAATGATGCAGCACGCGTTGCACAGTTGAAGGCAGGACAGGTCGATGTGATTTCGAAAGTGCCCGCCGCGGATGTGCCGGTGCTTGAACGGGATGCGTCGCTTGCCGTGGTCAAGAACGAGAGCATCTATATCAGCTATCTCGAGTTCGATTTCCGTGAGAAAAGCCCACAGGTCTTTGATAAGAGCGGCGCGAAGCTCGACAAGAATCCCCTGCTCGACCCGCGTGTGCGCGAAGCTATCGATCTCGCACTCGACCGCCAAACCATCGTCGAATTCGCCCTGGAAGGGATGGCTGTCGTGCCGACCCAATTGGTCACATCGAATATCTTCGGCTATGACAAGTCGCTCCAGGCACCGGCCTTCGATCTGAAGCGCGCCAAGGAACTGCTGAAGGATGCGGGTTATCCCAACGGCTTCAAGATCACGCTCAGCTATGCCAATGATCGCATGCCAAACGAGCTTGGGCCGACAGTCGCGCAGATGCTGGCCGCAATCGGCATCACAGCCGATGTTAATGGCGTGCCTGCGACTGTGTTCAATCCGGCAAAGACCCGGGGCGAGTATTCACTCTACATGGCCAGTTGGGGCACGTTGACGGGCGAAGCAAATTACATGCTCTCGTCGCTGATGCACGCCCATGACACCGCAAAATCGCTGGGCGCATTCAATGTCCGCGGTTATGCCAATCCGCAGATGGACAAGCTGATTGAAGACGCCGGAGCCGAGATGGATACGGACAAGCGCCGCGTCCTTCTGGAAAAGGCCAACAATCTCGTCGCAACGGACCGCCCCGACCTGCCTCTCGCAACGCAGCTCAGCGCCTGGGCCGTGAAGAAGGCCAAAGTCGTCCTGACACCCCGGGCGGACGAAGACACGCTGGCGATGAATATCCGTCCGGCGCAGCAATAAGCATCGACGTGAAAGGGCCGGATACTGATCCGGCCCTTTTGTTGTTTCACACGCAGGAAAGACAGACATGACGAACATAGCTCTGGCCATTCACGGCGGTTGCGGCGTGATGGCCAAACTTGATCTGAGCGAGGCTGAGTGGGCCGGCGCCCGCGCCGATCTGGCATCGGCACTGAAAGCCGGTTGGGCAATTCTGAGTTCCGGCGGCTCCTCGCTCGATGCGGTGGAAGCTGCGGTGGTGGTGATGGAGGACAGCCCGCATTTCAATGCAGGATACGGCGCCGCGCTTAACGAACACGGTATCCATGAACTGGATGCATCCATCATGGACGGCTCCAGCCTGGCTGCCGGTGCGGTCTGCGCCAGCAGGGCTATCCGCAATCCCATAAGGGCAGCACGCGCAGTCATGGAAAAGGGAGATGCGGTTCTCTTGAATGGAACGGCGGCCGATCGTTTCGCTGAAGTGGCTGGACTGGCCACGGAACCGCAAGCCTATTTCACGACCGAACGCCGCCTCATCGCTCTTGCCGCCATGAAAGCCCATGAGGCCCGGGGCACGTCCGCGCTGGCGAAGGAGGCTGAGAAACACGGCACGGTCGGCGCGGTTGCGCTTGATGCCGCCGGTCATCTCGCAGCTGCGACCTCAACGGGCGGCTACAACAACAAGCCCGATGGCCGTATCGGCGATTCCCCGATCATTGGTGCAGGCACCTATGCGCGGGATGGCATCTGTGCCGTATCCGGTACCGGCAAGGGTGAAGTATTCATCCGCCATGTCGTCGGTCACGAGATCGCAAGCCGGATGGCCTATCTCGGAGAAGACCTCAAGACAGCTTCGGACAAGGTCATCCACGAAGACCTCAAACGGCACAATGCAGGTGCCGGGCTGGTTGCCGTAGGTGCCGACGGCTCCATCGTCGCGCCGTATAATACCGATGGCATGTTCCGCGGCTGGGTCACCAGCAACGGTGATGTCTTTGTCGGCACGCACGACAAAGTTTTCCAACTCCCGGATCTTCCACGCTAAGACCTGGGCGGCATGGTTGACGGCACCTTATGGTTAAAATCGGGATTCAGTCTTTCTTGGTAATTTCCTGTTAGCAATTGCAGCAGTGAAACCGATTGGCCTCGTTCGCGCCATCGACAGTTATTTCGAGTACGGGTGCCTATGCGTGTTTCGTGTGTGCTGACAATCATGTTTTCGTGCCTCGTGCTGACGAACTGTCAATCCAGTTCGGGCGTGGACGATGTGCTGGCGCAACGGCCTTCGCAGGAAATGACCAGTTCGGTAGTCCGGCCAAGCCGTTCGGTGAAGCGTATCGCCATGGCAACCGTCCCCCCCTCACCGGTACCCCAGCAGGAAATTCTGGCATGGGCCGGACCGGTCCCGGAATCGGCAGCGATCCTGCCTCCGGCACCATCCCCTGTCATGGCCGCCCCAACGGAAAGGCCGGTCCCCCCGCCTACCTCCACGGATCCCATGGTCAAGCCTGCGCCGCAGGCCCGAATGCAGATCTACAGCCGCCGTTTCCGCGATGCCAAACCCATTAATTTCGGGCCGGCATCGCCGAAGAAACTCGCCGTGCACGGGGTTGACGTGTCGCGCTGGCAGGGTGACGTGGATTGGGCGAACCTGCGTACGCAAGGCGCCAATTTCGCCTATATCAAAGCTACCGACGGCGGCGATCATATCGACCCGATGTTCAAGACCAACTGGCGCAAGGCCAAGGAAGCCGGTCTGAAGCGGGGCGCTTATCACTTCTTCTACTGGTGCCGCACGGCGGGCGAGCAGGCTGACTGGTTCATCCGCAATGTTCCCCGGGAACCCGGTGCGCTTCCCCCTGCGATAGATGTGGAATGGAATGGCGAATCGAGCTGCAAGCGGCGCCCTTCCCGCGCGCAGGTGCTGGAAAAGATGCAGGTCTTCATGGACAAGCTGGAGAAACATTATGGCCAGCGGCCGATCATCTACACCGCCCCGGATTTCTATCGGGACAATCTGAGGGGCGAGCTTGCCGACTATCCCTTCTGGTTGCGCGCGGTCGCCGCTCATCCCTCCAAGGTTTATCCCGGCCGGCGCTGGCTGTTCTGGCAGTATTCCGGTTCGGGCCTTTCCCATGGCGTCAGTGGCCGAATTGACCTCAACGTATTCCATGGCAGTGAGGAGGAATGGCACAACTGGGTGACGGCGCGGGCAGGTTAAGCGCCACGCAAGCGTGGCGCCAATTACATGCAATTTGCGTCCCGGGTTTAACCTAATTCTGACGAATGGCCGCTATTCAAGGTGTTCCATTCTGAAGGGGGAAAACAATGGCGTGGAGACTTATGCTGGCAAGTGCCGTACTTGCCATGACACGGACGGTGCCGAACGTTTTCACCGGGCCGCGCAGTTCTGGTCTCGTATCGGACAACGCCCTCGAAATGCAGTTGAATCCCGCTCCCATCAATCCCGACTGGATATTGGACGGTAACCCGCAGGCGCGCGCACGCCAACAATCCGCGAGCCGCGACCGGGCGGCCTACACCGCGATATGGGATTGCACGGCCGGAACCTTCCGCTGGTATTTCGGTTGGGACGAAACCGTCTGCATTCTCGAAGGTGAAGTGCACGTCACAGACGCGGAAGGGCTTACCCGTACCTTGCGTGCGGGAGATGTTGCCTACTTTACCGGCGGAACATGGGCAACCTGGAAGATAGACCGCTATCTGAAGAAGGTCGCGTTCATGCGCCGTACCCTGCCTGCACCGGCATCATTCATCTATCGCGCCAGTGATGCCGCCCGCAGGCGTTGGGGCCGCACCAAAGGCGGCGCGCTGCAATAGGGCAGCCCCTTCCAGCCAAGATTTCCCGATCTATCGCAGCTTGAGATTCTCCCGGGTCAGCTGATCAACGGAGGTGCAGCCCATGAGCTTCATTCCCCGCTCTATCTCGATCTTGAGCTGATCCAGCGCGCGGTCGACGCCAGCCTGACCGGCCGCGGCAAGGGGATAAAGATAATAACGTCCGATCCCGACCGCCTTGGCGCCCATGGACAAGGCCTTGAGCACATGCGTCCCGCGCTGGATTCCGCCGTCCATGATCACATCGATTTTGTCGCCCACGGCGTCAACGATCTCAGCCAGTTGGTCGAATGCGGCGCGCGATCCGTCGAGTTGCCTGCCGCCGTGATTGGAGAGAATGATACCCGTGCAGCCGATATCGACTGCGCGCCTTGCATCCGCCACCGACATGATGCCCTTCAGGCAGAACTGCCCTGACCAGTGCTGCACCATTTCGGCAACATCATCCCAAGCCATCGAGGGATCCAGCATCTCCGTGAAATACCGGCTGATCGACATGGCGCCGTTGCCCATGTCCACGTGTTCTTCCAGTTGCGGCAGGCTGAAGCGTTCATGGGTGAGATAGTTCAGTGCCCATTGCGGCTTGATGGCAAATTGCAGCATGCCGGCAAGATTGAGCCTGAACGGAATGGAAAAGCCGGTGCGCAAATCACGCTCGCGGTTACCCCCGGTAATGCTGTCGACTGTCAGCATCATCACCTCGACGCCAGCGTCCTTGGCCCTCTGCATCATCGCCCGGTTCAGGCCGCGGTCCTTGTGAAAGTAGAACTGATAGACCTGCGGGCCGCTATAGGATTTGCGCAGTTTCTCAAGGCTGACTGTACCCAGCGATGAAACACCGAACATCGTGCCGTGCCTTGCCGCTGCGGCTGCAACAGCATGCTCTCCCTGATGGTGAAACAGCCGCTGCAGGGCCGTCGGGGAGCAGTAGAAGGGCACGGCAAGCTTTTGTCCCATGACGACAACGGATGTATCGACACTCTTTACCCCGCGCAGCACATTGGGAATGAGATCGCAACGGTCGAAACTTTCCGTATTCCGGCGATAGGTGACTTCATCATCCGCTGCCCCGTCGATATAGTCGAAGATTGGCCCCGGCAGCCGCCGTTTGGCCAAAGTCCTGAAATCGTGGAAATTGTGGCAATCGCTCAGACGCATCATTCAACCCTTGTTTGATTCACGCCTCAGAATAGGCGGGAATTGCTGCGGATGCACTAAGTGTGGCGACAAGACATCATTTTCCAACAGGTATGAGGCTGAGCCTCGGTTATATTGCCCATGCGTCATTTGTGGCGGCAATATCACTCAGCGTAAAATCTTATGCCTGCCCGGTCGCACTTAACGTCACCGCGAAGACGCCCGAAAAAGCTCGAACCCGAATAATATTCTTCATCTGAATGATCTCTTCTGCTGTCTTCGTCCTTCTGCCAGCAATAGTCGGACTTGCAATCTGTCGAAAAATGGGCTGCCTATACTGAAAATGGAATAAGGAGCGGTCCCTTGCAGCGCACTTTTCTCCGGTTGGTCGGTTCCTGCTTGCGGTCGGCACTTCTTTCCACGGAGACAAGGGGAAATTACTTCCGGTTCACGATTTTTCAAAAGATTTATCTGTCAGTTATATTATCAATAAAGTTCTTGATCTTGGCGTTATATGATATCGTCACACGTGTGATGGGCAGAGGACGGGGGTTCAAAGCAAAAGCAAGTTAGAGTTGCGGGCTTTTCTTTTATGGAAGCTTAGGCTATTCCGCCCTCCATGACTGAAAGGTCAATTGCAGCTACCGCGCACAATCAGCCGATAGACAGTGCTCGCTGAAGAGGCAGCACGGTGTTTTCTGCGGGCATAAGCCCGGCGATGCTCGACCTACGACGAGAGAGTTTGGAAATGGACCATGGTGTTGACGGTGCCGGACGCGACAGGGGCGCGGCGGAAAATTCAAGTAACCAGCCTGTAGCAAGGACTGGCTTCGGAAGTATTGATGCGATTGTAAAAAACGCCTCCGACTCCGGAACGATTGCACGCCCGCAGATTTTGACGGGTGCTGACTTTGCTCAGGAAGGGCGCCCGGGTGAACGGCTCGACCGCTTCTTCGAGGAGCTTGCACAAACCTATGATGCGTCACCGGCGGTTATCTCCGAAGGACGCGTCTGGACCTATCGCGAGCTGAACAGGCGCGCCAATCAGTTCGCCCGTCTCCTGGCGGATCGGGGCGTGCAGCCCGGCGACCGGGTCGGACTCCTGCTCGACCGTTCCGCCGAGACCTACGTTGCATTGCTGGCCGTGATGAAGGCCGGTGCGGCGTTTGTTCCGCTCGCCACCGCCTTTCCCGAAGAGCGGATGAAGCTCATCATCGAAGATGCCAATGTCGGACTGATCATCACCATTGCGGCCTATTCTTCCCGGGTCGAGCAGTTGCCTGTTCCCCATGTGCTGATCGACGGGGCTGCAGCCGAAATCACCGCCAAGCCCGACAAGCCTTTGCCGTTGAATCCAGCAGCCCCCGCGGCCGAGGACATCTGCTATATCCTCTATACCTCGGGCACCACCGGCAGGCCCAAGGGCGTGGCCATCACGCATCAGAGCATCTGCAACTTCGTCCGGGTCGCCGCCGCATCCTACGGCTATCGGCCGGGCGACCGCGTCTATCAGGGCATGACCATCGCCTTCGACTTCTCTGCGGAAGAGATCTGGGTGCCTTTCGCCGCCGGTGCAACGGTAGTGCCTGCGCCGGGACCGCTGACACTGGTTGGCGAGGAACTGGCTGATTTTCTCCGGGCGAATGACGTGACATGCATGGCCTGCAGCCCGACCCTGCTTTCCTCCATCGAGAGCGATGTGCCCAGTCTGCGGGCGCTGCTGGTGGGCGGCGAGGCATGCTCGCACAACCTTGTGGTGCGCTGGTCGAAACCCGGACGGCAAATCCTCAACACCTATGGCCCCACCGAAGCCACCGTTACCGCCACGATGGGCCTGCTTACACCCGACAGGCCCGTGACCATCGGCGCGCCGCTGCCCACTTACTCCATTGTCGTGATCGATCCTTCCGTGTCGGCACTGACTGAGCCAGGTGAGCTTGGCGAAATCGGCATTGCCGGCATCGGTCTTGCGGTGGGCTATCTCAACCGGCCGGACCTGACGGAACAGAAATTCATTCCCGATTTTCTCGACCTGCCGAACAATCCTTCAAAGCGCATCTACCGGACGGGTGATCTTGGCCGGATCAATGACGATGGCGAGATTGAGTATCACGGGCGCATCGACACCCAGGTCAAAATCCGCGGCTACCGCATCGAACTCGGAGAAATCGAAACCGTGCTGCTGGAGCAGCCCGCAATCGCACAGGCCGCCGTCACGACGTGGGAAATTGAACCCGGCCGTGTCGAACTCGTTGCCTATTATGCTCCCAAGAGCGGCATGCCGCCGATCTCCCGCGCCGACATTGCCGGAGAGCTGAAACGGCGCCTGCCCGACTACATGGTGCCATCCTATCTGGAAGAGCTGGCCGCCATCCCGATGACCGTCTCGAACAAGGTGGACTTGCGCCAGCTTCCCAAGCCGACAAGCGTGCGTTTGTCGGCCGAACGAACCATCACCCCGCCCAGCAATGATGACGAACGCTTTTTGACCGACGTGCTGGCCGAAGTGCTGAAGTTCGACGAGGTGTCCGTGGAGGACAACTTCTTCGACGATCTCGGCGCCAATTCTCTGCTGATGGCCCGTTTCTGCGCGCGCGTCCGCACCCGGAAAGAATGGGCGACGACGTCCATGCGGGATATCTATCTCTATCCCACCGTCGCCCGCCTTGCGCAGCATCTGCGCATACCCGAGGAGATGGCGACCGCCGTCAACGAGCGCGTTCTTACGCACCGGGCGTCGAACATTGCCTATTGGACCTGCGGAGCGGCGCAGCTGCTTTTCTACGGTCTCTATAGCTACTTTGGACTGTGGGCACTGGACCGCGGACTCAACTGGACCTACGACAAGCTCGACGAGCCGCTGCAGCTCTATCTGCGTTGTGTGCTGCTTTCGGGTGGCATCTTCTTTGGAATGTCAGGCGTTGCCATTGTTGCAAAATGGGTGCTTGTCGGGCGCTGGAAGCCGGAAGTCTTCCCAATCTGGGGCTGGCGCTATTATCGTTTCTGGGTTCTGCAGACGTTGATCCGCACAGCCCCTGTTGTGCTGTTCCGCGGCAGCCCGCTCTATAATCTGTATCTGCGGCTCCTCGGAGCCAAGCTCGGACGAAACGCAGTCATTGAGTGCCGCACCGTTCCAGTGTGCACAGACCTCATATCCATTGGCGACAATGCGATACTGCGCAAGGAATCGATGATCCTTGGCTATCGAGCCCAAGCCGGCTATATCCAGACGGGATCGCTGACCATCGGTCACGATGCGTTTGTCGGCGTGGGCTGCACGCTCGACATCGACACCAAGATGGGCGACCGCTCCCAGCTTGGCCATTCTTCCTCGCTTCAGCGCGGACAGAGCATCCCAGACGGTATCCGCTGGCATGGATCGCCGGCAGTGCCGACGACGGCTGACTATTGCAAGGTTCGCAACGTCAATCCGTCCAATATCCGGCGCTTCCTCTTTGAAGCCGTTCAACTGGTGGGCTTGTTTACTCTCGTCACCCCGATCCCGCTGCTGTTCCACAGCTATTGGCAGAATGTCAGCGACGACTACCAGGAAACCATCGGCATCGTGGCGATCGGCACCACCGTCACGTTGTTCGGATATATTGTCGTGGCTTTTTTGGCAGCAACAATCGTGCCTCGCCTGCTCAGTCTGATTTTGAAATCCGGCCGCACCTACACGCTTTACGGGTTCCGTTACTGGTTGCAGACTGTGGTCGAATTCACCAGTAATTCGCGCGTTCTCAATCTCATGTTCGGCGACAGCTCGGCAATCGTCCACTACATGCGCGCCATCGGCTGGAACCTCAACAAGGTGGTGCAGACCGGTTCCAATTTTGGCAGCAACCAGCAGCACGAAAATCCGCTCCTTTGCGAAATCGGCAGCCAAACCATGGTGTCGGATGGGCTTTTCATGATCAACATGCACAAGTCCGCCTCCTCCTTCCGGCTTGAGCATACGAAGATTGGCGACCGCAATTATTTGGGCAACAACATCTACTATCCGCCGGACGGACAGACGGGCGACAACTGCCTGCTTGGCACGAAAGTGATGATCCCCATTGACGGACCGGTCCGTGAGAATGTCGGCCTTCTCGGCTCGCCGTCCTTTGAAATCCCTCGCATGGTCAACCGCGACAAGGAACTTATCGCCGGCATCAGCGAAGAGGACCGGCGCCATCGCCTCAAGTTCAAGAACCGTTACAATGCGATGACAGCGCTGCTGTTTCTGGCGGCGCAATGGGTCATGCTGTTTGTCACGTTGGTGATCTGGGACCGCGCGCTCAACTACTACACCGAATGGGCGCAGACCGCGCTCTTCGTCGCCGTGCTCCTGACGTCGGTCATCACCATTCCATTCTATATTCTGGTGGAGCGGGCAAGCCTCGGTTTCGGCAAGCTGAAGCCGCAGATGACGACGATCTATGACGTTACTTTCTGGCATCACGAACGCCACTGGAAGCTGGCGGATTCGCCCATCATCCGCTTGTTCGCCGGCACGCCATTCCGGCCGATGATCCTGCGCCTGCTGGGCGTCAAGATGGGCCGGAGGGTTTATGACGGCGGCAGCAATCTGACCGAACGTTCGCTGGTGGAAATCGGCGATGATGCCACCCTCAATGAAGGTAGCGTCATTCAGGCCCATTCGCTCGAAGAAGGTGCATTCAAGTCCGATTTCATCCGCATCGGCCGCGGCTGCACGCTCGGACCTGCTGCCTTTATCCATTACGGTGTCGTGATGGGCAACGGGTCGGTGGTGGATGCGGATTCATTCGTGATGAAAGGCGAAGTGCTGGAGCCCAACTCCATATGGCGGGGTAACCCGGCCAAGCTTCATCGCTTTGTCACGCCTGTTCTGAACGGTGGTGTGAAGACAACCGCTTGACCCTCGTCTTCGCGATGTGGATTGTTGAACTGCAAAACGCTCCTGGGATGCTTGCATCCCAGGAGATTGTGTCGGAGATCGCATATTGACAGACCGCCAGGGGAAGACTGTTGACGTCGAGCTCGCACCCGTCACCGAGGCCGTCAGGGCCCTGGTGATATCGCTTGAACTTGCCCCGGAGCAGTTGGATTTTGTTGCAAGCAATACGGAATCCCTGGATGAGGCCGCTCTTGATACGGATGCACGGCCCCGCGTCGTGATGGCCGGGGACCGCGTCGTCGGATTCCTGATGTACGAGGCGCCCGCAGACGATGACGAGGCGACGATCTACCGTTTTATGATCGATCGCGCCCATCAGGGCAAAGGCTATGGCAAAGCTGCCTTGCGCAAGGTGCTGGACGAAATCAGTGGCCTTGGACATGTGCGGCACGTTTCGATCTGCTATGAACCGGAAAACGAAGGTGCGCGGCACCTCTATCGCGCCGCAGGCTTCGTGGAAGAAGGATTGGACGAAGACGGAGAAATGATCGCCGATCTGGTTCTGCCGGTGCAAACGGTTGATCCGTGACACATCCACCCCGCATCTCCGCAAATCCGTCAGCAGAATTAACCCTCCTGGAAGCCATGAATGACATTGCGCCGGAGGGCGTCCGGGTCGGATGCCGAAGTATCCGTGACGGAGATGAGGCCTGCCTGCTGCCCCGGGAAGCGCATTCCATTCCGTCACGCCACCCGGCCAGGCGCCGGGCCAGTGGCGCGGCGCGGCGGGTCGCACGGGGATTGCTGGCGGAACATGGCTTGAACGACGTTGCGATCCTGCGCGCGTCATCCGGTGCGCCGGTATGGCCCATGGGCATGACCGGTTCTCTCGCCCATGACGAGGAAATGGCCGTAGCCGCGATTGCAGCTCTTTCAGCCAAGATCGGCTCAATCGGCATCGATGTCGAACCTGCCACAGCGCTCCCCGATGATATTTTTGCGCTCGTTGCAACCCGGGACGATGTGACAGACGCGGTGGAGCCGAGCCTTGCCGGCCGTGTCCTGTTCGCAGCCAAGGAGGCCGTCTACAAGGCTGTGTATCCGCTCGACCATGACATGCTGGACTATGACGATATCGCGGTGGATTTGAACGCAGGCCACGCGATGACCAGCACGGGACGCAGGGTGAGTCTCACATACTGCATTGCGCCAAGAGTGGTCGCCCTCGCCCTTGTTCGCGGCAGTGGTCCGGTCGGATTCGCCTGACCCGCCCGCCCAAGCGACCGGACGATTTAGTCGGGTGAACCGGATATCCGTTGGAATTTGACTGCAATCCCCACGTCAAATCACCATCTCGGGGCGCAGTGGCTTGCTGCCGGCGGTCAACCATTTTGCAAAATTGATCATCCGCTTCTCCACGACCACAAATACGGCCCATGAGACCAAAATCGTAAGAAGTACACACAAACTCATAACAAGCAGATCGCTCCATTGCCCAGTCAATGGAAAAACCCGGTAGACAAGCGTGCAGACGATCCAATGGAACAGGTATATCGAATAACTGATCTGACCAATAAACGAGAGGAACGCAAAGTTTGGTCGCGCGCTCCGGACCGCAGCAATGAAAACAACCGCCGCGAGCCCATAGGCTCCCAGCACCGGTTGCAATCCAGTGATGACAAAACCATCGTCACGCCCAAGTGAAAAATCTGATATTGCCGCTATTGAAGCAAACTGCACACAAAGCAGGCCGATCGCTGCAAGCCCGGCATATCTAACCTTTTCCATGATGGCGAGACGCAGCAGCAATCCACAGAACAAGAATGACAGATGCAACCCGATATATTGGACGGGAATATTTGCAGAGAAAGAAAGCCGGGCCAAAATCGGCAGAACTGTCGACGCCACGAGGAGAAGTCCAAACGCAAAGATCGCACGAAAATCAAAGAGGAATCCGGTTGCAAACAATGCAGCAGCCAGGAAATAGAACACAAGCTCGATGAACAATGTCCAGTAAATACTGGAAAGCCAGGCTTTCCCGAACAGGGCCGGTGCCATCGTCAAGTTCGCTGTGATCGTCGCAAGGCTCGGCGTGTTCCCGTCACTCCAGTACAACGCTGTCAGCGCGGCAATCGCAACCCATAGCGCCGGATACAGCCGGAACAGGCGCGATATCGCAAATCTCTTGAGAGGCCGATCACCGCGAATGCTGAACGGGACAACGAAACCACTGATCAGAAAGAATAGAACGACGCCGAACCGTCCAAGGTCGATATTATCAATCGACTGGCCAGCGAAGCTGAACAAAGCTCCTGGTCCAGCAGCACTGCTGCGCAGCATGTCGCCGAACATATGTTGAACCAAAACGGAGAGTGCAGCGATAGCCCGCAGGCCATCGATATGTGATAGTCGGTTTAAAGACATGGTTCATCATTCAGCAGTTAGAGAAAATTGTCAGCCTAAAGCAACGAACCGTTACCCGACCCCCCAGCCAACACCGCGCATTCCCCTGAAATTTCGCGTCATGTTGTAGTCTTTGAATATTCTTGTTTCACCCTACCAGTCAGTTGTTACCTATTGCGCCGATAGTTCGGTCAAATTGTCTTAACCTGCTGTAACGAATTTGATAGTGGAGCGCTGAGCATTTGCAGCGGGCTTTTCAAGCGGTGTCAAGCGGTATTGAGCATGATAGCTTATTACGACCGGGTTCTGTTCTTGTCGCTGAAACAATAGATCAAGTTCAAATCGCAAAAGCGACCGATAAGTCTCCCGCTCCGGCGCGAGCCAAGCACATCGCCGAAATAATGCAGTGGGTTGCTCCAAAGCCCATCTCATCTCTCTTCATCGCTTTCACGGCCAACGGTCCGCTTTCAGCGAAACTGTACGCGCGCGCCTAACGCGAGAGCGCCTGGCTTGGATAACGCAATGCCGGATCAAAAGGATTGAGTTTCGCACTGATCGCAGCGGCTTCTGACTTCAAAAGCTCTGTCATCGTAGCGCGGCGCGCATCAGTCAAACGATCGGACAGCGTGCCGATACTGAGAGCGGCGACTGCGCAGCCCCTGTTATCAATGATAGGCACGCCGAGCCCCGCCATGCCTGCTATCATGTCAAAATTGATGTGCGCAGCCCCCAGACGCCGCACTTCCTCTATCTTGATACGCAGATCAACTTCATCAATCTGCGAGCGATCCAGAATGCGTGGCATATTGAACTGAATGATTGCGTCACGCTCCGGTTCCGGCAGAAAAGCCAGGATAGCAATACTTCCCTGGCCGATTCCAAGGGGCACCCTCCCGCCGATATCACCTGTGAAAGACCGTATTGGAAATGGCCCTTCCACGCGATCCAGGCAGACAGCGTCAAAGTTGCTGCGAACGAGAAGAAACACCGTGTCATTCAGGGTTGCCGAGAGCCGAAGGAGCGATGGCCTTGCGATCTCCAGAATACCGTCGCGGCGGCGTGCCTGAGCAGCCATTGAAAAGAACTCGAGGGACAGGCGGTATAGTTTGCTGCCTGGCAATTGCTCGACCAGGCTCTCGGCAACCAGTGATTTCAGCAAGCGGTGGGCCGATGGTTGATTCAACCCGACAGTCAGGGCCAGCTCTTTCAGCCGCATGCCTTCTGCTGGCCCGTGCGAAAGCGCCTTCATGAGGTTTACGGCCTTGTTCAGGCTCGTGCTTGTTTCGACCTGCTGTTTCATTTCCACAACCATTTTTCTGCAAACTAGTACAACAATTTCGTATTTCAGAATTTTTATTAATTTTATTCCAAAATACAAGATTCCATTTGATGAACCCTCCGGATTTGGGTCACTAATAGTGAAACTGCCACAAAGCAACCACGATGGCGGATCTGAATTCAGGGGATTACGGTATGGGATTCTTACACCTCGAACGGGTTTCCAAACTTTACGGAGAGTTTGCTGCCGTTCGTGATTTTGATCTTGAAATCGAACAAGGCGAGTTCATTTCGCTGCTGGGGCCGTCCGGTTGCGGCAAGACAACAACCCTTCAGATGATCGCCGGACTGGTGGCGCCGACAAACGGCAGAATTGCCCTCGACGGCCGGGATATCACGCGGGAGAAACCGGCCAGACGCGGACTTGGCGTTGTTTTCCAGAGCTATGCGCTCTTTCCGCACATGACCGTCGCGCAGAATGTCGCCTTCGGGCTGGAAATGCGGAAAATTGCAAAGGCCGAGCGTGACAGACAGGTTGCGGAAATCCTTTCGCTGGTTCAACTGACCGCCCTCGCCGATCGTTATCCGCGCGAAATGTCCGGTGGCCAGCGCCAGCGGGTGGCAATTGCCAGGGCGCTCGTGATCAAGCCGCCCGTACTGCTTCTCGATGAACCTCTCTCAAATCTCGACGCCAAACTGCGCGAAGAAATGCAATTCGAATTGCGCCGCATTCAACGCGTCGTCGGCATTACCACGATCATGGTGACCCACGATCAGGCGGAAGCCCTGTCGATCAGCGATCGCGTCGTGGTGATGGAAGGTGGCAGGATCACACAGGTCGATCATCCCTACAGCCTGTACGAACACCCGAAGAACAATTTTATTTCCTCGTTCGTCGGAAAGTCGAATTTTCTGGCCGCCCGCGCGGTGAAAGAAACTGCTGGTGTATCGCTGCTCGTTGACAACACGGATCTGAAAATACCGGCAACGGGAAACTATCCGGGCGGCGAACTTTGCCTGTCGGTCAGGCCGGAAAAGATCCGCTTGACGGATCCCGCCGGCGGTATGCTGTGCGGATCAATATCGAGCCGTTATTTTCTCGGAAACCAGTGGCTTCTCAGTGTTGCAACGCCAGCGGGCGAAATATCCGTCTCGGTGGCCAATCTGGGCGCTCCGCCGCCATCTGAAGGAGAGGTCACGGGGCTCGCATGGAACATGGAAGAATGCCGGATACTGGCCGCTGAGCAGGAAGGGATTCTGCAATCATGACAGGCGCAGCGATTAGACCCTCGCCGCGCCTGCCGGCACCATTCATTCTCGCGGCACCGGCCACATTGCTGTTCATCGGGCTTATTCTCTTACCCCTCGCATTGACGGCCGTTCTGTCATTCAATGTCTATGACTACAGCAGCGGCGTGCAGAACCGGTACACAACGGCAAACTATCTGACCGTTCTCCAGGATCCCTATTACCTCGCCATATTCTGGCGGACGTTGCGTCTTGCCTTGCTCACCACGGTGATCACGGTCCTCTTGGGAACACCGGAGGCCTATATTCTCACGCGCATGGGCAAGCCGTGGCGTTCGATCTTCCTGCTTGTCATCATCGGGCCGCTTTTGGTGTCCGTCGTTGTCAGGACCTTTGGCTGGAGTATGCTGCTTGGCCGCGATGGCCTCGTCAATCACGCGCTGGCCATGCTCGGCCTCGAGCCGGTACAGCTGCTTTATACGGAAACGGCCATCGTCATTGCGCTCGTTCACATCATGCTACCCTTCATGGTCATTCCCGTGTGGACGGCTTTACAGAAGCTTGATCCGACGGTTGAAGCCGCCGCACTATCGCTGGGCGCTTCGCGGTTTACCGCCTTGCGCCGGATTGTTTTTCCTCAGGCAACACTCGGTATTCTCTCCGGCAGTCTGATCGTTTTCGGACTTTCGGCCAGTGCCTTCGCCATCCCTGGCCTCCTTGGCGGTCGGCGGCTCAAAATGGCGGCAACGGTGGTCTACGATGAATATCTGATCGAGCTGAACTGGCCGCTCGGAGCGGCGATTGCGATCATCGTGCTGTTGGCAAATCTTGCGATCATGCTGGCCTACAACCGCATGGTGGAGCGTCAGGCAAAGCGGAGGCTCGGATAACGCCATGCAGAAGAATGGTCTCTTTGCCCTCGCGTTTCACAGCCTGATTGTCCTCTTCGTGCTGGCACCCCTGATTGTGGTCTGCCTCGTCGCCTTCACGCCCCAGAACACGCTTTCCCTGCCATGGGATGGCGTGTCCCTGCGGTGGTTTTCGGCGGTCTTCCATCATCCCGACTTCGTCGCTTCATTTTGGAATAGCGCGCGTCTGGCTTTATTCTCGGCAACCATCTCCACGACACTCGCCGTACCGTCAGCGCTCGCCATCACCCGGTATTCATTCAGAGGCAGGGACGCGCTCAATGCCCTGTTTCTGTCGCCGCTCATCATTCCGCATCTGGTGATCGGCGTGGCCTTCCTGCGGCTCTTCTCGTTCATCGGCGCGACCGGTTCTTTCGGCTGGCTCGTGGCTGCCCATGTGATGGTGATCATGCCCTATGCCCTCCGCCTGATATTGGCCGCCCTGAACGGCATGGACCTCAGCGCTGAAATGGCGGCGCGTACACTTGGCGCGGGTGAATGGATCGTGTTCCGGCGGATTACCTTTCCGATGCTTCTGCCCGGCATCAGCGGCGGATGGTTGCTTGCCTTCATCAATAGCTTTGACGAATTGACCATGTCGATTTTCGTGACTGCACCATCAACCATCACCCTGCCGGTGCGCATGTACATGTATGCGAGCGAGTCGATCGATCCAATGATGGCTGCCGTCTCAACCCTGATGATCGCTTTGACGGGCATCACCATGATCATACTCGACAGATTGTTCGGGCTTGATCAACTGCTGGTTGGAAAAGGTTGATGGCCGCACATCATTCCCGGTCGCAGTTTCAGCGTCACTTCAGACGCGATGAAGCGCCCATCCCATTCACGATCGATGGCATTGTATATTCCGGACGGCGCGGCGACACGGTACTCGTGGCCATCATGTCCGTAACAGACCGCCTGCGCCAGAGCGAGTTCACCAGTGAGCCGCGTGCAGGGTTCTGTCTTATCGGAGCGTGTCAGGATTGCTTCGTGACCCTTGCCTGCGGAGCACGGGTGCGGGCGTGCACCACGCCTCTCGAGGCGCAGATGGCATTCATAACAAGAGAATCCGGCAATGAATGATACGTCACCCCCGGTGGTTGTTGGAGCCGGGCCTGCAGGCATCTGCGCCGCAAAAACGCTTGTCGCTGCGGGGTTGCGCCCGATCGTGATCGACGAAGGTTTCCGTGCCGGTGGTCAGATCTATCGCCGTCCCTACCTCGATGACGGCCGCAGCACCACAGATCTTTATGGCTCGGAAGCAGCCAAGGCCACCAGACTGCACCGTGAATTCGATGCCCTGCTCCCGTCCATCGATTACCGGCCGCAGACACTGGTCTGGAATATTGCGGACAATCAGCTCCACCTCATGGTCAATGGAGATCATCAGCAGATCGGCTTTCAAAATCTGATCCTGTCGACCGGCGCCACCGACCGTGTGCTGCCTTTTCCCGGCTGGACTTTGCCGGGCGTCTATACGTTGGGCGCAGCCCAGACCGCACTGAAAGCACAGGGCTGCACCATCGGCAAAAAGGTCGTTTTCCTCGGATCAGGCCCGCTTCTCTACCTTGTCGCCTGGCAATATCTGAAGGCCGGCGCCAGCGTGGCCGCTGTACTCGACACAGCTCCGTTCACCGCCAAGCTCAATCTTCTCTCCGCATTCCGGTTCGATCCGCGTCTCGTGCTCATCGGCATGTCCTATGCGGCAAGGCTCGTTCGCCGCGGCGTAAAGATTCGCTACAACGTTCGCCCAACGGGTGTGGACGGCTCTCAACATGTCGAGGGGCTGAGTTTTAAATCCGGCGCAAAGACATATTCCATAGCGTGTGACGCAGTTGCATACGGTTTCGCGCTTCGTCCCGAAACACAATTGGCAGACCTTGCGGGCTGTTCATTCCGCTTTGATGGCCGGGATCGTACGTGGTTGCCGGTAACGGATGAGACTGGCCGCACGAACCGCAAGGGCGTTTACCTCGCCGGTGATGGCAGCGGCATTGCCGGTGCCGATGCTGCGGAGATTTCAGGCGAACTTGCCGCCCTCGCCCTGATCCAGGATTCCGGAGCGGTGGCTGATCGCGGGCGAATGTCTGTGCTTGCGAAAGCACGCCGACGGAAAGCCAAACTGAGGGATGTTCTTGAAAAGGCATTCCCATTCCCGGAAAACTGGTTTGAACAGGTTCCGGGCGAGACAAAACTCTGCCGCTGTGAGGAAATCACCGTTTCCTCCGTTGTTGACACGGTGCATGGAAACGACCTTCGTGAGCTCAACCGGCTGAAAGCGCTGAGCCGCGCGGGTATGGGGCGCTGTCAGGGCCGCATGTGCAGCGCGGCTTTGGCGGAAGTTCTTTCATCCACGCAAAAGCTCACACTAACGGAAATCGGACGCTTGCGGGCGCAGGCGCCGGTCAAGCCACTACCGCTGTCTTTGCATGAGGGCGGCGCATGACCCGGCGTTTCTCTGCAGATATTGCTATCGTTGGTGGCGGCCTTGTCGGCAGCTCTGCCGCACTTGCACTGCGCTTGGCTGGCCTCTCGGTCATTCTCATCGACAAAGGCTTTTGCGGGGCGCAGGCAAGCGGCGTCAACTATGGTGGCGTGCGGCGTCAAGGCCGCTCCGTAGCTCAGATCCCGCTCTCACAACGCGCCCACCAGATCTGGCCGAGATTGAAGGAGTTGATCGGGATCGATGGAGAATACCAGCGTAGCGGGCATCTGAAACTCGCACGCACGCCGGAGGACTTCGCAAAGCTCGAACACTATGCCGAAACCGTAAAATCCTTTGGTCTTGATCTCGAGCTGTACACCGGCGCGATGGCAAAAGCCCGGTTTCCATGGCTGTCCGGAAACATTGCCGGCGCTTCGCTGTGTCCGGACGACGGACAGGCCAATCCCCGGCTGGTATCGCCGGCCTTCGCCAAGGCAGCACGGGATGCCGGGGCGATTGTCCTTGAACAGACCGCTGTCCATGCGGCGGGGCGCGCAAATGACGGGTTTGCCCTTCAGGCGGGCGCGGACTGTGAAATAACCTGTCGCTTCCTCATCAACAGTGCCGGGGCATGGGCCAACAAAATTGCCGCCGACTTCGCCGAGCACGTGCCGCTCTCCCGCATCTATCCCTCGATGGTCGTGACCGAGCCTCTGGCACCGCGATTGCCCGTCAGCCTCGGCGAGGAAGGCGGCGGTTTCTACTGCCGGCAGGTGACGCGCGGGAACTACATCATGGGTGGCGGGCGTGGTTATGCCCTTGCCGATCCTGATTTTTCCCGTCCATCCACCACGGCCGCGCAATCCGTCATGAAACGAGCCACCACACTTTTCCCGCATCTTGCCGGCGCGCACGTGATCCGTTTCTGGTCGGGTACGGAAGGCCAACTTCCCGACAACAATCCTGTCATTGGCCCAAGCGGCACGACACCGGGCCTTTTCCATGCGTTCGGTTTTTGCGGCGCCGGTTTTCAGGTGGCACCGGCAGTTGGTGCCGTCCTGTGTGACCTCGTCACATCAGGCGAAACAGCAACGCCGATCGAGGCTTTCTCGATCGAACGCTTCAGAAACATGTCTCCACAACACAACGAGAAAAAGGGAACTCACAATGAAACAGTTGAATAATTGCCTGGTATCCACGATCGCTCTGACGGTCGCAGGACTAACCGCCTCGCACGCTCAGGCTGAAACGAAAACGCTCTACGTTGGAATGAATGGCGGAAATTACGAACGCACATTCACACAGGACGTTTTTCCTGAATTCGAAAAGGCCAATGACGTCAAGATCGTCGTCGTGCCCGGAACATCCGCCGATATTCTCGCCAAGGCGACGGCGGCGAAAGATAACCCGCAGATGCATGTCATGTTCCTGGACGACGGCGTCATGGTTCGGGCAATCGGTACCGGACTTTGCCAGAAACTGCGGCCTTCACCGGTTCTTGACGACATCACGCCCGGTGCACGGCTGAAAGATGACATGGCTGTCGGCATCGACATGGGCATGACGGGCCTTGCCTACAACAAGCAGATGTTTGACCAGAATGGCTGGAGTGCACCCACATCATGGATGGATCTTGCCGATCCAAAATTCAAGGGCAAGGTGGTCTTCCAGTCGGCTTCCGTCTCGACGTTTGGTCTCCATGCGTTTCTGATGTTCAACCGCATCCAGGGCGGCGATGAGAACAATGTCGAACCGGGATTCGAGAAATTCGCGGATACGGTTGGCAAGAATGTCCTGGAGTATATCTCCAGTTCGGCAAAAATTTCGGAAATGGTCCAGACCGGCGATGCAGCGATCTTTCCGCTCACGCCGACTGCCGTCAACAATCTGAAGGAGAAGGGCATTCCGGTTGAGTATGCCCAGCCAAAGGAGGGATCTGTTGTGCTGACGGTCTCCGAATGTGTGATCGCAAACAACAGCGAGCCGGAACTCAGCCAGAAACTGGCCCAATATCTTCTTTCTGCCGAGGCGCAAGCCAAGGCGCTGGACAAGGGTAACATCGTCCCTTCAAACGTCAAAACCCACGCAGGAACGGCTGGAGGCGAAGAAAAGCTGACTGCCTTTCAGACCTATATGAGCAATGCTAGGGTTGTGGATTGGGACGCAATCAACAAGAACCGGCCCGAATGGAACAACCGCTGGAACCGCAAGATCGAACGGTAATCCATGGTGGTGGAGCGCAGCACCGATCAAGGCTGCGCTCACCGCTTTGATGGACGAAGGCGCTGTACCGTCAACCCGCAGGCACCACCCGAGCGGCTGCAACTTTAATATCGTCGATCAACCGGCTGACAAACATGTCCTCCATCCGCTCGTGAAGGACATAAATTCCCACATTGAACCGCTCAAGCACATTCTCGTCTTCGATAATGACGGGATAGACGTCCCGTTGCCTGAACGTGTGCGACATCACTGCCGAGTGACAGAAGACGGCATCGGTCTCCTTGATGTAATCAAGGCAAGCCGCCAGTGAGTTGGAGGCGAACGCAAACTTGTAGGCATTCGAAGCGATGTCCGCCCGTTCCCTGACATTGTAGCCAAAAAGCCTCAGGTGCCTTGTTTCCGGAGAGTTGCTCACCACCGCCGGATATTCCTCCAATTCGGCCAGTTTTCGCGGTTTGCCGAGCAAAGGATGACCCGCCCGGACAAAATAGCCATTGTGCACCTGTGTCAGCGGGAGGAAGGTCGTCCCCGTATCCCGCGCCATGCCCTTCACCTCATGGCCGATGAAGAGTGAGGTATCGCCGGAGAGCAGTTGATCCATGCAGCGCAATTGATTGCCGATGCTCACGTAAATCGGCGCATTTGGATTTTTCTGGCGATAATCGAGGATGAGATCCTTGAGAAAAAGTGACCACCAGGAATAGCCGGTGCCGATATTCAGACCTTGCTCGCGGCGTGCGCGCTGCTCCTCGATGGATGCGATCGTATTGTCGTAGAGGCGGCGCATGACGCGGGTGTTCTCGTACAACGTCTCGCCATAGCTGGTGAGGGTAATGCCGCGTGATGTGCGCACGAACAGCGGCACGCCAAGGCTATCTTCCAGCTTTTTCATGTTGAACGTCAGCGTGGGCTGGGTCACGAACAATGTGGTTGCCGCCCCGCTGATGGTGCCGGCTTCCGCAATAGCAAGAAACTGCTGGAGTACCTTGTCCATGACATTTGCTCCCCTACAAAGACTGGCAGATGGCTGCCGGTTCGTTTGCTTTCGGCCTCAACACGGCGATGACTCTACTTCACGATATAGATTTTATCTATAATACGATGCTCATTTCGTATTTTTCCATAGTCTGGTGAACTGTTACAGTTGCATGCCGTCATCCGGTGAGGAGACCGATGCCGGCTCGTTTCAGTGGGAGGCACTATGAACGGACAAATCGACAGGCGTCATTTTCTCAAGGCGACAAGCGCATTGCTGGCAATGGGAGCCATGGGAAGCCGGATGGCCTTTGCAGAAGGCAGCAATCTGCGTCTCATATTCTGGGGAAGTCAGACGCGAGCCCAAGTCACCAACGCAGCCGCCGACCTTTACGGAAAGAGAGAGGGGGGCAGCATTCAAAGCGAGTTCCTGTCATGGAACGACTACTGGCCAAAACTGGCCACGCAAACCGCCGGCGGCAACGCGCCGGATGTGCTGCAGATGGATTACCGCTACATCGTCGAGTACGCCGCGCGTCAAGCGATTGCACCGCTTGACGAGTTCATCGGCAACGAACTCAATCTCGGTCAATTCGACAAGGATCAGCTTGCGGGCGGCTCGGTCGGCGGAAAACTGTATGGCATCAGTCTGGGTGCCAATTCATGCGCCACAATGATCAATACGGATGCTTTCAAGGAAGCAGGCATTGCAGTCCCGACAAACGCCCTCACCTATGACAGTCTTCGCGACATTGGCGCGGCGTTCAAGAAAGCCAATATACGCGGCGGTATCAGGGCGATTGCGGATACATCCGGACTGGAACCAGTTCTCGAGAATTGGCTGCGGCAGCGTGGCAAGGCGCTCTACACGGCAGACGGTAAACTTGCATTCGATGCCGACGATATCGTTCAGTGGTTCAAACTGTGGACCGACCTGCGCGCGGCCGGAATCTGCGTGACCGCGGAAGACCAGGCGCTCGACACGGGCTCGCTCGAGACCTCGATGCTTGTGACCGGCAAGGCTGCGATGTTCCCTGCAAATTCCAACCAGCTTGTCGCCCTGCAGGCGCTCGTCAAAGACAAGCTCGCTCTGTGCGGTTATCCGCGCGTCGCGGCAACCACGGGCGGCGGCCACTACCGCAAGCCCGCCATGCTGTTCTCCGTCGCCGGGTCATCCAAGCAAAAGGCGGCAGCGGCCAAGTTCATCAGCTTTTTCGTCAGCGACCCCGATGCCGCCAAGCTGCTCGGTACAGAGCGCGGCATCCCCTGTTCGGCTGCCGCACGCGAAGCCATTGCGGCAACCCTCAACGAAAATAGCCGGATGGCACTCGACTTCGTGACCAATCTCGGCGACCTGCTTGGACCAATTCCTCCGTCACCACCCAAAGCTGCGGGGGAGATCGAACTCTCGGTCCTCAGAACCCTCAGCCAGGAAGTCGCGTTCGGGACCAAGACACCCGAAAATGCAGGACCCGAATTTGTCGCACTTGCCAATGATCTGCTGAGCAGGGGCTGATCATGGATATCACCGCCTCTAATCCAGCTGCCCGCACAAACCGGCGGGCAGCGACAGGAGAACTTTCACGCGGTTTTGGCTCCAGGGAACGCTACGGTTATCTGTTCCTGGCTCCCTGGTTCATCGGTTTCTTCGGCCTGTCGGTCGGGCCAATGATCTGGTCCTTCTATCTGTCATTCACAAACTTCGACCTGTTGACCGATCCCAAATGGGTCGGCGCCAGCAATTACATCCGCATGTTCACGACCGATCCGAAATTCATGACGTCCATGCGTGTGACGCTGTTCTTCGTTGTCCTGTCCGTGCCCTTGAAACTGATCGCGGCTTTGACCGTCGCCCTGCTGCTCAACCGCGGCATGAAAGGCTTGCCGATCTACCGCGCCCTGTTCTACCTGCCGTCGCTTTTGGGAGCCAGCGTGGCAATCGCCATACTGTGGCGGCAGATTTTTGCGGGGAACGGGCTGGTCAACAAGTTTCTGGCGCTGTTCGGAATCGCCGGGCCAAGCTGGATATCCAATCCCTCCTATTCGCTCTGGACGCTCATCATCCTGTCGGTTTGGCAGTTTGGCTCACCGATGATCATTTTTCTCGCCGGCCTGCGGCAAATTCCAGCGGATGTGTATGAGGCTGCCAGCCTTGATGGTGCCGGACGCTGGCGGCAGTTCATCAAGATCACCCTGCCCCTGCTGTCCCCGGTGGTTTTCTTCAACGCGATCATTCAGACCATAGAAGCATTCAAGAACTTCACTCCGGCCTTCATTATCTCCGGCGGCACCGGCAATCCGATCAACTCGACCCTGTTCTATACGCTTTACCTCTATCAGGAGGCATTCGGTTTCTTCCGCATGGGCTATGCCTCGGCGCTTGCCTGGGTTCTTCTTGCGCTCGTGGCGATCTTCACCGCCTTTGCCTTCCTCACAGCGAAGTATTGGGTGCACTATGACTGACACCGCAAAACAACCGTCTGTATCGGCAGAAGCGTCAGAGAACGCGCGAAAATATCTGGCATTGGGCGCAACGCATATCGTCCTGATCATCGCCTGCGTGGTGATGCTCTATCCGCTGTTGTGGATGCTGTCTGCCTCGTGCCGTCCGGAAGAGGAGATCTTCACATCGGTCGGCATCTGGCCGTCATCCTGTCATTTTGATGCCTATGTCCGCGGATGGAACGGACTGAAGGTCGGTTTCGAAACCTTCTTCAAGAACTCGCTCGTCATTGCGCTCTTGTCGGTGGCGGGCAATGTGCTCAGTTGCTCCATGGCGGCTTATGCCTTTGCCCGGTTGGAATTCCGGGGGCGCAGCTTCTGGTTCGCCCTCATGCTGATGACCATGATGCTGCCCTATCAGGTCACGCTCATTCCGCAATATGTGCTGTTCCGGCACCTCGACTGGGTGAATACCATCCTGCCGCTGGTTGTCCCGAAGTTTCTCGCGGCCGACGCATTCTTCATCTTCCTGATGGTGCAGTTCTTCCGCGGGCTGCCGAAGGAGTTGGACGAGGCGGCCATGATGGATGGCTGTTCGCCCTGGCGGATTTACTGGAAGATTATCCTGCCGCTTTCAACGCCGGTGCTGGCGACCGCGGCAATCTTCACCTTCATCTGGACCTGGGACGATTTCGTCGGCCCCCTGATCTATCTCAGCGATATGCGGCAATACACCGTGATGCTGGGACTTCGCACCTTCACGGACTCAACCGGCGTTTCCGACTACGGCAGCCTCTTTGCCATGTCGGTTCTGTCCCTTGTGCCGATCTTCGCCTTTTTCCTCTTCTTCCAGCGCCTTCTGATCGAAGGCATAGCAACCACAGGAATGAAACGATAAGCCATGTCCCATCTGAATTTTGCAGCCATTGGCATCAATCACAGCCATATCTATGGCCAGGTCGAGTGCCTGAAACGAGCAGGCGCGCGGCTCGTCTCCTTCCACGCACGGGAAGACGATCTTGCCGCCGCATTTTCCGGCAAATTTCCGGAAGCCATACGCGTTGCCGATCCGCGCGCGATTTTCGACGACCCGTCCATCCAGATCATAACGACAGCCGCAATTCCCGCCGAGCGCGCCGCGATATCGATTGCCGCCATGCAGCACGGCAAGGATGTCCTGTCCGACAAGCCGGGAATGACAAGTTTTGAACAGCTGTCGGACATTCGCGCGGTCCAGAAGGCGACCGGGCGAATATACAGCGTCCTGTATTCCGAGCATTTTGAGGTGCCGGCCACGGTCAAGGCGGGCAGCCTTGTCGCTCAAGGAGCGATTGGCGAGGTTATCAACACCGTCGGTCTCGGGCCCCACGCCATCCGCAACAACCACCGGCCTGACTGGTTCTTTGACAGAGCACAATACGGTGGAATTCTCTGCGATATCGCCAGCCACCAGTTTGAACAGTTTCTGTTCTTTTCCAATGCGATCGACGGGGAAATCATTTCGGCCACCGTTGCCAACCGGGCCAATGCCGGTCGGCCCGGCCTGCAGGACATCGGCGATGTCCACATGAAGACAGAACGCACATCCGGCTATGTCCGCGTTGACTGGTTCACGCCGCAGGGACTTCCCACCTGGGGCGACGGCCGCCTGACCATCCTCGGCACGGACGGATATATCGAGCTTCGCAAATATATCGACATCAATGGACGTCCTGGAACAGACCACCTTTTCCTGGTCAATGCGGATGGTATCCAGCACCTGGACTGTACGGCCGTCGACCTGCCCTTTGGGCGGCAATTCCTCGAAGACGTGCGCAACCGGACCGAAACGGCCATGCCGCAGGAACGATGCTTCAACGCCATGAAACTTGCCTTGACCGCTCAGCAACTGGCCGAGCACGGTACGGAGTGGAAACAATGACACGCCTCAGAACAGTCGCCGTCGTCGGATGCGGTATCGGCAGAAGCCATATTGTCGAGGGCTATGTCCCCAATGCCGACAAATTCAGGCTCCTCGCCATCTGCGACATCGACGAGGAAAAAATGCACGCGCTTGCGGATGAATTCGCCGTCGAGCGCCGGATCGCTGATTTCGACGACCTGCTGACCATGGACGATCTGGATATCATCGATATCTGCACGCCGCCCAAACTGCACTTCCCCATGGTCATGAAGGCGCTGAAGGCAGGAAAACACGTCATCTGCGAGAAGCCACTCGTCGGGTCGCTGTCCGAGGTGGATCAGGTTATCGCCCAGGAGAAATTGTCCAAGGGCCGCCTGATGCCGGTGTTCCAGTACCGTTTTGGTGACGGGATCGAGCAGGCAAAGGCCATTATCGACGCCGGCATCGCCGGAAAACCCTTTATCGGTTCGGTCGAAACATTCTGGACGCGCGGACCGGACTACTACGAGGTGCCATGGCGCGGCAAATGGGCAACGGAACTCGGCGGTGTGTTGATGACACACGCCATTCACCAGCACGATCTGTTCAATTATCTGATGGGGGATATCAAACGTCTGTTTGGCCGGGTCGCCACCCGGGTCAACAAGATCGAGGTGGAAGACTGCGTCACCGCCTCGATCGAACTGACCAACGGCGCGCTTGCCAGCTTCACCGCCACCCTGGGCTCGGCCGATGAAATCACCCGTATCCGTCTCACCTTCGAGCACGTGACGTTCGAAAGCGACCACGAGGCCTATAACCCCGGCGCAAAACCCTGGGTTATCCTGCCACGGGATCAGGCAACGAAGGACAAGATCGACGCCCTGCTCAAAGACTGGAAACATGTTCCGTCGCGCTTCCAGACGCAAATGGCACGGTTCTTCGATGCGCTTGAAAATAATAGCGCGCTTCCGGTGACAAGCGCCGATTCACGCAGGGCACTCGAACTGGTCACCGCATTCTACTATTCATCACTGACGCACCAGGATGTGGAGTTGCCAATTCCGAACGACCACCCGAACTATGAAAGCTGGGTCCCCGCCGCATTCCGTCAGACTGATGAGGTGCCGCATGGCAACCGCAGTTGAGCTTCAGAATGTTGTAAAGAGCTACGGTAATCTTCAGGTCATCCACGGCGTCAACCTGACGATCGATCCCGGCGAATTCACCGTCTTCGTCGGTCCGTCCGGTTGCGGCAAGTCAACATTGCTGCGGATGATTGCAGGTCTTGAAGCCATCAGCGACGGGGACCTGCTGATTGACGGCGAGCGCATGAATGCTGTCACGCCGTCAGAGCGGGGAATTGCGATGGTTTTCCAGTCATACGCGCTCTACCCCCATATGAGCGTCTATAAGAACCTTGCTTTTGGTCTCGAAACCGCGCGGCTGCCGCGGGCTGAAATAGCAAAACGGGTTCAGCGGGCCGCGGAGATTCTGCAAATTGAACCGCTGTTGAACCGCAAGCCGAAGCAGCTCTCCGGCGGGCAGCGTCAGCGTGTTGCCATTGGCCGCGCCATTGTGCGCGAACCGAAAATCTTCCTGTTCGACGAACCTCTCTCAAACCTCGACGCGGAACTGCGGGTTCAGATGCGCGTGGAGATCGCCAAACTCCAGCAGCGACTGGGTAACACGACGATCTACGTCACCCATGACCAGGTCGAGGCAATGACCATGGCGGACAAGATCGTTGTCTTGCGCGATGGCAGGATCGAACAGGTCGGTGCGCCCCTTGATCTGTACAATCATCCGCGCAACCTGTTTGTCGCCGGCTTTATCGGCTCGCCGAAAATGAACTTCCTGCAGATCTCCACCGCGGAGATCAAGGCCGATGCTGACGCAACTGGATCAACAGCGGGCGGACGGCCGGACGTCCCGATGACACTGGGGATCCGTCCTGAACATATCACCATCGACCCCAATACCGGTGCCTCCCTCGGTCCGTTGAAAGTCGTGCTCGTCGAGAGCCTGGGCGGTCAAACCGTGGTCTACGCGACCGCGGCGAACGGACAAACGATTACGGTTGTTCTCGATGGACAGGTGGCCGTTGGAGAAACACTGGAGGCCTTTCTTGATCCGGCCAAGGCCCATCTTTTTGCGGCCGATGGCAATGTGGTGACGGGCGCCCGACTGCCACACATCATAAAGCTCGTTTGACAGAAACGGGCGGTCTGGCACGGATGGGCCGTCCCGCGTCAGACCGCTTGCCATGCTCTGCTTTGCCGGTATTAATCCGTGCATGGCATTCACACTCCGGCAGTTGCAATATTTCGTCGCGGTCGCGGAACAGGGCTCGATCACCCGCGCCGCGCAGAACCTGTCGATTTCGCAGTCGTCCATCACCGAAGCCATCAAGGAGCTTGAAACCGATCTGGGCGTCGAGCTGTTCGAACGCCACCCGCGCGGCTTGCACATCACCTATAACGGCCATCAGTTCCTGCGCCATGCCACCAAGATACTGGCCGACGTTTCCGATGCACGCCGCTCCTTCTCCGAGGACAGGCCAACCGATGCCGGCAAGCTGCAATTGGGTGTCACCTCGCTCGTCGCCGGTTATGTCCTGTCCGATCTGCTCGCCCGCTATCGCCGTGCGTGCCCGGGAGTGGAAGTCAGCGCCATCGAGGACAATGGCTCTTATCTCGAACACCTGCTGATCGGCGGCGAGCTGGATGTCGCCGTCATGGTCATTTCCAACCTGCGCGACCGCATGGCCCTGCAGGCGGAAATCATCGAGACCTCGCCCTACCGGCTGTGGCTGCCGCTTGGCCATCCCCTGGTCAGCGCCGATATCATTTCCATCAATGATATCGCCAAGGAACCGCTGATCATGCTGACGGTCGACGAAATCGAGGAGAACACCGGCAAGCTGCTGACAGCATTGGGCGCCCGCCCGCATGTCGCTTTCCGTACCCGGTCCGTCGAAGCGGTCCGCAGCCTCGTGGCGACTGGCGCAGGCATCGCGCTATTGCCTGATCTGGTCTACCGCCCCTGGTCGCTGGAAGGCGACCGCATCGAAAGCCGTGACGTTTCCGGCGCGCTCCCGGTGGTGCAGGTAGGCATGGTCTGGCGCAAGGGATCCAGCCTGCCGCAGGCGGCGCGTGACTTTGTCGGCATCGCCGAAGCGCTGCGCAGCGGTCGTACGCGATGATATCGGAAAAACCGATAGCGCCCTTCTGATTAATGAATTTGCGAAAGCGGCAAAAGAGAGGCACTTTTTCTCCCGGGAACACACGCCGCAAAGGCGGCACCACAATCGGGAGACTCAAGATGAAGCAGTTTCTGAAATCCTGCACGGCGCTGACCCTTTCGCTTGCCTTCTGCACGCAGGTCATGGCTCAGGAGGCCTTGAAGCAATTGGGCAAGGGCGAAGGCGAACTCTCCATCGTTGCCTGGGCCGGCTATATCGAGCGCGGCGACACCGACAAGGCCTATGACTGGGTTACCGGCTTCGAAAAGGAAACCGGCTGCAAGGTCAGCGTCAAGACGGCTGCCACGTCGGACGAGATGGTGGCGCTGATGAACGAAGGCGGCTTCGATCTCGTAACCGCTTCCGGTGACGCCTCGCTGCGCCTCGTGGCCGGCAAACGCGTCCAGCCCATCAACACTGATCTTATCCCGAGCTGGAAGACAATCGACAAACGCCTGCAGGATGCTCCTTGGTACACGGTCAAGGGCGTCCATTATGGCGTGCCCTATGTCTGGGGTCCGAACGTCCTGATGTACAATACCGAGGTCTTCAAAGGTAAACCGCCAAAGAGCTGGAACGTTGTCTTTGAGGAAATGACCCTGCCGGACGGCAAGTCCAACAAGGGCCGCGTGCAGGCCTATGACGGTCCGATCCATATAGCCGACGCCGCCAACTACCTGATGTTCCACAAGCCGGAACTTGGCATCAAAAGCCCCTATGAGTTGAACGAAGACCAGTACAAGGCAGCGCTCGAGCTGTTGCGCGGGCAACGCAAACTCGCCGGCCGTTACTGGCACGATGCAATGATCCAGGTCGATGACTTCAAGAATGAAGGCGTTGTCGCTTCCGGTTCGTGGCCTTTTCAGGTCAATTTGCTGAAGTCGGAAAAGCAACCCGTTGCCTCGAATTTCCCGGAAGAAGGCACGACCGGCTGGGCTGATACGACCATGCTGCATGCGGAGAGCACCCATCCGAACTGCGCCTATATGTGGATGGAACACAGCCTTTCCACAAAGGTGCAAGGCGATGTTTCCGCGTGGTTCGGCGCCAACCCATCCGTCGGTGCAGCCTGCAAAGGCAATGAACTCCTCACGGACGAAGGCTGCGCGACCAACGGCTACAATGATTTTGACAAGATCAAATTCTGGAGGACGCCGGTTGCCAAGTGCGAAAGCCAGAGCGAATGCGTGCCGTATCACCGCTGGGTGTCCGATTATATCGGTGTCATTGGCGGCCGCTGATCCCCGGTATCACGCTGCGGTGTGTGGTTCGCCCGGCAAGCATGCCTGAAACATGGAGTGAGACATGACAGCTGCTGTCCTGTTTGAAAACGTATCGCGCCATTTCGGAGCGGTTCGCGCCGTCGATGCGGTTGATCTTGCCGTTGCCGAAGGGGAATTCTTTGCCATGCTTGGCCCCTCCGGCTCGGGCAAGACCACCTGCCTGCGCCTGATGGCGGGGTTCGAACAGCCAACCGGCGGCCATATCGAGATTTTCGGCGAGACGGCGGAGGGCGTGCCGCCGTACCGGCGCAACGTCAATACGGTGTTTCAGGATTATGCATTGTTTCCGCATCTGAGTATCCTCGACAATGTCGCCTATGGCCTGATGGTCAAGGGCGTGGCGCGAGAAGAACGGCGCAAGGCGGCGGAAGATGCGCTTGCCATGGTCAAGCTGCCTGGGTACGGCACGCGGCGGCCCGGTCAGCTTTCCGGCGGCCAGCGCCAGCGCGTTGCGCTTGCGCGTGCCCTCGTGAACAAGCCTAAAGTCCTTCTGCTAGACGAGCCATTGGGTGCGCTTGATCTCAAGCTGCGTGAACAGATGCAGGAGGAATTGAAGACCCTGCAGAAATCGCTCGGTATCACCTTTGTCTTTGTCACCCATGACCAAGGCGAAGCCCTGTCCATGGCCGACCGCATCGCCGTGTTCAACGAAGGCAGGATCCAGCAACTTGGTACGCCGGAAGATGTCTACAAGCGGCCGAAGACGCGGTTTGTCGCCGATTTCGTCGGCTCGTCCAACATTCTGCAACCGGAATTTGTCACCCAGCTCGGCGCAGGCCGGCAACTCGCCAGCCTGCGTCCCGAAGCCATAGAGCTTACCGGCAAAAAGGACGGCCAGCTTTCGCTGTCCGGCATTGTCCTGTCGCGCAGCTTCCTTGGTGCATCGAACCGTATCACCGTCGATGTCAGTGGGACCAAACTTCATGTGACCAGCCCGGCGGCAAGTCCTGTTCCGGAAGAAGGCAGCAAGGTCACATTGAGTTTTGCCCCAGCCGATCTTCATCTCATGGAGGCGGTGTGATGAGCGCCATCACCGGCGAACAGGCCATATCAACGCAAAGGTCCGGTCTTGCCGGCCGCATATCGGATTTCTTCTGGAAACATCCGCATGTTTTCCTGGCAGTGATGCTGGCTCCGCCGCTGCTGTGGCTCGGCATCATCTATTTGGGTTCGTTGCTCGTACTCCTGTTGCAGAGCTTCTTTTCCATCGATGATTATTCGGGCCTGGTGAATTACGAGTTCACGCTTGCCACCTACGGGCAGCTGCTGAACGAGACCAATCTCGACATCATCATCCGCACCGTGTGCATGGCGGCGATCGTGACCCTGTTTTCCGCACTGATCGCCTTTCCGATCGCCTACTATGCGGCGCGCTATGCCAGGGGAAAATGGAAGGCGCTGTTCTATCTCGGGGTAATGCTGCCGCTGTGGTCGAGCTATCTCGTCAAGATTTACGCGTGGAAACTGATCCTTGCCAAGGAAGGTATTCTGACCTGGCTCCTGACCAAGCTGAACCTGCTCTGGCTGCTGGATGCGTGGCTGTCACTTCCCGTGATCGGCGGCAATTCCCTCTCGGTCAGCTATACCGGCACCTTCATCGTGTTTGTCTATGTCTGGATGCCCTTCATGATCCTGCCGATCCAGGCATCGCTGGAACGCGTACCGGTCAATCTGATCGAGGCCTCCTCCGATCTTGGCAGCACCCCGCAGCAGACATTCCGCCACGTACTGTTTCCACTGGCTCTGCCCGGCATCGTTGCCGGATCGATCTTCACATTCTCGCTGACGCTGGGTGACTACATCATTCCGCAGATCATCGGCTCATCGCGTCTGTTCATCGGCCAGGCCGTCTATGCGCAGCAGGGCACGGCAGGCAACATCCCGCTTGCTGCCGCCTTTACCGTCGTGCCGATCGTCATCATGGGGCTCTATCTCTGGGCCGCCCGCAGAATGGGGGCTTTCGATGCGCTCTGACCGTTCCGCCTCTGCTCCGCTGGCTCTGAAGATTGCCGCCGCCGGCGGGCTGCTCTTCCTGCATCTGCCGATCCTGCTGATTTTCCTCTATGCCTTCACCACGGAAGAAAAGAGCTACCAATTCCCCCCGCCCGGCCTGACACTGCAATGGTTCGCGGTGACCTGGAACCGGCCGGATGTGTGGCAGGCGCTGAGCCTCTCGGTCCGCGTCGCCTCGATCGCCACGGCCATCGCATTGCTGCTTGGCACGCTCTGCGCCGCCGCTGTCAGCCAGACCCGGTTTTTCGGGCGCGAGACGATTTCACTGCTGGTCATCCTGCCGATTGCGCTGCCCGGCATCATCACCGGCATTGCCCTGCGGTCAGCCTTCAGCATGGCGGACATTCCCTTCTCGATCTGGACGATCGTGCTTGGTCACGCCACGTTCTGCGTCGTGGTTGTCTATAACAATGCGGTCGCCCGCTTCCGCCGTGTTTCGGGCTCACTGGTCGAAGCGTCGATGGATCTCGGTGCCAACGGCTTCCAGACATTTCGGTATGTCATCCTGCCGAACATCAGCACGGCGCTGCTGGCAGGCGGCATGCTCGCCTTTGCCCTGTCCTTCGACGAAGTCATCGTCACCACATTCACCGGCGGCCAGCAATCCACCCTGCCGATCTGGATGCTGCAGGAACTCATCCGGCCGCGCCAGCGGCCCGTCACCAACGTGGTCGCGATGGTCGTGGTGCTGCTGACATTCCTGCCGATCCTTGCCGCCTATTACCTCACACGCGACGGCGACCAGATCGCTGGTTCCGGCAAATAATGCAAAGACTATGGGAGAACGACACATGGATACGCAACTGCTGATCGGGTCGACATTCGTCGCCGGAACCGAGGCCGAGGAACATATCCTCAATCCGAAGACCGGCGCGACAATCATTGATCTTGCCGAAGCCTCCCACAGTCAGATTGATGCAGCTGTCGACGCGGCCGAACGGGCCTTTACGACGTGGTCGCTGACGACACCTGCCGAGCGCTCCGGTTATCTCCTGCGGATTGCCGATGCCATTGAAAAACAGGCGGATGATTTCGCCGCGCTTGAAGCGCTCAACTGCGGCAAGCCGATCAATGCCGTGCGCAATGACGAACTTCCCGCCATCATCGATTGTTGGCGGTTCTTCGCCGGAGCCATCCGTTCCATGCATGCGCCCGTCGCGGGCGAATATCTGCCCGGCCACACCTCAATGGTTCGCCGCGATGCCGTCGGCATTGTCGGATCGATTGCGCCGTGGAATTACCCGCTGATGATGATGGCGTGGAAACTTGCGCCAGCCATTGCAGGTGGCAATACGGTGGTGTTCAAGCCGTCAGAACAAACACCGCTGACAGCGCTGAAAATGGCGCGGCTTCTGGCGGATATTCTCCCCGAAGGAGTGGTCAACGTCATTCTTGGCCGCGGCGACACGGTCGGCAACGCGCTGATCAACCACCCCAAGATTGGCATGGTGTCCATCACCGGCGATATCGCCACGGGCAAGAAGGTGCTGCAGGCCGCCGCCAAGACGGTCAAGCGGACTCATCTGGAACTGGGCGGCAAGGCGCCTGTCATCGTCTATGACGATGCGGACCTTGACGCGGTGGTCAACGGTATCCGTACCTTCGGTTATTACAATGCCGGCCAGGATTGTACGGCCGCCTGCCGCATCTATGCGCAGGATGGCATCTACGAGAAACTGGTGGCTGACCTCACCTCGGCCGTTTCCACCATCCGCTTCAACGACGCCGACGATACGGTCAACGAGATCGGGCCACTTATCTCCAGCCGCCAGCGCGACCGTGTGGCGAGTTTTGTGGAGCGCGCCACGGAACAGAAGCACATCGAGATCACCACTGGCGGCCATGCGGGCAGCGCCAATGGCTTCTTCTTTCAGCCCACCGTCGTTGCCGGTGCGACGCAGGAGGACGAGATTGTCCGCCGCGAGGTGTTCGGTCCGGTGGTTTCCGTGACGCGTTTCCGTGCCGATGATGAGGCGGTAAGATGGGCCAATGACAGCGATTACGGCCTCGCATCTTCGGTCTGGACGAAAGATATTTCCAAGGCGATGAGAACCGCATCGCGGCTGCAATATGGCTGCACCTGGATCAACACCCACTTCATGCTGACCAACGAAATGCCGCATGGCGGCGTGAAGCAGTCAGGCTATGGCAAGGACATGTCGATCTACGCGTTGGAGGATTATACGGCCGTTCGCCATATCATGATCAACCACGGCTGAAGGCCGCATTGGGCAAAGTGGGATCAGCATCAACGCTCTTTGCAGAAAGGAATAAAATATCCATAAAACATTGAAATCGGGAATTTATTATTCTAGCCTGATTTTACTGACCTGACTTGTCCATGCGGTAGAATGAACATCCATCTCGAAGTCACAGAAGCCCCCTCGCCAACCGATCTCAAATTCCTGGGAGATCAGCTGACGGCATTCAATGATGGCGACGTCGGGCCGAGCCAAAGAGTGGCCCTTGCGGTCTTTGTGCGCGATGAAGCGGATAGGGTTGTCAGTGGAATATCGGGCTACACCGCGTGGGGATGGCTCTACATTCAATGGTTGTGGGTGGATGAGAGTTTTCGCGGACAGCACATGGCAGCCAGAATGTTGGATGCCGCAGAACGGGAAGCGGCGAAACGCGGATGCCATGGCGCATATATTGATACGTTCAATCCGAAAGCCGCGAAGACCTACCAGAAGCAGGGATACCAGACCTTTGCGACCCTGCCCGATTTTCCGATGGGGCGTGACCGCATCTTCCTGCAGAAACGGCTCTGACTAGTGGTCCGATTCTGATATTTGCCTCAATGGCCTGTATAAGAGGGATGCAAATGTCAAATTCGTTCCACTAGCCTGCAATGCGTCCGCCGCGCGTGGGCTCGCGAACGCCTGTCGTCGTCGGGAAACTGATCGGCAGGTTCCTGAGAACACGCACCGCAAGAAAACCAAAGCATTCCGCCTCGACCGCGTCCCCGCGCAAACCCAAGGTTTCGGCGGACAGGACCTCGACGCCGGCGCGATCCGAAAGCATGGCCATGATCGCCGGATTGCGGCGGCCGCCTCCGCAAACCACCAGCCTGCTGGGCCGCTGCGGCAAAAGATCGAGCGCTTTCCCCACGGCAGATGCGGTAAATGCCGACAGAAGTGCCGCCCCATCCCATGCATTGAGGCCATCGGCCATTTCCGCACCAAAATCGAAGCGGTCCAATGATTTTGGATAAGGTGCTGTCAGATAAGGATGCTGCAGGAGCCTGGAGAGGCGTTCTTCATCAACCGTTCCGACCAAAGCCAGGGCGCCGTCCCGATCCATTTCACCCAACCCTTTCGCCTTGACAAAATCATTGAGCGGCGCGTTGGCAGGCCCGGTATCGAACGCGACAAAGCCACCATCGCCATCCCACCAGGTAATGTTCGCAACACCGCCCAGGTTCAGCATGGCGGTGTCCTTTCCCACTCCGGCAGCCTGTAGCAGTGCAGCATGATACGCGGCTGACAAAGGAGCACCCTGCCCGCCCAAGCGCATATCAGCCGAGCGAAAATCATAGGCGACTTTCGTTCCAAGAATGGCGCTCATCAGTTCGCCATCGCCGAGCTGGCGGGTCGCGCCAAGACGGCCGCCCTGGGGAGCGCGGTGCAGAACGGTCTGGCCATGAAAACCGACGATGCCGATGTCGGCCATTGTCAGGCCGGCACCGTTGACCAGGTCCTGGACTGCCGCGGATTGCGCGCGCGTCAGTGCCTCTTCGGCTTGCCGGAAGATCACCGGTTCGGGACCGTTGAAATTCCAGACACGGGCCTGGCTCAACGTCTCCTCCAGCAGGCTTCGAACCGATGCGTCATAGGGGGTCAGCGCGTAAGCGCCGAACGCCTCTATGCGTTCGCCGTCGGTTTTGATCAGGGCAACGTCAATGTTGCCGTCAAGTACGGTACCGGTCATCAGGCCAACGGCCCACATTGGTTCCATGGTTGAATTCCTACTGTCCGTTGACGAGATTGCCGACTTCCTGTCGAAGCAACGTTATTCCACTGTCGAAATGGCGTGTCGGATGAATGCGGTTGGTGAGCAGTGTCCATGCCCTGCCCTTGTCGAAATCAATCCAAAGACCAGTGCCGGTGAAGCCCGTGTGACCGATCGTGTTCGCAGAACACAATGCACCACCTGACCAGTCCTCATAGGGCCGCTCCCACCCATGGGTGCGTTTGGCGGACAGAGGTTTCTTCATGAGCGCAACCGCATGCTCGGACGCTCCTGTTCCATCCAGCAGACCTTGCGCGAAATCCAGGACGGAATGGGCCGTTCCAAACAGCCCGGCGTGACCGGCTCCCTGCAAGGCAGCACAATTGTCGTCGTGTACCTCACCCGACAGCACCCGGTGCCGCCAGGTGCAGTCCTCGGTGGCCGCCGCAGCATCAGATGCAGCAGAGAACGCAAAACCTGGTCCTGGGTCCATGTCACGGATGGAGCACTTGGATAGGCGCTCCAGCACAAAACCCAGAAGAATGAAATTGATATCTGAATAGACCGGTTCCCCGGCCTGCCATTCACGCTGCAGGATGAAGCTGCGCAGCAAATCCGAATCGCGGCCATAGGTGTATATCGGGGCAACGGCCGGCAAGGGCGTCTGATGGCCGAGACATTGCCTAAAGGTGATTTTCCGCTCCCAGGCGTTTGCGTCATATTGGCGTAGATCCGGCAGCACGGAGATGAGCGGTGCGTCGAGATCAATGATGCCCGCTTCCGCCAAAGCAAGGATGCGCGGTGTCGTAAAGATGACCTTGGTCAGCGATGCAAGGTCGAACCACGTGTCGATCCGCATCGGCCTGATATTCGGAATGAGTTGAGCTGAGCCAATCGCCTGGATGATCCGGCGCTGGTCCCGATCAACGATGCCGAACACGCCCCCGGGAACGCGGCCGGTTGCTACGGCATTGGCAAGTGGTGCAAAAGCGCGATTGAACAACCGGGAAAGCGCGGCATTGGCGAACTGTTCCGAACGATCAGATGCACTCATGATCTATCCCGCCGCTTGTGAATATGGTGGAGCTTCGGTACGTGCCTTGTGATCGGCACCAAAATGCGTCCAGTCGGCCGGGGCGGGTTCAAAACCCGGCTGGCGCACCAGGGACGGAACCTGCCGCGTATCCAGTTCAAAGTGCTCCTTGCGGCGGCTGACCGTCGGAACGGCGGCAATGAGCCTTTGCGTATAGGAATGCTGCGGATTTGCCAGCACTGCTGCAGCACGACCGATTTCAACAATCTGTCCGGCATACATGACGGCAATCCTGTGGGCGATCCGCTCGACAACGGCCATGTCATGCGAGATGAACAGATAGGCCAGATTGAATTCCCGTTGCAGGTCGACAAGCAAATCCAATACCTTGGCCTGCACGGACACATCCAATGCCGAAACCGCTTCATCCAGAACCACAACGGAAGGGTTCAGCATCAGCGCCCGGGCAATGCACAAGCGCTGGCGTTGACCGCCGGAAAATTCATGCGGATAGCGGTCAAGGCTGTTGGACGGCAGGCCGACGCGCTCGATCAGCATGGACATTCTCTCGCGCGTCTGGACATCGAGCCGCCCGCCTGCAGCAATCGCCGGCTCCGCAAGAATGCTCGCAATGGAGAGCCGCGGATTGAGCGAAGCATAGGGGTTCTGAAAAACCATCTGCACCGGCCGCTGGCTTTGCCGCGCGGAGGCTTCCTGCCTGACGGCAGAAAAGGTGCCGCGCGTGGATTTTGTCAGACCCAGAATGGCGCGCGCCGTTGTCGATTTCCCCGAGCCGCTTTCACCGACAATCGCCAGTGTTTCCCCTGGCATCAGGTCAAAATCCACGCCCTCCACCGCGTGAACCGCACCGGCGGGACGGCGAAAAATGCCTGTCGTAACCGGAAACCGCACCGTAAGCCCGTCAACCCTGAGTGCTGGGTCGACCGATGTCTCACCGTTGCGTTTGCCGTCGGTACGCGCTGCCTGCCCGCTGGCGAAATGCGGGACGGCATGCAGGAGATGTTGCGTATAGGGATGTTGCGGATGATCGAGTATCTGGTTCAACTCCCCTTGTTCCACCGCCTGCCCGTTCTGCATCACCATGACCCTGTCGGCAATTCCCGCGACCAAGCCGATGTCATGCGTGATGAAAATCATCGACATCCCGGTTTCCCGCTTCAATTCTGCGAGAAGCGCCATGATCTGTGCCTGCACGGTGACGTCCAGTGCCGTGGTGGGCTCATCGGCAATCAGCAGACGGGAGTTGCACGCCAAAGCCGTTGCTATCATGACGCGCTGGAGCATGCCGCCCGATAGCTGGTTCGGATAATAGTTCAAGCGCCGTAGAGCGTCGGGAATCCGCACGCGATCGAGCGCGTTCTTGGCAGCCGCACGCGCCTGCTTTCCGGTCAGACCCCGATGGAGCCGAAAGGATTCTTCAATCTGCGTGCCTATGGAAAGCACGGGATTGAGCGATGTCATCGGCTCCTGAAAAATCATGGCAATTTCAGCGCCGCGCACTTTTGTCAGTTGCGGTTCCGTCGCGGCCGTCAGGTCCAGAATGCTGTTATCGGCCCGTTTCAGCTTTATGGAACCGGAGACGATGCGGCCCCCGCCAAAATCAACGAGCCGATTGATTGAGAGCGCCGTGACGGATTTTCCGGAGCCGCTTTCACCGACGATCGCCAGTGTTTCTCCGGCGGCCACATCAAAGCTTACGCCGCGCACAACCTGATTGACCTCGGGATCGTGGCCGAAGCCGACGCGCAAATCACGGACAGAGAGCAGCGGGCTCATGGGTTTGACCTCCGCATTCTCGGATCAAGGATATCGCGCAGCGCATCACCGAGCAGGTTGAAACCAAGGATGCTCACCATGATTGCAAGGCCGGGGAAGACCAGCAGCCATGGGGCGGTTTCCATCAGATTGCGGCTGTCGCTCAGCATCAGACCGAGCGACGATGCGGGCGGCTGTGTGCCAAGGCCAAGGAAACTGAGGCCCGCTTCCGTCAGGAGAGCCCATGCCAGCGCCAGGGTGATCTGAACCGTCAGCGGCGCCACCAGATTGAGCAGGAGATGCCGCGTCAGGATATAGGTGCGGCTGCTGCCGAACGTGCGCGCCGCGTCAACGAAATCGCGTGCCTTCAGTGACAGCGCCGGCCCGCGCACGACGCGGGTGAATATGGGCGTGTAGACAATCCCGATCGCCACAACGCTGGTCCAGGTTCCCGGCCCGACAATTGCCACGACCAAAAGGGCGAGAAGAATGGCTGGAAATGCCAGCAACACATCCATCAGGCGCATGATAATGCCATCCAGCCGATGGCCGAACCATGCCGCGGCCAGGCCAAGGACAGTTCCCGCAAGCGATGCAAAGGCAACCGACAGGAAGGCGACGGTAAAGGACTGCCCTACCCCACGCATGAGACGGCTGGTGACATCGCGACCAAACAGGTCAGTGCCCATCCAATAGGTGATGGTGGGAGAGTGCAGGCGGTCCAGACGGTTCTGCATCAACGGGTCATGCGGTGTGAAACCCATAAGGCCGAGCAAGGCGATCACGAGGTAGAGCAGGACGATGGCCCCGCCAATTCTGCCACTTGTATGTCCAAAAATCGCGCGGAGGATGCGCATCAGCGTTCTCCCAAACGAATGCGGGGATCAAGCGCCGAATAAGCGAGGTCGACCAGAAGATTGACGACCATGAAGTTGAAGGCAATGAACAGCACGCTTCCCTGCAACAGGGCATAATCCCGCTGCAATATCGCGTCGAGAACCACGCGCCCCAATCCTGGCAGCGCATAGATCTTCTCGACGAGAACGGCACCGCCCAGCAGATAACCGAATTCCATACCGCTGAGAGTGACGACCGGGATGAGTGCATTCGGCAGCGCATGCCGCCAGATGACACTGCGCGCCGACGCCCCCTTGCTGCGTGCGGTCCTCACATAATCATCGCTCAGGACATCGAGCATGGCCGACCGGGATATGCGGGTGACGGAAGCGGCAAATGCCAATCCAAGCGTGATGGCCGGAAAGATCAATTGGCTAAGGTTACGCAGCGGGTCCTTCCAGAAGGGCGAAAACTCTCCCATCGTCGGCAGCGCACCGAAGCCGACGGACAGCATGTAGATAATCAGAAGGCCGACAACGAAGCTCGGTGTTGACTGGCCGACCATGGCAAAGATGCGCACTGTCAGGTCGGATGGCCTGCCATTATGGGTTGCGGCGAACACCCCTGCCGGAAGACCGATGGCAAGCGCAATGATCATGGAAAGAAAGGCCAGCTCCAAAGTCAGGGGAAAGCGATCAAATATTACGTCGAGCACCGGTTTTCCGTAGGCGACCGAGATACCCAGATCGCCACGGAAAAGCCCGAGCAGCCAGTGCCAGTATTGAACGAGCCAATTCTGGTCGAGGCCGAAATAGGCCGTCAACGCCACGCGTTGTTGCGGCGTCAACAGCCCGGCCTCTGTCCCCAGCATCGCCGTGATGGCATCGCCGGGAACGAGACGGATTGCAACGAACACAAGTATTGAGACGCCGATCAAAACCAGCGGAAACGTCACCAGACGCCGTGTAACATAACCCATCCAGAAACGTCTCCGGGTAAGAAGTGATCGGCAATCCCAGTCCAGCTATTGCTGGACGGTCACCTTACTGAGACCGAAAAGCGAACCGATGGGCGTTGCAGTGAAGCCCTGGACGCTCTTTTGCTGTGCCGTATAGCTGTAGGAGGTATAGAGCCAGATCCAGGGAGACATCTCTGCGAGATGTTTTTCGAAATCACTGAAAATGACCTTGCGCGCTGCGGGATCGGTCTCGGCGCGGCCCTTCTGCATGAGACTGTCCAGGGTATCGTCAATGTAATTTGCGACCCTTTGCAGGTTTCCGGTCTTGGTCCAGTACCGGCTGTACATCGAATAGGGATCCGCACTGCCGCCGTTCAGGGCGACAGCCATGTCGAAATCGCCTTTCAGCCATGTATCGACATAGACGTTCAGTTCCATGACCTTGATATCGAGTTTGACGCCGATTTCGGCCAGTTGGGATTGGATGACCTGAGCCTCTGCGGCGGCTGTTGGCGGTTCGCCGGTTGCCGCGATGACCGTGGCCGAGAAACCCTTCGCATATCCCGCATCGGCCATGAGTTTCTTGGCCTTCTCGACATCCCGCTTGTAACAGAACAGGCTGTTGGGATCGGTTGCAAAGGATGGTGTTGTTATCGGGCCTGTCACCTTGCCTTCTCCCAGGGAAGCCGTATCGAGAACTTCCTTCCGGTCGATGGCGCAGGAAATGGCCTGCCGTACCGCAAGCTCGGTCATTGGCTTGCGCGACGGATTAAGCTGCAGCACGTGATAGGCAAGCACAGGCGCACGGTTCAGGACCAGTCGCTCTTCCCGTGGAATGAGTGTTGCAATCAGAGGGTCGTTCAGCAACGCAAAATCGACCTGGCCGGTGCGCATGGCCGCCAGGATCGCAGTTTCGTCGGGAAGAACGCTGATATTGATGGCCTCGACACCTGTTGCACCTCCGGCCCACGCCTTGTTGGCAACCAGTATCTCGCGGGAATTCGGATCCCACTTCTCAAGCTTGAAAGGCCCCGAGCCTACAGGCGTTGTGCTGATCGCTCCTTTTTCAATTTCACGCGCGGAAATGATCGCCGCGTTCAGATTTGTCATCGCCGTCAGAAGCGGCACATCCGGCTGGGACAGATGAAAAACCACCGTGTGAGGGTCAACGGCTTCGATATTGGCAATCGACAGGAAGTTGGCCCGCGCCACCGCACCGGTCGCCTCGTTGAGTATACGCTCAAATGACGCCTTCACATCCGCTGAGGTGACCGGGTCCCCATTCTGGAATTTTGCATTCGGGTCGAGTTTGAAGGTCAATTCCGTACCATTGGACGAAAACTGCCAGGAATCGGCAAGAGCCGGAACGATCTGCAGATTGGCATCCAGACGCACGAGCGGCTCATAAATGAGCTCAAGCAGCCTTATGGAAGAGAATGCGGTCTGCTTGTGCGGATCGAGACCCGTCGCGTCCTGCGACCAGGCCATGCGCAGCGTTGCCGCACTTGCTGGCGAACCCGCCATCACCACGCCAAGGGCTGCAGCTATTGCAAGACAAGAAACCAGTTTCGCTGTTGAACGCCTTTTCATTTTTCTTTTTCCCTCTGGAGCTATTTTGAGCGGCCTTATGGACGCTTGATTCGTTTTACTTCCTGCTAAACCGGCATGGTCTTACAACGGTTTTGCATTTATCGCCTTTCGCAGAAAACCTCCTGCATCTTTTAGCGCCATCCGCGCTTTTTCCACGTCCATTCCCGTTTTGACCATCAATATCGCCAGCTTCACATCATTGCTTGTCTGATCGAGAGCTTGGCGCGCCTGCTCGGTGGTACAACCGGTTGCCTGCATGACAATACGCGACGCCCTGGCCACGAGTTTTTTGTTGCTCGCGTGCACGTCCACCATGAGATTCTGATAGCTCTTACCGATCCGTATCATACTGGCCGTCGTCAGCATGTTAAGAATGAGCTTTTGTGCTGTGCCCGATTTCAAGCGGGTTGACCCGGTAAGAACCTCCGGACCGACAACGGGGGAAATCGCGATATCGGCAATTCCGGCAATGATTGAATCCGGGTTGCAGGACAAGGCGATGGTCGAAGCCCCTACCAGTTTGGCGTAATTCAGCCCGCCGATCACGTAGGGCGTGCGCCCGCTGACCGCGATCCCCACAACCACATCCTGTGCCGTCAGCCCAATGTCCCGCAGCGCTTGCTCACCCCTATGAGGATCATCTTCAGCACCTTCAATTGCTCTGACCATCGCCTCGGGACCGCCCGCGATCAGCCCCACGACTACACCTTCGGGTACACCGAAGGTTGGCGGACATTCCGAAGCATCCAGAACCCCCAAACGGCCGCTGGTTCCCGCTCCCATATAGATCAGCCTCCCCCCGGCTTGGAAGGCAGTGACGACCCGGTCAACCGCCGCTGCGATATGCGGAATAACCTTCTCGACAGCCGATGGCACGCCTTTGTCTTCATCATTGATCTTCTGCAAAATATCGGCAGTCGGCAGAAGATCGATCTGCATGGTCTGCGGATTTCTGCCCTCGGAGACCAGTTTTTCCAACTCGGATATCAACGCTTGCTCAGTCATCGGCCAACTTTCGGGAGAACTGCCTCTAATGAAAATGCGATACCGGCGAAAAGCGATGAGATCGCATCTCACCGGGGTCGTCCGCGTATTGCTGAATTGTCTATTCCGCATCCGGAATCCGGCCGCTCGCTCCCTGCTGCAACAGTTCTCATTCTTTTTATGTTAACTTTTTATGATTTATTATTCCTTATGTCAATATAAATTTGGAATTATATATTCCTAACCGGACGCTTTTATCCATCGGCTGAAACTGGCAGTTCACTTGCCGTCCGCAAACGGAAGGCCGTGATTGAGCGCCGCTTACCGACAATGATGATGGGCCGTTGCGGTCTGAAATCTCAGCACGATTTTCTCGCCAGAATGATCGCACCTGAAACCGCATCACCGTCGGCTGGTTTCAGGCGGCGGCGAATGTCGGGAGCCAGCCAAGGTTCCAGTGGCGTCGACAGCCCTCCGAGAAGCGTGACGCGGGGCGCACCTTTTTCGATCAGCGCGCGGACGATGGAGTCAATCTGTTCGGCCGCTCCCTGAACCAGACGCCGCCCCACCATGTCACCCTGATCGGCATGGCGCATCACCATGGGCGCAAGGACGGCATAATCGGTCGCTGTCGCCCGATCCATCCACGCAACCACCTCCACAGGGTCGTTCTGGAACCGCTGCATCACTTCGCCCAGCAATGCGCTCTGTTCGTGGCGGCCATCGAAAGCCCGCAACGCGAGTTGAACGGCCTTCAATCCGAGATCCGCGCCACTGCCCTCATCAGATATTGGAAAGCCATACCCGCCAACCCGCAGATCGCGCCCTTCGGCAAAACCGAGGCCGATGGAACCCGTTCCGGCAATGACGATCGCGCCATCCGCGCCGGAGTGTGCCCCCAGACAGGCAGCAACGCCATCGCTCGTGAAAGCGATGCTGGCAAACGGATGAGGGATAGCCCGAAGCGCCTCGAGCGCGCCTTTGCGGCCGATGCCGGCAAGACCGATACCGGCATGTATGCGTGCGGTTTCCCGCTCCGTGAAACCGGCTTCCGCTATTGCCGAGGTAAAGGCGCTGGCAACGGACGCCCAGGCCGCGTCCACGCCAAGACGGGTTGTCGCAGGTCCGGAGAGCCCTTGGCCGAGGACCGCACCAAAGCCGTCTTCGATGCGGGCGCGGCAGCCCGTGCCGCCGCCATCGACGCCAAGAAAAAACGGCTTCTCATGCTTCGCGTCGCTCATGAGCTGATCCGCTCGATATCCGCGCCGCAGAGCCGAAGCTTGCGATCCAGTTGCTCATAGCCGCGATCAAGGTGATACACCCGGTTGATGATCGTCTCACCTTCGCAAACGAGCCCCGCCAGAACGAGCGAGACGGAAGCCCGCAAGTCCGTCGCCATGACCTGCGCACCGTGCAGCGGTTCCCCGCCGCGCACCAGCGCGGTCGTTCCCTGCAGCGTTATGTTCGCCCCCAGACGCATGAGCTCCGGGACGTGCATGAAGCGGTTTTCGAATATGGTTTCGCGCAGCAGCGATGCGCCCTGGCTCTGGCACGTCAATGCCATGAACTGGGCCTGGAGATCCGTGGGGAACCCCGGATAGGGCTCCGTGGTGATGTCCACGGCCTTCAGCGGCCCCTCCCGAGACACAATCAGGCCCCGGTCGCTGGGCCAGACGCTGACACCTGCCGTTTCAAGCGCCTGCACGACGGAAGCCAGATGCTCCAGGCGGGCATGGGTCAGCTCGAGCTGGCCGCCGGTAATGGCCGCAGCGATTGCATAGGTGCCCGCCTCTATCCGGTCAGGGATGATAGCATGCCGGGCGGAGCGCCATGTCGTATCACCTTCCACAAGGATGCGATGCGTCCCGGCCCCTTCAATGCGGGCTCCCATCGCATTGAGGCAGGCGGCGAGGTCAACCACTTCCGGTTCGCGTGCAGCATTGAGGATTTCGGTTTCACCTATTGCTGCGGTGGCCGCCATCATGGCCGTTTCAGTCGCCCCCACAGAGGGAGAGCTAAGAACAATACGGGTTCCCTTCAACGAACCCTGCGCAGATGCAACGATGACGCCGTTCTCGATGGCAATATCGGCGCCAAGCGCGGCAAGTGCACTGACATGCATGTTGACGGGCCGGGCACCAATTGCACACCCGCCCGGCAGCGAAACCCTGGCATGCCCGAAGCGGGCGAGCAGCGGCCCAAGAACCAGTATGGTCGCACGCATTCGCCTGACAGTGTCATAGGATGTTTCCTTCGACACAACGGCGCTTGTATCGATGGTTGCCGCATGCGGCGACCGGTCAATGCGCGCGCCGTGGAGTTGCACCACGCCCAGCATGTTCTCGACATCGTTGACAGCCGGCAGATTGGTCAGTTCCAGCGGATAGGGACTCAGCAGCGCAGCGGCGATTTGCGGGAGTGCCGCATTTTTCGCGCCGGAAATCGTCACCGCGCCTTCCAGCCTGTTTCCCCCGATGATCCGTAATCTATCCATGATAACCACTGCCTGATCTGAGGAGCATGAAAACAGGGTGGGTTTCGTTCGACACCCTCTTCACCCGCAGGCTGCGTCCGGTATAGACGGTGCAACCATCATGGCGATGCACAAAAACTAATTGATCATTCCACGGTGTCAATTGATTTAGGAATATATTATTCTACGTCAGATTGTTTGCGGCGCGGTGCTTTTATCGGGAACGCTTCTGACGCCATTGCGAGGAGTAGCCAGTGCTTTGAATTGACGGTAGGTATGTCATTTCGGCGCGCTTGAAGGCTCCGATTATTCCATAGGTCCGCGCTTTGGCGCGAGCAGCCTGAACTGCCAACGCGCAAAGGAACGCATGTCTATACTGCAGAAAATCAATGCACAGTTGGACTCCATGGCGCCTGCCGATCGCCAGATCGGGCAGTTCATCATCGACAATCCGGATCAGATGCTGCGGCTGTCATCGGCTGCTCTGGCCGTGGAGACGGGCCGAAGCCAGTCCAGTGTGGTGAAGTTCAGCCAGAAGCTCGGCTACGCCGGCTATATGGAGCTGAAGCTCGCGGTCAGCGAAGCCAAGGCACAGGAATGGACAGCTCCGGCGGGAATGATCCACGGCACGATCGAAATAGGCGACAGCTATCTCGTGATCCTGCAGAAACTGATCGGCAGCAAACAATTGTCGATGCAGCAGACGGTTGCCGTCAACAATGAAAAAGACATCGGCATCGCTTTGGAAATCCTGCGCAAGGCCCGGCGCATTCATATGGCAGGCGTCGGCGCATCCTCGCTGGTGGCACGGGATTTTGCCTATAAGCTGATGAAGCTCGGGCGCAATGTGCTGCACGACAGTGACAGCCATGTCCAGATGGCCAACGCATCCACGCTTGGAGCTGATGACGTCTTGTTCGCCCTCTCCTATTCGGGTGACAGTATCGAGACGTTGCGCATTGCCGAGCTTGCCAGCCAGCGCGGCGCGACCGTCATTGCCGTGACCGGGCTGAAGGACAATCCATTGAGCCGCGTGGCGGACATCCGGCTTTACACCTTTGCCGATGAAGAACGCGTTCGCTCTTCATCCATCACCGCAAGGGATGCGCAACTGACGCTGACCGATCTATTGTTCATCCTGCTTATTCAAGGGCAACCGGATGCCCATGAATATATTCACAACAGCGAAGTTGCAGTCTCCGTTCTGAAGGCTGAACACCTCTAGAAACCCGGGCCGGCAACCCATACCGGCCGCTACCTTGACGGGTTGATCACGCCAAATTGCCCACCTGCTCCACGTTCGATGCGGGGGACGGCGATTTGATCCGGGGGAAATCATAGCCATTCACCTTGGATGTCTTGTATCCGGCCCCGACCAGCGCTTCGGCAACCTTGACGGCCGCCGTGACGCCGTCAATGACGGGAATACCGGTCGCGGCACTGAGCCGGTCGCACAACAACGACATGCCCGCACAACCAAGAACGATCGCTTCCGCGCGGTCTTCCAGTTTCGCCTTGCCGATTTCAAGCACGAGAAGACGCTCTGCCTCGACCGGGTCTTCATCCAGTCCCAGCACCGGCAGATTGATGGCGCGCACGTTGCGGCAATGATGGTTCGCGCCGTAAGCACTGACCAGATCTTCGATGATCGGAATGGAGCGGGGCAATGTCGTGATCACCGTGAAGCGCCGGCTGATCGTCATCGCGACCTGTATGGCGGCCTGGCAGATGCCGATCACGGGGCCGCGTGCAATCTCGCGAGCCGCATGCAGGCCGGGATCATCGAAGCAGGCGATGACATAGGCATCCACGCCTTGCGCCTGCCCTTTGCGTATTTCGGAAAGCATGGCCGGAACAGCCATGGCCTCGTCGGCCCCGCCCTCGATGCTCACCGGCGTATCCACGGGATTGACTGCGGTGATCCTCGTTGTCGGATAGGCCACCCGGACGGCACTTTCCAGAACCTGGGAAGTCATGGACGCAGTGGAGTTTGGATTGATGAGAAGAATATGCACGGTCGAGTTCCTTCAGCGCCACTTAATCGCGGCGGGATTTGGTAAAATCGGCAATTGGCGGAGCCGCCAGAACGAACTGTCGATCGGAGGTGATGTAATTATCAGCGTGGAGACGGGCGATGGGCTGATAAACGTCGGGATTGACGTAGCGCCCCTCCGCGTCAAGGCAATCGCGGCGCACATGCATGTGGACGACTTCGCCAAGGACAAGCACCCGCTTTGGAAATTCGATCAGGCGCTCGACGCGGCATTCCAGGGCGCAGGGAGCCGTGGCAGCATACGTTGCATCGATTTGATTGCATGCGGCTGCCTCAAGACCAGCCATCTCCAGTTCATCGACCTCGCTGTCGAAACCCAGCCCGCAAATGAGCATCTGCTGCGCCATGCTCATATCCACCATGTTGACGGCAAATTCACCCGTCCGGCGGATATTGGCGATCGTGTCTTTCTCTTCCCCCGACGGCCGTGGTTGTACACCGAGGATCAGGATCGGCGGATCATGCGAGAACACGTTGAAGAAGCTCATGGGCGCCGCGTTGCTGTGACCGGCGCTTGAACGGGTCGTTACCAGGGCGATCGGCCGCGGGCCGATAAAATTCGTCAGCAGACGATATCGGCTCTCCGGTTCAAGCTCTGTAAAATCAAACTGCATGCCGACTCTCCCGTTTCGCTATATAGTATACAATTATTGGGCATTATTGTCTACAATCATGCAGACAAAACGAGTTGACATTTTCCATTTGATCGCGATTGTCTGTCACAATCGGGAGACAGGTACATGACTGAACAAGCAGGGGCTTCAACACAGCAGATTGTTGAACGGGTATGGCTTTCCATTGCCGAGCGCAGGCTTCGGCCCGGCGTGCAACTTAAGGAAGGGCAACTGGCAGCGATCTTCGACGTCAGTCGTGCCCGCATCCGCCAGGCATTGGTTGCACTTGAACGGGATGGGCTCGTCACGATCATCCCGAACCGCGGCGCATTTGTCTGCCAACCTTCGGTGGATGAAGCACGGGATGTCTTCTTTGTCCGCCGTGCGGTCGAACGCTGTATTGTCGAGCGGCTTTGCAAATCAATCTCCAAGGTAAACGTCACGCGGCTGCGAACCCATGTTTCCAAGGAACGAACCGCCAATGCACAGGATAGCACGACCGATATCATCAAGCTGTCAGGCGGCTTCCATCTCTTGCTTGCGGAGGTCGCGAACTCGGACTTTCTTTTCGCCACGATGCGCGATCTGATCGCAAGAAGTTCCCTCATCACTGCGGTCTACCGCAACACCAATCGCTTCAACTGCGGGCCGGACGAACACGCCGAAATTGTCGACGCAATCGCAAATGGCGATCTTTCCAAGGCAACAGGGCTCATGGAGCACCACCTTGAACATGTGGAGGCCGAGCTCGATCTGAGCGAAATCCGCGATCTTCCGCACGATTTGCGTTCCGCGCTGGCCTGAACCGCCGACCGTCATTCTGCGGCAGTTGCCATCTTCTCCTCGACCAGATGGCATGCCACGCGCGTGCCGCCCTGGAGAGTACGAACCTCTGGCACTTCGGCCGAGCAGCGTCCAATGGCAACCGGACACCGCGGGTGGAAAGTACAGCCGGATGGCGGCTTGAGCGGGCTCGGCACCTCGCCGCCGCCAACGACCCGGTCCCTGTTCGGCTGCTGCACATTGGGGATCGTCTGCAGGAGAAGCCGCGTGTAGGGATGCCGCGGATTGGCAAACAGCTCTTCCGTATCCCCCTCTTCGACGATACGCCCGAGATACATGACCGCTATGCGGTCCGACATATGCCTGACAACGCTCATGTCATGGCTGATGAACAGATAGGTAAGGCCAAGTTCGTCCTGCAGCTTGCGCATAAGGTTGAGAACCTGTGCCTGCACCGACACATCGAGCGCAGATGTCGGCTCGTCGCATACGAGGAATTCGGGTTCGCTGGCCAGCGCCCGTGCGATTGAAATACGCTGGCGTTGACCGCCCGAAAACTCATGCGGATATTTTTCGCCATCCGAAGCCGATAGCCCGACGGTCTCGAGCAGTTCCTCAACGCGATCAGCGATTTCATTCGACGTTTTGAGCAACTTCATCTCGCGCAGCGGCTCGGCAACGATGTTCTTCACACGCCACCGGGGATTGAGCGAGGCATAGGGATCCTGGAAGATCATCTGCACCGAAAGTGGCGCCCCATTGCGTCCCGGTGCAAAGCGAAGTTCGCCACTGCTGGGTTTGTGCAACCCGGTTACAAGACGCGCAACCGTTGATTTGCCGCAGCCGCTTTCTCCGACGATGCTGAGGCATCCGCCTGTGGGCACGGTGAAGCTGATGTCATTGACGGCTTGCAGAAGCTGACGCGGCTTGCGCTCGATAACCCGGCTCAGCCACGGTGCCGAGACATCGAATGTCTTGACGAGACGTTCGGCGGTAAAAGCCGGCATTTTTTGTCCGGTCCCGGTCATGCTGTTCCTCCCGCATTGAGCCAGCAGGCGCTTGCGCCATCGCCCGCCAGCATGAGTTCAGGTTGCTCTCGAATACAGCGCGGTCCGACCGATTTGCAGCGCGGATTGAAAGCACACCCATCCGGAATCGCGTCAAGCCGGGGCATGGATCCGTCGATCTGGTTGAGGCGCTCCACGCGGGCAGCAAGTGCCGGAATGGAAGCCATAAGGCCGCGCGTGTAGGGATGCGCCGACGCGTGCAACACCTGATTGACCGAACCAACCTCGATCAACCGGCCCGCATACATGACCGCCACCCTGTCGGCTGCTTCTGCGATGACACCCATATCATGGGTGACCAGCATGACAGCCGTGCGCTTCTCCTTGCAAAGTTTACGCAGCAGCGAAATGATCTGCGCCTGAATGGATACGTCCAGCGCCGTGGTTGGCTCATCGGCGATCACCAGCTTGGGCGAGGCCGCGAGTGCCAGGGCGATGACCACTCTCTGCCGCATCCCGCCCGAGAACTGGTGCGGATAATGGTTCACCCGCTCATCCGGAGAAGGAATGCCGACCTCTCCGAGTAATTCGATCGCCCGGGCTTTCGCCTGCGATTTGCTCATGTTGAGATGCTGGCGGATTGTCTCGCTCAGTTGGGCACCCACCGTGAACAGCGGGTTCAGCGAGGTCAGCGGATCCTGAAAGATCGCACCGATTTTGCGGCCGCGGATTTTTTCCATCTCATAGTCGTCAAGCGTATCAATCCGGCGATTTTCGAGCCAGATTTCGCCGCCGCTGATATGGCCGGGGCGCTCAAGCAGACCTTGAATGGCCAGACCGGTCATCGACTTGCCGGCTCCGGATTCGCCGACCACGCCAAGAATCTCGCCTGCCCGGATGTCGAGACTCACATCCGAAAGCGCGGCCACTGTTCCGTGGCGTCCGGGGAATTCCACCGTGAGATTGCGAACCTCAAGGATGGGCTGATCCATTGTTTCACCCATGTGCGCTGCTCTCTATTGGATAACTCGGAGGGAATATTTCGGCGACCGATGGATGCGCCCAACTTCGCTCGGGATATTTGGCAATCAGTCCGTCAAACTGTTTCTGTATGCGTTCCCGGGCAGACATTATGTCGATGCCTGCAATCTCACCGAACAGCATGGAAGGACGCCCATCGACAAAGGCCGCCCGTGTCACCTTGCCAGACCCGCCGGTAACAAGCGTCGTGATCGGATCGATCGATGGCGCCATGATCGCATCGTCAAGGCCGAACACCGCAATATCCGCGCGCGCGCCCTGCGAAAGATGGCCGAGGTCCGTTCTGCCGAGCGCCCGCGCACCGCCAAGCGTTGCGGCGTCGAAAAGATCAGCGCTGCGCACCCGGTCCGGTACCCCGTCATTGATACGCGATGTGATCAAGCCGATGAGCAGATTCATCAACATGTCGGCCGGTGCCGTGTCGGTACCCATCGCAATATTGATCCCGCGGTTGCGGCATGCGGAAAACGAGTTCAGCGTATTGCCGCCACGGGCAGACACCAGCGGACAATGCACAATTGAAACACCGTTGGCCGCATAAAGGCGAAGATCTTCGTCCGTTGCGTTGGTTGCGTGCGGCGCAATCAGCCGCTCGCTCAAAAGTCCCGATTGCGCGAGCCAGACCGGCGCTGTCGAGCCATGCAGCGCACGGACCGTATCGACCTCCATGGCGCCCTGCGCCATATGCAGGCGAATCCTGCAACCGAGTTCGCGTGCGGCAGCATCGGTGCGTTGCAGCAATCCGGCCGTGCATGTCTCGACGCGGTCGGGTGCAAGCATACCCCGCACGAGATCTCCGTGACGGCCGGTCTGCCGTTCGATGAAGCGCACGGCATCTTCCAGGCCACGCAAGCCGCGCTGCTCATCGAACACCGGGCGTATCTGGCCCGGACTTTCAAGGACCATGCCGCCCGAGCGGTAGGCGGGACTGAGATAGACCCGCAAGCCGAGGTCTCCAGCCGCATCCGCAGCGGCATCGAACTCGGCAACGGTCTCACCCCACTCGCGATAGAACAGCGACGCGATCGGCGCGGCGGTGGTTATGCCGTTCAGCAGAAGCTGACCGAAGGCAAACCGCTTCTGGAAGGCCAGCTCTTCCGGCGTATACATCTCGTAGGGCCCCGCCTCGACATAAGAGCGTGGCCAGACCCGCCCCTTGGCCCAACCCGGATGGTTGTCGATGCCGAGGATCGTCGTGTCGAGATCGGAAAGTGCGTCGAGGTCGATGAAACCCGGACTGATCAGCGATCTCCCGAAATCGACACGGCGTGCCACCTCCCCCGAAAAGTGATGCCCGACGAACAGAATTTCGCCGTGCTCGAACACAACTTCCCCATTATGGACAAGCCTATGGGCACCATCCCGATGGCCAAGCACCCAATCGGCAGTCAACAGGGTCCGCCCTTCGGGCCTGCGGCCAAGCGTCAGCGTCTCGAATCCGGCTTTTGTCATGGCATGTCCACAATGGCTTGGCCTTGCCGTGCCGTGACACGTCCGCCCTTGATGACCAGCGGACGCGGGGCAATGTCGACAACCGCATGCGCCAGGGTTTCACCCGTCAAAAGGGTCAGATCGGCCGTACACCCGACTTGCAGACCATAACCCTCGATCTGCATCACGTCAGCGCCGCCCTGCGAAACGATATGCAGAACATGTTCAAGTTCGCGGTCTTTCCGCAGCCCGTTTTTCATACCGATGATCTTGGCACGGTCGAGCATGTCGGGCTGGCCCCACGGCCCCCAGGTGTCGCGAATGCCATCGCAGCCGCCGCCGACGCGTATGCCGGCTTCCTTCAGTCGCATGACCGATGGAACCGAAGCAGACGGCGCGCCCGTGGTGAGGATCGCCACATCGAGTGCTGCGAGTTCATCCATCAGCTTTCCGACCCGCAGATAGTCGTTCATCCCGAGTGCGAACGCATGGCTAATGGCAACTTTACCCTGCATGCCGTTTGCGCGGATACGCTCAAAAATGAGCTCCATGGTGAATGCGCCGAGATCCCCGACCTCGTGCAGATGAATATCGATCGGCCGTTGATGTTTGACGGCAAGCGCGAATATCGTGTCGAGCTGGCCCTTCGGGTCGCGATCGATACCGCAGGGATCGATACCTCCCAGCACCTCGCAGCCTTGCCGTAGCGCCTCGTCAAGCAGTTCGGCGGTGCCGGGCATGACCATGACACCGGACTGGGGGAAGGCAACGATTTCGATATCGATGATACCGCGCAATTTCTCGCGGGTTTCCCAAACGCCTTCCACGATGGACAGGCCGTGGGTCGGGTCGATATCGACATGGCTGCGGATATGGGTTGCACCATGCGCGGCCAGCCCGATCGCATGCCGCATGGACTGCCGGTGCGGATCAATGCCGATCGCACTGCGGTTCTCGCGCTCAAAATCAATGCGCTCGCGCAGCACGGCCGCCCGGTTGTTTTCGTGCCACGGCATGCCCCATGTCGTCTTGTCGAGGTGGGTGTGGGCATCGATGAGGCCCGGAATGACGATGGAGTTGCCTCCATCCTCGACCGGTACGCCCGGCTCCGGTGCGAATTGACCGAAACCGGCTATTTTCCCATCCTTGATCAGGACATCACAGCTGTCGCCGGCCATGGGCCGTACATTACGGAGCAATAGATTGGTCATGTGTCATCTACCTCAATTTCGGGTTTAGAGCGTCGCGCAACCAGTCGCCCAGCAGGTTCACCGCAACGACGAGAAGGCAAAGCTGGAGCACGGGAAACAGCACGATCCACCACGAACCGGAAAACAGGAACTGGTTGCCGATGCGGATCAAGGTTCCCAGCGACGGCTGGCTGGGTGGCATGCCTATGCCGAGGAAAGACAGCGTCGCCTCAGTCAGAATCGCCATGCCGAAGTTCAATGTCGCTGCCACAAGGACCGGTGTGAGCGTGTTTGGCAGGATATGGTTGGCCATGATCCGGCGAGCCGGTACCTTGATCAGCCTGGCTGCGTGCACATAGTCCTTGCCGCTCTCCACAATCGTCTGGGCGCGCACGGTGCGCGCATACTGAACCCATGCCGACAGCGCGATAGCAAACACCAGCACGGCCGAAGCCCCCATTTCCCGAAGATCCGCGGGAAGCATTTGCCGAACGACCGTCGAAACCAGTATGGCGACGAGAATGGTAGGGATCGAAAGCGTGACATCGCCGATGCGCATCAGAAGGTTATCGACAAAGCCGCCGAAATAACCCGCCACGAGGCCGGCACTCATGCCGATCACCAGGGACAGGGCGACCGACGCTATGCCGATGAAAATCGAAATGCGTGTCCCGTAAAGGATGGCCGAGAGCATATCGCGGCCTTGCGTATCGGTTCCAAGCAAGTAGGGCCATTCACCGTTTTGCTCCCAGATCGGCGGCAGCTCCGCCTTCCACATGTCCAGCTGTGCCCCGTCATAGGGGTTTTGAGCCGCGATCAGCGGCGCAAACAGGGCCGTCAAGATCAGGATTGCCAGAATGATGGCACCCGCAATTGCTACCTTGCTATGCGTGAATGACCACCAGAGGTCGCTGTTGCGCATGCGCCTGAGTAGGGGCGCTCGTGCAGGCCTTGGCGCTTTCGGTGTCTTCGATACGTCTGTTGTCATCGGACAGGTCCCTGACTCTGGGGCTAGCGTGTGCTGCGCAAACGCGGATCGATGACCGCATAAGCGATATCCACGAGCATATTCAGAACAACGAAAATGAAAGAGATGATGCACAGATAGGCCGCCATTACGGGGATATCGATGAATGTTACAGCCTGGATGAACAGCATACCCATACCCGGCCACTGGAACACGGTTTCCGTGATGAGTGCGAAAGCGATCAATGAGCCCACATTCATTGCCGTCATCGTGACAACCGGCATGAGGCAGTTTCTCAGCGCGTGGCGGAAATAGATGCGCCAGCGGGGAATGCCCCTCGCCCGGGCGAATTTAATGTAGTCGGACCGGAGCACCTCCAGCATTTCGGCCCGCACCAGCCGCATGATCAGCGTGATCTGGTAAAGCGACAGCGCGATTGACGGCAGGATGAGGGCGGCCCGTCCAGACGATGTCAGCAACCCGGTCGACCACCAGCCAAGTCTGACGACGTCGCCGCGTCCGAATGCCGGCAGCCACCCCATGCTGACCGAGAACACCAGGATCAGCAGGATACCGACGACGAAACTGGGCAACGACACACCGACGATGGAGAGGAACTGAAGCCCTTCGGTGTACCATTTGCCGCGCTTGATCGCGGTAAGAACGCCAAGAGGAATGCCGAACACCAGAGAAATCAGTGTTGCCACCAGCACCAGTTCCAGGGTTGCGGGAAACCGGTCAGCGATCAGCGTCAGAACATCCTGGCCATTGCGATAGGAGATACCGAAATTGCCCTCAGCCGCATGGATGACAAAGCGGATATACTGGGTGGGCAGGTTATCGTTGAGACCCAGGCGTTCACGCAGATTGTCGCGATCGGCCTGCGTCATCTGTTCATTCGCCATAAGCTCAACCGGATCGCCGGCGAGCCGGAAAATCAGGAAGGCGAGCATAGCCACTGCGAGCATCACCAGGATTGCGTTTGCCAAGCGCCTCACAATAAAAACCAGCATCTGTCGCCTCCCTTAATTCTGTCTGCCTTGAACCCGTCAAGGCAGAGCGCCACGTCTACTTGGCAAAATGCGTCAACCAGTGACGGGGCTTGTTGTCGGGCAGTTGAACGATATTATCGATCTTGTCCGTCATCACCCAAGCCATGGGCTGCTGGTGCAAGGGAAGCATGATGATCTCATCCTTGACCATCTGCAGGGCCTTGGTCTGCAGCGCCAGCCGCTTGTTCCTGTCCATCTCCGTCGAGGCCTGTATGACCAGCTTGTCGATTTCGGGATAGCTCCAGCCGCCCCAATTGAAGACACCGGCATTGTCCGACTTCGTCTCAATCATCTGCAGCAGAATGGAGTAGCTGTCGAGCATCGGCTCATTGGCCCAACCGATCAGATAGACATCAGCCTTGCCATTGGTCCGTTTGGGCGTTTGTGCCGCCACCGGTGCAATGTCAAGCTGCGGCTTGAACCCGGCACGGCTCAGCATGTTGACCATGCCCTGGCAGAGCTCCTCCTCGTTGACATAGGCGTCTGTCGTGCACACAAGCGTGAAAGCGAAATCCTTTGCCCCAGCCTCTGCCAACAGCTTCTTGGACAGTTCCGGATCGTAGGAAACCGGCTTGTCGAGCGCCTCGGTATAGCCCGGAATTTCCGGTGCAATAATCGCACCGGCCGTACGCGATTTACCGCGCATGATCCGCTTCTGGATCAGTTGCGGGTCCAGCGCATGGGCGAATGCCTGCCGGACACGCAGATCATTGAACTTATTATCATCGCCGTTGGTGAGCTTCGGCTTGCGATTGAACCCCATCATGACCGTCCGCAGATCGGTCCGTTCCATGACCTTAAGTTCGGGTTGGGCCGAGAGGCGGGGCAGGTCCTGGGAGGGCGCGTTATCCGTAAAATTGATCTCCCCCGACAGGAGAGCCGCAACGCGGGTGGCTGCCGACGTTATCGGGGTGAACTCGATACGGTCTATATTGGTTTCAGACTTGTCCCACCAATTCGGATTCTTGATGAGAACCGTCTTGCTGTCCGGCACCCGGCTTTCAATGGTGAAGGGGCCTGTGCCATTGGCATGGTAGGTCGCATAGCCCTCGAGCTTTGCGCCGACGTCGGTCGGCTTCAACGAATTGTTCTCCGCAAGCCAAGCGGCGTTGAAAATGTGAATGTTGGTCAGATCGTTGAGCAGAAGCGGGTACGGACCCGTCAACTCGATGTCGATCGTGTAGTCATCGACCTTTTTTGCAGATTTGTAGGCGGGCAGATTTCCACGCAAGGGCGAGGTCTTGTCACTCACGCGGGTGAGCGACGCCAAGACGTCATCGGCGGTAAAACCCGCGCCGTTGTGGAATTTCACGCCCTTGCGCAGATGAAACCGCCAGACCGTGTCCGACACCGTCTCCCACGATGTGGCAAGGGCTGGCTCAATCTTCAGCTTGGCGTCGTACCGGACCAGGCCTTCATAGACGTGGTTCAGGAAAGCAAGCGTATAGCTGTCACCGTAGGAATAGGGATCGAGCGAGTATATGTCATGGGGCGCGCCCCATTTGAGTGTTGCGGCTTGGCCTGGAAAAATCAGACTCATTGCCACCGTGGCCGCGAGGCCTAGTTGCTTCAACATTGTGGTTTGCTCCGCTTCTGGACGTTTGCCGCCTCCTTGAACGGAGGTCTTGCCTTGGTTATCAGACAGCGCCAAAGGCGCTGCAGATCAGTCTGTCATGCGTGTCAGCCAATGCCGCGGCTTGTTGTCGGCCCGGATCACGACGTTCTCGATTTTGCTGGTCATGGCCCATGCCATCGGCTGCTGGTGCAGCGGGATCATGATCGCCTGATCCTTCGCAAATTTCAGCGCGGCGGTTTCAATCGCCAGGCGCTTGTCGCGATCCTGCTCCGTGGCGGCCTCTTTGACCATCTTGTCGAGTTCGGGATAGGACCAGCCGCCATAGTTTGCGACACCGTCGGCACCGTGACGGGTGGAAAGCACCTGAACAAGGATCGAATAGGCATCGAGCGTGGGCTCGTTGGCCCAGCCCACCATGTACACGTCGGATTTACCGCTCGAGCGTTTTGGCGTCTGCACGGCACGCGGGCCGATATCGAGCGTCGGCTTGAAGCCGGCGCGCGTCAGCATGTTGACGACACCAGAGCAAACGTCCTCCTCGTTCACACTTTCATCGCTCATGCAAAGATAGGTAAAGGCAAGATCGCTCTTTCCAGCCTCGGCCAGAAGCTTGCGCGACAATTGCGGATCATAGGTTGCAGGCTTGTCCAGCTCGGCGCTGTAGCCCGGTATCTCCGGCGCAACCAAAGCACCGGCGGGATGCGCCAGTCCGCGCATCACCTTCTTGTTGATCAGGTCCCGGTCAATTGCATGATCGAACGCCTGCCGCACCCGCAGATCGTTGAATGGATTGTCACGCCCGTCCGTCAGCTTTTCCCGGCGATTGAATGCGATGGAAATGGTTCGCAGATCCGAGCGCTTATCGACCTTGATGCCCGGCGTCGATTCAAGGCGGCCGATATCCTGGATGGGCGCCGCGTCAACCAGATCGACTTCGCCGGACAACAGAGCGGCGACCCGCGTTGCCGCGGATGTAATCGGTGTAAACTCGATGCGATCGATATTGTGCTTCTTCTCGTCCCACCAGCCGTCGTTCACGACAAGGATTGTCTTGCTGTCTGGAACGCGGCTTTCAAGCTTGAAAGGCCCGGTCCCGTTGGTGTGGTAGGTTGTGTAGCCTTCGACTTGCGCGCCCACGTCGGTGGGCTTTTCGCTCTTGTTGTCGATCAGCCATTGCGCATTGAACATGAAGATGTTCGTCAGATCGTTGAGAAAGAGCGGCGACGGTGCCGAGACTTCAATATCGACCGTATAATTGTCGACCTTTTTCGACCCGACGTAGAGAGGAATGTTGCCCCTGAGCGGCGAGCTCGGATCACTCACACGCTTGAGCGATGCAATGACATCATCAGCATTGAAATCCGCGCCATTATGGAACTTCACGCCCTGGCGGAGCTTGAAACGCCAGTATTTGTTGTCGATCAGCTGCCATTCCGTGGCCAGCGCCGGAACAACCTTGAACTCAGGCGTGTAACGGACCAGGCCTTCATAGATATGATTAAGAAATGCCAGGTTGGATGTCGAACCGTAGGAATAGGGATCGAGGGAGAATATATCCCGTTGTCCGGCCCACCGCAGTGTCGCAGCCTCTGCCGCTGTTCCAAACAATAGCAATGATGTCATTGCCACCAAGACGGATTTTCGCAGTCGCGTCATCGGCATTTCCTCCTCATGTGTGCCCCGTCGTCAGGCTTGCCCGCGACTTTTATTTCCCTCCATAGGCCACAAGGATTTTGCTTTGTCAACGATATTGTCGACAATTTTCTCTGTTATTGGCACCAATAAAGTATACAGTTCATGTGCAGCCATCGCTGAATTCAGCGCAGGCCTTCAACGATGCTGTTGTCGAAATAACACTTCCCCTTTGCCAGACACCGCAGTATCGCCGCCATACTTTCCCGGCTTTGGACCGAGAAGCGGCTTGTCCAAGATTTTCTCATCCATAAGAAAGCGATCGAACAGCCGGGAGAAAGCAATATCAGGCTCGCCGCACGGCATGAAAGTTGGCGACAAATTCTCCGGCGGGCGATCAAGCAGCAATGAACCGCGCTTCATGAGATAACCAGCCATGGCGCCGGTGTGGCCGGTAATGACAATTGTTCCGGCGATCATGCGATAGCCGGCATAATCGCCACAACCTTTGAGTATCGCGATGGTTCCGCGGCGAAGGCGGTCCCCCGCATAATTTGCGGCCTTCCCGCGGACGATCAACAGGCCGCCCTCCATGCCGGTGATTTCTCCGGCAAGCGGCCCACCGAGATAGTCTCCGGCATTGCCTTTGATCTCGAGCCGTCCATTGATCATGCCCGAACCGGCATGGGTTCCGGCACTCCCGTCCACATACAGCGCGCCGCCGGACTGCCTTCTGCCCGCCTGGTTGCCGACATCCCCCATCACTCGGACTGATCCGGCACTCAACCCTGCCCCCACCTTGTCAAACCGTGAACTGCCGCCCTCGAACACGATATGGTTCACGTCTTTACCGGTGATCCTGAACACATCGCCGACCAGGGCCGGATTACGGCTCGTCCCGATGCGCAATTTGGCAATCTGGACATCCGTCAGTCCGGCCAAAGCCGCAGGCGTCAGGCATGATAGATCCAGACGTTCGACCGGTTGGGCCAACAGCGAGAAGGTCAACGCTTTCATGGCAGCAGATCCTTCAGATGATAATGGAATTTGCCAAGCTTGCCGCCGTAATTGCCAGCGCTTATTCGCAACGCGCCCTTTTCCGGACCAAGATCAATGGCCGCCTTCAACCCCGCGCGCATGGCAGCTGCAACCGCATCACTGGTTTCCCCATCAATGACGATTTCAAGCACCGCGTTGACCCCGGGCGTCAAGGCGCTGTCAACAACGCCGCGCAATGTCGGTGCAAAGGCGTCATTGGTAGAAGCCATCATCCCCTTGTATTTTCCGCCCACTTTCGAACCGGAACGAACGATCCCGCCGGGAAATGGCATGATCACTCCCGCTACTTTCTCGATGGCGGAAACCGCGTATTCCGCCGCATTCAAGGCTTTGGTGTTATCAGCCGCGAGAAACAGCAGATTGCCACCGCCAACCGCAAGCTTGGTCAGCCCCGTTGTTGCTTCACACAGGAATTCGCCATCCATGACGGGAACGCGCCAATAATGCTTTCCGCCAAATTTCTTTGATATCTGCCAGCCGTCGCCGAAGTAGCGCAGCGAATTGCCGAGGTCGAGCGGAGCCGTCCCTTCGAGACCGGCAAAGCAGGCACTTCCCGGCGAAGTCAGCACACATTGGCCAAGCCTGCTTTTCAATTGCTTCTGCAGATCGTCGGTTCCCATGGCAAAAATCATCACGCGGCATCCCGGCCGCCCGTCCGGCGTCTTGGATGCGGGCAAATCGACATCAATCGCGGCCTCGCAACCGCAGCCAATAACCGAGGTCGCATAGCCTGTCATGGTGATGGCGGCCTGCCGCGCCCATTTCAGGGTCGGCGCGGTGATGATGATGGCCGTCGCACGCATGCCGAAAGCTTCGGCGAAGGTATCGTCAATAAGAACGCCATTGCGGCTCAGCTGTTGCATGGCACCTCGGCAAACGGTTCGTCGCGCTGGATGGCAGAATCCGGAAATGTGAACCAGTCCAGTGACAGTCCATAACGCTCTTCGTGATAGGTCTTCATGCGCTTGATTATCGCCTTGTCGGGCGGCGGATTGAGCCGAAGCGTTTTGCCCCAACGATATCGACTGACCTTGCCATTTTTAACGACCAGATCGCCATTCTTGAAAACCAATGCGGCCTCGCGGAACATTTTGGCGATATCCCTGCCCTTCCGGTATACGGCGATATCGGCAATCGCCCCTGCTCCCAGATGACCGCGATCCTTGAGACCAAGCAATTTGGCGGGCGCCGCCCGGGTCATGATCGCGATCTCTTCCAGGGTATATTCGCGACGAACCGACGCGAGCGTCGTCAGTTCAAGCGCCGCAGCATTGAGTTCCGCCGATTTCGTGTCGCGGGACGCACTGCTCATCAGCAGTTCGAACAATTCCGGATAGGCCGTGAATGGCGCGCCATTGGGATGATCGGTCGTGAAGAACACCCGCCATGGATCGGTGATCAGCAAGAAGAGCTCAAGCCCGATAGCCCATTGCAGCGAACCGTAGTAATCCTGTTTGTAGCGATAGGGCACGATTCCGCCACCGCCATTGCCGTCACCATCAAAGATGATTGTCTTTTTCGGACTGGCGTTGCCGATGGCGGAAAACTGCCGCATCACGTCCGAGGAAATTGTCACGGTCTGGCCGAACATGACCTGACCGACATCGATTGTGACATCAGGATTGGCATTGACGGCTTCCGCCAGCCGCGCTGCCTCCGACGAGAACTTCCGCTTGCCTCCGGTGCCATAGCCATAGAATTGCAGATGGGCCAGATGCAGGGGCACACCCTCCGTTGCCGCGATGGTTGCAGCCGCCGTATCGGCGCTGCCGGCAATGCCGAGATTGTTGGCGTGGACATGCAGCGGATGCGGGATGCCAAGCCGGGTCACGGAGGACTGAAGCGACTTGACGATCTTGCGCGAGCTGACGCCATATTCCGGAACCACGTCATCCAGCGCGAAGGAGCGGACATTGTCCTTGAACGCCGCAGCTGCGCCGGCATTGATGACTTTGACACCAAGAGCGCGTGTTGAACCGACCACCCACGCCACATAGTCGTCGATCATTGCCGACGATTTGCCGTCACGCAGCAACGACAGGGTAAAATCGTCATTGCCGAGTATCGCCAATGTCGCCCTGTCAATAATCGGAATATCGGCCAGCTCCAGGTGCGTATGCAACGCGGTGTAGGGCGCCATGGCCGGCTCCACCACCGTCGTGAAACCCATTTGCGCATAGAGGCAGCCGGTCTGGAAAGTCGACCAGCCTGCATTCAACAGTGGCGTATTGGCAGGCCTTGGCATGTGTGCCGCGTGATGCTCCGGCAGGAGCAGGCGCGCGGTATTCACATTGCCGCCACCGATATGGGAATGAATATCGATAGCGCCAGCCATGACGATACAACCCGAAACATCGTGGGTTTGATCTGCCGTTTCATCCGTTGGCGCATCGATGAGCACCTCATCCCTGATCCAAACGTCACGCTGGCTGGTTTTGCCGTTGACGGGATCGACGACGTCACCGCCTGACAACCGGATCAGCATGCGAATTCCCTTCTTCCAGGCAATGCATCAGCCAATTGGCCTATGACCTTTGAAACACTGGGCAGATGCGACGGTGTGGCGGCCTGTACCGCTCTGAACGTGCCGATCCGGCTCGAATAGGCAACACCATCATGATCCACCCCAGCCTGACCAACGGCAATCGTTACCGCCGCGCCAGCTGTTGGCACTTCGGTCCGGCTCAACGAAATCAAGGCGACCTCCCCCCCCCTGGGGGGACTTTGACCGCCACGCCCCGACACCCAGACATGAAGATCCGCTTCCTTCGCATGAATCATGCGCTGGACGTCCCATTGCACCGGGTCATAGCTTGGGAGGCTATTGATAAAACCTGTCCGGAGTGGAAATCCGGTCATCCACAGCGAGGCAAGAGCAGAACCCCATGCATCGTCGTCAGCCGGCAGGAATACACTGCTGGCACGCCCCATTCTGTTCAGGTCGGCGATCAACCCCTGCAACATGACGAGACCCGCAGTTTCAACTGAACTGCCGGAAAACACGAAAACCGGGAATTGCGCGGTCGCCAGGGCCTTTTCAAAAGAATCGATATTGCTCAGCGAGGACAATGCAGGACGGCCCTGCAATCGAGCCCGCAGAACCGCCAGCGTCGTTTCCAGCGAAAGGCCCTCGCCGCGCAGCGGTTTAGCCTTCAACTGCCGCAGAAGTTTGCCATGCAATGAACTTGTTTCATCGCTCGCGATGTGAAACCAGCGACGGCTGTGTTTGTCACCAAGATCGGGTTGCGAGGCCGCCCAGGCCTGCAAAAGGTCGTGGTGCAGGGGCGGGATTTCACCGACCAGAATGATCAGGCTGGAGCGACGGCGCGCTTCTCCCGGCGTCGTGAACATGCCGCCATGATTTGTGAACAATGCAACTTCATTTGCAAGCACCTGACCTTTGGCGTGATCGTAAGCGCCGCCCAACATGGTCGCCAGCGCGATGGTGCTGCGCGTGCCATGCACATCCGTATCGAGAGTGAAAACTGGGCAGCGGCATGATGCCAGAAGCTTCGCAGCATTCCGAATTGCATCCGTCAAAGGTACCGGCTGGCTGCCAATCCATGCAACCGACATATTCCGCAACTTTCTGGTGCCAACCTGAGCTTAGCTATTTTTTTTCGAATGTGAACCCTATGGAGATGCAAAAGTTTACGGGATCAATTGTCGTACTTGATATAGGCAAAGCGCTGGTCAGTTTGCGGCGTCCCTTCAAGCGATCCCGCCTCCTGGCCCGGCTGCCACTGGACAACGCTTTCAATCTTCGCTGCAAGATCGAAGTCCTTGTCGGTAACGCCTTTGGCAGCATGGTTCATCAACAGCACCTCCACCCAGGCATACGATGCCTTAAGATCCGGATGATGCCAGGCCGCCTCCGCCAGATGACCGATGGTATTGATGACCATCAGGGTCGATTTCCAGCCATGCGTCTTGTATTTCCGGCGAATCCAACCGTTCTCATAGCGCCAGTGCGGCAGATCTTTCTCAAGTCTCGCAATAATTTCAGGTTCTGAATACACCTTTTCAGCGGGCCTCGTCCCTTTCGCTTCTTCAACCATTTGACCAATCCTCCACTTCTTTGCTCATGGTGCTTGCGCCTCGCCCGAAAGACGATATCATACTGCAGGGCCCGATTTCTGAGATTGTGTAAATTAAGCAAATGTCGGAATCCGTCACGATCGAAGTCCCGGCCCGTCTTCACCTTGGCTTCCTTGATATACCACGCAACGTACCCGAACCTGGTCAGGACCGGTTCGGCAGTATTGGCTTACCCATTCAGGACATTTCGACCGTTCTGACGATCTCCCGCGCGGCAAAAGCCCATATCGAAGGAGACGAGCGGGAACGCGTTGCGCAGCACGTTGCAACCCTTTCCCGTCAGCTTGGGATCGCGGCGCACCACAGGGTTGTCGTGCATCGAACCATTCCCCGACATATCGGCCTTGGCTCCGGCACCCAGATTGCCCTTGCCGTTGCAGCGGCGCTGCGCACCCTGCATGCGATACCGCTTGATATCGTGAACGATGCCCATCTGCTGGGACGCGGGACGCGGTCCGGCATCGGCATAGCTGCTTTCGACGCGGGGGGTGTCATTATCGATGCCGGAAAAGCCACCCACGGCGCTGCACCCACCATTATCTCGCGGATTGCATTTCCCGAGGAATGGCGAATCATTCTTGTCTTCGACACGTCAACCCAAGGTATTCACGGCAATGCCGAGGTCGAAGCTTTCAAGGCGTTACCTCCGTTCCCTGTGGCGACATCGGCAGCGATCAGCCGTCTTGTGCTGATGAGCGCCATGCCCGGCCTGATCGAACGGAACCTTGCCTTGTTTGGCCGGGCGATCGCCGCCATCCAGACCGAGATCGGCAATTATTTTGCACCCGCGCAGGGTGGAATTTTTACCAGCAAACACGTTGAAACCACTATCACGCAGCTTGCAGAGGCTGGCGCAGTCGGTATTGGCCAGAGTTCATGGGGACCGACGGGCTTCGCCTTCGCCGCGTCACAGGCGGAAGCCGAGCGGATCGTCAATACCATCCACAGCAACCCGCATGGCACGGCCATTCAAATCGTCGCAGGAAGAAATGCCGGGGCTGATATCACGCATACCGCTCTGAATCTTGCCAGAGCTTGTACCATGGGCGCCGTCATCAAGAAGGAGCGGATACCGTGAGCCGCAAAACGATCCTGCATATGCTAACCCCGCTTCGGCAAATGAGCCCTTTCGACGTCAACATGGCGCTCGACGCAGGTTATGACGCCGTTGTTCCCTACACCGACGTCACTCTTTCGGATGTCGGAAATCTTGTTCAAGACGCCATATTCTCGCGGCCACCGGATGCGGGTGTGGCCACGGGCATTTTCCTTGCTGGCAAGGACGCGCCCGCAGCGCTCGACATGCTGGATGCAGCAAGGAATGCCATGGTTCCGCCCTTCGAAATCTCGGTGTTTGCCGACCCGGCGGGATCATTCACGACCGCCGCCGCCATGGTAGCCAAAGTCGAAAAGGCTCTCGCCAAAATTCACGGCCGCAAGCTGGAAGGAACCAGCGTGGCAGTCTTCGGCGCGACAGGCGTGGTCGGCTATTGCACCGCGGTGATTACAGCCCAACAGGGGGCAAACGTGACGGTCATCGGCCATGACGGCATTGAGCGGGTGAAGGCGATCGCCGCTTCGATCAAGCAAAGGTTCAATCTGACTGTTGAACCAGCTGATGGGTCAACAGAAGCAAAAAAAATGGAGGTCCTGCGAACCGCAGAGGTCGTGCTGGCCGCCGCAAAAGCGGGTGTGCAGGTCATATCGGCCGCACAACTCGGCAAGGCCGGCAAGCTTCTGATCGCTGCCGACGTCAACGCCGTTCCGCCAGCTGGTATCGAGGGACTGAAGGTCAACGCCAATGCTGATCCGCTCGATGCGACAGAAGCTGTCGGCATTGGCCCGCTTTCCATCGGTAATGTCAAATACAAGACTCAAGCCGGTTTGTTCGAACAGATGATCAAGGCGAAGAAGCCGGTTATCTTTGATTTTCGGGACGCATTTGCCCTTGCTCGCGAACTCGCCAAATAATGCGGTTCTGATAGCCGCTGTCTCTGGACGCTCGCTTGCCGCGGCGGCGCGGCGGGCTGGCTTGCGGCCGTTGGTTGCCGACCTCTTCAACGATGCTGACACGCTGGCATTGGCGGAACGCGCCGTGAAGCTTTCGGGGAGCCTGCAGAACGGTATAGACCGAAAACATCTTGTTGAAACGCTGCAGAAACTGGCCGGCGATGAGGACCCGGTGGCCGTGATCTACGGCTCCGGTTTCGAGCGCGATCCGCAGATGATAGAGGCGATTTCACAACACTTTGCCGTTGCAGGAAACAGCGCCGGGACGGTTCGTCTCGTCAAGGACCCCGTCTCTCTGTCGCAGCTGTGCACCGAGTTAGCCATACCGCATCCCGATATATGTTTCGACACTCCCGACAATCCTCGGGATTGGCTGAGTAAGTTGACCGGTGGTGCGGGCGGTTCACATGTGAGGCCCGCGCATCGCGGAACATCGGGACAAGAATACTATTTTCAGCGGTTTGTCCGAGGCAGGAATCTCTCTGCCCTGTTTCTGGCCAATGGGGACAAGGCGCACCTAATTGGCTTGAGCCGGCAATGGTTTTCTCCGTCGGAAAACAGCCCCTTTCGCTATGGAGGCGCGGTCCGGCTACTCCGCTACAACCCGCGCAGAGCACAGCAGATAGGCGATTGGCTGACGGCTTTGACCCGACGGACCGGTTTGACCGGATTATGCAGCGCCGATTTCATCGTTGGCGCAGAGGGTCTGCATCTCATCGAAATCAATCCACGACCAGGTGCCACGCTCGATATTTTCGATACGGAAGAAACGCCTCTTCTGCGCCAGCATTTGCATGCGGTCACCGGATCGAATTTCTCGATACCCAGCTACAAAATCTCGGCGGCCTCGGCAATCGCCTATACCGCAAAAGCCATCAGTGCATTTCCGGATGTTGTTTGGCCGACGCTCACCGCAGACCACCAAACAGCAGGCACCTCCCTTCAAGCCGGTGATCCTGTTTGTACCGTTTTCGCCACGGCTCCCTCTGCCTCCGCAGCGATGAAAGCCGTGAAGGGCCGCGTCAAACAACTCGCGGTTAATTGGAGGGAGGAGTTTTCATGAGAGACGGTCACGCCTATCTCAACAGAAGCGCTCAACATCTGGCAGATAAGATGATCGAGCAAGCGGGACGGCTTGGCATCAATCACAGTCGTGGCAAGCTTGGCGAGCATGTGATTGACGCAGGGGCAAGTTGTCCGGGCGGCGTCGAAGCCGGACTGCGGATTGTCGAAATCTGCATGGGTGGTCTTGGCGTGGTTTCGGCAACACTCGATACAGGCAAATGGCCCTACAGCGTGCATGTCAGATCTTCACAACCGGTTTTGGCCTGCCTTGCCAGCCAGTATGCCGGCTGGAACCTCTCGCATGAGAAATACTTCGCCATGGGATCGGGGCCAGCCCGGACACTGGCGCGGGTCGAACCACTCTTTGATGAAATTGCCTATCGTGAACCTGAGGCAAAATCGTCGGTCATCGTCCTTGAAACCACGACGCCGCCGCCTGTGGCCATTGTTGAGAAAGTGTCCAAGGCAACAGGATTTGCACCCGAGAACCTGACATTCATCTATGCACCGACGCAAAGTCTGACGGGTGCGGTACAGATTGTCGGGCGTGTTCTTGAAGTCGCAATGCACAAGGCACACGATCTGAAATTTCCGCTGGGTGACATCGTGGACGGCGCGGGCCGCGCGCCCATCCCTGCTCCGCATCCGGACTTTCTGAAGGCGATGGGCAGAACCAACGACGCGATCATCTATGGCGGCACCGTCCAGCTTTTCGTGCGCGGCACCTCAGAAGCCGCACGCACACTCGCGGAACAGCTTCCCAGCCATACATCACGCGACCACGGCCAGCCTTTCGCCGACATATTCAAGAAATTCAAAGGCGATTTCTACGCGATCGATCCGCATCTGTTCAGCCCCGCCGAGGTCATTGTTACCGCGATTGAAACCGGCGATACTTTCCGCAGCGGTGGAATCCATGAAGCAATGCTCAAACAATCCCTGGACTGACGGACACAATGACAGAAACAATACTGATCCTTTCCGACCGGCCCGACGGTCAGGTGAAACAACTGCGCACCGCACTGCGATCGCATGGATTCAATGTCCAGACATTGCCGCTGGCAGATATCGGTTTTGATACCCGGTACCCCTCCGGCATTGCCGTCCCGCGCATGAACGGCGCCTTACCCGCTGCCGTCATCGTACGGTCGATTTCATCAGGGACATTCGAGGCGATCACGCGCCGTCTCGGGATCCTGCACGCCCTTGCTCATCTTGGCGTTCCCGTTTGGAATTCTGCCAAGGCGATCGAGCGGTGCGTCGACAAATCCACGACGACATTCTTTCTGGCACAGGCAGGGTTGCCGACACCGGAGACTTTTGCAGTTGAAAGTCTGGCCAATGCCAAGATCATTGCGGAGCGGGAACTCACGCACGGACCACTGGTGCTCAAACCGCTTTTCGGTTCGCAAGGCCGGGGGATCAGGCTGATCCGCAGCATTGAGGACCTGCCGCAGCCGGAGGAAATGGATGATGTTTATTATTTGCAGCGTTTCGTGGCGCGGCCAGGGCCACCTTACTGCGATTACCGGGTCTTCACCTGCGCGGGAGAAGTGCTGGGTATGATGGCACGCCGGGCCGAAGGATGGATCACCAATATTGCCAAGGGCGCGAAGGCGGAGCCGGTCATTGGCCCGTTGAGGAGCAAGCTGGAAGAACTTGCGCTCGCCGCGTCGGCCGCCATCGGCACGGATTTTGCCGGGATCGACATCATCCCTGCAGCTGATGGCAAACTTCTTGTTCTCGAAGTCAACAGCATGCCGGCCTGGTCCGGGCTTCAATCGGTCGTGCCGGTCCGCATTGCAGACTGTATTGCCGGCGCACTTGTCACCCGGATTGAACCTGACATCGGTGAGAGGCCAGCAGCGTGAGCCTGACACGCGAACACATCCGCCGCGCCTATATCGACGCCTGCTATCAGGAGATCGAGGCACTGAAACCAGGCAACGTGCATGTCTTCGCGGATGGTCATCGCATGAATGCGCAGCAGTTTTTCGACAGCGCGCAGGTTTCATCCGGCCCGTTGAGCGATCCCGTCAATTCTGTCGGCCAGCGTATTCTTGCGGCCGTTGCCGCGACGCGGCTGAAGGTTCAGACCAATACCAATCTGGGCATTCTTCTCCTGTGCGCCCCGCTTGCGCGGGCTGCTGCCAGTGAGACATCAGACCTGCAGCTCAGCCTCGCAGCGACACTCGCCCAACTCGACATGAACGATGCGCGCGACGTATTCGCGGCGATCACATTGGCACAGCCAGGCGGCCTCGGATCGGCGCCGGAACATGATGTTGCCAATGAACCGGATGTGCCGCTTCTGGAAGCCATGCGTGCCGCATCCGAGCGGGACATGATTGCCCGGCAATATGCGACGAACTTCTCCGACATCTTCACCGGCGGTTTGTCAGCCCATGGCGCAGCCATCGAGCGGAATGAACCTGCGATGTGGCCGAGCGTATTGGTTTATCTGTATTTTCTCTCGAATTTTCCCGATAGCCATATCATCCGCAAACACGGCACGCCAATTGCCGAAGAAACGCGACAGGCCGCAGAGAAAATCCTTGCGCGGATGACGGAGATGCACGACGGCCGCGAGCGAGAAAAACTGCTCCTTGCTTTCGATGCCCAACTTAAAGCTCGAGATATCAATCCAGGCACCTCGGCTGATCTTACAGTTGCGACCCTTTTTGCATCCAGACTTATCTGGCTCTTGCATAATGGCGAGGTAAATGCTTGAATTTCTCCAGCGGATTTTGTCCGCTGCTATCTGGCCAACCGACCCCGTTCTGGGGGTGCTGTGAACAAGGATAGCTGTCCATCGAGAGTCGTGTCTCGAGGTACGGCGTCTTTGGACAAACCACTTGGAAACAGTTTAGGGAGGAATTTGGCTGTGGCTAAAATCAATAAGGTTATGGTTGGCGAGTCGCTTGTGGGCGATGGGAATGAAGTTGCGCATATCGATCTTCTGATCGGACCGCGCGGCAGTGCTGTTGAAACAGCATTCTGCAATGCATTGACGAACAACAAGGATGGCTTCACATCCCTGCTTGCAGTCATCGCGCCGAATTTGGCGTGCAAGCCAAACACCATTCTGTTCAACAAGGTTACCATCAAGGGAGCCAAGCAGGCGGTCCAGATGTTTGGCCCGGCACAGCATGCGGTGGCTAAAGCGGTCCAGGACAGCGTTGCAGACGGCACGATTCCGGCAGATGAAGCAGACGATCTGTTTATCTGCGTCGGTGTTTTCATCCATTGGGAGGCTGAAGACGACGCCAAGATTCAGGACTTCAATTATCGTGCAACCAAGGAAGCTCTTGAGCGCGCAGTAACGGGCAAGCCGACTGCCGCCGAAGCAACCGCGCAGCGCGATTCCGTGAAACACCCCTTCAGCGCTTAGACAAGACACAACCTCGCACAGAGTATGCCCTCTGTCGCACCGGATGGCCTGTTGCGCCGGTTGGCAAAAAGTTTGGGCTTCTGAACCCGGACAAGGGGAAGAGCAATCATTCCCCTTGTTCACCCCGTCCTGGAATCGTTCCCGTTCATCAGCGATGAGATCGCCTCCGGGGAAAGGGAGCCGCTGTGCAGAGAGGTCGCCACAAGTGCTGCTGAAATGCCAAGCGCTTCCAGTTGTTCAAGATCGGCGGCATGTCGAATGCCCCCGGCGGCAATGACGGCGCGATCACCGGCGCGGCGCTTGATCTCGGTCAATCGTTCGAAATCCGGCCCCGCATTGCTGCCAACGCGGCGAAGCGTCATCACGATAACCCGGGAAGGCCAAAGATCCGCATTCTCGAAAAGCGCGGGAGGTCCAAGAAACTGATCCCCGCGAAAATCCAGGGAGAGAACCAGTCGCGGATTTCCGCTCAAATGCCCAAGAACGGAGGTATCGGCCTGGGACTCCGAACCCAATACCGGCCAGACACCGTCCATCGTCAAGACGTCTTCCAATTGGCGCAGGCTTGCGAAGCCGGCATCCAGCCAGACATCAGCCACGGCAATCAATGGTTTCAGACGCTCCAGCGCACCGGCGGCAAGACCTTGCTGTATGGCATCCAGTTCAGCGACATAAAATGCAGGAAAGGGGTAGAGCTGGCGTAGGCCTTGCGCGACATCGAGGATATCGGCCGTTGGGCTGAGTGGTGTTTCGATGGGCCGATAGGCCGCGCGATTGCCCACATGAGCACGGACAACGAGACCATCTTTTATGTCGAGTACCGGAATGATATGCACGAGCAGAATCCAAGGAATGATACAGCCATGAAATCCCGATTTGCCAGCAAAGGAAAGCCCCTGATCACAGGTTGGGATGTGGGCGGTGCCCATCTCAAAATGGCACAATGCCGAAATGGCGAGATTGTCTCGGCAAAAATCTTCAAGACACCGCTTTGGCTTGGTGTCGATCAGGTGCATGAGGCTCTGCGTGAACTGGGGCCTTTGCAGGCAGACGGCACTTTCAATGTATTCACCATGACCGGCGAACTCTCGGATACATTCACGTCCCGCGATGCGGGAGTTGCCGGCCTCCTCGATTTCATCGAAGAAAAATTCGGCAACGAGAATACGCTCATCTATGCGGGTCGCGGAGGTTTCTGCGACATTGCCGCCGCCCGCGGCTTGGGGAGCGATATCGCCTCGGCCAATTGGCACGCAACGGCATCATTGAGTGCAAAGCTGGCCGATACCGGTCTTTTTGTCGATATGGGGTCAACAACGACGGATATTCTTGCCTTCATGAACGGCGACCTGATCCATCGCGGCTATTCCGATGCGGAGCGACTGTTGACGGGTGAACTGGTCTATACGGGGTTCGCCCGCTCGGCGCTGATCGGCATCGCGGCGCTCGTCCCGGTAGGGGGGCATATGACCCCGCTCATGAACGAATATTTCGCCAACACCGCCGATCTCGGCCGCATTCTCGGCACGCTGGATGAAGCTGATGATAAATATCCATCCGCCGACCGCCAGCCGAAAACACTCGCCGGATCGATCCAGAGACTGGCGCGCATGGTCGGGCGCGATACCAGTGACCTTAAAGAGGCGGAATGGATCGATATTGCCCGGTGGTTCAGCGAGCACCAGTTGCGAATGATCCATGATGGCGCATTTCGCGTCGCACGCGATCTTGCGCGAGCTGCCGATGCGCCGATTGTCGGTGCCGGTATTGGCAGACCGCAGATCAGACAGCTCGCCAAGCGCATGGACCGGCCCTATGTCGATTTCGGAACGTTGATACCGGCAGCGCCAGGTGCCCGCGACGACGCCAGCAAGGCTGCGCCAGCGGCGGCGGTCGCGCTGCTCGCTTCAATGTACTTGCAGGGATAACCTAGGCTGTGCCGGAAGGATGGGCCGCGCTCTTGCCTTTGGAATCGGCCGTCTCCTGATATTCTTTTACCCGCTGCAGCAGCCATGACCAGGCCAGCAGCTCATCCGGTCCAGCAGTCTTGTCAATTGCAATCGTAAGATAGGCGATTTCAGCTTCGATCTTGTCCTGCGGCAGCATGTGCAGCCGGCTGACCAGAATAGCCAGTTCGAGCACGGCAGCCTTGGCACGGTTGAGCCCGGTAAAAGGGGCATGCGTCGCCTCGGAAACCACTTTGCAGAAATGGCGCGGTCGCAGCCCGTCATCGTCGACAGACACCACCTCAAGCACGGAATGGCTCAGCGCGGATTGGAGACGCGGGACCGGACAATTCGCGACGGCAACGGTCGGCCAGTCCTTGCGTCCCGTCAGGCAACCGGCAAACACCAGCATATCGTCGGTATAGTTGGCAATGGCGAAGGGGACAGCCGCCAGGTTCTCCAGTGTCTTTGAAGGACGAAACGGAGCGATGATCCAACCATGATCCTGCTCGATGATACCAAGCGGTGCAATGTGAACAATACCGGCGGCATCGACCGTGGTGACGATGGTTTCCCTGATATAGGTCAAGTCGCCCTATCCTTCTTCGCTCGCAACGTGTGGCCCGCTTCCTTTAACCTGAGACGGTCCGCCTGCTCTTCCGGCGCACCCGCTCCCCAGGAAAGTGGTTCGTCCTGCGCATAACGCTTGCTCAGTTTCCAGGCTATTTCAGCCTTGGTCAGTTCCGCGCCCAGATAAAATGCATGAGCGCCATCCGATTCAACGTCGAGACGCGGAAAAAGTTCAAATGCATCCTGCGCAGTCGCGTGACCACTGGCGTTGAAAACATGGATGCCATCCGGCGCGGTCATAATGCGGAAATTGGCATCCCGCACATCACCGGCCAGCGCGGCGATATCCTCAACGCTGTTCGGATAGGGTTTGCGATCATGAACCTGCAACAGGCCCGCGTCATAGCCACGCGGCAGGGCATGATCCTGTTTGGCTGCAAACATCATGCGGCGGGCGTGGTCATGCTCCTCGACCGTGCGAACGGTGTGGGGGCTGACATTGACGACCAGAACATTGTCTATCGACAGTTCCGAGCAGATACCCGAGAGCAGCGCCGTTACACCGGAGGAATCCGCATCGGTGAGCTCGGTCAGATTGCCCGTACCCATCATCATCGGGATATCCGGCCAGCGGCGGCGTGCCTCCATGAACCGGCCGAGCGAAGCGGTAAAACCGAAATGGATGGGATCGAGCACCGGATCAGCGATGAAAGAAATCTCGGCTGTCTGTGCCTTGTGAATCGCACGGCCAAGCGAATCGAGATCACCGGCAATCGAAGGAATGAGGATTGGAGTAACACTGTATCTTACCGCCAGATCAACGGTTTCCTCAGTCAGACTTAGTAGATAATCCGCACCGGCCGCGGCGCCGGTTTCAAGTTCCCCGGGGTTGGCGGAATCCACGCTGACGGAGAGGCCTTGCGCCTTTAAACGGCGAATGGCGTCGGCAAGATGCGGAAACGGCGTTTCAGGCAGGCAGCCGAGATCGATGACATCGGCACCTGCCGCGGCAAGTTTCAAAGCGCGCTGCGTCAATGCCTCCAGCGACAATGCCGACGCATCGACGATTTCTGCAAAGATACGCATATTGTGCATGGAGAGATCAACGGGCTTGCCCACCCGGCCGAGAAAAACAGGCAGATCGGCAACTTCATCGGGGCCCCGGACGAAGGGAACGCCAAAGCGCTGGCCCAGACGATCAAGATCACCACGATATCGCCCGGGCAGAATGACACGGTCGGCGGTCACCGGCAATTTCAACCGACGCGCGATAATCTCTTCGCTCATAAGCGCCGCAACCTTCACGCCGATGTCGACGATTTCATAGGTGAACGCTACGTCGTTGAGGCCGGCAAGGATGCGCTCCAGCCGTGAACGGGCCAAATGCCCGGTCAGGAACAGAAGATGCTCCGCCATATCAAGCGACCTCATTGGCACGGCGCGCGATGGCTGCCTTCAACTCTGCCAGAGACTCGACGACCTCGGTCCGCTCATAGGTCTTGAGACGTGCCGTGTTTTCAAGATCAATCGGCCTGGGATAGACCTTGACCATGCCGCCGGGTGCCATCGTCTCAAGCTCAGGTGCCGTATCACAGGCAAAGACAATGGACGGCACCCGGCATTTGCCGGCTTGCGCATAAACATTGGTCGGAAGGGAATCCGAAATGCCGGCGACGCATTTGGCAACGGTATTCGACGTCGCCGGGGCAACAACCGCAGTATGATAAACCCCGTTGTAGAAGCCGCCAACCGGCACGGAACTTGCGGTCTTGTCATGCAAAACCCGTGTAGTCTCGGGAAAATCGAGCTTCACCTTATACATGCGCAGGACTTCATTGGCGGCTTTGGAGACGAACACGTCACAATGTTCGAGTGTTCTTATGAGCTCGAAACTCTCCACGAAGAAATGGCCGGAGCCGGTCAGCGCCCAAGCCCATCGCGGCGTATGCAGTCGTGTCATTGCTCACCCGTTGCTTCGAAATAACTGTTGCGCATCATCACGCGTCCGGGAAAGCCTGCCAAGGGTAAATCCAATGCATCCAACATCGCCGGCCCGGCAATATGAAGAGTCATGCCGTCTCCAAGCATATCCCGAAGCATATTGTCGACGATGCCCGCAGCGGCAACATCTTCTACCGATGAATAGTATTGGTGTTCATCGGTCTGCTTGATGAGCAGCACTGCGTCAGCTTGCAATTGTTCGGCAAGCCACGCGCTCAAACTATCCGAAGTGATATCCCATGACATGGGAATGTCCGGTGCTCCGGCTGTCATCACAGATGGCAGCCAGACGGGTATGAGCCCCGCTTCAAGTGCGTCAGCGATCTCCACGATGGACCGTGCTGTTTGGAAACGTTCATGACGCTCAGCAACAGCAATGCCAAACTGATCCATCGCCAGGATTGCCATCGCATGCGCTGCTTCGTCCGAATAGCCAAGACGCTTTTGCGAGACCCGCACCTGATCGGCAAAAGGCCCGCCTCCGGGAACAATCACCAGCGGAAACGTTGCGCTTGCCAGCGCCTCGATCCAGCGCCGCATTTCCACATGGCCCGCCGTGCTTCCTCCAAGCTTCACGACAAGCAGCCTCATGAGGACTTCCGTCCCCCATGCACCTGCGCAAACCGCAGCTTGGCTGAATTTTTCACATCGCGCGTACGCTCGATCTCGACACCGACACCGCCGGGTCCAATTTCGAGTTTTTCCGCGCGGACAAAGACCCGCGTCACCCGTGGATTTCTAAGCACCAGTGCGGCCACCTGTTCCGCCAATGTCTCGGCAAGCTCAACGTGGCCCTCGGCAACAATGGCACGAATTCCGTCCATGATGAGATCGTAGGAAACCACGTGCCGCATATCCTCGGGATTGCGCGTGACCCGCAAAACCTCGGCCGTCACGTCGAACCGTACCTTCTGTGATTTCCCATGCTCGAAACGATAGGCACCGATATGCACAGGCAAAACAAAATCACGAACGAAAATCTTGTCCGTGCCGAGCCCCGCCTCTTCCGGTTCAGGAAAATACCCCCGCGCAGCAAGCAGTTTGTAGTCGACGCTGGCAGGCATTCCCTGCTCGAGCACTTCGGGGATCAGACCACGTATCTTCACGGTCGCCAGCGCATCAATGGATGCCTTGCGGTCAAGGTCAGCGCAGAGCGCCCCGCGAAACCCCATAAAATCCGGATCGTAGGTTAACAGCCGCGAGATATCCGGTGCTTCGAGTGATCCCGCGACGCCGACCATCAATCCGTTCGACTGGCCATTCCTGACGAATTTGCCGATCTGGTCTGGAGACAGATGATTGAGCAAGCGGCCCTTGGATTTGTCGGCGGTGTCGATCATCACGCCATGAAATCCGCCACCTGCCAAGGTTTCAAACAAGTTTTGACTGTAACCGCTCCAATTGTCGGCAAAGACGACGGCAATCAATTTATTGTGTAAGGCAAGAGGCTGCAGCGCCGTCACGCAGGCCTCAAGCGGCCCGGACGGAAACAAACCTATCTTGATATAGTCCAGACCTGCTGCTGCAAATTCTTTCACCGTCCGCCCGATCGTTTCCGGATGCATGGGAAGATCGCCGCACGCTGCACTGATGGGCCGCCTGCCTGATATAAAGTCCTTCACTTCCAGGACCTTGCTCAGGTCGACCGCGCCAAGTGCGCCGTTGGCCGGATCTTTCATATCGATGATATCCACACCGCTTTGAAAGACAATTTCAGCTTCCTGACGGTTCTGCACACTGGCCAACATTTTTGTCATCGGCTTGCTCCCGCATGAAACCGAGAAACTTTGCCTCGCATGCAAGAAAAGCTGACTCGAAGGGTTGAGATTGTGGTGGGGTTGTTTAAAAACACTATGGGCACCTCTGTTCTTAACCCACCGCCATTACTTGAATGGCGGCAGTATGAATGGTTTGGTCATGAAGAGTACGGTGCCAATTACTCTCACGTTTTTATTCGGCTTTTTTTTGCTGTTCGTCAACGTGTCTGAGTTATCGGCGCAGCAGCCGGCAGCAAATCAGTCAGCAAAGCCGGGTGTGGACGCACGCATTGGCTATCTTCGCGCCTACGAACCGCAATTGGCCCTCTCGGTTCTGGATATACCGCCGCGCGACGAAGGTGTTGCCGGTGCGAATGTCGCGATTAGCGACAACAACACGACAGGCAAATTTCTCGGCCAACAATTCACGCTCGATGTCACGGAAACAAAATTCAACGCCGATGTGATTCCGGCTTTCAAGGAAATGGTTGCGCGCGGCGATCGCTTCGTCCTTGCGGATGTTTCCGCCAAGCAATTGTTGTCCATAGCGGATATCGCAAAGGATGCCGGCGTACTGCTTTTCAACATCGGCGCGACCGATGACATTTTGCGCGAGGAGGAGTGCCGGCCAAATGTCTTCCACACTGCACCGACACGCAGCATGCTTGCAGACGGGCTGGCGCAATATCTTGTCTGGAAGCAATGGCGCAAATGGGTGCTGCTTTATGGCTCGCACGAGAATGACAAGCTCTATGCTGACGCCATCCGGCGTGCCGCGAGCCGCTTCGGTGCAACAATCGTTGAGGAACGCCTGTACGAAGACCGGGGTACGGCACGAAGAACTGACAGTGGCGTCGTCCTTGTGCAGCAACAGATGCCGGTTTTCACACAAAACCTGCCCGAGCATGACGTCGTCATCGTTGCCGATGAAAGCGAAGTCTTCGGCAGCTACGTTCCTTACAGGACATGGACGCCGCGGCCGGTGGCGGGAACCGCTGGCCTCGTGGCCTCAAGCTGGCATCCGGCAAGCGAACAATGGGGCGGCGTTCAGATCCAGAGCCGTTTCGCCAAGATGACCGGACGGCGCATGTTGTCGAAAGACATGCAGGCATGGACGGCTGCGCGCATTCTGGGGGAAGCAATAACACGCACGAAAAGCGCCGGGACCAAACAGGTCGAGGACTACATCAAATCCGATGAATTCTCCATCGCGGCTTTCAAAGGCCAGAAGCTCACATTCCGCAATTGGAACTGGCAATTGCGGCAGCCGATCCTGATCGGCGATGGACACGGCGTCGTTTCGACGTCACCGCAAGCGGGCTTCCTGCACCAGTTCTCGGAGCTGGATACGCTGGGTGTCGACAGGCCGGAAACCAAGTGCAGGCTCAAATAAACGACAAACCTATGGGAGGACTGGATGCGACATCACATGTGCCTACTTGCTGCGGCAGCAGCGCTGCCGTTTCTTGCGCAACCCGGCTGGGCGAATATGGTTTATGTTTCCAACGAGAAGGGCAATTCGATTACCGTCGTCGATTCCACATCAATGGAAGTGGTGAAGACCATCGACGTCGGGCAACGCCCGCGCGGCATCACGATCTCGCCGGACGGGAAAATAGTCTATGTCTGTGCCAGTGACGACGACACCGTGCAAATGATTGATACGAGCACAGGCAAGATTGTAGGCACTTTGCCTTCCGGTCCGGATCCCGAACTCTTTATCCTGTCCCCGGATGGCAAGACGCTCTATGTGGCCAATGAGAACGATAATCTCGTCACCGTCATCAATGTGGAAACACGGGCGGTTGTTGCGGAAATTCCCGTTGGGGTGGAACCGGAAGGCATGGGCGTGAGTCCCGACGGCAAGACCATCGTCAATACGTCGGAAACGACCAACATGGCGCATTTCATCGATACTTCCACGCACGAGATCACCGATAACGTGCTTGTCGATTCACGCCCGCGTTACGCGCAATTCAAGCCAGACGGTTCGGAAGTGTGGGTATCGGCAGAGATTGGCGGCACCGTATCTGTCATTGACAACAAGACACGCGCGGTAAAGCACAAGATTACCTTCGACATTCAGGGATTGCGCTCAGAACAAATCCAGCCGGTCGGTATACGTATCAGCGCGGACGGCAAGAAAGCCTACGTGGCGCTTGGCCCCGCCAACCGGGTTGCCGTCATCAACGCCGAGACTTACGAGGTGGAAAAATATGTCCTGGTGGGGCAGCGGGTCTGGCAGCTTGCTTTCATGCCGGACGGCAAAACCATCATAAGCACCAACGGCCTGTCCAACGATATCACATTCATCGACACCGCGACGGATGAGCCGATCAAATCGGTCACCGTAGGCCAATTGCCGTGGGGTGTTGCGGTTGCGCCGAACTAGACAAAATCATCGACCAAAGGGAGGAACCATATGTCGACTTTCAGACGATTTGCACTGGCCGGATTTCTTGGGATAGTGCTTGCCCCGTCCTTTGCCTTGGCTCAGGCAGATGACGACGACGACAAAACAGCACCTGAGCCAAAGGCAGCAACCGAAGCCAAGACACCTGCGGTCACCCGCTCCAGCAAGAACCTGCCGGAACTCATCCTTGGCTCCAAAGACAGTGAATTCACGGTCAACCAAAAGGATTTTGAGCTGGTGGCCGGACAGGGCTATCGCTGGAAGATTACGTCGGCCGCAGGCCTCGAGTACAAATTCGTCACCGACCTCTTTCGCAATGTCTGGATGAATCAAATCGTCATCAATAACCTCGAAGTGCATATGAACGGCGCTCCCGCCTGGCTTGAATTCGACTCCCCCGGTACAATGAGTGTTCAATTCACGACAGTGCGTCCAGGCAAATACACCTGGTCGGTGCCTGATCTTGCTGAGAAGGGAATGAAGGGGACAATTACCATCAAATAAGCGCTAACATCGGCAAGCGCGGCAACTGCAGTGGGTAACCAAGGGGTGGAGCTTGATGAGTCCGGATGTTGAGTTGAAGACTATTCATGACAAGCCGGCTACGGATACGAGTGTACCGGCGCTGGAACTTGCCTCGGTAAGTTATTCCTATGGCAGGCGACAGGCGCTGGACAATATCTCATTCTCAATTGCACCCGGTCGTTTTGCCGTGCTCCTGGGTTTGAACGGCGCAGGCAAGACAACGTTGTTTTCCCTGATCAGCCATCTGTTTGCCACCCGCAATGGCCGCATCCGCGTCTTCGGCAACGACATCGATCGCAGATCCGGCGAAGCATTGCGGCGTCTTGGAATCGTCTTTCAGGCCCGCACACTCGATCTCGACCTGACGATCCACCAGAATCTGGCCTATCACGCTTCTCTGCACGGGATCGGGTCACGCGAAACCGATCGGCGTATTCATGAGCTGATGCAATCAATCGACATGAGCGAACGGTTGCATGAAAAAGCCCGCAGTCTTTCCGGCGGCCAGATCAGACGTGTCGAAATCATTCGCGCCTTGTTGCATCAGCCGTCCCTGTTGCTGCTCGATGAGGCAACCGTCGGACTTGATATCAAATCGCGGGCGACGATCCTTGCCGATATTCGCAGGCTGGTAGCGGAAAAGGGTATCAGCGTCTTGTGGGCAACCCATCTGATCGACGAGGTCAGTCACGCCGATCAGATCATTGTTCTCAATCAGGGTAAGCTGGTCGCCAATGGCACGACGCACGATGTCATCAAGGATACGGGCGCGGACACCATGAACGAGGCGTTCTCACGCCTTACCGGTATCATCTCTTTGAACGCCGGAGGTCGTCTATGACCGATATCCCCGGCAACGTTTCCATCAGGAGCATTGGACACAACCGCTTTGGCCCCATGCAATATCTGGTGTGCCTCAAAGGTATTCTCGTGCGGGAAGGACTTCGCTATCTGCATCAGCGCGAGCGCTTCATTTCATCGCTTGTCCGGCCTCTGCTCTGGCTGTTCATTTTTGCAGCGGGCTTCCGCCAGGTTCTCGGCGTCTCAATCATCCCGCCTTATCAAACCTACGTACTTTATGAGGTCTATATCACGCCGGGCTTATGCGGGATGATCCTGCTGTTCAGCGGGATGCAGTCCTCGCTGTCCATGGTCTATGACAGGGAGATGGGCAATATGCGCACCCTGCTGGTCAGCCCGTTTCCCCGCTGGTTCCTGCTCATGTCCAAGCTGCTCGCCGGTGTCGCCGTCTCGATTGTGCAAGTCTATGCGTTCCTGTTCATTGCCTGGTTCTGGGGCGTCAAGGCGCCGGCGTCCGGCTACATCCTGACGCTGCCGGCACTCTTCATCGCAGGTATGATGCTGGGTGCGCTCGGCATGCTGCTCTCATCCATGATCAAACAGTTGGAAAACTTTGCGGGGATCATGAACTTCGTGATCTTTCCGATGTATTTCGCCTCCTCCGCGCTCTATCCGCTCTGGCGCGTGCAGGAGGCCAGCCCCCTGCTTTACAAGATATGCCTGCTCAATCCCTTTACCTATGCCGTCGAACTGGTGCGGTTCGCCTTCTATGGGAAGATCGAATGGATATCTCTTGCCGTCGTCTGCGGATTCACGCTCGTGTTCATTGCCGGCGCCATCATCGCCTATGATCCCTCGAGGGGCCTCGTCATCAAGAAACAAGAGGGAGGAAACAATTGAGACAGTGTCGCATTATCGCAACCAGTCTTCTCATCTGCACCGCTTCGGCCGGAGGGTCTTTTGGCGCGGCGCAGAATGATCCGACCTGGCCCTGCGTGCAACGCAAGGTGCCCGAATTGTCTGTTGGTCAGGTTTGGAATGGTCCGGATATTCCCGACTCCGCGAAGGGCTGGGACAACGATGCCGCAATCCATGCTCTGGTCGATGATTTGGCGGCGCGCCGCAATCCGCTCGATACGGCCCGGACCAGAATCGTCGAATTTGCCAACGGCCTGCCGAGAGACCAGGTGAATGACAAGATGTTGCTGCTGTTCCAGGGTCTGTTCGACACCCTGAACCGCGAGCGAATACAGGTCATCTCCGGCATTTCACGCTATGCCGGCAAACAGCGCGAAATGGCGGATGATCTGCGCAAGGAAGCGGCCAGGGTCGATGCCATGCGCGGCAAAGCTGATACGGACCCGGATGATCTCGACCGGGCCAATGAGCGATTGACCTGGGAAACACGGATATTCCAAGAACGCGTGCAGTCCTTAACCTATGTTTGTGAGGTGCCGACAATCATCGAACAGCGGCTTTACAGCCTGTCCAAGACCATCGGCCAATCCATGCTCAGGCAATAGCCTTCAGGCAATGGGCCCGGCAGTTTTGCCAATACGGCGATAGATGAAGCCATCCGGCGTCGCGTCCGGGGATTTTGCTGTCACGGCCTCGTCGATCAGCGCGGCCATCCGCGCGTGCAATGGTGATTTGATGCAGGCCGGGTCAGTCGCGGCGGCATCCCCCGCGATCGCCATGGCCTGACAGCGGCAGCCGCCCCAATCTATTTCCTGCCGTTCGCAGCTGCGGCACGGCTCCCGCATCCAGTCTGTCCCGCGAAACGCATTGAACGCCGGGGATTCATGCCAGATGCGACTGAGGCTCCACGCGCCGAAGCGTTCGAAATGCAGTGATTTGATCGATGCGGCCGCGTGGCACGGCAATACGGTTCCATCCGGTGCAACCATGAAGGCATCCCGCGCCCATCCCCCCATGCAGGGCTTGGGATAAACGGCGAAATAATCGGGTGTGACGAAGTCAATCGTCATGATACCGCGAAGCCGTTCCTGTGCTTCCTCGACGATCTGCACCTGCCGCTCGACTGCTTCCCGCTCGGGCATCAGCACCTTGCGATTGACGAGTGCCCAGCCCGCATATTGCACATTGGCAATCTCCAGCCGCTCCGCGCCAAGCTCAAGCGCCAGATCAATGAAATCCGGCACCTCTTCCATATTGTGGCGGTGTATCGGGGCATTGATGGTCAGTGGAAGACCGGCAGCACGAACGCGACGGGCCGTTTCGAGCTTCTTTTCGTGCGCGCCGCGAGCGTTGCCTATCTTCTCGGTCGTTGCAGCAAAAGCGCCCTGAAAACTCAATTGGATATGATCGAGCCCGGCATCAGCGAGGGCCTCGATACGCCCCTCGGCAATCCCAACACCGGCCGTGATCAGATTGGTGTAAACACCGCGTTTGGCCAGACCGGCGACGAGTTCGGCAAGATCAGTGCGCAGCGTCGGTTCGCCGCCGGATAGATGCACCTGGAGAACCCCGAGATCCGCTGCCTGTTCGAACAGGGCAAGCCAGCCGGCCGTATCCATCTCGCGGTTGGCTTTGAGCAGTTCAACCGGGTTGGAGCAGTAGGCACATTGCAAGGGACAGCGGTGGGTCAGCTCCGCCAGCATGCCAATCGGCGGCAGCACAGGGCTCATCATAACGACACCAGGAACTTGTCGGACCACTCCTGCAGAAAGGCGCTGATATCAGGCGCGATGTCTTCCTGCTCCGCGGTGTACTGATCGGCAAGAAGCGCAATCATCTGTGCCACATTGTGCCGGCCATCGCACAGCTGCAAAATGTCGAGGCTGACTTCATTCGGCCAAAATATTTTCTCCGGCGACAGTAGCGCCCAAGCTTCGCGCACGCCATCATATTGCAGCCGCACATGACGCCTCAAAGCGGGCCGTGACTGCATCGACACGATAGCACGGGAGCGAACGGCCGCGTTCATGCTGCCTCCGGAACAAAGGCACCGGGCGGTATATTGCCCTTCTCGCCATAAGCATGCGCCAACGCGTCCAGCATCGCCCAGAGGACATCACATTTGAAGACAAGCGCATTGATCACCGACTGCTGCTTCTCGGCATTGTCGGCATGTTTCATTACATAGGCGAGTGCAAAATCGGAATCGCGCGAGGCAAGCGCCGGACGCTTGTCGAAATAGGCGAGAATGTCCGCGGTGATATAGTCATATTTCGCCAGCATCGCTGGAACGCGCTCGCCGATGATGATCGGCGAGAACAGTTCCGTCAGCGACGACGCGACGGCTTCTAGCATGGTCCGGTTCGTGCAGTAGGACAGATAGGCACCGACGGCAAAGCGTGTGCCCGGCAATACGAATTTCTCGCTTTTGACCATATCGGCATCAAGTCCGAGACCCGTTGCGAGCTTCAACCAGCGGGCAATACCGCCGCTCCAGCCGTCACCGCCATCATGGTCTTCAATCCGTTTGCGCCATTCGGCGCGGAACGCGGGATCGTCCGACCGCATGATGATGGCGGCATCTTTGCGCGGAATGACCGATTGGTAGGAATAGCGGTTGAGAGCCCAGGCCTGCATCTGCCCCTTGTTCAGAGCACCGCTGGTCATCTGATGATGGAACGGATGCCGGTTGTGGTAGCGCGCAGCACCCACGTCACGCAGAACGTTTTCAAGCTGGGCCGGAGATAATCCACCACGTGCCGCATCGCCAAATTCGCTCAAAGTCTGACCTCCATGCCATCGAATGCTATTTTCCAGCCTGCATCGACAGCCGCGGCGTGCGCGGCCGATGCGGTGTCAAGGACGGGATTGGTGTTGTTGATGTGAACGTAAATCCTGTTGCTGATGCCAAGTTCTGCCAGCGCAGCCAATGACCCGTTTTCGCCCGAAATGGCGACATGCCCCATCCGTGCGCCGGTCTTTGAACCGACGCCCGCGGCAACCATTTCGTCGTCGGTGTACAGAGTGCCATCAAAGAGCAGGCAATCGGCCCGGTGTAATCTCGACTTGAGTGCCGCATCGATGCGGGCACAACCCGGGACATAGAATGCTGCCTGTTCGCCATCGGTCGAGGAAATGCGAAGGCCGATCGTATCGCCCTCCTGCGTACCGAAACCTTCACCTGCCTTGCTGTGATCCTCAAGAAACAGCGCCACCTTGCCGGGGACGGGAAAAGCTTCAACAGTAATTCCCGTCGGAGTTTTCGCGACATCAAGAATATCGATTTTTCCGCCGATCTTTAGCTCACGCCGGTCAACAAGCGCCCGATCAAGCACATTGAAGATGGAATTGGCCTCGAGCACATCGAGCACACGGCGCGTCGCATAAATCACGAATGGCTCGCGCTCGCGCAAGCTGAGCAGTCCGGCAATGTGATCGACATCGGCATTGGTCAGGACCACCGCGCGTATCGGCGTCGAGCGCAAGCGCCCGTTCTCCTGTGGCTGAAGTTCCGGTGTTGCCGCGATCTGCTGGCGAATATCAGGCGACGCGTTGAAGAGAACCCAGTCCGTTCCATTCGAGCTGACGGCAAGACTGGATTGCGTGCGGGACCGCACGCTTTCATCGCCGTTCCATGCGCGGCGGCTCAATTGATAATTGCAATTCCATTGGGGAAACCCGCCGCCAGCCGCCGAGCCGATTATTTTCAATCGCATTGCGCGCAATACCCCAACAGGCCGGAATCCGCCCCGCGTGATTGGCTCACGCAGGGCGAAGACTGGAGATTACTTCTTCGTCTTCAATTCAGCAGGCATGTAACGCGTCAGTTCCATACCAGCAGCAACCTGACACATGGTCGGCTTTGTCCAAATTTTCTTCATGCTAGAGCCTCCTTCTATCCAAAGATCACCGCAGTGATCTTTCTCCGCCACCATACGCCATCATGGCGCAGGATCTAAATTAATAGGGTTCATTTTTTTGTGTGGCTTGCCCTGCCGCGATCCAGCCGTCCGTGCCGAGCGGGTACCAGAAGACGGAACGATATCCCCATTCGACCGCTCTTTTGGCGGCATTCCACGACATCCAGCAATTCTCCATACAATAGAACAACACCCTTCGATTCTTCTCATGCCCGAGCCGCGATTCCAGTCCCTTGCGGAAATAGGCTTCCGTCTCCTTGTTCAAAATTCCGTAGCCTGTGTTTGCAAGCCAGATGCTCCCGGGAATATCCTCCCGCACCTTGTCTCGCCATATGGTTCCCGCCGGAAGGTTTGCCGGTTTAGAATCGTGCGGCAGCACATCAATGAAAACGGTTTCCTTGTCTTTCCACAAAGCGATGGCCTCATCCGTCGTTACCGCTTTCGCTCCCTTGAGCGTCGCAGGAACGGGAGCCCGGTACATCTCTGTCCGGTATCCCTTCGGTTCAGGCGCATTTCCTTCCGCATCGGCCAGATTGACACCCGTATTCATCAAAAGGACGGTAGCGACAAAGCAGATCGGCGCCGCGTCGCCCAACAGACTATTGCGTGATCGGCTTGTCATTTTCGTCTATCAGCGGCACATGGTATTCGCCCAGAATCCGATTGATCTCAGGCTGGTTCTCCTTGATGACCTTGTTCAATGTCCGCTTCCATTCCTGATCGGACGGACGCACACCCATGGTGATCCGGTAAGCCATATGTCCGGACTTTTCCTTTGCCAGCGAGACAACCGCCAGATCCGGATTGATCTCATGCGCATAATAGCCCGCCATTGGGCCCCAAAGGACTGCCACATCTATGGTGCCCTTCATAAGGTCCTTGATCATCACGTCAGCCATGGACGGCGCAAGGCGCGTGTCCACCATCAAGGGATAGGGAACAACGCTGCGCATGTAACCGGCCTTGGCAAGATTGGCAGCCGGCGGTGTTCCCGCGACAACACCGATCTTCTTGCCTTCCAGCGTCTTGTCCTCGATCGACACCACATCGTCGAGACCGGCTCCCTTTCTGTAGACCATGACATAGGTAGAGCGATAATAGGCGTTGGTATTCTGTACGAGATCATCGCCTTGGGCATATCCCATGATGATATCGCAATGGTTGGACCGCAGTGTATTGCGAACGAAGCCGGTCGCCATGGGATACCAGGTGTAGGCCACCGATTTTCGTCCGGTTTTGGCCGCGACCAGTTCCGCCAGCTTGTTTTCAAATCCTTTGCCGCTTTGGTCCGAAAACGGCATATTTGACGGGTCTGCGCACACACGCAGTATATCCGGATCGACAAGCTCACCGGCAGCTCCCAGGCCGGCGCTCTGCGCCAAGGCAGCCGACGGCACAGCGAGTATCGCTGCAATCAAGGCTGCGATTCGGTATTGGCGGGATTTCGCGCGCTGCATCATCTCATCCACCCATGCATGAATCTTCCGCCTGTTTGGCGGCTGCCGACTTGTCTTCATGCTTTGCAGGACGCCCTCGCGGAAGGTCCCCGACAGCACGGGCGCGCAGATAGACGTAGAGATCGTCCATGTAGCAATAAACATTCTTGTTGTCGCCGAAGGCCGGCATCACCTTGTCGTTGCCGTTCGACAGATTCTTACGGCCTCCCGCCACTGTCGACAGGAAATCGGCGTAGGACATTGTCTTGAGCGAATCGGCGAGAACCGGCGCAAAGGACGACCCCGCACCGTCTGCTCCATGACAGACATTGCATTCCGAATTGAACCGCCGGTAACCACTATAGGTATGCCAATCAACAGTTCCATCCGGTTGTATCTTGAATGTCGGATTTCCGTCCTTGTCGGCGTATTTGCCATTGTCGTCGGAAACAACCGCAGCTGCGGCCTTGTCATCGGCACGGCTGCTGCCTTGCCCTATCAGGAGAGCAAGAGTGGCAGTGACGGCCAGAAGGATTGTTCGAATCGGCATTCGGTAACCTCGCATTCGCGCGTCGGGCAACACCTGTTGGCGCCAGCTCAACGGTTATGATTGATCATCAGGTATCGGTCAGGTGACACGAGGGGCCCGGCCTGATTGAAACCGGGCGCCCTGTTCAAGTGTCTGCTCGCCCCGGTTTATTCGGGGACGGCGAAAACGGTCAGCTGACCGCCCAAAGCCGTATAGTCGGAGAGACCGGCATAACCGCCGACCGCGCCCAGACCATCCGTACCTTTTGTCAGACCGGCAGCAAGACCAATGCCTGCCCAGCCACCAACACCGGACAGAACGGCAACATATTGTTTGCCCTTGTGTTCGTAGGTGGTGACGTTGCCGATAATGCCGGAAGGAGTCTTGAACTTGTACAGTTCCTTGCCGTTCTTATCGACTGCCTTCAGATAACCTTCAAGCGTACCGTAGAACACCACGTCGCCATCGGTTGCCAGCGCACCGGACCAGACCGAGAACTGCTCGGGTTTGGACCAGACGATTTCACCCTTTGCCGCATCCCAGGCAATGAAGTTGCCCATGCCGCCATGGCTGTTCGGAGCGGGATACATGGAAAGCGTTGCGCCGATGTAAGGTTGACCGGCGGTATAGCTGACCTTGTAGGGCTCGTAATCCATGCAGACATGGTTTGTCGGGACATAGAAGAGTTTCGTCTTCGGTGAATAGCTGGCGGGCTGCTGATCCTTGGTACCAAGTGCAGCAGGGCAAATACCCGTCGTGTTGACGTCTTCCCCCTGTTTTGCCGTCGAATATTTGTCGACGACGACAGGACGCCCATAGTCCTTGCTGTTCTTGTCCATCACGACTTCTGTTGCCCAGTTCACAGCCGGATCGTATTTCTTGGCTACCAGAAGTTCGCCGGTTGCACGGTCCAGAGTGTAGGCAAAGCCGTTGCGATCAAAATGCACCAGCACATTGCGATCCTTGCCGTCTATTTTGATATCATCCGCAAGGATCATCTCGTTGACGCCGTCATAATCCCACTCGTCATGCGGGGTCATCTGGTACAGCCATTTCGCCATACCTGTGTCGGCATCGCGGGCCATGATTGTCATGGACCACTTGTTGTCGCCGGGACGCTGGCTGGGATTCCATGTGGATGGGTTACCCGTGCCATAATAGATAAGGTTCAATTTGGGATCATAAGAATACCAACCCCACGTTGTTCCACCACCGATCTTCCACTGATCGCCTTCCCACGTCTTCGTGCTGGAATCTGCGCCAACCGGCTTACCGAGTTGGGTCGTCTTTTCCGGATCGATCAATGTGTCCTTGTCTGGACCAATTGACCATGCCCGCCACGCCTGCTTGCCATCTTTGATATTATAGGCAGTCAAAGCACCGCGAACGCCGAACTCACCACCGGAAATACCGACGATGACTTTGTCCTTGACGACCATCGGAGCAGATGTACCGGATTCGCCTTTACTGCCATCAGCAGCTTCACCATTCTTCACAGACCATTCGGGCTTGCCGGTTTTTGCATCGAGAGCCACGAGGGTTGTATCGGCCTGGTACAGGAAAATCTTGCCATCGCCATAAGCTACGCCGCGATTAACGGTATCGCAGCACATGATTGGAATAACATTGGGGTCCTGTTTGGGTTCATATTTCCACAGGATCTTGCCGTCATTGTTCAGGTCAAGCGCATAGACTGTATTCGGATAGGGCGCATGGACATACATGACATCCCCTATGATGAGCGGGCCACCTTCGTGACCGCGCAGCACGCCTGTCGAAAACGTCCAGGCGACCTGAAGGTTCTTGACGTTGTCCTTGTTGATCTTATTGAGTTTTGAATATCGGGTGTTGGCATAATCGCCGGTCTGGATCGCCCAGTCCTTCGAATTGGAAATCAAGGCTTGCAGATCGTCATTGGCTAAAGCTCCTCCCGCCAATGAAAACGACAGACTAAAGGTGGCCAACGCTCGCATTAAATTCTTGTGTACACGCATTATGAGTCCTCCCTAAGTTCACATTTATGAACCATCGGGCGGAGCCGTTTATCACAGCGGTCCGCTCCATTAGCTCACGCAAATGGGGAAGTATTTCCGGCAGCGTGTCACGACCTAAGCCAGGCGCGCAGAGGGCACCGTTACTGCCCACCCCGCTTGGCCTACGAAGACTGTCACCACTCCCTTGACGGTAACGTCCTTGAAGCCGGAAACAAGGTGACGATAGGAGAAAGATTTGCATTAGGCAAGCATGTTTATCAATTTATATTTTCTGCGCTGCAATATATATATCTTGCACCGCAGCATATATCGCGTTTTCCTATTTTATTCTACGATATATAGGATCATCACGATTTGATACTTTAATACTGGACAACTCTTGCCAATCAATATTATTATTTTCTATCCATTTGAAAACCGCGGCACCTCACCAGCGCGAAGGCAACGGCCCGATGTCCATATCAAAAGCCCTGCAATTATGCCTGTTAGCAACCGCAGCAATTGCATATTCTTCGCCGGCAAAATCAGCCGCGGATTATCCCACGCCAGCCCTTGCCGAGTACGTTTACGGCTGTATGAAGGCCAACGGAGAGAACCGGGATTCGCTGCAACGCTGTTCCTGTTCGATCGATGTCATTGCCTCTGTCATCTCCTACGATCACTATGTTGCCGCTGAAACATACAAATCAATGGGAATGGTTCCCGGCGAAAACGGCGCGCTCTTTCGCGAAAGCGCTCCGGCGAAAGCTTCCATCACGGAACTGAAACGCGCGCAGGCCGAAGCGGACATACGCTGCTTCTAAATCCTCAGTTCACTTCATCACAAACTTGATGATTCAAGCGGCCATTCATCCTTGAATTGCTTGCCTTCGGTGTCGGCCGCTTCAACCTTGATATCCTCTCCCGGCTTTGCATCAAATTCGAAGCGGAAGTTCGGATCTTCCGAAATCGAAATTCCGCCTTCCATCGACATGATCAGGCGATTGCCCTGTGACACCGTCAACCCCTGAATGAAGTGCGCGGGGATGTAGTACCGGGTTATCTGGTCCATCTGCAGCCCGGAATTGTTGGGATGGCGGATCATGAGCTGCATTTCCGTTGCACGGGTCATTGGCTCCATACCGGATGCTTTCGACGAAAACACGCGCAGCTTCATTTTGCCCAGGTTGGCGAGTGCTTCGTCGGCGTTCTTCATGGCCGGCGCCGAGCATCCTCCCGATGCCTTGACGAAGGTCTCCGTCATATGAAGTTTGCCGTCCTCGGTTTCCGCGATGGCTCTTACATAGGAATAGGCATTCACGCGCAATCGCGTTGCCAGATGGGTCACCCCGGCATCGGGACCGAACTTGAACACCGCCGCAACCGGCGATGGATTTTCATCCACGATCAAGGTCACCGTCTTGACGCGGCCAGTCCCGGCATCGGTTTTGAAATGCAGGTCAACCGGCACAATGGCAGCATCTTCGGCGCGCTTCGGCGCATCGATGCTCACAATGCCGTTTGCCGGTTCAATGGGATTCTGTCCAAAGACATCGCCCTTCAAACCGTTCCAGGTCGTGCTTTCGGGAGGCCCCGCATTTTGCGCCCATACGGGAAATGAAATAACCGCACCAACCAACACAAAAAGCGCAGTGGCAACCATCCGGTTGCGCGGCTGTACTATCGTAAACATCGTGTTCTGCCTCCACCAAGGATAATTTGGCGGTGCCCGGCTGTTATTACCTATACCACCCATCCGAGCGGTCTGGCAAATGCCAACACCGCCCAATCATTCCCACTCGAGTTCAGCGAAAGCCGCGGTGGCATTGCGCTGATTGTATTCGTCAAAGAGCATCCAGTTTGCGCGTTCGCGTTGCGCCGCTGACTTGACGGCATCCGACATCGGCACACCATCGGCAATGGCTTTGCGCATATCGCTCGCAAGCACATCGAAGTAACGACGCTCCGCTTCCAGTGCCTGCGGCCATGGTGATGGTATGGGTCCATGCCCGGGGACAGCAGATTTCGCCTTGATCCCGTTCAGGATGTCCAGTTGCGCGATCCATCCAAGCAGCGATCCATCCATCGTTGGCAGATGGCCGATAAAGCAGAGATCGCCGGTAAAAAAAGTATCGGTTTTGTGGTCAAAAACGGAAAGATCATTGTCCGTATGCGCTGGTTTCCATGCCTTCAAGGTGAGTTTGCGATTGCCAAGATCGAGCTCTTCCTCGTCGGTTACGAGCTTGGTTGGCGGAACGATCCTGATGTCCGCCATCAGATCATCGCCCATCGCATCCCTGTAACTCTGCAGATAATAAGCCCCACGGCTTTCCAAAGCGCGCGGCAAATTGCGGTGACCGACAATGATTGCGCCGGTAGACTCGAACGCTGCGTTGCCGAAGAGGTGATCCGGATGCATATGGGTGTTGATCAGATAGCGGATCGGCCTGTCGGTTCTGGCGCGAATGGCCCCGATCAAAGCCTTGCCTTCAACCGCGCTGCCGCCACTGTCGATAACAGCGACCGCCTCGTCACCGATGATGAAACTCACATTGCAGATCTCGCCATCATTCTGATTGTTCATCATCGCTGGGATGCCGGCAAAGGCAAACACCCCGTCGGCAATCTGTTTCACTGGCAACGGATCACCTGGCCGTGACTGGGCCAGCGCCAGACGCGCATGCGACATGCCGCAACAGGCAAAGACCAGGCCTGTTTTGAGGACACTGCGCCGGGTCGTGCCGCTCATGGACCCACGCCTCTGTCCGAGAATTTTGCGTGGAACGAACGCAAGAGATCCGCCATGACCTGTGCATTGCGGCTGTGTCGCGGCACCCTGATGTCGAAAGTTCCGACGACGTGGGCAGGACGATCCGAGAAGACGATGATCCGGTCCGATAGCATGATCGCTTCCTGCACATTGTGGGTCACCATGAGCGCCGTCGTCGGACGTTCGGACCAGACCGACAGGAGCAGGTGACGCAGCTGATCCGCCGTTGCTTCATCCAGTGAAACAAAGGGTTCATCGAGCAGCAGAATGTCTGGTTCGATTGCCAATGCCCGCGCGATTGCCACGCGCCGCGCAAGGCCGAGAGACAATTCACCGGGATAGAACGTTCGCATTGCGGTCAGACCCAAGATACGGAACAGGGCATCGAGATTCGCGCCCCTCGACCGTTTCGGCAATGCAAGCCGCACGTTTTGCTCCACTGAACACCACGGCAACAATACCGGTTCTTGAAACACTGCCCCGACGCGTGGTTCGGCCAGCCCCGGCAACTGAACGGAGCCGCCATAGCTCCCTTCGAGCCCGAGCAATATGCGCAGTGTTGTCGTCTTGCCGCACCCGGAAGGACCAAGGATACAGGCAAATTCGTTCTGCTCCACTTCGAAACGCAGGTCGCGCAGGACATCGATCGCTTCGCCATTGGATGAGCGAAACGATTTTTCCTGGATATCGACCTTAAGCCGGGCGGCGACGCCAACGCGTTGATGTGTGTTCAAGGGGCTGTACCAATACAAGTTCGATGAAAAGCATCACGGCAACGAACGCCAGAGTGTAGGCGAGAATTGCAGCAACATCGAAGAGTTGAAAAAACAGGTTGATCTGGAAGCCGATACCATTCGACCGGCCCATGAGTTCGACAACAAGCACAATCTTCCAGATCAGCGAAACGCCGGAACGCGACGTTGCAGCGATGTAGGGTTGCAGCTGCGGTAACAGGATATGTCGCAAACGGTCGATTGCCCCGAACTGGTACACCCGCGCCATCTCCGCATAACGCCCGTCGAGTGCCCGGGTCCCTTCGCGCATTGTCACGACCACATTGGGGATTTTGTTCAGCGCAACCGCACCAATCGCTGCGGCTTCGTTCAAGCCAAACCAGATATAGGCCAGGACGATGATGACGAGCGCCGGGATGTTCAGGAAAAGAATGAGCCAGGGATTGAAGAACTGGTCTGCTCGCCGATGGCTGCCCAGGAAAACGCCGATTACGGATCCGATGAGCATGGCAAGGAAGAACGAGGCCGCCACGCGCCATAGCGTGATTGCCAAATGATAGGGTAAATCACCGCTCACGGTCTCGCTTATGAATTTTTGCAGGACGAGCAGCGGTGCCGGAAAGGATCGGCTTGGCCAAAACGTGGCCCCGATATGCCAGAGGATCACGAGTGCCGCAAAGGACAGAAAAACCATGACGGATGAGGTCCAGCGCCGTGACCGCGGCAACGGTACTACCTCACGTGCTCCTCGCCGTTCGGTGGAGACCACAGACATCTATTGGGCCCTCCAGAACGTACCGGGAGCCAGCGTGACCGCCGGACCGACCAGCCGCGGGCCACCGAGTTCCGCGAGAAGCGCATAGAGCTTTTCTGCGTCGGCCTGTTCGGCGTCGACGGATCGGGAAGGAATGCCTTCGCGATAACGATCCCGCAAGATATCGAGTTCGCGCCCTTCTGCCTTCACCACCGGCGCGAGTCGCTGCCATTCCGCGTCGGAGCTGCCAAGAAGCGCCTTGGCGTCTCGGCTGGCCTTGATGAATCCCGCAATGGCCGCGGGATGGGCGTTTGCCCATTTGTCGTGGAATATATAGCCAAGCGCCGATGCGGTGCCGGTGGCGCCGAGCGCCTTGGCGGCTTCGCTCGTACTGATAACCCTGCGAAAGCCATTGGCCTCCAACCGCGCACAAAAATTCCAGAAGTTCAGAACGGCATCGAGCTCATTCTGTTGCGCTTTCTCAGCGAGCAATGGCGGAGCACCAAAGACAATGTCATTTTGCGCCGCCAGATCGAGCGACTGGCGTTTGGCAAGCCCCTGAATGAGCAGCCAGCTCTTGTCGAGAGGCCCGCCGGCAATGCCGATTTTCTTGCCTTTGAGATCCGTGAGACTTTTGATCGGCGAGCCATCTCGCACCATGAGTGCGCCGACAGAACTGGAATAGGGCACGAAAGCCAAGTCTTCGCCCGAGGCGCGTTGACGCGATACCCAAAGCCAATCGCTGACGATTATATCAACATCCCCGGCCAACATCGCGACATTGGTCGCCTCCTCACCGGCGAAGAACCGGACATCGACATGCACACCATATTTCTCATCAAGCTTGTTGTGCTTGATCGTGTCGAGTTCCCAATTCACCGTGCCGAATTTGAGAACACCGACGCGAACTGTTTCCGATGCCAGACCGTTCGCCGTGCCGCTGCACACAATCGACAATATGAAAAGCAACACCATGAAAAATCGATATTGATATTTGCCCGTCACAAAACCTCCCTGACAGATCGCGGCCGGATTATCCGGTCATAAAGTCAACTCGTTGGTTGGATAGGCGCACTTCCAGCGCGCAACACGCAGTTTCGGATGTTCTCCGGCCCACTTTGCAATTTCGGCCGGAGCAAGGAACATGCAATTGAGAAGGTTACCCTTGTTCTCGAAATGCAGGCGTTCCTCCCGGCAATTTGACGGGTTGGATATAAGACAGACTGTCAGGATAAGATCGATAACGTCCATTCAGCACCTTCAATCCGCTACCCCTTCCCCCCAATACCTCGAATACACAAGGTGGATTGACTGGATCAGAAGCCGTTCGACGGATTTCTCAAGGTGCCCGATGAGAAATATCGTTGCATCCAAATTACGTTTCCCGCCCGCTGCCGTCAATCATGCGTTCAGCGGAAAACGCAATCGTGATGCTGCGGCGTTATTTCCGCAGCCCGGCGATTGACTTATGCAATGTCGCGGGTAACGTTTTGGAACGCTATGATCAGCCGTTCTTCAACAAAAAGATCAAGCTAAAATGGTGGTGCCAATGCATGGAAATTGGTGCCAGTCTTCGTCTAGGGCACCCTTGGCGAAAATGAGGAAATGCCATGCGATACCCTGTACTACTGATTGGTATGTCAGTTGTAGTTCTGTCAGTTGCCAGTGCCCGCGCTCAAGATGCGGGTGATGCAACAGCAGGTGCAACGGTTTTCAAGAAATGTATGGCCTGCCACGTGGCAGACACCGACAAGAACAAGGTCGGGCCGTCTCTGTTCGGACTGTTTGGGAGAACGGCCGGTACACATCCGGGATTCGGCTATTCTCCTGCGATGAAGGCAGCCGGTGCGGGCGGTCTCGTGTGGGACATTGCCAGCTTGCGCGACTATTTGCACGATCCGAAGGCCAAGGTTCCAGGCACCAAGATGGCCTTTCCCGGCCTGAAGGATGAGACGGAAATTACCAACCTCGAGGCCTATCTCAAACAATACTCGAAGTAACAGATTGCCGCCGGCCGGATCGCCGGCGGCATCACTCTGTCAGGGCGAATCACGCCATTTGATGGAGCAGCCCACCGAGGCAATCTGTTCGCGTGGTCCAGCGCCCGATCGCGCAATCTGGCGCATTGCCTCGAACAAATCCCGCCGCAGGTCCGCGATAGCTTCCTGTTTGCGCGAGCCGTCCAGGCGTCCGCGGTATTGCAATTCACCCCTTGCATTGAACCCGAAGAAATCCGGCGTGCAGACTGCACCATAGGCGTGTGCAACCGCTTGGTCTGCATCGTGCAAATAGGGAAAGGGAAATGCATTCTCTTGGGAGAACCGTTGCATATTTTCATAGGAATCGGCGGGGTAAGCTGCTGCATCATTGGCATTGACGGCAACAAAGCCAACATCCAGTGCTGCGAGATCATGCGCGTCACGCACGATACGCCCGATGACGGCCTTCACATAGGGACAGTGGTTGCAAATGAACGCGATGACAAGTCCTTGCCGTCCGGCTTGAGCCAGGAGGGAGTGCCGTTGGCCGTCGGTCCCGATCAAGCTTGCATCGACAGCTTGCCAGCCGAAATCACAAAGGGGTGGGACTGCTGCCATCGTTGTTCCCTTCTCTCAGGCTGCCTTCTGGTGCCTGGCGCCATCGGCAGCACGGCGGATGGCGGCAATATTGGCGGCGTAAGCAGCCTTGCTGCCTCCCTTGAAAATCGCTGATCCGGCAACAAGAACATCAGCGCCGGCAGCAGCCACCAGAGGCGCCGTCTCCGGCGTGACACCGCCATCGATTTCGATATGAATCGGACGATCGCCGATCAGTGCTTTCAGACGCCGTGTCTTTTCGACAACCGACGGGATGAATGCCTGTCCGCCGAATCCTGGATTGACCGTCATCAACAATACGAGGTCGAGGCGATCCAGCACATATTCTATTGCCGTTTCAGGCGTAGACGGGTTGAGGGACACGCCTGCTTTCCTGCCGAGATTGCGAATGGTCTGCAGCGAGCGGTCCAGATGCGGCCCTGCTTCCGCATGAACGGTGATGAAGTCGCACCCGGCATCGGCAAAGGCCGCGAGATAGGCGTCTGCCGGTGCGATCATGAGATGGCAATCGAACACCGCTGCTGTCCGGCCGCGGATCGATTTTATGACTTGAGGACCAAAGGTGATGTTGGGAACGAAATGCCCATCCATCACATCAAGGTGCACCCAGTCCGCTCCGGCCTCGATGATATCCTCCACCTCTTCACCCAGCCTGGAAAAATCCGCGGACAGAATGGACGGCGCGATGATCGTCTTGCAGTTCATGGCGTTTGCCCCTCCACAGACGGCATTGAAAAGACACGGCTATTGCCGATATCGGCTGCTGTGATTGTCGACAAGGCATCAGCATCCAGCGGCCCCTTGGATGTCTCGAACAGGCGGTTGGCCTGCCGCAGACGGGCCCGATCGAGTGCATTGCGGATGGAACGGGCATTGGCAAAATGCGGCTGTTGCCGGCGGCGCTCAATATAGTCAGCCATGATCGCACGGCCTTCCGCGTCGAAGCCATAATTCTGCTTCGACAACATCGTTTCCGCAATGCGAAGCAATTCGTCGGAGCTGTAATCCGGAAAATCGATATGGTGAGCGATACGCGAGCGAAAACCCGGATTGCTTTCGAAGAATTTGTCCATGCGATCCGTATAGCCGGCCAGTATAACCACCAGATCTTCGCGCTGATTTTCCATCACCTGAAGCAGAATCTCAATGGCTTCCTGACCATAATCGCGCTCGTTCTCCTGCCGGTGCAGATAATAGGCTTCGTCGATGAACAGTACGCCGCCCAACGCCTTCTTCAATATCTCCTTGGTCTTCGGCGCGGTGTGGCCGATATACTGCCCGACCAGATCGTCGCGCGTTACCGAAACAAGATGACCTTTGCGGATGTAGCCAAGCCGGTGCAGGAGATCGGCCATACGCAGCGCCACCGTGGTCTTGCCGGTGCCCGGATTACCACTGAAACTCATGTGCAGCGTCGGCGTCTCATGGGCAAGACCCATCCGCCGACGCGCCCGTTCCACCAGCAGCAGGGCAGCAGTTTCCTTGATCCGCAGTTTAACCGGCTTCAGGCCGATCAAATCGCGGTCGAGTTCGTCGAGCACGTCTTTCACGCCGGATTCAACATATTCGGCGTGCAGATCAATCGCGGCTGGAATGTCCTCGCTGGCACGCGCGAGCTCTTCGATCCTGATGTCAGCCATAACGTTGCCCCGCCGGCTTGTCCGTTGCGTAGGATCTCGTCGTATAGCGGACGACACGGCCTTCGCCTTCCTGACGCGCGAGATGGAAGCCGGGCTCTTCCTGCGGACGATTGACGAGGAAGGACAATTTCACCGACTCCCAGCCATGCGAATTGTCGAACGCAACAAAGCGAATATAGCCATCGCCATAGACCTTGCGGCATTCCTTCAGTTCCATGATCAATGCGGCGGCATCCGGATTGTCGAACATCGGATGCCCCCACATCTCCCAATAGGTATTGCGCGGGTGCGGATCGTCGGTGAATTCGAGACTGACAGCCCAGCCTTTGTCGATGCAATACTGTGCTTGCCCGGCAATCTGCTCGTCCGTCAGGTCGGGCAGGAACGAGAATGCTCCTTGGGTAATACGCATGTCGTTTCTCCTATTCGGCTGCTGTTGCCGTCGGAACGAAGTCCGGCGAGTCGGTTGAGGTGTAGTTGAAGGAAACATCCTTCCAGACTTCCAGCGCCTGCTGCAGAGGCTGACAGTTGCGGGCCGCCATCCGCAGGATGTCCGGCCCCTCGCGCAGGATATCCCGGCCTTCATTGCGTGCGAGCACCATGCATTCGAGAGCAACACGGTTGGCAGTGGCTCCGGCCGCGATGCCGAGAGGGTGGCCGATAGTACCGCCGCCGAATTGCAGAACGACATCCTCGCCGAGAAGATCCAGCAGCTGATGCATTTGACCGGCGTGGATACCGCCAGACGCAACCGGCATCATCTTGTTGAGAGAAGCCCAGTGCTGATCGAAGAACACACCGTTTTCGAGCCGCATCGGGTTGAAATCCTCGCGGCAAATATCGTAGTAGCCGCGCGTGGTTGCCGGATCACCTTCAAGTTTACCGACCACCGTTCCGGCGTGAATGTGATCCACACCGGCGAGACGCATCCACTTGGCGATCACGCGGAACGAGACACCGTGTGACTTCTGCCGTGTATAGGTGGAATGGCCGGCGCGATGCAGATGCAGGATCATGTCATTGCGACGCGCCCATTTGGCCATTGATTGGATTGCCGTATAGCCGATCACCAGATCGATCATGACGATGTTGGAACCCAGTTCTTTGGCAAAATCGGCGCGTTCGTACATGTCCTCCATCGTCGCCGCCGTGACGTTGAGGTAGCTGCCCTTGATTTCGCCGGTGGCAGCCTGGGCCTTGTTGACGGCCTCCATGCAGTAAAGGAACCGTTCGCGCCAATGCATGAAGGGCTGCGAGTTGATGTTCTCGTCATCCTTGGTGAAATCCAGACCGCCTTTCAGCGCTTCATATACAACACGCCCGTAATTGCGGCCGGACAGTCCAAGCTTCGGCTTCACGGTCGCGCCAAGCAGCGGCCGGCCGAACTTGTCGAGGCGTTCGCGTTCAACGACAATACCTGTCGGCGGCCCCTGGAAGGTTTTGACATAGGCGACCGGCAGGCGCATGTCCTCCAGCCGCAAAGCCTTGAGCGGTTTGAATCCGAAGACATTGCCGATGATCGATGCCGTCAGATTGGAGATGGAGCCCGGTTCGAACAAATCCAGATCATAGGCGATGTAAGCGAAATATTGACCTTCGCCATTGGGAACGGGATCAACGCGATAGGCCTTGGCGCGATATTTTTCGGTTGCTGTCAGCCGATCTGTCCACACCACCGTCCAGGTTGCGGTTGATGATTCACCGGCAACGGCGGCAGCCGCCTCGATCGGATCAACGCCGTCCTGCGGCGTAATGCGGAAGAGCGCAATGATATCGGTGTCTTTCGGTTCATAATCGGGCTCCCAATAGCCCATCTTCTTGTATTCCATGACACCGGACCTGTAGCGGTCCTTCCCTGTGACCGTTTCCGACTTGTTTGACATGATAAGGTCCTTTCCGTTTCATTCGGGACTCAAGCAGCCTGTGCTGCGGCGATTTGTGGATCGAGCTTGCCAGCCGCATAGCGTTTGGCCATGTCATCGAGACCGATGACCTTGATTTTCAGAGCATGGCCTGCCGTGCCGAACCGCTCGAAGCGGTCCCGGCAGAGATCACGCATCGCATCCATGGCGGGTTTCAGGAACTTGCGTGGGTCAAACTCAGCCGGATTTTCGGCGGCAATCTTGCGGAACTGTCCGCTCATCGCCATCCGGCAATCCGTATCGATGTTCACCTTGCGCACACCGTGGCGAATGCCCCGCTCGATTTCCTCCACGGGCACGCCATAGGTTTGCGGCATCTCGCCGCCAAACCGGTTGATGATGTCCTGCAAGGGTTGCGGGACGGATGAGGACCCATGCATGACCAGATGCGTGTTCGGCAGTTTGCGGTGGATCTCCTCGATCACGCCCATCGCCAGAATGTCACCATCGGGCGCACGGGTGAATTTGTAGGCGCCATGCGATGTGCCACAGGCTATTGCGAGTGCATCCACTTTCGTACGAAGCACAAAATCGACTGCCTGGTCCGGATCAGTCAGCAGTTGATCATGGCTCAGCACGCCGCTTGCGCCGTGCCCGTCCTCGGCCTCAGCCTCGCCGCTCTCAAGCGATCCCAGCACGCCGAGTTCGCCTTCCACCGAGACGCCAAGCCAGTGGGCAATGGATGCGACCCGCTTGGTGATCCCGACATTGTATTCGTAGGATGCGGGTGTCGCCGCATCCGCTTCGAGCGAACCGTCCATCATCACCGACGTGAATCCATGCCGGATCGCCGTCATGCAGGTGGCTTCGTCATTGCCGTGATCCTGATGCAGGCAGACAGGAATGGCTGGGTACAATTCCACCAGCGCGTCGATCATCCGCGCCAGCATGATGTCCTTGGCGTAGGAGCGCGCGCCACGGGATGCCTGCAGAATAACCGGCGCCTCGCAGGCTGCCGCGGCTTCCATCACGGCAAGCCCCTGCTCCATATTGTTGATGTTGAAGGCAGGAACGCCGTAGCCATGCTCAGCCGCGTGATCGAGCAGTTGTCGCAGTGTAATACGGGCCATCATCAATACTCCTTCTCGCTGATGAGCTTGCGTGCAGTGGCAACAATCTTTTCGGGCGTGATGCCGAAATGACGATAGAGGTCCGGCGCCGGCGCGCTGGCGCCAAAACCGTGCATGCCGATGAATGCACCCTTGTCACCGATCCAGCGGTCCCAGCCGAGACGTGCCGCCGCCTCGATGCCGATGCGCGGTGCTGCAGCAAGAACCGACCGGCGATAGGCCGGAGTCTGCGCCTCAAACAGTTCCCAGGAGGGCATGGAAACAACAGCCGCTGCGATCTTGTGTTGCGCCCGCAGCATATCGGCAGCGGTACATGCAATCTCGACCTCCGAGCCCGTGGCCAGCAGAGTGACCGCGCGCGGCTCGGCTGTTTCACGCAGCACGTAAGCGCCACGAGCGGACCGGTTTTCCTCGGTATACCCTGGACGCAGCATTGCGAGGTTCTGGCGGGACAATACGATGACGCTCGGACGGTCACTGTATTTCAACGCCAGTTCCCAGCATTCCGCCGTCTCGATAATATCTGCCGGCCGGAATACAGTGATACCCGGTGTGGCACGCAGCATGGCAAGGTGTTCAACCGGCTGATGTGTCGGGCCGTCCTCACCAAGACCAATCGAGTCATGAGTCATGACATAGACGACCTGCTGGCCCATCAAGGCGGAAAGGCGTATGGCGCCCCGCGCATAATCGGCGAAAGCCAGGAACGTACCGCCATACGGGATGAAACCACCATGCAGCGCGAGGCCATTCATCGCGGCGGCCATACCGTGCTCGCGGATCCCATAGTGAATGTACCGGCCGGAAAAATCACCGGATGCAACACTGCGCATGCCGGGCGTTACGGTGAGGTTCGAGTGCGTAAGATCGGCGGATCCGCCGATCGTGAGATCGGTAGCGGTATTGACGATGCCGAGCACCATTTCCGAAGCCTTGCGCGTCGCGACCTTGGTGGCCTTCTCGATATGGTCGCGGCGAAACGCGGCAAGTTCTTCAAACACCCTTGCCGGCACCTGTTTCTGCACCGCCAGCTTGAAATCCTCCCCAAGCGGCGATTTTGATACCCGTATCGACCAGTCGCGCCGTTCATCCGCACCCCGGCGTGCAACATCGCGCCATGTCTCAAGGATATCCTCCGGAACGGTGAATGGCTCATACGGCCAGTCCAATGCCAGACGCGCAGCAGCAATTTCCGCAGCACCCAATGGGGCGCCATGGGTCTTTTCGGTGCCTTGCAGGTTGGGCGCGCCCTTGCCGATGATGGTGCGGCACGAGATCAGCGAAGGCCGTCCGGAGGCCTTGGCATGGGAAATCGCCCCGGCAATTTCATCGAAGTCATGACCGTCAATGTCCTGAACGTCGAAGCCAGCGGCCTTGAAACGCGCCAGCTGATCCGTCGACGTCGAGAGCGATGTCGGCCCGTCGATGGAGATGGCATTGTTGTCCCAGAACACGATAAGCTTCGATAGGTTCAAATGACCCGCAAGGTCGATAGCCTCCTGGCTGATACCTTCCTGCAGGCAACCATCTCCGGCCATGACATAGGTATGATGATCAACGATATCCGCTCCAAATCGCGCGGCCTGCATGCGCTCGGCCAGCGCCATGCCGACAGCAGTGGCGATACCCTGCCCAAGCGGCCCGGTGGTCATCTCGATGCCCTGTGCATGACCGTATTCCGGATGACCCGCGGTTTTTGCACCGATCTGGCGAAAGCGTTGCAGTTCTTCAATGGGCATGTCGGGGTAGCCGACAAGATAGTGCAGGGCATATTGCAGCATGGAACCATGTCCCGCCGACAGGACAAACCGGTCACGGTCGGGCCATTGCGGGTGCAGCGGATCAAGTTTGATGAAACGCCTGAACAGCACGGTTGCGACATCCGCCATCCCCATCGGCATGCCTGGATGTCCGGAATTCGCCTTCTGGACGCTATCCATGACCAGAGCGCGGATCGCATTCGCCATGTCCCGTTCCGAAAGGATTTCGGTATCCGGCTTGTCTTGAAGCAGAGCTTGCGTGTTCATCATCTTCTCCTCACGAGGCTCGGTTTTTGCGCTCGATCAACTGCATGATCAGCGGCGTCAGGATGAGTTGCATGGCCAGGTCGAGTTTGTTGCCAGGCACGACGATCGAATTGGCGCGCGACATGAACGAGTCGTGAATCATCGAAAGCAGGTACGGAAAATCAATTCCGCGCGGCCGGGCAAACCGGATCACCAGCATTGACTCGTCGGGCGTCGGTATCCACCTGGCGATGAACGGATTGGACGTGTCGACAATGGGTACGCGCTGGAAGTTGATATCCGTCAGCGTAAACTGCGGCGTGATATAGCGGACATAGTCCGGCATACGGCGCAGGATGACATCCATCACCGCTTCGGTGGAGTATCCGCGGGTCGAGCGGTCGCGATGGATTTTCTGTATCCACTCGAGATTGATGACGGGCACCACGCCGATCTTGAGATCCGCATGGCGAGCAAGATTGATGCCTTCCGTGACGGCGCAGCCGTGCAGTCCCTCGTAGAAGAGAAGGGTGCTGGGCGGAAAATCACGCCATTCGGTAAATGTACCGGCTGGCGTATTGTACTGCTCGGCTTCGGCATCATCATGGATGTAGGTCCGTGTCTGGCCGGTTCCCTTGCGACCATATTCTTCAAACACCGCGTCGAGCTTGACGAGTTCATTGGCATCGACATGGAAATGCGTAAAGTTGGGATTGCCCTTCTTTTCTTCTTCCGCGACCTTCACCTTCATGGTGTTGCGGTCATATTTGTGAAAGGCATCGCCTTCGATGAAGGCGGCTTCGATGTGCTCGCGGCGAAAAATCTGTTCGAAGATGCGCTTGACCGACGTGGTGCCGGCACCAGACGAACCGGTGATGGAGATGATCGGATGCTTTGCTGACATGATTGATCTCGCTCCCCTCAAGCCCTGAACAGGCCACGGTTGCTGAAGAGCGGCGCCCGCTCGCCAATATTGCTGGGTTCGGCATGGTAGCGGCCGATCCGGGCCACTTCCCGTGCTGAACCGAAAACGAACGGAACCCGCTGATGCATGGTGTGGGGTATCAGATCGAGGATACGGTTCGCCGTATCCGTTGCACCTCCGCCCGCTTGCTCGACGAGAAAAGCAATGGGATTCGCCTCGTAGATCAGCCGTATCCGGCCCTCGCCGTAGCCTTTGCGCTTATCACCGGGATAGAGAAACACGCCACTGCGCATAAGAATGCGGTACGTCTCGGCGACCAGCGACGCGATCCATCGCATGTTGAAATCACGCTCGCGCGGCCCCTCGCTGCCCTTCAGGCAATCATCGACATAGAGCTGTACTGCCTCGTCCCAATGCCGATAATTGGCCGTGTTGATGGCAAACTCATGTGACTGGCTTGCTATGACGATGCTTTCATAGGCCTGCACGAAGGTTCCAAGCCGGCTTGAAAAGACAAAAACGTGCGTACCGCTGCCAAGTGTCACCACAAGAGCAAGCTGCGGGCCGTAAATGAAAAAGCCCGCAGCGAGCTGGCGGTCGCCCTTCTGGAAGAACGATGCGCCAGGCTCGCTGCTCGGATCACCGGCCACCGGGAGGACGGAGAAGATTGTTCCGATCGAAACATTGGTATCGATATTGGACGAGCCGTCGAGCGGATCGATTGCAAGTGCCAGCGGCGCACGCGGATCCAGCACGGCCGGATGCGTCAGCTCCTCCGAGCCGTAGAGGGCAACAGGAGCCTGCCGTGCCGCTTCGAGAAACATGTCGTCAGCAAATATGTCGAGTGCCTTCTGCGGATCGCCGTCGGCATTCCTGTTGCCAGTCCCCCGGAAAAGGCCTTTCCAAGGGCTCCCTGATTGATGACGCTGCGAATCTTGACCGCCGTCAAAGCCAGTTGGCGCAGAAGCGCGGATACCGATACACGCAAGGGATCGTCATGTTCCGCATAGGATCCAAGAAAGGCGTCTAATGTCGCCGTGGTCATGGTCGTCCTCCCGTGCCTGATCGTCTTTCTGCGTCAGACTTCGGTGCTAGGGGACCATTGATGGACACCTAAGTAAAATTTAATATATTTACGTCTTAGATAAAATTTATTAACCTCGCACAATGCGCAATCTGAATCTCAAGCAGCTACGGGCGATACAGGCAATCAAGCGGCATGGGACAATCGTCGCTGCTGCCAATGCGTTGGGACTGACACCCCCTGCCGTGACCATTCAGCTCAAGCTGGTGGAGGAAGACGCGAATATTATCCTGTTCGATCGCACCAATGAGGGACTTCGCCCCACCGCCGCCGGCCTTGCGTTTCTCGATGCCGCGCAGATGATCGAGGAACGGCTACGGGTTCTTCACGATGAAATCGATGCAATCAAAGGTTTACGGGTGGGCACCCTGTCCTTGGGGGTCGTGTCGACAGCCAAATACTTTGCGCCGCAACTCATGGCGATTTTCGCAAAGGAACATCCCGACATCGTCGTCAAACTGGCAATCGGCAACCGCGCGGAAATCATCGACAGTTTGAAAAGCCATGCAGTGGACCTTGCTCTGATGGGCCGGCCGCCAAAGGATATCCCGTTGCGTTCGGCCGTTTTTGGCGATCATCCGCTGGTGATGATCGCCGCACCGGATCACCCCCTGGCCAAATGCCGGGACATAACGAAAGAGCGTATCGCGCAGGAGCATTTTCTGATCCGCGAACCCGGGTCCGGCACACGCATTTCGCTGGAGATTTTCCTGAGTGAACTGCCGGGGCGTATCGATGATCTCGGCACCGAAATGTCCTCGAACGAAACAATCAAACAGGCTGTCATGGCGGGGCTCGGCGTAGCCTTCATTTCAGCCCACACGATCGCGCTCGAACTGGAAGTCGGCAAGCTCGTGATGCTGGATGTCACTGGTATGCCCATCCGCCGTCAATGGTTTTCGGTCATGCGGACCGACCGGACATTGTCGCCGGCAATGCGGGCCTTCCAGGATTTTCTCAACCGCAAAGGCGCGCAATGTCTGCCCTCCATCGATCGGCTCTATCCCATGGCCGGCGCGCAAATTTCGTAAAGTCGACGAACTTGGACAAGTAGGAATGGCGTTGCTGGCCCATATGACGTTTAATGAGTGCGGGATGTCCGGGGGTACCATGATTGAACAAAAGCCGTTGAGCCTGGCGTCGCGGATCGCCTATTTTGCCTCCAGCCTCATGTTCGCGATCTTGATAACCATTGGGTTATCGGTTGTATATCTTGCAGCACTATCCAACCCCGCGGTGAGCAGGATTGATGTTGGTGGCTTTATGGTCGGGATGTTGTTTGTATGCACGCTGCTCATTGCGGCATGCTGGCTCGCCTATCTTCCGCTTCGCCGGCACCATGGACTTATCCGAATTGTCACAACTGCCTTCTGTCTTTTGATCGCTGTATCCGTCGTTCTCATCGTGTTCATTGACTGGGGTTAAAAATCAAGTTGCAAACGGACGGACCGTCCGCGTTATGGCTCGCGCTTCGGACATGGCGCTGCTAAAACGCTCACGCTCATTGATTGACAACCGTAGGGACACTGGAATGAATTCAATGCGTCGCGGTGTGCTTGCGTTTTTGGGTGGCCTCATGATGGGCAAGCCTTCTCTCAGCACGGCGTCCAGCAAGCTTCCGGCATACGCTGCATCGCGTTCCAGCTACACGCCGCGCCATGTGCTTTGTTTTCTTGGCGGCGAGCATGGCCTTCCAGCCCTGGTCGAAAATGCCCGCGCCGCCATAGAGAAACTGGCGGATGGTTTTACCACCGATGAAGATGGCTCCCGGAATGAACCTGATGACCGGATGGAGCGATCGTTCAACGTATGCTGGGATCGTGTCGATCCCGAGGCCTATCAGGACACTGACGAAAAAGCCGTCGCCGGGCACGGGTCTGTCCTCTACGTGCTCGGCCCGTCGATGACGGCGGAAACAACCGTAACGACATCCGCAAAAGCCTTGCAGCTTGTGCAATACATGCTTGATCACGGGGCCATTGCCGTAAAGGGTGAAAGCGCAGGGGTCGCCCATGGCGTGCGACGATGGAAGGAACTGGCTGAACAGGCCCGCAGCGCATCGGCATCCGGTGATGTCATGGCACTCGCAAGAACCTGCCGTCTGGCCTTTGCGCGCCGGCCCATCGGTGACGACGTCGATGGCATGGCCAGCGTCGGGTTCCATTTGGTTGGGTTGCCCGATGTCCTGGTAACCACCGTTCGTCCGGCAGATCAACGGCCGTCAACCAACGCCGAGCAGCTCAAGATTGCGGCTCTGATCGACGATATCGCCGACGAAATGACCCGGGATGGCGTTGAAACCGCCGTAACGGATCGTCGTGCCGCTCTATCCAGCGACACCCGCTACGAGGAAGACGAGTACAAATTCAATCCGTTCGGGGTTGTGCATATTCAAGTGAACAAGCTTTAGCGAAGCGATATTTGTGAGCCGCCATCGGCACGACCTGATTACCTTCGCCCGGTTGACGGGACATGAGCCTACATCTTTAACGGGAAATTCTTTGCCGGACTGATTGACTTATCACGTGTGCAGGATGACAATTTCAGCCAGGAGGGGGTTTCATGAAATATTGTGTCCTTCTTATCGGCTTTTCAGTCGCTGTCCTTTCCGCTGGCGGAGCGCACTCCCAGGAGGGAAACGCCACGGCGGGTGCAGCCGTTTTCAAAAAATGCGGCATCTGCCATGTGGCGGAAACAGATACGAACAAAGTGGGGCCTTCGTTGAATGGTCTGTTCGGCAGAACAGCCGGAACGCATGCAGGCTTCAGTTATTCACCCTCGATGACGGATGCAGGCAAGGCTGGTCTTGTGTGGAATGAGAGTTCGCTGCGAGACTATCTGCATGACCCCAAGGCCAAGGTAAAAGGCACGAAAATGGCCTTCCCCGGATTGAAGGACGATGGCGATATCTCCAATCTGATCGCCTATCTGAAACAGTTTTCCAAGTAATTCTTCCTCCCGTTGAGAATGAACGGGTATCAATATCTGGTGAACACTTGAGGAAACACAGCTCATGCGCGCGTCTTTTCTGGCCTGATTGCCTGTCTTATCCGTTCATGAGATAATAGATTTGTCTTTCCCAAGATGCGACCCATGTCCACACCCAGTAAAGGCCGGGAGGGCGGAAAATGGCAGTCGTGGTAATTCTGATCGTCATAGCCGTCGGCTCGGTATTGTTTCACCTGCTGAGCCCATGGTGGTGGACGCCTATAGCGTCGAACTGGGACTATATCGACAACACCATTATCATAACGTTCTGGATCACCGGGGTCGTTTTCGTCGCCGTGGTTCTGTTCATCGCATTTTGCGTCTACCGTTTCCGGCACAATCCCGGCAAACGCGCCGCATATGAGCCGGAAAACAGGATACTGGAGTTCTGGCTGGCTACCGTGACTGCCATTGGTGTCGCTGCGATGCTGGCGCCGGGCCTGTTTGTCTGGAATCAATTCATTACGGTCCCGAACGATGCCACGGAAGTTGAAGTGGTTGGGCAGCAGTGGTTGTGGAGCTTTCGACTTCCGGGAAAAGATGGGCGGCTGGGAACTTCCGAGACCAGCGATGTCAGTTCGGATAACCCTTTGGGGATCAATAAGAAGGACCCCGCGAGCCTTGATGATATCATCATACAAGGCGGTGAATTGCATCTGCCCGTCGGCAAACCCGTCAAGATGTTGCTGCGCTCCCTCGATGTGGTGCACGATTTTTACGTCCCCGAGTTCCGGGCCAAGATGGATATGATCCCAGGATCAGTCAGCTATTACTGGTTTATCCCGACACGAACGGGAACTTTTGAGGTTCTTTGCGCAGAACTCTGCGGCGTTGGTCACCCGCAGATGCGCGGGACAGTCGTCGTTGACACCGAGGCAGACTATCAGGCGTGGCTGCAGCAGCAGCAGACTTTTTCCCAGATGATGGCATCGGCAGGAGACGTGCAGACGGCAAAATGAGAATGGTCGCCCTGCGGGAGAAGGGGCATTAGAGGTCGGGAGTACAGGGAATGGTCAATATTCCAGCTGGTATCGATGACACGGTTCCGTTAGCGGAAGTCGCCGATGTCGAACTTTACCACCCGAAGAGCTGGTGGACGACCTATGTCTTCAGTCAGGACGCCAAGGTCATCGCCATCCAGTACTCCATAACCGCCATATCGATCGGTTTCGTGGCCCTGGTCCTGTCATGGCTCATGCGGATACAACTCGCCTTTCCCGGCGCGCTTTCCTTCATCGATGCGGAACACTACTACCAGTTCATCACGATGCACGGCATGATCATGGTGATCTATCTCTTGACCGCATTGTTTCTCGGCGGCTTCGGCAATTACCTCATCCCGCTGATGCTGGGTGCCCGGGACATGGTGTTCCCCTATGCAAACATGTTGAGCTACTGGCTTTATCTGCTCGCTGTGCTCGTGCTTGTGGCTGGCTTCTTTGTGCCCGGCGGGCCGACGGGCGCGGGGTGGACGCTTTATCCGCCCCAATCCATTCTTTCCGGCACCCCCGGAGGGAAAGACTGGGGCATCATCCTGATGCTGACCTCGCTCATCCTCTTCATCATTGGCTTCACGATGGGCGGGCTGAATTATGTGGTCACGGTCTTGCAGGGGCGCGCAAGAGGCATGACCCTGATGCGCATGCCTCTGACAATCTGGGGCATATTCACCGCGACCGTGATGGCCTTGCTGGCGTTTCCGGCCCTCTTCGTTGCCTCGGTCATGATGTTGTTCGACCGGGTTCTTGGAACCAGCTTCTTCATGCCGGCCATCGTCGAAATGGGTGAGCATCTGAAAAATGGCGGCGGCAGTCCCATCCTCTTCCAGCACCTGTTCTGGTTTTTCGGTCACCCGGAAGTCTACATCGTCGCTCTGCCGGCCTTCGGCATCGTATCGGACCTCATCAGCACGCATGCGCGCAAGAATATATTCGGCTACCGCATGATGGTGTGGGCAATCGTGGGGATCGGCGCGCTCAGTTTCGTGGTTTGGGCACACCACATGTATGTCAGCGGGATGAACCCCAAATTCGGGTTCTTCTTCGCCACGACCACGCTGATTATTGCCGTGCCCACCGCTATCAAGGTCTATAACTGGGTGCTTACTTTATGGCGGGGTGACATCCATCTGACCCTGCCAATGCTGTTCGCTCTCGGGTTCATGGTCACATTCGTCAATGGCGGGCTGACAGGACTTTTTCTTGGCAATGTCGTCGTCGATGTTCCACTGGCCAAGACGCTGTTTGTCGTTGCGCATTTTCACATGGTCATGGGCGTTGCCCCCATTATGGTGGTCTTCGGGGCGATCTATCATTGGTATCCCAAGGTCACCGGCCGAATGCTCGACGAAACACTGGGCAGAGTGCACTTTTTTGTCACCTTCCTTGGGGCCTACGCCATCTTCTTTCCCATGCATTATCTCGGACTGCTGGGCGTGCCACGCCGCTATTCCGAATTGGGCGATACGGCATTCATTCCGCCATCCGTGCAGGCCCTGAATGAATTCATCACGATCATGGCGCTGATCGTCGGGGCAGCACAGATCCTCTTCCTGTTCAACCTGGCCTGGAGCGTGCGCAGGGGCAAGGAGGCTGGCGGCAATCCCTGGCGGGCAACGACGCTCGAATGGCAGACGCCGCAGACACCGCCGGCCCATGGCAATTGGGGCAAGGAACTGCCCGTGGTCTACCGCTGGGCCTATGATTACAGCGTTCCAGGCGCAGCCCAGGATTTCATTCCGCAGAACCAGCCCAATGGCGACCGAATTTCCAGGGAGCCCGCATCGTGAGCACCATTCTGGTTTTCCTGGCCGGCCTCGCCGTCATCATCACGTGGTGGATGGCGCAGCAGCGCCTGACGTCCAAACCTTGGCTTGAAGTCAATGCAACCAGTGATATTCCCGCATGGACCAGGTCTGCCATCGCCACCGAGAAAATCGGTCTGGGCGTATTCCTGGCTGTCGTCGGTGCCTTGTTCACTCTGTTCATCAGCGCTTACTTCATGCGGATGGGACTGCAGGATTGGTGGGCTATTCCGCTTCCGCGGATACTTTGGCTCAACACGGGCATACTGGTGATAAGCAGCGTCGCACTGCAACGGGCCAAGGCTGAAGCCGCACGCAGCAACGACAGTGCCTTGAGGCTTGCCCTTGTGACGGCTCTTGCCGCCACCACCGGATTCCTGATCGGACAGTTGTTCGCATGGAAGGAGCTCGTCACCGCCGGCTACGTCATAGCAGACAATCCCGCGAACAGTTTTTTCTACCTGATTACCGGAATGCATGGCCTGCATATTCTTGGCGGACTCTTCGTGCTCAGCCGTACGACGTCCCGGGTATGGCAGGGCGCTCCGCTCCCCAAGGTGCGGCTGAGCATCGAGCTATGCACCATGTACTGGCATTTCATGCTGGTGGTGTGGCTGGTTCTGTTTGCCCTGTTTGCCGGTTGGGCCAATGATTTCATCGCCATCTGCCGCCAAGTGCTCAACTAGGACGTTTGACCATGTCTCAATCCGCACAAGCAAAACCCGAGATCGCCCTTCCCCGGCCTGCGGGCCTGCGCGGCTTCGCATCTGACTGGGCCTCCGATCAGCGCGCGTTTAAAAACGTCTCCTGGGGCAAGGCCATGATGTGGATCTTTCTGCTCAGCGACACGTTCATCTTCGGGTGTTTTCTGGTCGCCTACATGACGGCACGGGTGTCCACCGCCATTGCCTGGCCAAACCCCAGCACGGTCTTCGCGCTCAATATCGGCGGCAAGGAAATCCCGCTGATCCTGATCGCCATCATGACCTTTGTCCTCATCAGCAGTTCAGGGACAATGGCTATGGCCGTCAATTATGGTTATCGACGTGATCGCCGCAAAGCTGCGATCCTCATGCTGATCACAGCATTGTTCGGTGCGATCTTCGTCGGCATGCAGGCTTTCGAATGGACCAAACTGATCACCGAGGGCGTCCGCCCATGGGGGAATCCGTGGGGCGCGGCGCAGTTCGGGTCGACGTTTTTCATGATCACCGGCTTTCACGGCACACACGTCAGCATCGGCGTCATTTTCCTTATCATCATCGCGCGCAAGGTCTGGCGGGGCGATTTTGATACGGAAAGACGCGGCTTTTTCACGAGCCGCAAAGGCAATTACGAGATCGTCGAAATCATGGGCCTGTACTGGCACTTCGTCGATCTCGTCTGGGTTTTCATCTTCGCATTTTTCTATTTGTGGTGAGGATCATGGAACAACCGGTGACACATTCGCAAACACAGGTGCTGACGCACACCGACCATCAACAGCATCCCATCAAGCTTTATCTCGTCGTCTGGGGATTGCTGTTTTTTCTGAGCGTCTGTTCCTACATGGTCGACTATCTCGGGTTCCAGCACTACCTGCGCTGGGGCCTGATCCTGCTCTTCATGATTTTGAAAGCCGGGTTGATCGTCGCCATCTTCATGCATATGGCATGGGAAAGACTGGCCCTCGTCTATGCCGTGATAGTTCCACCGATACTGGTGCTTGTCTTTGTCGCCCTGATGACATCGGAAGCGCATTACACCTTGTTCACACGCATGACGTTCTTTGGCATTGCGCAATAGAACACGGTTTGCGTGGGTGCATCGCGCTTCACGATGCCGCGAGAAAACTTACCGGCGGACCGGACGTTTCTTCGCCTCTGCAAGGATGGGCTGGGGTTCCACCACCTTGCGGTAGAGGTGCCAGGTGGCATGGCCGAGCACCGGTATAATGATCGCCAGACCAACAAAGAGCGTCAAAAAGCCGACCACCAGCAGGGCCGCAACGATCAATCCCCACGATGCCATCGTCACCGGATTGGCAGCGACTGCCTTTATCGAGGTCACAATAGCGGCGAATGCGCCGACATCCCGGTCAAGCAGGAGCGGGAACGTCACGACGCTCGTGCACAGCACAACCACGGCAAAGACAAAACCGATCGCATTGCCAAGAAGGATCATTCGCTGGCCTTCCGGCGTGTTGAAAACCTGATCGAGGAATGCGCGCATGGAGACCGGTGCTTCGGAACCGAAAAGGCTGGTGTAGAGAGATTGCGCCGTCAGCAGCCAGGCGATGAAAATTGCAAACAGCATGACGCCGACGGCAATGATGGACGGAATGGCCGGCGAATGCCGAACCTCAAATGCGTGACGCCAGGACGTATCGAGATTGAGTTCGCGCCTGCGGCTGATCTCGTAGAGACCCAAAGCGGCAAGGGGACCGATCAGCGCAAAGCCGGACATCAGCGGAAAGACAAGCGGTAATGTGTTGGCGCCCGAGGACCACCGCATAAGGACCACACCGACAATCGGATAGATCAGGCAGAGAAAAACATAATGGGATGGTTTGTCCCAAAAATCATCCAACCCCTCGCGGAGAGCCGCAACGATATCGGATACGCCAATTCGGCGAACATGGGGGTAGACAGGGACCTCGTTTGCACCAGCAATCACATGAAATTGCGCCATGACCAGTTCTCCCAATTCAGTTATGGGCGGCAACGATATACCGATAAGCCTGGCATTGGCGGGGCTACCGGATCGAACCTGAACCCTCGTTCAATATACGCCCATCAACCTCGTTTTGCCAGAGTCCGATCTTTACCCGGTCCGGCCACGACAGATGAAAGACGCGGATAACCGGGGCGCCTGGGACGCCCCGGTTATCCGGCGAACGTGGATGCTTACTTGGCGGCGGCTGCCTGTTCGATGAGAGCAGCGACGGCTTCAGGCTTGGAAACATAGACGGCATGGCTGCCGGCCGTTTCGACAACGGTGGCATTCGCGCGCTTGGCCATCATGCGCTGGGCCGGCGGCGGGATCATGTGATCGTCCGAGGCAACCAGGTAGAAGCTCGGCTTGCTCTTCCAGGCCGGTTCGGTCACGGCACCGGCCAGGGCTTCGACACCCCAGGGAACCTGCGAGTCAGCCATGAATGCAGCCGTTCCCGCATCGACATCGGCAGCGAAGGCGGCGGCAAACTTGGCTTTGTCAAGGAACAGGTAGCCATCAACGGGCGGTAGGATCGGCGGCACGGGAGCGCCAGCAGGCGGATTGGCGATCAGGGACGAGACGGATTCGCCTTTGTCGGGTGCAAACGCTGCGATATAAACGACGGCCTTCACCTTTTCATCCGTACCGGCTTCGCTGACAACGACGCCGCCATAGGAATGGCCGACCAGGATTACGGGACCGTCCTGTTGCGCGATGACCCGCTTGGTCACGGCCACGTCATCGGCCAGCGAGGCGGTCGGATTCTGCACGATGCTGACGGTGTAGCCATCCTTTTTCAGGATGTTGTAGACGCCCTGCCAACCGGAGCCATCGACGAAGCCGCCGTGGACAAGGACGATGTTCTTGGCACCGGCGGGTGCAGCGTGAACGGGGTTCAAAGTGGTTGCGGCCATGGCGAGGGTGGCGGCTGCGGTCAGGATCTTGCTCATGTGCGTATCTCCTTTTGTTTGGTTCGCAATAATCATTATCGCGATAATTAATACATAATCGACAATCCAAACCTTGTAAAGCATTTTCTTTATCGCGATATCATTATTGTGATAAAGGTTATAAACACCGTCGAATCAAGGAGACCACAATGGACAACGCACCCACCCTGCCGCTTGACAGCCAGCTCTGCTTTTCAATCTATTCGGCGTCGATCGCCATCCACCGGGTCTACAAGCCGATGCTCGATGAGCTTGGGGTTACCTATACGCAGTATCTTGTCCTGAGCACCCTGTGGGAACAGGACGGCCTGACCATCAGCGCCATTGGCGATCGGCTGGCGCTGGAGCCAAGCACGATCACGCCCGCCGTCAAGCGGCTGGAAAGCGCCGGCTTTCTCGCACGACGCCGTAGCGTTATCGATGAGCGTCAGGTTGAGGTGCATCTCAGCCCGAAAGGCACTGAGCTTCACGCCAGGACAGGTTGCCTCACGGAGACGCTGTTGCGCCGCTCCGGCTTCACCATACCGGAGATGATCGATCTCAACCGCAAGGTCCAGTTGTTGCGCGACGGAATGACAAAGGCATCGGTCTAATGGCCGCATTTGTTGAACGGGAGTGGCTGGATTGTCCGCAAGTTGATCAACCCGGTTGACGCCGGTAATGCCACAGACACTGCGGCACCACCGGGCATCCGCCGATTCTACAACGAGAGTTCACGCCGCAACGCTTCGAGCCATTCCATCGCAGTCACTCCGTCGTGAATCGTCGGAGCGGGTGTCGAAGCGCCGCCAAGCGCCGATACGACGTCGGCGAGGAGTGAGTGATAGCCTTTCGGATCCTCGTTCGCCGCTGCGGTGAAATTTGGCTTCCATGTCAGCGTATCCAGATCGTCGGCGAGCGTCGCATGGGGATCATCGACCTTGAACGGGGGATTGCGGTTCCAGCGCACCTCGATCACGTCATCCACCTCCAGCCGCTGATGATCACTCATCAGTTCGATGCGTTCGACCGGTGTGCCACGCGACTGGATCGTCCCCATCGCAATATTGCCGATGGCTCCGCATTCAAACTCGAAACCCACATGAAAGAGTACCCTGCCCGGCGTCTTTTCCACCTTCCGGGCGGAAATCGTCCGTATCGGCGACACGAAGAACGATACAAGATCCATGTAGTGCACACAGTGGTGCAAGAAGAAGCCGGTGTAGTCGACATTCCCGGTGAAATAGCCCGGGGCTGTCATGTAATACCCCGTAAGGCCGAGTACAGGCCCGAAACGTCCGGACTGGATGATGTTGTGGGCAATCTTGTTGCCGACTGAATAGCGCTTCATGAAGCCGACCAGCAGCGGCTTTCCGGAGCGTTCGGACGCTGCACGCAATTCACGCGCGCCCTGCGCCGCGCCTGAGGGCGGCTTTTCCATGAACACAGGCAATCCTCGCTCGAGAGCCATTTTGCCGAAGTGCAGGTGCTGCTCAGGGCCCACAGCCATGCCGACGGCATCGATGCCGGGTGTGCGGATCAACTCCTCGGCATCGCTGGTCAGGCGGGACACGCCGAATTGCCGCCCTGCATCCGCCAGGCGTTTGCCGTCGATATCGCACAGTGCAACGATCTCGACATCGTGGCGAACAAGTTGTGGAAGAAGCATCTGGGTTGCGTGAATACCGCAACCGATCCAGCCGATTTTCAATGTCATCGCCGATATTCCGTTAGTGTGAGGTGGGATTTGATAAAGGCTGCACTCGCCGCCAGACGCTCGCTTTCATCCTCATGGGGCGGGCGCCACTGCGCGAAAGGAACGCCGAAACGGTCGTCATTGCGCCGGAACGGTTCCAACGACACCGGCCCGTTATAACCGATCTCGTGCAGCGCCCGACCGACGGAAACCCAGTCTGTCGATCCGGTCCCCGGAAACCCGCGATGGTTTTCGTTCGCCTGGAAATGCACGAGGTGTGCTCCGCCCAGCCGGATGGCTTCGGCAATCGAGGCTTCTTCCATATGCATATGGAAGGTATCGAGCATCAGCTTGATGGCTGGATGATCGACCGCTTCAAGAAGTTCGATGGCTTGTTGTGTCGTGCACAGCACATCGCTTTCAAACCGGTTGAGCGGTTCAATCGCAAGCAGGACACCTGCGCTTGCAGCATGGTTGCCTGCTTCCACCAGACCTTTGACACAGCGCTCCTTGCGCGCCAGGCGCTCATCTTCCGGCACGGGCAGAGGAGCGCGTCCGGCAAAGACCAGCGGATTGCCTGTCAACGGCCCGCCGACCACGCGCGCACCGAGCGCTGCCGCGCAGTCCGCCGTGTAGCGCAGATAATCGATCCCGGCGCGATGCGCATTCTGATCGTCTGACGAGAGGTTGCGCTGAAGATTGACGCGCGCCGCGAGCACGACATCGAGTCCTGCATCGTCCAGCGCACGCCTAGCCTCGGCAAGATCGATTTCGCCCGGTTCCGGTACCAGCAGTTCGACGAAGTCGAAGCCGAGGTCGCGCATCTTCTTGAACAGGGGAAAATGCGCGGCGGTAAACGGCCTTGCATATTGCATGGAGATCAATCCGATGGGATTCATCATAGGTCCTCTTTGATAAGCATGGGTCATCCCTTCACCGCACCTTGGGTAAGGCCACCGATGAGACGGCGTTGGACGAGAAGGAAAAGGAGGGTGGCAGGCAGCGCACCGACAACGCCACCCGCGGCAAGCAAACCCCACTCGATCTGGTACTCGCCGATCAGGGTCTGGATCGCTACGGTAACCGGCCGGACATTGCGGCCTCCCAGCGTCAAGGCATAGAGGTACTCGTTCCAGGCGGTGATGAAGATGTAGATACCGGTCGAAATGATGCCGGGCATCGCCAGGGGCAGAACGATGCGCCGCAGGGCCTGCAGCCGCGAACAGCCATCAATCATGGCCGCCTCGTCAAGGCTGCGCGGAATGGCGCCGACATAGCTGGTCAGCATCCAGACGGCGAAGGGAATGGCAACCGTCGAATTGGCAAGGATCAGCCCGATATGGGTATCGAGGATGCCGATCTTCCGCATGAGGACGAAGAGCGGCAGGATCAGGAGCACGATCGGGAACATGTTGACCAGCAGGAACTGCAGCATGATCAGCTTGCGTCCGGCAAACCGGAAGCGCGACAGTGCATAGGCTGCGGTAACCGAAACGACGAGCCCGAGGACAACGGTGCCGCCGGCGATGATTAGGCTGTCCAGCATGTTGTGAAGAAACGAGGTTTGCCGGAGAAGCCGGGCATAATTGTCGATGCTCCATCCTGATGGTGACAAGGATACACCGGACGCGGACAGCTGCGCGGTCGGCGTGAGCGAGGTGAGGATCATCCAGACGAATGGCCCTATGGCGAGAAGGATGATCAGGACAACAGGAATGTCGGTTGTGAGAATGCGCCGGAGTGTCGAGGGCTTGTTCATCTTTCCACCTCGCGCAGCGTGCGGACGATGTAGACCGCAACGATCGCCCCGAGCAGAAGTGTGAAGGTCACGGCGATCGCGGTCCCGTAACCGAAGTCGAGATTTTGACGCGCCTTGATGAAGGCGTAGAGCGGCAGCGTGTGCGTTGCATAGCCCGGGCCGCCGCCGGTCATTACAAAAATCACGTCCATGGAATTGGCAACCCAGATAATGCGCAGCAATCCTGCGGTTGCCAGCACGGGCGCAATTCCCGGCAGCGTTATATGGACGAACTGCCGCCAAGGGCTAGCGCCGTCGATAGAGGCGGCTTCATACTGACTTTGCGGAATGCCTTGCAGGCCAGCCAGGATCATCACTGCGAAAAATGGAAAACCCTGCCAGGTCAGCGTCGCGATTACCGCATAGAGCGCGAGGTGGGGATCGGCGAGCCAGGGCACCGTCGAATGAATGATGGAGAGATAAAGCAGGATATCGTTGAGCACCCCTGTGGTCGGGTCATAAATCCAGCGCCACATCAAAGCGATGACCACACTTGGCAATGCCCAGGGAATGATGACCAGCGCCCGCGCCAGGCCGCGCCAGGGAAATTCCCGGTTGAGCAGAAGTGCCGTGACAAGACCAAGCCCCATCTGCAACGGAACCGTCAGGCCGATCCAGATTGCCGTGTGGCCCAGCGACGTCCAGAACACAGGATCACGCAGAAGCTTGACATAGTTGCCAAAGCCAACGAAGCGATTGGCGTTCGGCTTCCACAGGATGACATCATAGAAGCTGGTGACAACCGCCTGGACCATCGGAAAAAATACGATGAACAATGTCACCAGCACAGCAGGCGCCAGCAAAGCATAGGGCATCAGCCTGCTGCGGAGCGGGCGCGCCTGCGTGAAATCGTCCGGTGCGGATGGTGCGAGCGTGGACATGGGCTGACTTTCTGGCGGTGCCAATGACGGGAACCTGCACGCGCTATTGCGCGAACAGATTCTCGAGTTGCTCCATCATCTGCTGCGAGGTGATCTGGCCGGTCAGCGCCTGCTGCATTGACGTCTGCCATGCGGTGTTGACGAACTCTGCCGTGGCGGTGCTCTGCGGCAAGACGTGTGCAAAGGGCAAGGACTGGACCGTGGCGTCAACAAACCGGCGTTCGTGCAGAGTCCAATGTTCCGCTCCGCTCTTGGTCACGGTCATCTGCCCGGTTGCCTTGTTGAAGGCCACATTGTTTTCAGCTTCCGCCAGGAAGGAAATCCACTTCCACGCAGCGTCCTTCACCTGTGACGACGAAAAGATCGCCAGCGATTCGTCGCCATAGGAGGTCCACTGCTTGCCGCCGCATTTGGGGACGGGAACTGCGGAGACCTTGTCGCCGAGCGCTTTGACCAGGTCATTCGACGAGCCGATATGGTGAATGGTCATGGCTGTCTTGCCGGCCTTGAATGCCGCGACAATTTCCTGGAAGCCGTCATTGGGGGCCGATGGCGGGATGACTTTGTCCTTTTGGAACAGATCGATCAACCACTGGTTGGCGGCAATAGCCGCTGGCGTGGTCAAACCGCCCGGCTTGAGTTCCGCTCCTTGCGAAAAGACAAATGCTCCCCACTGATCCCAGCCGCCCTTGCCGCCACGCAGGCCAAAGCCATAGGTGTCAGGTGCCTTGGTCAGCTTTTGCGCTGCCGTGCGAAACTCCTCGCAGGTGGCGGGTGGATTGAGGTTCGCGTCCTTGAACAGATCGGCACGATAATAGAGATAAAGCACGACATACTGGATCGGCAGATAATATTGCTGCCCGTCCGGCCCCTTGTTCAACTCCAGCAGATTGTCCAGCAGGTCGGCTTTGCCTGGCCACGCATTGATACGGTCGCCGAGTGGCTCGAGTGCACCCATTTCCGCCAGTCTTGGCTGCGCGAAAAGCTTGACCATTCCGGCGTCCGGCGCGTTGCCGCCGACCAGCGACGTGTAGAGATTATCGTAATAACTGTTCCATGGAACGTTCTCAGCGTCGATCTTGATATCCGGGTTCTTGGCCTGGAATTTTGCCACAAGTTCCGACATCGGATTTTCCGGATTGTCGAAATGATACCAGAATCGTACCGTTTCAGCCGCGTTGGCAGTACTGATCGCCAAGCCGGTCAGGAATGCGCAGCTGATACCCAGCTTCTTGAGAATGCTCATTGTTTCCTCCACGTTTATTATGCATTTATCGGTTGCCGCCGATCATTCCCCGGGCAGCTTCACCAGCCGACTTAAGCGCCTCCCGCGCTGCCGCCAGTTCGTTGGTGTTTTGCAGAAATCCATGTGTGACCCCCGGCACCACCGACAGGGGATCATCGCGGCCGACCACCTTCAGCCGTTCGGCTAGACGAAGCGTATCGGACAGCAACGGATCGACCCCGGCAGCCATGAGATAGAGCGGCGGCAAGGCGCGCAGCGCGTCATCATCAGCCTGAAGCGGAGCAGCAAATGGATTGCGCCGCGCCTGATGATCCGCACAATACCAGTCCCAGTAACGCTGCATTTTACCAAGCGTCAGCCCCGGACCATCGGCAAAACGCCGATAGGACTCCGTATTGAAATCGGCATCAAACGTGCCGTAAAACAGCAGTGCGCCCGATGGCAGCGGCCGTCCCGCCTTCTGTTCGTGCATGATCGCTGCGAGCGCGAGATTTGCACCGGCTGAATCCCCTGAGATGATCAGCGGCCCCGCCGATACGCCTGCGGGAGATGTTGCAGTGAATGCAGCTCGCAGACAGGCGATAACATCGTGCAAGCCCGCTGGAAACGGATGTTCCGGGGCAAGACGGTAATCGGGAACGAGCACGGGCATCCTGGTCTCATTGGCAAGAACGCGGGCACATCGTTCATGCGTCTCAGGGCTGCAAAAGGCAAAGCCGCCGCCATGAACAAAGAGGATGGCACCGGCACCCGCCCCGTGCGGCACCAGAGCGCGCAGGCGGCAAGCCGAGGAGCCAAGCTCTGCGTCAGCAGCAACAACGACTTCCGTTGCCCCGGCAAGCGGCGGCAGATCGACGTTGTTCCGCTCATTCGCCCGTTCGGATTGCGCTCTGCCCTCGGCGGGCCTCAGCAAGGTGGGATCGGATTGTGGTCCCAACGCGCGTTCTGCGCGAAGCAGCACCTCACGCATATCCGCCGAAAGCTCATCGCTGAAACAGGGTACGACGCTCATTGATCCGCGTCCGGGAATACGGTCGGCCCGAGGTCGACGATTGTCACGATATGGTGACGCAAGGTTTGCGTCGCGACCGAAACATCGCCCTGCTCGATGGCCTCTATTATGACGCGATGGCGCAACGCTGTGGCCATAAGATCGCGCGAACCGATACTTCTGGATATCTTGAACCGGTGATTGTGAACGAGGCAGCGATGAAGGATCGGATCGAGCGCCGGAAGATCGGCATCACGAAAGATTCTCCGATGAAAATCCCGGTCAAATGCCGCCAGTTGCAACTCGTCATCGACCTTCGCCGCGTCGACCATATCGTTTGCGATCTCGTTCAGGTCGACGATCAGCGTGCGGCTCTTGTGGCGCAGAACCCGGATGATGCCGTTGCACTCGATCTGCTGCCTCACGCGGAACATCTCGACCGCTTCATCAACGGTGCAGGCTGACACCAGCGTACCGCGGTGTCCCTGACGCCGCACGAGCCCCTCTTCCTGCAATTGCAACAGTGCTTCCCGAACCTTGCCCTGGCTGCACTGGAAGCGGGCGGCAAGGTCGAGTTCCGTCAGCGACTCTCCGGCACGCAATTCACCAAGCATGATATCGCGCTTGAGCGAGTCGAACACGGCGGATGCCTTGGAGACGGCCGGATTGCGCGACGGACGGATTGGCCGTGGAGCGATGGGGTCGGACACTGCTGGCTCTCCTGTCAAGTTGCGGACTGCACGAAATATCATTATTGATATTGATATCGATAATGGAAGTCAATAACATATTGGCGGAGGAGGAACAACACATGACAGCGATCAGTCTGAAGCAGATCAAAAAGCTCTATGGCACGGTTCCCGTAATCCACGGTGTCGACATTGACATTGCGAGCGGCGAATTTCTGGTTCTCGTTGGTCCATCCGGTTGTGGAAAGTCCACACTACTGCGCATGATCGCCGGACTGGAGGAAATCAGTTCAGGCGAGTTGAAGATTGGTGACACGACGGTCAACACACTGCCGCCATCGGATCGCGACATAGCCATGGTCTTTCAGGATTACGCGCTCTATCCGCATATGAGCGTTGAGGAGAACATGGCATTTGGACTGAAGATGCGCAGTGAACCCGCCACCGAAATTGACAAGCGCGTCGCAGGCGCCGCAGACATCCTCAAACTTCAGGATTATCTCGAACGGCGTCCAGCACAACTTTCGGGCGGACAGCGCCAGCGTGTCGCCATGGGGCGCGCCATCGTCCGCCGGCCAAAGGCCTTCCTGTTTGATGAGCCACTATCGAACCTTGACGCGGCGTTGCGCGTCGAGATGCGGCTGGAGATCGCCAAACTGCATCGCCGGATGCAGGCGACGACGGTCTATGTCACGCACGATCAGGTCGAAGCGATGACATTGGCGGACCGGATCGTGGTGATGAACGCTGGTCATATCGAGCAGATCGGCCAGCCGCTTGACCTTTATCGCAAACCGGCAAGCCTGTTCGTTGCGCGCTTCATCGGCAGCCCGACGATGAATACCTTCCCTGCCCAGGTCATCGAATCCAATGGCAACCGCCTGATCGTGCAGTTGCCGGCAGGCAAGGCCTCGGTCGAAATCTTGAACAGTTCATATGAAACCGCAAAAATGGTTACCTTCGGCATCCGCCCGGAAGATCTTGCGATCTGCGACGCCGCGGAAGCATGGTTCAGCGGCGAACTGGTGGTGGTCGAACGGCTTGGGAGTCAGACCTTCGGTTACCTCGATGCCGGAACGGAGAAGTTGATCACCGTCGAATTTTCGAGAACCGCGGACATTCGCGTTGGCGAACGGATCTCGATCAAGGGTGATGGTTCTCACATCCATCTGTTCGATATCGACAGAGGAAAGCGGATCAATTGACAGGCTGGCGACCCACACTTACTGCGCTTAACGGGGGATGAGGTTCGGGCCAACAATATGGCCCTTGAACCCTGCCTGGGAATCAGCAAAGAATCATAGCCGCACTGTATTGAACAGCCCCGTTTCTGCGGCCTGTATTCATATAATCAAATGGTTTGGAAAACACTGTGAGCAGCAACGCATTCAAGCGGGCGGCGAGTCATTCGGATTCGTTGGCGCACGCAAATGCAGCGGGGTGGGGTCAAGGCTTCTCCACCCTTGTCCGAATTACCCATATGACGCTTCGCCATCCCTGGCAGACGACATTTGCCATCGGAGCCACCGTGATTGCGGCCAGTCTCCAGCTGATGATCCCCAAGCTCCTGGGGCGTGCCATCGACGAGACCCAAACGGCCATGGCTGGAGGAACCGCTGGCACGATTGCGCAGGATGCCCTGCTCGTGACCGCTTTCGTCCTTTTGGCAGTCAGCATTCTGCGCGGCGTCTTCACCATGATTCAGAACTATTATAGCGAGGCCGTGGGCCACCATATGGGCTACGAGCTGCGCTTGGCCTGCTATGAGAAAATCCAGCGGCTCAGTTTCAGTTTTCATGACAGCGTTCACTCAGGCGATCTCATCACGGTCGGCATGCTCGATCTCGAGGGGGTGCGCATGTATTTCTCCACAGCGCTGATACGCACAGTTCTCCTGTCCATTCTGATCGGCATCGGCGCCTATATGCTCTTGTCGACGGATTTCACTTTGGGACTTGTTGCATTGAGCTTTGTACCCTTCGTCGCATGGCGCTCGTCGGTTACACAGTTGCGCTTGCGGGCGACATGGCTCGATCTGCAAGAGCGTTTATCGGTGCTCACAAGGGTCATGGAGGAAAATCTCGGCGGCATTCGCGTGGTGCGCGCGTTTGCGGCGAAGGATCATGAGCTGGCAAAGTTTGACAAAGCTTCGCAAACAGCACTCGATCTTGCGCATGATCGCGTCGGTATCCGCGTCAGAAACACCAGTGCCATGACGCTTTCCTTTTTTGCCGCCATGGGCCTCGTGTTGTGGGTCGGCGGCAACAAGGTCGTTGCAGGTGAAATCACCGTGGGAACACTGACCTCGTTCCTGACATTCATGACGATCCTGCAAATGCCTGTGCGCCAGCTTGGCCTGATGGTCAACTCCTATGCCCGTGCCTCCACATGCGGAACACGTATCTTTGCCCTTCTCGACCTCGATGTAGCGATCAAGGACCCCGCAAATGCCAGGGAGCTTGCCATATCGGATGGGTTGTTGCGTTTTGAAGATGTTGGCTTCTCCTATCCGCAGCTCGGCAACCGGCCGGTCTTGCAGCATCTGAGTTTCGAAGCCCGGCGCGGTGAAACCGTTGGCATTGTCGGCAAGCCAGGCAGCGGAAAAAGCACGTTGGCGCATCTCATTCCACGTTTTTACGACGCAACCAGCGGCAGGATCACCATCGACGGACAGGACATTCGCAGCGTGACGCTGGAATCGCTGCGCCGCGCGGTCGCGGTCATTCAGCAGGACGCATTTCTGTTCACGACGACAATCGAAAATAACATCGCCTATGGTGATCCATGGGCAGAAGAACCGAGGATCGAACGGGCAAGCGAGTCCGCGCAGCTGCATAATTACGTCCTCGGCCTGCCCATGGGCTATGGCACAATCGTCGGTGAACGCGGCGTTTCATTGTCAGGGGGACAGCGGCAGCGCCTTTCCATCGCGCGCACCCTCATGCTCAAGCCGGCGGTCATGGTGTTCGACGATTCAACGGCTGCAATCGATGCCGGTACGGAACAGCGCATCCGCATCGCCATGCGCCGCTACGCCAAGGACCGGGTGACAATCGTTGTGGCGCACCGCCTGAGTTCATTGATGCATGCCGATCAGATTCTGTTCATCGAGGATGGCCAGATCGTCGAACGCGGAACTCATGAAAGCTTGCTCGCGGCAGGCGGCCGCTACAAGGCACTTTACGATTTGCAGGTTCGCCCCGGTGACGGTCTCGCCGCAATGGAAAAAACGGAGATGGGATCGTGAGCGACGAAAATGAGACGGAGCGCAACGACGTTCGCGACGATGGACGCCGCCCGCCCCGCGCCGTTGTGGGATCGCACCGGATCGAAGAGGAAATGTTCGGCAAGGTTTTCGATGGCAACATCGTCAGGCGGATCTGGGCGTTCGTTGCACCGTACAAGACGCAGATGCTTATTGCGGTTGGCGCCGTGCTGACGTTTACGGCCACGCAATTGATGATCCCGCTCATCATTCGCTACGCAATCGACCACGGCATTGCGCCAGGCGGCAATCACGCCGCACTTGCCTATGCGATCGTTGCATTTGCTCTGGCGATACTTGTCAATTTCGTTGCCAGCTATATCCAGGAAACGGTGGTGGGACGTGTCGCGGAAGACGTCCTGTTTGACATTCGCCGGGCGATGTTCTCGCATCTCCAGCGCGTTTCCCTTTCCTTCATGGACAAGACGGAGGTTGGACGGCTGATGTCGCGGCTGCAGGGCGACGTGAACTCGATGCAGGAGTTTCTCGAAACCTCCGTCCTGTCGGTTGGCGATATCACCCTGCTCTTCGGCATTGTCTTCGTCATGCTGTATCTGGATTTTCGCCTGGGTCTTTTGACCCTTGCCGTGCTTCCCATTTTGTTTGTCGTGCGCATTTTCTGGCTGCCCCGTGCCCGGATCGCCTTCATGGCGGCGCATGAAACCAATTCAGTCACCAACGGTGCTCTGGCTGAAACCATCCACGGCGTGCGCGCCGTTCAAAGCATGGGACGCCAGAGGGTCAATTTCATGCTCTACAATGACAAAGCCCATGCCAATCTGATGACGCATCTCAGAGCAGCAAAGTACGCTCAGGTCATGGTGCCGATCGTGGATTCACTCACCGGCGTTGCCATGGCGCTCGTCATCGTCGTCGGCGGCGCGCGCGTGCTCAATCAGGCGCTTGACGTGGGTGTCATGGTCGCGTTCCTGTTTTATATCCAGCGCTTCTTCGATCCGATCCGCTCCCTGACCCTGCAATATTCGGTGATGCAGCGCGCAATGGCGTCGGGACAGCGGCTGACCGAAGTGCTGGATGTGCCGATCAGCATCACCGATGCTCCGGATGCACGGGTTCTCACGCCGGACACCGATGGATCGGTCGAGTTCCGCAACGTCGTTTTCGGCTATAATCCGAAGCATCCGGTTCTGAAAAATGTCAGCTTCAAGGTCAACCCGGGCGAGACCGTGGCGCTTGTTGGCCCCACCGGTTCCGGCAAGTCGAGTGCGATGGCACTCATTCACCGCTTCTATGATGTCCAGCAGGGACAGGTTCTGGTGGGCGGCCATGACGTGCGGAATCTGACCCAGGATTCCCTCGGTCAGCAGATCGCAATGGTCCTGCAGGAGCCGTTTCTGTTCACCGGAACTGTTTTCGAAAACATCCGCTACCACAAGGACAGCGCATCGCTCGACGATGTCATCGAGGCGGCCAAGGCCGTCGGCGCGCACGAGTTCATCATGAATCTTGCCGAGGGATACCAGACTGAACTGGGCGAGCGCGGCGGAAATCTTTCACTTGGCCAGCGCCAGCTGATCAGCTTTGCCCGCGCACTGGTGGCCGATGCCAAGATCCTCGTTCTTGACGAGGCCACGGCAAATATCGACAGCTACACCGAGATGCTCATCCAGAAGGCCCTCGTCAAGCTGCTGGAGAACCGCACCGGGCTTGTGATCGCCCACCGCCTCGCCACCATTCGCGAAGCCGATCGCATCATCGTCCTGCAAAATGGACAGATGATCGAGATGGGAGACCATGATGCCCTTATGGAGAATGGCAAACTCTATGCGCAGCTCTACAATCTCAACTATTCATCCTTCGACGATATTCCAGCCGTCGAGCCCGAATGGGGCCAGGCCAAGGATTCCGGCACGTAGCGAATTCACCGCAGATGGCAGTGCCAGCAATAGCTATTTCACTGGCGCCGTTTGCGGACAGTTCGAGCCTGCGGAACGCGTTTGTCCGGTGACGGTTCCATGCGCGGCTTGCCGGTGAGCTTCCCCTCGACAAAGGTGAGATAAACGGAGCCGCTCCAACCGTCAGGAACGATCCTAGGCAGTGCCGACGGTTCCAGATGGAGCATCCCGGCAGCCGAGGCATCAAACAAGGCGGCGAGTTTCGAACCGATAGGTGAACCGATGCCCGTACAGGGGTCGGGACCGATGCGTGCCCGGTAATAGCCATTGTCACCCACAGTGATATCGTTGAAACACATATGGTTCAGCCAGAGTTTGGGCGTGATAAAACCAAGTTTGCGGCCAAAAGCGGCAAACAGGCCTGCATAGAGAGGTGCCACCGCGCTGGTACCGCCGACGACCATCGTCTGCCCGTGCACCCAAATCTCATAACCGGTGCGCGGATCGGCATGCGCCGCAACATCAGGCACCATCCGGCCCGGCCCGTGTGGCGCGCCGGCCTCCCACGGTTGCGGCGCAAACAATGTCGAGAAGCCGCCGCCCGTCCCATTGCCGTTCGGATTGCCCGGATCTTCATTCCAGACCACTTCACCTGCAGCCGATTTGGAGGTTCCACCGCAGCCAATCACATTCGGGCAGGACGCAGGCATGTCGACATTGGCGGGACTGCTGCCACCATCGCTTGAATTATTGTCGCCAGCTGCCGCGAAAACCACCATGCCCGCTGTTGTCGCCGCCTGCGCTGCGCTTTGCATCTGGGCAACCAGATCCTGGCCAGTGCCCTGTCCGGCCTTGACCCAAAGTGCCTCATCGGCACCCCAGGAAAGCGAGCAGACATCGCAGCCATCCGTTGCCGCCGCCCGCAACGCCGCTGCGATTCCACTGGGCTGAGGCGACGCCCAGTAAACCCGGATCGAGGCGGGCCGGCCGGTTGCCGCATAATAGGACGCGGCCGCGATCTGAATGTCGAGTGCAACCTCGACATCGGCATCCCCGGACCGGCCATTGTTCCTATTGGGACTGTTCCCGGCACCTGCAACCGGCACATCAACGATCTGAGGCACGGGCTGCCCCAGCGCTGCAAAATACGCGTCCATGTCGCTCGCAACCCAGCCGCCGCCAAGCTCAACAATGGCAATCACACCGCCGCCGAGAAGGTCTTGCGGCCAGTCATAGGCCTTGCAAAGATCAGGAACGCTCCAGCTTGCCGGTACCGCCTGGCCACGGCCGGTCTTCTGCGCCTCGACAGGATTTCGAAGTTTGAAATAAGGCCTGCAAATGGCAGACTGTTCGCTGCGTAGCGCCTCGGCAATGAACCGGGCCCTGGTGCTGTCGTAGAAAACACTGAGATCTGCTTTCAATGCGGTCCGGGACTCGCCATCAAGATAAATCATGTGTCCCGACGGATAGTTGCGAATAGTCAGATTGGCGCGCACCGACGGATTGGTGAGCGGCATAGCCGCCAATGTCAGCGCCGTCTGGAAGAATGGCGTGACGGAATCATAATAGCCATTGGCTGAAAACACCTTGAGACTGGGATTGAGCGCCATCACCGCCGCCAGATCACCGGCCGTGTAGAGAACCGGGTTGCCATTGGCATCCTTGCCGCCTCTTTGCGCGCCCGTTGGATCGATGTGGCCGAAATCCCAATTTTGAAATGCCTGATCATTGAGATCGGCAAAGGGTGACAGAGCCGTGAACTTCAACTCATCGTTCAGATAGGTATTCCACATGGCGGTATAGACGCCGCTCACGGCGGTCATCGTCGGGTCATTGCCGCCGGAATTAGGGTCAATCTGACCGGCAATTCCCGTATCGATGGCAGTCACCCTTCCATCATAGGCCCCAAGCGCCAGCCCCCGATCCTGCAGGAGGGTCGTGAGGAAGAGAAGATTGGCACCATTGTTCGCCTCGACATTCAAGCTCCAGGACGTGAGGACGACGGGCGAAATGCCGAGATAATCACTCAGTGTCTGCAATGTCGCCGCGTCAAACTTGGGAAAATCCGTCAAAGCCTTTGCATAAGGACCCTGCGCGAAGGCCTTCACCGTATCCATGAAGGCAGGCAGCGGCGGCCGCACCCCCACATTGACTTTATTATGATACCAGGCGTCTGCCGCCAGTGTCGGCAACAGTCCAACCGGATTGCCGGTTTGCGTATAATCGAGGATCGACGACTGCAGCGTCAGGCCGTTGATATCGACACCGTCTTCATGCAGCATCCATGCCAATACACAGGTGCGGGGCGTGCCATACGATTCGCCAAAGAGGAATTTGGGTGAATTCCATCGATCAAAGGCGGTCAAATAACGCTTGATGAATTGGGCAATCGAGCGCGCATCCTGATCGACGCCCCAAAAATCCCGGTTCCGGTTCGGCGCAATTGCGCTTGAGTAGCCGGTGCCAACGGGATTGATGAACACCAGATCACTGCGATCCAGCAGACTGTCCGGATTGTCCTCGATGGTATAGGGAGCGGGCGGTGTAAAATCGGGCATATTGGTCTTGATGCGCCGCGGCGCAAACGACCCAAGCAGCAAAAACACTGACGAAGAGCCGGGCCCGCCATTATAGAAAAAAGTGACCGGGCGCGTCGACGGATCGACGCCATCAGCGGCAAAACTGACGTAGAAGAACGCCGCTGCCGGCTGCGCACTGGATGGATTAACGGTAACCAGATGGCCGGCACGCGCTGTATAGGGAATTGTCTTGCCGCCAATCACTGCCACGTGGTGAGTAACCGCAGCATTCTCTGCCGCACTTGCAATGGAATCATCAGGCCCTGCACCGTAAGGCGTGGTATCGAGAACGGGTTGGTCTGAGGGAGATTCTTCAACAGATGAAACCTCGGTCATGGATCACACTCCGATACTAGGTAACATTTTCTCTGCTGCTTTGATCCTAGACCTCAAGCTTTGCCCTGTAAATCAGATAGGCGCCGCTTGGAGGCGACGCCATCTTGATCCGGCGCCAACCACCGCAGAGCGGATGGCACCGCATGCCCTGGATTTGCGGGAGGGTGAGCGGCGCTTCTACCACCGCCCTGTAGAAACGGCCTAGATCAATCCCTCCAGCCGAACATAACTCGCTTCCATGCCGTGCTCCATGCCGCTTGCCAGCATCATCGATCGCAATTCAGCGTCGGGCAACGTCATCCGCATGGTCATCAGCGTACCGGACCCGTCCGGATCGAACCGCGTTTCCACATGGTTGTCCGGCGTCGCGTCTGGAAGATGCATCCGCTCGATATGAACAATGCGACTGTAGGGCTCCAATTCCAGATATTCGCCTGTCAGATAAAAGCCACTGCCGTCGGGGCCTTTCCATTCAAATCGGATCTTCCCGCCAGGGCGCGCCTCGTTGGTGCACACGGGCATTGTCCATCCGTCCGGCCCAAGCATCCATCTTTGAATCAGCGTTGGCTCTATGTGTGCACGGTAGACGGCTTGAGGCGGTGCATTGAAATGCCTCGTCACCACAACATGCAGATCGCCCTCGGTCTTGATCGTTAGTTTGCTCATTTCAATTCCTCTCCATTATCAACCATGTCCGCCAGGACTCCATCGAGCCTGTCGTAGTTCTGAGCCAGCGCATCCCTCAGCATCGCAAGCCATCGATCGACGGTTTCGATCCCGGCGCCCGATAACCGGCACGGCCGCTTCGTGCCTTGAATCCGCCGGACAATCAGCCCGGCATTTTCGAGCACCTTCAAATGCCGCGAAATTGCTGGCTGGGTCATCGCGAAGGGTTCCGCCAACTGCATCACCGTCTCCTCGCCATGCGCCAGGCGCGCAAGAATTGCCCGGCGTGTGGGGTCGGCCAGCGCTAAGAATGCAGCATCGAGATTTGTCGCGTCAGTTGAAATATTCATAACATAATTGTTATATAACATATTCGTTATAGTCAATAGGGAGCGCACGTCTTGACACCGGATTGGGCATGATGTCCCAGCCTGCGGTCAGACCGCCCATTCCAGATCAGTGGTGAATGCAATTGTCAGCCACCGGTCTGTGCTTTCGTCGCCTATGGCTTCGCCGATCTCATCCCGGATAGCATCCCATTCCTCAAGACGCCTTGACGGCCACCCCATAGGGACAATGAAGTACAGTTCAATCTGCTTTCCGCGTCCGACCTTTGCCACGTAAGCACGGTAGGAAACGAAGCCATATCGCTCAACAAAATGTTGCGCGACGGTATCGACATGCGATTTCAGCGCCGGGGGCGTGATCAGAAAGATGTCGGCCAGTGCCTGCCTGATCGTACCGATGGGAAGTGGAATGATAACGACGCAGACGAGGGCAAGGACTGCAGGATCAATATAGGGGGTGATCCAGTCGAGCCGCGTTCCCTCTATTGCATAGCCAACGGAAAATGCCACCAATAGTGCAGCGGTAATGCCCCCGGACATAATCCAGGCCTTGGCATCCAAAGCAACAAAGTCGGAATGCAGACGTTTATTCATTTTCATTTCAACGACTGCCATGACCGTGCAGGCAACGAGAGCAACGGCGGCATAGAAAATCGCGAAGCTGAACTCGAGATCGCGGCCGCCGCTCATCAGGCTGCCGATCGCATTGATCAATGCGTAAATCGCAACGCCCGATAGCATAATGCCGTTGAGGCCAAGCACCATGGGTTCAAGATGCCAAAAGCCCATTGTGAACCGTTCCCGGAGTTTTCCGGTCGGAACAGCGGATAATGCGATCAGCCGCGCAACCCCCAGAGCCAGCCCGCTCATCGCGGCATCGGCCAGCATGTAGACACCGTCAAATACGATGGAGAAAGACCCTGCCAGCAAGCCGAATATCACGCCAAAGCCCGCGACACAGATTGTAACAGCTATGGATATGCGAAGAATGCCCTGTTCGCTGTTCAACGGTGGCCTCCGGTCATGAGTGTCGGAATGATATCCGGGCAAACCGTATCATCATCACAAGATGACCGACAGGGATTCCGGGCAAGCAACATATTTGCGGATAAACATTCTGATATAAAATCCGTCTGCGCCCCGCAGGACACCGAGCATCGGCTAATGCTCCGACGCCCCCAATCTAATGCTCGCCCAACTTCTTCAAATAGATGGAAAGAAGCTGGGTCTGGGATGATATGCCGAGCTTGCGGTAAACATTACGCCGGTGAACCTTTACAGTGCCCATGGTGATCGAAAGCCGCAATCCGATAGATTCTGACGAGTGCCCTTGCAGCACAAGTTCGATGATTGCCGCCTCGCGATCCGTCAGGTTGAGATCACGCCACACTGTGTCAGCGGCATTTAACTTGTCCTTGCGACGCCCTTTCCTTTGCTTTGCAACTGCGGCGTCAAAGAGAAGGCCGATATCCTGATAATAGTGTTTCACCAGTCGTGCGATCAGCGGCTCAGCCTTGCGCAATAGCGAAAGATCTTGCGTTGCAAAGGGACCTGTTTCTTCGCGCCGCATCAGCGAGAGCACAATTGTCAGGTCCTGCGCGATGGGAACGAAGAAGCCAATTTCCTCGGCAAGTCCTGTCTGAACGTAATAGGTGCGATAGTACTCGCTGGAAAAAAAGCGGTCGGGCGCAAGCTCGCGCATGCGCCAGATGCCGGACCTCGCCTCGCGGGCGTTGTGATAGAAAGGATCCAGGAGATAGGGACCCATTTGATACAGATTGACGAAAATGACCTGCTCCGCCGGATCAAAAGTGCTGTAGAGATCAATGGGGCGCTCATTCCCGCGATAAGCAAACATCACCACGTGATCGAACTTGACGAGCGAGCGCATCATCTGGCGAAAAAGATCGCCAAACTCATGCGATAGCATTGTCGATCTGCCTACAAACCGGCGAAACACATCGAATAGCGTTTCAATATCGACGCTCATCGTGCCGGCCCCTCATCTTTTCATAACTGCAATTGCATATACACCTTACATTGGTATTTGCCTGATGAAATACCTCTTTTGGGGTATATACCGCACAGTCACGGATTGGCTACTTTGCTGGTCATGACGGTGGCAAAGGCAGCGCAGACTGACCAATGTAACTTAAAGCCGCAGGGGACTAATGTGACATCTCATTCAGTGAACGACATCGAGTTTCGGTCGGTCAGCAAATCCTATGGCGCCGTGACCGCTGTCTCCGATATTAATCTCCAGGTCCCAAAGGGCGCATTCGTCGCTTTGCTCGGCCCTTCCGGCTGCGGCAAGACGACGTGCCTGCGTATGATTGGCGGTTTCGAACAGCCCACGACGGGCAACGTCCTGATCAACGGCAAACCAATGAACGGTGTCCCGGCCCACCAGCGGCCCGTGAACATGGTGTTTCAGCAATACGCACTCTTTCCGCATTTCAATGTCGAACAGAATGTCTCCTACGGGCTAAGGCAGGCCCGCCCGAAGATCAGTGCGTCCGAGATATCCCGCCGCGTCGGCGAGGCGCTGGAAATGGTGCGGCTTGGCGGGTTCGGCAAGCGTCGTATCCATGAAATGTCCGGTGGACAGCAGCAGCGCGTGGCCTTGGCGCGCGCATTGGTCAATAAGCCGTCCGTGCTGCTTCTGGACGAACCCCTTGCGGCACTCGACAAGAAATTGCGCACGGCCATGCAGATCGAACTGCAAACATTGCAGCGCGAACTGGGCATCACCTTCGTTCTGGTAACCCATGACCAGGAAGAGGCCCTCTCCATGAGCGACCTTGTCTGTGTGATGAATGCGGGACGCATCGTACAGCTTGCAGCCCCGCAGGAAGTCTATGACAAACCGCGCGATCTCTTTGTTGCCGACTTTGTCGGCAAGACCAATCGAATAGCTGCAACAGTCGAAGCCGATGGTGCCACGCTGCGCCTTGCAGATGGGAGTGCCCTGTCGATAGGGGAAAGGAGCGCACTGCCCGCTGGCGCCGTGACCCTGGCGCTGCGCCCTGAGGCCATCACCTTGCATCGACAAAACCAATCGATCTCGGGCAGGCTTTCGGGCGTTGTAACCCACCGCATCTTCCTTGGATCATCGGTTGAATATTCGGTTTCCGTCAACGGGCTTGGCAATTTCCTGATCACTGCCGATCGGCATGTTCTCTCGGAGAGCAGCCTGGTTGAGCCCAATGAAAGGGTTGTGCTGAGCTTCAACCCCGACGCTGCGCATATCTTTCCGGCCTGAACAATATCAAAAAAGGGAACATCTTCATGCCTAAACACTATAGAGAGAATGCCCCAATAACAGCTGCACAGTTCATGGATGAGTTGATGCGCCTCAAACGCGGGTCCGTCTCCCGCCGGCACTTCCTGGGCGTTACCGGACTTGGTCTGGCCTCCGCAGTGCTGGCAGGCCAGACCGGCTTGCTCTCGTCTCCGGCCTTCGCCGAGGATCTTGGCAAGCAGATGTCGATCGCCACCTGGCCGAACTATCATGATCCTGCAACGTTTGAAGCTTTCACGGCGAAAACCGGCGTCGCGGTCGAAGTCAATGTTTTTGGTTCGAATGAGGAAATGCTGGCGAAATTGCAGGCCGGAGGCACCGGCTGGGACCTGTTTGTGCCAACCAACTACACCATCTCCACCTATGTAAAGCTTGGCCTGATCGATCCTCTCGATATGTCGAAGCTGACCAACTACAGCCCTGCCACAGAAACTGCGCGCTTCACCGCCGAAGGGACCATCAGCGGCACGACCTATGCGGTGCCAAAAAACTGGGGCACGACCGGAATTGCCCTCAACTCAAAGAAAATCAAAACACCCGTAGCGAGCTGGAAGGATTTTTTCGAGGTCGCACAAAATGAGGCCGACACGCGCACCATCGTGCATGACTATCAGCTCACGACAATCGGCAGTGCTCTGGTTTCGCTCGGCTACTCCTTCAACTCCGTCAAACCTGACGAACTGGCCAAGGCAGAAGCACTTCTGGTGAAGGTCAAACCGCACCTCTATGCCATCAACAGCGATTATCAGCCGGCCATGCGCGCAGGAGATGCATGGATGACCATGTGTTGGACCAATGATGGTGCGCAGCTCAACCGCGATGTGCCGGAAATCAAGTTTGTCCTTGGCAAAGATGGCGGCGAGATCTGGTCGGACTTCTATGCGATCCCCAAAAGCGCCGCGAACAAACCGGCGGGTTACGCTCTGTTGAACTACCTCATGGATCCAGCCAACGCCGTCAAGGAGCATATCGCCAATGGCGCTCCGACAACTGACAGCCGCGTGCTTTCGCTTCTTCCGAAGGAAATTACCTCCAACACCATTGTCTATCCCCCGGATGGTCAACTGACCCCGCTGGAGTTCGGCGCGGCAGTCACGCTCACCGATCCCGCCCGTGCCGAGGTCATGGCGCGCTTCAAGTCAGCCTGACAACACAACTTGTCCTTCTCTCGGCACTCCGTAGTCGAGAGAAGGACGGGCACATCATCCATACAAGAGATATCCGATGGCATTGGCTATAAACACAAAACGAAGGATGGTGACCGCATCGCTTGTCGCACCGGCTGTGGCTTGGCTTTTCATTTTCCTCGTGCTGCCCTTCATTGCCATGCTGGTTTTTTCAGTCGGAGAGCGCGCACCTGAAGGCGGATATCAACCGGCCTTCACATTCGCACAATTTGCCAATCTGCCATCGCGCGCTGCGGCTTTCTGGAATACGCTCTTTCTCGCGCCTGTCGGCGCCTTCATCTGCCTGATTGTCGCTTATCCGGTTGCCTACTACCTCGCAGTCAAGGCCAATCCCCGGTATCGGCTCCTGCTTGTTTCACTGGTCATTGTCCCATTCTGGACCAGCCTTTTGGTGCGCACCTATGCCTGGATGTATCTCCTCGGCTCCCGCGGCATTCCCAACCTTCTGAGCATGGTCGGTTTCGACGACGTGCGCATCCTCAACACCCATGGCGCCGTCCTTCTTGGTATCGTTTACGGCTATCTGCCGCTGATGATCATGCCCATCTATGTCAGTCTGGAAAAGCTTGATCGTCGCCTTCTCGAAGCGTCCGCTGATCTGGGTGCCAAACCGGTCTCCACTTTTTTCAGCATCACACTGCCACTCTCCCTGCCCGGGGTGATGACAGGATTGTCGCTCGTCACGATCCTGCTGCTCGGCGAGTATTTGATCCCGCAGCTTCTTGGCGGCGGCAAGGTGTTTTTCATCGGCAATGCCCTCGTCGATCTCTTCCTGCAGTCGCGCAACTGGCCATTCGGATCGGCAATCGCCGTCACACTGGTGATTTCAGTGGTTTTCGTGCTGCTCATTGCCATGCGTATTGCCTGGAAGATCGCGGGAACCAGACAAGTGGACCTCGTTTGATGCGTGCTTTTATTTCGGCAGTCTATGTGTTCCTCTACGCGCCGATCGCGCTCGTGGTGCTGTTTTCCTTCAATGCCGGTCGCAATGCCAGTGAATTCACCGGCTTCTCAACGATGTGGTATGGCAAGGCTCTGGGCAACACGTTTCTCGTTGCCGCACTGCAGAACAGCCTCATCATCGCCCTGACAAGCGCGACACTGGCCGCCATATTCGGCACAATGGCAGCCATCGGGATGGAGCGGTTGGGCACCCGCACGCGGGCTGTGCTCGACGGTCTGTTTGCAGCTGCCATCGTCGTGCCGGGCGTGGTGATCGGCATTGCGACACTCGTTGCATTGGTGGAAGTTTTCTCCTTTCTCAATCCACTGCTCAACGCCATTTGGCCTGGTGCCAATCCGCCGCAGCTTGGCCTTGGCTACGGATCGATTGTCGCTGCGCACGGGCTCTTTTCGATGGCATTGGTGACCATGATCGTGAAGGCGCGCATCGCCAGTCTCGGCCGCGACATCGTCGAAGCTTCAAGCGATCTCTACGCAACGCCGCTGACCACTTTTCGATTGGTCGTGCTGCCGCAGATCCTGCCGTCGGTGCTGGCGGGCTTTCTGCTCTCGTTCACATTTTCCTTCGACGATTTCATCATCGCCTTTTTCGTCGCCGGTTCCAAAACGACTTTGCCCATCTATGTCTTCGCGTCCATTCGCCGGGGTGTTACCCCGGAGATAAATGCCATTGCCACGCTGGTTCTGGTCGCCTCGCTGATGATGATCCTGATAGCCCGCATTCTGATGCGTGAGAAAAAAACAACAAACTGACACACAGGAAACCCCATGATCCTCAGAGATCGCGTTGCTATAGTCACCGGAGCCGGCTCCGGAATCGGCGAGGCCGGTGCCGCCATTCTGGCGCGCGAAGGCGCCCATGTGGTCGTCATTGATATCAATGCAGAGAATGCGGAAATCGTCGTGGACCGCATTTGCAAGGCGGGCGGACACGCGGAAATTGCTGTTGTCGACGTGACCGATGATGAGGCGCTTGCGGCAAGTATATCTTCAGTGGCCGCCAGGCACGGGCGCATCGATATTTTGCACAACCATGCCGGAGCACAGATTGCCGGCAACCTCGAGCAGGTGCCGGTTGAAGGGTTCGACCGGTCCTGGAGCCTCAATGTTCGGGCGCATTTCATGGCCTCCCGTCTTGTCATGCCGGTGATGAAGGCCGCCGGCAGAGGCGTCATACTCAACACATCATCATCGTCCGGCGTGCTCTATGATCGCGAGATGATTGCATACACGACCACCAAACATGCTGTCATCGCGATGACCCGCCAAATGGCCGGCGATTACGCGCGATTTGGAATCCGTGTAAACGCGCTTTGCCCCGGTTGGGTTGATACCCCCTTCAACGAACCTTTCATCGGCCAAATGGGCGGACGCAGTGCAATAGAAGCCTATGTCCAACAGCAGGTTCCATTGGGGCGCTGGGCAGATGTCGAGGAAATAGCCGAATCGATCCTGTTTCTGGTTTCAGATCGTTCGTCCTACATTACCGGGCAAGCGCTCGTGGTGGATGGTGGAGAAACAGTCTCCTGAGCGCTGGCGGATAACGCGGACATGCAGGCCAGCTCGGACGTCTCTTGAAAAGGGCCGGACCATTGGGTCCGGCCAAGTTGTGAAGGCCCAAGACCTTCTCCCTGGGGTGGGGGATGTCAGCACCCAAGAGGAGTGGTGCCGACATGTCTTCAGTAATGCCCTGCTGAAGCACTTGCAACCCGATTGTCTCCAGCATTCTCACATTATGGGCCGCTTGCCAGTCCCTCGCAGCAGGTTCATTATTTAATGGGGAATCCAGCCCGTGGGATAAAGCGCGGCAGGATCGTACATCCGGGTTCCTGCGAGGTCATATCGATGAACTGCACGGGTTGCGGTTTTGACGTTCAAAGCGGTTTTGCGTTTTGCCCAAAATGTGGCGCGAAACAAGCCAGCGCGTGCCCCAACTGCGAATATCTGTGTCCACCAGACTTCGTGTTCTGCCCAAAATGCGGAGCCCAGATCGCCGATCCCCCGACAATCAGCGGCCTGCAAAGGCCGCAAGAATCGTCCCGTCAAGTCCTCCGGCCCACGCTGGTAAAATCCGAAACTGGTGCGGATCGCCGTACCGTTACCGTGTTGTTTGCCGATCTCTGCGGTTTCACCACATTGAGCGAACAACTCGACCCGGAAGTCATGCAAACGCTCCAAAACGAACTTTTTGAAGAGCTGACGGCGGCGGTGCAGGGCTTCGGGGGCTTTGTCGACAAATTCATCGGTGATGCGCTGCTCGCATTGTTCGGGGCACCGGTCGCACATGAAGACGACCCCGAGCGAGCGCTCCACGCGGCGCTGGACATGGTCAGCCGGGCCGCAATGGTGGGAAAACGCTGGCAAACACGCTCGCATTCGCCCCTGATTCTGCATGTTGGCATCAATACAGGCCCGGTCGTTGCCGGCGGCTTTGGTGCGGGCAACGCCAAATCCTATTCAGTGACGGGCGATACGGTGAACAGCGCACAACGGCTGCAGTCGATGGCGAAACCGGGCGAGATCCTCGTTGGGCCGCTCACCTATCGCCTCACGCGACATGCATTCTCTTATGATTCGCTTGGTGACCAGGCCCTGCGTGGCAAGGTTGGCAGCGTGCTCGTACATCGGCTGGTGGGAGCACTCGAGGAGCCCCGCACCGCACGGGGCCTCGAAACACTTGGCCTGAGTGCGCCACTGGTCGGGCGTGAAAAGGAACTTGCCCGTATGCTTGGCTGTCTTGATCTGGCAGCCGCAGGTCGAGCCCAACTGGTACGGCTGATCGGCGAGGCAGGCATTGGGAAATCACGCCTGACCGAGGAATTCCTGGCAAACACGCGTGATGATCCTCGTTTCACCAATGTCGTGGTTCGGCGAGCCATCTGTTCACCGCTCGGTGAACCGTCATATGGCACACTCGCCGCTGTGTTGCGCAGCGCCTATGAAATCAACGCCAATGATTCACCGGAGAAAACAAAGGATTTGCTCGCCGCAGGCCTGAGCGAACTTGGCCTTGCCGCCGGCGAAGTGAAGCAATTGATGCCGCTCCTGCTTTACGTTATCGGCCTTGGCGAATCCGATGACGTGCTGCATCAGGTTGAACCCGAGCAATTGCGCCGGCAGATCTTCTATGCGATCCGCACTATTTTCGAGCAGCGCCTGGCGCGTTCTCCCCTGCTGCTTGTCGTCGAAGACCTCCATTGGGCTGATACCGCATCGCTCGAGGCATTGCGCTTTTTGATGGACCGTCTGGAGCGCAGCCGCTTCATGCTGCTGACGACCCATCGGCCTGCATTTGACACGGATATGCTGGATTCAAGCCGTATCAGCTTGACGGCGCTGCGCCTCCCCCCTTTGCACGCCAATGACGGTCGAAAAATGCTCAGCGCATTCTTCGGTCACGGCCCCGGCGGATTGCCAGCCGATCTGTGCAACAGCATTGTCGATCGCGCCAACGGCAATCCTCTGTTCATTGAGGAAATTGTGCGTCATTTCATTGAGGTTGGGGCCGTGCAAAGGGACAACCGGCATTGGCAGGTGGCAAACAGGGAGGCAGCTGCCGACATTCCCGTCGGCATACAGGCAATGTTGCTCGCCCGAATGGACAGGCTGCCGCCGGACGTGCGCAGATTGGCCCAGGAGGCCGCAGTTATCGGGCCGCGTTTCGACGCGGAATTATTGAAGACCATTTCGGCGGCCCCGGCAAACGTCGAAGCGGGGCTCGATCTCCTTTGCGATGCTGAAATCATCGAGGAAATTCCCGGTGCAAACCCGGTATCGGCGCCAGGCTACCGCTTCATCCAGACGCTGCTTCACGATGTGATTTACCACAACCTCCTGTTGCAACGGCGCATTGAGATGCATGAACTCATCGGCGATACATTGGAACGATTGTATGGAGACGATCCAGAACGTCTCGAAGATCTGGCAATGTTGGGTCACCATTTCAGCCAAACCGCCGCCACGACGAAAGGTGCGCACTACCTGATGGCAGCGGGCGACCGGGCGCGCAAGACATACGCCAACGATGACGCGGTCCGTCTCTACAGGCAGGCACTGGATGCCCTGTCGAATACTGGCGACCATGGACCGGAATCGCTGCTCTTGCGCGAACGCATTGCCGATCTCTGCGGACCTGCAGGTCAGCGCGATATCGCCGATGAACAATACCAGACCGTCCTTGACATTCATCGCGCCAAGGGTGACCTCGCCGCTACCGCCAGAATATTGCGCAAGCTTGGGCGATTGCTTTGGGACTCCGGCAAACGCGATCAAGCAGAGACACGCTATGCCGAGGCAGCAGCGCTGCTTGAAGGGATAGATCCGCTGATCGAGCATGCGCATCTCGCGCAGGAACGCGGCCGCCTTGCATTTCGCACTGGCGACCACATGGCCGCCGTGCGGTGGGCGGACGAAGCACTGCGTTTTGTTCAAACCATGGCACCTGAAGCCGGCGCCGAAAGTGACATCGAAACTGCTCGGGTTACGGCCGAAGCGCTGAACACCAAAGGGGTGGCGCTTGCACGGCTTGGCCGGAGCCAGGAAGCGGTGAGCGAGGTGGAGCGCAGTGTCAAGGTCGCTGAAGATGCAGGCCTTCTAAGTGCCGCCTGTCGCGGCTACACCAATCTGTCGGTGCTCTATACCATGGTCAATCCGGAACGCGCGATCCGGGTGTGCCAGCGCGGGCTCGGGGTGGCACGCCGCATCGGCGATCTGGGCTTTCAGGCGCGTCTCCTTGCCAATCTTGCCGTGGCCTACTGCACCTTTACCGACCGATGCATCAGCGAGGGCGTGCCCGCGGCCGAAAAGGCAATCGAGATCGATCGGGCACTGGATCAGCGCGACCATCTCTCGGTTCCCCTCATCGTGCTCGGCCAAATTCATCAATGCCACGATCAACCGGAACTGGCGCGTGAATGTTACAATGAGGCCCTCGGCGTGGCACGTGAAATCGGTGAACCACAATTGCTGTTTCCGTGTTATGATGGGCTGGCGACGCTCAATCTCGACCTTGATGATTTGGCCGAGGCGGAGCGATATTTCGCCATGGCGCAAGAGGTCTGCGCACAGCATGGGCTCGACCCCGAAGCGCTTGTCGTATTGCCATTTCTCGATTAGTCGAGTGAAAGGGGATGACGCATATGTCGGAGCCTCATATCAAAGGACCGTTGCAGCCGGGCGACCGGGCACCCAATGTTGTGCTTGACGCGATTACCCGTCAGGGCAAAGTCGCAATCGATGATTTTCGTGGCCGCAAACCGGTATTGGTGGGCCTGTTTCGGGGTTTGCATTGCCCGTTCTGCCGGCGCCAGATCACAGCCATGTCGCAGCTTGAAGGCGCCCTGCGCGAGAAAGGCATTGACAGTCTGACTGTGGTGAATACGCCAATCGACCGCGCTCGGCTCTATTTCAGATATCACCCATTGCCCAACCTGCTGGCTGCATCCGACCCGGAACGGATCTCGCACCGGGCATTCGGCCTGCCCAATGTCGAATTCACCGAGGCTGAAAGTGATTGGCCACGCAAGATCAGCGCAGAGGCCGTCACAAATATGCGCATTGAGATGCCGGGCGAATTACCCGAACCGATGAATGCGATGGCAGCGGTCGAGTTTCTCGACAAATTGGATGGATACGAATTTTCCGAAGCCGACCGCCAGATGATCGCCACCGGTGAAGGTCAGCTTGTGGGAGAGTTTCTGCTCGATCGTGACGGTATCGTACGCTGGAGCTTTACCGAAGTACCCGAAGGTGGCCGTTACATGTTTGGGGTGCCGGCACCGCAGGAACTGATGTCCGCCGCTTCGCAGATCTCGGGGTAGAGCGACGCTGTTCTGCCTGCAAGGCAGGCCCAGCGCCGGATGAACTGTCAAATATCCGTTGGAGAACAAAGAACAAAATAAAACAATAATGAGGAGGAGAAAATGACGGACGTTAAATGGACTCTCGTGGGCCGTGAATTCGTACACTGCAACTGCGCCTATGGTTGCCCCTGTCAGTTCAACGCTTTGCCTACCCAGGGGGATTGCTGCGCGGTTGCAGCCCTTGCAATCGAAGAAGGCCATCACGGAACCACCAAACTGGACGGGTTGAAATGCGCCATGATCGTGGCCTGGCCAGGAGCGATCCATGAGGGCAAGGGCCAAGCCGTGCCGATCGTCGACGAGCGCGCTTCGGCGGAGCAACGGGAAGCGCTGTTGCGCATCATGAGCGGATTGGATACCGATCCCGGCGCGACCTTCTTCCAGGTCTTTTCGACGACGTTCGAGAAAGTCCACGACCCGGTTTTTGCAAAAATAGATTTTGAAGTGGATGTGAATGGCCGTGCGGCGCACCTGAACGTTCCGGGATGGATCGAGGCTCGCGGCGAGCCGATCCTCAACCCCGTCACCGGCCAGACCCATCGGGCACGCATCAATCTGCCAAACGGTTTTGAGTATGACACATGCGAAGTCGGGCGCGGATGGGCCGAGACGCAAGGTCCCCTGAAGCTGTCTATTCCCAACTCTCATGCGCAGTTCGCCAGACTGCACCTGACGCAGAGTGGTGTCGTGCATTGAATGCCACGGGCGCCACAGCGCTCGAAGCGGTACTGCGACGCGATCGATTGATCGTCGCCGCATCCCTTGCCGTGCTCACGATGATCGCCTGGGCCTATATTCTCTGGCTCGCGCGCAGTATGAACAGTGATGGCATGGCAATGCAGGGCATGGATGCCGCTTCCGTCGATGTGATGATGATGTCCGGGTTTCGGTCGTGGAGCACGACCGAATTTGCCGTCACGATGTTGATGTGGGTGGTCATGATGATCGGCATGATGACCCCCTCCGCCGCACCGATGATTTTGCTCTATGCGCGGGTTGGCCGTCACGGCGAGGTGCAGGGCAAGCCATTGGCTGCAACGGGATTTTTCGTTGCCGGCTATTTTCTGGCCTGGACGGCTTTCGCCTGTGCTGCGACCATTGGTCAATGGGCACTGGAGAGCACCTTGCTGCTCACCCCCCTGATGACGAGCGCAAGCGGAATTTTCAGCGGGGTTACGCTCATCGCAGTCGGGCTGTTTCAATGGACGCCCCTGAAGGATGTTTGCCTCCGACAGTGTCAGGCACCCGTCATGTTCATTCATCTGCACGGCGGGTTCCGGCGTGATCCGTTGGGCTCCATCGCCCTTGGATTTCGCCACGGCATCTATTGCATTGGATGCTGCTGGGCGTTGATGGCCTTGCTCTTCATCGGCGGGGTGATGAATGTCCTGTGGATTGCAGCCGTCGCAATCTTTGTCCTTGCCGAAAAGCTTGTGGCAAGGGGACGATGGTTTTCCCGATTATCCGGCGTCGGGTTGTGCCTGGCTGGGTTGTGGTTGCTGGGAGCAACGATCCTCTGACTTGTCCGGCGCAATGGAATATTGGAAAATGCATTCTTGCTCGAAACCGGCTCTCAATCGTAGGTAAGCGACCAGCCTGGAGCCCGCAGCCAGCAGCGTTCAGTTGGTATGTCGTCGGTGCGATAGAGGCGAGCAACCCGCTTATAGTCGCCGCTCTCAAAGGCTCTCGCGAGCGTTTTTTCTGATGCTGCATCGCGCATCCCCTCGCATGGGAAGATCGCCACCGGTGATATCCACCTGGCCCAAAACGTCTCTGCTTGCCGCGTTATCAGAAAGACGGCACCATGGAGTTGTATTTTGCTCCAATCGCTGCTGAAGCCCTTTTCGGTCGTGAGCGGAAGGATCAGCCTTCCGCCTTCCTTGAGGCGGTCGAGCCAGATATCTGCGGGTTTGGTGGCGCCCGCGTTGACATAGATCAGGTCTGCGGATTCGAAGTCAACTTTGCTTCCATCGCCCTGTATCACGCAAACGTTCGAATATCCGGCAAGGTTTGCGCGGGCCCTTTCAGCAAGTTCCGGGTCATATTCAATCGCGGTCACCTTGCCGGATGGACCAACGAGTTGCGCCATAATCGCCGAATAATAGCCAACGCCCGCGCCCACATGCACGATGTGTTCGCCTTCCCGCGTCGCGCTCTGTGAAAGAAGGAAAGCATGCAGCGAGGGTTGCCCGTTGTTGATATGCCGTTCAGGCAGAATTCCAACAAGACTGTCGGTGTAGAGATAAACCGGGTCGGCGGTGGGCGTCGGAGTATAGGCTTCCTGCCAACGCAGGATGGGCCACGGTCCCGGCCCCAGATAATCCTCTCGCGGGACGGTCGCAAATGCGTCCTCTACGGGCTCGTCAGCGATCCCTGCAGCTGCTGCGATCTGCATCGCATAGGCGCGCCGTATTATCTTCAGCTCGTCAGGTGTCATGAGCATAATACCCCGTTGATTGAAAGAGTAATCCTAACGAGCAACATTCCCAAATCCAATGACGTTGCCTGAGTTAGACTTTGGCCTTGATACAACTGTTTCGGCAGATCGCCACCCACGTCGTCGATCTGTTTACCAATCGACAGCCAGCATATCAATTCGATGAAAAATAATGTGGTTTCCGTAGCTTGCAATCCATTTGAGATGATGGAAGTCTTTAAAAAAACACAAGCATGACGGGAACCGTGCTTCATGACTCCACCAAAACTGGTCGCTGCAGACAGCATTTTGCACAATGGTAACATCTGGTGCGGATACGAAGAAGGCGTCGTTGAAGCGCTGGCCATATGGCAAGGCAAGATCCTTGCAACAGGCTCATCCGCTGAAATGCTGGAACTGCAAGGCGCGCATACGAAGCTCGTCGATCTCCGCGGAGCATTCGCAACGCCCGGCCTTAACGATGCGCATCTGCATTTGATTTCGACTGGCTTAACACTCCAATGGATCGATGCAACGCCGGCTAAGCTTCCAACACTTGACGCTCTGCTTGACGCAATCGGAGCCAAAGCTGCCAGCCTTCCCAAGGGCGAATGGATTCTGGCGCGCGGCTATGACCAGACCAAGCTGGATACGGGCCGCCACCCCATGAAATCGGAGCTGGATCAGGTGGCCCCCGACCATCCGGTCATGCTGACGCGGGCCTGTGGTCATGTTTCAATCTTCAATTCCGTAGCTTTCGCCAAGGCAGGTGTCGACGAAGCCTATGCCGCTCCGTCGGGAGGCATGATCGAACAGAAAAATGGCGTCTTGACCGGTATGGTCGCCGAAAATGCCCAAGACGTTCTGCGTGCCGCCATTCCAGACCCCGATGAAAACCAATTGATCGAAGCGATCGAAACAGCCGGGAAAATGCTGCTCTCCTATGGCATCACGTCGGTCATGGATGCTGCGGTCGGGCACGTTGCCGGCTTTAACGAAATTCGCGCCTATCAGATTGCCCGGCGTGATGATCGGCTACCGGTCCGCAGCTGGCTGGTTTTGCTTGGCGACCCCGGCAAATCGATTGTGCCCGACTGTTATCGCGCCGGGCTTGTCTCGGGGGTTGGCGATGACATGCTGACCATTGGCGCCGTCAAGATTTTCCTGGACGGTTCAGCGGGCGGGCGTACGGCCTGGATGTCCAAACCCTATCTCGGGGACGATAACAATACCGGCATTCAGATGCTGCCAGATGCTGAACTGCAGGATCTTGTCATGGATACCCATAACAAGGGCTATCAACTTGCCTGCCACGCCATCGGCGATCAGGCCATAGAACAGCTGATTACAGCTTACGAAAAGGCGCTTGCTGCCACACCTGATCCAAACCGTCGCCACCGGATCGAACATTGCGGATTTTCAACGTCCTCACAGCATCATCGCATGCAGAACGCAGGCATCTATCCCTGCCCCCAGCAGGTTTTCATCTATGATTTCGGTGATGCCTATATTTCGGTTCTGGGCGATGAACGCAGCCGCTCCAGCTATCCGTTGAAGACGTGGGCCGATCTCGGTTTCAAGCCTGCCACAGGCAGCGACAGCCCGGTCTGTCATCCCGACCCGTTTCCGAATTTGTACACGATGCTGACGCGCAAAACCTGGAAAGGGACGGTGATGGATGCCGCGCAATCCGTTTCCATCGAAGATGCGCTGCGCGTTTATACCGAATATGGGGCTTTCTCCCAAAAACAGGAACACATCAAGGGCCGTTTGGTACCCGGACAGGTTGCTGATATCGCGATCTTCTCACGCAATCTGTTGACCGCGACACCGGAAGAAATCCTGCACGAAACCCAGTGCAATATGACCTTGAGAGGCGGGGAAATCGTTTTCACGCGAGATTAGAACCTACCAATACCGTGCATAATCATAACAGGGGGAAACACTCAATGTACAAACGGTTCGTGCTCCAATCAACTCTGGCTGCCGTCCTGCTTGCCGGTGTGGCGACGTCGGCATCCGCGGAAGAGCCACGCAAAGGCGGCACGATTAATTTCGTTGCTCCCTATGGTTCGAGCTTTGGCACGCTTGATAACCAGGCGAGCCCGGCAACACAGGATGAGTTTGTCACCAAGGCCATTCACCGACGACTTTATGCCTGGGACGGCAATGCCAACAAGCCGGTGCTGGATCTGGCAACCGACGTCAGTGCTTCGGCTGATCGTCTGACTTACACGTTCAAGCTGCGTCAGGACGCGTTTTTCCACAATGACAAGAAGATGACTGCCGATGATATCATCGACAGCTACAAGCGCATCATGACGCCCGGCAAGGCCTATACGGGCGCGCGGTACATCGGCGCAATCAAGGGTGCAAGTGACTATTCCGACGGCAAGGCAAAGGATATTGCCGGCTTGAAGAAGATCGACGATTTCACGCTGGAAATCACCTTCAATGAACCCGTCAATCCGGCGTTCCAGCTCATGCAGCCAAGCACGGTGATCTATCCGTCGGGTGAAGCCGACAAGGACAGTTTCAAGAGCCATCCGATCGGCCTTGGACCTTATAAGTTCGCCGAATATATTCCGGGCTCACGTCTGACCGTTGAAAAATGGGACAAGTTCTACGGAGCCGACAAGCCGCATGCCGATAAGATCAACATCATGATCATGGGCGAAGCCTCAGCCCGCGACGTCGCTTTCCGCAACAAGGAGGTCGATGTCTCCGTGCTCGGACCGGCGCAGTATGTTGCCTATAAGAGTGATCCGGAACTGTCGAAGAATATCTTGGAAGTGGCCGAGGTCTATACGCGTCTCGTCGGCTTCAACGTGGATTTCAAGCCGTTTCAGGATAAGCGGGTCCGCCAGGCCATCAACTATGCGATCGATTCCGATCTGATCATCAAGCGTCTGGGTAAGGATAAGGCCTATCGCGCTGTGAGCTGGTTGCCGCTTTCGTCACCCGCCTTCGATAAAGCCGCCAAACCCTATCCTTATGATCCCGAGAAAGCCAAGGCGCTTTTGAAGGAAGCCGGCTATCCCGATGGATTTGAGTTTGAACTGACAGCCACCCAGAACGAAAGCTGGGGTTTGACCATCGTCGAAGCGATTATTCCGATGCTCGACAAAGTCGGCATCAAAGTCAAAGCCAAGCCGGTTGAAGCAGCTGTTTTGTCCGAGGTGGTCCCAGCCGGTGATTTCCAGTCCTTCATGTGGTCCCTGGAAAGCGGTCCTGATCCAATGACGGCGATGCAGTGCTTCTATTCAAGGACCTCGCAGTCAGCCTGCAATTATTACAAGTTCAACAACAAGGACTTTGACAAACTGTATGAGGCAGCATTGAGCGCGCCGACGGAAGAGCAGAAGAATGATCTTTTGCGCCAGGCGAATAATCTGCTGCAGGACGAGGCCCCCGGCTGGTTCTTCAATTACAACAAGGCGGTAATGGCCTATCAGCCCTGGCTGCATGGTTTGCAGCCAAACTCGGCGGAGCTGGCCATCCAGTCTTATGAACAACTCTGGGTAGACGACGGCGCCCCATCGGGCCGCTGAAGCAACGGTGACCTGCCCGCCGTCAACGACATGACGGCGGGCCAGCCTTTTCATCTCGCGTGAAGCGCTGCGCACGTACCCTCATCTCCCAACATCAAGCGGCGTGAGGAGCGTACCGGGGCCATTATACCGGACAAGGCGGACGCGACCGCCATCCGAACGAAAGGACATGGATCCGTTGCTTCGATTTATCACTCGGCGAGTTCTGCAGATGATACCGACCATTCTGGCGGTATCTTTGCTGATCTTTGTGATTTTCAGCGTGATACCGGGCAGCTTCACATCAAGCCTGATCGCTGATGGCAAGGGTCGCAATGATCCGAAAGTCGTCGAACAGATGAACAAGGAATTCGGGCTGGACAAGCCCGTCTACCAGCGGTTCGGTAGCTACGTCGTCAATCTCGCGCAGCTCGATCTCGGACAATCTTTCCGAACACGCCAACCCGTCACGCACATGTTGCTGGAGCGGGCGTGGCCAACCATGAAACTGGCCATCGCTGCAATGGCGATTGCCATCCTCATGGGCGTGCCGCTTGGGTTCGTCGCGGCGCTCAAACCGGGGAGCCTTCTGGACACGGCCACGATGATTGCAGCCGTTTCGGGCCTGTCGCTACCGCAGTTCTGGCTGGGGCTGCTGGCTATGTATGTCTTTGCACTCACACTGGGCTGGCTGCCGAGTTTCGGTTATGGCGATGGCGGAATACGCAATCTGATCCTGCCGGCCGTGACGCTCAGCGTGGCACCCCTGGCGCTGCTTGCCCGCACCACGCGGGCGGCGGTTCTCGACGTGATGAGCGCGGACTTCATTCGCACCGCCCGCTCGAAAGGCATGAATGCCTATCGTCTCGTCACATGGCACCTGATGCGCAATGCGCTCGTGTTGATCATCACCACGGTTGGACTGCAATTCGGCTCTTTGATGGGACAGGCCGTGGTGATCGAGAAGCTTTTCTCATGGCCTGGCCTTGGTTCCCTTCTCGTCGACAGTGTTTCCATGCGGGACATACCGGTGGTGCAGGGCGCCATCCTCATGATTGTATTGTGGTTTTTGATCATCAATACGGTTATCGATGTTCTTTACGCGGTCATCGACCCGCGTATCAGCCACGGGTGACGGATATGCGACTGCGTTTCAACCTCCTCTTCGGTGGCGCCATCTGCCTGATTATCGTGACGCTGGGCGTGTTTGCACCTTTGTTCGTGCATCACGATCCGATCCTTGATGCCAATCTGATGAACGCGGAATTGCCCCCGAATGCCGATTTCTGGTTCGGAACCGACTCGCAAGGCCGCGATGTGTTCAGCAGGGTGCTTTATGGGTCCCGTGTGTCGCTGACGGTCGGTATCGTCTCGCAGCTGATCAACAGCTGCATAGGCCTGCTGTTTGGCATATCAGCTGGCTATATCGGCGGCAGATGGGATGAATTCGTCAGCGGGCTTACCAATGTGATGCTGTCGATCCCCTCACTGATTTTTGCGCTGGCGATTATGGCCATTCTCGGTCCTGGCCTCGGCAGTTTGCTGATCGCACTTGGACTGACCAACTGGTCGTGGACCTGCCGGATTGCACGCTCGTCAGCGTTGTCGCTGAAGAGCCAGGGCTATGTGCAAGCTGCCAAGACGCTTGGCTATAGTGATATCCGCATCATGATCACGCAGATCCTGCCCAATATGATCGGCCCCATCCTCGTGATCGGGACGCTTGGCATGGGTGATGCCATTCTTGCTGAAGCAGCGCTTTCCTATCTGGGACTCGGCATCAGACCACCCTTCCCCAGTTGGGGCAGCATGCTGACGGATGCACGCGAATTGATCGCCGTTGCACCCTGGGCAGCCATATTCCCGGGGATCGCTATATTTCTGACCGTGCTCGGCCTCAATCTGTTTGGAGATGGGCTGCGCGACTACCTCGATCCGCATATGAGGACACGCAAGGCATGAGCGCTTCCCCTTTGCTTGAGGTCAGGAATCTGCATATCGATATGCGTTCTGGACAAGAACGACTGAACGTCGTTGAAAACGTTTCTTTTTCGATCGGTGCCGGCGAGACGTTCGGACTTGTCGGCGAAAGCGGATGTGGCAAGAGTATAACCGCTTTGTCGCTGATAGGTCTTCTCAACAGGCCGCTTGCGGTTGGACAGGGTGAAATCCTGTTCAAGGGCCAGAACCTTCTGAAGATGAACGGCAGCGAGCTGCGCAAACTGCGCGGTAATAGAATCTCCATGATTTTTCAGGAACCGATGACCGCGCTCAATCCGCTGGCGACCGTCGGACGTCAGATTGCCGAAATGTTCGTCTTGCATCAGGGCTCGACCTGGCACGAGGCTGAACGCAAGGCGATCGCCGCACTGGCACAGGTTCAAGTGCCAGCTCCTGACAAGCGCATCAAGAACTATCCGCACCAGATGTCAGGCGGCATGCGCCAGCGCGTGATGATTGCAATCGCTTTGGCCTGTCATCCCGACCTGCTGATTGCCGACGAACCCACGACCGCGCTCGATGTCACCGTTCAGGCGGAAATTCTCAAACTGATGCAGGAACTCTGCGATCAACGCGGTACATCAGTCCTGATGATCAGTCACGACCTGGGCGTTATCGCGAAAATGTGCCAGCGTGTTGGCATCATGTATGCGGGTCATCTCGTTGAAGAACGGGCGGTTGCCGATCTCTTCCGCCATCCGGCTCATCCTTACACGCATGGCCTGCTCGCTTCATTGCCGGTCTTGGGGCAGCGCAAGCTGAATGAGCGCAAACCTTTGCAGGAAATCGAAGGAATCGTGCCATCGATTGCCGCTTTTCCCACCGGTTGCCGTTTTGAACCACGCTGTACGCGCGCCTCACCAATCTGCCGCGACGCAGTGCCGGGCCCATCCGTTCTCGGGGACGATAGCTTTGTGAGGTGTTACCACCATGGCTGATCAAACCCAACCTCTGTTGCATATTGAAAATCTGAGCGTGTGCTTCCCGGTATCGGCGGGTTTGTTCCGTCGTTCGCATCAAGCTGTGCGGGCAATCAATAATCTCAGCCTCAGTCTTCACAAGAACCAATGCCTGTCCATTGTCGGTGAATCGGGCTGTGGCAAATCTACCCTGGCACTGACAATACTGGGTTTGCAGCACCCCACGCAGGGCAGCATTTCCTTTGATGGAAAGCCTATCACCGGCGCTGACCAGCCGGGACGCATGCAACGCGCACGCATGGCTCAAATGGTGTTTCAGGACCCCTATGCGTCGCTCAATCCACGCCAGACAATTCAAGCGGCCCTAGCTGGGCCGCTGAGGCTGCATGGGTTGCGCAACAAAGGTGAAGTCGAAGACCGAATTGCGACGACCCTGAAAATGGTGGGATTGAAACCGGAACAGGCGAAGCGCTATCCGCATGAATTCTCGGGCGGTCAACGTCAGCGCATCGGGATTGCCCGCGCATTGATCCTCGACCCGAAAGTCATTGTTCTGGATGAGCCGGTTTCCGCGCTCGACGTGTCCATCAGGGCGCAGATTATCAATCTGCTTTTGGACCTTAAAGAACGGCTGGACCTGTCTTACATCATGATCAGTCATGACCTGAGTGTTGTTGAACATATGAGTGACCGGGTCGCCGTGATGTATTTTGGCCAGATCGTTGAGGAAGGTCCGTGGCAAAGCATTTTCGCCAATCCGGTCCATCCCTATACGCGACGCCTGCTCGCCGCCATTCCGGATCCGTTCATGATCATCCGCCACGAGGACATGACCCGCAAGGACATGCAGCCGCCGCCCCCGTCAGGCTTTTCCTATTACCCCGAGGAAATCGGCACACATGACATCTATCAGTCACCGCCCCCCACGGAATTCCTCACTGTTGGGGACGATCACAAGGTTCGCTTCATAACCAGATAACCGGACCAAAATCGCTTGGCATGTCAGATTGGTCGAGCCGATGATCGGGACACCTTTCTGTTCGCGCGGCAACATATAGCCGCAAGGCGGCTGGCCGACACGCTGATAGTCAGTTTCGGTATCTTCCCGCGGCAGCGTGGTCTGAATTCTTTGCCAGTTATGCAACGGTGCGGCCGCGCGGATGTCCAAGCATTGCAGCCCTTTCATCATCTGTCAGGGAATAGATGAAGTTATCGCAGGCGTGACGAAGTGCGGCCCAAAGCGGGTCGAGCAGCGATATCATTTCACCGGCTTTGGGAAAATCGCTCTCACACACGTAATGCGACTGGACGACATGGCGCGCGCCCATCGACTGAAACACCGGGCGCAGACCGTAATCAAGCGCCAGGACATGGGCGAGGCTGCCGCCGGTGCCAAGCGGCAGGATAACCTTTCCAGCCAGTGCAAACTGCGGGAGCACGTCCAGGCCTGCTTTCAACAGACCCGAAAACGATGCCTTGTAGATTGGCGTGGCGATGATCAGGCCGTGCGCAGCGGCAACCTTTTCCAGGAAAGACGCCACCGACGGAGCCTGGACGTCGGCTGACAGCAAAGCGCCGGGATCGAGATGCCGCAGAACCACGTGTTCCGCCTCGATTTTCTGTCCGCGCAATTCGTCCAGAACCGCCTCCACGACCCTTGCGGTCTTGGACGTCGCGGAAAGGCTTGCGGATATCGCGAGAACTTTCCGGCTGCTCATGGTCGAACTCCGGTTTTTCCCGCCCGGACGCGATCTGGCTCGCCGGCGATTGCTTCGCAACGAGCAGCAAATGCATTCTGCGGCCGCGCCAGCCCCAGACGGTCGCGCAAGGTGCCGGGCTCGTACTCCGTTCTGAACAAGCCGCGCCTTTGCAATTCCGGCACCACGGTCTGCATGAAATTCAGCCAATCCTCCGGCAGCAGCGGAAACATCAGGTTGTACCCGTCAGCCGCTCCCGAGACGAACCAGGCCTCCAGCTGATCGGCGACTTGCGAAGGGGTCCCCGCAACGAGCGGAACCGAGCCGGTATTGGCGATCTTGCGGGCGAGCTGACGTATGGAAAGGCCCTTGTTCGCGTCGTCCTTGACAAGCGCGAGCCAGGTGCGCCAGCCATTGAACGTGCCTTCGTCAGGCAGATCCGGTACTGGCCCATCGAGCGGATAGAGGGACAAATCTACCCCTGCCCAACTGGAAAGAAGATCGACGGCAACTTCATCGAGCATCAATGTCTCGAGATAGTCCTGTTTTTCCTGCGCCTCGGATGCTGAGGCGCCGACGATCGGCAGGATCCCCGGCAGGAGCTTCAGGCTTTCCGGCGAACGGCCGTGTTTCGCCAGGCGGTTGTTGATGTCGGCTCGATAGCTCAGTCCTTCCGCCTCGCTGCGAATGACGGCAAAATGCACGTCCGCATGCGCCGCGGCTAGGTTCCTGCCCGCGTCGGACGACCCGGCTTGGACGATCACCGGATGCCCCTGCGGCGGTCGCGGCACGTTGAGCGGCCCCTTTACCTTGAAATGCTTTCCCCGATGGTCGAGATAATGGACGTATTCGCGATGGGCAAAGAGGCCGGTTGCCTTGTCGATGACAAGCGCGTCGTCTTCCCAGCTGTCCCACAACGCTTTGACCAGGTCGAGGAACTCGGCCGCGCGCTCGTAGCGGACGGCATGTTCGATATTGGCATCGCGGCCAAAGTTGGCGGCCTCTTCTTCCAGCGCCGATGTCACCACGTTCCATGCGACCCGGCCCTTGCTGATATGATCCATCGAAGCAAACATGCGGGCGGTGTTGAACGGCTCGTTGTAGGAACTCGACGCTGTCACCATGAAACCGATGTCCTTGGTGACAGCCGAAAGAGCCGATACCAGCGATAAAGGTTCCAGTCTGGGATTGGCATAATGTGCCAGCCCGCTGCCATAGGTATCCCAAACACCGAGATGGTCGGCGATGAAGATCGTATCGAGCTTGGCCCGCTCCGCTGCTTCGACCAATCGGCGGTAATAATCCAGATCGAGAAATTCGCGGCCGGGTGCACGCGGGTGTCGCCATGACAGGCGGTGATCTCCCTGGGGATTGAAGAAGAAGGCAGCTAAAATCATCTGTCGGCGCGGCATGACGGGCCTTCCTTTGGCAGGTGTTTCGTTGATCGCGCTTGCCCCGGAATGGCTGTCTTCTGCGCTACTGGTTAAAATAAGCGAGGCTTTCCCTTCCAAAAAGAGATGATTTCTGCTAGAAAGATAAGCTCAACTTATCTTTTCCGGGATGGCAGGATGACAGGTATCCCCTCTTTACGCGGCTTGCAGGCGGTCGAAGCCGCCGCCCGTTGTGGAAGCTTTGTCGCTGCGTCCGAAGAATTGGCGATTTCGGCTGCGGCAGTCAGTCAGCTCATTCGCACGCTCGAGGATCAGGTCGGGCGCAAGCTGTTTCATCGCATCAACCGGCGTGTCGTGCTGACCGAGGCCGGATTGGAGATTTTTCCGCGGCTTGCCAATGCCTTCAATGAACTCCGGAGCGTGTCGCGTGAGCTCGGCAGCGGCAATCCGCGATCCTCCCTGGTGGTGTCGGTGGCACCATCGGTTGCCATGGGCTGGCTTTCCTCACGTCTGCCGGGATTCGTCAATATCCATGGTCCGGTCGACATCTCCCTCAGGGGTGAAGATGATCCGGTGCCATTCGACCGCGACCTCATCGACATGCGCTTGTCCTACGGTGTCTTTCATTATCCGGAACATGTCACCGAAGCGATTGGCACCGATGCGGTCTATCCGGTGTGCTCGCCGCGCTTCCTGGCTGGACATGGCCCGATGGCCTCTCCGGAAAATTTGCTCTCCGTCCCCTTGATCCACACCGATTGGGGTCCTGCTGGAGCTTCCTTTCCGTCATGGCGGAACTGGTTCGCATCCGCCGGCATATCGCCGGGCCGCCATATCCAGCATGGAATGACCGCCAACTCATCCATGGCGGCGCTTGACCTGGCACGCGGCGGACTGGGCATAACACTGGCGCAGGGATTGTTCTGTGCCCGCCAGGTAGAAGCGGGCGAACTGGTCGTAGCCTGCAATCACGTGCTCGAACTAGCCAACCCCTATTGCATCACCACCCCGCGCAGAAGCGCACAACGTTCCGTTGTTGCGGCCTTCAAATCATGGTTCATCGATGAGTGCCTGCGTTGTGTGAACGCGCCAGCGCTGTTGGTTTCCAAGGTTCAGCGGTAACTCGGCAGCCAACAGCTTCAGCTCCCTCACGCGCCGATATCCCGCAGACGCTCCGCAAGGCGGGACACGTCATGTCCGAGCGGTCGGTCTTCGATGAGAGGCCCGGCAATGGATCGCACGATATCATGGGTCTGTTGCGTACCGCGGCCACAGCGATGGCCCGCGCGCAGATCGACGGCCTGCGCCCCGGCCAGCATCTCGCAGGCAACAAGATGCCGCCAGAGATCGAGCATATCGGCGCACTTGGCCACCGCCAGAAGTGTCTGGGTGGCGTGATCTTCAACTCCTTCGGAAACGGGCAGGAAATCCAGCAACACCGGATTGGCCTTATGACGGATGGCACCGACAAGCGCAGTAACCGTCTTCTGCAGCGGAACAAAACCGGCAGATGTCCCACCCACGGGTGAGAGATAGCGCGGCAGGCCATTGCGGCTAGAGCCGGTCAGTTGAATGAACCGGGCCGCGCTGGCCAGCGCCGTCTGGGCAATGGCAAGTCCCAGGGTTTCAAACGCCAGCGCCAAAGACGGTGTGTGGAAATTACCCGTCGAGAGCACCCTGTTCTCATCGACAAGCACCAGCGGATTGTCCGCTGCCGCATTCAGCTCGATCTCCACGGCTTCTCGGGCTGCATCCAGCGCATGCGCCAGCGCCCCGTGGATCGATGCGGCACAGCGCAGGCTGAGCGGGTCCTGAATGGCCGCGCGCGCTTCATGCAGCGACGAGCCTTCGAGACGGGCAAAGAGCCTTTCCGCTTCCAGCACTTGCCCGGCGGCGGAGCGCGCCTGCTGGATGGCGGGGTGGAGGATCAACGGGTTGCCACCAAGCCCCTCGAAACTGAGCGCAGCAGCCTGCCGCTGATAGTCGAGCAAGACCATGGCATCGCTCAAGGCCAGCGCGCCCTTCCCCACCGAGACTGCCGACGCGTTGAGAAGCGACAGCCCGTCCTTCGGACCAAGTGTGGAGGGTCGCAGACCGGCCTTCGACAGGGCTTCGGCGGAGGCAAGCACCGCGCCTTCATATTCGGCCTGCCCCTCGCCGATCAGGGTCTGGGCAATGGCAGACAGCAGAACAAGATCACCCGCACCGATCGACCCGATGGATGGAACAAGCGGATGCACCTTATGATTGATCAGCGCCAGCAGATCGGCAAAGACTTCAGGCGAAAGGCCGGAGCCGCCAACCGCCAGCATGGACAGGCGCGCCGCCATGACAGCACGGGTTTCGTCGCGTGGCAGCACTGGACCGACACCGGCACCCCGTCCGCGCACCAGCTGCTGCTGAAACTCACCCGTTTCATCGACAACCGCTGTCTTGAGATTGGCGCCAAGCCCCGTGTTCAGGCCGTAAATCTGCTGCCCGGAAGCCGCTGCCGCATCAAGCACGGCCCTGGCCCGAACCAACCGGGTCAATACATCGGACGTCGCACTGACGGGAACATCCTGGCGCGCAACGGCAGCAATATCGGCGATGGTGACGCCTGAACCCGTGAGAACGAGCGTGTTCATGCGAACCGCAGCCTCTGGCCGATATTGTTCGCCTTGGCTTTCTCGAGCATGGCATAGCCGAGCGCAATATCGCTGAGCGAGAGCCCCCTGTGCCAGAACAGGATGGTTTCACCGTCGTTCTCGCGTCCCGTCCGGTGACCGGCGACAATCTGGCCAAGCTCCGCATGCAATGTCTGTTCGGAGAGCTTGCCCGCCTCGACATGGGCGCGCAGCGAACCGAATTTGCCGCCTTTGCACTGGCCCCAGTCATCAACCACCAGCTTGTCCATGATGTCGGTGAGCGACAGTTCCACCGCGCTCATCGTGCCATAGGGCACCACGAAGGCACCGGGCTTGATCCATTCGGTCTTGAGCATCGGTTGCGGCTCAGGCAGGCGCGATGCCTCGACCACGATATCGGCACCCTCCACGCAGGCTTGCCAGTTGTCGGTAACGGTTATCGGCTTGCCGAGATCATCCGAGAGTTTTTTCGCGAAGGCGTCGCGGCTTTCCGACCGGCGCGAATGCACACGGATTTCATCGAAATCATAGAGATGGTCGAGCAGCCGCACATTCCAGTAGGCGGTGCCGCGCGCGCCGATATGGCCGAGCACCTTGGAATTCCTGCGCGCCAGATGTTTTGCACCGAGGGCGGTGATCGCACCGGTCCGCATATCGGTAATGACAGTGGCATCCAGGATAGCCTTCGGCGCGCCGGTGCGCGGATCGAACAGATTGAGCACGCCGAATTCGGAGGGATAATTCAGCTTATAATTATCAACGAAGTCGCCGACGATCTTGACGCCTGCCAGATTGAGCGGCGCCACATAGCCACGCAGCACGTTGAAATGGCCATGAAACGTTTCATCGGGCTCCAGATGCACCCGCGGCTCGATCACGGTCTGGCCGTTGCCTTGCGCGGCGAGCGACGTCTCGATCGCCGCGAGAATTTCCGCATCGGTCAGTGCAAGCGCCTCGATGTCGAAGGCATTCAGATAGTCGATATAGATCGGTTTCATGCTGTTCTCTTTGCTCATGACGAACGGGCCGGTGTCTTGACGCCCAGATTTTCCCGCAGCGTGCACCCTTCATATTCCGTGCGAAAGAGGCCCCGGCGCTGCAATTCCGGCACGACCAGTCTCACAAAATCGTCGAGCCCCGTGGGAAAGAGCGGCGGCATGACATTGAACCCGTCGGCTGCCTTGCCGCGAAACCGCTCTTCCAGCGCGTCGGCAATCTGCACGGGCGTGCCGATCAGCTGCCAATGGCCGCGCGCACCGGCGAAATGCCGTGCCAGCTGCCGGATGGACAGATTTTCCCGCCGGCCGAGATCGATGATGAGCTGCTGCCGGCTCTGAATGCCGTCGGTTTGCGGCATATCCGGCAAAGGTCCGTCGAGCGGATAGGCCGACAGGTCCTTGAGGCTGAGATAGCTCGCAAGCAGCGCCACACCGACCTGATCGGGGATCAGTTCCTGCAGCGCATCGTATTTTGCCCGCGCTTCGCTTGCCGTCTCGCCGACGATGGGCGAAACCCCGGGCATGATCTTGAGATCGTCTGCCTGTCGGCCGAATTTCGCCAGCCGGGCTTTCACGTCGGCATAGAAGGCCTGCGCTTCGCCCATGGTCTGGGCTGCGGAAAACACCACGTCGGCAGTGCGGGCGGCAAGGTCCTTGCCGACATCAGACGCCCCGGCCTGCACCATCAGCGGCCTGCCCTGCGGCGATCTCCGGCTGTCCAGTACGCCCGTGACAGTGAAGTGCGTGCCACGATGATCGACCGCGTGAAGTTTTTCCGGGTCGGCATAGACGCCCTGCTCCGCATCGAGGACATAGGCGCCCTCATCCACGCTGTCCCAGACGGCGGTAGCAGCTTCGGCAAACTCCTCTGCCCGTTCATACCGCTGGCCATGCGGCCGCAAGCCGCTCGAGACGAAATTCTCCGCTTCAAGATCACTGGCTGACGTTACCAGATTCCACCCGGCACGGCCGCCGCTGAGCTGATCGAGCGCCGCGAATGTCCGGGCCAGACCATAAGGTTCGTTATAAGTGGTGGAAGCCGTGGCGACGAGACCGATATGGGAGGTATTGACCGCCAGCGCCGCCAGCAGACTGAGCGGCTCGAAACTGGTCGAGCGCGCCGCCTGACTGGCAATCTCCGGGTTGCGCTCGCGAATGGCCGCAGCGTCTTCGATGAAGACCATGTCGAATTTTGCCCGTTCGGCCGTCTGCGCCAGCTGGATGAAGTGGCCGATATCGGCCCCGGCATTGGCAAGGGCATCGGAATGGCGCCAGGCGGCGATATGATGCCCGCCCGCCATGAGAAAGGCACCGAGTTTCATCTGGTCCCCACTCATGATGCACGCTCCAGACGAGCAGGATGCGCAAGACCGAGATGGCCGCGCAGGGTCGTGGCGTCATAAGCATTGCGGAACACACCGCGCCGCCGAAGTTCCGGAACAACCTCATCGACAAAGCTGGCAACACCTTCGGGCGCACTAGGCGGCAGAAGGACAAATCCATCGAGGCCGGCTGCTTTCGCCTGCTCCTGCATCTTATCGGCAATGTAGGAAGCGGTTCCAATGGACGGAACGATGTTCGCAAAAAGCCTGATATCCTCACGCTGTCGTCCACGCGCCACGAGGCGTTCAAGCAGACCGGCGGCAAGCGCTTTCAATGTATCCGGTGTTGTCTCCGGCAGGAAAACCACATCCGCCAGCGCGGCAATATCGAGCGTGTCCGGGGTCAGGGCATGGCTGATGACCGGCCTGCCCTGCGGTGACGGATTGACATTGAGCGGGCCGCGAACAGTGAAATGCGCGCCCTTGTGGTTGAGGACATGCATCTTGTCCGGTTCGAAAAACCGTCCCCGAGCCTTGTCATAGACAAAGGCGTCATCCTCCCAGCTATCCCAAAGCCCCGACACCACGGCAAGATATTCCCGATCACGATCGGGATCACCGGAGCCGATCACGTTCCAGGCGGTACGCCCACCGCCGATCAGATCGAGGGACGCGAAACGCCGGGCGAGATTATACGGTTCGTGCTGATACGTTGCGGCGGCGGCAATCAACCCGATCCTGCGCGTAGCCGTCGCCAGCGCCGACACCAGCATGGTTGGCTCGAACGGCATGGCGAGCGGCGAAAGATCATCATGAGGCCGCTGACCGAAGCTATCCGCCAGCAGGACGAAATCCAGCCCGCCTGCTTCCGCCTTATTCACCTGCGCCGCCATGTGACTGAAATCGAGCGCGTCCAGCTGGCCGCTTTTTGCGCGCCAGGCGGTCGGATGATGGCCGAACGGTGTCAGTGACAGGCCGATATGCATCATTCCGCATCCCCGGCGCTGACGCGGATTTCATCGACCTTTTCATTGTAGAACGAGATCAATCCCTTGATCCGCCCGCTTTCGTGGAGCGGCTCCGGATAATACCAGACGATGTTCTCGTGACGCTTTCCATCGAGATCGAAATGATAGTAGGACGCCCTGCCCTTATAGGGGCAATAGGTGTGCAGCGCGCTATTCGCCAGCGTGCCGGCAATCAGGTCTTCCACGGGAAAGTAATAGCGCGGGATCAGGCTGGTCTCGAACAGGAAAACCGCGCGGTTCGTGCGGGCAACCAGCGTGCCATCGACAAAGACCTCCACACGGCGCTTGCTGTCGATCGTATCGACCCGCCAGTGAACATTGCGCGGATGACCGAAGATTTCCTCATCTTCCTCAAACCAGCGCACGGCGCTCCAGGCCACCGTTGCATAATCTGCCAGTTCGGGCACGCCCTGCGGCACATGCTCGTAACTCCAGGCGCTACCCTCAGCGCCCTTGAGCGACCAGTAGCGCCTTGCCCCGAGCACTGGCGATGCCCCCGTCTTTTCCGATGGTCCGAGTGCACCATCGCGGAAGTCCGACTTCGGCAGGTAATAAACGGGGTGACCGCCATTTTCATAGATCACGATGGCCTGCGTGCTGTCGGCGATCACCTCTTCACCCAGCTTCAGGCGGATACGCGATAGGTCGGTTCAATCAAAACCGCGGGCACTTCCCGGGAACGATAGCTGATGGACATAAGCACTCTCCAAAGGTGAGTTTCTATCGGCAGGCCTGATCGGACGGGAGGCGATCAGACCGAAAAAATCGCATCGCGCGTCAACCGGCCGGTGACGGCCCCGGCCCCATCCACGACAGCAAGAACATCGCTGTTTGCAGCGACCATCAGCGCCAGCGCATCGCGCAGGTTGCTGGTGGCAGCGACGGGGTGAGCTCCATCCCGCGGCTTGTCCGCCGTCATGGCATCGCTGACAGTAAACAGGCTCAGGCGCTTGATCGCCCGGTCTATGCCGACGAAGTTTTCGACAAATGCGTCAGCGGGGTGGGAAAGGATCGCATCGGGCGTATCATACTGGACGATCCTGCCGCTCTTCATGATGGCGATGCGGTCGCCCAGACGGATGGCTTCGTCGAGATCATGGGTCACCAGCACCACAGTCTTGCGTACCCTCTGCAATATCTGGCGGAACTCATCCTGCAGGCGGGTTCGGGCAATCGGATCGATGGCACCGAACGGCTCATCCATCAGCAGCACGGGCGGGTCGGCCGCAAGCGCACGCGCGACGCCGATGCGCTGCCGCTGGCCGCCTGAGAGCTGCCGGGGATAGCGCTTGAGCATTTCCGCCGGGTCAAGACCAACGAGGTGCAGAAGCTCGTCGATCCGGTTCCGGATCCGCGCCTCATCCCAGCCAAGAAGCTTGGGTACGGCGGCAATGTTCTGGGCGATGGTCATATGCGGAAACAGACCTACCTGCTGGATCACATAACCGATATGGCGACGCAGGATCACAGGATCAACCTTGGTAACGTCTTCGCCGTTGACAATGATCTTGCCTTCGGTCGGATCGATCAGCCGGTTGATCATGCGCATGGTCGTGGTCTTGCCGCAGCCCGACGGCCCGATCAGCGCAACTGTCGAACCCTCGGGCACGATCAGGCTGAGATCGTCCACCGAAGCAACGCTGCCTTCCCCATAGCGTTTGGTGACGTGGTCCATGTTGATCATGCGGATGTTCTTTCTGCGAAGAAGATTTTTTCGGCCCGGCCGAGAATGAATTCCGTTGCCAGCGCCAGAATGGCGATGGGAACCGCGCCAACCAGAAGCCGTGACATGTCCATCATGCTGATGCCGACAGCGATAAAATCGCCAAGGCCGCCGCCGCCGATGAAGGGAGCGAGCGTTGCACCGGCAAGCACCTGCACGGCGGCGGTGCGTGCGCCGGCGAACATGGCGGGCGCAGCCAGCGGAATGCGAATCTTGCGCAGCACCTGTCCGCGGCTCATGCCCATGCCGATTGCAGCTTCCACCGCATCGGGATCGACATCGCGCAGACCGATAAAGGCATTGAGCAGGATGGGCGGCAGCGCGAGCACGGTCAGCGCGACAATGGAAGGCCACAGGCCGATACCGAGCAGCGGCATCATGATGGCGAGAATGGCAAGGCTCGGGATCGTGCGCAGCGCATTGATGGAATTGATGACCGCAAAGGCCAGTCCGCCGCGATTGATGATGAGAACGGCAAGCGGCAAGCCGATAGCCAGCGCAAACACCAGCGACACGCCGGACATGACCAGATGCTGGCCGAGCGCCCGCAGGAATTCAGGCTGGTTGTTGACGATCCAGTTGGAGGCGGTGATCAGCATGGCCACCCCTCAACGCCAACGAACCAGGGCTTTTTCAGCCTGGCTCAGAATGAGGTCAAAGAACGTCGCCATCAGCGCCGTCAGGATACCGCCGACAAGGATTTTCTCCGTATAGCTCTGGTCGATGCCCATGAGGATGATTGTTCCGAGCCCGCCGCCGTCGATGAAGGCCGCGACGGTGGCGACGCCGATGACGGTCACCAGCGCGATGCGGATACCGGACACGATGAGCGGCAGGGCCAGGGGCAGTTCGATGCGCACCAGCCGCTGCCAGGCGCTGTAGCCCATGCCGTCGGCCGCATCGAGCACGTCGGCGGGGACGCCGCGCAGACCGGTTACCACATTGCGCAGAAGAATGAGCAGGCAATAGGAGGACAGGCCGACCAGCGCCGGTTTGGTGCCAAGGCCAAGCCAGGGGATGAGCAGCGCGAACAGAGCAAGGCTGGGGATGACGAAGATGATGCCGGTGATCGTCAGGACGACGGCATAGAACCGCGGGCGCCGGGCGCAGATGATCCCGAGGATCAGCGCGATGACGAGCCCGATCAAAACAGATGAAACCGACAACACAAGGTGCTGCCAGGTTGCGGCAAGAATTTCCGGAATGTTTTTGGGAGCCCAGTTCAAATGCGTCGTTCCATATCGCTTAGAATTGAAACAGCGGAGACAATCCTATCTCCGCTGTTTCCGGGATGTCCACGTGGCCGTTTGGCCGCAGGCGTCAGGACGGTCTCAGATGCCCTTTTCCTTCAGAAAGGCTTCCGCCACTTCCTTCGGTTCCTTCTTGTCACGCTCGACGGCGGCATTCAGTTCGCGCATGTTCTCATTGTTCAAGAGTGGACTGATCTTGTTCAGGACTTCAGCGATCTTGGGGTTTTTGGCCAGGATACCCTGGCGAACGACGGGCACGAGGTAATAGGGCGGAAACAGGTTCTTGTCGTCGGCGAGAACAACGAGCTTGTTGTCCGCGATCTGCCAGTCGGTGGCAAAGCCATAGGAAACGTCGATGTTCTTGCTGGTCAAAGCGCTGTAGCGGATACCGAGCTTGGCAAAAATACGAAAGTCCTTGAAGACGATACCGTAGGTCTGCTTGAGACCGGGCAAACCGTCCTTGCGTTCGCCAAACCCGCCTTCCGCACCGAAACTCAGATCCTTCGACACGGGACCAAGATCCGTCAGCGTCTTGAGCTTGTACTTGTCAGCGGTTTCCGGAAGCGTGATGATGGCGTAGCCATTGTTGATATTGGTCGGCTGGAGCAGGGTCAGCTGCAGGTTTTTCTCGTAGTAATCCTTGACTTCCCCATAGATCTTTTCGGCCGAACCCGAGAGATCGCCCTTCACCACGGCGGCAAGGGCCGTACCCGTATACTCGGGGTAGAGATCGATTTCGCCGTTCAGCAGCGCCGAATGAGCAATCAACGTCGCGCCAAGATTGGTGCGCCGCTCGACCTTCACGCCAGCCTTCTCCAGGGCTTGCGCATAGATTTCGGCCACCACGAACTGTTCGGTAAAGTTCTTGCTGCCGATCTTCACAACCTGAGCAAAGCCCGGCGTTGCGGCAGCCAATGCCAATATTACCCCCAGCCCTATGGAGGCCACGTTTCTGAAAGTCATGATTTACCCTGCGAGCTGACGTAGGACTTTGAATATCCTACTGGTTTCGTTGTTCATTTCGCATGCTAGCAATCCACGGCAGTAAGTTCGTAGAACAAACTCCTAATATTTCCCCGATAAGTAGAAATTATTTACTCGGCAATTGCAATCGCTTTGGCGCTGCAATGCAGGGCCTTTACGAGCCTCGCAAAACCACTCGGGTGAACTGTCGAGGGTTATGGCGTGGATTCGCACGGCCCGTGATGATGATGTGAAGCGCTGGAGCCACCAGTCCCCGTCGCAACAGCATGCTTTTACTCACACTCCGTCTACACATTTGTTTCGATTTGCCGGCGCATTTCATGGGCAATCGGATTGAGGGCCTGGGTGGAAAGAGGCCCGACCAGGCTGTAGCCGATACCCTCCTTGGACCAGCTGACCCTTTGCACGGAACCGGTCGATTGTGACGACATGGGCGCGTTTTTATCGGCTGTCATCGCCCGTGTCAGCATCACCAGCCGGGTGCCACGGTCATCGTCGTACATGAGCATGCCTGCAGGGCCGTGCGCTGTTGCGACAACCCGCCCCCCCATGAACCGGTAGCCTGAGCCCGTCAGGTCAGGCACGGATATAGTGTGGCCCAAACTGTCCGAAACCCATTTGACCAGGCTAACCTGATCGGATGCCTTGATTTCGACTGGCCGCCCTTTATCGCCAGCATACACCTGATAGCTGTATGTTGCCTCGTCAGCGAGCGCCATGATCCCGCCAGCGGCCGGTTGACCCATATCGTGAAGCGACCAGCCGCCGGTTATGCCAACAGCAAGCAATACAACAGCGGCGGCCGCCGAGCGCCAAACCGGGAATCCGGGACGGCGCGCACCATCAAGCATACGGACCAGATTGAGCTCCGGAGGTACCGGTTCTTCGCTGATTGGTGCGAGCGCGGACCGCAGTTCATCCCTCTGCCTTCGGTAACTTGCGATCCTTTTTGCTTCGTCAGGGTGCTGCTCAAGATATCCGGCTACCTCATCCCGCCTGGCCGTGCTGAGAGCCTGGTCGACATAGGCATGCAGATCGTCTTCCGTAATCGGGCGCTTGTTCATTTTACCCTCCTCAAATGAGGACCGTTTTCAATTTTGTTGCTCACATCACCCTCGAGAATCTGCCGTAACCGTTCACGGCCGCGCGCCAGTCGCGACATGACCGTGCCGATGGGAACCCCGAGAATCTTCGCGGTCTCCGCATAGGACAGATCTTCAACCGAAACGAGAAGAATGACGCTTCTCTGTTCTTCGGGCAAGGTCTTCAAGGCACGCAAAACGTCCTGCTGGTGTAAGCCATCCTCCTGCGCGGGCCGTCCGGAGAGAGCCGGGTCAGATACATCATCAATGTCCAGATGCACCCCACGCCGTGCGGTTTTTCTCAAGTTGTTCATCGCCAGATTGTGCAGGATCGTAAACATCCATGTTCTGGCGTTGCCATCCTCACGCCGCTGATGCCAATGACTGACGGCCCGCTCCAGACAATCCTGCAGCAGGTCATCGGCAGCCGATCGATCCCCCATCAAGCTGCGCGCATATCGCCGCAAGGCCGGAATGAGGGGCTCAATCAAAACGACCATATCTGTCATGACCGAACCCCTTCTGGTTCAAGACATTGTCTTGCGTCTTTGGCGGTAGCCGGTGTGCCAATAAGATTCTGATGTCCCGTCCTGATCTGCAACCGCTGCCCGCATTCCGCTGTCCGGCGGCAAACCGAAGGCGGGCAGCGCGTTATCATTTGGTCTGCACCTGCACGGGCGTACCGATTTTGGCGGCTGTGCCGGACGCAACCACCAGATAACGGTTCGGGACATCCTGTCCACTCTGCGCCAATTGACGAATGGGGCCAACCGCATTGACGATTGCCGAACCTGCGGGGTTGGTCATGAACGCCGCCAGCGGCTCGAGCATGCCACCGCCATCCGCCTGAGAAGCCAAGGCCAGCACATAAGGCTGCTTTGGCTCCAGGCCCGTCACTGCGGCTTGCAGGACCTGTGTAAGCCCCTGATCGAAGAGGGTCACACTGGTCGGCTTCGCGTCCACAGACACAGCTGGTGTCACCGAACCGAGGGTCAAGTGAGCCGCTTGGCCAGCAACACCGAGAGGTTGCAAGTTCTGCATCCCGTCCCCTTGCGGGACGGCATTGGGAACATAGGCCAAGGCCTGCGGTGCCTGTCCGATGGGAATGGTTGCAGTCACAGTATTGGTGAGCGTGTCGATGGCCGCCAATGCATCGGCATTTTCCAGACCAACGTAAATGCGCGTGCCATCGCCAGAGGGCCACAGGCCATGCGGGAGCTTACCGACCGGGATCGCAGCCACTTGCTCAAACGTGTCGGTGCGGAAAACCTTGATCTGGTTCAATCCGCCAACAGTCACATAGGCAAACATGCCATTGGCATTGCGGACGATATTCACGTGATTGGTGATCGGCCCCGTATCCAGCGTTTTGAGGAGTTTGAAGGGGGGCTTGGCGTCAAACACCTGTGTCCTGCCCACGTCTTTCAGGGTGAACCAGACCTGCTTGCCATCGGGCGTTGCTGCAAGATCAGGGCAGAATGGACTTTCCTGCTTCACATGGCCGACGATCTTGTGATCGGCAATGGAGATGACAACGGTTTCCGGATTGAACGACGAACAGACATAGCCGTATTTGTTGTCAGGTGAGAAGATTTGCATGCCCGGTCCTGCGGGAACCTTGATCCGCGTCTTTTCTGCAAATGTATGTCCATCCAGAACAGCGATGTAATCTTCACCCCGAACCGTGACCCAGACTTCCTTGCCGTCGAGTGTGAAAAATGCCTCATGCGGGGCCCGCCCGAGGTAGGTGACGTGTTTGATCGCGTTGGTGGCCGTGTCGATAAACGTAACGGAATTGGTGCCGATCGAGACAACCGCAAGCGTTTTGTGATCGGGGGAGAAACCCATGCCGTGCACAAGCACCTGGCCGCGATAGAGCGGACTGAGATTGCCGGGTTGTGGATCTCCGAGCCGGATCACGCCCAACAACTTGTTATCGAAGGGATCGGTAACCGATACTGTATTGGAGAACTGTTCGGCAGCGTAGACGCGATCACGATGACTGACCGGAACGTCGGGTGCCGAGGCCAATCCGGGTACCTGCCCGGCCAAAGCAGGAACCAACCCTGCGACTGCGGTGCCAATCAGCAATGCTGTTGTAAAAAGCTTCAATCTCATTTCAAACTCCCTATTTCATGTTCATGGCTGGTGACATGGACATTGCTTGCGTTGACGGCGAGCGGGTATCCAAATCAGGTATGAACGAGGTTTGGGTCGGAGATGGTTTGGATGGAGGCAGGGGTTCGCCGATCGCCAGGCGCATCGCTGCAATTTCCTGTTGCTGCGTGACGATGATTTCCTGGGCGAGACGCTTTATGTTCTCGTTGTTGCCATAGCGCAGAACCGCCAGTGCCATATCAATCGCGCCCTGATGATGCGGCACCATCATCGCAACAAAGTCGCGATCAACATCACCGGTTGGCTTGACCTCCATGTCCGCCATCATTTTTGTCATGGCCGCATCATTCTGCGTCAGAAATGGCGTTTCGTTCTGCACTGCAGATTTCGTCGCGTCGCTCATGCATATCGCGTCGTTGGAAGGATCGCGCGCCGCAGCAATGGCGGACCAAGCGACAGCAAGTGTTCCGGCGAGAAGAAGTGCTCGTTGACCATTGAGATATCGATGGGACATGTCTTTCATACTCCGATCGGATTGTGTGTTCTGATGGTGAGACACGCCAAACGTCGGTTTATTCCACGCCGTGACATTTTTTTGCATTGAGCATGTTCAAGCAAGCTGCGGCGCCGAAGCCGGATGCTGAAATCTCTTTACCGCTGCCGTTTGCAGCTCGAGGCTTGGTGGAAGGGTTGAGCGTCCAATAAGGGCGCCGCCCGGCAGTGTTATATTTGTCGCCAGAATGCCCGGGACGCCAGTCTGCGGCGGGGCCCAATATACGCAACAGCAAGGTAGCTGTCCGTTGAAAGTGCGATTGAAAACCGCCGTGGAGGTTACAGACGAGACCGCTTTTCCTGCGGCCTCCATTTTGGGAAAATAGTCTCGCTTTCCAGATTCTTTCGCTCTTTACAGATCCGTCGCTATCAGTGGCTGCAGAAACCCGCCCAAATGCGAGCAGGTGACGGCTGCACAATCACGTCCCGCAACCAGACAGCTGTGGAAATCTTTCTGATGCAGGAAAGCCACGAGAAAGCCGGCAATGAAGCTGTCGCCCGCGCCGGTCGTATCCACCACCTCTGTCTTCCTGCTGCCTACTCGAATTTCACCGTCGCCACCGTGAGCGATTGCACCGGCACTGCCGCATGTGACAACGGCGTTGAGAGCACCTGCGGCGAGATAGGTTGTCAGCAATTGTGTTGCACGTGCGGCGTTCTCCCCCGCCGACCCGAAGGCGATTGTCAGCCCATGGGGTTCTAGGTGTGCTGGATCATTATTCACGCCGAGATCCTGCGATACGCTGACACCCCGCTCCGTGAGGTGACGACGCAGCGTTCCCCCGTCGTCGAGCCAACCGATATGCACGTGATCCATTGTTTCGAGAACGGCCAGATCGCGAGCCGGTGGGGCATATCCAGAGCAGGTGCCAAAATCTTCGTCGACTATTATCCGATCGCCTGAAGAAGTTATCGAAATTTGTGTCGACGCCGTTCTGCCGGCTTTACTCTGGATGTATTGAACCTCCACGCCATTTTCTGCCAGGAGCGCGACCGTGCGCTTCCCGGCAGCATCCTCACCAACGGCACCGAAGTAGAACGACTGGCATCCCAGCCGCGCGAGTTGAACCGCAACATTGACTGCATTTCCACCAACGACCGAATATGCCGGAGGCGCCTGAAAGTAGTCGATGCAATTATCGCCAACGGCAGCAATGCGCAGTGGTGTCTTCAACGTGCTTGAACCTTTCTTCAAATCGAAGGATGGCTTGGACCATGATCCTCTCTAGTAAGCCACCCGCTTATAGTAACGGCGGGTGGTCAGCGGATGGTTCCGTATCACTTCCAAATGGGCGCTGATCCTCTCTAAAACAGCTGCCAGCAGAATGGGCGAGACAAGCCCGCGCAGTTCGGCAGAAATACCGGGCAGATCAAATGCCGCCGTATCGATGACCGACACCTGGTCGGTATAGTTTCGTGCGAAGCTCTCCACACGGTCGGCCAAGGGGCGGCAAGCATCTTCCCCCTTTAGCAGGAACAGGCTGACATTCTCTTCGACGAGTTCCAGCGTTCCGTGAAAGAAATCCGACGCATGCACCGGACGCGCGCGTATCCACTGCATCTCCTCCAGAATACACATGCCGTAGTAAAAGGCCGCCGGCCACACATTCCCGGCCCCGGTTATGATGTGATAATTGGAATTCGCCAACCGCATGGCCAGCCCATTTGCCTGATCTTCGAAGGAACGCTTCACGTCGAGAAGAAGCCCCGGCAACTGTGTGAGTTCACCAATCAGCTGGTCATAATTGGCAATCTCACCGCGGTGTTTCATAACGGACAGAGCAATAATCAGGGATTGCAGATAGAAAGATTCGCAGGACGTATCGTCTTCTGCGAAATTAACGAACACGTGATCGCCACCCTTTCCAAGAGGTGTCTGCTCATGTCCGACAAGGGTGATTACCGTTGCCCCCAGCGTTTTTATTTTCTCAAGCAGTGCCACGCTCTCTTTGGTCGTGCCGGATAGCGAGGGCATCACGACGATCGATTTCGCGGTGAGATTGCGCGAACCGGTCACCAGCAGCTCTGCCGTCGATTCGATAAAGGCGGGAAAACGCGACTGCCGCTGCAGCAATTGCACGGCGGGCTGCATGAGGATTGCCGCGCCGCCGGTGCCGAGGAAAAATATGTTTTCAGCTCCGCGAGCCAAACAGCTTCCTATGACCTGATCAAGGCGGTTTTCCAGCGCGAGCGCGCCGGTTTGGATGCGAAGATATCGCTGTTCATCAAAATTCAGCATGTTGGTCTTTCTGGCAGAGAAGTGTGGATTGTTCTCAATCGGAGATACATTCTTAGTTGTAAGACAACTGACATCATTGTCAATAATGCCCATATGAAAGAGAGCGATTTAAATGATAAGTTCAGCAAAAGCCTTCTTGACCGGATCATATTTGTCAGACAAGGAGGATCAAAACCACTTGCTGACGAGGTGATCCGTGGACGAGCCCCTTCGCGATATGCGAACATTGGTCATTCAACTTCGCGAAAGAATTGCAGACCTCATTCGCGAGCAGGCCCTCCGGCCCGGCGATAAACTCCCGACGGAAGCGCAACTGACGGCGCGTTTCAAAATCTCCCGGCCGGCATTGAGGGAAGCGTTGAAACTGCTGGAACAGGACGGATTGATCTACGTCGAACACGGGCGCGGCCGATTTGTCTCGGCAATTTCCGCCATCCAGATCGACCGTCCCATAACGGTCTTCGAAAGTGTGACGGAAATGACCGGACACTACGGCTACAACACCGTCAACAAGGTCTTGTCCATCTCCGAAGAAGCACCGGATCCGGCCCTGGCAAAGCAACTGAACCTCGACGAAGGCGCGCGCGTGATCCGGCTCGAACGATTGCGGTTGGAGCATGACGATCCGATAATGTATTGCGTGGATTACGTGCCGCGCAGCATCATAACCGCCCGCCTTTATGACATCGACTGGAGCGGCTCACTATTGGCCTTGCTGGACCAGTACAAGCAAAGGCCTCGCATGTCGGCCGCGTCCGTTTCCGCCGTGATGCTACCGCAGGATGTCGTGGATCGGAATGATCTGCGCAATTTTGGCCCCGCGCTGCTGATCACTGAAACCTGTTTCAATGCAGCGGGAACGCCGGTGGTCTATGCCCTGGACTACCACAAGGGCAGTCATTTTTCATTCAGTCTGGCGCGCAGGTAACGCTGCGATAGCAGCGTCCGGTCGCCGACGCATTTGGCCATGCCGGTCAATGCAGTATTTGGCTCAAGAAATGCCGGCTGCGCTCATTCTGCGGATTGTCGAAAAAGTCATTCGGCTTGCCTTCCTCGACGATCTTGCCGCGATCCATGAAAATGACGCGATCGGCAACCTGTTTTGCAAAGCCCATCTCGTGGGTGACGCAAATCATGGTCATCCCCTCTTTGGCCAGAGACACCATCGTGTCGAGCACTTCCTTGACCATCTCCGGATCAAGCGCCGATGTCGGCTCGTCAAACAGCATGATCTTCGGATTCATGCAAAGAGCGCGGGCGATGGCGACGCGTTGCTGCTGGCCGCCGGAAAGCTGGATCGGATATTTGTTGGCCTGCTCGGGGATGCGCACACGCTCAAGATAATGCATGGCGATCTCGACGGCTCTTTTCTTTGGCGTTTTCCGCACCCACATGGGCGCCAAAATGCAGTTCTGCAATATGGTCAGGTGAGGAAACAGATTGAAATGCTGGAACACCATGCCGACTTCCCGCCGCACTTCATCGATCCGGTCTTCATCAGCGGTCAACTCAATCCCGCCCACGACGATCTTGCCTTCCTGATGGGCCTCGAGCCGGTTGATACAGCGTATCAGGGTGGATTTACCTGAACCGGACGGTCCGCAGATCACCACCTTTTCCCTGGGAGCGATCACAAGGTTGATGTCGTCCAATGCATGGAAGCTCCCAAACCACTTATGGACGCTGTTCAGTTCAATTTCGACCGATGAAGCGGCGGATGTTGTCATGGCGTTTCCCTTGGAGCGAGCATTAGCGTTTCAACGACCGGCCGAACCGCTCTTCAATGCGGGCCTGCACAATCTCGAGGCCGATGGACAGGAGCCAGTAGATCATTGATGCCGTGATGAGCATTTCGATGTGCCTGAATTCTTTCTGGCCCATCGTGCGCGCCAGATACATGATCTCCCAGACGCCCACGACCGATACCAGTGAGGAATCCTTGAGCATGGCGATGAATTGATTGCCGGTCGGCGGAATGATGACGCGCATGGCCTGCGGGAGGACAACCAGAAACATCGTATGATTGGGCCGCAGACCGAGCGCTGTTGCGCCCTCACTCTGGCCGCGCGGTATGCTTTCAATGCCGGCCCGGAAAATCTCGGTCATATAGGCGCCATAACAAAGCGACAGCGCCAGAATGCCGGCCGGGATCGCACCGATCACATAGCCCACCTGCGGCAAGCCCAGATAGATGATGTAAATCTGCATGAGCAGCGGCAGACCGCGGAACAGCGATGTGTAGAAACTCGCAAGTCCGTAGATGACACCGTTCTTGGAGAGCTTGGCGATTGCGCCAATCAGCGCAATGACCGTGGCAATGAAAATTGAGATCACCGATATATAAAGGGTCGTGACGACGCCTTGCGTTATGAGGAAGCCAATCTTCTTTGCAATGAATGTGAAACTGAGATCGAATGAATAGAAGAACAGCAACAGCAGGCCGAACAGTTCCGCCCATACGGCGCCGATCTGGTACGTCCTGGGCAGAAGCCCCAGGAGCTTCCAGTTAACTGCAATCAGCAAGGCGAAGCAGATCGCCGCTAAGGCGCGTGTTATCTCGGGCGAGGCTGCAATTCCCGGCGCCAATGAAGGAAACAGGGTCGTAATCCAGTTTCCGCCCACGCCCATCCAGTAGAGCATGGCCGCAACAAACACGACAGCGATGACGGCTGCGATGCGTCGTGTTGTCTTTGGGTAGGAAAGAACGAGAGTTGCAATCATTTTGATCCCCATAGTCAGACGGACGATCGTTCTCGCCACCAATCCTGAGCCTGTAGTTTCCAGTAAGTGAGTTGCGCCACCGTCAGCCCGGCCAAGCCTCCAGCCCAGACAAGGCCGAACGGCTTGAACAGATTGTATCGGTCGGATTGTCCCAGGATGGCCTCGGCCACGAGCTTGCCGCCAATGGCGGTCGTGTTCAAACCATGTCCACCAAATGCGGTGCAATACCAGACGTTCGACTGCAGTTGCCCGATCTGCGGCATGAGGTGCCTGGCATAGGACATCAATCCAGACCAGGATGTTTCGATCTTAAGATCGGCAAGTTGAGGATATGTGCTTACCATTTCCCGCCGCAGCTCGGCGGCAAGCGCAGCCGGTGACGCTGCCCTTGTGGTAATCCGGCCGCCCCATAGCAGGCGCTTGCCCCCCTCGACGACCCGGTAATAGTCCCCTGCCCTGCGGTTGTCACCCACGGCGTGCGACGTATCGACGGCCTGCCGGATCAGTTCGGGAGCTTCTTCGGAAAGCATCACGTAGGTCGCGATCGGCAGAAAGCTTCGCTTCAGTTTTGGCAGGAAACCGGTGGTGTAGCCGCCCGTCGTCACCACGATGCAACGCGCCTTGACCTTTCCCGTGTCGGTGTGAACAATCTTTTCAGGTTGGGAAAAGTCGTTGGCAATCGCGGGGCTCGCTTCGAAGATCTTTCCGCCCAACCGCTCAATCTCCGCGGCAACGCCGCGCAAATAATTCAACGGATGCATGTGAAAGGCTTGCGGATCGCGCAATGCCTGGAAATAGCGCTTGGACCGGAGTTTCGCCTGCACTTCATCACGGCTCAGATAGTCCACGCCATAGCCGAAATCCCGTTGAAGGACTGCAGCGCGGGCCTTCAGAGCCTCCCCATCGTCATATCGCAAGACAGACATGATCCCGTGGATAGGGTCTGCCGACGCAATGTTCAGATCGTTGATCGTGTCGCGTACAAAGCGCATGCCTTCAATGGACAGGGCATGAAGCTTGTGCGCGCTTTCAGGCCCAACCATGCGGGCTATGGCATCGCCGTCATTGGCAAAACCCGAACCGACGAAGCCGCCGTTTCGCCCGGACGCTCCCCAGCCGATACGCTCGGCCTCCAGCACAACGACCGTCTGGCCGGCCCGTGCCAACTGAAGAGCAGTGGTAATTCCGGCGAGACCACCGCCAATAACGCAGGTGTCGCACTCGACAGTGCCCGACAGAAGCGGAAATCGTCTGTCTTCGGCAATTGTCCGTCGATAGAACGTATCAATGTAACTCATTGCTTGCTCGCGGGGGGAATGCGTTTGAAGGATCGAATACCAGGAGGATGGAGCGCGGGTATTGCCACAATCGTCGGCGCCCGCGCTCTTCCTTGTCAGTTGGTGCTATAGTCCTTGCCGTACCATTTGGTGGTCAACGCCGTGAGCGTGCCATCCGATCGCATGGCCCCGATGATTTCACCGATCTTGGCGGTCCACTCGGGATCACCTTTTTCGGCGATCACGACAAGCGGTTCACGGAAGGCATAGCCGCCATCAAGAATTCGGACGGGATATCCGTTCTTGATTGCGTTCTGTGCTGTCTGCTCCGGGGCGATGACCGCATCCAGACGGACCCCGTCGCCAAGGCGAAGATCGTCAAATGGCAGCATTGAATCGGCAAAGGTACGAACTTCACCTGGTTCGACTTTATACTCGACTGGTGGCAGGCCCGGAGCATCGATCTCAAGCTGACGACGGATAAAATCTTCTGACGTCGTTGCCGTCTCGACACCGATGGTCTTGCCGTTCAAATCCGCGCTCGATTTGGCTTTGCTGTCCTTATGGACGACGTAGACATAGGGGCTGTAGTAATACACCGATGCGAAATCGATAACCTGCGCACGGGCTTTTGTCGGCGTTACGGAACCGACGCCCACGTCATACCGCCCTTGCCAGCGACCGCCCGTCAGAGTAGCCCAGTCCGGGGTCTGGAAGGAGACTTCGACGCCAAGTCGCTTGCCGATCTCCTTGGACATGTCGATATCGAAACCGACCATTTCGTTGTTGTCATCGAGATAACTTTGCGGCGGCCAACTGCTGTTGGTTGCAACAACCATGGCCTTTTTCTGCATTACCCGCTCAAGCGTTGTTCCCGCTTGCGCTGCCGGTGCGAACGAAAGTGCCAATATCCCGGCCGCCAGACTCTTGAATATATAACCCATGCCATCCTCCTGAATGCGACGTCGGTCCCCTGCATTTCAATGCTTATGTAAGACGTCAGACAATGCAGTTCATAGCCAATGACCTATGGAGTCAAGACGGCGCCTGCCATTTTATGCGCAACGCCCGCAAAAGTTGTTGCAATTTGAATATGAGATCATGAGAAATGAAAATGTCACGTTGCGGCTTGGAATCCGCACTGTTCAGATGATGCGCACAGCCTGCTGGAAAAGGGCACAGGCCAGCGATCGGATCATCGCCCCAAACGGAGCGATGAGGCGCGGCTGAGGAACACAAGGAACCGGAGCCGGCCCATGCCCGGAGTTGATCCCTCAGCCTATCTGTACAGAACCTTCGAAGCTGCGATCAAGATGCAGCGTGCGCTTTGCCAGGCTTAGGATCGATCCCAACAGCCTGTTCGCAAAGAGCCACGTGTTTGGCTAGCGCATCGATTGGCAGAAACGCACTGACCGTGCAAATATCGCGCTTTTGGAACTTTGGCATTCCCTGGAGCTCCTTCAGCCGTTCAAGAAGTGCAAACCGGTTCATACTCGTCTCCTTCATCCACTGGTTTGGCGTTTGCCCCGACCCCTTCTCATGTATCCATCAAGCAGCCCGAACTCCGGCTTTCAATGGAATCTCGATGTCGACCTCCAGCATCGAAACCTGATCATCACTGTTCATTGTCACGCGAACTTTTTCCCGATCGATTTGTATGTGCCGCGTGACGACTGCCAGGATTTCTTCCCTTAACAGAATGACCAGGTCGGAATGCCCGTGCGATGCACGTTCATGGGCAAGCAGAATCTGCAGACGCTCGCGTGCCTTGGGTGCCGAAGCTTGCTTATTGAAGAAACGGAAAATGCTCATGCTGCCCTCCGTCGGAATATTTTGCCCAACAGACCGCGCTTTTCACTGGGAATGGTGACAGGGATCGTTTCGCCGGCGAGGCGCCGTGCGGCATCCATATAGGCCAAAGCCGGTGCGCTATCCTTGTCAGCCAGGGTTACCGGCGAACCGATGTTGGATGCGCGCAGGACGTCCTGGCTTTCGGGAATGATGCCAAGCAGCGGAATGGATAGAATTTCGAGAACGTCTTCCACCTTCAACATATCGCCGCGTTCCGCCCGGTTTGCATCATAGCGGGTTAAAAGGAGATGTTTTTCCATTCTCTCACCGCGTTCGGCCTTGAGCGTCTTTGAGTCGAGAAGGCCAATAATCCGGTCTGAATCCCGAACCGAGGAGACTTCCGGGTTCGTGACGACGACTGCAATGTCGGCGTGGCGCATCGCCAGCGTCGCCCCGCGTTCAATGCCTGCCGGGCTGTCGCAAATGATCCAGTCAAAGGATTTCTTCAAATCTTCGATGACCTTTTCCACACCCTCAGCCGTGAGATTGTCCTTGTCGCGGGTTTGGGATGCAGGCAGCAGGAAGAGTGTATCGAGCCGCTTGTCGCGAATGAGCGCCTGGGGCAATTTCGCGTCGCCCTGGATGACGTTGACCAGATCGAAGACGACACGGCGTTCTGCACCCATAACAAGATCGAGGTTCCGTAATCCCACGTCGAAATCGATGACAACCGTCCTCTCATTGCGCTGAGCAAGTGCCGCGCCAAGTGCGGCGGTTGACGTTGTTTTACCAACGCCTCCTTTGCCCGAGGTAACTACCACCACTTTTCCCATATTTTTTCCTACCTTCCTCGAGCCCTGATTCAACCAAATGCCTCTGCCAGTATGGTGTCTCCCTCGAGCCACAGCTGTACAGCTTTCCCGCGAAGCCGAGGTTCCAAATCCTCGGCTGTCTTGTAAAGGCCATCTATGGCCAACAGTTCTGCTTCAAGTTTGCGGCAAAAAATGCGCGCCGATGCGTTGCCGGCCGAGCCGGCCATAGCTCTGCCTCGCAGCGTGCCATAGACATGGATAGAGCCACCCGCGACGACTTCAGCGCCCGAGGCGACCGATCCGATGATGGTCACATCGCCCTCCGGAAAAATCACCGATTGCCCCGATCGCACAGGCTCCTTGATGATAATCGACGGCATCACGCGGACCTGAGCTCCACTGGAAGCGTTCGCCGACGTTAAAGGAGGCTTGGCGTTTCCGCTGCGTGGTTCGATTGCCGTCGTTGCTGCGGGAGCCTGGAAATCCGTCGCGGATTTCCCGCCCCGCATTGCCGGTGGCATACCGGGAGCAAGCAGTGACGGGCGGGCACCTTCCATGCCCATGATCGATACCCCGCGCTTGGCAAGCTCTTCGATCAGCAGCGTCAGCCCAGCGCGGTCGGTTTGCAGGTTCTCAACGTCGAGAACAATCGGTTTACCCAGGAAGAACCCCGCAGAACGTGATGCAAGGTCGTCCAGTTGGAGCAGCCAACGATCGATCGGCGCTTCGGGCGAAAGCACAAGGGCAAGAAACGACCGGCCTTTGAGGCGTATTGGTTGAGAATCTGTTAGCACTTTGTTCATCTAAGTTAATTTTTCGTTCCGGCGGTATAGGCGGCGAATGGTTAACAGATGGTTAATTTCCGCCGATTTCACACAGGTGAAAATCTGCAATCCGGTCCATGCGCGGAGGAAGCAGGCGGGTCTCGCTCGACCGACTTTGCCGGATGAGTACCGCCCCGAAAGCTGTCCCAAAATGATCTGAAGTTTGCCCGCGGCACCACAATCCTATTCGGCCCTGATATACGGGAAAGCTGCAAGTCCATCGCAACACATGCAACCTCCTTTCAGAAGCAACTGCATGTATTATTTGACTCCGAAATTGCGTCCGCTGTATCTATACGTCAGGCTGCGCGCTACACTGCCTGCAATTGTTTGGAGGAGGGGGAGACATGAAGCCCAATGTTTCGCGTAGAACCTTTATCAAAGGCAGCGTCGCGGCAGGCATCGCCATCAAGGTGTCTTTTCTCTCAGCGCCGGCGCAGGCTGCACTCATTCAAACGCCCCCCTCACCCGGGCCTGACTGGCTAAAGGCCGACGGTCGGCCGAAATTCCGGCTCGACGCCATCGCCAAGGTCACAGGCGAAAAGACCTTCGCCCGCGATTACCGTGCCCGCGATCTTGAAAACTGGCCGAAGGCGCAGGCGCACGCCTTCATGCTGCACGCGACCAAAGCGGATCGCATATTCGAAGGCATCGACCTGAGCCTTCTCGGCGACGACTTGAAACCCGACCGCCTCGTTCTTCACGAAGATCTCGTTGCCGACAACCTCACCATCCCGGGCGACGGCTTTTATGGTGACGTATTCTTCGTGCCAAAAGGGCAAACCGCCCGGCTGCTGGGGCAGCCGGTCGCACTTCTCGTCTATCATGACTTCGTCCGCTACGACGCGGCCAAGCGGCTGATACGCTTTGACGATACGGTGGTTCGCTATGGCGGCAAGGCGCCTTACAGCCATCCGGCGCACTATGGCGCGGCGCGTTATGTGCGCATCGACGGCGGCACGCCTGATGCGGATGACCGATACTCATCGCTGAAGGATGCTGTGATCTATGGCGGTTTTGCCGGTGATGAACCGGCGTGGCCGGCAGCGGGCGACGGCAATGCCATGGCACGCGGCATGGCTGCCGCTGCGCAGATCGAGAAGGAAATCGGCGACGCCGGCAACGACCTGCTGGTCTTCAAACACAAATACTTCTCCCAGTCGGTCGACGCATCCGCCATGGAGGCGGACAACGGCAATGTCTGGTACGATGCATCAACCGGTATCCTTCACATCATGATGGCGACGCAGTCGCCTTACGAGGTGGCCGAGGTCTCGGCAAGCCTCGTCTCCAAATCGAAATTCCATCTCAAGGAGGTCGACCTCAAGGTCGGCTATACCGTCGGCTACGGCACCAAGGATCATTCCATCTTTCCGTTTTTCTGCGTTCTGGCGGGCCTCTACGGCGATGGCCGGCCGGTACGGCTTGCCAATGATCGCTACGAACAGTTCCAGATGGGACTGAAGCGGCACGCGTTCTGGATGGACAACACGCTGGTCGTTGACCGTCAAACCGGCCAGTTCCGCGCCATGACCGGCCATTTCAAGAACGACGGCGGCGGGCGCCCCAACTTCTCGTTTTCAGTGGGCTTCGTCGGGGCAACGGCGGCGCAGTCGATCTACTATCTGCCGAAAAGCGACTTTTCTGCCGCAGCCATTGCCTCGCGCGCTGTCGACGCGGGCTCGACGCGAGGCTATGGCACCCTCCAGTCGATGTCGGCGACCGAGATGATGGTCGATGAGGTCGCCGAAATCCTGAAAATGGATGCGATCGACCTCCGGTTGAAGAATGTTTTCAAGTCCGGAATGAAGAATACACAAGGAGCGATCCCCGCGGGCGCACTGCGCAACGAGGAAATCCTGCTCAAGGCGCGCGACCATCCGCTGTGGACAAAGCGCGCCGAGAAGAAGGCCGCGTTCGATGCCGCCAATCCCGGCAAACGCTACGGCGTTGGTTACGGTCACGTGCAGAAGGACTACGGCACGGGCGCGGAGTCGGCACTCGCTGCGCTTGAGTTCGATGCCTCGGGCCGGATCAGGTTCGCGCATGTGGCACATGAGATCGGAACCGGCACGACCACGTCGCAGGCGATCATGGTTGGCGACATTCTCGGCCGCGTCCCCGACGAGACGGAGTTCGGCAAGGTGCGCTGGCCGCAGATGCCGCTCGAAACCTCCGAAGAGCCATACACCATGTCTCAGGAAGACGAAGACAAGCACAGCCAGAACCCGCGCTGGACGCCAAGTTTCACCTCGCCGATGAGCGCGACCAACAGCGTCTATTATCTCGGTCATGCCACGCGGCAGGCGGCGCATGCGCTTGTCGACCTTGCCATTTGGCCGGCAGCCAAGTCGCTGTGGTCGCGCGGCATTGGCGGCGGATCGATGACCCCCTACACCGTGCGGCGGGAGGACATCCGGCTTGAAAACGGCCAGGTGAACGCGGGCGGACTGGCGCCGCTCAGTTTCGAGGCGGTTGCGGCCGAAGCGCACCGGCTCGGTCTCGTCACCGGCGTGACGGTCCATACCTTCAACCGCTGGCAATGGACGGAAGCCGAATTCGACATCCCGAATGCAGGACGGGTGCGGCTTCCGATCGATGCGCTTGCGGTGAAATATGGCGATGGCGCCTCCGCCGAAACCAGAACGCTCATGACGCTGGACGGCTGGCAGTTCGTCAACCGGGCAGCGGTTCACTATCCGCCCACCCAGCGCAACAATGCCGGCGTCACCTATTATGCGCCGATGGCGACACTGGCCGAAATCAGCGTCGATACGGCGACAGGCGAAGTGACGCTGCTTGCGCACCACTCGATCATGGAGTGCGGAACCCAGGTCGTCCCGGAACTGGTCTCCGGGCAAATCCAGGGTGGCATCGCCATGGGTATCGGCCATGCGCTGAAGGAGTATCTGCCGCTGTACGAGGACGGTCCCGGCGACGGCACCTGGAACTGGAACCGCTACGAGCTGCCTCGTTCCAAAGACGTGGCAGTCTGGACCCAGACTGCGGAAATCCTCGCGCCGCTTTCGGAGACCGACCCGCCCAAGGGTATCGCCGAGGTCGTGATGATTGCGGTGGTGCCGGCGCTTGCCAACGCGGTGGCGCACGCCATCGGCAAGCGCTTCTACGATTTGCCGATTACACCGGAAAAGATACGGGGAGCGCTGGCATGACCCTGGCCACAAAGAAGCTGTCGCTGACCGTCAATGACAAGGCGATCGATCCCGTCGACGTGCCCGAGGGCATGATGATGCAGGATTTTCTCTACGAGTATCTCAATCTCACGGGTTCGCGCATGGGCTGCGGGCAAGGCATCTGCCATGCCTGCACGGTGATCGTGGAAAGGGATGATGGTACACTCGATGAGGTGCGCACCTGTATTACGGGTGCGCATTGGTTCAAGGACAAAAAGGTGCGCACGGTGGAGGGACACGCCAGGCGCGATGCCTCTGGTGCCATTGTCGAACTCTCGCCAATTCAGCAGGCCTTCATCGAGAATTTTTCGTTCCAATGCGGTTACTGCACGCCGGGTTTTGTCACCGGTGCAACCGTTTTCATCGACCAGTTGAAACGAAAGCCGATCGCCAGAGCCGATCTGGAGCAGGCCATCACTGAAGCGCTTGATAATCATATCTGCCGCTGTACCGGTTACGTCCGCTATCACCAGGCCGTGCGCGACCTGGTGCTGAAGACACCCGGCCTCTTGAAAACCTGAGGGAGTAGTCCATGAGATTGCGTAGGCTACTCTGGATCATGGCGATACTGATCGTGTGCGGCGGTCTGGTTGCGGGCAGCGTTTTTGCCGGTCTGTTCGAGAAAAGCGCCGTGGCCAAGGACATCGAGCAGCCCCTGACTGCGGACCAGATGAAAGTATTGGCGCAACGCGGCGCCTATATCGCGGTTGCCGCGGATTGCTATGCCTGCCACACGGCAAAGGGCGGGGCTGCCTGGGCCGGCGGGCTGCCGATGCAAACGCCGTTCGGCACGATCTATTCCAGCAATATTTCGTCCGACAAGGAGAATGGTATCGGCAATTGGACCCGGTATGAGTTCCAACGTGCTGTTCGCGATGGTATCGGCAAGGACGGGAAACATCTCTATCCGGCAATGCCCTATGCCTCCTACCGGCAGATGAGAGCGGAAGACGTCGATGCGGTCTACAGCTATCTGATGACGCGCGAACCCATGCCGGTGAAAAACCAAGACAACGACCTGGCGTTTCCCTTCAATATTCGCCGCACGCTGACCTTCTGGAATCTTGTCAACCTGCCCGGCGCGGTGCCGGCAAATGATCCGGCCCGATCCGCATTATGGAACAGAGGCCGATACCTGGCCGATGCCCTCGCCCATTGCGGCGAGTGCCACACACCGCGCAACCTGATGCAAGGCATGGAGCAGACACGGTATCTGCAGGGAACGATCATTGAAGGCGTCTCAGCGCCCGACATCACGAAGGATGGGCTGACACGCATGGGATTTGACGTCCCCTTGCTGGCGAGCTTTATGAAGACCGGCATTTTCGCCGGGGGTGCGATGACCAACCAGATGTTCGAGGTTGTCCATTTCTCGACACAGTACATGACCGACGACGATATGCAGGCACTCTCGGCCTACCTGTTCAACCTCGATGCCGTGCCGGACCAATCCACGCCGCCGCCAGCGCCCAAGCCGATCAATGTGGCTCCCGAGCTTGCAGCGTCGGCACGGGGAACTTATCTCAACCTTTGCTCGGGCTGCCATGGCGCCCAGGGCGAAGGTATTCCGCATGTCGCGGTTCCGTTGGCCACCAACACGTCACTGCGCATCAATGACGCGCGCAATTTCGTCCGCACAGTCCTGCATGGCATTCCCGCACAACGTTTCCCGGGTCTCGAACGCATGCAGCCGATGCCAGCGTTCAAGGACCAGCTGACGGACCAGCAGGTAGCGGATCTTGCCAACTGGGCACGGGCAACATGGGGTGGCCAGGAAACGAACGTCAAGCCGGCCGACATTGCCTCGATCCGTCACAGCAACTAAAGGCAAACCTGTTGCCAACGGTCGCAAACGACGTGTGGCCCCTGACGGATTTCCTTTGAGCAAGCCAGTTCGCGCAGCATTCTCGCCAGGCTGGCGATCAGTCGGGGTTACCCGCACCGCCAGATGGCGAGAGCACCCGATGAATGTCGGCGGCCGTCACGGCCACCGACCGGATGAGCGGTTTTTGTCTCAAGGGCCGGCGAACGCACGAACCTCGCACGTGCCTTCCCATCCCGGCATGAAGTCCTTGTGCAGTTGCATGAACTCGACCGCCGACGCTACGGCCTCGTCCTTGTTGCCAAACTCCATGATTGCATAGCCGCCGATGACCTCCTTTGCTTCGACAAAAGGGCCGTCAATGACGCTGAGCTGCCCGTTTGCTATGCGAACCTGCGCACCCATGGTGACTGGTGTGAGTCCGCCCATGTCGAGCATGCGGCCAGCCTTGATCTCCCGGTCGGCGAGCTTGTTCATCGCCTCCATGAGTTCCGGCGTGGGAGGTTGGGAGTGGGCGGATGTGACGATTGACATGAATCGCATTTGACAATTCCTCCTTCGGCGAGCTGCGGGCACCATTGCCGCTGAACTGGCTCACTTATCAAGACAACGATCCAGCTCTTGCCAAATCGACATCCGCATTGAAAAAATCGCACTTGTCTCAAGGTTGAGGGAATACACAATGCAAGGTCGGGCTTTTGACATGGCGTTATGGCCGCCAATACTCCTGTTTCGCGATGCTCGACTATACACGATTTAGAGCCCAGCCTGGCTTTGAAATACCTTCTCCCTCAAGGGAATGCGCGCTAAACACGTACAGATGAGTTGCAGGCGAGTTGGCGGTTTCGCGCCGAATCCAGGGGAAATATTTATGGAAAATTGGGATCCGGCCGTTATCAAAATGCTCAGCATCTTCATGCCGAGCACTTTTGAAAGCCGTGCAGCAATCAAACCGGAATCTCGGTTCGTCCATTACACCACGTCGAAAAATCTGCTCCAAATTCTTGACAGTGAAGAGATCGAGTTCAGAAACACCCGGGATATGAACGATCACCAAGACATCGAGACCGGCTTGGAAAGACTGCAGCACTGGATCGACCATTCAGGCAGTGCTGCGCTCGCTGACGCGCTTGATCGATGTGCGCCGGGCGTCTGGAACGAAGGCGTAAAGAAATTTCAGGACTGGCTGCCGGGTTTGAGAAACGAGTCCTATGTCTTGTCTGTAGCCGAACACGATCCTAACGAAAACAACACCGGACGCCTGTCATTGTGGCGAGCCTTTGAAGGGGATGCAACCGGTGTCGCGGTCGTCGTCGACACTTCGCCGTTCATGCAGGTAGCACAGACGCTGAAAGCCTATTCGAGCCCGGTTGCGTACTGGACAAGACAGCAGTTCGCTGGAGAGTTTGAAACCGTCACTGCGTCCATATTGGACAATCAGCAATTCATATCCCAGACCAACAGGCCCGTGCTACGCGAGATTATATTTTTGATGCTGCTTTTTGCGGCCGTATGTTCCAAACACCCTGGCCTTCGCGATGAGCGGGAATGGCGAGTCTTGACCAACCCGCTTCTGTGGCCTTCGCCCATGCTTATCAAACACAACCCTGCTGTCGAGGTCAGCAACAGAACGATCTATAAACTGCCACTCAAAAATCGGCCAACGGAGAACATCACTGGATTGGAGTTTCCTCAGCTGATCTCGCGGGTCATTATTGGCCCCACAATGAATGCCGACGCCATCCGGGAAGAGATCGTGTCAAAATTGGCGGAGAAAAACGTCCCGCAACCCGCCACGAAAGTGATCATGTCCAAATTGCCTGTTCGCGCGAAAGCGATGGGGTAACACAGCGGAACACCAAGCTTGCTTGCCGCGTGGTCTGCCATCCATTGCCGCGCGAAAACTGTACCTATGCACGCGCCTCTTGTGCCACTCTTCGAACACTGTGTTCAACGCACTTACAACCATTGGTATCCGGCCCCATATTGAGCGCTCCGCGAGCGACGGGGTTTGCTCCTTTTCAGGGATGATATCATGAAGAAGATCGGTTTTCTTTCGTTCGGCCATTGGGCGCCTTCACTCCAATCGCAAACCCGTTCAGCCGGAGACGCTCTTCTTCAGTCGCTCGACTTATCTGTCGCCGCCGAGGAGCTTGGCATGGATGGCGCCTATTTCCGTGTGCATCACTTTGCCCGGCAATTGGCCTCCCCCTTCCCGCTATTGGCGGCAATTGGAGCGAAAACCAAAAATATCGAAATCGGCACCGCTGTCATCGATATGCGCTACGAGAACCCGTTCTATATGGCCGAAGATGCCGGTGCGGCGGACCTGATCTCGAACGGCCGGCTGCAGCTTGGGCTGAGCCGGGGCTCCCCGGAACAGGTCATCGACGGCTGGCGTTATTTCGGTTATCAGCCAAACGATGGCGCCACCGATGCTGACATGGGGCGTCAACACGCCGAGGTTTTTCTGAGCCTGCTCGGGGGTGAGGGGTTTGCTGAACCAAATCCGCGACCAATGTTTCCGAATCCGCCCGGTATGCTGCGCCTCGAACCGCATTCCGAAGGCCTGCGAAAGCGTGTCTGGTGGGGCGCCGGTTCGAATTCGACGGCGGTCTGGGCGGCCAAGCTAGGTATGAATCTCCAAAGCTCCACCCTTAAGAATGATGAGTCCGGTGAGCCGTTCCATATTCAGCAAGCGGCGCAAATACGTGCTTATCGCAACGCCTGGAAGGAAGCGGGCCACAATTGGACACCGCGTGTTTCCGTCAGCCGAAGCATCTTTGCATTGATGAATGACCGCGATCGCGCCTATTTCGGAAATGGCAGCAAAGAGGGAGACTCGCTTGGTTACATTGATGAAAACACCAGAGCCATTTTCGGCCGCAGTTATGCAGCCGAGCCCGAAGCGCTTGTGAAACAGCTTGCGCAGGATGAGGCCATCGTGGAGGCGGATACTTTGCTGTTAACGGTGCCAAACCAGCTGGGCGTCGATTACAATGTACATGTGCTCGAGGCAATCCTGACGCACGTTGCGCCCGCGCTCGGATGGAGGTGACGGTATCCAGCAAAGTTCTCCGAATACTGAGAGTTGGACGGAAAGCGTATATAGACCAATTGATGTATATCGATGTAGAGTGGTAGCTAATCCCCCTATAGTCATGACATGAAGGAAGAACGGGAATAGTATGCGCTGCTAAAATGGATTGGAATACATCCAAATAGGGAGCAACACGTGTCCATCGGTCAAGATACAAAACGCCGCAAGGCACACAATACGCCGACGGTAATCGTTATAGAACAACATACACTCGTGCGCACAACGATCATCCGGCTCCTCCAGGATGAACTTGCGGGCTGGGACTTCATCGACATGGTCTCTGTCAAGACTCTCGATAGTGCTCTCGGGATGGATGTGCATCTCATTGCACTGGACATGGCTGGAAGAACTCTCGACAGCGCAAGTCTCTGCTACGATCTTGACGTAATTAGAGACATGTTTCCTGAGGCTTCGATCGCCCTTCTCTCCAACATGGATGATACGTTGGTCGCCTCTCAAGCACTTGAGATGGGCATTCGCGGCTACTTCACAACCTCAGTTCCGATCGACGTCGCCCTTGCTGGTATGCGGCTCATCCTTGCCGGTGGTGTTTTCTATCCGCATCCGTTTGTCGCACACGCGAACGCGTCGGCGATGCGCAACAAGTCCCCGGACAAGCCGCGCAGAATAATCGAGAACAACGCACACTATATGTCGATTGCGGATTTTACCCCGCGCGAAGCGGATGTTCTTGCCGAACTGCAATGCGGACATCCCAACAAAGTCATTGCGTGCAAACTAAATCTTTCGGATCATACGGTGAAAATGCATTTGCAGCACATCATGCGAAAATTGCAGGTGCAGAACAGAACCGAAGTGGTCGCACGGCTCGGTCAAAGGGTAACGTCAGACATTCCCGCGCAGTAGCTCCCGGACTATTTTGAGTGACGTCGTCTTCAGAATCCTCAAGCGCAGTCAATAGTCCGGAACATGCCCGGCGACGCTATGCAAGAAGGATCACCAATCTCTTCGCGCAACACCATCCGGATCGCTCCGCTTGCCGTCGGTCAATCTTCGCGAAACGCGCGGGTGAAGCTGTCTAGGAGCGGCCTGACCGCGTAGAACGCCACACTGCTCTCCCCGGTTTCGATCAGCGCCTGCGCAGGCATGCCCGGAATCAGCGCAACATCGCGCATCTTCGCCAGCCGTTCGTCGGTCACGCGAATTGTCGCCGCGTAGTAAGCTTGGCCGCTTTGCTTATCGACGAGACGATCGGCGGAGACGTATACGACCACGCCTTTCAGCAATGGCACGCGACGTTGATTGTAGGGAAGCAGATGAATCTGCGCTTCGAGGCCAGAATGCACGCGGTTGATATCTTCTGGCCGCACATGCGCGGACACAATAAGACTGCCGTTGCGCGGCACGAGATCGACGAGCGGCTCGCCCGCGCCAATAATACCGCCGGCGGTATGGATGCGCAGGTCAATGACCACCCCATCCTCGGGCGCTCTGATTGCGGTCCGCGTGAGTTGATCGTCGATTGCCCGCAATCTTTCGCTCAGTTGCAATATCTGGCTTTCCGTGTCGCGAATGCCTTGAGCGACTTCGTTTAGCCGGTCACTTTCGATTTTCACAAGATAGGCCTGGCTTTCACTGATGACCTGGTATGCGCGTGATATCTGGGCGATAACTTCGCCGAGCTGGCCATCGAGATCCGCTATTTCCCGTCCCAGAACAAGAAGCCTGGTCTTTCGTTCAAGCCCCTTGGCCGCCAACGGGGAGACGGCATCAAGCTCTTGCCGCGCGATTTCCACCCTCTGCGTCAGCGCCGCTTTTTGCGCCATCAGACCAGAAATTTCCTCCTGCACCTGATCCATTTTCTTCTGCGTGATGGCGATCTCGGATTTCATCACCAGACGGCGCGTCTCGAAGATGTGATCTTGACCGTCGAGAATGCCGTTGATTGCCGGATTGGTCACTCTGAGGATTTCGAGATCCGCACCGTACATAACGCGGTCACTGCCCTTCTGTTCTGCACTGAGGCGCGCGTGACTTGCCTTGGCATCCCAGAGCTGTCCCTGGAGACTGTCGCGCTCCGAGCGTGATTTCGTGTCGTCAAGCTGGAAGAGAACCTGGCCAGCTTTCACAGCGTCGCCGTTCTTGACGAGGATTTGCCGCACGATACCGCCTTCCAGATGTTGGATAACCTTGCGGCTCGTTTCAGGCTCGACAACACCTGCGGCGATGGCCGCGCTTTTGAGTGGCGCAAAGATCGACCAGGTGCCAAGCCCAATAATGAAGACACCAATCAGCAGGTTGCCTAACAAGGCGACATTTCGAAGCCTTGGCATCGGGGAAGCAGGTGCCAGCGCCCCGCTGGTTGGTCCCGCGATTGGCACATAGACGAAGTGCTTCTTGTTTTGATCCGACTTGACGATGGCATGGCGCAATGTGTTGAGCACACCTGAAAACTTGAGCGGTATATCGAACTGAACGAGGGCCATTTCGCTGCCTCCTATGTCCCCGTTCGCGCTGGTGGCTGAAGGTACGTGTCGTAAATTTCGTCACTGTCTCCGAAAGCATCGATGGTGCCGTTTCGCATGATCGCAATTTTGTTGGTGACTGGAAGAACACCCAACCGGTGCGTGATGATGACGACCGTCATCCGCTTGGCTCGCATGCGTTGGATCGCATTGAACAGGACACGCTCGCCATCATAGTCCAGGCTTGAGTTTGGATCGTCAAGCACAACGAGGGCTGGATTGCCGTAAGCCGCCCTCGCCAGTCCGAGCTGCTGTCGTTGTGCGCGCAGGAGCAAGCTGCCGCCCTCGCCGATGTCGGTCTCATAGCCCTGCGGCAAGCGCATGATGGCTTCATGCAGGCCGACAAGCTTGGCCGCTTCGATTGCCTTGGCGGAATCCGCGCCATCAAGCCGGCCGATTACTTCCTTGATCGCGCCGCCAAACAATTCGATGTCCTGCGGCAGGTATCCGATATGGCGTGTACCGCCGCAAAGACGCAGCGCTGATATATCCACGCCGCCAAGCAGAGCGCTTCCACTCGTTGGCTGCAGGACGCCGGCCATGATCCGCCCAAGCGTCGATTTGCCGGATCCCGATGAGCCGATGAGCGCCACACAATCGCCGGGTGCGAGGCGCAATGAAACATCATTCAATATGTGCCGGTCAGCATACGGCACGGCGAAGCTCACGTTCTGAAGCACGAGGCTGCTGGATTCAGGCACCGGCACCATGCGCGAGCCGGCATCCGATGCGACGGCAACCAACATCCTGTTGAGACGGTTGAAAGCGTTACGCGCATACGCAAAGGAACGCCAAGCGCCGATCGCACCCTCGATCGGTGTAAGCCCACGGCCCAGCAACAGGCTGGCAACGAAAATAATGCCAGGGCTGCTGCTCTCCGCCAGCACCAGCCACGTGGCGGCGCCCATCACCAGAATTTGCGTCAGCGTGCGGATGGATTTCGAGAATCCAAGAATGATCTCGGTCCGGTGCATTGCGTTGTCCTGCGCTATTCTCGCAAACTCCGCATCGCGGTAGACAACCTGCGCGGCGCCGTCCTGCATGCCCATTGCCCGGACCACCTGGATGTATTTTAGCGCCATTCCGAACCGGGAGTAGCTCCGCGCCAGTGCCGCGCTTGCGTGGGTCAGCGGTTCATGCGTGGCGAGCTCGGTTAGAAGGGCAAGAAACAGCAGCGCAAGTGCGCTTAAGAGGCCAATTGCTCCAAGCAGCGGGTGAACGAGAAAAAGCAGAAGCAGGAAGACGGGCGCCCAGGGGATGTCAAAAAGCAGCGCGCTCGCCGGGGAATCGAGAAATTGGCGCAGCGAAGCAAGATCCCGATAGCAATCGGCGGCAACATTCGTATTGACCCTGGCTGCATATTCGAATGCGGCGGTAAGGACAACTGGCCGCAGTCGATGATCGAGCCAACTGCCGATACGGGTAAGCGCAGCACGGCGCACGATATCGAGTACCGATCCAACAACAACCGCGACAGCGATGACAAGGGTCAACATCAGCAGCGTGTCGGTGCTCCGGCTCGACAGGACGCGGTCATAAATCTGGAGGAGATAGATCGACGGTGCGAGTAGAAAGATATTGTAACCGCAACTGTAAATGAAAACCAAACCAAAGGCTCCTGCGCAGGCGCGAAGGGCCACGACCAGATGCGTCGGTTGGCGCTCGGATTGTATGATATTCGTTGTCATTATCAGATCTCGGTTTTCGCGGTACTGACAAGGCAAACACCTGGCCGTCGATGAGGATCGTCGGTTTGAACCCGGCGATCCTCACGGGCCGGAAGCGTCAGATCAAATGGCTCAGATCAAGATCGACGTGACTATGGTCGAAATGATCGAGAGTATTTGATACGGACTGAGTCGTCGTTGTGGGATCGGTGTGAACCACTGCAGCCGAGATATCGCCACCGCGTGCAATATTGCCGTTACCGCCATTGCCGCCGACGCCGGCGAGAATAGTGGCATGCTGATCTGCGAAGAATTGAGTGTTCTGGGTAGCAGTCGTTGCTGCAGAAACTGCGGCTATGTCACCACCACTGCCGTTTGTCTCGCTCCCGTTCGAGGTGGAAGCGCCGCCAGCGCCGCCAGCGCCATTGTTCGTGATGGAGGAAAGGGTTCCGTTCTCAGCTTCAGCTGAGCCACCGTGGCCACCAGGCCCCGCGCCCCAATCTGCAGTTTGCCAAACGTGATCGCCATTGTGCAGATCCGTATCGGCGCCATATACCGTCTGTGAATTGGCGACATATGCACTGGGATTGTAATTGATATCTCCGTAGCTGTAGCCGTCGCCGCCGTTACCGGCACTTGCGTCGCCTGCGTTGGAATGATTGAGCTGGATCGTGTCAGATAATTGTGGAACAGGCATAACTTTACTCCCTTTACAGTCTGTGTTTCTCCCACGTCCTGGTGCCCAGCGATGTCATCGCCAAGCAAGATAATCGCCGGAGAACAGTGCTCGCCATTTACATTGCGAGCTAGCTAGATATTCGGAGACGTTCTTTTGGGGAGGGTACGGCTGCATAAGGGGGCGAATCGCCAAAACACCCAACCGGCTATAGCCGCGTGCTGGTGCGCGCCCCGTTCAGGCAATGCCGGCACTGCTGGCATTTCATTGCATTCGAGAGGGAAATGGGTGGAGGTTGGTTTGCGAGGGGAGACGCAGATCCGCGGCCATATCCGGTGGATCATGTGTTCACACATGGATGAACGAGAGAATGTCGTCTACCAGCGCTGAATGGGCATGCGAGATGTCGCCGCCATGACCACCGATGCCTGCCATTTGCAACGCATGCTGATCGTAAAGAACGTGATCAAGTTGTTGCGCATCGGCCGTGCCACCGGCGGGTACAGCGATGTTGATCGGATGGAAGTATCCTATGTTCACATCCACCATACTGCCGTTCGAAAAGCCCGACCCGCCACTTCCCGATGAATGGTTGCCGGTGAAAATCGTATCGGAACTCAGATTGAAACCGCCGCCATTGCCTCCAATGCCCGCGATCTGAACGGCGCCCTGATCGAAGATTGCATTGTTGGTCTGATGGGCCTCAGCCGAGCCGCCTGCCGCACCGACCGCAATATTGATCGGCGAGAAAATGGCTACGTTCAGATCGATCATGCTACCGATGAAATAGCCGTTGCCGCCATGCCCCGCATACAGATCGCCGCTATAGGTGAGCGCAGTTCCAGACCCGCCCGGGGAATCATGGATCGTTGTATTGTGATCACCGCCCGAGCCGCCGATCCCGCCAATCTGGGTGGTACCCTGCAGCATGGCCGAATTGTTCGATTGATCGGCAATCGCGTGTGAACCCGGCCCCCCGGCTACGGCAACATTGACCGGGACAAAACTCCCGACATCCGAACTTACCATACCGCCGTAGAAAATCCCGTTGCCGCCACTGCCGGCATGATGGAGAGTGTCCCCACCGCCGCCGCTGAGTGCAGCGTTGCCGCTACCCCCGTTCCCGCCCATGCCAGCCATTTCGGTGGAGTGCTGATACATCAAGGAATTGTTGCCCTGCTGTGCGTCAACCACGGCGTGCGGACCTGCGATTGCGGCATTTGAGGGCGCGAAGATTGCCATAGGAGTGCTGCTTATGACGCCAATCGCGATGCCATCGCCGCCGCTCCCGGCCGAACTGCTCGGCATAACCTCCAGGGGAAGCCACGTTGGGACGAGCGCCAAATGCCCCGAGGCGGAACCCGGAATCGCATTCTGGCTGGTGCTCGTGTTGAACACCCCTTCCGCTATGGGACGATTATCCGCCATCATCGTTACTCCACCCCAGTTGCAACCACCCGCCTCGCGAAGCTCTGCGGAACGCATGGTTCGACCAACCTCTATTGTGCAGTCAGATGAACAAAAAGAAGAGCCTGCAATTCATCTACAGCCATCCGGGCGTAGGGATAGCTATTTGGCCGTAGTCTTTTTCGGGCAAGTTCACGTTGCATCTGCCTGTGAGAATTGTACCGACAATCAGGATTTCGGTGGTTCTCAACGCAAGGGGACAGCCAAATTGGCGCGTTTCACTGCACGGTGCTTCGCCAAGCGCATTACTACGATGAGCTTGTAAGTTCCGGTCGCGCGCGCCTCATTGAGCTATCTACCTTCATCTCGATATAGGCTGCCGCCGTCCAGGAGAAACCCAATCCGCCACAACCTTCACCGGTCAAGGGGTCGAAATACTCGGCAAAGCCATTTGCTTCGATGGCTCTTACGGTGGAAAGGCGCAACTTCTCGGCCATTGTATCTTTGCCGTTGCGTTGCAGACCATCAATCAGCAGCCAGTTGATGACCGCCCAGACCGGACCGCGCCAATAGCGCTTTGCCTCGAAACCGGAATAAGATGGTTGTGTCGATGGGAACAACACTTTCAGTCCATCAGACCAAGCGTTCATTTCAGCGATTACTGCTTCCAGCATGGCCTGTTCCAGATCAAGCGCCAGGAGCGGACAGAAACAGGCCTGCGTCGGCGCTTCAATATCAGTGCCTGAAATCAGATCACGCGAAACGAAGCGCCGCAGTTCCGGCCTCCATTGCGCCAGCAGCGCCTTGCGGGATCGAGCATTGACTGTCTCAAGCTCCTCCGCGTCGGCCTCCCGGCCAAATTCGCGGGCGAGTTCGAGCAGCGCTTCGCCGGATGCCAGAAGAATGGCCGTCGTCTGGATTTCTGCGACTTTGAAGGGAGCGGCTGCCCATTGCTCCGCGGGATTCCACTCGCACGCGGCGTAGGTATCGACCAGATGAATAAAGCGGCGATAATCCTCGTCATGCGGCCGCATGGCAGCGTCCACATGGCCGGTATCCTTGCGAATGACTTCGGTTTTCGTCGTTGTGGGAACGCGGGCCAGCGCGATATCCCAGGCTGGTGAATTGTCGCTGCCACTTTCCCATGGATGCAGCAGCGCGACCAGTCCCGTGCTCTCCGGATCGCGGGCTTGATACCACCAGCGGTGCCAGCGCAGCGCCGCATCATAGAGGAACCGGCTGCGTTCTCCGGTGCCCGTTCGCCCCTGACGTTTTGCAGCATCATGGACCTTTTTCAGCGCCATTCCGAAGACAGGAGGCTGGGTAATGCCTGAAGTGGCAATGGCGTGGCGTGTGCGCCAGACATTCGGACCCGGAAAATATGTGTCACTTGGCGCGTGGAAAACGATATGCGGGATCATTCCGTCGGCCCATTGGCCCTCGATCAACCGTTCAAGTTCACGATAGGCGCGCGGAACATCATAGGTCGCAAAACCCATTGCGACGAATGCGGAATCCCAGTTCCACTGGAATGGATAGAGCCGATCGGTCGGCACTGTGTAACCGCCACGATCATTGGCGGCCAGAATTTGGCGCGCGTCTTCAAGATAATCAGTCATGGCTTCCCGTTCAAAGGTGGAGTTATGCAATGGGGTGATTGAGGGAAAGACCGGTTTCAGGCGAAAGCCATGTCAAACGGTCTGCATCGAGCTTGAGGCCAATCGCGTCACCGGCCCTGACTGTTTCGCTCGGCGGCAGGATCACGCGTACGGGCTGTTCCGCGACGGTACCCGTCAAGAGCAGATGCGAGCCCATTGGTTCAGCCACGCGCACGTCGAGGCGCAAACCTTCAGCAAGCGGAGCGATCGAAACATTTTCGCCGCGAAGACCAAGCACAATGTCGCTGCCTGAATGAGCGGGCACTGCATGGCTGGTATTGCCGAGCTTTACAGTGCCATTCGTGACTGGCAGCCGGATAAAATTCATCGGTGGGCTGCCCATGAAACCGCCGACGAAGCGGCTCGCCGGGTGGCTGTAAATATCGACAGGCGCGCCGACCTGCTCGATGCGGCCATTATACATGACGGCGATACGATCGGAGAGGCCCATGGCCTCGGTCTGGTCGTGGGTCACATAGATGGTCGTCGTTCCCGACGCCTGCAGAACGGCTTTCAATTCCGTGCGCATTTCAAGGCGAAGCAGAGCATCGAGGTTTGAAAGCGGCTCATCCATCAGCAGCACTTTCGGCTCGACTGCCAGCGCCCGAGCAACAGCGACGCGCTGGCGCTGGCCGCCGGAAAGCTTGTTCGGATAGCGATCAAGGTAGGGTTCGATATGCAGGAGCGCTGCAGCCTTGCCGACCTGTCTTTTCACCCGCTGTTCATCGGCCCTTTGCATGCGCAGACCGAAGGCCACATTCTCGAACACTGTCATGTGGGGGAAGACCGCATAGTTCTGGAAAACCATAGCCAGACCACGATCCTTCGGTGCCAAACCAGTGATGGGAGTGCCGCCAATCAAAAGTTTGCCGGATGTTTCGGTTTCGAGCCCGGCAATGATCCTCAGCAATGTTGTTTTGCCGCAACCCGACGGTCCCAACAGAGAAACAAACTCGCCGTCGCGTATTTCGAGCGATATTTCCTTCAATGCCTCGAATGTACCAAAGGTCTTTTTAATGCGATCAATGACGATATTGGCCACGATGGTCGCTCCCTTATTTGCTGGAAATACCCCATATTGCGAACAGGTAGCGCCGGACCGCGAATATGAAGATGACGGAGGGAAGGATAAGCAGCAGGCCACCGGCAAAGCGGTAGTGCAGCGGACTTTCAGCGAGAACAGTCAGAAGATAGGCCGTCAGTGTACGGTGCCGGACTGTCAAAACGGAGGCGGCAAAGACCTCGTTCCAGGAAATGACGAAGGCAAAGACCGCCGTTGCGGCAAGTCCCGGCAGCGCCAGCGGTGCGACAATACGGAAAAAGGCCTGGGGATGCGAACAACCGAACACCCATGCAGCCTCTTCGAGTTCCCGTGGTACACCCATGAAAATGCCCTGCGTGACGAGAGCGGCAAAGGGCAGAGCCAAAACCGTGTGCACCAGCCCGACACCGATGATGGTGTCGTAAAGGCCGATCCGAATGAAGGAGACAGTCAACGGCAGGGCTAGGATGGCGAGTGGAAAAGCCCGGGTCAGAAGCACGAGCAGACGAAAGCTCTCCTTGCCCTTGAAGTTGTAGCGGGCGAGCGCATAACCGGCTGGGGCGCCGATCAGAACGGACAGGACAACGGTGACCGCGGCTGCGCCAAGCGAGTTCATGAAAGCGCCGGCCACGCCTTCGGTTTTCAAAAAGAGTAGAAACGGCTCGAAAGAAACACCGGCCGGGAAAACGGTTTTCGGCCATTGATAGACCCCGCCTCGCCCGCCAAAGGCACCAAGTGCTACCAGATAGATCGGGACGAGAACCCAGGCACAAAGCACCGCGATGCCGCTCCAAAGAAGAACAGACCGGGCCGAACCAAAGCTTGACGGTTGGGAGCTGGTGCTCATGGCAGGCGCTCCGGATCAACCCTGACGGCTTTGAGATACACAAACGTGGCAGCCAGCGAGATGATCATGATCAGCACCGCATAGGCTGCGGCTACGCCATAATTCTGGTTCTGGTTTTGCCAGGTGTAGGCTTCGCCAACAAGCACAGGCATATTGCTTCCACCCAATGCATAGACCACGGCGAAAACCTCGAAGGCGAGAACTGTCCTGAGGATCAATGCGGATTGGAGAGCCGGTTTGATCAAGGGCAATGTGATGCGGAAAAACCGCGTCCAGCGGCCTGCGCCGAAGACTTCAGCCGCTTCGCCAAATTCCTTTGGCACCTGATTGAGACCTGCCACAATGATGACCATGACAATGGCGGTGCCACGCCAGATTTCAGCGACAGCAATAGCAAAAAACAAGGCTATCGGCGTCTGATAGGACAGCCAGTTGGCCGGCCGCTCCATGAGACCAAGAGTGAACAGCATACTGTTCAGATAGCCACTGTTTTGCAGGATCGACAGCCAGACGAGGCCCGCCGCGAGATCGGAAATGCCAAGTGGAATTGTCCATATCCAGAGAATGGTTTCGCGGCCGGCGCCAACTTTGGCGACCATGGAACCCATTGCCAGGGCAATCATGATCTGGATCGGTACAACCGCAAGTGTCAGCAGGAACGTGTTGCGGATGGCCGAGCGAAAGTTCAAATCCCCCGCCATGGTTTGCAGATTGGCGAGGGAGGGCATGCCGCCTTCGGAAATCGCGAGCCAGATTGTCTGGACCAGCGGCAAAAGAAAGAGCAGCGCGAGAAAGATCACGCAGGGCGCGATCAGCGCATAGGGAATCCAGGACTTGTCGTTCTGCATGATCAATTTCTCGGGGAGTGTGCACGTCCAATGATATTATTCGACAGGACAGGAACCTTGGCTTGGTGCATCCGGTGCCCAGCAAGGGGCGCCCGTATCACCGATCAGTTTGCTCAGGCTCGCGGCTTGCTGGCTCAAGACATCGGTTACCGGTTCCCCGCGAATGACGATCCGCTGGAATGCATCCATATAGACTTTGTTGAACTCGCCGCCGCGATCCCCAAGACCCACCGGCAACAGTGAAATGACAGCATCCGGTGCCTGCTGCGTTGCCTGCACGCCGGCGGCCAGCATGGCAATGCCCGGTTCAATATCCGCCGGAAGTTTTGCGTCGACCGTTGGAAAGAAGCCAACATTCCTTGCCGTGAGAATTTGCGTTTCCGGTTTGACCAAATGTTCGATGACGCCTTTGGCTCCGGTTTCATCAGGTGCCCCTTGCGGGATTGCCAAGCCAGCCACGACCGGCATGTAGCCGCGCCCCTTCGGGCCAGCCGGAGCAGGGAAGATCACATACTGGTCCGGCTGTGACGCGACGGCTTCTTTCAGCCGGGCGATATGATCCCAGGCAACCCATACTTCATCGGCAAGCAAGGGCTCCTGCATAAAATTGTAGTTGGTGGAATTTGGATTGACGACGGCCCAGAGCTTTTTGAAGCTTTCCCACCCCTTGGCCGCATCCGCGGATTTGAATGGGCGAACAACACCGCCCGTAAAGGACGGATAGAAATATCCTTGGAAATAGCGCGCCATCAGACCTTTGGGTCCAGCGGGAAAGCCGATACGCGGTTGTCCGGTCTCGGTTTGCATCTTCTGACCCCATTCAATGAGCTGATCATAGGTCAGTTTGTTGATGTCAGCCCCCGCAGGCAAATACTGGAGTGCCTGTTTGTTGGCCGCCATCACATAGGTTGCCTGCATCCACGGGATATATTGCTGTTTGTCCTTGCCGAGTTTTCCAAGATCGAGAAGTGCCTTTGGCATGCCCTTGTCGGCAAGTTGCTTAGCCAGATCGTCAAGTGGCACAAAGCCGTCCTTGGATGCAATGGGGGACAACTCGCCATGAAGTGCGCCGACAAGACTGATTGTATGTTTTCCCGCCTGGCGCTCGGCTTCCATGCGCACGGCAAATTGTGGCGGTTCTTCAACGACATACTCCACGGGGGCGGCCAGACCCTTCAGGATCACATTGCGCACGGCCGTTGCCTCTTCAATGGGACGCAGCTGGGTCGATAGAAAAACTGTTTCGGCCTTGGCGACGGTAGCAGTCAAAAAGCCAGAGGCCGCGAGCAGCCCGATAAGCAGGGATCGTTTCATTGCTTCTCCTCCATTATTAGTCGTGAATGCCTGCGTCATTGTCGGCCAGCCGTTGCGACCGGCAATGACTGACACGCGGTATGAATTCGACGGGGTGTATTTCCTGGAGGGATTCCGGCGCCTCGCCATCGATGGCACGCAACAGCAGAGAAGCGATGCGAACGCCAATGTCTTCGCCGGTCACGCGCATGGTCGAAAGTGGCGGATCCGTAAACGCACTCATAGGCAAGTCGTCATGTCCGGTAATACAAACGGTGTTGCCGCCCGCAACTTCACGCAATGCCCGCAATGCGCCGACCGCCATTTCATCGGTTGCGCAAAGAATGGCTGTGGGTTTGACGGGACCGCTCATCAGCGCCTTCGCAGCGGCATATCCGCCATGCTCGGTGGGTTCGCCTTCAGCCGTGAGTTCCGATGCAAGCCCGGCCCGGCGAAGGGCATCCTCCCACCCCAAACGCCGGTGGTGGGCGAAGGAAAATTCCTGTGGCCCCGCCACATGCCCGATATGCGTATGGCCATCGGCAATGAAACGCAGTGTGGCATCCCGAAAGCCGGAGAAGCCGTCACCGTCAAGAAACGCATGCGGTTTCGCCGATTCCGTCCGGCCGTGCGTAACAAACGGGACACCCCGTGACTGAAGCAATTCCACGCGCTCATCATGGCGCCTGGTACGTACAAGCAGCATGGCATCAACCCGCTGTCCGTCGACGAAGCGCCGACACATTTCGAGTTCACTCTGCCCGCGCGGGACAGGTGCAATGACAAGGTTGAGGCCTGAAATGGCCAGATGCTCCGCACATGCGGAAAGGATATCGAGGAAATGCGGTGGTCCGATATGACCGGGGGCAGTTGGAAGCGTGACTGCGACAAGTTCAGCGCGTTGCCGCCGCAGACGCCGCGCTGAAGCATTCGGCTGATATCCCGTTTTAGCCACAGCTTCGAGCACGCGCGCCTTTGTCTTGGCCGAGACGTCAGAATAACCGTCAAGCGCCCGCGATACCGTTGTAATGGATAGGCCAAGCGATTGCGCAAGTTGTTTCAGATTGGACATGCCCCCTCCCAGAAGTGTGCGGTATAGTTTTCCAAAACGTTTTGGATGTCAATTATCAATACAAAAAATGAAGAATAGGCCTGATTTTGAATCGTTGGGATGAGAGGCACAATGTGCTGAAACCCGCACTAGCGGCCTCGATGTGCCAAAAAGGAAGCCGGCAACATCATCGCGACAGAAAAGGCGCCCGCTCTCGACGTTAAATCAGCGGATTTTATGATAGACTCGGAAGTGATTTCATTTCCGAAACAAATATCTCATGCGGGAAACCAGTCCGAAGTGGATTTTCTGCTACAAGCTGTTGAGTGGTGAAATTAAGCACAACCATGGGGGGATTTCATGCCGACGCTTTATTCCATCAAACCAGCTTTTCAGAACCTGCTCCGCCCCTTGGCCACTGGACTCGTTTCCGCTGGCGCCACCGCAAATCAGGTGACCATAGCCGCAACAATCATCTCGGTTGCAACGGGTGCGTTGATTGCGTTTTTCCCGCAGAATGCGTTGCTTTTTTGGCTGTTGCCGTTGGTGCTTTTTGTTCGTATGGCACTCAATGCCATTGATGGAATGATGGCTCGTGAATTCGAACAGGCATCGAAACTCGGCGCGTATCTGAACGAGCTTGGCGATATCGTTTCGGATGTGGCCTTGATCCTTCCATTCGCTTTTGTTGCACCGTTTGCCACTGCAGGGGTGGTTGCCTTTGCCGTCACAGCGATGATTGCCGAATATGCCGGCGTGCTCGGTGTCATGACCGGCGGCGGGCGTGGTTATGACGGGCCGTTCGGAAAGAGCGACCGCGCATTGGCCCTCGGCATCATTGCCGCGCTTATCGGTAGTGGCATCATCCTGCCCTCATGGTTCGGCTGGGTTTTTCCCCTCATGGCTGTGCTATCCGTTGTCACCGCCGTGAATCGTGTTCGTGCGGGCCTACGCCGCGCCAATTCCTGAAAATCAATTCTGCTTTCGGAGCAAGCCTATGTCGATAGATCCATCCTCCAATCCTGCGGCATTAGATGCAGTAGAGGAAAGTACCTTTCTCACCGACGACGGGACCGAACTTTTCTATCGGAAATGGCCGGCCAGATCGGGAAAGCCGAGGGGTGCAATTGTTCTTCTGCATCGTGGTCACGAACATGGTGGACGCGTTGCCCATCTGGTTGAGGAACTTGGCCTTGACGATTTCACATTCTATGCCTGGGATGCCCGCGGCCATGGCCGTTCACCGGGCGAACGCGGCTACTCACCATCCTTTGCAGCATCGGTGCGCGATCTCGGCAGTTTCGTAAAGCACATATGCAAAACCGGCGGTTTTGCCATTGAGGACATTGCGGTTGTCGCCCAGTCGGTGGGTGCCGTGCTCGCGGCAACGTGGGTCCATGACTATGCGCCGCGTATCCGGGCGCTTGTGCTGGCTTCTCCGGCTTTCAGTGTGAAACTCTATGTTCCATTCGCGCGTGAAGGCATCTGGCTCTGGCAGAAACTGAAAGGACAATTCTTCGTCAATTCCTACGTCAAGGCCAAGTTTCTGACCCATGATCCCGCGCGCATCGCGTCGTTCGACAATGACCCGTTGGTCACGCGGGCCATCGCATCGAATATACTGCTCGATCTTTATACGAACGCTGAACGGGTGGTTGCGGATGCCCGCGCGATCATCATACCGACGCAGTTGCTTATCTCCGGCAGTGACTGGGTGGTCCGGCACGGGCCACAGCATCGCTTCTATGAAAATCTGGCCCACCCCCTCAAAGAGCGCCACGTGCTCAAGGGATTTTACCATGACACTCTCGGCGAGAAGGAGCGCGCAATTGCCATAGCACATGCGCGCCGGTTCATTCTTGCGTGCTTCGACACAGAACCGGAGCCGCTGGATGTAACGAACGCCCATCAAACGGGCTTTACCCGAGATGAACAGGACAGGCTGTCATCCCCGCACGACCTGCTTTCCCTGAAAGGTCTCTATTGGGCGATCTACCGCTCGTCCATCCGCTTCAGTGCATTGTTCTCGAAGGGACTGAAAACAGGCGTCGAGACCGGTTTCGACTCCGGCTCAACCCTCGACTATGTCTATGAGAACGAACCGAGGGGAATGGGACCGGGCGGCAGGCTCATCGACAAGCAGTTCCTGAATGCGATTGGCTGGCGGGGCATTCGTCAGCGCAAGCTGCATCTGCAGGAGCTTATCGGCTTCGCCCTGACAAGACTGCAGAATGCCGGCCGCACGACACATATTCTCGATATAGCCGCCGGTCATGGCCGTTATGTCCTCGATGCGATTGCCAAATCCGCAGTCAAGCCGACAAGCGTCCGGCTGCAGGACTATGCGCCGATCAATGTCGATGCCGGACGCAAATCCATCGCCGAGAGAGGCATCCAGGATATAGCGAGCTTTCATCAGGCGGATGCTTTCGATGCTGCCGAACTGGCTGCAATCCAACCCGCGCCCGATCTTGCGATTGTATCCGGCCTTTACGAACTCTTTCCCGACAACGCGCTTATCAAGTGCTCGCTTGGCGGCCTTGCAACGTCGATGCAATCCGGCAGTTTGCTGATCTACACCAACCAGCCGTGGCATCCGCAACTGGAAATGATTGCACGTGCGCTCACCTCGCACCGTGGCGGCGAAGCATGGGTCATGCGCCGCCGGACGCAGGCTGAAATGGATCAGCTGGTTGCGGCAGCAGGTTTCAGGAAGATCGACCAGCTTGTCGATGAATGGGGCATATTCACTGTTTCCATCGCTGAGCGCACATGACCGAAAACACCGTCGCACCGATTGGACAATGGCGCTTGAACCGGGCCGTCGCGAAACGTGCACTGATCTGGCTCATTTGCCTCGCACCATTGTTCTACGCGACCTATGGGACAGCCAATTGGCTTGCCTCGCAGCGGGAGAACGTTCCGAATATTACCTTTACCTGGGAACAAGCCATTCCTTTCATTGCCTGGACCATTTTCCCCTATTGGTCGATCAACCTGTTCTACGGACTTTCCTTGTTCTTGAACGATACAACCGCTGAGGTCGATCGCCTGGCGAAACGCTACCTGACCGCACAGATCATCGCGGTTACCTGCTTCATCGCGTTTCCCCTGACCGTCATCTTCCACAAGCCGCCGACCAGCGGCGCATCAGGCTTTCTGTTCGATATGCTGGGTGGCTTCGACAAGCCCTTCAACCAGGCGCCCTCCCTGCACATCGCTCTCCTGGTGATTATCTGGACGCATTGGCGCGTTCGTCTGTCGGGTATTGTTCTTTGGATCTGGCATCTCTGGTGCGCATTGATCGGCATTTCCGTTCTCACGACCTATCAGCATCATTTTATCGACATCCCCACTGGTCTGCTTTTGGGTCTTTTTACTCTTTGGCTCTTCCCGGCACACATGCCCTCACCCGTGGCCGCATTCCGCTTAACCGATGATCCCAAGGCACGGCGCATTGGCACCTATTATGCAATGGCCAGTCTGATCTTCTTGCTTGCGACAATCATCGAAACGCCGACATCGGCGGCATTCCTGTTTTTCCTGTGGCCGGCGCTGGCCCTCCTGCTCGTATCAATCGGCTATTTCGGTGCGGGCCCCACCGCCTTTCAGAAGTGCGCTGACGGCACGCTTTCCCTGGCCAGCACATGGCTGCTGGCCCCTTGCCGCCTTGGTGCCATTGTCAACAGCTGCATCTGGACACGCCAGCTCCCGCCCTCTGTTGCGATCGGCAAGAACGTGTATTTGGGGCGGCTGCCGCGGGTATCTGAACTGTCGAAATTCATGACCGTGATTGACCTGACCGCCGAACTGGCAAAGCCTTCCGGCGTGGAGATTGCATGGCTGTCGTTCCCGGTGCTTGATCTCGTTTCGCCTCAACACGACGAATTGCGCAAAGCGGCCGACGCCATCGAACGTGCCCGGCACAAGGGCCCCGTTCTCGTTTGCTGTGCACTTGGATTCCAGCGCAGTGCGGCAGCAATTGGCGTTTGGCTTTTGCAGTATGGCGATGTCAAAACCGCAGCCGAAGCAATCAGCGTAATCGAAGCCGGCGGCAGGCGCATTCATCTGGCAGAAGACATGGTGTCTTTTGCGCAAGAGGTGAAACAACCATGAATGAACGGGCCTCTGCACTCGCCCACCGATTGCACGCCAAGGTAACGGCCATCGCGTCATGGCTGTAACAAACTGCCTCTTGTTGAAACTGCATCTTGCTTTTGCATTTTTTCTTGTTCTATTCGCTGTAATTACAACCTATGGGTTGTGGGGGCGCATATGAATGCAAGAGAAACGTTAAGGCGAATTTCCGCCATGGTGCTTGCCGGATTGGCTCGCGGCATTACGGGCGTGCGCCCGATCTGGCAGGGATGCGCGCCTTCGGACCGGCAGCGCATTTTCTTTGCGAACCATTGCAGTCATGGCGATTTTATTCTGCTTTCCTCCAGCCTGCCGCCACGCGAGCGGCAGCGCACACGTGCCGTTGCTGGTGCCGATTATTGGAAGCGCAATAAATTGCGGAACATTCTCGCCAAGGACTTGCTGAACACCGTGCTGGTTGACCGCAATTGGGTCGAGCGCTCGGAGGATCCAATGGTCGTCATGCTCGATGCATTGCAGGAAGGAAGCTCACTCATTGTCTTTCCCGAAGGCACCCGCAACATGACCGAGGAACCGTTGCTGCGCTTCCGCTCCGGTCTCTACAATCTTGCTGTGGCCCGGCCGGATGTGGAGCTTATTCCCTGCTGGATCGAGAATATGTCACGCGTCCTGCCGAAGGGCACCTTCCTGCCCGTCCCTCTCCTGTGCCGCGTTGTCTTTGGCTCGCCAATCGCACTTGAACCGAATGAAGACCGGAAAGAGTTTCTTCAAAGGGCGCGCCAATCTCTGCTCGATCTTTCGCCGGAACATCAGAAAGCGCTCAATCATGGCTGAAACGGTCTGGCTCTTTCTCGGCCTGCTCGGTGTGCTCACGCTCGCCAGTGCCATTGCAACAATGCTTACCTGGAAAAGCCGGCGCACGGCGGAGGTCTTGCCATCAACGCTCGTGAACCTCAATTCACGCATAAAGGCGTGGTGGATCATGATCGGCGGCATTTCCGTCGCTTTTCTCTTCGGTAAAAATGGTGTCATTTTCCTGTTCGCCTTTGTCTCCTTTGCTTCGCTGCGCGAATATGTGACCCTCACCCATACGCGGCGCGGCGATCATCGTATTCTCATCGGCATGTTCCTCGTCATCATTCCTGTCCAATATTACCTTCTCTGGATTGAATGGTATGGGCTCTATTCCATCTTTGTGCCGGTCTACTGCTTCCTTGCCATGCCGGCCTTGACGGCAATTTCGGGTGATACGGAGCGCTTTCTCGAGCGCGTCAGCGAACAGCAATGGGGCATCATGCTGTCGGTCTATTGCATCAGCCATGTGCCTGCCCTGCTCACACTTTCCATCCCCGGTTTTCAGGGCAAGGGATTGCTTTTGATCGCATTCCTGATCGCGACTGTTCAGGGGAGTGATGTGCTGCAATATGTGTTCGGCAAGCTTTTCGGCAAACACAAGGTTGCACCGAAAATCTCGCCATCCAAAACCTGGGAGGGTCTGATCGGCGGTATTGTCAGCGCATCATTGCTCGGCGCAGCGCTGACGTGGTTGACACCCTTCAGCGTCCTGCAAGCCGGGCTCATGGCGGGACTTGCCTGCATCATGGGTTTTTTCGGCGGGCTGGTTGCTTCGGCGATCAAGCGCGACCGCGGCGTCAAGGATTGGGGCCACATGATCGAGGGGCACGGCGGCATGCTCGACCGGGCTGACAGCTTGATTTTCGCCGCACCGGTTTTCTTTCACATCGTTCGCTATTTCTGGGCAGCCTGAAGTAAACCCGCCGGAACGAGATCGTGCAGCAAATGGCCGGATCGCTGGTAGCTTCGCCGGGTGGGGTTGGAACTCGACCGTAACCTTTTAGCCCAACTGCACCCAATTTATGCCTTCGAGCACATAGGGCGCGAACAGGAAGTCGCGGATCTCGATAATCCGGCTATCCGACCAGCCGATCAGGACAAAATGCGCAGGCCTGTCCATCGGGCCGGTGCCGTCGAAGACGAGCATGGCCGGCTGCCCTTCAACCGCACCGAAGGCAAACCGCCATTTCGTCTCTTCCGCATAGCGCGTGAAATAAAGGCCAATCTTGTCACGCCCTTTCCATTCGAGCCGGTTCACCAGATCGAGCTTGACGTCATCGGCGAGCATGGCGCGGATTGCATCGAAATCGCCGCTTCGAAACAGATGGACGTAAGCCGTGATCTTCCGCCGGTCCGGATCGGACATCAGCGGCAGCCGGGTATCTTCAGGCGCCTGCGCGAGTTGCCGCAACGCTACACGCCCGCGCTGCAGCGCCGATTTGGCCGCAGCCGGTGTGCTGCCGGCGATCGCCGCGATCTCTTCGACCGAGTGGCCAAGAACGTCCTTGAGAATCACGGCGCAGCGCTGAAGTTCGGGCAGTCGCAGAAACGTTTGAAAGCCGACCGCGACGATATCCGCCTCGGGCATCGTCGCATCTTCCAGATCTTCGGTGAGCGAGACAATGTTGCTGCGGGAGCGCCGGCGCAGGAAATCCAAACTCGTATTGTGGGCGATACGGAACAGCCAGGCTTCGAGATTTTCGACAATAGTGCCTTCCCCACGCGCCCGCAGGGCTTTGATCAGGGTATCTTGCAGCACATCCTCACCATCCACACTCGAACCGGTCATGCGCGCGCAGTAACGGTGAAGCCGTGGCCGCAGCGCTTTCAGTCGATCCTCGAATTCGTCCGTATTCATGTGTCGAGACCTATAGTGCTTCCACTCTGTTCCGCCAGGGATTGGATACCAATATCACGGCTGGGTTCAAACCTCTCTGTTGTCAAAGAGGAACATTTGAACGCCCGAGTCATCCGGCGCAAAAATCCGGCGATCCTCACCGGCTGCCCGTCCCTCCGCGCTTGCAAACGCCCTTTCGATCGCCGCAAGGTCGTCGAAATACAAGGTTCCAATCCGATGGATATCAGGGGTTCTCAGCGGTGTCGCGATGGGACCGTCGCTGACCTCGTATTTCCGGAGACCCGGAATCTTCTTGGCGAGAGGCACGTGGATATCGAAGTAATGTCGATCAAATGCCTCTACGTCCTTGGGTGTCCGGTAAATCACGACCATCCGGGCCATCGCGGTTCTCCTTTGTAAATTGTGTGGCGCAAACTTACTTGTGTGTTCACCCTCACCGGACTTCGCTCAACACCGCCGAGCCCATGACCGAGTCCAAGCTCGCCAACTCGATGATCTTCGGGAAATAGGCTTGCATGTGCGGATCGCTGCGCATCGCCTCGACGGCTGCCGGGTTCTCCCACTCGGAGTAAATGACGACGCCGGCGCCGTCCTTTGCCGCGATCAGCCGGGTTGTTTTCCATCCGGGGAGCATGCGGACCACCGTATCGATGTTCTGCTTCAAGAGCGCTATCAGCGCCTCCTGCTTCCCGGGTTTGACCTTCAGCAGATTGATCAAAATGACGGATTCTTCGGACATGGCATATCTCCTTCTGTTTCAGATATACCAAGGACGACCCAAAGGATTAAAACGGATCGCGGCGCAGAAGAATTTTCGAAAATCATGTCGAAGGAGCGTGCCTTGCCGAGTTTTGCAACGCCAGTTGCAATGACCCGACATAGCCAGGCATCGTTGACACAGAGCATCCAGATACCACGCGCAACCATCATTTCTTTCAGGTCACGCAGCCCCATAGAACGCTTCACTCACTATCCGCGATGTGACCGCCTCGCTACCCACGATCACGAGCAGCGGATCGCCGTTATGCGCGCGCACGGCCCGTCGGCAGTTCCACGGCGCGGTTGACGCCGAGATGGCGCCAATCATTTGCTGCGAACCCAACGGTTCCAAGCCAATATGCTTATCGCGAATTTCTGCCTATCGATTTTTGGCGCCCGGAACCTGCTTGAGATACTGGTGAATGGCTTGAACCACGACTGATCCTTCCCCTACCCCTGACGCCACCCGTTTTACCGATCCCGCGCGAACATCGCCAACGGCGAATACGCCAGGAGCCGAGGTTTCAAAGGGAGAGCCGCTGGTCAAAACCCCGGCCATGAGTCCAGTCTCAATAAACCCGGACTTGTCCAGCTTAACACAGCCATTGAGCCATTCCGTGTTTGGGGCAGCTCCAATCATCATGAAGATATTCGAGATATTTTTGGTTTCGCTCTGTCCAGACATACGATTGGTCCAGGTCACCGTGTTCAGGTATCTGTCACCGTCGATAGCGGTGATTTCAGTGTGCGCGTGCAGTGAAATGCGCTGTGATTTTTCGATGCGTTGAATCAGATAGTCCGACATTGTCTCCTTCAAACCCGGCCCCCGGACCAGAATGTGCAGGTGTTTGACCCATTGCGACAGGAACATCGCCGCCTGACCGGCCGAATTGCCGCCGCCGACAACAATGACCTCCTGTTCCCGGCACAACTGCGCTTCCATTGCCGTGGCCGCGTAGTGAATGCCCTGCCCTTCAAACCGCTCGTAGTTCAACAGGTCCGGCTTGCGGTAACGGGCTCCGGTGGCAACGACCATTGCCCGCGCTGAGACGGTTTGTCCGTCATCGAGCAGGACGCGGTAAGGCGACCTGTCGCAATCGACGGAGACAGCCATGCGGGAAATGGCCAGACGCGCCCCGAACTTCTGGGCCTGAACCTGTGCACGGCCCGCCAGAGCCTGCCCGGATATACCAGTCGGGAATCCGAGATAATTCTCGATCTTCGAGCTTGTTCCTGCTTGCCCGCCTGGGGCTACCCCTTCGATCACGATCGTTTTCAATCCTTCCGATGCGGCGTAGACTGCCGAGGCGAGGCCGGCCGGTCCGGCACCGACAACCATGACATCGTAGACTTCGGCCGGATCAATGATTTCTGTCAGCCCCAGCACATCCGCCAGTTGGCCCGTTGTCGGATTCTGCAGGACCGCTTTTCCTGGCGGAACGATAACAGGCAGCGACAACGCACAGATTTTCAACGCGGTGACCATTTCCTTCGCTTCGGGATCGACGTCGGAATCGACCAATCGGTGGGGATAACCGTTACGCGTCAGAAAGCGCTGCAATCTCAACGTGTCAGCAGCGTGGCTCGGCCCTATCAACACAACGCCTGCCTGACCGTGTTTGATAAAGCCGACACGGCGCAAAATAAGTGCGCGGGTAATGATTTCACCGATATCCGGCTCCGCCGACATCATCCGCAGGAACGAATCCCGCTCAACGCGGACAAGATGCGAATCCTCAGCCGCCCTCGCCGTCACCAAATTCTCCCGACTATTGAACAGGTCGAGTTCTCCGGTGAATTCCCGCTCTCCCTGCAGAGCCAGGACGCGGCTTGAGCCATCGCCGCCAAGATCAAGTATCTCGATGGAGCCAGACTTTATCAGGAAGAAGTCCGTCTGGCGTTCGCCGCGACTGAACAGAACCGCGCCCTTGGTGACTGAGGTCTCGGATCCGAACGCGGAAACGCGGTCCATCATGCCCTTATCGAGCTGCGGAAAAGTTTGTGTCCTGCGGGCGTAGGGGTCGCTCGCATCGGCCGAGACGTTATCGCTCAATTCCACCTGGTTCATTCCGGCGCACTCTCTCTCGTGGTCCGATTTTGACATTTGCACCCCCTTGATACAAGCCATGCAGGCAAATGTCAGATCAGGTGAACCTCAACGCCGCATATATGTGACGAGATCGGCTGAGACGCGCTTTGCTATTTGCCGGGGGCGCGCTGCCAACGTGCGGAACCGACGCGTCCGCTTTTCTTCGTGGCGGGACTTTGCAACGGTTCCACGATCTTGCGGTCACCCTCGACAGTGTCGCCAAGCAGACATCCTTACCTCTCTTCGAAGAAACGCTCTACATCGTTGGCCCGTCAGGGCAGTTCACGCCCGATGCGGAAGTGACAGTGGAACATGCCCTCGGCCTGCCGCTGATCCTGCCCATGCGTCGCCACGGGATCCGCATATTGCTTGAACGGCAGGCTCTGATCTCCGGACGGGAACTTAACATCGTGCGCGAAATCGAAGGTGTGGCGAGCACGAAGGCGGCAATTCGCGCGGGTCTCGGACTGAGATCCTCGGGCGCGGCGCGGTCCATCCCGAGCAAGAAAACGGAACTCTGTCCGCCATCGCTCTCACCCGCCCCGGTCTCACCCGCCGCCTCGTTCTCGACATGCCGGCCGACCATCCGCCGACGCGGGCCGTCATCGAGGTGCAAAAAATTCTGCTCGCGGTTGTCAGAAAGCTCGGTGCTGATGGTCACTGGAGTTGCCTCTCACCGACGCTGTCCGCAATCCGGTAGGTGTTCTGCCGCAGACATCTGAAGCAATATTGGATCTGTGCGTTCAGTTCCTTCAGATCTATTTTTGTGCTTCCGTGGCCATTCGAATAGCCAGGCCAGCCAAAACAGTTCCCATAAGATAGCGCTGAACCGTCATCCAAAATGGACGATTGGCAAGAAATGCTGCGATCGAGCCAGCAGTGACCGCGATCACGGCATTGACAGTCAAGCTTATGGCAATTTGTGTAAAACCGAAGCTGATTGACTGCAAGAACACGCTTCCAAGCTCCGGCTTTACGAACTGCGGCAAGAGAGACAGATACAGAACCGCTGCCTTGGGATTAAGGAGATTGGTTACAAAACCCATGACAAACAGTTTTTGTGGTGTGTCCTTTGGCAGTTCTCGAACAACGAATGCCGAGCGTCCACCCGGCTTGAGGGCGTTCCAAGCAAGCCAACCGAGATAAATTGCTCCGCCAAATTTCAAAACCTCGTAGGCAAACGGCACCGCAAATACGAGTGCCGTAATGCCAAGAGCAGCGGAAAGCATGTAAAAAACAAATCCCAGCGCTACACCCCCAAGGGAAATCAATCCCGCTTTCGGGCCCTGGCAGATTGAACGGGATATGAGGTAAATCATATTGGGGCCAGGGGTACAAACCATACCAAAGGCAATTAATCCGAATGCAAGCAGACTCGTTACTTCAGGCATCTGTCACCTTTTGAGAGTGTACGTTGCTACCCATGTTTTGAGAGTGCTCACTACCGCTGCAGCCGCATACGCTGCAAGCATCCAATTGTCTGCATGACAAGTTTACGCGCTGGAAATAGGGCAAGGGCTATGGGTAAACCTTGCCCTGTGAATAGTGACTGGAAAGGCGGTTGTTTAGGACAACCACCCCACTTGCCTGCCGGACGTTCGGCATATATATTAGACAAATGTCTGATAATTCGTCCCGACCATCTTCACCGCCACATATCCCGATGGATGCGCTAAGCGAAGTCCTGCAGGACTTTCGCTTGAGTGGCGTCAATTATGGCCGCTGCGAGCTCCGGCATCCATGGAGCATCGCCTTTCCGCAACAACAGCTGCTTCGTTTTCACTTTGTCAGCCAGGGTCCGTGCTGGATCCATACCGAAGTGCAGGGCTGGCAGGAGTTGCGCGATGGCGACCTGGTGCTGCTGCCGCAAGGCATCGCCCATCGGCTGGCCAGCGCGCCGGACGTCGTGGGCGACTCGCTCAAGGGTTGCCACGTGACCAAGCTGGGAAGCAACGTCAGCGAAGTGGTGCGGGAGGGAACGGGGGCGACCAGCACCCTTTTCTGCGGCTCCATGGCCCTGGGTGCCTGTGCGCTCAACCCCTTGATCACTTTGATGCCGCCGATCATCAAGGGCTGCGACGTAGCCGGTAATGACCCGATCGTCGGTCCCTTGCTTGCGGCAATGACGGTCGAGGCCGCACAGCCGCAGATGGGCAGCGCCACCATCCTGTCGCGGATGGCGGACCTGCTGACCGCCCGGCTCATCCGCTGCTGGGTCAATTGCACCGGAGCCCCGACCACCGGCTGGCTCGCCGCCATCCGCGACCCCCATATCGGCCGCGTTCTGGCGGCCATGCACCGGGACCCCGGCCACAACTGGACCCTCGAAAGCCTCGCCGGCCTGGCAGGGCAATCGCGCTCGATTTTCGCCGAGCGTTTCAGCGCTGTTTTGGGGGAAGGCGCGGCACGCTATCTCGCCCGTCTTCGTATGCAACTTGCCCGCGAATTGTTGGGGCAAAACGGCATGTCGGTTGCCGAGGTCGCGACTCGTTTGGGCTATGAGTCCGAGGCATCCTTCGCACGCGCGTTCAAGCGTATCACCAGCGTCTCGCCCGGCGTTGTGCGTCGCACCATTTCCGGACGAACGGACATGCATTTCGGATTTTAGGATACATATCATCCGAAAGGACTCGTCTATGAAGATCTCCAAACCTTGGAGATACTTCAATGACAGACACAACATTACAGCTTGAAGGCACCGCAATAGATCTTGATGCCGCTCCGCCAGTCGCGTGGAGCCCGGCCACCTGGTTCGCGGTTCTTTCAATGGCGGCCGCCAGCTTTGCGCTGGTGTCAGCCGAATTTCTGCCGGCAGGCCTGTTGACGCCGATGGCGCGCGATCTCGGTATCAGCGAAGGAACGGCCGGACAGGTCGTCACTGCCACCGCTTCCGTCGGCGCCGTCACGGCCATGTTGAGCAATGTTCTCATCGGCCGATTGAACCGCAAGACAGTGCTGGTTGGTCTCAGCGCCTTGGCAATCGGTTCCAATATTCTTGCGGCGGTCGCGACCGATTTCTGGCTATTGTTGCTGGGTCGGGCCGGGCTGGGCATCGCCCTCAGCGCTTTCTGGGCACTTTCCGTTGCCGTCGTAGCGCGGCTGGTTGGCGCCAACGCCACGGGCCGGGGCATGGCTATAGTCACTCTCGGCGTCTCGCTCGCCACCATTGCCGCACCGTCGATGGGTGCATTGATCAGCGACTGGGTGGGCTGGCGCAGCGCCATGGCCATGACAGCGGGGCTGGCCGCGGTTGCCATGGTGTTGCAATTTCTCAGCCTGCCGACCCTGCCTGCCACCACGAGCAACAGTCTCGCCGACGTCTTTCGGCTGACACGGCGGCGCGGCATTCAACTCGGCATGCTGGCTATCCTTCTGCTCATGACCGGGCATTTTGCCGGCTCGGTCTATGTGCGCCCCTTCCTCGAACAGGTTACGCACCTTGGAACCGGGCCGATTGCCCTGGCGCTGCTCGGGTTTGGTATCGCCGCCGTGATCGGCAACGTTGTTGGTGGCCGCATGGCCGACGCCAATATCCACACGGCTCTCATGGCTACCGCCGCCTTGATGGGGCTTGCAGCGCTCGCTTTGGTATTGTGGGGCGTGCACATCGGCGTTGCCTTCGGTTTCGTCACCTTGTGGGGGCTCGCCTTCGGTATGGCGCCCGTGGTGCTGCCGACCAACCTGTCCCGCGCAGCGCCTGACGCTCTGGAAGCAGCAGGCAGCCTGATGGTCACCTCTTTCCAGGTCGCCATCACGATTGGCGCGGTTGTCGGCGGCTATGTCGTGGACACCTATGGCGCTACAGGGCCCCTGACCCTCACCGCCATCCTTGCCGCATCGACAGTCGTGCTGGCACTGCTCCAGCCCCGCAGCTAATCTTTGTTGCTGTGCAGCAGATGGAGCAACCAGAAGTCACAACAAGGTTGCAATGGTTGCAGATGCGGCACTCACGCCGCATCCGCACAGCGTCTGGCCAGAGCCGTGATGGGGTTCGACCCATGAACCCTTTGAGGGTCGATGGTTAGCGTGCGGACCCGACGCTCGTTTGGGCGTCATCGGAAGCGTCCGGTGTCACATGGGCAATGGTCTTCGCCCGAAGCCGGCTTGCATCGCGCGCCGGCGGTAGTCCGAATAGCCGCGCATATTCCCGGCTGAATTGGGACGCGCTTTCATAGCCAACGGCGAAGGCTATGCGAGCGGCGTCGCCCGGGGTCTCGAGCAACTGACGGCGCGCCTCGTACAAACGGAACCGTTTCTGATACTGGATCGGTGTCATTGTGGTTGCCGCCTTGAAATGACGATGGAACACCGAGACACTCATTCCTGTCATCCGCGCCAGATCCTCGACTTTGAACGGTTTGGTGAAGTGCTCGCGAATCCAGGCGAGCGCCCGCCGAACCTGGGACTGACGCCCATCAACCTGAGCGATCTGCCGCAGCTTCGCTCCTTGCGGTCCCTGCAACAGGCGGAACAGAATTTCCCGCTCGATCATAGGCGCCATGACGGGAATTTCATTTGGCCTATCGAGAAGCCGCAACATGCGCAGAAAGGCTTCGTCGAGCTGCGGATCGGTCGGGCTTACGCCGAGGCCGCACAGGAAATCCGGATCGCGCATCTCAGGCATGTCGATCAGAAGGTCGCTAATCCCACGGGAGTCAAAACTGAGCCCGACCCCGAGAAATGGTTTCTCGCAGCTCGCTTCGGATATTCTGGCAATGACAGGGATCTCAATCGAGGCGACAAAGTAGCTGCCCGCACCGTATTGCAATATGTTCTCGCCGCAAGTGACCGCCTTGGCACCCTGCAGCACCAGGCACGTGACGAGCTCCGTCATACCTGCAGTCGGCCCAGTCGTCCGCTCTGCCCTCAGCAAACCGACACGCGGGATAGCCGTCAGCGTACTGTCGCCGCGCGCGTGCCTCTCTATCAGGAACTTCAGTTCCTCGCCTGCATTTTCCATACTTTCTAGATCGCACCAGTCTCCGATACGCGCAAGGCCTTCGGCAGGATTAGGCAAGAGTTCAATAGAATTTGGCACGCCGCTGGAAGGCCGACCGCCCATATTGGGTGGGCAATCAGAATGGAGAACAATCATGTCGAAGAATGTGTTGATCACGGGTGCCAACAGGAGCATCGGCTATGAAACGGCACGCCAGTTGGGCGAACGGGGCTATCATGTCTGGCTCGGTGCGCGCGATGCCCGGCGCGGCGAAACAGCGGCGAAAGCCTTGCGCGCACTCGGCCACCACGTTCGCTTCATCGAGATCGCCGTCGAGGACGACATAAGCGTGAACGCCGCCGCGGCGCGCGTAGGCCAGGAAGATGGCAAACTCGACGTGCTCATCAACAATGCGGGCATATCCGGAGCATTCGTCGATCCGGCTGCTCAGAGCTTGGACGATATCCGCAACGTATACGAGATCAATGTTTTCGGGCCCATTCGAATGACTCAAACCTTCCTGCCTCTGCTCAAGGCCGCAGGTTCCGCCAGTGTGGTCAATGTCAGCAGCGAACTCGGTTCGCTCGGTGCCCTGACAGACCCGCAGAGCGAATTTTATGGCGTGAACAGCCTTGGCTATAACAGCTCGAAGACAGCGCTCAACGCAGTGACCGTATCGTTCTCCAAGGCCCTCGCTTCGTCCGGCATCAGAGTCAACAGCGCGGATCCGGGATACGCAAAGACGGATTTCAACGGCAACACAGGCTATCGGACAGTCGAGCAGGCCGCAGAGATCATCGTGCAGCTTGCGACTGCCGACGATGGTCAGACCGGGACCTTCATCAATGACGCGCGCACCCTACCCTGGTGAGCCTGACTTGATCGGCAGGGCGTAACGCCTGGCGTGCCCTGCCCTCACCATGGCTCCGCGGAAACGCGAAGCCGGTTTAACCCGCGAGAAAGCCGCCATCCGTGCAGAGGATATGGCCGACAACATAATCAGCCTCACTTGACAGCAGCCAGCAAACCGCCGCCGCAACTTCCTCGGGATGGCCCATGCGCCGCAGGGGCAGGCTGGCCGCGACCTGACGCATGTCCGCAATACCCGACGCCAGCATCATATCCGTCACCACACGCCCTGGAGCGACGCCATTGATCCGCACGCCCTGCGGTGCATATTCCATGGCCGCCGAACGCGTCATGGAAATGGCGGCCGCTTTCGACGCAGAATATAGCGACAATCCAGGATTGGGATTACGTAGTCCGCTCACGCTTGTGTTGTTGACAATCGTCCCGCCACCAGAGGCCAGGAGCGTGGGTATTTGGTGGCGCATACAATGAAATATAGCCCGCACATTGGTGTCAAACACCCGGCTATAGACAGCATCCGTCTGGTCAGCCAGGGAAGCTCGCTTCTCCTGGAACCCGGCATTGTTGAAAACCGCGTCCAGCCTCCCGAAGCGTTGCAGAAGCGTTCCGACCAGGTGCTCTACCTCTGCCTCGCAGGCAACATCTGCAGCAACAAAGAGTGCCTCAGCGCCGATGGTCTCAAGTTCGGCAGCGACGTTTTGCCCGATAGCCTGCCTGCGACCCGCTATGACGACCGCCGATGCACCCTCGCGAGCCATTCGAAGCGCAGTAGCGCGGCCGATGCCAGTTGCACCTCCCGTGACCAGACATACTTTGCCTGCCAGCTTGCCACCCGGCCGCCATTGTGGAACGGGTCCTGCCAGAATCACCGGATCGACATCATTCAACGCCATGCTCCTTGTCTCCAGTTTTATTCTCTGTTCGGCTGGCCTGCAGGGCGCAGGCATAGGAATCCAAGCTCTCCGGCAAGTTACGACCCGCCTCGACGCCCATCCTCGTCAGCGCCTCCATCACCTGATGCCGTGCAAACGCATCGACCCGCTGCAGCGTCGATACCCCTTGCGGGGTAAGCGACAAGGGCTTTACACGCGCATCGTCATTGCTGATTTCCTCTGCCAATTCACCGGCTTTGACCAGCTTGCGTACCATTCTGCTCACCGTGGATTTTTCCAGGATGAGGACTGCACTGAGATCGGAAGCCGTCATGGACCCGCGTGCACCGATTTCAACCAACGCATGCACAGCAGAAGGCGGCAGATCAGTTGCCGCCAGTGTTGGCCGCAGGAAGCCAAGCTCCCGTACAAGTCGGCGAGAGGCATCGCGAATCCGGGCAATATGAGATTCATCGTTGTAAGCAGTCATACCGCGTCACCCAATATAGTTGCTCCATACAACTATATTGGAATTCTGCATCACTGAAAAGAGACCACATAATAGAAACTTGGCGTGAGCGCCTAAAAAGAGCCGACCCTTTGTCACCCGTTTCAAACAACGAGGCAATGCGGCCAACCAAATGCGTAATCACCGATCGCAAGCCATGGCAGAACGGGCAGCAATCGGTGGCCAGACCGTCTGAAACGGTCAGCACGAACCCTTCAAACAACGGGACATCACCCTGTCAGAACTTGAACGAAATATCCGCCTTGAACGCATTGTCCTGCGCCTTGCTGGCAAACTGTCCGGAATAAGAAATGCCAATCGTTGCCTGTGGTGAAAGCTTGAAATCGAGACCCGCTTCAAGCACCAGCGCGTCTTTGGTAATGGCGACGCCGGAAATATCAAAGGCAGTGCTACCGGTAAACGCAAGATTCGAATGGGATACGGTGTCACCGAACGCATGACGCCAACCCAGCATGCCACGCGCAGCCGTTGTTACATTGCCCAACATGAAGTCCGAAGAGGCCCTGACGCCCAGCGTCGTGAATGTAACATCCGTATCCGTCTTGCTGCCGATAAGAGCCGCTGCTCCGCCGGTTTCAGCAAAGGCGTCATGCTTGAAGTTCACATAGGCCAGATTGGCGAAAGGCTCAAAGGCAACGCGATTGGTATCAATTCGATAACCGAGCTCACCGAATACCTGTGCTGTGTGCGCATTGTATTGGGCAGATGTATCGTCTGAGAAACCGGGGAAAACGACCGACCGGCGGATATTGATATCGTGCCACGTATAGGTCGCACCTGCCCTAAAACCAAGATTACCCCATTGCGAGCCGCCATATACGCCGAGGTGATAATTGTCGCTGTCACCTGAAGAATTTCGATCATCCACTTTAAAGGAGGTGTGACTATACCCGGCAAGCAGACCAAGGCGCCAGTTGTCAGCGATTTGGGTATCTGCTCCGATCAGAAAGCCACCGGTCGTGCTCTCAAGACTCGCGGCGTGTCCGTTGCTATCGCCTGAACCCCAATTGCCGAACCCTGTGCCCCATACGCCAAATTGATCCGTCACCGAGGGTGCAAGTTTGGGACCGTCATCACCATAGGCCATAATCGGGACCGCTACCGCTGCGACACCGCTGAAAGAACCACGGATTCTATTGATTGCCGCATCTCGGATGAAGCGGCTATCTTCCAAAAGAACGGTTGTTGCAGAGGCATAAACTTCGCCGGACAGCGCATCAAAGGCTTTCCGTGCAGATGCTGCATCCAAGACGAGCAGTGTATTGTACAGCGCAAGTGCATTGCCGCTTTGCGGCAGAGTGTTAAGAGCACCAGCAGTTGCTATTTGATGCGGAGTGGTGGCCGCAATGGGGAATGGACCTCCGTCCGTCGTTGAGGATTGCTTGACCGCTATAGTGAGATCGACAGCTTTTGCAGTGTTCGCGAGCGTTGCATCTAGAAAGGCGGAATTGGTCAAGACATTAGGATCGAATGTTCCGCCAACGCCGCCTTGCGCGGTGAGGATCCGATAGGTCTGGCCTGTGTGATAGCTCGTTGCGGGATCAAGCGCACGAACCGAAACCGCTCCACCCTGCAGCGTTGCAATCCCCGTTGCCGCGATGAGATCCGAAGTGCCGGCTGAGGTGATCTCCACGTTGTAGACCGAACCGTTGGCAAGGGTTACATCTCCAGCAATGTTGAGCGTGCCGACCGAATTGCCGGGCGCAATCACACCACCTGAGGCAATTGCTGTGGTTCCGACTGTTCCTGTACCGGAAAGTGTACCGCTATTGAGCACCTGAACTGTTCCGATCAGAGTCCCGTTGACAGCAAGAATACCTGCCTGAACGGTTGTCCCCCCGGTATAAGCATTGTTTCCGGACAGGGTGAGTTTGCCCGTACCCGTCTTTACCAGAGATGCTCCGGTACCGCCGCCGGTACCCCCATCCTGAATAATGCCGGAGACGTCCGTCGATAGATTGTTCGCGCCGACTGTTAACGCAGTCCCGCCAAGGAAGAATCGGCCACTACCTTCAAGAGAACCGGCCGTGTTTGTGGCAGGACCATTGGAAAAATCGACGAGCCCGGTACTGTTGGCAATCAACCGCGCATTGCCACCGGTGCTGTTCGTAAAGAAAACGGTTTGACCGCCAGCGTTGGAAGTAATTGTCGCGTTGCCAGCCGATCCGCTGTCATCAAAGAGCGTTCGACCACCGCTGTTGTTGGTGATGACAGCGCTTCCAGCTGAGCTGGTTCCGCGAATAAGTGTCAGACCGGTATTGTTGTTGGTGATCGTGGCATTGCCGGCAGTACTGGCGTCGAAGAATGTCACTCGTCCATTGTTGGCGTTGATCAGAGACGCACTACCAGCGGTGCTGGTGTCATCGAATTCGGTATTTCCTCCGTTGTTGGAAATATTGGCAGTGCCTGCAGTACTTGAATTGATGAAAGCGGTTGTACCACCAACGGTGTTCGTTATGACAGCATTGTCTGCTGTGCTGGTGTCACCGAATAACAATGCACCGCCATTGTTGGTTATGATGGCATGCCCAGCGACGCTGTTGCTGAAGAAATCAGTGCGGCCATCGACATTGTTGACAATGGAGGCATTGGCTGCCGCGCTCGTACCGAAGAAGAGGGTCTGTCCCCCATTGCCATTTGTAATGGTCGCGCTGCCCGCATTGCTGGCGCCGGAAAAGAGTGCCAGCCCGCCAAGGTTGGCAATATTTGCATTCTCGGCAGTACTGTCATTGGTGAAGTCCGTTTCGCCGCCAGTAAGGTTTGCAATGGTAGCCGTACCGCCTTGGCTTGTGTCCTGAAACGTTGTGAGATCGCCAGAATTGTTGACTATTGCGGTATTGCCGGCAGAACTGTTGCCCGAATATGTCGTATTGCCGGCGTAGGCTGTTCCAGCAAGCAGTGCCATTGTAAGCGCTGTCGATGCACATGTCGCTTTATACAGGGCCATGGCAGTCATTTCCCCCTCGTTTTACACCGAGCGCAACTGGGCGAGTACGGGGTTATTTCACGATGTCCTGCCCCTCCGCCCGAATGTGCGGGCAACCTCACCTAGATCCTCGATCACATAATAAGAGCCGGCGACTCCCAAGATGCCGAGCCGCAATCCGTCCCAACACGCCCAACCGGACGCGCATTCAGTACAACCGATCCATGCTCGTCACGTGTAGATGGATGATAGACTTAGTTGGCGGAATTCACGGACGCCCAGTTTCAAACTGCTACCTAGAATGGCTAATCACGGCCATCCCAATGGCGGGCCATTGCAGAAAGCTGGCACATTGCTTGGAAGACGAATGCGCCCAATGACTGAGATGGGCCGTTCAAGCCATATTGCTGGTTGCGTTGCCCGCACCGGTTCCCATACCAACGATTTGAACGATGATGCCTGATTGATTCAAGGGAGCTGTTGGACGTTTATTCAGCCTCTTTGTGCATCATCTGTTAGAACCTCACGTTGAAATCTGCCTTGAAGCCATGCTGACGGACGTCGGCGGCGATCCACCCCTGATAAGAGAGACCGAGGGTTGCTTGCGGGGGTAGCTTGAGATCAAGGCCAGCCTCAACGAGGGCAGCGTCGCGTGCGATGGGAACGCCGGCGACTGTAAAAGCATTGCCCGCCGAGAAAGCCTAGGTTGCGAGCGGGGTGGTGTCGCCATAGGCAGGCCGCCAGCCGAGCGTGCCACGTGCAGAGACGTTTTGTTCGCCCAGGTTGAGGCTGGTGGAGGCTCTCAGGCCCAGTGTCGTGAAGGCCGCGTTGGCTGTCCAGCCGTTGGCGTGAAGTGCCGGCGCACCGCCTTGCTCAGTATGGCAGAGTGCAAAGCTGTGGCGGGAGCGCCCGTCTGGAATCGAAGCTGTGCCGATTGTTGCCCACAATTGAGATTTCCGCGACATCGCCCGAGGAATTGGTTCGCCATATAGTCCGCGAGGGATGAACATATTCGCGGACAACCGGCCGGTCCTTGAAAACGGAAAAAAGCGAAGGAGAAAACAGGACTTGACCACGGCGCCAAACCCGAAACATACGTAAAAGGCAGGTCAAATCTCGGTGGAAATACCGGGGCAGTTCCTGGTGGAAATCAACACGACAACACCTTTGTTAAATCTTTGAAGCTGCAAAATCAGAATCGCTGGCTCTGACAACGAGATTGGCTCCAACCAATATCTTCACTGCTGGCTGCACCTCGGAACTATTGATCAGATCATCAAGTATCGTCACGGCAAGATTGCCGATCTTACGCTTGGACACATCAACCGTCGTTAGCATTGGCTCCATAGTCGCACTTTGGGGCAGATTATCAAAGCCGATGATCGAAACATCTTCCGGAATCCGGATGCCTTTACCCTTCAACGCTTTGATGAAGCCATAGGCGATGATATCGTTGGTACAGAAATAGCATTCCGCCAGATCCAGACCCGAATGCAACAGGGCGCATGTATCACGATAAGCGCCTTCATAGGTCGATTCAACCGAGAGAATATCGCGTTCCTGGACGCTCAGTTCCAGACGCTTCATATTTTTGAGAAATGCATCGCGACGGAGGCTAAAATTCGTCGTCTCGGTGTGGCTGGCAACGAACCCAATGCGCGAAAAGCCAAGTTGCTTGAAGCGAGACAAGACCTTGAAGACGGCATCTTCATTGTTCATGTCGACGAAATTGGCCTCTATGACCTCATAAAACGTATCGATGAATACAGTCGGCAGTCCCAATCCCTGAATCATGTGGATATCTGCAGCTGTCAACTCGGTTCCCAACGCAATCACCCCGCGGATCGGGGCGCCAGCCAGGGATTCAGCGACCGCGCTGATAGGCTGCCCCTCAAAGCTGACGACCTCGAGCGTATAGTTGCGGCGGGTCGCTTCGGACGACATACCGTCGATGTAATCAGAAACAAACACGCTATGATCACGATTGACCGTTTCACCATGCTTGGCGATCTTCAAAAAGCGGATCGTCTCGCCTGCGCCTGTGCCGGCTTTGGCAGTGCGCGGCACATAGTTGAGCCTCGAAACCGACTCAAGAACACGCGCTCGCGTCTCGCCTGAAATCTCACCTTTGCCATTCAAAACTAGCGAAACGGTAGCGGGGGAAACGCCCGCATTCTCAGCAATATCCCTGACTGTAAAGGACTTTTTCTTCTTCATATTCTCCGCGCGACTATTCGGCATTAGGGGAAAAATGACAAGTCGTTTAGTAAACATAAACGCCGTGATTTAAAACGATTAGGGGAAATCCGTGCGTTAGGCAATCGAAATCCGACGATAACAGGCTTGACAGCCCACCATCTTCTGTTCAATGATTTAGTGAATAATATATTTGTTTACTAAACATGGTAGGAGGAGACCATGCAGAAAACAAGCAACCAGCTTGCTATGCTTGTTGTCATCAATCTGGGATTGCTCGCCCTTGGCGCGTATATTTCCGCAGGATCGTTCCTTTCGCTGTTCAATCTCCAGTCCATGGCTGGTCAGGTTCCCGAAATCGGGCTTCTGGCCATCGGTGTGATGCTGGCGATGTGCGCCGGCAATGGCGGTATTGACCTGTCTGGCATTGCGCTGGCCAACCTTGCTGGCGTGCTCTCCGCAGTCATCGTCTCGATGTTCATCTCCAGTGCGGAGAAACAGCTTGGCTTCAGCCTCGCATTTATGGGGCTGGCGCTGGCAATTGGTCTTGCCGGTGGACTTATCAATGGAATCCTGATTGCGCGGTTCAATATCACGCCCATCCTCTGCACCCTTGGCACCCAGATGGCATTCATGGGGCTGGCTGTCGTGGTTTCAAGTGGTCGTGCGGTCATGGTGGGTAGCCCGGATCTGCTATCACGTATCGGCAACGACATGTTCCTCGCGGTTCCGATCAGCTTCCTGATTTTCATAGCGGTCGCATTGCTGATTGCAGCCGTGGTGCGCTTTACGCCTTACGGCTACTGGTTGATGCTGATGGGGACGAACCCGAAGGCCGCAGTTTTTGCAGGCTTTCCACGCAGCGGCGTGCTGATTGCCACCTATGCAACCAGCGGCCTGCTGGCAGGCTTTGCAGGCATCATCATTGCTGCGCGCAACGTCAACGTAAAGTTCGACTATGGCAGCTCGTACCTTCTGGTCGCAATTCTCATCGCCGTCATGGCGGGTGTGAAGCCCGAAGGTGGTTATGGGCGTGTCATCTGCGTGGTGCTGAGCGCTATTGCATTGCAGCTCATGTCCAGCCTGCTCAATTTCGGCGGCCTTTCCAATTTTGTACGCGACTTCGCGTGGGGCCTGCTGCTGCTCGCTTTCCTCGCTGTCGCCAAATACGACATCGCAGGATTTTTCACCCTCGGCAATTGCCACAGGGGAACCATCGGTGCCCAACCCTCAGGCACCAGAACATAACACTGGGGGCTGTAAGTGTGGAGGAAATCATGAAAGCAATAACGAAGAAACTACTCGCCGGCACGCTCATTGGCGCAGCAACGATCGCGGGCAGCGCTGGCACACTGGTCGCGCAGGAAAAGCCTGTTATCGCAACGGTCGTCAAGATCAGCGGCATTCCATGGTTTGACCGCATGAATACGGGTGTCGAAGCCTATCAGAAAGCAAATCCCGACGTGGTTGCAACGCAGAGCGGCCCTGCCACGGCCGACGCAGCGCAGCAGCTCCAGATCGTGCAGGACCTCGTCGCCAAGGGCGTCAACGCGCTTGCGGTCGTTCCCATGGACCCGGCTGTTCTCGAAGGTACGTTCAAGCGCGCCATCGAACGCGGCATCGTTGTTGTGACTCATGAAGCCGACAACCAGATCAACACGATGGCCGACGTTGAAGCCTTCGACAATGCTGATTACGGCACAGCGCTGAACGAACGTCTTGCAGAGTGCATGGGCAAGGCTGGCAAGTGGACAACGTTCGTTGGTTCGCTGGGCAGCCGCACACATATGCAGTGGGTTGGCTCGGCAGAAAAAAATGCCAAGAAATATGCTGACATGCAGCTCGTCGATCCAAACAACGAATCCTTCGACGATGCCAATGGCACCTATGAAAAGGCCAAGGAAATCCTGCGCAAGCATCCTGACCTCAAGGGCTTCCAGACTTCTGCCGGCAACGACGTACTCGGCGTCGGCCGTGCAATCGATGAAGCCGGTCTGAGTGGTAAGGTTTGCCTGGTCGGCACCGGCCTGCCAAATCCGTCGGCCGATCTTCTGGAATCCGGTGCCATCACGGCCATCGGCTTCTGGGATCCGCAGAAAGCTGGCATGGCGATGAATGCAGTCGCAAAGCTTCTGCTTAAAAAGCAGGACGTCAAGGACGGCACCGATCTTGGCGTTGAGGGCTATAACAGCGTCAGCGTGAAGAAGGGTGCTGGCGAAGGCCTTCTTGTGGTCGGTAATGGCATGGTTGTCGCGGATAAGAGCACCTACAAGAAGCATCTTTTCTAGGCGTTCTCACGCAGGCTGCCGGCCTATGCTGCGAGGACATCGTTCAGCCTCGTAGCATGGCGTCAAAAGCTTGGATGCTTTCTGAACGTGGAAAGCATCCAAGTACCTTAACCGGGCTGATTTGTCATTTCAAACCCACGATTTAGAGCGCATCCCGAAAAGGGTGAAATGTTTCCGGAAAACATGCGCGGCAAATAAAAATCCAACCGGTCCGACAGCTGGCGCCAATCGCAATGTTGCGTGTTGGTACGGCAACAAAGGAATTCAACGTGTCGACTACGACGAACAATAGGGCGAACAACGACCTGTCGGCGGAACGTTTCCTCGAACTGCGCAACATCCACAAGCGGTTTGGTGGCGTCCACGCGTTGCGTGGCATTGATCTGACGATTGATCTTGGCAAGGCCTATCATCTCTTGGGCGAAAATGGCTGCGGCAAGAGTACCGTCATCAAGATCATGTCTGGCGCCCACGCGCCAAGCGAAGGCGAGATTATTCTTGGCGGCAAAACCTATACATCGCTTAACCCGATCCAGTCTCTGGCCGCTGGTATTGAGACTGTCTACCAGGACTTGTCGCTCATTCCCAATCTGACCGTCGTTGAAAACGTGGCGCTGAATGAGCAGCTCGTTGAAGGCAATGGCAAATTGTTTCGCAGTGTCAAGCTTTCGCAACTCCGTCAGACGGCAGAACGGGCGCTGAGCACGGCTGGTCTGCCAACCGACAAAGCTTTCCTGAACACCATCGTATCCGAACTCCCGCTTGCAGTGCGCCAGCTCGTTGCCATTTCGCGCGCCATCGCGACACGCGCCAAGCTTGTCATCATGGATGAGCCGACGACATCGCTGACACGCCGCGAAGTGGACAATCTCATTGCAGTCGTCGAACATCTGCGCACTGAGCGCGTTGCTGTGCTTTTCGTGACGCACAAGCTCGATGAATGCTACCGCATCGGCGGTAACGCAGTCGTATTCCGCGATGGCCAGTGCGTGGCACAGGGACCAATCGAGAATTACACCAAGAAACAACTCTCCGAACTGATGATCGGCAGAGCAATTGATGCCGAACGCTATCGCACGGCCAAGCCCGGCGAAGCAGAACTGCTGAAACTTGAAGACCTAACGGCACGGGGCTTCAAAGACGTCGGATTTGCACTGCGCAAGGGTGAAATCCTCGGCATCACGGGGCTTGCCGACTCCGGGCGCAATGAACTTGCCATGGCAATCACCGGCGTCTCTCCGGCAGATTCCGGCTCGATCAGCCTCGAGGGCCGTAGAGTTGCAGTCAAAAGCCCGGCGGACGCTATTGAGATGGGCATCGGCTATGTTCCGGAAGACCGACTTGCGGAAGGCCTGTTTCTCGACAAGTCGATTTTTGAGAACGAAATCGCATTGATCTTCAGAAGACTCAGCAACAGCCTGGGCATTGTCGATCAGAAGCAAGGGCGAACCATCGCAACTTCGCTGATGAAGGAAATGCGGCTCAACACAACAAATCTCGACCTGCCGGTGGGCGCACTTTCGGGTGGAAACCAGCAACGCGTTCTGATCGGCCGCTGGCTGAGCATCGGGCCGAAACTGCTGGTACTGCATGGCCCGACCGTCGGTGTCGACGTGGGATCCAAGGATACAATTTATCGCGCAATTCAAGCCTTGGCGGAAGCCGGTATGGGGCTGATCATTGTCAGCGATGATCTGCCCGAGCTCCTGCAGAATGCCGACCGCATCCTCGTCATGAACTCGGAAAACGTTGTTGCCGAGTTCGATGCGTCACAGGCAACCGAAGACCAGCTCTATCAAGCCATGATGTCGCCGCAGAAGGAATATGCCCAATGAGTGCGCCGCAATATCATCAATATCTGGGCCGCGCCCACGCCTTCAAGCCGGGTGAGTTCATTCGCAGACACCCGGAATCCATCACATTCTTTCTGCTCGTCGCGATCTGCACGCTTGTTTCCGTCGCCAACCCAGCCTTCCTACAGGCGTCGACGCTGATCGATATTGGTCGCGCCAGTGTTGTGATGGGCCTCTTTGCACTGGGTGTTTTCATCATTCTTGCTGCTGGCGGCATTGATGTTTCGTTCACCGCGATTGCCGCCTGCACGGTCTATTCATTGACTCTGCTGGTGCAAGCCTACATGCCGGAACTGCCAATTATCGTCATCATTTTGATGGCGATTGCGGGCGGCGTTTTCCTTGGCGTTCTCAATGGTTTGCTGGTGCATTATCTCGACGTGCCATCCCTGATCGTCACCATCGGCACCCAGTATCTTTTCCGCGGCTTCCTGCTGGCTTTTGTCGGCACGGTCTGGATCATGTCACTGCCGCCGACAATGGGCGCTTTCGGTCGCCTGCCACTGTTCCAGTTTAAATCTGCAACGAGCGCCACCATCACCATGCCGTTCTATTTCCTGGTGCTACCCGCTGCCGCCATTCTGACATGGTGGATTTTAAACCGCACACTGATGGGACGCGCCATTTTCGCGATGGGTGGCAATAGCCAGATCGCCAGCCGTCTCGGATATAATCTGCGCACTATCCGTATCTTCCTATTCGGCTATGCAGGTGGTCTGGCCGGACTTGCAGGCATCATCCATGTCTGCGCCAACCGCCAGTCCAGCCCGTTCGACTTTGTCGGAACCGAAATCAGTGTCATTGCAGCCGTGGTTCTCGGCGGTGCGCGTATCACAGGCGGCACCGGCACCGTGTTCGGCACTCTCCTTGGCGTGCTGCTCATTGTCGTCATCAACAGTGTTCTGGTGCTCGTCGGCATTCCCAGTACGTGGCAGCGTCTCGTCGTCGGCTGCTTCATCCTGCTGGCCGCTGCCTTCTTCGTCACCCGCCAACGCAAGAAATAACCCGATACTCTCAAGAGGAAATCATGAAGAAATTCCTGAACGATCCCGTCAATTTCGTGGATGAGATGCTTGAAGGCATCTATCGAGCGCATCCAGAACTCACCTATGTCGATAATGACAAGCGTTGCATGGTCACGGCCAACACGAAATCCGGCAAGGTTGGCATTGCAACCGGCGGCGGTTCCGGCCATCTGCCGCTGTTTCTTGGCTACATCGGCGAAGGCATGATCGATGGCGCAGCCGTCGGCGGCGTCTTCCAGTCGCCAAGCTCGGAGCAGATGTATCAAGTGACAAAAGCCATCGATCAGGGCGCCGGCGTCCTTTACATCTACGGCAATTACAGCGGCGACCTTATCAATTTCGATATGGCTGCGGAACTCGCCGACCTCGATGGCATCGCGGTCAAGCAGGTGGTCGGCAATGACGACGTGGCGTCCTCGGTCGTCGGGGAAGAACACAAGCGCCGCGGCGTTGCCGGTATCTTCTTTGTCTACAAGGCAGCCGGCGCAGCTGCTGCCAATCGTCTGTCGCTTGACGAAGTGACGCGCCTCGCCGACAAGGCACGTCTGCGCACACGCACCATGGGTGTTGCCCTTTCGAGCTGTGTCGTACCGGAAATCGGTCATGCAACCTTCTCGATTGGTGAAGACGAAATGGAAATCGGCATGGGCATCCATGGCGAACCGGGAATCAGCCGCAAAAAACTGGCAAGCGCTGATGCCGTTGTCGACGAGCTGATGGAGCGCATTTTCGCCGAACAGGCGTATGCAAACGGCGATGAAGTCGCTGTTCTGGTCAACGGTCTAGGCGGCACGCCGCTCGAAGAACTTTACATCATGTTCCGTCGTGTTTCGCAGCTCTTTGGCGAACGTGACGTCAAGGTCAAACACGTCTGGATCGGCGAGTTTGCCACCTCGATGGAAATGGCTGGTGCTTCGGTTTCCGTTCTGCATCTTGATGAAGAGCTGGAACCTTTGATTGCCGCCTCGGCAAATACGCCGTTCTTCAAGCATTTTGCAGGTTGAGGTCAGGTTATGAACGTCATTACAGCATCAGACCTGATCAATCTGTTCGATAACTGGAAGCAGCTCTTTGCCGAGCAGCGCGAGTTCCTCATTGCACTTGACGGCAAGGTCGGCGACAGCGATCTCGGCATCACCATGAGCAAGGCCTTTGCCGCCGCTGCCGAAGTGGCCCACGCTGAAGGCGACGCTGCCGGTATCGCAAAATTGCTTCGCACCGCCGGTGCCGCCATGGCCCGCGTTGCGCCATCGACAATGGGCACGCTGACCGCAACCGGCTTTCTGCGTGCGAGCAAAGCCTGCGAAGACGTGAGCGAACTGGGCGCAGGGGAAATAGCTGCCTTCTGGCGGGCATATCGCGATGGCATTGCCGAACGCGGCAAAGCGAAAGTCGGAGACAAGACCCTTCTCGACGTGCTTGACCCGATTGCAGTCACGCTCGAAAGTCAGGCCGCTGCTGGCGCCTCACTGGCTGAGGCGCTTTCAGCAGCATCCAAAGCCGCCGAAGATGCTCTCGAAGCAACCAAATCGATGGTCGCCCAGCACGGTAAGGCTGCAGCCTTTCAGGAAAAGACAGTCGGCCTTCAGGATGCAGGCGCTACAGTCGGCGTTTTGCTAATCAAGAGCATGGCGGCTTTCGTATTGCCCAACGCTTAATCGCATATATAATTGTTAAATTGGGCCCGAACCTCATCGAGGTGCGGGCTTTCGATTCTGTCGCACATTGGAACGGCCCGCACTATAATTGTGGCTCGCTCGCTTCGACATTTTCAGCCCCGGCTGCGCCGTGCCTGGATATCGAACGGCACGGTGTCTCTCTCGCCCGGCACCTTGCGGAGCCATCACCTGTTGCCAACATCAACAAAACAGAACTTGAGCAGGTGATCTACAACCTCCTTCGCAATGCACTTGACGCGCTGCACCTGTCGGAGCAGATGAACAAGCGTATCACGATTGAAACGCGCGCGGAGCCAAACGAATCCGTCATTCGCGCATCGGACAACGGACCCGGTTTGGGTGATGATACCCTTTCGCAACTGTTTCAACGCTTCTTCACCACCAAGAGCGGCGGCATGGGATTGGGCCTTTCCCTGTGCCAAAGGATCATGCTGCGTGCCAGCGGAGTACTCACGGCTGCAAACAATGACGGCGCCGCCTTCACGATCAAGCTACCGAGGACGGAAGCGGTTAGGCAAAGTTTAATGACAATGGACGAGGTCTTTGCTGTCAGTGATCGCCATATCGATCAACAATGCGTTCAAATAGCCTGACGGGACCTGTTTTTGAAACAGATCAATCATCTACCTCCCTAACGAACTTGCCATTGGATTTGGCGGCAACCCTTACGTCTCCAACCCAGAAGTTCCAGGCCTTTGCTCCCAGGAACTCCCAGCTGCAAGAATGCAGCTCTTGCCCGAGACATCTGTGATGACGATGGTCCATGTGGCCCCATGGGGAGAAAGAAACAGCTCAAGGATCGCTTTATCTCCAATCAGACCGAAAGCCCCTTGAAGTTCTTGGAACTCATTCTTCAAATATTCGGCAATCAGAGCATGCTTTGCGCAGACGATTTCCTGCGTGTTGGCAGCCGTGCCGCTTGCGGCAACCAATGCTGCCGCAAGCATGGATATCATAGTCCTATGGATGTAAATGCGCTTCATAACGCACCTCCTTGGCCGAATCCGATCCGGCAACAGGCGCGTTGTTGCGCTCAGTATACCGGAAGGATGACAGCCCGTCGCTTCATACGCACCGTCTCGCTCCTTTCTGCGTTTCGGTTCCTGTCCGTGGAACCAGCAAGCGCTGATTTCACTTATAAATCACGTGGGGATTTTTCATCCGAACTTCAAGCCGAGAGCCCCAGCATCAATGCCGCAGCCCCATTTTTGTGCAAACAACCTGACAGCACCCGGCGAGTGTTATCCCATTGTTTTTGTTTTAGCGGGGCGGCGATATTGATCATAGGCATCAGCCAGTTCATCGCCGATTACAACAACAACCGTTTTCCGCCTGAGATCATTGCTTGGCCTTTGAGGGAGGTTTGGCGTCTTTTGATAAGCCTGATCGCTTACTCATAAGCAATCCCTATACCGAGTTCATGCCTTGTCGATCCGAAACAGTCCGGTTGAAGGAACAATGCATATCCCGCCGCCGAGAATGTCCACGCGTGACGCGTTGCTGGCTGGCCAGTCCTCCCTGTCAGCCTGCACTAACACCAAAGCTGGATCACCAAAGGCGCAGGCCACGAACAATTCTTCAACCATGCGAAAGCTTAATGGAAGGGGAAGTATATCGCTACCGCCATCAGCGTGCTCCGGACGGCGACCGAGCGGCTCGATAATTTTTCACAAAAGGGAAGCGAAGCATGACGATTCTTGTGACCGGTGCGACCGGCCTTGTAGGAACACGGCTTCTATCGCGCCTCGCGGAGGCAGGCATGGATTGTCGCGCGCTCGTACGCAGCGGCAGAAACCTTCCTGCCGGCGTGACCGCCGTGGAGGGCGACCTCTTTGACCCTGCGTCGCTCGTGCGGGCGGTGCGGGACGTCTCGGCGATCATCCATTTCGCCGCAGTTTTCCGCTCGCCCGACACCGACCTGATCTGGAAGAGCAACCTCGAAGGCACGCGCAACCTCATTGCCGCGACGAAGGCTCATGCGTCCGGAGCGCGTTTCATCATGTCGAGTACGAGCAACGTCTATAATACGGACAACGCGCACCCCGGTCGGGAGGGTGATGCCCGAGGCAGCGATCAATGCCAAATAGTATCCGGTTCAAAAGATGAGCATGATCCATCATCGCGACATTGCCACGGCCATGACCCTCGCCCTGACCGGGGCAATGGACGGGCGTGTTGTCAATATCACTGACGATGCGCCGACCTCGATCTATGAACTCGTCGAGCTGGCCGGCGAAACGATGGATCCATCGTCCGAACCGCTAGCGAACCCTTGGTACCTCCACATGAATGGTTCGCTTGCCCGTAGTCTCGGCTCCAGCCGACTGTGAGAACCATGTTTCAGGCCGTGCAGGAGAGGCTGCTGCGACGCGGCTCCGGCGGCTGGGCTAAAACGTCAATGTCCACCGCGCTAGATGGAGAGCCTCAACAGTTTGCCCCGGGTAGACCGAGTCTGCCCAAGGCACTGCAACTTACGAATGGCCGCATAATCCCGCAAAAATCAGAACGCCAGATCGGAACCTCCCGTCTCGATCATCCCGCTAGTTTTGCAGGCGCTCGCTCGGTTTGCAAAGGAAGCAAAGCTCGCTATGCAATGGCGCCGTTAGCCCGGCGAAAATGATCGCCCCATCATAGGGCATCAAAATCTCGCTGCCATCGGCACGTCTTCCGATGAGTTCACCTTTGTTCACTGGTTCGCCAGCGGCAAATTGTTTTGCCAGATGATCCTCGTCATGATCCGCGAGAATGGCATCGCAAATTTCCAGCACACGTGGTGTTTGGGCTTGTGGCCGCGCATCCGCAATCAGACCAAGAGACGCCATGCCATTGACGACGCAGTCATAACCAACCTGTGGCCCCTTCGGGTCTAGATGCTGGCCGCATTCAACGGTAACCCCATAGCCGCCGGCAAAGCGCATAAACTCAGTTGTGCCTATCCCATGCAATGACGACAGGCCTTCGGTTACGCCTGCATCGCGTTTTTGCTTTAGTGCTTTTTCATGCGCAGGCAGCCAGCCATGCACAACCAGCGGAAGATCAAGTGCTTTCGCCAGTGTATTCTCTGCCGCTTCATGGGCAAAAGGCTCAAGCGATCCGTTATTATCCCGTGGACCTATCAGTGCGAAAGCTTCGCCTTCCGAGCTGAAAGAATGCAAATCAATCAACACATCATGGGCACGGAGCAGAGGGCACATGATGTTGGCCACGCGATCTTCATTGTCCTGCGGCATGGCACTTTCCGCAAGATTGCGATTAAAATTGCGGTCTCCGATACGGGTATTCTTGCGGAAGGCAAGCCCGTTGACCACCGGCACAAAAGTAACTTTGCCGCATTCCAGTTCTCTTTGACCTGTACGAAACTCACTGATCAAACGGCCGATCGCATAAGGGCCGGCTGGCTCGTTGCCATGGACAGAACCCGTGACAATCAGACGAGGGCCAGGTTTCATGCCGTGAAACGTAACGCTCTCAATGGATTTTGGCGGCGCGCTGACAAATGGTGCGAGCGGCGTCACCGGATCATCAATTGACGTGATGTCAACGACCATGCCGGGGCGCAGACGCCGTGCCAGTTCCATCAAATGCTCATGCGCCACGACCACGCAGCCGGATGTGCCGCTGTAATCCGGCCGCGCCGTGTGCATGAAAATGGCTGAGCCGCCGCGAGCGTCCGGCAGTGCGTCGTTCCAGCCGACAGGTATGATCAGATCAAACAATCTTTCGCCGCGGCGTGAAGCTTGTGTTTCATCCGTTTCGAACACCAGCTGATTATAGAAGGGGCTGTCGACATCTTCTATCCAGCGGTAATTTTCAGGCTTGGGCAAAAACGGAAAATCGAAGCCACGAGGCTCGTCGCCGAAAACCGTCGGATCATAAAAACCGTAACGCAAAGGATGACGGCCACGCGGCGTTTTACCGTCGCCTTCGCGTTTCAACTGCGGATCCACCAGCCCGTTGCGGCCAATGGCGCATTTGACGGTCCAGTCACCTATGGTCAGCAGACCAATATGCGGGGTTTGCGGGTCATACCCTGTGCGCACAACAATTGTGGGCTGTTCGAGTGTTCCGACCATAAACGGGTTTTGACTCATGGGATTAGCCTTGCTCTAACAAATGGCAACGGGCGCGATGAAAATGCTCACCGGACGAATTGATAAATGACGGGATATCGCCCTCGCGGCATTTATCGAATGCGGAAGGGCAACGCGGATTGAAGGCACAGCCAGGCGGGGGATTAAGCGGCGATGGCGCTTCACCCTGCATCCGGCGCTGGCGCGTCATGGGGGCCAGGGGATCGGGGATGGAAGCGATCAAAGCCTGCGTATAGGGATGCAGCGGACTGGTGAAAATATCACTCCATACGCCCTCTTCAACGATGCGGCCCAGATACATCACTGCGATGCGGTCGCTCATATGTTCAACGACACCCAGATCGTGCGAAATCATCAAAAGCGCGATACCGAGTTCGTCTTTCAATTCCAGCAGCAAATTGATGATCTGTGCGCGGATCGACACATCGAGAGCAGAAACGGGCTCGTCGCAGACAAGCAGTTTCGGTTGAACAATCAAGGCGCGCGCAATGCAAATACGCTGTCTTTGGCCGCCGGAAAACTCATGTGGCTTGCGATCCGCCGCTTCAGGTTTCATGCCAACCTTGGCCAACATGTCCGTCACACGGGCTTCGATCTCCGCGCTATCTTTCATACCGTGGAGACGCAAAGGCGCGGCAAGAGCCTCTCGCACGGAACGGCGTGGATTGAGCGACGCAAACGGATCCTGAAACACCATCTGCACATTGCGGGCCTGCGCGAGCGGATCGTTTTTAACGGCTGTCGGGACATCCCGCCCTGCCACACGCACCGAGCCGGACGTGATGGGAATGAGCCCCATAATGGCGCCGGCAAGCGTGGATTTCCCACAGCCGCTTTCGCCTACCAGACCGAGGCATTCGCCGGCTTTGAGAGAGAGATCGATTCCGTTGACGGCCTTCAGTGTCTTTTTTCGAAAGCCTTCGCGAACAGAATAATGAATGCGCAGATCATGAATGGCGAGCACTTCGGCGGTGTTGCCGTTCTTGTCGCTATCTGTTGGCGTCAAAGTGGTAATCTGTTCAGTCATGATGGAAACACCTAATCGAACCCAGCGCATCAAGGGACGCTGCGGGCGGCATAACCTCCCTGCACTCCTCGGTGACACGCGGACAACGCGAAGCAAAACCGCACCCGATATCGCGCTCCATCAAGCCCGGAACGACACCCTTGATCTCGGTTAATCGGGAGCGGCCTTCCCGCAAACGACGGCCGAGGAGCGGCAAAGAGGCTACAAGCCCATGCGTATAAGGGTGACGCGGATCAGTGAAAATCTCACCGGCCGGACGCTGTTCGACAATGTGGCCTGCATACATAACCGCCACCCGATGGCACATGCGCGCAACAAGTCCCAGATCATGCGAAATCATCAGGACTGCCGTGCCCCGGGCGGTGCACAGATCAAGTATGAGTTCAACAATTTCTGCCTGAATGGTCACATCCAGTGCGGTCGTCGGCTCATCGGCAATCAGCAATGCCGGGTCGCAGGCCAGCGCGATAGCAATCATCACACGCTGGCGCATGCCACCGGAAAGCTGATGCGGATAATCCTTGATGCGCCGTTCCGGGCTTGGAACCTGTACCTGCTCCAGTGCCTCTATGGCTTTGATCCGGGCCTGACGGGCGCTCATGCCCCTATGCAGCACGAACATTTCGCCGATCTGGTCGCCAATCGTCATCAGAGGATTGAGCGAGGTCATCGGCTCCTGAAAGATCATGGCCACACGGTCGCCGCGCAGACGGCGCAAATCCTTATTGGGCAAGCGGTTTATATCCTGCCCTTCCAGAAGCACACGTCCCTGCGTGACGTTCATCGGGTCGCGCAGCAAACCCGCAATCGTCAGGGCACACAGACTCTTACCGCAGCCGGACTCTCCGACAAGCCCGAACACTTCACCGGCTCGAATGGAAAAATCAACCTGGTTTACCGCGGGAAAGTTCTGTCCCTTGGCGCGCAGTGCAATCGAAAGATTTTCGACCTGCAGAATAGGATTGTCAGCCATCAGCGTTTTGACCTCCCGTGCGGATCAAGCAGGTCACGCAAGCCGTCGCCCAGCATATTGAAGCCGAGCACGGTGATGAAGAGCGCCATTCCCGGAAAAATCGCGACCCATGGCGCAACCATGAGCTGCTCGCGTGCCCGTGCCAGCATACCGCCCCAGCTCGGTGCAGGCGGAACAACACCCAATCCCAGAAAAGACAGTGACGCTTCTGCCATAATGGCCGATCCGATGCCCATTGTGGCCACCACAATGAGCGGCCCGCCAATGTTCGGCAGGATTTCACGCAGCATGATGTAGAATTTACCGAAGCCGAGCGTGCGGGCTGCCTGCACATAGTTTTGTGACTTTTGCGTTAGAACCTGCGCCCGCGAAATACGGCAGCTATAGGCCCAGTCCGTCAAACCAAGGGCAATCAGCAGACTGAGCAGTCCAGGCCCAAGAACCGCCATGAGAGCCAAGGCGAACACAATGGTTGGAATGGATAGCATCAGATTTGTCAGGCCTTGCACAAACTCGTCCCACCAGCCGCCGAGATAGCCGGCGGAAAGACCAAGCAGAACGCCTATGCAGGTGTTCATCGTCTGCACGGCAAGCCCGATCATAAGTGAGATACGCGCCCCATAGGCAATGCGTGAGAAAATATCCCGGCCCTGCTCATCGGTACCGAACCAGAACCGCGCACTTGGTGCTTCTTCCGCATAGAGAAGATTGGAGTTGGAAACCGGATCGTAATGGGCAATCCATGGCGCAAACAGCGCCACCAGAATAATGGTCACAAAGATCGTGAGCCCTATGACAAGATTGGAGCGGAACATCAGTGCTGCCTGTTCTGTTCAGAATGTTTGCATGATTGCAAAGAACGCCTTTCCATGAGCACTCAGCGATATCGAATGCGCGGGTCGATCGCGAGATAGGCGATATCGACAAGCGTGTTGATGATGAGAAAGAAGAGCACGATCACAAGAATGCAGCCTTGAACCGTTGGTATGTCGCGCATGGAAACCGATTGCGTCAAAAGCGAGCCGATGCCCGGCCACGCAAACAGGTTCTCAATGACGACCGAGCCACCCAGCATGGAGCCGAATTGCAGGCCGATTGTCGTCAGCACCAATACAAAGGCATTGCGCGCTATATGCTTGGTGACAATGCGGAATTCTGAGTTTCCCTTTGATCTGGCCGTGCGGACGAAATCAGCATTCATGGTTTCCAGCACGGCCGCGCGGGTCGTGCGCGCCAAAAGTGCCATAGGGGCAATACCGAGCGTCAGGGCAGGCAGCACCAGATTCTTGAAATTGCCGTTGCCATAGCCAAAAGTGGGCAGCCAGCCCAGTTTGAGCGATATGAAATACATGGCCAGCAAACCGAACCAGAAACCGGGCAGCGAGAGACCGGAAACAGCTGTTATCATGGCGGTTGTATCTAGCCATGTGCCCTGTCGCACGGCTGCCAGAAAGCCAAGTGGCAGGCCGATGATAATGGCAAAGGCAATCGCCGCAACGGCGAGTTTGAATGAGGCGACTATGCGGGTGGATAGCATGGCGGTGACAGGGCGTTGCGTGGAAAAGGACGTGCCGAGATCACCTGTTACAAGCCCGGAAATATATTTGCCGAACCGCTGTGGCAACGGATCGTTCAGGCCCAGTTCCTTTTCGATGCGTTCGGTAACCGCCGGGTCAATGTCGCGTTTGTCGCTGGAGAGCGACGACACAAATGTGCCGGGCATGACGCTGAATAGAAAGAAGATCAGCGTTATTGCGGCAAAAACCGTGACCAGAGATTGCAGCAGTCGCCTGCCAATCACCATCAACATAGGAATATCCATAAATCGTGGTTAGAGAGAAGCGGCCGATGTTGCGGCTGCTTGGAAAAGCACCCCTTGCCGGGAAATGTCGAGCTCAGGGCCTTTCGGCTTACTGAGTGGTGTTCTGGCAGTCCGGCATGGCGCCGGACTGCCAGAACGGATCAACGGCTCGATTAACGGCCAGGCGCGTTAGCGTCGAGCCAAAGCGAATCCACTTCAATGATGGCGGCTTCGGTCACATTGGTATCAACGCCGTGAATCCAAGGCTGGGTTGCCACAACGGCCTTATTGTAATTATTGAACCAGACTGGCGCCTTTTCAAAAATATAGGCATCCGCTTTCTTCAAAAGCTCGATACGCTTGGCCGGATCCGATTCAGCCGACGCCGCATCCAGAATTGCGTCATAAGCGGGGTCCTTGAAGGCACTGCGGTTACAACCCGAACGGCTTACACGGCTGTCGAAGCAGCGCAAGGTGGTGAGCGGATCAGGTCCGGTGCCCGCAGAACGAAACCATGCCATGGCCGATCCCTGATTCATTTCATCAACGAGCGTGTTGGAATCCACGACCTTGGCTTTGGCGGTGATGCCGACCTCTTTGAGAAATGGCATCATGGCTTCCAGAACACCGAGGCTCGACGTACCTTCCGTCACGGATATTGTAACTTCAAAGCCATCGGGATAGCCGGCTGCGGCCAGCAGCTCCTTGGCTTTCGCGGGATCATACGGATATGGCGCGCGGTCTTTGTCAAATGCCGGGGATGTAGTTGGTAGCCAGCCCGTTGCCTTATACGCTTTGTCCTTGAGAAGTTTGTGGATGATGATGTCACGGTCAACAGCATAATTGATTGCCTGCCGCACGCGCACATCGTCAAATGGCTTCCTTTCAGTGTTGAGGCCCATATGGCGGGTGAACACTTCCGAAATTTCAACCAGGCCCTTGGAAAGTTCTGGATCAGCCTTGTAAAGGACATAAGCGTTTTCTGACAGAACGGTGGCATCCAGCTCGCCAGCGCGAAATGCCATATCAAGCGCGCTGTTGTCACCGGATATGGTGAAATCCACCGCATCAGCATAGGGCTTGCCCTGCTTGTAATATTTGTCGAATTTTTTGCCCGAGATTTTTGAACCTTCGACGTGATTTTCAAAGGTAAATGGTCCAAGACCAACCGGATGGGTAAGGAAATTGCCGCTTTCCACTTCTTCTTTTGGCAGAATGGCTGTGATTGCCTCGAAGAATTGCGTGCCCGGATCGACAAGGTCTTTGAATGTGAGCGAGAAGGTACGGTCATCGATCTTTTTGATGCCGCTGATTTCTTTGACTTCACCCTTGGAATATTCCTGCGCACCGACGAGCGTGCCGACCTGCACCGCGCCCGGATAGCCCTTTACCGGGTCCATGATACGCGTATAGGACCAGACCACATCATCTGTCGTCAGCTTACGGCCATTGTGGAAATAGATGTTGTCAAACAGCTTATAAGTGAAGGTTTTACCGTCATCACTGGTTTTGACCAATTCAGCCAGATCAAGAGCAGGCGCGTTTTTGGCTGAATCCCACGTATAAAGGGACCGGTGAAACGCTTTGGAGACCACCATGTCCTGCGAGGTATAAGTCGCATGCGGGTCAAGACTTTTGAGGGCGGCGCCATAGGGCGCTGCCAGATGCAGCGTACCGCCGGGCTTCGGCTCATCTGCCCAGGCTGAGCTTGCGGGAACAGCCGCAGACAGTGCGGCGGCAATCAACGCAGCTCTTATGATCGAGCGATAGTTCATGGTTTTCCCCTTTTTCCTTGATTGGCTTTTACGGTCAGCTTATTTTTGGAAGGCATATCGGTAAAAGTGCCGCGCGAAATTGGGCAGAAAACTTTTGTCATTCGCTGACCATTCCCCATCGCACATCACACAGAGAACGAAACTTTTTCCGTCAGGCGTTTCCCCGTAGACCAGATCGTGCCTGGTCCAGGACGTATGACCCGCTTTCGACCACGTCATTACGTCCCGTGGCAAACCCTCGACCAAAAAGCCAAGGACCTGATCACCTTCAGGATCGCCATCATTTGGATGGCGCTGAAACTCGCGGTTCATCAGCCCCATCATCCAATCGGAGCGCGCACGCGCTCCGCGCGCGATATCGTGCATCAAAGCTGCCGCGGACAAGGCGGTGAGAAGATTTCCATTTTTGCCATTGCGGATCTGCTTGGCGCGACCATACGGGCTGTCCTCATATGTGCCATGCAATACGTTGATACCCGCGAATTCTGGACGGTTCTGTGATTCATACCACTGCTGGACACGGTGGCGCGCCGCGCACCATTCTTCCAGCGCTTTTCCCTGCAACGGGGCGCCATCATCAGCACCGGTCAAACGTCCCACGAGATAAACCGTCGCCTCATTGGAGGAAATGGCCATCATCTGTTCGGCAGCGCGGTCATCTTCCGCGTCCTCGGCCAGGCGGCCTTCTTCACGGAACGCCGCCAACGCATCGAGAAAAAACAGCTTCACGACACTTGCCGGATAAAGCGGCTTCATTGCCTGATGTCCAAACCATGACGAATTCAGGAATGCGCCGGGATCAACCAGGCGCAAGGGAGCATCGAAACGGCAGGCGGCCAGGCTGACACGGCTTTCGTCGAGAGCGCCATTTGTCGACAGCAATGCGTCTGATAGTGCGCGTGACGCCGGATGCGTCTTCGGCATTTGGGCTGTGGCGTTCATTTATGTTCCCTATTTTTAAAGCAATTTAGTCATGGAAATTTATTCGTTGATATAGAAATATCATTGGAACTTTATGCGCCTGCGATATGATGTGGTAAAAATCACCGCAATTTTGGAGGGCAAAAGGTGGGATCGAGCAAAGATCATATCGGTTTGCGCCAGGTAGAAATTTTTCGCGCCACCATGAAGTTTGGTACCGTCACGGCTGCCGCGGCGGCTCTTGGTTCTTCGCAACCAACCATCACGCGTGAGTTAGCGCGATTGGAGCAACATATCGGCTTTCGTCTGTTTGAACGGCGTCTGCAAAGACTGGTGCCAACAGCCAGAGCGCTCAAGCTTTTTGAGGAAGTGCAAGCCTCATTCATCGGTCTGGATCGTATCAATGACTTTATCGATCGTCTGCGCGACGCTTCGGAAGAAGTGCTCACGGTCGCTTCTCTTCCGGCCTTTGCACAGACGATATTGCCTGAAGCGGTCGCTCGATTGAATGCCACCCATCCGGATTTGACACTGCAAATCAGCACGGTTGACCCCCGCAATCAATCGAGCATTTCCGGCTTTAATTTTGATGTCGGCCTGATCGAGGGCATCTATATCGAAAGAGATGCGGAATCGCGGATACTATGGGTGTTCAAGCTCGTCGCCATCATGCCGCCGGATCATCCTCTTGCACAACGTGACTATGTTGAACCGCACGATTTTGAGGGCATCAACTTCATCAGTCTCGGCTCTCAGGATCCATACCGGCTGAGCGTGGAACGTATATTCGACACGGCTGGCACGCAAAGACGGCTGTTCCTGTCATCGCAATCGGCCAGCAGCGTGTGCGAACTGGTGCTGAAAGGGCTGGGTATTTCAATTATCAATCCGCTTACCGCGTTAAGCTATGAAAAACACGGCCTCGTATTAAAACCTTTTTTGCCCGCACAGGATTTTGTGCTGTCCGTTTTACGTCCAATCAATCGCCCTGTCGTCGCCAGTTCTGATGCGCTGGTGGCGCATTTATCCCAAATATGTGCGCAAACGCATCAAAATCTGGTCCAAAAACGCTTGGCCGTTGACGATAAATGACGGCAATGATGATGAGGATTGAACCAGTCTACCCATTCGAGTGGTATAAATTCAACAGCCTCGAAGTTTCGCCGCGGCACATGAAACTGACGGTTTACCCCGGTTGAAGCGCAACAGGCCGCTCCCGCCACGCGGCGCATGCTTGCGGGACCGCTTGGCGGGATTTGCGACGAAAGCGTTGCTTGTCAGACATCGCGCCTGAAGTTCGATTTGATGACCCTGCCAGCCAGTTGCCCGCCGTCTACGGGCAGCACCGCGCCTGTTACGAACCCGGATGACGGCGACGAAAGCCAGAGCACCGTGTTGGCGACATCGATGATGGAGCCCAGCCGTCCCATCGGGACTGCCATGGCGGCCATGCGTTGGACATCCGGGCCGGCTTCCTCCAGATGGTGGGTCAGGACAGGGCCCGGGGCGACCACATTCACCCGGATGTTCTGATCCGCATAGTCAAGCGCAGCGACACGACTGAGACCGATAATACCGGCCTTTCCAGCAACATAGGCGGAAAGGCCCGAGACGCCGGCGACACCGGCTGTCGAGGCCATATTGACTATGGTGCCGCCGCCATTTCCCAGCATGGCCGCAATCTGGAACTTCATCCCATGAAACGTGCCATGAATATTGGTGCGAATACCATGGTCGAAGGCTTCAGCATCGATCTTTGCCAAGGGTGCGGGGCCCGGCCCGTCGGTCGCGTTGTTGAATGCGGCGTCGAGACGGCCAAACGTATCAATTGTTGTTAAGACAAGAGCCTCCATGCTGCGAGGATCCGTAACGTCAGCCGCAACAGCCAGGGCTCGGCCGCCCGCTGCCTCGATCTGGCGGGTCACGTCTTCAATAGCCGCTTGATTGCGCGCCGCCAGCACCACAGCGGCTCCGGCCCGGGCGAACGCCCTCGCCGTCTCCGCGCCGATGCCCTTGCTTGCGCCCACCACCACGGCCACCTTGCTGGAAAAATCATGCACTTCTGTCACTTGGGTCTCCATGATTGGCGCGTTTGCGAGGGCGCCAGGTGCCGAACATCCCGCCGAACCGGGATATGCCGGCTCTGGCATAGACTCCGGCCCTCTCCTGTTGGAAGCGGCAGTCGAGCCCCGCGGCGTGGGACATTAACCGAACGACGGTGATGTGCGCTGCTGTGCCGCCCATAGTCTTGGGCTTGAAGTTCGGCGGAACAGCGTATCGCTTCTCATTGGCCGCTGTGCCTCGGACCGAACGGCTGGCTTTCGTGACATCATTTAATCTCCATTTCTCTACGCAACGAAGAATTAGCCTCGACAATCACATTTAAAAATGGGCACTTTCCTGAAAGGATCATGAAGCAGGACTTAATGATGGACCCAAGCACTCTGGCCGCATTGCCCATCTTCCGCGCCGTGGCCCGGGCTCGTGGTTTCACCGCGGCATCGGGCCGGCTCGGCATTTCCGTTTCGGCTGTTTCGCAGTCGATTCGCCAGCTTGAACGTCGTCTGGGAGTACGATTGTTCGACCGGACAAGCCGCAGCGTCCGCCTGACCGAGCACGGCCGCCAGTTACTGGCAACCATTGAGCGGCCCATCGACGTTCTTTCGACAGCCGTCGAGGCGATCAAGGAGGCTGACGGCGAGCCATCTGGACACCTCAGGATTACGCTATCGAGGCTCGCCGCTGAAGTTTGCATCCTGCCGACACTGCCCGATTTCGTCAGGCGCTATCCGGCGATTCGATTGGAGCTATCGACGGACGACCGCTTGACCGACATCGTCAGCAACGGTTTCGATGCAGGCATACGCTTCCGCGAGACGCTGGAACTGGACATGATCTCCGTCCCTGTCGGCCCGCCGCTGCGGCGTTCCATGCTCGCCAACCCGGACTACCTGTTGCGGGCCGGCGTCCCTCGCACGCTCGACGAACTCAACAGACACGCCATCATTCGCTACCGCTTTCCCGGGAGCGGCCGCCTGGAACCGCTGACGTTTCGCCGCGGCGAAGAAATCATCCACCTCGATCCTCCCGCCGTTCTCGTGCTCGATGACAACAGGCACTTCGCGATGGCTTCGCACGCTGGTCTAGGGCTGGCGCAGCGCTTTCGACCGACCGAAGAGGATGGTATCGAAAGTGGAAAATTGGTGAGCGTACTCGACGCTTATGAACCAGAACCGCAACAGTTTCGTATCTATTTCCCATCACGTGACCTTCAGCCGACAAAGCTGAGAGCATTCATCGAATGGTTCAGGGCGGGTCGGTCGGCATAAACAGCATTCACTGCGGCTTGGTAGTCCAGGCACCTATCTCGGATCGCCCGATCAGCGTGCCGACGGTACCGACCTCCGAAAGAATACGGTCCACGAGCGTGGAGGGATCGACCTGCGACGCTGCCACAATTCCAAACCTCTCCATGGTCGGCAATTGTGTCTCCACGAGATCGGTAACAAGGTGCACAAGATTTACTGCCCGTGGTCCCAACGAGATGGCCGCCTCCAGCCTCAGGGTCGGCGGAGGCAAACCGGCATCTTCAAACAACGAACCAAGTCGCGCACCAAGGCGCACTTGCGCCCCCGCCGCCTCGATTGTACGGCTGAGCCACACGCATACTTGATCATATGTGGGCGACGGCGGCGACGAACGAGCACCATCCCAGTCAAGTTCGTGGAATACGACGATCCCACCCGGCCGCAAATGCCGGACGATCCGTCGGAGCGACCAACGATCGCATCGAATGATTCGTCAAAATTCAGGTCAGCCGGGTCACCCTGTCTGAAAGAGATTCTGCTGGAACCGGCATTCTTGACGCGTCGTTCTGCCCGTTCGACAGCCGCAAGAGCAAGGTCGGTACCCACAACTTCTCCGGTCGGCCCAACGAGTTCGCCACAGAGAAGCGCAACATCGCCGGCCCCGCTGCCGATATCCAGGATCCGCATACCTTTTGCGATCCCGGCAGCCTCCAGAAAGCGACGCGTGATCGGACCGATCAACCGAGCCTGAGTGCTGAGGCGGCGCAGTTCCGCCTCTGCATGTCCCAGTGCGTAGTCGGTATCGCTCATCTCAACGTGCACGTGGCCCTTCTGCTGATTGTCGCGAAATATACGCCGTGAAAGCGTTTGAGCGCGACGACAATCCAACGATCCAAGAACTCAGCACAGCTGTTATAAGATCAGACCACGATTTCATCAATCCAGCGCACGGTGCACTCATTTTGGCACGGCAGTTCATGAGTGGATGTATCCGGCAAAAAAATGCCGATGTAGACATTCGGTTCGCCGCCATCCCAAACCGCAAAATAAAAGCTCTGCTCAACCTGGGTACTTCAATTTTTCAATGTCCGGCCAGCTTTTGTCGCGGGTTGACTTTAGGGATTGCTTACCCAACTATATCGCGATGTGTCATACCGCTAAAACCATTTGCGATTATCTGTATCGGGTTTTCCCTATCGCGGGATATTAACCCCCGGCTCGGTTGCCCACGCTTCGAGTCGAGGGGCTTCACATTACGACTGCGATCAGGGCGACAGGAGCTTTGGCACCCACGTCCATGACGCACTCTCAACAAAATAATTGCGCCGAAAAGCCGGTACTGAATCCCCGAGTGAGGACGATGTGCGGATGAAAAAGATATGAGCATTCAAATGCAGCACATGAGACAGACTAAACGTAAACCCAATATCCGGATATCGGAGACTGATCATTCAAGGTTGACCGCATTGGCGAGTACCTCGATGACAGAAAATCCGGAAGTTTCCGAGGAACTGCTCGACGAACTCGATCGCGCCAAGGTGGTCGCCGATAGTTCCATTGCCGCCGAGGTGGTGCAGATGGGTTCGACGGTCACTTACAAAGCCTCCACCAATGACACCAAGACCGTCAAGCTCGTGTTCCCGGGAGAAGCGGATATCTCCGAAGGCAAGATCTCTGTTCTCACGCCGATCGGGACGGCATTGATCGGCTTGTCCATCGGGCAATCCATTTCGTGGACTGCCCGCAACGGGCGTCGTCATGAGCTGACGATCCACGACGTCATTCACCCTCAACATGGACCAACAACCACTCTCGGTAAATTCCGTTAGCCCAACGAGTAGTATAACGGGGACGGCCGCAAGACGAATCCACCCGGACTGTTCACGTGGCAGTCCGGCAATGACATTTTCACAAAAGCACCACAGATTGTTAGAATGTCAGCATCGCAAATATATTTGCGGGGCAGACCGTATATCCTCGCGCACACGGCAACCGTCGAGAATGGCCAGGATATCATGATCGCCGCAGGCAGGGACGCAAGCCCGTCATTCCTTGTTATGGTTCCATTTGTTCAACATGTCTGCAAGTTCAGGCCCACGACGCCTCAACTCGGAAACATGCGCCCAGGAAAGCTCCTCCAGAAGTTCGTGCGCACGCAGCGTTAAATGGAGGTGCATCTTGCGACGATCATCGGCGGCGACAGCTCTTTCCACCAACTGAGCAGAAACAAGACGGTTGATAAGTTCAACGGCGCTGTGATGCTGAATCATGAGATGAGCTGCCAAATCTCCGACGGAAAAACCTCTTTCCGCCGGCGTGCCGCGAATGGCGAGAATTGCCTGATGCTGCTGTGGGGTGAGGCCAGATTTCTTCGCCGCTTCTTCGCTAAAGCTCAAAAACTCGCGAATGGACCGCCGGAATTGTGCCAGCGCACTATAGTCCGCATCGTCAAGTTTTGATTGCTGCGACATTGATTTGCGCGTCATCGGAAATCCTTGTATTATATCGTAGTGCGATATATTGGCATTGATCTATCCTTACCAGAAATTGAAGGCACTGACATCCATGCTCAACAGCGCGCAAGGCCCGCAACCCGCACACAGTCCGGGAGACTTTTCCACCGATCGCCGTGTACTCATACTCATTGGCATGGCTTTGATTGTCGGTACGTGCAGCGTTGGAGCCGCATGGTTGTTGATCCGCCTCATTGCCCTTGCCACAAATCTGCTTTGGTTTCACCGGATCAGCGTTGACGACGTATCACTCGCATGGACCCACCCGGGCATATCAACCATCGTCATCCCGATCGCGGGCGGACTGCTTGTTGGGCTGATGGCGCGGTTTGGCTCGGAGAAAATCCGTGGTCACGGCATTCCGGAAGCCATCGAAGCTATCCTCATCGGTGGAAGCAGGCTTCAGCTTAAAGTTGCCATCCTCAAACCGCTGTCATCGGCCATATCCATTGGTTCGGGCGGCCCGTTCGGCGCGGAAGGCCCCATCATAATGACGGGCGGCGCGATAGGGTCTCTCATTGCGCAGTGTTTCCACTTTAGTGCGGCGGAACGGAAAACACTCCTCGTTTGCGGCGCTGCCGCCGGAATGACGGCGATCTTCGGTACTCCGGTTGCGGCCGTTCTCCTTGCGGTGGAACTGCTCTTGTTCGAATGGAAACCGCGAAGCCTGATCCCTGTCATTGTGGCGTCGGTAGTCGCAATCGCATGGCGGCCGCTTCTGTTCGGCAACGGCCCGCTCTTTCCGCTGCTTTCAAGCCTCGCGCTTTCACCAACGGTGCTCATTGCCTGCGTTGGTGTCGGGATATCGGTCGGACTTGCCTCTGGGCTTTTAACCTCGCTGCTCTACAGGGTGGAAGACGTCTTCGCGAAGCTTCCCGTTCATTGGATGTGGTGGCCGGCGTTGGGTGGCCTGGCCATCGGGCTCGGCGGACTGATCGAGCCGCGCGCCATGGGCGTTGGCTACGATGTGATCCGCGACCTGCTCGTCACCGACACGAATGCTCACACCGTCTGGGTTCTGCTTGCCGTGAAGGCTGCAATTTGGATCATCGCGCTGGCATCAGGAACATCGGGCGGCGTTCTTGCACCACTTCTGATCATAGGCGGCGCGATAGGCTCATTGGAAGGGCATTATCTTCCAGGCGTCGGAGGTTGCTGGGCCCTGCTGGGAATGGCCGCCATGATGGGCGGAACCATGCGTTCCCCGCTGACGGGCATTCTCTTTGCCGTGGAACTGACCGGTAATGTCGAAATGCTTGTACCGCTGCTGATCGCCACCGGCTCCGCATACACGGTAACGGTGCTTCTGCTCAAGCGATCAATCCTGACAGAGAAGATCGCGCGGCGCGGCCAGCACATCACGCGGGAATATAGCGTCGATCCATTTGAACTGCTCCGGGTGTCTGATGTGATGGTTGCGCCGGCCGATACGCTGGCGGCAACCATGTCGGTCGATGCGGCAGTCCGCTTTTTCCAGTCCGACGACCATCGGCACAAATCCTATCCGCTCGCCGACGCGAACGGTTCGCTTGTCGGCATCGTGTCTCGTGCCGACGTGCTGAAATGGAGCAGCGAAGGATCGCACCCGGATCAGACGCTGTTCGAGCTCGTATCGGACAGCGCAATTCTCGTTGGCTATCCCGATGAAGTAGTGGCGCGTCTCGCGGATAGAATGGTGCTGAATGATCTCGGCCGTGTGCCTGTCATTGATCGCAGCAATCGCAAAATTCTGGGCCTGGTATCACGGAAGGACCTTTTGCAGATTCGGCACTCGGCTCATTCGGCAGAGCAAGATCGGTCAGCCTATATTCGCTCCGGCAGAAAACCGGCGACGCCTCAGACCAGCGCAATCTGATGCGCCGGTCATTTCCAAGACAGTGATGCGGTAAATCTGGAGGAAGACATGCAGGACAACATCGTTCGTGACGTCATCGGAAAGCTGGCGCGATTTGAACAGAGATTCAGGTCCAAGCGGAAAGCGCATATGTCGCTCGGCGTGCTTCCGGCGAATGTCCCAGCCCGGTACGACCGCTTTGACCAAAAGCGCCGGGATATACAATCGAAACTGAAAGCAAGGCTTGAAGGATCGCACGGCATTGACTGGGAACTGCTGAAGCTGGAACTGCAAAACGACATTCTGTTGCTGACGACAAGTTTTGAACACTGGTCGCAACAGCTGGATGCAAAATTCAATAAACAAGAATGATGCCGGATGTTTGGCGCGGCTTCACAAGATATGTTGACTGCGTTGCTCGCGGGTCAGGCATCTCTGACAAACTTCTCAAACAGGGCGGAAAGCATGCTCTGCTGGCGTTGCCTGCGCGCTGCAATTTGGAAGGTTCGGTTGAATGATCGGCTTACGCGCCATGACCGGCATTCATCAGATATTGTCGAAACCGCCGCCTGCCGCGACGAAGCCGCCGGTCACGCGCAACGAGGTGATTGCACCATGCTGTTCCATCGGAGCGACTCCGGCTCCATTGGTCTTGACGCCGCCACAGATCTCGATCTCACGTGCCGAACCGCCCGGCTTGATGCTCAGCGCGATGGCGGAGAGCGTGACGACAACACCCTTGACCAGCGACGGCCCGGTGCCACCGAATGTCTCAATGCCGCGATGCACGATCAGCCGGCCGATCGGCTGGCTGATCTGAACGCCGACTGCGCTGTCCGCGTTGGTAACAACGCGGTCGAACTCCGCGAGGTTGACCGTGCCGGTATAGACATTGAAGCCGCGCGCACCTGCACCGAAGGTTTCGATGGGAGCGTTGACTTTCAGTTCATGGACGATGCCGCTTGGACCGTGCGACGTGATCTTGGCCTCGGCGGTCCAGCGATCAACGACGCCTCAATTGTCAAGCACCATGTCGTTGACACCGTAGGTTACGACCGGACCAAGATTGCGCACTACGTCGACACAGGCGCCGTAGACCGTGAAGACGCCGCCGGTAATCTGGTCCGCCGTGCCGGGCGAAAACTGATCCGGACTCACGCGAACATATTGGCCGATCATATGGGCGCATCGAAACGCTCGGGTCGGATACTATGCAATCCACAGGACCAGTCCGTAAAGGACAATGGCTTTCGCCGGTTTCAGTCCTTGCACCGTCGCAGGATGGGCGACCGATAGCCGTTACCAGTCCAGTGCCCCTGTCATTGTTGAGTTACACGGCATTGACGGACCGTGCAGCGGCATCGGATGCCGATTTGTTATGGCGTGGCCAACGGCATGATCGGGGCGCACTGCCAGGCTGCTCGGTCAGAAAGCGCAGCTTCGAAGCCGTCGAAAATCACGCGGCCGTGTTCCAACGTCCCTCCGCGCGGAAGACGCGAGAAAAAATGAATGTCAATCGGACTGGATAGCGGCTCGGGGAGGCGAATGGTCAACGGGAAGGGCTTGAGGGGTTCAGCAAGTTCAATCCATGCGGTTGAGGCGAGCACGCCAATCCCCTGCTCCGCCTCGTCAGCATTGTGACCGGGGCGCGTTACCGCAAGGCGTACAAGCAGCCGCGTTTTGCACAAGCCATCGTCAATCGTAGCCTGACAAGACACAGCGCTTATGCCTGGTATGGCGGGCAGGCTGATGGACGCCGCCGACGCCGGATTTTCCCGCAACGGGCGCAACAACACCCGTCCTCCTTTTAAATAGCCGAAATAGGGATAAGCCCAGGTAAGTTCTCGTGTCGTCCTGGCCGCGGCCACAGTATGTTCGGGAATCGCCATCACGGGATCTGCCGGCAACGGAGCCGTGCTCGAACCGGTGTTCGCCTTAGTGCCAGGAATACCACCCCAGAGTTTGAAGGCGAGCATAGTGTCGCCTGCAGTCTCGCTGCCGGTCGATGTACATGAATATTCGGGTAAAAGACCAACTGGCGAACATGTGAACTTCGGTGCGTTTACGCCGCCCGTGGCATGAACACGCAGCTCGAGTCCATGTGATCGAAGGATCAACGCTGCAGGCAATCGCAGGGGTAGCCAGCCTGGTTTGAGTTCGTCATAGGCAATCTCCCAGTGCGCCAACGCCTTTTCTGTCTCACGAACAAATAACGAGAGACGAAGATGCCCGTTTCCGGAACCAGGAACAGCGACGTGCACATCTATGCCAAGCAGCCCGTGAGCCCCGATAGGCAAGCGTTGACACAAATGTAGTGCCTTCCCATCACCCATTGCTGCCTGCACCGTCTTCGCATCAACCGTCGGCGCGGCGGTCTCAAAGATGAGGCGCGGCGGCGCAAGGCGAAGGTTGGCCAATAAGTCCTCAAGCTCCGCCGGAAGTCTGACATCCTGGGCCCAGCTTTCACGCAGCGCTGCCAAGTCCTCGATCAGCAGTTGATTTGCCTGCGTCAGACGGGTGACTTCAGCGCGCGAGCGCTCAAATAGCGCTGCATTCAGCTTCGCCGCGTCACCGTCAATGAAGCTTGGTTCCGCTCCGATTCCGCCGGCACCCGCCCACCATTGCGCCAAGCCTGCCACCTGTTCTTCATCATGCGGATTCCAGACGACCCAGACATTCGTGGGCGGCATGTCAAGCAAATGATGATCGGTTCCGGTTGCGGTGTCGGCGGCACCGGCGAGAATGAAACCGCCGGTATCGGATTTTTCAGCGATAAGCCAACGCACCGTATTCGTCGGAGGAACGAACGTCCAAGACTGGGCCCTGGACTTTACAATCAAAACTTTTGGATGACCGTCATAGAGTGCGGGAAGCAGATCTGGAGAAACGTGTAGCATTAGGCTGAGACTCGGTTGTGTTCGATTGCAGGTGTAGTCGCTTCGGCGAAGGCCATGGCATCGGTGCCGTGCCACGGACGCAGCTTTCTCGGCGGGATACCGAGACCGCGGCAAAGATGCAGCATGTCCCGTGTTTGCGGAAAGATCGCATCATAGGCCTGCTCAAAAGCAGCGCAGGCTGTGATTGTATTGGCGGCGGAGCGTGTGTCGTGTTTGGCGAGGAAAGCCCAGGTTTCCACCTTCAGTCGCCGTAACGCGCCGGCAAGCAAATGCAGGACAGTGCTTTCGGCAGAGACAACCAGTGAATAGCCCGCAAGCGTAGCGACCGCCGCCTGCCTGTCGCGCCAATCGAGATGAGGCAGGCTCGTTCCAAGATATTCTTGGCGCATGGTCTTGGACGTGGTGCGAAGGGAGGCCAGCGGTAGTGAAACAATTTCGGCAAATGCGTCGAGATCGCTGGTATTGCCTGACAAATGCCCGGCGAAGGTCACAAGATGCAAAACAGTTCCCGCTTCACGAAGCGTGTTGGCCAGCCGCGCGGCAAGGGCGATTGAAGCGGTCGTGGCGTCGTCAACCACAATTGCTATGCATCGGTCTGTCACGGGTGTTGGAAAGACCGATGCCGTGTTGAAAAGCTCCGGATAGAAATCACGCGGATGGGTGGCCTGAGCACGATAGCGATCGTGTTCGATGGCGTGCCAAAGGGCGCGCTGCTCACGCAGGGCCAGCTGTTCCACGGCCTGGAGTAGGGACGCAAAGCCTTCAGCAAGCGGTTTGAATGCTTTGATTTCACCGGAGCTGCTTACTTCAAGATCAAAGAAACAGCCACCAAGCGGTTTCGCCATGTGCCAGTGATTGCCATAGGCAAAGCCGCCTTCAGCAAATTGCTGCGCGAGCAGTTCGCCGGCTTCTATCGCGACGATCTGCGCTTTTTCCGGTATTGGCGGAAGGTTGTGTGCACTCGTCCGATTCACGGAAAGTGAATCCCAATGGAGCATCCGTTCGTTTGAGGAATGAATGGTGAGCGAGCACGTTGCTATCGCTGCGTGCATCACTGCGCATTCAAGCGTCCACAGCACGCCCTGGAGCATACGTTCCGTCACCAGCATATCGTGGAGTGCTTGATCCATAAGGATCAAATGACCGGGGCAAAGGCCATAGCCGGGGCGCTCGGCAGCGCGAAACAGACGAACAAGGTAGTCGTCAAGCTTCACGAGCTCGTCAATACCGTGAACTGTCATGCACCGCACAAAGCCTGTGTCCGGATGGTAAACGGCATACCGTGCCCGCGCCTCAATCTCCATCCGCAACACGGCTTTCACATTATAGAGCCGGGAATGCTTCTCGCGGATGTAGGTGAGGATTGGCGCGAAATCGCGTTCTGCTTCCACCAGCATGCTTTCGCCACGGCGCCGGTAGTGAAAGCCCGCATCCGGCACATGAACACCGCGAAAACCTTTGTCGAGCCCTTGCAGCCAGAAGTCCCAATCTTCGACGCCTTTGCGCATCGCCGTGTCGAAGCGGATGCCAGTATCGAGCATTCGCCGTGAGACCATGCTACCCGCTTCGCAGAAGCTGCGGAAAAGGTGCTCCAAAGGCGAATAGATACCGGAGGTGTCATGAAAACTTGCAAATCCGAACTTGTCGACATCAGCATAAACCCAACCGACTGTTTCGTCCGAGAATCTCAATGCATTGACAAGTCGTTGCAAGAGAAGGGGGCCGATGTGATTGTCACAATCGAGAAAATAAATCGCCTCCAGCGCGGGGAAAGCGCGCACAGCAAACTCGATACCAGAATTTCTGGCGGCGCTAAGACCCCCATTCGCCTTTTTCAGATAAAAGACCTTGCCTTCATATGTTGCCGAGAAATTGAGACAAATCTCGTGGGTTTCCGGTGAAGGGCAACCGTCATTGACGACCACAACAGCAAAATCAAAATCGGTTTGTTGTGCCACAGCCGTATGAAGTGTCTCGGCTGTGAGCCACGGCTGCCCGTAGGCAGGTATGAGAATGACGGCGCGTACATCTGTCGTTGTCATGACGCTCTGGGTCTCCTTTTAGTGGTCGCACCAGATGTGCAATACCAATCGAACAAATTTGATGCGCTGCGTGATGACTCCTCGGATGCACCCGCAATTAAGCGACCGACACCATAACAGTGGCAGGGAACGCCGCATATGAGGATTCAGTCTCCAGAAATCGCTTCCATCGCACGCCTGCCATAAGACTGATGCCATTGAGCCGTGCGTTGCAAACCCGCTTTGAATGGCACCTTTGGTTGAAAGCCGAGGACGTTTATTGCCCGGTCTATGCTGAGTATATTGATGGGCACATCGAACTGATTGCCCGCAGCATGCCGTACGCTGACTTTTCTGTTCAGGAGAGTTTCGATTTCATTGACGATATCCAACAAGGACAGCCCACGTCCTGAGCCAATATTGAATATTCTTTCGATGCCCGCATAGTTTGCCACCTTGATCAAGCCGTCCACTGCGTCAGCAATGTAGAGATAATCCCTAACAATCGAACCGTCTCCCCAGATTTCGATTGGTTTATACGTTAATGCCCGATGCAAGAAAACAGAAACTGCTCCTTGGGCGCGGTCCGTCGCCTGGGCCTCGCCATAGGGATTAGACAATCGCGCTATTCCGTATTCCAAACCATGCAGATTGAAAAAGAGCTTCATATATTTTTCAATGGCAAGTTTGCTAATCCCATAGGAATTATTAGGTTCAAGCGGGTGAAATTCCGCAATCGGGATGCTCTGCGGTGCTCCATAAATAGTCCCGCCCGATGAAGCAAACACCACCTTGCGGCATCCAGATGCAAGCGCAGTTTCAAGCACTCTGATGGTACCGCACACGTTCGACGTTACGTCATGGATCGGATCTTCGTTGGAGGATCGCGGGAGCATAGTACAAATCAGGTGGAAGCAGATATCGGCACCGGCCATTGCTTCTGCCAGTTTGCATTGATCATTCCAGTCACCGACAGTCCATCGCACCGATTTCGTTGGAAACCTAACGCGCGCGACATCCGGTTCACTTCGGCTCAACACAGACACAGCGTAGCCAAGCGAGATCAATCGCTCAACAAGGTGTTGGCCGATGAAACCAGTCGCTCCCAGAACACAAACATTCACGGTAATACTCTCTTGCAAGACAGGCGTCATGATTAGGTATTTGCAGATGTATGCTCAACCACTCCTCGAACAATTCTAATGTCACGCCGCAATAATGAAGATTCATGTAAGCGTCGAACGCAGTCAGTGGATCAGCGCGAGATGGCAACACCAAGTTCATGTTACAATTCCGACACTGACTCAGCCTTTGCCATGCAACCCGTCAGCGGACATCTTTAATCCAGACCGAAAAAGCCTCTATGACCGCCGCCCGGGGACTATAAGGCATCGAGACGATGTAGAAACCGTAGCCCGGCAACGACAGCGGATGCGCTTTGACGAGCAGACCGGTTTCCAATTCATGACCGACGATGACATCGCTGCAGATCGCGATTCCCTGCCCTGCCAGGACCGCGTCAATCGCATGCAGTTCTTCCCGAAAGCTCAGATCCCACGCCTTGTCCACTTTCAGATTGGGATCGATCGACCGCGCTTTCGACAGCCACTGCCGCCAGGTCGGGGCCTCGGGATCCTTGTTCAACCAATCAAAATGGATCAAAGGAAAACGCAGAAGATCCGAGACGCGCTGAGATGCATGGCCGTTGCGCTTGAGCAAATTTGGGCTGCACACCGGAAAAAACGTATCGCGGCAGACCTCCTGTGCAGGAAAGTCCGAAGGCGGCCTGCGGGCATAGCGGATGGCGACATCCGCTGCCCCGGCGCGCAGATCCAGCACCGCATCGGTCCCGATGATCTCCAACGGGACGGTTGGGTTTGTTTCCCGCCACTTTGGCAGGCGTGGGACGAGCCATCGACTTGCAAAGGCATTCGGGCTGGTAACCCGCAAAGGCGCCTGCTCGTCCGTCTCGGCAACGGCAGCGATGGCACCTGCGAGGGCATCAAAGCCATTGCGCAGAGCGGGAAACAGTCGGGCGCCGGCGCTCGTTAACACGAGAGGTCGCGGACGCCGCTGAAACAGTTGGCAACCGCACGTCCCTTCCAGCAACCGGATTTGATGGCTGATCGCCGTCGGTGTAACGCCGAGCTCCTCTGCAGCCGCCTTGAAGCTCCCATGCCTCGCAGCCGCCTCGAAGGCGTGCAACGAGCGAAGAGGTGGAAGCTTTCTCATGTGGACAATGTAGATGAATTTCTCTCATCCAGCACCTGAGATCTTCGACATTGCAGTTGGCTGCGGGCCTATGAGACCATGCCAAAAGCTGGGAGGTGTACAACGATGGAGTTGAAGCGGCCAATTGACCATCCAACGGGCACATATCCGCCCGGCCCTGCAGCCATTGAGAAGCTTCGGCAAAGCCTTCGGGGCGACTTGATCATTCCAGGAGACGCCGTCTACGATGAAGCGCGCAGGGTCTGGAACGGGGCAATCGATAGGCGGCCGGCCCTGATTGCCTACTGCGTCGACGCCAACGACGTGATCCTGGCCGTGACCTTCGCTCGGGCGCACAACTGTCTTGTGGCGGTTAGAAGCGGCGGCCACAACGTCGCGGGCCTGTCGGTCTGTGATGCCGGCATCGTCATCGATCTCTCGCGCATGAAGCGCATCGCAGTCGATCCCGTCAGCCGCGTCGCCCATGCCGAGGCTGGTCTGAGCTTGGGTGAGTTCGATACGGCGACGCAGGCTTACGGTCTAGCGACGACGATGGGTGTTAATAGCGACACCGGCATCGCCGGGCTCACGCTGGGTGGCGGTTTCGGCAAGCTCGGCCGCAAATATGGTTTGACTTGTGATAATCTCATCGCGGCCGACGTCGTCACGGCTGACGGGAGGCTGCTTAGGGCAAGCGCCGCCGATCATTCCGATCTGTTCTGGGGCTTGCGGGGCGGTGGGGGCAATTTCGGAATCGTGACCGCGTTTGAGTACACGCTTCATCCAGTCGGCCCGTCCCTTCTCGTCGGTTCGGTGCTGCACCGATACGATCAGGCCCGCAAGGCGATCCGCTTTTACGACGACTTTGCCCGCAAAGCGCCGGACGAACTCAGTGTCGATGCGGCGCTTGTGACGATGCAATCGGGCGAACGGTTCTTCAGCGTTTCGGCCTGCTATATCGGACCGCCCGAATCCGGCAAGCCCATCCTCGCGCCTCTGATGGCGTTCGGCACACCCCTGGAAAGCAGCCTCGGAGCCGTCCCCTACCTTCAGATCCAGTCGAAGGGCGACACCATTTTCCCGCGCGGACGCCGCTATTACTGGAAAGCCCAGTTCCTCAACGAAATCAGTGATTCCGCTATCGATGCGCTGCTCGAGGCTTATGCCGGCGCTCCCTCTGCCACCTCGCTCTTGGTCTTCCAGCAGGTCGGCGGCGCTATCGCCCGCGTGCCAAAATCTGAAGCACCTTACGCCAATCGTGACGCGCTTTATGACTGTTTCCCGATCACGATCTGGGATGATCCGGTGGATGACGAAGCAAACATCCAGTGGGCTCGCGCGATGTGGAGCGCCATCAGGCCATATGCGACCGGCGGCGTCTACGCAAACAACCTCGGCGATGAGGGCGGCGACCGCGTGCGCCAGGCCTATGGCGAGAACTACGCCCGCCTGGTGGCGCTTAAAACCAAATATGATCCGACCAATTTGTTTCGGCTGAACCAAAATATCCCGCCGGCTGCATCTTGATCATTGATCCGCAGCGACATCGGCAGAATAAAGTGTTGGAGCATTGAGATGGATGCGGGCGTACTGTCGCTGGGCCAGTCTTGCCGCTGCCAGGCGCAGGCCTAACCGGTTCGAACGCAGCTTGGAACATTCAAGGAGCCCAAAAAAACGATCGTCTGTGCCCTTAGCCGGAAGGTCTACGATGGACTGGCTATTTCCCTTGTAAACACCGGCGCTGTGGATGACCGCAGCCTCCACGACGGTAGCCTCTGCCGGCAACAGGGAAATTAGACGCCGGCCTTTGCCTTGAGTTTACTCAGATGGTCCGTGCAGATCGTCTCGACAAGTTCATGCAGGATGGCGGCCCGCTCGCCCAGCCAGACAAGCGCTTCCTCGCTGATCGCGTAATGCTTGGAATAGCGCGATTTGACATAGGCCTCGTTGACCGTGTTGAACCAGGCGCGATAGCGCTGCTGATCGCGCGGCCAGGCCTCGGCAAGGCGCCGGTCCCGCCCTTCGGCCAAGGTGCGCAGAAAGTTCAGATTGTGCGATGCCGGGCCGTAATTGGTGAGGGTGAGAAGCGCGGTCGAATAGGCATGCTCGATGGCTTGGTGCAGAAGGAAGGAAGCATGCTTGAATTGATTATCGCCAATGGCAGTCTCTACCAACTTTAAGTGATACCGTGCGAATGGCAGCCTATCCTCAAAATGTTCCCTCGCCACCGTGTACTCGTCGGCCGGGGTGAGCGGGCGGGGCTCGGCCAGCGGCTCGTCGTCGAGTTCGTAGAGCACAATGCCCTGACGCTGAATGTCGGAAAAGAAATACTGGCCTTGCCGGAGCGCCGTGTTCACCTCGCGGCGCGAATGGACGATGAAGCCGACCTGCGTGTGAACGCCCTTGTCGTGGATCAGCCGGTCGGCGGCCTTGTACCAGTAGCTGGCAAAGTCGGTCAGCTTGCGGTTGTTGACAAGGATGAGCAGATCATAGTCGGACCGGTACCCCTTCATCGTGTGGGGCTCATCCACCCAGTCCCCGCGCGCATAGGAGCCGAACAGGATCACCTTCAGGATCCGGCCCTTCTTCTTGAAGTCGGCCGTCGCATCCTTCAGCGCATCCTCGAATTCCTCCAGGAGGATGTCGACAATGCGCATGAGTTCCCGCTGCTTGCGTTCGGGCAGATGATCAAGACTGGACTTCATCATGCGGTGCTCTGTCTCCCGGCCGGTTCTTCGCATTCTGCAGCGCAGGCGCCAGCTGCCCCGGTGTGCCATGTTTGCCGGCAGGCAGCAACAGTCTCTGCACTCCCCGCTGAGATTGCCCTGCAAAAGGGTCGCTTTCAAGATCGGTTACCCGCAGCGAAAGGCAAGCGCGCCCAGGCGTGGCCGGCCGTTCATTTTCAATGGAGATGAGGGGGGTGATTTGTCTTGGCAGGATAGGACTTCTCGTTGAGAAGCCCGTTTCGCCCGCGGGGCAATAGCCAGTGAACGCCAATCAAACACGCGCTGATTGACCCCTTTGATGAAAGCCGCAGACGGCTTTGCATTCCCGCCAACCGAGGCCGGGAGAGCTGCCAAAGGCTTCCTTTGAAAAGGCCGATAGCAGCCAGCTTTATGTTATCTCGATTAATGACGAATATTCCGCAATCGCTCGCCGAGGCCTTCGACATCAGCGACGTTCAGAGGTCTTATCGATATATCGAGTCATGTCGACTGAGGTGGAGAAATCCAAAGACCCGATGATACGAGGGGAATGTTGATGGCGCGTCCAAAGTACGCTCAACCGACTTGCGAAATACGAATGCGAGACACTGTTAGGGTTTGCCAGCTCCTACCGTGATGCTGGAGAATAAATCATCGTCGACATCACCATTGTCAGAGCCGACGTTAACACCCGCAACCGGGCGATAGCGGCCGTCTCGATAGGCCAGACTGAAGTGCACAGGCTGGTCGAAGCGATTGCTGGAATGGCATTCCGCGGCCGTTTTGGTTGACGTCTCGTGCATCACCGTCTGTTCGACCCGCAGTTCGCGATAGCCTGGTTTCTTTTTGGGAGCAATTGTGAGCGTGCGCTTGATCGTCGTCGAGCTGCCGCTACAGTCCCCATCATTTTCACCATTCGTGCGCTGTACAATCAGTCCATCCAGTACCCGTTCAATGCCACCATTGTTAAACGTGTAGAGCCAGAGCGCATGTTCGTCATAGGGGTTAACGCGCGAACTGCCATATTGCGAAGTGCGCAGACCAAAGGCGCGCAGATCGCTGCTCACATCGTAGCGGGCCGTATCGAGTTCGAGGCTGCTGAACCGAATGGCATCGGAGAAGGCCATGCCCGTCTCAAGACGTCTGGCGAGCAGCTTGCCAGTGGTGCGATTGAAGACAATGATCTCCACATCTCCCTTGTTCTCGCCCTCAGCTGGCGGGACGGCCTCGAGTATCGGTATCGCGGCCAGGGTGAGTTCCGGCCTGTAGGACCAGGCCTTGCACACCACGTTGTCGGGATTGATCACCTGGGCATGGCCACCACTTTTTTGACAGCCAAACCGTCCGCGACCTGCACCGCCATAGGGTAAGCCTGCTTGAGCAAAGCATCTGTGATATCGCAATCCGCGAGGGCTTGTGTTGGCAACATCATGGCGAATGTTGTGATGTGCAGTGCTGCGGTGAATTTCATCAACTGATCATTTGACCTTTTGAAACAAGGATTGCGTCTGAACAAGCTTTCTCAACGGCACCGTAACCTTAGCTTTCATCAAGGTAAAATACTGTTGTTGAGTTTCAGCACCAGTTGACCCATTTTTCCATCCGCGATGACCACGGTCGATCGAGAGACTAGTAGCCGGAACACCATTGGGCACCAAGGCGTGAGATAGTGCTCCTCGCTGACAGCACAATCTATGAAACGGTGCAGCGCGCCGAATTTCCGCGACCGCGAAAATCCCGTCCAACCGGCCGCGGTGGTTCGACCTCACCATCCCCATTTGCAATGGAAGAAGCCGTCGACTGGATTTCGCTTGGCATGAAGCAATCCACTGTCTTCGATCTTCGGTCAGTTATCAGGCGGCCGCCGAGCCCACCCCGAAAGCAGCACTAGCAGCCTCGATTTCACCCTGGAACTTGTCCAGGAAGTCATCTCGCCCGATCTCGCCCAAATCAACTGCCTTTGCTCCACCTGCCGCAATGAACGTCACGTCGGTGATGCCGATGACGCTCAGGATCAAGCGCAGATACTGGGTCGCGATGTCTCGATCGCGGATTGGGGAACCTTCGGTGTAAACACCACCGGAGGCCATAAGCACAGTAGCCCTCTTACCGCTGACAAGGCCTTTGCCGTCCATCCCGAGCGTCGACCCCTTGCGGACGATGTGGTCAACCCAAGCCTTGAGCGCCGCCGGAATGTTGTAGTTGTACACGGGCGTGGCAATGACGAGATGGTCGGTCGCCAGCAGCTCCGCGACAAGTTCGTCCGACAGCCGGAGCACGTCTTTCATTTCGGTCGAATGCTGCTCGGGCGGCGTGAAATAAGCCCGGAGCCACGGCGCGCTCACAAACGACAAGTTCGTTTCCATCAGATCACGGGTAACCACCTGCCCACCGGGATGTGCTGCCTGCCATTCGGCGAGGAAGCGACCGGTGAGATTGCGCGAGATCGAAGAATCACCGCGCGGACTGGTTTCGACAACGAGAAGGTGGGGCATGAATGGTATCCTTGGATTTGAGTTGGCCGAAGCGGAAGCCGGAGTTCGGCGCGCCGAGAGCATGACTGTAGCTTGCGCGCTGGACGATCATCATTAAAAGGGATAATAATCCGATTATCTCTATCGATCTGGATGATGGAATGTTGGGCAGTTTGACCCTGGACCAGTTGCGCGTGCTGGTAGCGATCACCGAAACTGGCAGCTTCTCGGCTGCCGGTCGCAAGCTCCACCGTGCCCAGTCTGCGATCAGCCAGGCCATTGCAACGCTGGAAGACGTGCAGGGGGTGATCCTGTTCGATCGGAGCAGCTATCGCCCGCACCTGACCGATGCAGGCCGCGCGCTGGTCGCCCAGGCTCGTGTCGTCCTGTCGGGCACGGCACGTTTCGAGGCGATGGCTGCCGCCACGCGCAATGGACTGGAGCCCGAGCTTGCAGTCGCAATTGATCCGCTGGTACCCACTGCTTCGTTTATCGATAGCCTGCATGCGCTCCGCGAGGCGTATCCTCACCTGCCGGTGAGCTTCTCGGAAGAGGGCCTCGGCGGCGCCGAGCGACGATTGCGCCGAGGAGATGCTGCACTCGCGTTCTGTGTGCTTCTACCTGATGTGCCTGAGGATGTTGTAGCTTTGCCATTGCTTGACGTGCGCCTGCTTCCGGTCGTGTCGCCAGCCCATCCGCTCGCCCGGCTCGGCCGACCGGTAACGCGCGCGGACCTGGATGAGCATGTCCAGCTTGTGCTGTCTGATCCATCCACACCGGACAATCCCGGCTATGGAATTCTTGGGACGAAGGTGTGGCGTTTCGTTGAGCTGGGGCGCCGACTGGATTTCCTCCTCGCAGCGCTTGGCTGGTGCCGGATGCCCGAGCATCTGGTGATGCCGCTTCTGGTCGAGGAACGCCTCGTCCCGCTGCAAATTGAGGACGATCCTGCCAGCGCTCACAGCCCTCTGACCATCTATGCAGCGCATATGCGAGATCGCTTCCCGGGCCGCGCAGGCGCATGGCTCCTCGACAATCTCCAGGCCCGGTTCATTTCAGTTTCAGCGCATCCTCGCTCAGAAGCGGACATAGCAATTTCCACCCATCGCTGAGTCCAAGACCACAATCGCCGGGATCGTGCGACAGAAAAAGATCAAGCTATGGGAAGCTCTTAGCGCTAGCTAAGACGTTGAGTACCTCATGGTCGAGCAGACGTTCCAAATTCATCATCTGCAATGTATCATTCGGAAGCGCATTGGACGCGATGCTCGCAAACGCCTCAGCGAGAACACAGGAGCCGGTCGATGACGAGCACACGAAATTCACGGGGGTTCTGAATGGCAGCGACCTCTCACCTGAGAACCACCGGCCTGCAACAATTCCTTGATCTTGAGCAGCAGCGCGATTGGATAGAGGGCGAGATCGACTTGCCCGACACGGGCGACCGCTTGGAGTCCCTGGAACAGCGTTTCAAATATGTGGCGCGATTTGAGAAGCTGCTTGGTCGCCCGCAAGCAGGGGAAGTCCTGGAGATTCTCGGGCTGTACGGTCCTAGCTGCATTCCGATCCCGCGCAAGACCGAGCGCTCCTACTGGTCTGTTTCCTGTCTGCCATCGACATCGGACAAGCCGCTCGTCCGCGTCAATGCGAGCTGGATGGAGCTTTTTACGCTTTATGCCCAAGACGAAGACATCCGCGCCAGATTCATCGTGCATCTTTCGGATTTCACGACAGATCGCTCAGCCACGCCGAGCCGGGTGGACGAACCCTTTCTGGAGCAAAGTGTCGCGCTGCCAGAGCACGTCAGTTATTTCTTCCCGCGTGGCGCGGACATTTTCGGCATCAATGTGCGCGGCTCAGTCTCGATCCGCAAATTCCTCACGAGCCGCCGCGTGGTGTGCGCCATTCGGACGTTCAACCTGACACACATGAACCGGGGGCGGAACGCCTATCAGGCGAGCCATTGCTACAGCGTCGCCGATTACATGCAGGCAGGTAAAGGGGTTCTTTAATGCGCGCCATCCTGGCGAACTCACCGGCGTCATCGCGGCCCATTTCGCGAGGTCGAAAAGACAACGGAAGCGCACTTGTACGTGACTGTTTCGGCCCAACCACGGCGCCAACGTCGACAGGTATGCACCCGCATACCTGTCGATAGGTAACTGTGCCTTCGACCGGAAGCTGACATTGCAGTGACCGCCTGGAGCTCATAGTCGCAACAGAACCGGCCATTCCCGCAAGTTCTGTGTGGGTCACGCCCGGCTCGCCCGAACGCTCAGCCACCGATCATGCGGCTTTCCAACGCACCGGCGTACCTCGCCGACGATCCAGCCGGCGTCTGTGAGTGCGGACCGCAGGGCAGACTCGCGCCAGTACGTCTCGACGTAGCGCCGGGGCGCTGCAGCACTGCCGTGTGTGGACACATCCTCGCCGTCGCCCTCTCGAACGGAGGCGTGCAATCGGCCACCGGTCCGGGTCGCCTCGGCAAGCCGCCCAAGCACCGTGCCGAGATCCTCGCGCGCCACATGAATCAGGCAGGCACAGGCCCAGATCCCGTCGTAAGGCGTACCGGGACGCTGCGGGTCGGCCAAGTCTTCGGTCAGCGGATCCAACGGGTCGGCCTCGAAGCCACTTTCGCGAAGCAGTTCGACGAAACCCTTTGAAATGTCGGTGCGCCGGACGCTAATTCCCCGCTTCTCAAGCTCAAGTGCATCGCGTCCGCCACCGCTTCCAATCTCCAGCACCCTGCCCGCGCCACCCAGCGCGGTCACGAACACATCGATCTCTGTCGCGACCCATTCGGGCATCGCCGCGGCCTCTGAAGCGTACTCCGCCGCGACCATATCATAGGACCGCACGGTATCCAGGTCGGTGCTCATCCCAGCGCTCCTCCTTCAAGACAACAGGGCTCGATGAGCGACAGGCCCATCAGTCCGATGCGCCCGTCACACTTCGGCAGTTGGTGACTTCGCGGGCGATTTGCTTCCCAGCTTTAGCAGAAATGCGGTCACAGACACCACCGACCGTCAGAAGCTGTTTCATTACCCTTGACCTCGGTTCGCCAAGAAGCAAATATCCAGATTTAGCTGACCCAGGCGGTAGCCAGTCCGTCATATTCGTCACGCCAGAGCGCCGTGCTCGAGGCGGGGAACTCAGCTAGACAAGGTCTTGATCGAAATGCGTATTCAATGGTTCCGAACGGCGATGATCGCCGCCGTCGTCGCTACTGGCTGCGTTGTTTTGTCTGCAAATGCTCAAACTCTAACGTTGCCTCCGGCCCACGGTAAATTCGACTACCAGATTGGAGGCGACTACAACTCGCAACGCAGTGTTAAGATTGTTGTCCGGGACAGAAAGGTTGCCCCTGCAAAAGGTAAATACAATATCTGTTACGTGAATGCCTTCCAGACGCAACCGAAGCAGAAGGAGTGGTGGACAAAAAACCATCCGAATCTGCTGATCAAGAAAGATGGTGAGTACGTTACCGATCCAAAATGGCCAGAAGAGTATATATTAGACACATCTTCAGACACAAAACGAAAGGATCTGATGAAAATAATCGGTCCCTGGATCGACAAATGTGCGGCTGACGGCTTTAAGGCCCTCGAACCTGACAATCTCGATTCATGGGACAGATCCAAAGGCGTTTTGTCACCAGAAACCAATACCGAGTTTGCCAAGCTGCTGGTCAAACGGGCTCATGATGCCAATCTCGCTGTCGCCCAGAAAAACGCCTCGGAACTTGCACCCAAGGGCCCAAAGATAATCGGCTTTGATTTTGCGATTGTCGAAGAATGCGAATACGAGAAGGAATGCAGCGAGTACACCAAAGTGTATGGCAATCAGGTTTACGAGATCGAATACAATGACAACAACAAGGATACCAATGGCAATCCCGTTGATCCCGTAAGTTTTTTCAATGCCGCGTGCGACGCACGCGGTCGCAAGATCTCTGTCATCTACCGTGACCGCAAAGTCGTTCGGGACACTTCGCCCGATTACGAATACGAAGTGTGCGACTAATCAGATTGACATGCGGTCTTGCTTATTTTGCCAACACAATTTCTAGAAGTAGAGGCTGCATCGCTGCAATCGACTGGATGATGGATGGGCCAATTTCCGTAATTCTTTCGATACGATGTTCTCCCATACGCATCGATTACGCCAGCGCCTGGAAGTCAATCGATTGGCGCGATTTGCAGCGGATCATCATCGGGACCATGAGGAATTGTGGTGTTGATTTCCACGCGGAACTGAGCCGGTTGGAAAGACCAACAACGAGGTCATCGCCTATCAAAAACGCGCACGCAAACCGTCGCGGCGCAACAGCTGGGTCGAGGAACGAAGGGAGCGCATACTACGGGAGCAGGCTGCCACAGATCTATTCACAACAAGCGACATTTCTAATGGGCGGCCACACTTGGCAAGCGGATGATGACTTCAAGTCCACCATGACTGGAACGTTCAAACGCAATCGTTCCATTGTTGAGGGAGACAATCTCGGAAGCAATCGCCAGGCCAAGGCCAGTGCCTGTGACTGTGACTGTCTCGTCCAACCGCCTGTCACGTAGACCAATCGTACTGTGATCTGAGAACTGAATGCCCGGACCATCGTCAGATATTTGCCATTCGACGAACGCGCCATCCTGCTTAGCCTTGATATGGATTTGCGTGTTCGCCCATTGCGCTGCGTTCTCCAATATCACACCGACAAGCTCGACAAGGTCATTTACGTCGATGTCGACGTTCAGACCATCCTTGACATCAACGACCCAGACCAGTTGTTCGCCTTTGGGTGTTCTTTTCAACACCGCAATCGTGCGGGGAACAACGCTGCTTAATGACGCGCTGAGGGCGTGCGTCCGAACGCGTTGACGCAGTCGGACCAGCCTTAACTGATAATCTATCCGGTCACGCATCTCGTTCGTCAGATCGACGATTGATGCTGCGCTGCGAGTGTTGCCGCCTTTTTCCAGCTCATAGGCGATCGTGCCCAACACCGTCAGCGGGGTTTTAAGCCCGTGAGCAAGATCGGATGCACGGGATCGCGCAAAATCCATCGATTTCTGTTGCATGGCAAGGAGGGAATTTACTTCGCCGACCACAGCAACAACTTCCAGCGGATAGATGGCATCGATTGAAGACGCAGCGCCGTTGCGGATACTTTCAATATCCTTACGCAATTTCTTAAAAGGAGAAAGACCGAACTGCACCTGCAGGATGACGGCAACGACAAGGACAAAGCCGAGGACCAGGAGCGCTAAGGCCAGTTCCCACCCAAAGCGGGTGATCGCCTCATCGAGGATAGACCTGTCTTGAGCGACGATGATCTGAAAACGCCGTTCACCTTTGGCTTCTGCAAAGCGTGCCGTCAGGGACAATGCAAGCAATGATTGGCCCACCGGCCCTTGAACGGTCGACAGCTGTCCGCCTTCATTTGAGGGGCTAACCTTGAGAACATAATCCCAGAGCGATCGCGAGCGGATGTTTTGCTGGGTACCAAGATCTGTGATCTGCCAATAAAGGCCGCTGACCGGTGTCTGATAGCGTGGATCAGGCAAAGCGCCAGTAAGCAAAGGTGCGGCACTGAGGGCGTCCGGATTGATCAAGGCGACAAGGCGCGACATTGTCGCCGATAAATCTGCGGACGCGCCGCGTTCCACGTTGTTGGTGAATAGATATCCGATGGTTACACCCGCCAAGACGAGGGCAATGGCAATCCAAATACCAGCTCCCAGTATAAGACGAACCCGTAAAGACTGGATTCTCAAGGGGTATCCCCACCGAGGATATACCCAAAACCTCGACGTGTTGCGATGATATCGGCACCTAATCTCTTTCGCAGGCGACCGACCAAGACTTCAACGGCGTTCGAACCGCCCTCGAAGTCCTGCGTATAGAGATGTTCGGTAATCTCGACCTGTGAAACGACACGTCCGCCCTGATGCGCCATGAAAGCGAGCAGCCGGTATTCTTGTGGTGTCAATACGATTGGAACGCCCGCGCGCGAGACCTGTCTCATCCGTGTGTCGAGAACCAGTTCGCCAATTTCAATCTGAGATGATGCAAAGCCACCTGCCCGACGCACGATCGCACGTATGCGTGCCACGACCTCCTCCATCCGGAAAGGCTTTACAACGTAATCGTCAGCGCCGGACTCGATTCCTTCCACTCTTTCGTCCCATTGTCCGCGCGCCGTAAGAATCAATACGGGAACGTTACGTCCTGCGCGGCGCCAGCGCTTCAGGATCGTCAAGCCATCCAGTGTTGGAAGGCCCAGGTCAAGGATCACGGCATCGAATGTCTCGGTGTCACCACGGAACCAAGCGTCTTCTCCATCTCTGGCATATTCCGCAAGGAAACCGGCGGCCGATAGCGCTGTGCCAAGCGACTCGGCTATGCGGCGGTCATCTTCGGCAACAAGTATCCGCATGTTTATCTCACTCTTATGAGTTTGCCTGTGCGGGCATTGAAAGAATAGCGGCTGACTTCGCTGTTGGTCTCGAGCACCTTCAACTCATATTGGAGAATACCCCTCACGGGGCGCAACCGCGCGTCAATGATCTGGCCGTTGGTAAGGTGGCGGGCAATGGTTACAATGTCGTCTAGTGGGAGGGCTCTGTTGGCTTGGACGGCTCTTAAAGCGCCATTTGGTCCTTCAAATTTCTCGTCGGGTCGGTTGCCTCCAGGACCGTCGGGGTAAGATTGCTGATCGCTTTCGGAATCACCCGAATCGGAGACGCCATCGCCCGAGTCCGGTCCACCCATAGAGCCACCGTCGCTCGAAGAGCCATCCGAACCGCCGTCGTCGGAGATCTGGATGTAATGAACACCCTCGTCACTTGTCCATTCGTGTGCCTGCACCGCCTTGGGAAGGTGTAGTGCCAGGACAACGACCGCAAACCGCAGCACGGCTCTCAAGGGCCGAAAACGCACTCGCATCCTCCTAAAACCATCTAAGCCCTTCAAGGGGATAGCTTAGATCAACGAAGCTGACAATTCGCTGACAACGCACTCACGCGTTTTTCAGGCATCATAAAGTATACCCACCACCGTAGAAGCAAACCAAGTGAATTGGCAACGAGGTCAAAATCCATGCAACCGAGCAGACATTAGACGATCACACACGATGGTATGTCTCTTCGAGATTCGAGCAAAAACCTGGAGCTGCAACATGAGAGTGCTGTTTCGTTTTGTACCAGTCGTCATTTATGTGACTGCGCTATCGGGAATGTTTTTTACGATATTGGTTGCCTGGCCCGACATGCCTGCAGGACATTTCAGATTTTCATACAATGTCGGGCAAACCGGCGGCCCTTATGTCAAAACAATAAACTGGTAACGAGTCTTCACCAGTCTTCGATATGCCCGACCGTCACGAATTCCCAATATCCTAAATCGCAGCGTCCCAACCTTCAGAATCGCACCGATTAACGTCTCCAAGGTCACATATCTTCGACGTTTGATAGCCCCAAAAGGAATGCAAAATGCAGACGCTATATCGCTTTATGCCAGCTGCCATCTATATGGTCGCTCTATTTGCAATCATTTCGTCGATATTGATCGTTCGGCCATCGCATGTCAGCAGACCGTTCAACTTACATTGCCAGTATGAAAAATACTCCGATTGCAAAATGGTGCGTTGAGATTGAATGCACGGTGTAGAAGGCCCCTTCTTTATGGTGCATCCACCCCTACTGGGTAACGGGGCTGTCACCTCCACAGTTTTGTTCGAATCATTGTTTGAACGATGCTTGACACCCGACATGACCAGACGCTTTGCCGCTCCAGATGAAGAGCATGCAGGGGCCTGTTCGGATGAACTTTTCAGCACAAGAGCAAACGCGCAGACCAAGCCCAACGGTGATCTGGACAAACCGAAGCAGCTCTGAAGCCGCGTCTGAACCTGACAACGCTGCGCGTGCAACTTGCCCGCGCCTGCCCAATACGCAAGAGGACAAGAATGAACTCGATCAGAAAAACACGCCGCATAACAATGATGTTGAGCAGCGCCCTTCTTTTGGCCATGACCGGATCAATCACCGTTCCTTTGTTTGAGAGCAGCCAGGCTATGGCTGCGTCATCTGCAAAGATTGACGCAGCCCAACTGCAACTCAATATGCGCCGCTCTCTTTCAACTATTCTTGTTGCTTACAAAAACGAACCCCAAAAAGGCTCGCGGGCGGATGCCATGCTTATGAAAGCGACAAACGAAGCACTGCAGGCACTTGGGAGCCTTGAAAAAGGTATTAATGCCCGCGACCCCAAGAAAATGACGACTGCTACAAGCAGTCTCTCTGTTGCAGTTGGCCGCATTGAAGCAATTTCGGATTCTGCCAGGATTGCCAATCCGACGGTGCGCGAAGGCGTCAGGGCTCTTTCCACGAACTGGGCCGCCTATGGGACGCGCTATGCGCTTACTGAACCAGTCAAATCAAAACCCGTGAGGGCAAGTTTCGAGCAGGTAAAAGAACTAAAGGCGCAGGTAGCTAAGCTTCGCTCACAGGTGAACAGGCTGCAAACCGAAACAAGGTCAAATACTCAGCTCGCAGCCAATATCAGAAGACTGTCGACCCAATTGGACCGAATCGAACAGGACCGTATTGATGAGGCAAACTATCAGCGAACCGTCTTTCTCCTCGGTTCGTTTATGGGCTGGATGGACGGCTATCGGGTCGTCACGACGACTTACTACCCGGCTTATACCCACTACTTCGTAGTGGAACGGGTTACCTATGAATATTGGGAGACCTGCTGGACCGACTATTACGAGCCCTATTACACCTATACAGACTGGAGCTACTACGATGATCCGTTTACGCCCACCGTCAACATTAACATCAATATCGACGCATCGACACAAGTGGTGGTCAACAACTACGCTGAACAGAACATCAGCGTCATGATTGACGAGAGTCATCAAACTGAAAATTATTTCGAGAACCTGCCAATTGCCGAAACTGATGTTGACATGAAGCAGGTGGACTACACTCCGTCCACACCGGCCTATGAATTGGAGAAAGAGATCACCAGATCCTCATTGGACTCTCCAAAAACGATACCTGCTCCGATTGAGACAGGCAGTCAGGTCGAGCCCAACGACAATACTGCCGATGAAACTCCAACGGGTGATTCAAATGCACGAATGCCATCGGTCGCAGAAGAACCAGTAGCTGAGCCTATCGTCCCGGCTAGCGAACCGGAGGAAAAAAAGAGCAGCGCGCAGCCTGAACCATCTGTCCGCACCTCAGAGGAAGCTATAATCGTTGATCAGGATGAACAATCCCCATCCACGAAAAGAGAGCAGGTCATCGAGCCTTCCGACAATGATGATGCGCACGTGCAACCGCCTGATCGCGAGCCGGCGGCAATCCCAGAAGCATCGCATGAAAGTGAAGATGAGCAGCCTGCTCAATGAGAGCAGGAATATGAAAGTTTTGCCGCCTGATGAGCCGTTTTCCGGTGGTTGACCGGATCTGATCGAGATTAAGTTGTGATCAAACAATAGGTCACGAAGTTTATCCATGCTAGGAACCACGACCGATAGCAAACACTTACGCTACGTGCCGCTCTTTACATACTAGTGCCTGACAGGCTCCGGTCCCGCATGGACTCCAGATCATCTTCCTTCTTCAGGTCAAGCACCACGGGCTTCTTGCCCCGGTTGAGCGTCATGTGGCATGCGCCCATTCCCTACACAATCCCGTCATAGGTGACCACGCCCAGTCCAGTCCGAACCTTTTCTACGCCGGGAGTTCGGGCTATCTCCATGAAGCTGTGAGGCACATAATCTCTCCTGACACCTGTTTCGCCGACCGTAACTAGCATTCCGGCCACGTATGAATTATGAGTTGCGGTTAGAAATGACTATTCCATTTATTGAGAGGATCTGATGGATCGCCTTGAGGCCATGTCGATGCTGCTGGAAGTTGTCGATCATGGCAGCTTCTCGGCTGCCGGGCGGGCGATGCGAGTATCGCTGCCAACATTGAGCCGTCGGATTTCCGAACTGGAGGCCGTGCTTGGCGCGCGCCTGCTCACGCGCACGACCCGCAAAATCACACTCACGGATGCCGGCGCTGCGTACGTCGCTGCCACACGAGAGATTCTCAATAAGGTGAAACAGGCGGAGCGCGAAGTAGCCGGCGAGTTCATCGAGCCGATCGGCGAATTGGTCGTAACGGCTCCCACGATGTTCGGACGCCTTCATGTCTTACCGATCATTACTGAGTTTCTGGAACTTTACTCCGGAATTCATGTGCGGTTGGTGCTGATCGACACCAATCTGGCACTAGTCGAGGAGAATGTAGATGTGGCGATCCGGATCGGCCAGCTTCCAGATAGCGCCATGACCAGTAGCCGCGTGGGATCGATCCGGACCGTCCTGTGCGGCAGTCCCCGTTTGTTTGCAGACAAGGGTGAACCGCGCACACTCGATGATATCGCCCACTTTCCCTCAATTACGGTAAACATGCCCATTCCAGTTGCACAGTGGCGCTTTGGTGTTCCCGGCTCGCTGGACGCACGCATTCCGCCATTGTTGTCTCGCCTGACGGTAACAACGCCGGAGGCGGCTGCGGCGGCAGCGATCCAGGGGGCTGGGCTAACTCAACTCCTGCATTATCAAGTGGCCGATGCTGTAAGAGCCGGAACGCTGCGGATCGTTCTCGAGGAGATGGAACCGGCCCCGTCTCCGATCCATCTGCTCCATACGTCAAAGGCTCCGCTGCCGCTCAAACTTCGCCGTTTCCTCAACTTTGCCGCGCCGCGGCTTCGCAGCGACCTCGCAGCTCTGTCATAGCTCCAAGCCCATCGTGAACCGTCGTGTGGGCGCGATACTTCCATTTAATGAAATAATATCTTGTCGATTTGCGTGGTTCTCCACGCATGGCGTAGCGGATAGATAGGCTTTCGGCAGATGGCGGCGTTGTGAGTTCTTTGTAACCTCGCAGACCCCAGCCCGTATTACGAAGGAGGTAGAATAGTGGCTACGGCTGAGTTTTCACATAACCACATGACTTCTATGCAAGGAGATATTAGAGCGGCCGCGGCCGGCACAACTATCGTGCTGGTGCATGGGGCGTTTGTGGATGGTTCGGGTTGGCGAGCGGTGCACGATAGACTGACCCGCGACGGTTGTCGCGTCGTAGTCGTGCAGAACGCCATCCGATCGCTTGAGGATGACGTTGCCAATACGCGGCGCGCGATCGCGGCAGCGCCTGGTAGCGTGATCCTTGTTGGCCACTCCTACGGGGGCGTCGTCATCTCAGAAGCAGGCAATGACCCCAAGGTCGTTGCCCTGGTGTATGTCACTGCATTCGTCGCTGATGCGGGAGAGTCGGTCCAGACGTTGACGGCCAATCATGCACCGGGCGGATCGAAACCACCCTTCCTGCCGACCGGGGACGGCTACCTCCTGTTTGACACCTCCAAATTTCCTGAAGTCTTCGGCCAGGATCTTTCTCCCGAAACGAGCAGCTTCATGGCAGCGGCGCTTAAGCCTTGGGCCATCGCATCGATGGCGGGCAAGGTCACTGCCGCCGCGTGGCGCGTGAAACCCAGCTGGTATGTGGTCGCCACAGACGACAGACTTGTCCACCCCAGTCTTCAACGCAGGATGGCGGAGTCGGCCGGCGCGCGCGTCGTTGAAGTGGCCGGCAGCCATGCGATCTACATGACCCAACCCGAAACCATCGCCATGACGATTGTGCAGGCGGCAAGAGCCACAGCGAGTTCTAGCTTAGAGGCTTACCCTCCGCACAGATAGAGCGATGCAGTGATTGCCGCATCCGGTTACAAATAGGGATTACTTCACATGTTGACGCTTTATTACTTTCCCCATGCCTGCTCGATGGCTTCCCACGTCGCATTGGAAGAGGCGGGAGCCGCCTTTGAGTTAAAGAAGGTAAACATCCTAACAGGCGAACAGTTCAAACCCGAGTACCGGGAGATTAACCCGCGGGCAAAGGTGCCGGCACTTCGCTTCGACGATGGTCAGGTTCTGTTGGAATCCACTGCCATTCTCGGCTGGATCGGGGGTGCATTTCCCGATGCAGCGCTCCTCGGCAGAGATCCGTTTGAGCGGGCGCAGACAATTGCGACCTGTGCCTGGCTCTCCGGTACCGTCCATCCCACATTCACGAAGTTCTATCATCCCGAACAGGTGGTTTCGGACCGGGGCCTGTTTACAGCTGTAAAGGCGAAAAGCAAGGAGAACTATTGGGACCACCTCCAGGAAATGGACCGCATCATGGAAGGCCGTACGTGGATGATGGGTAGTCATTTCACTGTCGCTGATCCGTACGCGCTGGTGTTCTTCTCATGGGGACGCGATCTTGGGCTGCCGATCAGCGACCTAACCAATCTCATGGCCCTGAAGGACCGTCTGATTGAGCGGCCGGCGGCTCGTCGGGTGCTTGAGAAGGAGAAGAGCGTCCTACTGTCCTTGTGAGCGGTTGGCCGATGCCAAGTTGATCACCACGACCGACTATGCAGATCTCTTAGGTGATTACCAAAAAAATATGACATCTATGGCAAATCGAAAAAAGCTGATGATGCCGCTCCGGCTTGATCATTGACAGGCTAGCCCCGGGTACGCATGAAACGGTAGCCGCCGACACGTAGCGGAATGTGGAAGTACAAAACACATTATTGAAGGAACCGCTACATGAAGCCCTTCCAGATCAGTATCGCGGACGAACAGATCGACGACCTAAAAACACGGCTGCGCCAAACGCGCTGGCCCGGCTCGATATTTCAGAACGGGGACGAGGATGGGGTGAGCCTCGCGCTCGTTCAAAAGCTTGCAACACATTGGTCGGACGAGTTTGATTGGCGCGCGAGGGAGGCGCAATTGAACGAGCTGCCCCAATTCACCGTCGATATCGATGGGCAAGACATTCATTTCATCCATAAAAAGGGCGCGGGACCGAATGCACGGCCCCTTATATTGACGCACGGCTGGCCCGGCTCCTTCGTAGAGTTTGAAAGAGTAATTCCACTGTTGACGGACCCGGGCTCACACGGAGGTGACCCGCGCGACGCATTTGACGTTGTGGTGCCTTCGCTTCCCGGCTTCGGCTTCTCAGCAGCGCCAAGGCAATCTGGATCGAATGCCCGGCGGGTTGCCGGACTTTGGCAGAAGCTGATGCTTCAACTTGGCTATAAGCGATACTTTGCGCAAGGTGGCGATATCGGAGCGGGAGTGTCGGCCTGGCTTGGTGCTCTCTATCCGGACTCCGTCGAAGGAATTCACCTGAATTACATTCCCGGAAGTTTTCGGCCGCCATTGGGGGCGGATTATCCGGCCATTACAAGTGAGGAGCAGCAGTTTCTGGACTGGGCCACAAAGTTCGCGAGCATGGAGGGTGCCTATTCACAGCTACAGGCGACCAAGCCGCAGACGCTCTCGTTCTCCTTGTCAGACAGCCCGGTCGGTCTGCTGGGTTGGATAACCGAAAAGTTCGCGAGCTGGTCCGACTGTGGCGGCGACCTAGAGAAGGTGATATCTGCAGATGTGTTACTGACGAATGTATCGATTTACTGGTTTGGAAACACCATCGACTCGTCCCTTCGCATGTACAAGGAAAATCGGTTGCAGCCTTTTTCGTTTCCGGATGTTTCAAACGTAAGCGTGCCGATGTCGTTCGCACATTTCCCGAAAGAACTGCCAACTCCACCGCGTTCATGGGTCGAGCGCGTATTCGATGTGCGGCGATGGACAAATATGGCGAAGGGCGGCCATTTCGCAGCGCTTGAACAACCCGAACTCTTAGTCCGTGATATTCAGGATTCATTCCGCGTGTCTGGCGCACCAATAACCGCCGCGGCAATTTAAATACGCTAGCAGCGTGACGAACCAAGCTTTGCGAAGGGAGCATAAGCGTTTGCGGGGCGGTCAGGCGGCGAGTGCTGCTTCATCTATTCTTGATTGTCGTTTGCCATGCTCGTGTAGCATCGCTGGAAGTTCGAACGAAGGCAGCTATCAAGCGTCGGAGTGTGGATTTGTAGCAGAAGATGTGCACCGATTTTAACACCGGTGCCCCACGAATGCTTATGCTCCCACCCGGTTTCTGGTTAAGCGCTTCAAATTGAAACCGTTAGTCAGAAGCCACAACCAAACTTGCCCCGCGCGCTCATGACGGGCGAAAGCCTCACGTTCCGGGTCAGCGGAGCCGGCAATAATGTCACCTGCCATACTGTCGATCTCAGTCTTCGGGATCATTCTCGGCTTAATAGCGTCTATCCAAACGACCCACAGGATGAGGCCAATGAAAATCACAACCTGACCACCGCAGAAAATCAGTAGAAACAAAGCTATACCTTGGAAAATCATATCCAACATTTGCCATCCTCGGACACAGGACAGTATGTAGAATATAGTCAACAGACTGCAAGTGGAAGCATTTTTGTGGACTATAATCCGTTGGACTATTGTCTACAGCATGATCAATCCGCAGCATGGAAAACGTTCGCGGAATTCTGGCGCGCAATGTCAGGCTTGGCAGACAACAGCTGCATCTTTCTCAGGAAGAGCTCGCAGCCCAAGCAAATATTGACCGCACCTATATCTCAGGCATAGAGCGGGAAACGCGAAATCCAACCATTACGATCGTCGCCAAGATCGCGGAGGTTCTTGGAACCACGGCGGCGGCGCTGCTTACCAGTCAATCAAAAACAACAGAATTCTAGCGTTACTGGACATAACCCTCGCCCCCGCATAACCACCCGCCAGCATACAAGGCAGCCCAGCGGGTATTGGCGGCAGAGCAAGCCGCCTCGGAGGCCGTCTGCGCTGGTTATTTCGTCAGCTTGGCGACCTGCGTGCTGATGATGGCAATGAACAATCCGGGATCGTCAAAAGCCCGCGCGGAGAGCATGGCCCCGTGAACCGAGGCCATCAGCATCTGGGCCTCCTCCTCGGGCCGCCCGTTCAAATGGAACAGGTCCTGCTCCGCTCCGGCGCTCAGCACCGACGTAAGCCATGCCGCGAGGCTTTGGAAATGCGCGCGGACACGGGATGCGACCTCTTCGGGCAGCATCTGCATCTCGCCAGCCAGCATCGCGCAGACGCAGAAGGGCTGCGAGGCATCGCGAATGCATGCGTCCCAGTAATTCAGGTAGAACTGCAACTGTTCGGCAGGGCTCGCGACCTGCGCGCGCAGCGCTTGCAGACCGGTTTCGGCCTGCTGCCTGTAACGGTCCACCAGCACCGCGACCAGCTCCGCCTTCGTCGGAAAGTGATGGTGGATGCTCGCCTTCCGGATGCCGATCGCAGCGGAGATATCGGCATAGCTGAACCCGTTATAGCCTCCCGCGACGATGAGAGACTGCGCGATATCAAGAATTTTTTCTGAAGTCGAAGTCATTGATTTCATAGCGCTGCCTACCTTCTGGTAGGCTGGATGTCAAGACTGCGCATCGCTCCCGCTTCTCACAATGAGGTGTTCGGGCGACGGGTTGACTCACAAGCGCAGCCTTCCTACTGGTAGGTAGACAACAACAAGGAATCTGCCAATGCAAAGTCAATCTTCAACCCCGTCCAGCTGGCTGCGAACCTATTATTTCGCACGCGCCATTTTCTCCGTCGCATGGGTTGCCGCCGCCATCCTCTTCAGTGCGCAACCCGCTCTCACCGTGGTTCTGCTCGTCATCTACCCGGCATGGGACGCCCTCGCCAATCTGGTTGATGCCCGTGTCAATGGCGGACTGAAAGCCAACCCGTCCCAAGCATTGAATGTCGCGGTCAGCACCATAACGACGATTGCCGTCATCGCAGCGTTGAGCAGCAGCATGTATGCCGTTCTGGCGGTGTTTGGCGTCTGGGCGATCTTTTCAGGTCTGCTGCAGCTGAACACGGGGATAAAACGCTGGCGTCATTACGGCGCGCAATGGCCGATGATCCTGAGCGGCGCGCAATCCGCCCTTGCCGGCGGTTTTATGATCAGCCGATCCATCGGCACTGTTGCGCCGACAATACTGGACATTGCTCCCTATGCGGCGTTCGGCGCGTTCTACTTCCTGCTTTCCGCAATCTGGCTTGCCGTCACGGCCTACCGCAAGGCAGTTGCCTAGGCGTTATCGTTCCCTAATCGCGATCCGATGCGGCGGTGAACACAGCCCGTTGGGCGGCGAAGGCGCGCTGGTAGGCGGGGCGCGCTTCGCCGCGCGCGACATAGGCGGCAAGGCTGGGGTACTCCGCCACTATGCCCGATGCCCGCAGCCGGATGAGCACGTGCACCATCATCAGGTCCCCGGCGCTGAACGCACCGTCGAGCCACTCGGCCTCACCCAGCCGGGCGGAGAGTTCGTCGAGCCGGTCGCGGATGCGGTTGTCGACGAGAGGCATGCGCTCCGCGCGCCAGCTCCTGTCCCCCTCCGCAAACAGGGCGACCTGACGCTCGAGGATCGGCGGTTCCACCGTGGCGACAGCGGCAAACATCCAGGCGATGGCGCGCGCCCGCGCACTCCCATCATCCGGCAGGAGGCCGGGATGGCGCTCTGCGATATGCAAGACGATGGCGCCGGACTCGAACAAGGCGAGCCCGTCTTCCTCATAGGTCGGAATCTGTCCGAACGGCTGCAGCTCCAGATGCGCGGGCTCCTTCATCGCCCTGAATGAAACAAGTCTGGTGGTGTAGGGCTGGCCGACTTCTTCCAGCGCCCAGCGCACGCGCATGTCGCGCGCCAGGCCCTGGCCCTTGTCGGGTGAGCGTTCAAAGGCGGTAATGGTGATCGTCATGGCGGTTCTCCATCGCTTCTGCGTCCTGAAGACGATTGGCTATGCGGGATTCCGACACTGCTTGCTTGAGATAATCTTCGCCCTTGGGGGAGCGTCTTCCTTGACCCGCTGGTCCATATAAGCCGCCGGCCAGCCGATATCGTCAAGAATATGCTCGGGAAGCTCGTTGATATGCCGGTGCGTGCGGGCCTTGCGCCAGCGCCGCGCAAGAGGGCCGGACAGGCGCTTCATCCCGGTGATGACATGTGAAATCAAGTCGGCCATTTCAGCCTCCATCATTCTGGTTTCCCGGTTGGTGCGGGGGCGCCGGTCAGGACCAATGCGCAACGGGGCCGTGCCCGCCTCGGCATGTGGATACGCCCGGACGGCGTATCCACATGCTTGCGGGCAACCTGAAACGGCTGCCTGTTCATGACGGCTTCCCCGCTGCGGCTTCCCGCAGCTTGCCGGCGCATTCCTCGCAGCAGACCTCCACGGTCTGGTCGCCGATCTTCACTTCGATGACGGTCGCATCCAGCGCGTCATCGCAGACGGCACAGGTTTTCTGGCTCATGATCTCAACTCCTTTTACCCGCCTATCGGGTAGGTAGAGGAGACCATTGCGGGCGTTTCGCTGCTATCGAGATCTTTAGCTGTTTCCGGGGTGCGCCGACTGGACAAAGGCGCTGGGCGAACGGCCATAGGCCTGTTTGAACGCCGCGGTGAAATGGCTGTGGCTGGAAAAGCCGAGATCGAGCGCCAGCGCCGTCAGATCATCGCAGCGCGGCAGCAGATCGAGCGCGCGGGCAAGGCGCAGGCGCAGGTGATAGCGGTAGAGCGGCATGCCTTCGACCTGCTGGAACACCTGGGTAAGATAGACAGGCGAGCCGCCGATCTCCCGGGCAATGTCCGCCAGGGTCCAGCGGCGGGAGAGATCGCCCGCCAGCAGCAGCTTGACCCTGTCGGCCAGACGGCTGCGGGCAAAACTGGCGCGCGGCGCGTGTGAGGTGCGCGGACCAAGGCTGCGGCACACCAGCGTCAGCAACAGGCTTTCCGCTTCCAGCGGTTCGATGCTGGCGTTTTCCAGATGGTGCCGGAGGAGCGCCACCAGCGCCTGCGCGCGCGGGTCGATGCGCTGGTGCTGGCCGCGAAACCCTGACACACCGCCTTTTTTCAGAAGGGACGGCGGCGCCAGCTCCTGCAAAACGGTTTCGGGCAGCGCCATGGACAGGCTCGAGTCACCGCCGCCGACGGGGTGGCTGACCTGATAGCCCTCGCCCGCATTGAAGAACAGCACGTGGTTGGCATCGGCCACCGCCTGCCCGCTGCCGACATGCCTGACATAGACACCGCGATAGGGGAAAACGAGGTGGGTGGCGGATGTGCATTCCTCGGCGCTGCGATGCCGGCAATGGCCGTGGCAGCGGACATTCTTCAGCGATACAACATCCGTATCGAGAAGATCGCTGACTTCAAATTCAGGCATTCCGGCCGTATTGCAAGGCTCGTTCATCGAAAGTCCAATTTCCCGCAGTGCTGTTTCAGCCTACAACAGGACTCCTGACATCCTGATGTCAGGAGCTTTGAACAGACAATTCATCGGCAAATGATTGCTCGCCAATCGCCGAATGAGCCCTTATAAGGGGGCGCAGTGCGGTTTGTTGGGGATAAAGTTCCGCGTGCCTCGATATTGCCATGTTAGACAATAGCCTCGCGCGCAATGGAAGCGTGACGTACGGGACCTGATGACGCGATCAAACGCAAAAAGCAGAATCGAACAGGCAATCGACGATAATTTTGGCGCCATCCGCCAGATATCGCGCATTGTCCGCTTTTCGCTTTTCACCCATGCGCGCTTCCTCTCGGCCATTCTGGTCGCCGGGATTGCCTCTGCCGCCATGTTTGCGGGCGTCCTCACCGTCATGAACCGGCGCCCGCCCGTGGCCATCGCCGCCATTGCCGCACCGCTGCGCACGCGGCCCGAAGCCGCGCCAAAGGGCGACCGCCTCCCCCCGCCCGCCATCGTGCAGGCGGTACCGGTGGCCAAGGTGCTGGAAAGCCAGGCGGACGGTTCGACGGAAAAATTCGCCTATCATCAGGTCAAGATCGGCGCGAACAAGCAAGCGCAGACGCGGACCGGCGCGGGCCATGCCGCCGCACTCGCCCAGCGGTTTCCGCCCGCCAGCACCGATCCGTTCCAGTCCATTTTGACGGAGAAATCCACGAAGACCAAAACCACGGCCATGCCCGTGGCATTGGCGAGCTTGGGCGAAGAACGCATTCTCGTGCGCGGAACGCCGATCAATGTCAGCACGGCCAAGGTGCAGCCCGCCCCCGCTGTCGAGCAGGTGGTTGCCCTGCCCACCCAGGGCGGAGACATCGGTGGTCTTCTGGCCGCAGCCAACATGACCAACGAGGATCGGGCGGCGCTGCAGACGGCGCTGACGGCAAGCAGCAGCGCGTCGCCGGAGCGGATCGAGCTTCTCCTGGAAAAGGCGCCGCGCAAGGATGCGCCGGAGCGGCTGCTGATGGCGCGGCTTTTCCGGCATGACAGCCCGCCATCCGATCTGGCGCGCGACGATGGCGGTGTCCTGCGGCGTGTCAGCAACCCGCGGCAGTTCGAACGCCTCGCGCATGACGCCCACATGGCAAGCGCCGATGCGACCAGCCCCGATACGCGCAGGGACGACCGGGCGCAGGCGGCCGAAAAGGAATTTCCCGCCGCCATGCAGCAGCTGGAAAAGCTGAATGTTCCGGCCCACATGGCGGGACAAATTCTGCAGCTTGCCAAGGAAAACGGCATCAAGCTGACCGATGCGGCCCTGCTCGACCAATCCGTCGAACTGGTGTTCCGCACCAATGAACAGGGCGAATCCGAACCTGTTGCCGTGACCTTCAACACGAAGGACAAGACCAAGCGGTTTTACCATTACCGCGCAGCGCCCGGCAACAAGGCGGAATTCTTCGACGAGGACGGCCAGTCAGCCTCCAAGACCCTGATGAAAAACCCGGTTCCGAACGGGCGGCTCGGCGATGGTTTTGCCTGGCGCACGCACCCGATCCTGAAAGTGCGCAAGCACCACAACGGCGTCGACTATGCTGCGCCGTTCGGCTCGCCCATTCTTGCGGCGGGCGATGGCGAGGTGGTGCTGATCTCATCGGAATCCGGCTACGGCAAATATGTCCGCATCAAGCATGATGGCGGGTTCTTCACCACCTATTCGCATATTTCGCGAACCCCGCCATCGCTGAAAGTCGGCCAGCGTGTCAGCCAGGGGCAGGTGATTGCCTATATCGGCTCGACCGGCCTCTCCACGGGCCCGCATCTCTACTACGAACTGCGCATCGGCGATAAATATTACGACCCGACCGCAACACCGCTGCCTGCCGGAACCGATCTTGAAGGCGCGCGATTGACGGATTTCCGCAAACAGATCAGCCACGTGGAAAACATCGAGAACTATATCGGCGCACGCATCGCCACCGCATTTGCCCCGCCGGACGATGGCCGGGTGCACACGGCCATCCATTAGATTTTTGCAGGACCAATCGGCGAAGGCCGATCAGTGGCTGCCCGCCTCGCTGTCGAGGTGCGCCATCTGCGCGGCGGCATAGCGTTCTCCGGCCGCAGCGCCTTTCGGCACAGCCTGCTCGATGCGCTCGAGATCATCCCCGGACAAGGTCAGATCCAGCGCGCCCAGTGCTTCGCTCAGGCGATCCCGGCGGCGGGCGCCAACAACGGGAATGATGTCATCACCCTGTGCAGCAACCCAGGCGATGGCGATCTGCGCAACGGTGACACCCCTGGCTTCGGCAATGCCCTGCAGCGCATCGACCAGACGCAGGTTCTTGTCGACATTCTCACCTTGAAAGCGCGGGCTGTGGGTACGGAAATCGGCAGGACCAGCCGCGTCCTTGCGCCAATGGCCGCTGATCAGGCCACGTGACAGCACGCCATAGGCGGTGATGCCGATGCCCAGTTCCCGGCAGGTGGCGAGAATACGGTCCTCGATACCACGCGAAATCAGCGAATATTCGATCTGCAGATCGGCAATCGGATGGACGGCGGCAGCGCGGCGGATGGTTTCGGGTCCAACCTCCGACAGGCCGACATGGCGGACAAACCCGGCCTTCACCATGTCCGCGATGGCACCGACCGTCTCCTCGATCGGCACATTCGGATCAAGACGCGCCGGGCGATAGACGTCGATGTAGTCGACACCCAGCCTTTGCAGGGAATAGGCGAGCGAGGTTTTCACCGCCGCGGGCCGCCCGTCAAAGCCGATCCAGCCGCCCGCGGGGTCGCGCTGCGCCCCGAACTTGACGCTGAGGATCGCCTGATCGCGCTTTGTGCCCTTGAGCGCTTCGCTGATCAGCAGCTCATTATGGCCCATGCCGTAGAAATCGCCGGTATCGAGCAGGTTGATGCCTGCTTCCAGCGCCGCGTGAATGGTCGCAATACTCTCGGCACGATCGGCGGGACCGTATATGCCGGACATGCCCATGCAGCCCAGACCCAATGCCGAGACCCGCGGACCGGTTGCACCCAATGGACGAATTTGCATCTTGTCGAACTCCTTTTGCCGCCGCACTTCCTGCGGCAGGTTGGCTCTTTATAAACCAAGGACATTTGTGCGATAATCTATCATACTATGTACGGGCTGTACGGAAAACCGAACAATGAACGATCCCAATCTCACCGATCTCGATGCGCTTGTGTCCGTGGCGCGAGCCCGCAGTTTTCGCGGCGCCGCCAAGCTGCGCGGTGTTTCGGCCTCGTCGCTCAGCGATGCCATCCGCCGGCTGGAAGAGCGTGTCGGCGTGCGCCTGCTCAACCGCACCACCCGCAGTGTTACGCCCACGGAGGCAGGGACGCGCCTGCTCGAACGGCTGACGCCGGCACTCGGCGAGATCACCGGGGCGCTCGACGCGCTCAACAGTTTTCGCGATAGCCCGACGGGAACGCTGAAGCTGAATGTTCCCACTATCGTCGCCCACTGCATCCTGCCGCCTATTGTCAACCGGTTCCTCGCGGCACATCCGGGCATCAGGCTGGAAGTGACCACCAACGACACCTTCATCGACGTGCTGGCAGCCGGTTTCGACGCGGGTATCCGCTATGATGAAAGCATCGAGCAGGACATGATCGCCGTGCCCATCGGCCCGCGCACCCAGCGTTTCATCTGCGTTGCAACACCGGCCTATCTGGAAAAGCATGGCGAACCGCAGCACCCGAAGGACCTGCTGCAGCATGCCTGCATACGCCACCGCTTTGCCAGCGGCGCCATTGCGCCGTGGGAGTTCGAGCGGAATGGGGAACTTGTGAAGGTCAACCCGACGGGACCGTTGATCGCCTCCACCATGGATCTGGAACTCGGTGCCGCGCTGGCGGGACTGGGGATCATCAGTACATTCGAGGAATTTTTGACGGAAGGCCTCGAAAGCGGCGCTTTCCGGCCCGTCCTGGCCGAATGGTGGCAGAGTTTTTCAGGCCCCTTCCTCTACTATCCGAGCCGCAGGCTCATGCCGGCTCCGCTGCGCGCATTCGTGGATTTCATCAAGTCCGGCGGCGCGAGGCCTTGAACGAGGGATGCCTATTCGTCCTCTTCCTCGTCATCATCGGACTCGATCACATCCCAGATGAAGGCGTTCAAACGCTCTTCGATGCTTTTTCTGGAAGCGCCGGCTTTTTCCATCTCGCGCTTGATCTTGACGAACTGCGCCTTGTCTTCGGGCGAGAGGTATTTTGCAGCGTTTTCGAGTGATGACATGGAACTGGACATACGCGGCTCATACCTTTTCGGGCGCGACAATGGAAGGATCATATCACGCCCAGAGCCAGTCCACCCTTAAGAAGTTCAGGCAATATGCTGCTCCTGGCCGTCATCCCGGTCGCGCTCCGCCTTGTCACGACCCGCAGGGTCAAACAGGAGCAGTGGTGGATTGCCGTCACCAAGCGGCTTGTGACTGAGGATATGGATCCGGTTTTGCGCATCGCGACGGATGGAATAGAGCAGTTCGCCATCAAGACCGCTGTTCATCTGCCTGCTTGCGAGCCGGAACCGCAGCGTCAGTGCCACCAGCCCCAGCACGAAGGCGGGCGGAACGATCAGCCACAGCACCTTCAGCCAATCGGAGAGCGATTGGTACGTGTCAAAAAAATCCTGCCAGAAATTGTACGTATCCACGGAGCGCTCGAAATCATTGTTACTAGAAAAGATGATAATATCCTATACTGGGATAATCCGAAAGTGGGATTAATCACGATGCTCCAGTTTTTGGTTGGAGCACATGACAAAGTCCCTTCATTCAGAGCCTTATGCCGATTTCTTGGCTGTTCTTGTTGCCGCTCGACGGGCGAAGGGATTTACCCAGCAGGCCGTTGCAGACCGATTGCAAAAGCCGCAATCCTATGTGGCGAAGATTGAAGGTGGCGAGCGCCGTCTCGACATCATTGAATTCATCGCACTTGCGCGTGCATTGGAAATCGACCCATCGGCAATGTTCGCCGACACGCTGCGTGCAATCGATAGCACCATTTAATACGAGTTTAAATCGAAGTTGAGTGATGCTTGGCATCCCGGCTCTGCGTGGTTCGACAAGCTCACCATGAGGGGGCTGGGTTGATTGCAAGGAGCCATATTCTGCAATGTTTGCAATTAGCTTTGCAGCCATCCACTTCCCTCATGGTGAGCCTGTCGAACCACGCACGATCAGCTTGCAGCGCGCAAAACCATCTCCGGCGCCAGACCCACGAGCTGCGTATAGCGCGCCGGGTCCGTCGCACCCTCGGTATTGACAATGAACACGCGCGAACCGGCATCAAGATGGATGGCTTTGCGCAGATCATGATCTTCGGCAACAGCGAGCAGGCCGGCCAAACCGGCGCCGCCGCTTTCCCCCGCAACGACGGCCATGTCCTTTCCCAGCGGCCGGGCCAGGCGGTTCATCGCCGCGACAGCGCCATCCTCTTCAACCGTCATGAACGCATCGGCGGTACGCGAGAGGATACGCCAGGCCACAGGTGACGGTTCGTAGCATTCGAGCATCGCCATGACGGTGGCTTCGCCGTGGGCGATCTTGACGACCTCGCCCGCCTGCGCGCTGGCATAAATGCAGGCGGCGCGGGCCGGTTCGACCACGATGAAGGCCGGACGTTCTTTTCCAAGAACAAGCGACAAATATGCTGCGAGTGCCGCGGCTACGCCGCCCACACCGGCCTGCACGAAGACGTGGGTTGGCGTTTGCGGCAGTGCACGCAAGGCTTCGCGGATGATGGCCGTGTAGCCCTGCATCACCAGCCCGGGAATGCGTTCATAACCCGGCCAGGAGGTGTCGGACACGACGGTCCAGCCATTGGCCGCGCATACCCGCGCCGACTCCCGGATGGAATCGTCATAGGTGCCGTCGACACGGATCATCTCGGCGCCGTAGCGGGCAATGGCCGCCACCCGTTCATCGCTCACCCCCGCATGCACGAAGATTGCCGACTGCGCACCCACAAGCCGGGCCCCCGCCGCGACGGACTTGCCGTGATTGCCATCGGTCGCGCAACCGAAGGTCATGCCGCTGGCGATGGCGCGAACGGGCGGTGTGTGGAGTTCCGCAATATCCACCGCGCGGCCCAATTGCCGTTCCGCTTCCTCGAGCACGAGCCGGATCACGGCATAGGAGCCGCCCAGCGCCTTGAAGCTGCCGAGGCCGAGGCGCGCGCCCTCGTCCTTGACGTGGAGCGCGGCAATACCGAGACCGGCGGCCAGCGCGGGCAGTGCATGCAGCGGCGTCGGCGCGTGATTGTCCCGGTGGGACAGATACCGTTCCACTTCCGCCGCGGCGTCGACACCAAGGGTCTCCGCGTCCCGCGGGTCGAGCGGCTCATTGTGGGTGGGATGCCGGTTAAGGATCAACATTGCTCTTTCACTCCTGCCGTTTGCGCATTTATAGTGCGCTTGAAGCAAGAAAAGCGCTCTTATTTGGCTTGGCTTGCGCAAGTTTGTTGCATGAAGGAGGTGTTCCATGGCCAAACCACTGCTGACCGCGCCAGCCGAGCTCGATCATTTCGATCTTGCGATCCTCGACATCCTGCAGAAGGACAATGCAACGCCGCAACGGGTCATCGGTGAAGCGGTCAACCTTTCCGCTCCGGCGGTGCAGCGCCGGATCAAACGCATGGAGGAAAGCGGCGTCATTCAGGCCAATGTTGCCGTCCTCGACCCCGCCAGGCTCGGGCAGCCGATCACGATCCTTGTCGAAGTGGAGGTGGAAAGCGAGCGCATCGATCTGATCGATGCGGCGAAAAAGAGCTTTGCCGCGGCACCGGAGGTGCAGCAATGCTACTATGTCACCGGTGAGGCCGATTTCATGCTTGTGATCGTCGTGGCCAGCATGGCCGCCTATGAAGGCCTGACCCGGCGGCTGTTCTTTGCCAACCACAATGTCAAACGCTTCCGCACGGTTGTGGTGATGGACCGCGTCAAGGCGAGTCTCGCCATCCCGCTGATCTGATATTCACCCCGGTTTTCGAGACCGGCGCGCGAGACCGCGCGCCGGATTGATGTTGTTTGCCCGCTCTGGATCAAACTTGACGGGCAGCACCATGTCTCAGCCGTGCCAGCAGGTTGAGCCAAGGCATCCCATGGAAAATGCTCATCAGCACATACATGAGGGTCATGCCGCTCAAGGGTGATGCATTCTGCATCGCCGAGCAGATCATGCCGGCGTCGCCGGAGAGGGCTGTGACGAGCGCCATGACGGCGAATGTCGGTGCCGCGGCGAGACGCAGCCAGCCGGCAAGGCCGGGATCGGAAGCGCTGCCGGAGTCCGGGCGGAACATCGACGTTCAACCCTGACCGTATTTATCGTGATGGCGCCACCAGACACCGTTCTCATTCCGGCCGAACGGCGCACGATCCAGCCATTGATACATGCCCCAGATGCCGTCGAGGCCGCGCGCATAGCTGGAATAGGTGTGGTAGACGACGCCTTTATCGAGCACGAAGGCGCTCAGCCCCGGCCGGTCACGGGTGAAGGTGGCAGCATCGGTGCCGGTCATGGCCGCCATCAGATCGACCGGCCCTTCTTCACCGCGCAGCTTCCATTGCTGAACGGTCTTGCCCGCCGGCGACTGGGGCGCCGCCGGTTCCCGGCGGAAATTGTATTCTATGCCGCCGTTGTGCTGTTGCTCCTCCGTGAACAAGACGCTGAAATCCTGGTTGAAATCAGTGTTGAACGACGAAGCCCACGGGAAATTCCAGCCCATGCGTTGTTTGAAACCCTGCAGTTTCGCCAGCGGTGCACGCGATATCGCCGAGAAGGCGACGTCATGATTTTCCAGATGGACGGTGATGCCGTTGAATCCGTCGGCGATCGCCGAGCAGGACGGGCAGCCGGCGGTATAGTCGGGTCCGAACATGAAGTGGTAGACGAGAAGCTGCGAACGGCCCTTGAACAGATCCGCCAGCGAGGCGCTTCCTGCGTCGGTATCGAACCGGTATTCCTTGTCGATGCGAACCCAGGGCAGTTCCTGGCGCCGCTGTGTCAGCGCGTCGCTGCGCCGCGTCAGATCCTTCTCATCCTTGAGCAGGTCGATCCGCGCAGCCAGCCATTCTTCGCGCGTTCCAGTTATATGAGATGTCATCATTCTTCTCCTTCGATTGTCGGTTGCCTGTCGTCCGTCATTGCCGGTGCGACATGTTGCTTACCGGTCCTGAGTTTAGGGCCGGATACCGAAAGCATGGGAGTTACAATTGTGACGGGATTTCCTTGGGCATGTCCCTTGCATGGTCACGCACCGCATGGTGTGCCATCGCAATTGTCCGCGAACCTCAGGAACTGAGCGGTTTGTCCGGTCCCGGGTCGCCGCCCGCTGCCGCCACCACCAGCCTGCGCAGGTAGTGGTTCCAGCCCTTTTCGTGGTTGACGCGTTCCGTCTCGTCCGGCAGCCCGCTATGGGTGAAGCGCACCAGCGTGCCTCCCTCCTTCTCGATGAGGTCGATCTCGACCAGGCTCGATCCCGGCGGCACGTTTTCATGCCCTTCCCAGCCGAAACTGTAGGCGAGGCGGTGGACAGGAATCACCTCGGTGAACTGACCGCGAACGGTGTGCGCGTCGTTGATGCTCAGGAGATAAATGCCGCCGGGATGCGGCTCGATTGTCGCTTTCGTCCCCATCCAGCGCAGGATCTTGTCCGGATCGGTGAGGAAGGCGAAGACCGTCGCCTGCGGGGCGGCAATCTCGATTTCATTGCGAAGCGTCTCGGTCATCGGCGATCTCCTCCCAACAGGACGCACACTCACTTCGGCATCGCGCAATGTAAGCCAATCGGGATTTCGCGCAAGAAACAAAAGCGGATGACAGGAACCCGGCATCGCTGCATGATGGTGGGCATGCAGTTGCCGTCCGCTCTTTCCTTTCTCGTCGACGAAGCGACCGGTATGCCGGATGGCGATGCCTTTCTGACGGCGCTCGCCGCCCGGCTCATCGCCGACGGCCTGCCGCTGGCCGGCGGCACGCTCACCCAGGCGGCACCCCATCCGGTCATTGGACGGCGCACCTGGCTGTGGCGCGCCGACACGGGACAGGTGATCGAGGCGCTGGGCCTGGCCGGTCCTGCCGAGCCCCAGGACGCCAACCTTGCCGGCAACTGGCTGGCCAGCCTCGGCACGAATACCGTGCAGGAGGATTTCGCCAACGGTGCCGTGCTTGGCTGGGCCGCGCGCCGCCCGCTGACCGAGGAGGAGTCGGACCTGCTGCGCCAGGCCGCCCGCTTTGCCGCTGCGCCGCTGGCGTTGCTGGCCGCGCGTTCGACGCTGACCGCACTCCTGACCACCTATCTCGGCCGGCGCAGCGCGACGCAGGTCCTGGCCGGGCGTTTGCGGCGCGAGCCGGGCGAGACCATCCGGGCGGCCCTGCTGTTCGCTGATCTTCGCGGCTTCACCGAATTGTCGGAGACAACAGGAGCGAAGGACGTGATTGCCGCACTCGACGCGTGGTTCGACCGGATCGCCGGTGCCGTCCATGCCTTTGGCGGCGAGGTGCTGAAATTCATCGGCGATGGCGTTCTGGCGATCTTTCCGATTGGCGAGCGTGATGCTGCCGGCGCCTGCGGCGCGGCGCTGCGTGCGGTCGCCGCTGCCCGTGCCGGGATGGACCACCTCAACCGTGATCGCGCCGCGCGGGGGGTGCAGCCGCTGTCGTTCGGCACGGCACTGCATCTCGGCGACATGCTGTGGGGCAATATCGGTACAGCCGACCGGCTGGATTTCACGGCCATCGGCCCCGCCGTCAATCTGGTCAGCCGGTTGGAGGGCCTGTGCCGCCCGCTTGGCCACACCGTCTTGCTTTCGGGCGCCTTCGCGGCGGAAACCGCGCAGCCTCTGATCCCGCTCGGCGAGCACCGGCTGCGCGGCATTGCGGTGCCCTGTGCGGTGTTTACACCGGCACAGTGATACACCGCATTTTTCCCGGACGGGCGGCTGTCTTCAACCGCCCTCCGGCAAGCCACCAATGGTTACAGGGTGGCCATATCGATGACGAAGCGGTAGCGCACGTCGCTCTTGAGCACGCGCTCATAGGCTTCGTTGATATCCTTGATATCGATGGTCTCGATTTCGGCAACGATGTTGTGCTCGCCGCAGAAATCCAGCATTTCCTGGGTTTCCTTGATCGAACCGATGCCCGATCCGGCGAGGCTCTTGCGTCCGGCGATCACCGAGAAGGCATTGACGGGAACCGGATGCTCCGGTGCCCCGACGAGAACCATGGTGCCGTCGATTTTGAGCAGGCCGAGATAGGCATTCCAGTCAATCGCCACACCGGCGGTGCAGATGATGACGTCAAAGGTTCCAGCAAGGGTCTTGAACGTTTCGGGATTGCTGGTTGCATAATAATGGCTTGCGCCGAGCTTCAACCCGTCATCCTGTTTCGACAGGGTCTGGCTGAGGACCGTGATCTCCGCCCCCATCGCGTGACCCAGCTTGACGCCCATATGGCCAAGCCCGCCCATGCCGACAATGGCGATTTTCTTGCCCGGACCCGCCTTCCAGTGCCGCAGCGGCGAATAGAGCGTGATGCCGGCGCACAGCAGCGGCGCGGCGGCATCGAGCGGCAGGTTGTCCGGAATGGAAAGGACGTAACCCTCCTTGACCACGATGGAATCCGAGTAGCCGCCCTGGGTGGGCGTGACGCCATCGGCTTCAACGTCATTGTAGGTCAGGACGATGCCCGGCATGTACTGCTCGAGATCGGCATCGCGCGCCGCGCATTTCGTGCACGAATTGACGAAACAGCCAACGCCAACGCGGTCGCCCTTCTTGAACTTCGTGACCTTTGCGCCAACGGCCGCCACGATCCCGGCGACCTCATGACCCGGTACCATGGGGAATTTGGAGCCACCCCATTCGTCGCGTGCCTGATGGATATCGGAGTGGCAGACCCCGCAATATTTTACCGAGATGACGACGTCATCGTCATTGGGCTCCCGCCGTTCGAAGACAAACGGGGTGAGCGGTTTGGAGGCGTCGGTTGCCGCATAGCCTTTAGCAAGAGCCATGAATGATTCCTTTTGAGATGACGAGATGAGTCGGGCAACCAGCTATGCCGCAGGACCGGCCCGGAGCAGTAGCGCAATCCTGCAGGCTTGTTGCACAATCCTCCAAATCAGCGGCCGCCATTCTCCCGGCCCCGCAGTTCCGATGATGGACTGCGCAAACCCGGCCTGATTTTCTATCGGAGAAATGCCTGTCCTATTTGCCGATCAAATCACGCGCCGCTTCTGTGGTTTCTGCGGGATCGAGCAGCAGCAGCGGTGTGTTGCCTCCGGCAAGCGGGATATGGCTGACGACATGCAGCTGGTTGCCCGCGTCGCGGTGGATGGAATAGACAAGCTCACCATCAAAACGCCTTTCCACCTTCCTGCTCTCGATGCGAAAGCGCAGCGTCAAGGCAACGAGCGCCAGCATGAAGGCGGGTGGAAGGGGTTAGGGTATCGGTTTGCATATTGAAGACTGCAAAACCTCCGGTGCGTGGTTCGACAAGCTCACCATGAGGGAGAGTAAGGATTGCAGGCAGCACCATTCTGCAACCTTTGCGATTGGCATTTCAACCAAATCACCTCCCTCATGGTGAGCTTGTCGAACCACGCACCACGCACAAAGCTGGCGGGACGTTGAACCGACGACGAAACCTCTCCTATTCCGCCGCCTCGGCCACGGCCGTGTCCAGCTTCTTGGCCGCAGAGGCCACGGGCAATTGTACCGGCTTCAGGAGCAATGCCATCAGCAGTCCGAACAGGGCGATGCAGGCTGCCGTCAGGAACAACGGGGTGAAGGCGGCGGCATAACTGTCGGCAAGCATCCGGCGCGTTCCCTCGGGAAGCGCCGCCATCATCTTGGGCGTCAGCTCGCCGATGTTGCTGACGCCGGGAATGGCACCGGCACCGTGCGGCAGGTTGGCCGCGATGATCGCGCCATAGGCTGATATGGCGATCGAGGCACCGGCCATGCGGGCCAGCGACACCGAACCGGTCGCCGCGCCGACATCGCGGCTGCCCGCTGCATTCTGGACACCGATGATCGGAAGCTGCTGTCCGATGCCAATGCCGGCGCCGTGCATGAGCATCAACAGGCCGATGATGACCACGGGCGTTCCCGCATGCACCTGAGTAAGCAGGCCAAAGGCAATGGCACTGAGCGTGAGACTGGCCACCGACAGGTATTTGTAGCGGCCGGTGGTCGAGATCAGCCGGCCTGTCAGAAGCGAGCCGCCGACAATGCCACCCGTCAGAAGAATGAACAGCAGTCCGGCGAGCGACGGGGACAGGCCCGTCGTGGTCTGCAGGAAGAAGGCGAAGTAATTGACCATGCCGATGGCGATCGAACCGCTGGCGATCGAAATGATCAGGAACAGGGTAAAGGTCGAATTGCCGAACAGCGACAGTGGAATGATCGGTTCGGGCGCTCGGCGCTCGACCAGGATCCATGCCGTGGCGCAAAGGACGGCAAATGCCACAAGCGAAACAGTCTGGGGTGCCAGCAGCGAACCAAACAGCTGGGCGCCATCGGCGGCCAGAACAAGGCTGGTCGTGGTCAGGGCGAGCAGGATGGCACCGGCATAGTCGATCTTGGGCCGGCGTGCCGGTTTGCGGTAGGGCAGCATAAAGGCCAGCCCGGCAATGACGGCAATGCCGATCGGCAAGTTGATCAGGAAGATCGAACGCCAGCCGAACAGGTCGCTCATCGTGCCGCCGAGCACCGGCCCGATGGCGCCGGACGCCATGAACACAAGGCTGATATAGCTCTGGTAGCGGGCGCGCTCGCGCGGCTCGAACAGATCGGCAGTAACAGAAAAAATCGAGACCATGACGCCGCCGCCGCCGAGGCCCTGCAGCACGCGCGCCGCAATCAGCGTGTTCATGGAAATGGCAAGACCGCAGACCGCCGAACCCAGCGTGAAGATGGATATGGCGGCGATCATCACATATTTGCGCCCGAACAGGTCGCCCAGCTTGCCATAGACCGGCATCACCGCACTGACGGCAAGCAGATAGGCCGAGCCGATCCAGGCGAAGCGCTCGAGCTCGCCGAACTCGCCGACAATGGTCGGCAGCGCCGTCGAGACGATCTGGTTGTCGAGCACGGCCATGAACATGGCTGCCATCAGAAAGAAGAAAAGCATCAGCCGCTTGCGCGGGTCCGCAACGAGCGGCTCGAACGTGTTGGTCATGTTCATGGAGCGGGGTATCCGGTTTTGATTGGCGCAATTTATGTGCTATTAGCATACATATGTCAATCGCACTTTAATGCCTTTTGCATATTTTAATGCCGTCAGGCATCTGTTATGCTGGAATCATGACAGAAATCACGACGACACAAAAAATTGAAACCCCGCAAACCGGGCCGAATGATGATCTCCTGCGCATCGGGCGGGTGATGACCCGCATGCGGCTGATGACCGGCCGGCGGGTGATTGCCCGTCTTGCCATACAGAAGCTGGCGCCCGGCCTTGAACTGACCCATCTCGACGTTCTCGATGCGGTCCGCCGCGGCGAACTCGCCGGCGAGGTGACGGTCGGCGTCATTGCCGAAACCCTGCGGATCGACCCCTCGCGCGCCAGCCGCATCGTGGCCGAGATGGTTGCCAAGAACGTGTTGCGCCGCAAGGCCTCGCAGAACGATGCACGGCGGATCGTCGTGGTCATGACGGCGCTCGGACAACGGCTGGTCGCCGAACTTCACGCGCTGAAGCAGTCCATTGTCGAAAGCGTGGTCGCCGACTGGTCGCCTGAAGACATCGAAATCTTCTCCAAGCTTTTTGAAAAATATGTCGACGGGTTCGAACAGCTGTTTGCGCGCAGCCCAACCGACCCGGCGGATTAGATGAGCTTGCGCAGCGTCAGCTCGTCCTTCAGATAGGCGTAATAGATCGGGGCGGCGACGAGACCGGCCACGCCGAACCACGCTTCCAGCACTACCATTGCGAGCAGCAATTCCCAGGAGCGGGACTTGATCCGGGCGCCGATGATCCGGGCATTCAGAAAGTATTCGAGCTTGTGAATGACGACGAGGAAGGCGAGCGAGCCGACGGCAGCGATGAACGACACGCTCAAACCCACAACGACGATGATGGTGTTGGAAATCAGGTTGCCGATGACCGGCAGAAGACCGGCGACAAAGGTCACGACGATCATTGTCTTGACCAGTGGCAGGTGCACGCCAAGGATCGGCAGGATGACGACGAGGTAGATCGCCGTCAGGAACGTGTTCAGTGCCGAAATGCGGATCTGCGAGAAAACGATGTTGCGGAACGCGCCGCTGAGCAGGCTGGCCCGCTCGACCAGCGCGACAGCCAGAGGGCCCGGCTCGCGCGACACATTCACCGTGCTCAGCGCGATCATGCCGCCAATCACCATGCCGACGATGACGCGAACGATCAGGACACCGAAATCGCGACCGACAAGCTGCAGCTGGCCGGCATGTTCGCGCAGCCACTTGGCCGCCATGGATTCCAGTTCGTCGAGGCTGGCCGGGAAATACGCCTTCGCCCAGTCCGGCAGGTGAACCTGCGCCGTATCGATGATCTCGGCCATCTTCTTGAACAGCGAGACAACCCCTTCGGTGCCATTGGTCAATTGTCCGAGTCCGCTGACCACGGCGGCAACGATCAGAAGAATGAAAATGATCGCCAGCAGAGCCAGCGCCAGGGTCTTCGTCAAGCTGTTGGAAACACCCAGTTTACCCAGCTGGGGCGCAGCCAGATGAACAAGATTGTAGACAAGAAGTCCGGATAGCAGAGCCGAAAGCAGTCCTAGCTGCAGGACGGCAAAGAGAGCGACAAGCGTCAGGGCGAAAGACGCAATATAGAGCCGTGTGGCAGTCAGCAAGTGGCACCTTGAGAAGGGCGATCTGTTTCGGATTGTTCCTAGCCTTGAACGGCGTATGGACGCAAGCAAAAGCGGCTCAAATATGGACAAAATTTAATGGCTGCGGCAATTTCCAAGCAACCCCAATACCCGCTAATGTCCTGTTTAACTTATGCCCTTTCGAGGGATGACAAGAACAGGTGAATGAATGGTATCGAAATCGCGTGTCCTGGTATCGATCCTGGTCATTGCGGCGCTGGGTGCAGGCGCTTATGTGACGCGGGATCGCTGGTGGACAAATGGTCTGGGCGTTGCGGCGCAGAATGCCGCCGCCCCGTCCGGCGGCCAGAGTGACACCGGACGCCGGGGCGGGTCACGGCGCGGTGGCGGACAGAGCCTCGGCCCCACGCCTGTCCTGGTGACTGATGCCAAATCCGCCGACGTCCCGGTCTATATCGATGGCGTCGGATCGGTGCGGCCTCTCAATTCCGTGGTGGTGCGCTCGCAGGTCAGCGGCAAGCTGGCGGCCATCGAATTCCAGGAGGGGCAGGATGTGAAGGCGGGTGACGTGCTCGCCCGCATCGACGATGCGATCTACAAGGCACAGCTCGACCAGGCGACGGCAAAGAAGGCACAGGATCAGGCACTGCTTGCCAATTCCAAGCTTGACCTCGAACGGTATACCAAGCTTGCCCAGACCAATGCCGGCACCCAGCAGCAGGCAGACACGCAGCGCGCGCTGGTGGCGCAATACGAAGCGCAGATCAAATCCGACGAGGCCGCCATCGAAAGCGCCCAGGCAACGCTCAACTACACGGTCATCCGCGCGCCCATTGACGGGCGCACCGGCATCCGCAATGTCGATATCGGCAATATCGTCAGCACCTCCGATGCGACGGGCATCGTGACACTCTCGCAGATCAAGCCGATATCGGTGCAATTCGCCATCCCCCAACAGCAATTGAGCAAGATCAACCGGGCAAGTTTGGCCAGCACACTGGCTGTGCAAGCCATTTCCGGAGACGGCAAAACCGTCATCGACAACGGCACGCTTGCCGTCATTGACAATCAGGTCGATCCGACAACGGGAACGGTGAAGCTGAAGGCCAATTTCCCCAATGACAAACTCGTTCTCTGGCCCGGCGCATTCGTCAATGCGCGCCTGCTTGTCCAGACGTTGAGCGGCGCGATTGTCGTCCCCACCGCAGCGGTGCAGCGCGGGCCATCGGGAACCTTTGTCTATCTGCTCCAGCAGGGCGATACGGTTGCCATGCGCCCGGTCACCGTGGGACAGCAAGACGATGTGCAGGCAGTCATTACCGATGGCGTCGCAGTCGGCGACCGCATTGTCACCACCGGCTTTGCCCGCCTGCAGGATGGCGCCAAGGTGCAGGTGACCAGCGCCGGGGATCAGGGGGCTGCGCCTGCACCGGACAGCACCCCGGCGGCGGATGACAAACAACCGGCGGGCGCACCCAAGAGCGGCGAACGGCAACACAAACGGCGCAACCAGAAGAATGCTGGCGCAAACGGCGAAGAGGCTGACAACGGAACCGCGAAATGAGTGTTTCCACCCCCTTCATCCACCGTCCGATCGCAACCTCGCTGCTGGGGATTGCCGTCCTGCTCGGCGGCATCCTTGGCTATCTCGCGCTGCCGGTTGCCCCCTTGCCGCAGGTGGACTTTCCGACGATCCAGGTGACGACGCAGCTGCCGGGCGCCAATCCCGACACCATGGCTTCGCTCGTTACCGCACCGCTCGAACGGCAGCTGGGGCAAATTCCTTCCCTTTCGTCGATGGTTTCATCGAGCGCTTTCGGCATCAGCCAGGTGACTCTCCAGTTCGATCTCGACCGGGATATCGACGGGGCAGCGCAGGATGTGCAGGCTGCGATCAACGCCGCCGGTTCCATGCTGCCGCGAACCCTGCCCTACCCGCCGACCTATGCGAAGGTGAATCCCGCCGATACGCCGATCATCACCCTTGCCTTGCGCTCGACGAGTTATTCGATCCGTAATCTCAGCGATTTTGCCGACACGATGATGGCGCAGCGCCTGAGCGAAGTCACGGGCGTCGGCAATGTCAATATCCAGGGCGGCGTGCGGCCGGCGGTGCGGATACAGGCGGACCTGCCGCGGCTTGCCTCCTATGGCATATCGCTCGAAGACATCCGCACGGCGATCACCAATGCCAGCGTCGCCGGTGCCAAGGGCGCGCTTGATGGCACCCATCAGTCCTATACCATTTCGGCCAATGACCAGATTGTCGATCCGCAGAACTACAACGCGATCATCGTGACGTACAAGAATGGTTCCCCCGTCCTGCTCAAGGACGTGGCGACGGTTGTTGAAGGGCTGGAGAATGCCCGCGTCGGCGCCTGGTACCAGGGGCAGCCGGCGGTCGTCATCGACGTCATGCGGCAGCCGGGTGCCAATGTCATCGATACGGTCTCTCGCGTGCTGCAACAGATTCCGCGGCTCAAACAGGCCTTGCCGGCGGGTGTCACGCTGGATGTGGTGAACGACCGGACCAATACCATCCGCGCATCGATCCATGACGTGCAGCTGACCCTCGCCATCAGTGTCGCGCTCGTTATTCTCGTTGTCTTCATCTTCCTGCGGACTGTCCGGGCCACCATCATTGCGGGCGTTGCCCTGCCGCTGTCGCTTGTGGCGACATTCGGCGTGATGTGGTTTGCCGGGTTCAGCCTTGATAATCTCTCCTTGATGGCTCTCACCATCGGCACCGGTTTCGTGGTCGACGATGCCATCGTGATGATCGAGAATATCGTGCGCCACATAGAAGATGGCGAAGGACCGCTGGATGCAGCGCTCAAGGGCGCGGGCGAGATCGGCTTCACCATCATATCGCTGACCGTTTCGCTGATCGCCGTGTTTATACCCCTCCTCTTCATGACGGGCATTGTCGGGCGCATGTTCCGCGAATTTGCTTTGACGCTGACGATAGCGGTTGTCGTGTCGGCCGTGGTTTCATTGACGCTGACACCGATGATGTGCGCCCGCATCCTGCACGGCAAGGGCGAAGGCGAACGCCGCGGCATTCTGCATGGCATCGATCGCGGGATGGACCGGATCATAGCGGGTTACCGCAGCAGTCTGCTCTGGGCGCTGGACCGCAGCAAGCTCATGCTGCTGCTGACAGCCATCACACTGGCGGCAACCATTGCGCTTTATGTCATTATTCCCAAAGGCTTCCTGCCCTCGCAGGATACGGGGCTGATAACGGCGATCATCGAAACCGAGCCGACAACCTCGTTCGAGGCGATCAAGCGGACCCAGGCTATCGTCACCGACAGGCTGCAGCACGATCCCGACGTCGCCGGTATTGTTTCCGTCGTCGGAACCAGCACGACCAATCTCACGCCCAACACGGGCACGCTCAGCCTTGTGCTGAAACCGCAGGACCAGCGGTCGGATTCCGCCTCACAGATCATCGATCGCCTGCGCGGCGAGACCACCGGTATTCCCGGTGTGCAGGTCACGTTCCAAAGCGTGCAGGATATCCGCATCAGCACCCGGACCAGCCGTGCGCCCTATCAATATACGTTGACCGGCACGGATACGGCGACCGTCGTCAACTGGGCGCAGCGGCTTGCAACGGAACTGCAGCGCGATCCATCTCTTATCAATGTCGCTTCGGAAGTCGAAATGGGCGGCGGGCGCATCTTCGTCAATGTCGACCGGGAAACCGCATCCCGGCTTGGCGTGTCGATGCAGGCGGTCAGCGACACCCTCAATGATGCCTTCGGGCAACGCCAGATCGGCACCATTTACGGACAGGCCAACCAATACCGCATCATCCTCGAGGCCTCGCCGCAATATCAGGCAGACCCGAAATCGCTGGACAAACTTTATGTCAGCGGCGCCAACGGTACGCAGGTGCAACTGAGCGCGTTTGCCACTGCCTCGTTCACGACGGCTCCCCTCGTCATCGGCCATGACGAGCAGTTTCCTGCCGTTACGGTCAGTTTCGACCTTGCTCCAGGGGCATCGCTCAGCCATGCCGTCACCGCGATCCAAGCGGCGCAAAAAGCAATCGCCCTGCCCGACTCCATCCGCGGGCAATATTCCGGCGATGCCGCAGAGTTTGCCAGCTCTCTGGCGGGTGAGCCATGGCTGATCCTCGCGGCCATCGTCACGATCTACATCGTGCTTGGCGTGCTTTACGAAAGCGCGATCCATCCGATCACCATCCTGTCGACACTGCCCTCGGCGGGTGTCGGCGCATTGGTTGCACTGATGCTGTTCGGCCAGGACCTGTCCATCATCGCGCTCATCGGCATCGTGCTGCTGATGGGTATCGTCAAGAAGAACGCGATCATGATGATCGATTTTGCCCTCGAGGCGGAACGAACCGAAGGGCTGGATCCGCGCGCAGCGATTGTCAAAGCGTCGATCCTGCGCTTCCGCCCGATCATGATGACCACGCTCGCGGCGCTCTTCGGCGCGCTGCCGCTGGCGCTTGCCCAAGGGACAGGATCGGAACTGCGTATCCCGCTCGGCATCAGCATCATTGGCGGTCTCGTCCTCAGCCAGCTTCTGACCTTGTACACGACGCCCGTCATCTATCTCGGTTTCGAACGGCTGCGCAGCCGTATCGTCGGACGGCCGACCGGCACGCCCGCCCCTGAAACGGACGGCGCCCTATGAACATATCGGACCCGTTCATCCGCAGACCTGTTGGAACCACGCTTCTGGCACTGGGGCTGCTGATCCTCGGGATTGTCGCCTATGGCTTTCTGCCGGTCGCCAGCCTGCCCTCTGTCGATCTGCCCACAATCCGCGTGTCGGCCAGCCGTCCCGGTGCCGATCCGGCCACAATGGCCGCCAGCGTCGCCGCTCCGCTGGAACGCCGCCTGGGCTCCATTGCCGGCGTTACCGAACTGACCTCGGTCAGTTCGCTCGGATCAACCAACATCACAGTGCAGTTCGATTTGTCGCGCGATGTCGATGGTGCGGCACAGGATGTGCAGGCCGCGCTCAATGCGGCGGCAACCGACTTGCCGTCCGATCTGCCGACACTACCCAGTTTCCGCAAGGTCAACCCGGCAGCCGCGCCTGTCCTCATCCTGGCGCTGACGTCGGATACGATCTCCGCCAGCGCCATCTATGATGCGGCAGACACAGTTATCGTTCAGCGCATTTCGCAAGTCGACGGCGTCGGCGAAGTGACGGCCAGCGGCGCTGATCAGCCCGCTGTGCGCATCCGCCTCGATCCCGACCGGCTAGCCGCCATGGGCATGTCACTCGACAATGTGCGCACGGCGATCACCAACGCCAACGTGGCCGAGCCGGTCGGCTCCATCGACGGCGCCGATTTTGCCTTCTCAATCGGCACCAATGCCCAGCTGAAAACGCCGGAGGATTACGGCCGCGTCATTATCCGCAGCGGCGACGGAACTGCCGTGCGCCTTTCCGATATCGCCACTGTCGACCAGGGCGTGAGAAACAGCCGTTCGGATGCCTGGTATAACGGCAAGCCCTCCGTGCTTCTCAACATCACGAAGCAGGCCAATGCCAATGTCATCACCACCGTTGATGCGGTAAAGACATTGCTGCCCGATCTGAAACGGCTGATCCCTCCGGGCATCGACATTGCCGTCCTCTCGGACCGCACCACGACCATCCATGCCAGCGTCAACGATATGCAGTGGACCCTTCTGGCAACCATTTGCCTGGTGATGGCGGTCGTCATGGTTTTCCTGCGGCGCGCGACACCGACCATTGCGGCAGGTGTCACGGTGCCCTTGTCGCTGGCCGGCACTTTTGCCGCCATGTGGGCCTGGGGCCTGTCCATCGACAATCTTTCCCTGATGGCGCTGGCCGTGTCCGTCGGGTTCGTTGTCGACGATGCCATTGTGATGATCGAAAACATCTATGCCAATCTGGAAGCGGGCATGAAGCCGATGCGCGCGGCGCTCGAAGGCGCGCGGCAGATCGGTTTCACCGTTGTCTCGATCAGCTTGTCGTTGCTGGCCGCCTTCATTCCCCTCTTCTTCATGGGTGGCATTGTCGGCCGTTTCTTCCAGACGTTCTCGCTGACGCTTGCATTCACCATTGCGGTTTCCACCGTGGTATCGCTGACCGTCACGCCCATGATCTGCGGGCACAGACTGAAGGCCCATGACACCGACGCACGCCCGGGTATTTTCGGCCGTCTCGTCGAAGGCACGCTGGATGCGGTTATCGGTTTCTATGGCCGCACCCTGAAGAGCGTTCTCTATCACCGGGTCCTGGCTGTTCTTGTGATTTTTGCCTGCGTGGCCATCACGGTCTTTCTCTACGTCAAGGTCCCCAAGGGCTTTTTCCCGCAGGACGATACGGGCTTCATCATGGGTGGCACGCAGGCTTCCACCGACATCTCCTATCCGGCCATGGTGCTGTTGCAACGGCAGGCGGCAGAGATCGCGGGCCAGGACCCGGCGGTTGCGGGCGTTGGCTCCTCGGTGGGCGGCGGCGGTTTTTCCTCCGGCGTCAATCGCGGACAGTTGCTGATTTCGCTGAAACCGGAGAAAGAACGCGACCCGACCGCTGTCGTCATCGACCGCATGCGCAAATCGCTTGCATCCGTGGCAGGCCTTTCGACCTTCCTTTTTTCACCGGGCGACATCCGTGCCGGCGGCCGCTCCACCCAGTCGCAATATCAGTTCACCCTGTGGGATGCCAACTACAACGAACTGGTCACCTGGGCGCCAAAGATACTCGACCGCCTGAAGCAGGAACCGGGGTTGACTGACGTTGCGACGGACCGCCAGCCGAACGGCTTGCAGGCCAATGTCACCATTGACCGCGTTGCCGCAGCCCGGATGGGGGTAGCAATCGGCGATATAGACAGCGCGCTCAACAATGCCTTTTCGCAACGGCAGATTTCCACCATCTATTCCGCACGCAACCAGTACCGCGTGGTGATCGAAGCGAACAATGACTATGCACGCGACCCCGCGCAGATCGCCAATCTGCATGTCACCGGAACCGGTGGAATTCAGGTGCCACTCAGCAGCGTGGCCAGGATCGAGCGCACGCTGGCACCTCTCGTCGTCAACCATCAGGGCCAGTTTCCGTCCGTCACCATTTCCTACAATCTGGCTCTGGGAACATCGCTGGAGGAGGCAAACAATGCGGTGCAGGCGGCTGTGCTGGAAATGCATCTTCCAGATTCGCTGCATGCGGAATTTGCCGGCGATGCGGCATCCCTCACCCAATCCACGGGCAGCCAGCCCCTGCTTATCCTCGCAGCCCTGCTGACGGTCTACATCGTGCTAGGCATTCTCTATGAAAGTCTCGCCCATCCGCTGACCATCATATCCACCTTGCCGTCTGCCGGGCTTGGCGCCCTGCTGGCGCTGGTGGTGACAGGCACGGACCTGACACTGATCGCCTTCATCGGCATCATCCTTCTGATCGGCATCGTCAAGAAGAACGGCATCATGATGGTGGATTTCGCCCTGCACGGCGAACGGGTTTCCGGCCTTTCGGCCGAAGAGGCCATTTATCAGGCGTGCCTCAAGCGCTTCCGGCCGATCCTCATGACAACACTCGCCGCCATCATGGGCGCCATACCGCTGATCATCGCCACTGGTCCGGGCACGGAGCTGCGCCGCCCGCTCGGCATCACCATCGTCGGCGGCCTTATCGTCTCGCAGGTTCTGACCCTCTACACGACGCCCGTCATCTACCTGATGCTGGCACGGCTGCATCACCGCTGGTCGGTCAGAAAACCCGCTGGCGCAGCCGCGCCCGACACCGCAGGCAAGGCCGGAATACCCCCGGCACAACCGAAAATTTCATAGACTTTTAACAAATCGAAACGCTGGATGAACGACGGATTCCACGTCTGTTCAGGTTGCCCCGCATATTGTTGCGCCAGTTACACAGGGGGTATCCGTCATGCTTGCACAGCGTCTTGGCATCGTCTTTTTCATCTTCCTGGCGTTTGCCTTGTCGTTTGGCAGCTTTGTCCACCACACGGCAAAATATGGCCGTTACCCGCACCTCGCCTCTCAGGGCAGGGTCATGCAGGATGCCAGCCGAAACTGACCCGGGCCTTTCACGGGAATGCTATCGTTTGGGTTTCTCGGCCTTCTCCAGGCGTTTGAGCAGCTTGACGAGCTGGGAAGGGAGTTCCCGGTCGGCCTGAGACGGCTGGGAGGATTGTACCGCATTGCGGAACTCCTGCCGCGTAATCTGCGCGCGGACGACAGCGGCGACCCGTCGATGCGATGTTCCCTGTTTTACTGCCATAGCCCTTCCCAACCATTTCTGGAGCAAGATCGGCATTCACCTTCCAATGCGCACCCAATCCTCGAAGCGGCCTGCCCTGCGGGTATCCACCGGTTTTCCGCGATGGCGCTCTCTGGGCATAACGGGCTTCACGCGCATTCGTTTCAGATTTTACCGGCCTATGGTCAACAAAAGCTGAAGGACCCTGCAGGGATGTCTTCGCGCGATATTTTATTTCGCCGGACAGGAACCCAAACCGTCATTGTCGCGTTTTCCTCAAAACCCCAAAAGGATGCGCCATGTTGATCCGTGTCGGATATGAAATTGCTATTCAATGCAACGAACCAACACCTATGACGACCTATTTGAATCTGGAGTCGGACCGGCTTTCCGACATTGTTTGTGAACGCGGCCCCGTCGCAACACCCGGTGTGAAGCTGGAGAATTTTCGCGATCTCTTCGGGAATAATTGCCTGCGCCTTCTGGCACCTGCCGGAAATCTATCGTTGAAATACGACGCGGTGCTGCGGGATGATGGCTTACCCGACCCAGTTGACGGCGATGCCCGGGAGCTGACTGTCGACAAATTGCCGACCGAGTGTCTGGCCTTTCTGTCGGCAAGCCGCTACTGCGAAACGGACGAGCTCAGCAGTCTGGCATGGAACCTCTTCGGTCAGGTGGAGCCGGGCTGGACACGTGTTCAGGCGATCTGTGATTACGTCAATCAGCGCCTGACGTTCAGCTATGGTTTTGCCCGGGCCACGCGGACCGCCGCGCAAGCGCATGAAGAGCGGGTCGGCGTATGCCGCGACTTTGCGCATCTGGCCGTGGCCTTCTGCCGCTGCATGAACATTCCGGCCCGTTACGTCAACGGATACATGGGCGATATCGGCGTTCCCGCCGATCCCGCCCCCATGGATTTCAACGCCTGGTTCGAAGTTTATCTCGGCGGCAAGTGGCACACATTCGACGCGCGCCATAACAAGCGCCGCATTGGCCGCATTGTTGTTGCCCGTGGACGGGACGCCGCTGATATCCCTCTTATCTATACATTCGGGCCGCACCAGCTGACGAACTTCAAGGTCTGGACGTTCGAGGAGACCAAGCCGTCCTTCTCCAGCCAACACTTTGAAAAGGTTTCACTTGTCACGCCCTGGTTCAGCCAGAGATGGGCCCGGCTTTCACGGCATATCCAAGCCAGAACAGACGCTGAAAACACGATGTAGCGGGCTCCGGGCCGGCGTCCCGCAGGCCGTCGAAGCCGGCTCAATACCCGTGATGCCATCTGCCATATTCCGATATGCCGCTCGTCTGTTTGCACTGCGGTAAGCTCTTCCGCAGCCGCAACAAATCGTTTCGAATTGTCATGCCGCATTTGAAGGGCTAGCTTTTTCCCAAGCGGGATTTCATTCGATTCAGGAAAGGACTATTCCCCATGCCTTTCACAAATCCTCCAGAGCCAGCCTATTCGCAGGATGATTGGGATCTTATGCTGGCGGCCTACAACAGGGCCGCTGCCACCCTTCTCGTGCAGTCAAGCACCGATGACGAAGCGAGGATTATCGCAGAGACCGTGATGACCGCCTTTAACCGCGGCAATCGCAGCGTAAACTCACTCGCCGCTCTTGCGGTGATCACGGCCGTCAATGCCCATCCGGACGTCAGCGGAACGGACACCCGGCCCGAAAAGCGATACGCCTGACGCAATCCACCCGGCACACACGCTTGCTGCTTTGACATTCAGCTCCATTTGCGGCAGATGTGACCTTCATTGTTTGGGTTGAGGTCTTAGAATGAAATTCATCACTGTCGCGACACTCCTCTGTGGCCTGGCTTTGTCTGCCTGTGGCTCAACCTATGCGACATGGACGCCGCGGCAAACCGAGATTACGGGGAAAAACCCGCCCGAATGCCAGCGCGGCATCGGTATTTGCCCGAGCGAGTATGGCCGCTCCGGACAAATGCGCGCCGGCAAGACGGGCTGACATTACCTATCGAAGCTCCGGCGGAATTGATCGTTGAGATCATCAACAATGGTCTCCGCCCCACTGTGCCCGCGCAAACCCGCGTTAAGGCGATCCGACGCGGATTGCTGAAAGGCCATGTAACCATTGTGGCGCGGGCGCACCCACGCTGCTTCCAATGTCCTGCGCGTCGCGGTGTAGAGATCCGACGTCGCCGTATTCACCGCCTCGTCTTCCCACGCGTCAGCATGCCCCGGCTGGCCGCCCGTACGCGCATAAGGACCACGCTGGACATCGCCGCTGGCAATCCAGTAGGCAAAATCGACAGCCGCTTGCCGGTGTTCGGAAAAGGCAGAAACGGCAATCCCGGTTCCGCCAAGGGCAGAACCCATTGGCCCGCTGTTGCCCGCGGTTGGAATGTCGGCAAAGGCCACAAGATGCGGCCGAAATCCCGGAATGGCGTAGTTGACGTAACCATAGATCAGCGGTGCACAGGTGACCGCCGATCCGGCCTCGGCCATCCGTTCAAGCACGGCAATCGGATCCATCTCGAAACATGCGGGATCAACGAGGGCACTGATCTCGCGCATCATTTCCAGCACACGAACCCCATGCTGCCGTTCGATCAGCTCTCCGGTTGTCGTGGCGCAGGGCGTCCCCATGTTTCCGCTCAGGGTGTAAAAGGTCATGAGTGAATGGGGCGGCCGGAGCGGAAGAAGAACCCTGCCTGCGCGGGCGAGAACCAGCATTTCGTCCCAGCTGCCGGGTGACTGCTCCAGAAGATCTGGGCGCCAGGCACAGACCTGCGCTGCCGTATCGATCGGAAATGCCCATTGATGTCCCTGCCAGTGGTAGCTCGGATAGGATTGCCCGACGCTGCCCTTGAGCAGCGCGCGGCGCTCCGCCTCCCGACCGGCAACATCCAGCGGGGCGAGGCAGTTCTCTGCCGTAATCTGCCCGACATGCGGATGATCGATGACGATCAGATCATAGGTTCGGGCCAGTTCCTCGACTGGAAAGGACTCAAAGTCCTGCAGCGAGCGCTTGGCCCATTCCACTGTGACGCCTGTCTTCTCCTGCCAAAGCCTGGAGCAGGCAACCATGGGGTCGTAGCCGCGCGGATGGCTCCACGTCATGCCTTTCAACGTGATATCGCTCACAGACCGAACTCCTTGCGGATCGCCTCGCTGTGTTCGCCGATGCGCGGCGCGGCGCGGTCGGATTTTGCCCGCTTGCCGTTGACCCGGATAGGCGACCGCGTCGTGAGAATGGAAACATTGTCCGCCCGTTCCACCCTTTGCAGCATATCGAGAACCTTGAAGCCTTCGCTTGCCATCAGTTCTTCCCAGTTCAGCACTTTCGCGCACCAGATATCAGCGGGTTCGAGGATCGAAAGCCAATGCTCGGTCTCCTGCGTGGCGAGTTTTTGGGCGATGATGCGTTTGATCTCATCCCGGGCGGTAAACCAGCTGGCGGGCGTATCGCGATAGGGTGCCAGTTCATCCAGGCCAAGAAGATCAGCGAGCTTGGGCAACGGCGTCATGGCAAGGGCCAGATAATTGTCCTTGGTCGGGTAAACGCCGTATGGGGCGGAGAGGTAGGCGTGCGCACTGCGAAAATCGGAGCGCTTGGGCAGCCGGCGGCCGTCATTCAAATGGGTGGTCAGCACTTCGAACTGGAAGTCGATCAGCGATTCCAGCAGGCTTGTTTCGATATGGCTGCCGGTTCCGCTGATCCCGCGCCGCACCAAGGCGGCCAGAACCCCCTGAACCGTAGCGGCACCCGCCAGCATGTCGGCGACCGCAAGCCCGAACGGCACGGGTCCCTGGCTTTCATCGCCATTCAGCCACATCAGGCCGGAGCGCGATTGCGCCAGCAGGTCCTGCCCGGGACGGCCGACCCAAGGGCCCTCCTCGCCGTAGCCGCTGATGCTGGCATAGACCAGCCGCGGATTGATGGCTTTCACCGCGTCGTAATCCAGTCCCAGTCGCTTGATGACGCCGGGGCGGAAATTCTGGATGAGGACATCGGCCTTGCCGAGCAATTTTCGCAGGCAAGCAAGGTCGCTCTCACTTTTCAGGTCGATCGCAAGACTTTCCTTGGCACGGTTGATCGCGTGAAAAATCGTCGAGTCGCCACCGATTTCGGTATCGCTCAGATAAAGCCGGCGTGAGAGATCGCCGCCGTCGGGGCGCTCGATCTTGATGACCCGCGCGCCGAGATCCATCAGGCGCAGCGAGGCATAGGGACCCGACAGGAATTGGCTCATATCAACGACGAGCAGGCCGGCAAGCGGCAGATCAGCATTGTCCGTGGTCATCACTTCTCAGTCTTTCCAATAAAATCGGCGGGATTCTGGTATTTCACCGTTTGCAGATGCTCGCAGTAGAGGACGAGTTCGCCTTCGTTCTTGAACACTTCATAGCTGGCGCGGATCAGCCCCAAATCCTTGTAGCGCGGACGCTTATCGAGATTGGTCCTGATCGTATAAATCGTATCGTTCAGGAACACCGGTTTGATGAAACGCAACTTGTCATAACCATAGGAAAAGGCGTTGACGCAGTTGGTCGCAACAAGGCCAAGCCCGGCGGAAAAGACAAAGGCACCGGCGACGAGCCGCCTGCCGAAAATGCCTTCGCTTTCCGCAAACATCTGGTCCTGCACATAGGGATGGATATCGGTGACCAGCGTGTTGAAGAGGTGGCTGTCACTTTCCGAAATCGTCCGCCGCAGCGAACGGATTTTCTGCCCGACAGGCCAATCCTCGTAAAACCAGTTTTCAGCATTCCAGACCGGCAAAGCCGCATGATCGGCAGGCATGTTCTTCGGATGCGTCGAGGAGACGCCGGCAGTCGGTGAAAACCCGGTCACACCCGCACCCCGCCGCGGTCGGCGCGCACAGTTCCGCGCTGTTTCAGACACCCGAAATCGAACGGATGTTTCATTGTCCTCGCCTCCTCCATCTTCTTTTGTAAATATTATTTTCACATATGGGTATTTCTGACAAGCCAAAAAACAGGGAAAATTGTGCTGCAATGCAAAAAGCCCGATGGCCGGACATTTTCATCCGGCCATCGGGCTTCTTTGTTCTGAATCCTGTCCTTCGACGCGCTAGCGCATGACAATACCCTTGCCCATCAGGCGCTCGCGATCATGCGGCCGGTCGAAATCAATCAATGGACCGGCAGGCACAATGCCCGTCGGATTCACAGAGGCGATGGAATAGTACCCGGCCTTGATATGATCGATTTTCACCGTCTCGCGCACGTTTTCAAACTGATAGAGCTCTCGCAGATAATGCGAGAGATGATGATAATCCTCGAGCCGCCGTATGTTGCATTTGAAGACGCCATTATAGGCAGCATCAAACCGGACGAGCGTAACAAACAGCCGCCAGTCGGCCTCGGTCAGGTACTGCCCCGCCAGATAGCGATGATCGGCCAGATGCGCTTCCACGCGATCAAGCGCCGCAAAGACATCACGCACGGCTTCGTCATAGCTTGCCTGTGATTTTGCAAAGCCGGCGCGGTAGACGCCGTTGTTGATGTTGTCATAGACGAGACCGTTCCACCGCTCGATCTCCGGCCGCAGGCTTTCAGGATAGAAATCCCTTTTATCGTCGGTCAGTCCGTCAAAAGCGCTGTTCAGAATGCGGATAATATCGGCAGACTCGTTGTTGACGATCTGCCCCTCGCGGCGGTCCCACAGCACCGGCACCGAAACCTTGCCGGTATAGGTCGCAAGGCTGGCGGTGTAGAGCTGGTGCAGATAATGGATCGGCGGCGCTTTTTGCCCGGCATCGACGAGATTGGTGAATGTCCAGCCGTTTTCACCGAGCGCGGGCTCGGCAACCGCAACGCTGATGATGTTTTCCAGCCCCTTGAGATGACGGAAGATCAGCGTCCGCGAAGCCCAGGGACACAGATATGAAACGAAGAGCTGATAGCGCCCGGCCTCAGCCTTGAAGGTTGGTGTTCCCTCCTTGTCGAGCACGCCATCTGCCGTGATCCAGTTGCGAAACCGGGTCGGCTCGCGGTGGAAGGCTCCATCTTTCATTTCGCTGGCGGCGACGTCGCCCTTGATCCATTGTCCATTCACCAAGGCTGGCATGTGCTGATTTCCTGACTATTCGACTGCGCGTCAGGATCGCATTTCATGGGTGGCATTCATACCACCCATGCCTTGACAGACTGTTTTTGCCATCGCGACAATGGGAGAATCCGCCTCCCTAGCCCGTGACTGCTCCTTCACTGGCGGATTTGGTCAGCGTGGCAAATTTCGCGAGGACACCCCGTGTATAGCGGGGTGCGGGCTGCTGCCACGCCTTGCGGCGCGCTTCCAGCTCGGCATCGCTGACTTCAAGTTGCAGCAGCTGCTTGTGGGCATCGATGGTAATCGTATCGCCCTCCCTGACGAGGGCAATTGCGCCGCCCTCGAACGCTTCCGGCGTGACATGGCCGACCACCATGCCCCAGGTTCCCCCGGAGAACCGCCCGTCGGTGATGAGCCCGACGCTTTCACCCAGACCGCGTCCGATGATTGCCGATGTCGGCGCCAGCATTTCCGGCATGCCGGGCCCGCCCTTGGGGCCGAGGTAACGCAGGACCAGCACATCGCCCGGCCTGATCTTGTCCGAGAGGATGGCGTCCATCGCCGACTGCTCGTCATCGAACACCCGTGCGGGACCCTCGATAACCGGGTTTTTGAGGCCGGTGATTTTTGCAACAGCGCCACCCGTCGCCAGATTTCCCCTGAGGATAGCCAAATGTCCCTCCTTGTAGAGGGCCTTGTCGATGGGTCTGATGATGTTCTGATCGGCGGGCGGAGCATCTGGAACGTGGGCCAATTCCTCGGCAATGGTGCGACCGGTGATCGTCAGGCAGTCACCATGCAGCAACCCGGCATTGAGCAGGATTTTCAGGACCTGCGGGATGCCGCCAACCTGGTGCAGGTCGACAGCCATGTATTGGCCTGATGGCCGAAGGTTGCAGATCACCGGAACCTTGCGGCGCACGCGCTCGAAATCATCCAGCGTCCAGTCGACTTCCGCCGCGTGAGCGATGGCCAGAAAATGCAGCACGCCATTGGTCGATCCACCGGTGGCCATGATCAGCGATACGGCATTCTCGATGGAGTTGCGGGTGATGATGTCCCGCGGCCGGATACCCCGGCGCACAGCTTCGACCAGAACGCGTGCTGATTCGGCGGTGCTGTCCGCCTTTTCGGCATCCGGATTGGCCATGGTCGACGAGGACATCAATGACATGCCCAGTGCCTCGAACGAAGAGCTCATGGTGTTTGCTGTATACATGCCGCCGCAGGAACCGGTGGAGGGGCAGGCATGCCGCTCGATGCCTTCAAAATCTTCCTGACTCATCTTGCCCGCCATGAAGGAACCCACGGCTTCGAAGGAAGAAACGATGGAAAGATCCTTGCCCTTCCATTTACCCGGTTTGATCGTGCCGCCATAGACATAGATCGCCGGAACATTGGTCCGAGCAATCGCCATCATGCCACCGGGCATGTTCTTGTCGCAGCCACCCAGCACCAGAACGCCGTCCATCCATTGACCATTCACGCAGGTTTCGATGCAATCGGCGATCACCTCGCGCGAGATCAGCGAGTATTTCATGCCCTCCGTGCCCATCGCCATTCCATCGGAGATGGTCGGCGTGCCGAAGATTTGCGGATTGCCGCCCGCTGCCTTGACCGCCGCAACCGCCGCATCGGCGAGCGGCTGCAAACCGGCATTGCAAGGCGTGATTGTGGAATGGCCATTGGCAATGCCGATCATCGGCTTGTCAAAATCCGCCTTCTCATACCCGAGCGCATAATACATGGCCCGGTTGGGCGAGCGCGCTATTCCCTGCGTGATGTGTTTCGAGCGTTCATTGACTGCCATGACTGTCCCTCCACTAGGATATTTTGGTTCAAGACCGGATTACCTCTTATTTAGAGCGCTTCCAAACACGTGTGAAATATATAATTCATGCTTGATTAGGTCGTACTTCATATTAGAGATACGATATGGATCTGCGTCAGTTGCGCTACTTTATCACTGTTGCCGAGGAACTGCATTTCGGGAGAGCTGCGGCGCGGCTCAACATGACCCAACCGCCACTCAGCCAAACCATACTCGCGCTCGAAGAGGAGATCGGCGTCGAACTGTTCACGCGCACCAAGCGCAGTGTCGCGCTGACGCCTGAGGGCGCCCAATGGCTGGACTATGTGCGCAAGGTTCTGGACGCAGCAGGCGCGCTCCCCGGCATTGCCCGGCAGCTCGCGCACGGCACCATGGGCAGTTTGAAACTCGCTTTCGTCAGCACAGCCGATTACAGCCTGCTGCCGGCACTGCTCGGCCGTTACAAGACGGATTATCCCGGCGTGCAGATCGGCCTGCAGGAGGCAACGAGTGACGTGCAGATCGAAGCGCTTCTGAACGGAGACATTCACGCAGGCTTGATCATCCCGCCGTCGCAGACCAGCCTTCACGCTTCTCTCACCTATCTGTCATTGCTTCAGGAGGAACTTGTCGCTGCAGTCCCGGAGGAATGGGTAGCATCAGGCAGGTTGGCTCTCTCCAACGGAGCGCTCGACATCAAAGGCGCTCTGTCGGAGCCGCTGATTATCTTTCCCCGCCGCAGCGCACCGGCCTTTCACGATCTGATCACCGGCTATTATGCCGGCAACGGTGCCGTCCCATGCGTCGGGCAGGAAGCCATCCAGATGCAGACAATCATCAGCCTGGTCTCTGCGGGGATGGGAATCGCGCTGGTGCCGGAATCGCTGCGGAATCTTGGCCGTGCCGGCGTTCGCTACCTGAAACTGTCAGGCACGCCGCCTCGGATCGAGACCGGGCTTGTTTGGCGCCGAGACGATCCGTCGCCGGCGCTCAGACATCTGATTGATATTGCCTCGGCGTTCAACGGATCGCCTTGACCAGATCTTTGTCGGGAAAGCAGGTGGCAGGCAGACCCTGTTTCGTTTGCCAATCGCCGATGGAGCGCCGTGTCTTGAAGCCAGGAAAACCGTCGGCTCCGCCGGCGTCATAACCCTTTTTTTCCAGCGCCCTCTGCAAACCGGCAATGTCCGAGCGATAGAGCCCGCCGACATCACCCCAGCCGGCGGAAAAACCCTTCGCACCATTGGCGATACGGTCACCCACATGCCCGATGAAGAGCGCGTAGAGATCGCTCATATTGTATTCCTTGATCACGTAGAAATTCTTGGTGACCACAAAGGCCGGGCCGTGACGCCCGGCCGGCATCAGCAGGAAACCCTCGCGATTGGTTTCGCTGGCCGGAAACGGCTTGCCGTTGACCCGGGTGATGCCAAGCTTGGCCCATGCGGCGAAAGGCTTGCCCTGATCCGGGCCTTCCAGGGAGCAGCTGACAGTCTGCGGGACATTGACTTCGTAACCCCAATCACGGCCGCGCTGCCATCCATACTGCGCGAGATAATGACCGATGGAACCGAGCGTATCGGGAACGGAATTCCAGATGTCCCGCTTGCCGTCGCCATCAAAATCCACTGCATGCTCGAGATAGGATGTCGGCATGAATTGCGGCTGGCCCAGTGCACCTGCCCACGAGCTTTTCATGCTTGCAACGCCGATATAGCCTTTCTCCACGATCTGGAGCGCAGCCAAAAGCTCCTTGCGAAACATGTCCTTGCGCGTTGCCATAAAGGCTTTCGTGCCGAGGACGGCAAAGGCGTTGTAGGGGATTTTCACGCTGCCATAACCGCTTTCGCGTCCCCAGATGGCAAGAACGATCGGCCCCGGAACGCCATATTTGCTTTCAACAGCTATGAGGATTTTAGCAAACTGGCCGGACCGCGCTGTGCCTCCCGATGTCACCGCGTTGACCGTCTTGTCGTTGAAATACTTGCCGGGAGAGCCGAATTCGGATTGCCGCTGCTCCTTGGGTGTCTGCGGTTTTTCGCCCGGCATGACCAGGTCGGGCAAATCGAAATTGAGCGTGACGCCCGAAAAAGCCTGATCGAAAACCGCTTTGGAAATGCCCTGCGCCTTGGCTTCGGGCCAAAGATCGTTGACAAGCCACGCCCGGAACTGTGCTTCAACTTCCGGTTTTAACGCGGCCAACCCGGCTGTTGCATAGAGAAAGGTCGCAATCAACGCCGCAAGGGCAAGTCGCATCGGGCGTCTGATCAAAAGCCTTCTCCCTATAAAGAGGTCCGCGCGCGCAGGGCAGCAGCCAGCGTGCCCTCGTCCAGATAGTCGAGTTCCCCGCCGACCGGAACGCCATGCGCCAGCCGCGTGATACGCACGTCAAAATCGGCAAGCTGGTCAGTGATGTAATGAGCCGTCGTCTGCCCCTCGACCGTCGCATTGACGGCGAGAATGACCTCCTTGATCTCGCCTTCCGCCACACGGCTGACAAGGCTGCCGATGTTGAGATCGTCAGGACCGACACCATCCAGCGGTGACAGCCGGCCGCCCAGCACATGATAGCGGACATTCATTGAACCGGCCCGCTCCAGCGCCCAAAGGTCGGCAACATCCTCGACCACAATCAGCGTCGCCCGTTCGCGACGCGGATCGGTACAGATCATGCACGGATCAGATGTATCGACATTGCCGCATGTGGAGCAGATGCGCACCTTGTCCGCTGCGTCCTGCATGGCAGAACCCAACGGGATCAGCAGCGCTTCCTTCTTCTTGATGAGATGCAGCGCGGCGCGGCGGGCGGAACGCGGCCCGAGCCCCGGCACTTTGGCCAGAAGCTGGATCAGGCGTTCAATTTCGGGACCGGCGATTCGTTTCGACATATCGCCGGTTTAAAGCAAATTTTGCCCATAGGGAATCGGAGACGCACCGCGAACTCAACCCAAGCAAAAAAGTGGGCGATATTTTACAACCCTGCATTCGTTGTTGCCGGCGACAAACGAAGCAATCATCACCTCAAGCGCGAACAGCGCAAAGGTTCGAAGGCGAAGCAGATGCACCGTACCAGCCGGTGCATCGGGAGAATGGGCTACCCGACTGCGGCAACAGCCTTGCCTTTGAACTTGGAGGTGAACTATGCGGATTTTTCCGTTTAGCATCACCCTCATAGTGAAGAAAACCCGGACGAGCTGGTCATGGACCGTCCGGGTCAATTTTCACAAATGAGGAAGGGCGGCGAGCGAAAGCTCTCCGCCCACTCCGAGAGCAATATAAACCACGCTCGAATCTTTTCCAAGAAGCTTGCAGTTGTATGCCCATTCTCAAAAAGGCAATTTGAAACCCGGAGGAATTGGCAGGCCTGCCGTCAATGCCTGGGTCTTTTCCGCCATGATCGCCTCGACCTTGGCCTTTGCCTCGTTGTGGGCGGCGATGATCAGGTCTTCAAGAATCTCGACATCATCTTCCTTAAAGAGCGATGGATCAATCTTGAGCGAGGTTAGCGCCCCCTTGCCGGACAGCTTGACCGTGACGAGACCGCCACCGGAATGGCCCTCGGCCTCCAGCGCCGCGATTTCTTCCTGCATGGCAGCCATCTTGCCCTGCATTTCCTTGGCCTGTTTCATCATGCCCATAATGTCACGCATGGGGAAAACTCCTTTTGATCAATCATCTTCTTCGACGGGGGCCAGCGTATCATCGCCGGAGCCGATCCCGTCCATGCCATCCGGGTCGCCACCTGCCTGCCCGGCGGGTGTTGCGATCCGTACATTGATAATCTTGGCACCCGGGAACCGCGACAGGATCGCCGCGACATCCGGATCGGCGCGCGCATCGCTGAGCATGGAATCGCGCCGGGCCGTTTCGGTTTCGTTGATGGTCCGGCCGCCCTGTTCCCGCGACAGGGATACCATCCAGCGCGTACCGGTCCATTCGCTGAGTTTCTGCGACAGGTCTGTCAAAAGCGTTTTTGGCGCGTTGTCGGTCAGATTGATCTCGAGCCGTCCCGGCTTGATGCTGACGAGCCGCACACAGTTCTTGACCAGTATCTTGAACTGCATGTTACGCTGCTTGTCGGCGAGCGCCACGATATCGGCGATGCTGGTAACAGGAACAGCCGGCGGCAGTTCTTCGGCAACCGGTTGCGCCGGCACAACAGGCACAGGCTGTGCTGATTGTTCGACCAGCCGCATGGTGGCACCACCACCAGAGGCAACGGAACCGCGCAACGGTGCGACAGCGTCCGCCGGGGCAGCGCGGCTCATGGCCTCGCCGCCGCCATTGCCGGGACGCGGGCCATCGCTTCGCGGCGGCTGCAGGGAGGACGGCGCCCCATTTTCCAGCGATTTCAGGGCTTCATCCAGCGTCGGCAAATCGGCTGCATGCGCCAGCCGGATCAACAGCATTTCTGCAGCTTGGACGGGGCGATTGGACGCATCCACCTCGGCGATGCCTTTAAGCAGCATCTGCCATGTCCGGGAGAGAACCCGGATGGAAAGCTTTTCGGCATAATCCCGGCCGCGCAGGCGTTCATCCTCGGACAGGGAGATATCGTCCGCGACATCCGGGGTGAAGCGAATACGCGTCACCAGATGGTTGAAGTCGGCAAGATCGGAAAGAACAACGCTGGGGTCCGCGCCGACATCATACTGGGCACGAAACTCGCGCAGGGCAGAGGCCACATCACCACGCATCAGCATCTCGAAAAGATCGATGATCCGCGCGCGATCCGCCAGCCCTAGCATGGAGCGTACGGTCTCGGCGTCGACATTACCCGCACCATGAGCAATCGCCTGATCGAAGATCGACAGGGAATCGCGCGCCGAACCCTCGCCCGCACGGGCGATCATCGCCAAGGATGCGGCATCAACCGTGATGCTCTCCTTGTCGGCAATTTTCTTCAGCAGCGTCGTCAGCATGTTCGCGTCGATACGGCGCAGGTCGAAACGCTGGCAGCGCGACAGCACCGTGATCGGAACTTTACGGATTTCGGTGGTGGCGAAGATGAATTTGACGTGGGGCGGCGGCTCTTCCAATGTTTTCAACAGGCCGTTGAAGGCCTGATTGGACAGCATGTGCACTTCGTCGATGATATAGACTTTATACCGGGCCGAAACCGGGCGGTAGCGAACCTGTTCGATGATTTCACGGATGTCATCGATACCCGTATGCGAGGCGGCATCCATCTCGATGACATCGACATGGCGGCCTTCCATGATCGCCTGACAATGTTCACCGGGAACAGACAGGTCGATCGTTGGTTTGTCGATTTCCGCCGTCTTGTAGTTGAGGGCGCGGGCCAGAATGCGGGCAGTGGTGGTCTTGCCAACACCGCGCACACCGGTCAGCATCCATGCCTGCGCAATGCGGCCAGTCTCGAACGCATTGGTTAGGGTCCGAACCATCGGCTCCTGACCGACCAGATCGTCGAAATTCTGCGGGCGATATTTGCGGGCGAGCACGCGATAGGCGCTATCTGCCGTTTTGGTGTCCATCCCGGTTGATTCCGCTCCTGCATTGCTCTTCATGGCGCCAATTGTCCGATTCTGACATTCGCATGTCTCGCGTGATGTCAAATTCGTTCCACCAGGCAAGTTTGTACCGCTGCACACCGCAGCGTCAATGCCGGATGACGGCTTTAAAGAGGATAAAGGTGGGAGGCTGGCACGGCGACCCGTGCCTGGCTCGTTGGGGCTGCTTCCTTCCGGACCTGACCCGGTTGGCGAGTGGCTCGTCCACCACCAACCTCCCGAGGCTCATATCGGCAATCTTTGCGCAAAAAGCAAGCGGGACGACAAAAAAACTGCTAATTGTTGCAAATCATGACGTTTATACTCGATAGCAAACTTGCAGCTGATACGATTCCCATTGCAAGGCTGGGCCTTTGCGATCTGCGCCTGATGAATGACCGGCGCTGGCCTTGGCTCATTCTCGTGCCGCAAAGGGCTGATATCAGCGAGATTCACGACCTCACCCCCCTGGACCAGACAATGCTTGTCTTTGAATCGGGCATTGCCGCACAGGCGCTCAAGGCTGTCGTCAATTGCGAAAAGATCAACACTGGTGCTCTCGGCAACATCGTCCGGCAGTTGCACCTGCATATCATCGCCCGTAACACCGGAGATCCGGCATGGCCCGGTCCCGTCTGGGGTTATGGCACGCGCGAACCCTACGGCGAAAAAGACGCACGGGACTTTGCGAACGCCATTCTCAACGCTATCTAATCAGCATCATCACATAGTCCCATTCCGGACCGGTCTTCTGGAGCCCCACTAATGTCATTTCGCCTTTATGATGTTCCGGAAGCGGAAGCGAGCCGCTTCGTCGGCTTTGCCGGCAACAGGATAAACCGCCACTCCGAAAACCGCAGCGATGATGTGGTGACGGTCGCACTTGCGGATGCAAGGGCGCGTATGCTGCTGATCGGGCAAGGCCAGATACTGGTGTCGCAGGGAAACGGCATGGGCAATGCCTTTTTCGGCCTTGAAGAAGCCGCAGCGCTGTTGCCCCACCCGAACAGGACAATCTATCTGGGAATGCAGGAGGACATGCCGGTTCTCGCCGCTGTGAGCGGCATCGATCTGGCAACCCTTCCTGAGACAATCAAGGCCGTTGAATACCGCCCAGTCTACACGCAAGGCCTTATACCCGAAGACCAGCTGGGCGCCATGGCACAGGCTGTTTCGCTGCTGACGTGGCATGAGAATCACCGCTTCTGCGGACGCTGCGGCACGGAAACGGTGATGCGCGATGGCGGGTACCGGCGCACTTGCCCGAATTGCGATGCCCAGCATTTCCCGCGCACCGATCCGGTTGCCATCATGATGGTGGTGCGCGGCGACAAATGTCTTCTGGCGCGTGGACCCCATTTCGGACCGGGTATGTATTCCTGCCTTGCCGGGTTCATTGAACCGGGGGAAACCATCGAAAATGCAGTGCGGCGCGAGACACTGGAGGAAACCAACCTGCCTATCGGCCGGGTGGTCTATCACGCGTCGCAACCCTGGCCCTTCCCCTATTCGCTGATGATCGGCTGCCATGCGGAGGCTTTGTCCGACGATTACACGCTCGACAGGGCGGAGCTGGAGGCAGGCCGCTGGTTCACGCGCGATGAAGTCGCGCTGATGCTCGACCGGACGCACCCGGAAGGATTGATGACGCCGCCACCCGGCGCCATCGCCGCCCATCTGATCCGTAGCTGGGTTGAGAGCGAGGCTTAAGCCCTACCAAGGTTGAATTGAAAATATCGCCCAATTGGTATATATCATTGTCATATCTCAAAAGAGGTGCGACATGGAAAAAGCCAAAATCTTCTGGTCCGGACGCTCGCAGGCCGTGCGTCTTCCCAAGGAGTTCCGATTTGACGCCACAGAAGTTCGTATACGGCGTCACGGGCAATCCGTGATTCTTGAGCCGATGCCGGAAAATTGGGCTTGGCTGGATGCCCTTTCAGGCCCGTTAGACGACGACTTTGCGAAAGCTGCGGGCGAGAAGCCCGTACCGCAGGAAAGACCTGATCTCGACTATTTCAAATGAAATTCTTGCTTGATACCAACGCCATCATTGCGTTACTGAAAGGCAATGAACGGCTGCACAGCCGACTGCGTCGACATCAGCCGCAGGATTTTGTAATCTCCGCCATTGTTGCCCATGAACTATTTTACGGAGCCTACAAATCACAGCGCGCCGTTCAGAATGTCGGCCTTGTTGAAAGTCTGCAATTCCCGGCACTTGAGTTTGATCTGGACGACGCCAGATATGCGGGCGAGTTGCGCGCAAAGCTTTCGCGCGCGGGTAGTCCCATCGGCCCTTACGATGTTTTGGTCGCAGGGCAGGCCCTTGCACGGTCTCTGACCCTCATCACACGCAATGTCCGTGAATTTCAGAGGGTCGAGGGACTCAGCGTTGAAAACTGGGAAGATTAGACCGTCAATCTACTCTTCCTCGCCCTGGCTGCTGCGGAATGTCGTATCGGCGGGATAGACCCCGAGAACCCGCACCTCCTTGGAGAAGAATTCCAGTTCTTCCAGGGCATGGGCAACGTTCTTGTCGTCCGGATGCCCTTCAATATCGGCGTAAAACTGCGTGGCAGTGAACTTGCCGTCAATCTGATAGCTTTCCAGCTTGGTCATGTTGACGCCATTGGTGGCAAAGCCGCCCATCGCCTTGTAGAGCGCCGCCGGAACGTTGCGCACGCGAAAGACGAAGGTCGTCATCATGAGTTCGTCGGATGTGCGCGGTGCCCACTTTTTCGTCTTGTTCAGGACGACAAAGCGCGTGACATTGTTTTCCGTGTCCTCGACATCCTCTTCCAGGATATCGAGACCATAAAGGCTGGAGGCGAGCCGCGGTGCAAGCGCCGCCATGGTCTTGTCCTTGACGTCGGAGACGAGCCGCGCCGCGCCCGCCGTATCCCCGGCAATGACCGGCTTCCAGCCGTTCTTGCGGATGTATTTGCGGCACTGGCCCAGCGCGTGGATATGGCTGTGAACCGTGACGATTTCGCTGCGCTTGGTGCCAGGAAGAACCATCAGCTGAAAATGGATCGGCAGAAAATATTCGCCGACAATGTGCAGGCGCGACTCCGGCAAGAGGTGGTGGATGTCCGCCACGCGCCCGGCAATCGTGTTCTCGATCGGGATCATCGCCAGATCAGCCGCACCGCTTTCAACCGCGTTGAACGCATCCTCAAAGGTCGGACATGGCAACGGCTCCATGTGCGGAAACATGTTCCGGCATGCGGTGTCGGAATTGGCACCCGGTTCGCCCTGAAAGGAGATGCGGTTGGTCTTGGCCATAATCAATTGCCCTTTATTGAAGTAAGAATGTCACGTGCCCGCTCAAGATCTTCCTGGGTATCAACACCCAGCGGCACCGAATCAACGATCTCGACATCGATGCGCATGCCGGCTTCCAGCGCGCGCAGCTGTTCCAGTCGTTCGCGCTGTTCGAGCGGCGACGGGCCAAGGCTGACGAATCGCTGCAGAGCTGCACGGCGATAAGCATACAGTCCGATGTGGTGGTAGAGCGGGCCGTTGCCGTAGGGAGCCGTCGCACGCGTAAAGTAGAGCGCGCGCATTTTCCCGGTGCCGATATCTGACCCGACGATCTTCACCACATTCGGATTGGTCTTTTCATCTTCCCTGGTGATCTCAACACACAATGTGGCGATATCGGCGGGACCTTCACGCAGCGGCAGGAGCGCGCGTTTGACCAATTCCGGATCAATGGTCGGCAGGTCGCCCTGGACATTGACGATGGCATCGACAGTGCCCTCCGGATCGAGTGCCAGCAAGGCTTCATAGATGCGGTCCGAACCTGATTCATGGTCGCTGCGTGTCATGACCACTTCAAGTCCGTGGGCTTCGACCGCCACCTTCACCTCGGCGCTATCCGTGGCAACAACAGCACGGCCAAGACCGGCCGCCAGGGCACGTTCAGCCACATGCACGATCATCGGCTTGCCGGCAATATCGGCCAATGGCTTGCCGGGCAAGCGCGTGGAGGCCATGCGGGCGGGAATCAGGGTCAATATTTTCATCGTCATAAGCACCCTACGGTGTCAAAAAGTCTCAGGCAGAACTGCCCTTATATGTGTTGCAAGTCTTGAGCAAAAGACCTAGTTTCCGCGCGATCACGAGGGGACTCTCGTCAAGTTATGCAGCGGTCTGCATTGACCAGATAATGAGAACCTCCGCAAGAGGAGCAATGATCGACAATGGATTCGAGCGCATTCAACAAATATGCCATGGCGTTCCTGGCAACAGTTTTCGTTGTCATGACAGCGGGCATCCTTTCGGATTTCTTATTTGATTCCCGTGCGCCCGAAAAACCCGGCTTTATCATCCAGGCTGCCGAAGCCGGCGGTGAAGGTGAAGCCGGCGCGCCAGCCGCAGCAGCTGCGGCCGTGCCGATCGCAACCCTGCTCGCATCGGCGGACGCGACGCGCGGTGAAGCGATCTTCAAGCGCTGCCAGGCTTGCCATACCGGTGAAAAGGGCGGCGCGAACAAGGTTGGCCCGAACCTCTGGGACATCGTCGACCGTCCCATGGCCACTCATGAAGGCTTCAGCTATTCCGGCGCTATCAAGGATTTCTCCAAGGGCGGCAAGGAACTCTGGACGTTCGACCATCTCAATCACTTCCTGACCTCGCCCAAGGGCTATATCAAGGGCACGGCCATGGGCTTTGCCGGTGACAAGAAGGACAATGAACGCGCGGACCTGATCGCTTACCTGCGCACGCTCTCCGACAGTCCAAAACCGCTTCCTGCTGCCGATGCCGCGCCAGCCGGCAGTGAAAAGCCAGCCGATGCAGCAAAGCCTGCAGATGGCACTGCACCCGCACCGACAAAATAAGTCAGCCGTCAATTCCAAGGGAAAGCCGGGTCCAGTGCCCGGCTTTTTTGTATCCGCCAGCCTGATCCTATCAAGACTGCGTGTTTTTTTGCCGAAGGTCTGTTCTCCGCCGCATTTTCTCTTAGACTGGCCCAAAAAGAGAACCGTGGAGATCTGATTTGCTATTCCGTCCGCTCGTTGCCAGCCTCGCGCTCCTTGCCATGACAGCCGTGATCCCCCTATCGAATGCACGGGCTGCGGATGCTGAATGGCGGACGGCGGTCAGCGCTCTGGGCAAGCCGAAATACGGGCCGGACTTCAAGCATTTTGATTTTGTGAATCCCGATGCGCCCAAAGGCGGAACCTTGAATCAAATTGCTCAAGGTTCATTCGACAGCCTCAACCCCTTCGTCGTCCAGGGAACGTCTGCGGCGGGGCTTCCGGGCGGGACTATATTGGGTGGATATCTCTACGATACGCTTCTCAGCCGGGCGCCTGATGAGCCGGCAACAAATTACGGTCTTCTCGCAGAAGCAGTTGCTTACCCAGATGATTTTTCCTGGGTAAAGTTCCGCCTCAACCCCGCTGCAAAATGGCATGATGGACAACCCATCACCGTCGATGACGTCATCTGGTCGTTCGATACCCTGAAAGCGCAAAGCCCGATTTACAACAAGTATTATCATGATGTGACAAAGGCCGAGAAGACCGGGGACCGAGAGGTTACCTTCACGTTTGCGAGCGGCGGGAACCGTGAGTTGCCCAGCATTGTCGGCGAGTTTCCCGTCTTGCCAAAGCACTGGTGGGAAGGCACCGATCAATCCGGCAAGAAGCGCGACATCACCAAGCCCACGACGGAAATCCCTCTGGGCTCGGCTGCCTACAAAATCGAAAGCGTCGACTTCGGCAAGACCATCGTATGGAGCCGGGTAGCCGATTACTGGGGCAAGGATCTCCCCACCAATGTCGGGCGCAACAATTTCGATCGTATTCGCTATGAATATTTCCGGGACGCAAACGCCATGTGGGAAGCCTTCAAGAAGGGCGGATTTCAGGATTACCGCGGCGAGCCGAGCATCGGCCGCTGGATGCGTGGCTATGATTTCCCGGCGTTCGCCCGGGGTGATGTCGTCAAGGCCGTGTATCCACAGCGGTCGTCTGGTCGCATGCAAGGATTTCTCCTGAACACACGCCGCGACAAATTCAAGGATATCAAGGTGCGCGAAGCCTTGAATTTTGCCTTCGACTTTGAATCCATGAGCAAGAATGCATTTTTCGGTCAATACAAGCGAATAGACAGTTATTTCTCCGGCACGGAACTCGCATCGAGCAGCCTCCCGACAGGCAAGGAACTGGAGATACTTCAAGCGGTTAAAGGTGAAGTACCGGAAGGGGTTTTCAACGAGGAATTCAAGAACCCGGTTTCTGATACGCCACAGGCGCAACGCGATAATTTGCGCAAGGCCGTCACGCTTTTGCGGGAGGCTGGTTATGATCAGAAAAATGGAAAGCTCGTCAATACAGCGACCGGTCAACCTCTGACCATCGAATTTCTGGCAGACGATCCGGGCAATGAGCGTACCATCGGACCTTTCATGACGAATCTGCGCAAGCTTGGCATAGACGCGCAAATACGGGCTGTCGATGCGGCCCAGTACGCGGCCAGGGTCAATGATTATGATTTTGACGTGATGGCAATCGCCGGGATCGGGCAAACGCTGTCGCCAGGCAACGAGCAACGCGATTTCTGGGGATCCAGCACGGCCGACACGCCTGGCGGGCGCAATTACATGGGCATCAAAAATCCGGCCATCGACAAGCTGATCGACAAGGTCATCTTTGCCAAGGACCGTGAAGAGCTTGTTGCGGCAACCCATGCGCTCGACCGGGTCCTGCTGTGGAATTACTATGTTGTTCCGCAGTGGTATGACGACAGGGTCAAGATCGCCTACTGGAACAAGTTCGGCATGCCTGAAAAACAACCGGATTATATCGGTGTCGACCCGCTTTCCTGGTGGATTGACCCTGCCAAGGAGCAAGTTCTGAAAGCCCACGCGCAATGATGGCCGGGCGTCTCAATCGCCGCGATCTGCTGAAATATTCCAGTGCAGCGGCTTTGTCCGCCCTCACTCCGCGTCTGGCACTGGCGGATGTGAAGACGGATGTTCCGCTGCATGGTCTTTCCGCCTTTGGCGAACTCAAATATCCGAAGGATTTCACGCATTTCGAATACACCAATCCCGATGCGCCGAAGGGTGGTACGTTCTGCTTCTCGCCGCCGACATGGTATTTCAACCAGTCAACGCAAACGTTCAACACACTGAACGGTTTCAGCGCACGCGGCGATGCACCGCCACGTGTGGAATTGTGCTTCGATTCCTTGATGACATCGGCGCTGGACGAGCCCGATTCCATTTATGGCCTGGTTGCTGAAAGCGTTACGGTTTCCCCGGACAAGCGGACATTCATTTTCAAGCTGCGCCCGCAAGCGCGTTTTCACGACGGCTCTCCCCTGACGGCCCACGATGCGGTGTTCAGCTATGAGACGCTCAAGACAAAGGGGCATCCCGATCTCGTGGTGATGATGGCGGAACTCACCGAAATTGTCGCCGAGGATGACCACACATTGCGTCTGACCTTTTCCGGCAAGCATTCCGGCCGCGCCATTCTCGACATCGCAGCAGGGATACCGATCTTTTCCAAGGCATGGTACGCCACGCGGGATTTCGGCGCATCAACACTGGAAGCGCCTCTCGGCTCCGGAGCCTATCGCGCGGGCATGATCCTTGCCGGTCAAACGATTGAATACGAGCGCGTTGCCGATTACTGGGCAAAGGATTTGCCGGTGCAGCGCGGCTCCAACCATTTTGACCGCATCCGCATCGAGTTCTTTCGCGACCGGCAACCGGATTTCGAATCCTTCAAGAAGGGCGATATTTACTGGCGCTCCGAATCCGTCGCGAAGACATGGGCGACCGAATACAATTTCCCGGCCATTCAGCAGAAGCGTGTCGTCAAACGCGAGTTCTCCAGCGAAAAACGGCCGGTGATGCAGGCCTGGGCTCTGAACCAGCGCCGGGAACAGTTCCGCGACCCTCGGATACGCGAAGCCATCGCGTTGTGTTTTGATTTCGAGTGGACCAGCAAGAATCTGTTTTACGATGTCTACAAACGCTCGCAATCGCTGTTTGAGAAATCGGAATTTCGCACCGAAGGTAAACCCTCCGCCGAAGAACTGGCCATTATCGAGCCGCTGCGCGACAGGCTGCCGCCGGAGATTTTCGGCGATGCGGTCCTGCAACCCGTATCGGATGGTTCGGGGCGCGACAGAAACAATCTGCGCCGCGCGGTCGAATTGATCACCGCAGCGGGTTATACGCGGCAGAACGGCAAATTCGTCGATGCCGGTGGCAGACCGCTCAATCTGGAAATGTTGATCCAGGCGGAAGTCTTCACACGCTCCTCGGCACCTTTCATCAACAATCTGAACGCCATCGGCATCAATGCCACCCTGCGACTGGTCGATCCGGCGCAGTATCAGGTCAGGCTGCAGGACTTTGATTTCGATATGATGGGCGCTGCCTACTCCCTTGGTTCCACGCCGACACAGGAGAGCCTGCAGTCCATCTTTGGCTCCAAATCGGCTGCCATGCCCGGATCGACCAATTTTGCGGGCATTGCGGATCCGGTGATCGATGCGCTGATCGAGAAAGTCGGTGACGTGAAGTCACGGGCAGAACTGGTCACGATTATGCGTGTTCTGGATCGGCTCTTGCGTATAAGGCGTGACTGGATTCCAAATTGGTACAGCGCGAATCACCTCATCGCCTATTGGGATATGTTCGGCTTCAAGGAGCCCAAACCCGATTATGGCTTTCCTGTTGAAACGCTCTGGTGGCTTGACGAAGCAAAGGCAAAGGCAATTGGCAAGATTTAAAATGATATCTCCTGGAGCACCGTCTTAATGGGAGCCTATATTCTACGGCGTTTGCTTCTGATGATACCGACCCTGTTCGGAGTCCTGCTTGTCTGCTTCGTGATTGTACAGTTCGTCCCCGGCGGCCCGGTCCAGCGCATTATCGGCCAGCTCACCGGACAGGGCGGCAACGCGCTTGACCGCATCGGCGGCGGCGGCGCTGATTTTGGTCAGAGCCATGAATCGCTCGGCCTTGGTACGGCCAACTCGAAATATCGCGGCGCTCAAGGCCTCGATCCCGCTTTCATAGCCAGCCTCGAAAAGCAGTTCGGCCTCGACAAGCCTCCGCTCGAGCGGTTCCGTATCCTGGTATGGAACTACCTGCGCTTCGATTTCGGCAACAGCTATTTCCGCGATATCAGCGTGGTGCAGCTCATCAAGGAGAAACTGCCGGTCTCGATATCGCTCGGCCTGTGGATGACACTGATATCCTATGCCATTTCCATTCCGCTCGGCATTCGCAAGGCCATCAAGGACGGTTCTGCCTTCGACGTGTGGACCAGTGCCGTTGTCGTGGTTGGCTATGCGATACCGGGATTTCTCTTCGGCATCATGCTGATCGTGTTTTTTGCCGGCGGTTCATTCTTCGACTGGTTCCCGCTGCGCGGTTTGACATCCAACAATTTCGCCGAGCTCTCATTCTTCGGCAAGATCGTCGACTATGCCTGGCACATAGCCCTGCCGCTGACGGCCATGCTGCTGTCGGCCTTCGCCACGACGACCCTTCTGACCAAGAATTCGTTCCTCGATGAAATCCGCAAGCAATATGTCACCACGGCGCGGGCCAAGGGCCTGACCGAGCGCAAGATTCTCTATGGACATGTGTTCCGCAATGCCATGCTCATCGTTATTGCCGGTTTCCCCAGCGCCTTCATTTCGATCTTCTTCACCGGTCAGCTGCTGATCGAGGCGATTTTCTCGCTGGATGGACTGGGGTTGCTTGGCTATGAATCGATCATCAACCGCGACTATCCGGTGGTGATCGCCACGGTCTATATTTTCGCCCTTGTCGGCGTCGTCGTCAGTCTCCTGTCCGATCTTCTCTATACATGGATCGACCCGCGCATCGACTTCGAGCGGAGGGACGTCTGATGACCGATACAAGCATTGGCACCCAGCCCTCACCCGTTGCCGTTCGGCGCCCGCGGCTGTCGCCGCTCAATGCCCGGCGCTGGCAGAACTTCAAGGCCAACCGCCGCGGCTGGTGGGCCCTGTGGCTGTTCCTGTTCCTGTTCATTGGTTCGCTGTTCGGCGAGTTCATTGCCAATGACCGGCCGATCCTTGTTTCCTACAAGGGCGAGATCCTCTTTCCCGTTCTCGTCGATTATCCGGAGGAGAAGTTCAACGGCTTCTATGCGGTGACCGACTATCGCGATCCCGTGATCCAGGACGAGATCAATGCCAATGGCTGGGCCATCTGGCCGCCGATCCGCTATTCCTACCGCACCGTCAACAACGAGCTTCCCGATACGGCGCCGTCAAAACCATTCTGGCTCTACTCGGCGGAACAGCGTTGTGCCCGCTATCCGCAGGGTGTGAACGACGCCAACTGCACGTTCGGCAACATGAACATTCTGGGCACGGATGATCAGGCGCGCGACGTGTTTGCCCGGGCGCTCTATGGTTTCCGCATTTCCGTGCTGTTCGGGCTGATCCTGACGGCAGCGTCTGCGGTTATCGGGGTGACGGCCGGCGCCATGCAGGGTTATTTCGGCGGCTGGCTCGATCTTCTGGCGCAGCGCTTCATTGAAATCTGGTCTTCGGTGCCGACGCTCTACCTTCTCCTGATCATGGCTTCGATCCTGCCGCCGGGCTTCTGGATCCTGCTCTGCATCATGCTGCTGTTCTCGTGGGTGCATTTTGTCGGCATCGTCCGCGCTGAATTTCTGCGGGCCCGCAATTTCGAATATGTGAATGCCGCACGGGCGCTCGGCGTGCGTGACCGGACAATAATGTTCCGTCACCTTCTGCCCAACGCCATGGTGACCACGCTTACCTTCCTGCCCTTCATCCTCAACGGATCGATCACGACGCTCACCTCGCTCGATTTCCTCGGTTTCGGCCTGCCGCCCGGCTCTGCCTCGCTCGGCGAACTGCTGGCTCAGGGCAAGAACAACCTGCAGGCACCATGGCTTGGCCTGACCGGTTTCGTCGTCATCTCGCTGATGCTGTCGCTGCTGATCTTCGTCGGTGAGGCAACCCGTGACGCATTCGATCCGCGCAAGGCTTTCAAATGAGTGCGTCCCCCCTCCTTTCCGTCCGTGATCTCTCGGTTGCCTTTACGCAGAACGGCCGCCAGTCGATTGCCGTCGATCATGTCTCGTTCGACATCGCTCAGGGCGAGACGGTTGCGCTCGTCGGCGAATCCGGTTCCGGGAAGTCGGTCTCGGCCCTGTCGATCCTGAAGCTTCTGCCCTACCCGCCGGCCTCGCACCCCTCCGGCCAGATCCTGTTCAACGGACAGGACCTTCTGGACAGCGACGAGAACGATCTGCGGCGCGTACGCGGCAACGACATCACCATGATCTTCCAGGAGCCGATGACCTCGCTCAATCCGCTGCATACGATCGAGAAGCAGATTGTCGAAGTCCTTAAACTGCACCAGGGCATGGCTGACAAACCGGCGAGGCAACGCACGCTTGCGCTTCTGCACGAAGTGGGCATCCGCGAGCCGGAAAAGCGCCTCGATGCCTACCCGCACCAGCTCTCCGGCGGCCAGCGTCAGCGTGTGATGATTGCCATGGCGCTCGCCAACAAGCCGAAGCTGCTGATTGCCGATGAGCCGACCACCGCGCTCGATGTGACCGTGCAGGCACAGATCCTGCAACTGCTTGCCGACCTCAAAAAGGCACAGGGCATGTCCATGCTGTTCATCACGCACGACCTCGGCATCGTCCGCAAGATTGCCGATCGCGTCTGCGTCATGACCAAGGGCAAAATCGTCGAGACCGGTCCCACCAGGCAGATCTTCGACAATCCGCAGCATGAATATACGCGCCATCTGCTTGCCGCCGAACCCAAAGGCAATCCCCCCTCCGCTGATCTGCTCGCCGCGCCCGTCATGCGCGGCGAGCAGGTGAAGGTCTGGTTCCCGATCAAGCAGGGTTTCCTGCGGCGGACCGTCGACCATGTGAAGGCCGTCGATGGCATCGATGTGACCATCCGCGCCGGACAGACGCTTGGCGTTGTCGGCGAATCCGGCTCGGGCAAAACCACGCTCGGGCTTGCGCTGTCGCGCATGATTTCCTCCCAGGGGGTCATCCGCTTCGGCGAGAAGGACATCAACCAGTTCTCCTTCAAGCAGATGCGGCCGCTGCGCCGCGAGCTGCAGATCGTCTTTCAGGACCCGTTCGGTTCGCTGTCGCCGCGCATGTCAATTGCCGATATCGTGGCTGAGGGCCTTGCCGTGCACGAGCCGAAACTGTCGGCGGATGAGCGTGATGCACGCGTCGTTGCCGCACTCAAGGAGGTCAATCTCGATCCGGAGAACCGCTTCCGCTATCCGCATGAATTTTCCGGCGGCCAGCGCCAGCGCATTGCGATTGCCCGGGCCATGGTGCTCAACCCGCGCTTCGTCATGCTGGACGAGCCGACCTCGGCGCTCGACATGAGCGTGCAGGCGCAGGTGGTCGACCTCTTGCGCGGATTGCAGCAAAAGCACAATCTGGCCTATCTTTTCATCAGCCATGATCTCAAGGTGGTGAAAGCGCTGGCCAATGACGTGCTTGTCATGCGCAATGGCAAAGCGGTTGAATATGGCCCGTCGGAGGAAATCTTCGCCAATCCGAAGAGCGATTATACAAAAGCACTGATGGCAGCGGCCTTCAGGATAGAAACGGCGGAACAGGGAGCAGTAAGCGAATGACCGGGACAAGCGACACGATTTTTCTGGCTGTAACGGGATGGGACCCGGAGGTCTGGCTATCGGAGTTTGCCAAGAACGCCCCGCAGCGCAAACTTGTCCTGAACACCGATACGGACAAGGAAAAGGTTCGCTACGCACTGGTATGGAAACAGCGTCCTGGTTCCCTCGCGGACCTGCCGAACCTCGAAGTCATTTTCTCACTGGGCGCCGGTGTGGATCACGTCTTCCATGATGACAGGATTCCCGATGTGCCCATCGTGCGCATCGTTTCCCCTGATCTGACGATGCGGATGACGGAATATGTGGTCTGGCAGGTGCTGGATCACCATCGCCTTGGCCTGCGCTACCGGCAGCAGCAGGCCGGCAAGGTCTGGCATGAGGACCGGCGCCAGCCGGCGGCGCATGAGGTCAATGTCGGCATACTCGGCATGGGCGTGCTCGGCCGGGATGCGGCCTTGAAGCTGCGAATGCTGGGATTCAAGGTCAGCGGCTGGAGCCGCCGTCCCCAGAGCGTCGAAGGCGTGACCAGCCATTTTGGCAATGATGGCCTGAAGGATTTCCTGAAGGATGCGGATATCATCGTTTCGTTGCTGCCGCTGACACCGGAGACCAAGGGTATCCTGTCGATGAGCCTTTTTGCCCAGATGAAGGCGGACGGGCCGCTCGGTGCGCCGATTCTCATCAATGCCGGTCGCGGCGGGCTGCAGAACGAGGCTGATATCCTGGCCGCGCTGGAACGCGGCATGTTGTCGGCTGTCACGCTTGATGTGTTCAACAGGGAACCCCTGCCGAAAGACAGCCCACTATGGACGCATCCGCAGGTCATCATCACCCCGCATGCGGCCGCAAGCTCCAGCCCGTCGGCGCTGGTTCCGGAGATTGTCGCCCAGATCGAATCCTTCGAGCGTGGCGAGCCGCTTAAAAATATTGTCGACCGGAAAGCCCAGTATTAGAAAAATTTGGCTTTGACAGCCCAGAACCTTCGGATAGATTGCCCGCGCAAGTGTTCTCAGGGCGGGGTGCAATTCCCCACCGGCGGTAATCACTGGGTGTCGAAAGATGTCAGGTGCGAGCCCGCGAGCGCTTTCCGGTTTGCCGGAAAGGTCAGCAGATTTCGGTGCAATTCCGAAGCCGACGGTATAGTCCGGATGAAAGAGAACAACTGAAAGCAAGGGCTGCCTTTCCGGCAGCCCCTGACCGTTTTTGGTTGTGCCCTGATTCACGTCAACTCTTGAGGAGACCGACATGGATCAGTTCCAGAATAACAATACCCCACATTTCGCCCCGCGCATCGCCTTCATCCAGGCGCGATGGCATTCGGAAATCGTTGACCAGTGCCGTATCGGCTTTGAAGGCGAACTCAAAAGCCAGGGTGTCACTGCCGGGCGGTTTGACGTCTATGACGTGCCGGGATCGTTCGACATTCCCCTGCTGGCCAAGAAACTCGCCGAAACCGGCCAGTACGACGCGATTGTCGCAACAGGTCTCGTCGTCGATGGCGGCATTTACCGGCACGATTTCGTCGCCGGAACCGTGGTCAATGCGCTTCTCACCGCCCAGATGGAGACGGGTGTTCCCATGCTGTCAGCCGTGCTGACACCGCATCATTTCCAGGAAACCGCCCAGCATATCGACTTCTTCACCAGGCATTTCCTGGTCAAGGGACAGGAGGCGGCGCGCGCCTGCCTGCAGATCATCCGCACATTCCAGCAGGTGGCTGAACTATCGGCGGCTTGAATCTAAACAAGCAAAGCAAATGATAAGCCCTCTGTTCCATCGAATAGAGGGCTTATTTGACTAGAGCCGCCGTACCGCTGTCGGCTTGCCATAGAGATAGGCAATGCGCTCGATGGCATCGTGCAGAGGCTCAAGTGTCACGCTCATCGTATGACCGCTTGCGTGCAGCAGCATGGAATGGCTGGCCATCATCGCGGCATGGCCCTTCCAGAAAACAAAATCACCGCGCTTCAGATTGTTGTAATTTGCATCCGGCTCGATCGCATCGCCGATTGTATCAGCCTGCATGTCGGAGTCGCGCAAGACGGACTGACCGGTCATCAGCAGCGACAACTGGACCAGACCGGAGCAATCAATGCCGAAACCGGACACGCCGCCCCACAGATAAGGCGTGTGCATCAGGGTCTCGGCAACCGCCACGTGATCGTCGGTGACTTCATCGATCGGAACGAGATGCTTGGCAATGATGGCCTCGCCGCTTGGCAGGATGCCGTAGAGCGTTCCCCGGCGTTCCTCGCCGCCCTTTATCGTAACAAGCGATCCCATGGACAGTGCATTGGTTGGCGGGAACTTCAGGTCAGATCCCGGATAGACAAACGTGCGCGGCGCGATGACGATATGCGTCGGCTCGTCATAGCGCTTGTCCAGTGCCGTATCGACGACATAGCCGACATATCCGTCCCGCTCGTTCTGCACCCAGCACCAGCCATTGCTGTCTTCGAACACCAGGACGTCATCGCCGAACAGGAACTGTGTGGTTACACCGGCATCGCCGCGCGCTTCGCCGCGCACATCAACGACCGGATCGGCAATGCGCATGGGCTTGCCTTCCACGAAGTGTTCCGCCTCTACCTGTCCACGCAGGCTTTCGTCCGCCAGATCGGGACGGAACGCGTTCAACCGTTTATCCAATGTCACAGGGGTAATCCTCTTGCCTTGGCGATGACGAGATCGCCGAGCTTTTCAACATAGAGCGCACCTTTTACCGTTCTCTTGACGAGAACGTTGCGCTTGTCTTTTTCATCACGATGCCGGTCCACCAATCCATAACCACCCATTGTATCCAGCGCGCGGGTAATCACCGGCTTCGTCACCTTCAGCTTGGCAGCCATACCACGAATCGTGTGCGGTGGCGGCTCCAGATAAACCGTCAGCAGCACCGCCAATTGCCGCATCGTCAGGTCATGCGCGTCATCCCGCACTTCGGAAACGGCAATTTCCTTCCACAATGTCAGCGCCTGAAACGGCTTCAACTCAATCTGCATGAACGGCTTCCGAGATCATTTCGGTTCCGTATCATTTTATTCCTCGCGGTGCGAAGTGCAAGCGGTCATAGCCGGTCGGCGGCTTCTCGGCCGGGCGCAGGTGCATCCGACAGCATTCGATGGATTTGCTGCCGGACACAGACTGACGAATCTCCGTTATTTCCCAGCCGGAAAACGCGCCTTCAACACATGATAGAGTGCCCTGATGGCCTGCGCTTCCCCGCCAACGGGAGAATGCGGCTTCTCCACCGGGTTCCAGCCATAGATATCGAAATGCCCCCAGATTCTGGTCTTCTCGACAAAGCGCTTCAGGAACAGTGCCGCTGTCACCGATCCGGCAAAGCCATCGGTCGTCACATTGTTGATGTCGGCCACGCGGGATGAAAGCCTTGCTTCGTAGGGCTGCCACAACGGCATGCGCCAGACCGGATCGGCTACAGCTTCGGACGCCTTGGCCACATCAGCCGCAAAGCTCTCATCGGTCGCATAAAAGGGCGGCACATCCGGACCAAGTGCAACACGCGCTGCGCCCGTCAGTGTCGCCATGTCGATCAGGATTTCCGGCTCTTCCTCATCGGCCAATGCCAGCGCATCGGCGAGGACAAGGCGCCCCTCCGCATCGGTGTTGCCGATCTCGACGGTGATGCCCTTGCGGCTCGTCAGAATATCGCTCGGACGGAATGCGTTGGCAGAGATGGAGTTCTCCACCGCAGGAATGAGGACGCGCAAGCGGACCGGCAGTTTCGCATCCATGATGATGCTCGCAAGGGCCAAAACGTTGGCGGCACCGCCCATGTCCTTCTTCATCAGAAGCATGCTGCTGGCGGGCTTGATATCAAGACCGCCGGTATCGAAGCAGACGCCCTTGCCCACCAGGGTTACCTTCGGAGCATCCTTCTTGCCCCACTCCAGATCGATCAGCCTCGGCTCCTCGCCTCCGGCACGGCCGACGGCATGGATCATCGGAAAATTCTTCTTGAGCAGCGCATCGCCCTTGATCACGGTGACAGACGCCTTGTGCTCATCGCCCACCTTGCGCACAGCGGCTTCCAGCGCCTCCGGGCCCATATCATTGGTCGGCGTATTGATGAGGTCACGCGCGAGCGTCACCGCCCTCGCCTGCCGCTTCACATCGGCCTTGTCAGCGCCTTCCGGCAGCGTCAGCGCAACGTCCGCATCATCCTTCTTCTTCGTGTACCGGGTGAACTTGTAACCACCGAGCAGGAAGCCGAGAGCGGCCAGATCGGGCGCGCTGACAGGGCCTGCCAGATGCCAGGCGCCTTTCGGCAAAGCCTGCGCGAGTTTGCCTGCTGCCAGAGGATTGTCATCCTTGCCGGTCCCAAGCAATGCGCCGGCGATCTGGCCGTTTTCGCCGGGAACAATGAGCAGCCGGCCGGCCTGCCCTTCGAACCCGTTTGCCCTGGCCCAGGCAAGTGCTGCCGGATCAAGTCCAAGCGCTTCCAGCCCGCCCTTCGCCACGAACCAGACAGGCTTGCTATCCGATGATTTTTGTTTGGTGATTTCGGCAGGCATGATCGTTTGCTCCTGGGCTCAATTTTCTGCTTTTGCGCCGGCAAAGGCGGCGTCATTAACGGTCCGTTAGGGTTAACAGAATATTTCTTTCACATGGGATTGGTTAACGCACCAATGGATGTGCGCTGGGATCTGACGGGGCAAACTATGACAAGCGCAGGGATTATTCAACGCAACCGTCGGCTCATTTTTTCCGTGACCGTGGCTGCCCTTGCAATGAGCATTTCCGGTTGCGCCACCACCGACAAGACAACCACCGGCTCCATCTCACCAGCAGCATCGACAGCAAGTCCCACGGGCAATTTTGATCATATGAACGCGCAGCAGCTTGCGCAGGCCTCAACCAGCCTGGGAGCGCGGTATCAGAGCAACCCGAAAGACAAAGCCACAGCCATGAATTTTGCTGCGGTGCTGCGCATGATGGGGCGAAACGATCAGGCGCTTGCGGTCATGCGCAGCCTTGCTATCGCCTATCCGAAGGACCGCGAGGTTCTGGCCGCTTACGGCAAGGCATTGGCAAGCAGCGGTGAATTCGAAGCGGCGCTTGACGCAGTTCGCCGCGCCCAGACGCCTGAATATCCGGATTGGAAACTGCTTTCCGCTGAAGCTGCGATCCTCGACCAGCTCGGCAAAACCAGCGAAGCCCGTGACATCTACAAGCGGGCCATGGACCTCAATCCGAACGAGGCATCGCTGCTTTCCAATCTCGGGATGTCGTATGTGCTGTCAGGCGAATTGAATACAGCCGAAACCTACATGCGCAGAGCGGTCAACGCACAGGGTGCCGACAGCCGCGTCCGGCAGAATCTGGCGCTCGTGGTCGGACTTCAGGGACGGTTTCCCGAAGCGGAAACGATTGCGAAGCAGGAGCTTTCGCCGCAACAGGCGGAAGCCAACGTCAAATATCTGCGATCCATGCTCGCCCAGCAGAACTCCTGGACGATGCTGAAAGACAAGAAGAAGCCCAACAGCTGACAAAGCAGGAAAAAGGCCGCTCGGATCAGACGGCCTTTTCTCTCGGATTGCGGGCAGGCCTCAATCTTATTTGATCTTATTTAAGGGCCGTCCCGAAGAGCCCGCCCTGCGCCGAGACCTGGATCACAGCGGGCCCGAGAATAACGGCAAAAAGCACGGGCAGAAGAAACAGGATCATCGGAACCGTCAGTTTGGGCGGCAGGGCTGCTGCCTTCTTTTCCGCCGCGTTCAGCCGGGCTTCGCGGCTTTCATCAGACAAGACACGCAATGCGCCACCAATGGACGTACCATAGCGCTCCGACTGCGTCAGTGCCTGAACCACTGCCTTGACCGACTCAAGCCCAGTCCGCATGGCAAGGTTTTCGTAGGCCTGCCGCCGCTCGGGCAGGAAGGACAATTCGGCGTTCGTCAGGACGAACTCTTCCGCCAGGGCGGTCGACTGGACTCCGATCTCCTCGGAGACTTTCTTGAAGGCAGCTTCGATGGACATACCGGATTCAACGCAGATCAGCATGAGATCGAGCGAGTCCGGCCACGCCATCTGGATTGAGTGTTTGCGCTTGCTGCCTGCATTGCTCACATAAAGATTGGGCGCGTAAAAGCCGGCATAACCGCCGATGAGACAGACGAGTATCCGGACCATCGTCGGGTATTGGATCAGGCCATTCATGCCGAACACCCAAAAGGCAGTCAGGCTGAGTGTCAGGAATGGCAAACCGAAACGCGCGGCCAAGAACAGATTCAAAGCATTCTGTCCGCGAAACCCGGCCGTTCGCAGTGACGCCAGCGTTTTTTCATCGGCAAGCGCCCGTTGCAGGTCCAGCTTTTCCACGAACTGGCGAACACCCTGCCTCTGCACCATGCGCAGGCTACCCTGCGACGCGGCCTTGTGGCGGCTGATACTTTCCGTCGCAAGGCGGGTTCGATCCTTGGCGCGCAACTGGTCACGCTCCAGTGCGACGGATTTCATCCGCGTCTTCAACACGGAAGTGCGAAGCTTTGGCAGGAAAACCGTTACCACCGTTGCAAAGGCTGAGATTGCAACAAGGACGGTCCGGACCGTATCCGGATTGTCCTGCACGGCCTTGAGAAGGGAAGAGAACACCGCACTTACTCCGCTCAGAACTTGAAGTTGATCATTTTGCGCATCACGGCGATGCCAATGGACATCCATATCCCGGCACATATTATGATCATGTTGCCCATATCGGTTGTGAACAGAACCATGATGTAGTGAGGACTGGACAAGTAGACGAGGCATGCAACCACGAAAGGCAAGGCGCCGATGATATAGGCGGACGCTTTGGCTTCCATCGACAGGGCCTGAACCTTTGCCTTCATTTTCTTCCGATCCCGCAGCACTCTGGAAAGATTGCCAAGTGCTTCCGACAAGTTGCCGCCTGCCTGTGATTGAATCTGAATGACGATGCCGAAGAAGCTTGCTTCCGGACAGGGCATGTATTCCGACATCCGCATGGCCGCCTCCGGAATGCTCACCCCAACCTGTTGCATATCCACAATCCGGCGAAACTCGGTGCGGACCGGTTCATGGGCTTCCTGCGCGATCAATCGAATACCGTCATTGAGTGGCAGACCGGATCGAATGGCGCGAACAATGACATCGATTGAATTGGGAAATTCATGCAGGAAAGCCGCCACGCGCCGCCGCCGCCTGAAATAGACGAATGCGCGCGGCAACCCCAAGGCACCGATCAGGAAAAAACCTGGCGCCAGATAAAGTGGGGCGCCGAAGAACGTGCGGAGCACAACCAGTAGCAGCCCGACGATGCCCGAATAGATGTAGAACCGCTTTACGGTCACCTTCATGCCTGCTTGTTGCAGCAGCATTTTCAGCGGCGGAGACTTGATGTTCTTGTCACGCAGTTTCTGCCGCTGGTCGATATCGTTCAGCGTGTCCTGTACCGACTTGCGGCGCCTTGTTGCTTCAACCTGCTTGTCCCTGGCTGTTGATTTGCTCAAACCGTCGATCGCGGCCAGCTTGACCGATTTCAGCCGTTCATCTGACTTTTTCTGCTGTTCAATGTTGTCAAAAACGAAGAAATAGGCGAGCGCCGCAACCGCAGTCGTTGCGAGCAACACGAAGGTGAGTTGTTCAAGATCAAGCCCGAACATGATGGATCTCCCGCCGTGCGGTGTGCATCATGACTGCAATTCCATTGTATCGATGGCTTTGGCGAGCCTGTGCTCCTCATTGTAGTAACGCGCACGATCCCAGAATTTCGGCCGGCTTATGCCGGTCGAGACATGTTTTCCAATGAGCCGGCCATTCGCATCTTCGCCCTCGATATCGTAAAGCATGAGATCCTGCGTGATGATCACATCCCCTTCCATGCCGACAACTTCGGTCACATGCGTGATGCGGCGCGAACCGTCGCGCAGACGGGCAGCCTGAATGATGACATCGACAGAACCGACAATGATCTCCCGCACCGTGCGCTGAGGCAGGGCAAATCCGCCCATGGCGATCATGGATTCCATGCGGTTGAGGCATTCCCGCGGGCTGTTGGCGTGGATGGTGCCCATCGACCCGTCATGACCGGTGTTCATGGCCGACAGAAGGTCGAACACCTCCGGTCCGCGGACTTCACCGACGATGATCCGTTCAGGACGCATGCGCAGGCAATTCTTGACCAGGTCACGCATGGTGATCTCACCTTCCCCCTCCAGATTGGCAGGGCGCGTTTCAAGGCGCACCACATGCGGCTGCTGGAGCTGAAGTTCGGCCGAATCCTCGCAGGTAATAATGCGCTCATCCCGGTCGATATAATTCGTCAGGCAGTTCAAAAGCGTGGTCTTGCCCGAGCCCGTGCCACCGGAAATAACAATATTACAGCGCACGCGTCCGATAATCTGAAGCAGTTCGGCACCGGGTGGTGAGATCGCTCCCAGGCGCACCAACTGGTCAAGGGTCAGTTTGTCTTTCTTGAACTTGCGGATTGTGAGAACCGGCCCATCGAGCGCAAGGGGCGGCGCAATGACATTCACGCGCGAGCCATCCGGAAGACGCGCATCGCATATGGGGCTGGATTCATCGACGCGGCGGCCAACCTGGCTGACAATGCGTTGGCAGATGTTCAGCAGCTGCTGGTTGTCGCGAAAGCGAACACCCGATTCCTGGACCTTGCCAAGGACTTCAATGTAGGTTTTGCGCGCGCCGTTGACCATGATATCGGCGATATCGTCACGGGCAAGCAAGGGCTCCAGCGGACCATAACCGAGAACATCATTGCAGATATCGTCGAGCAATTCTTCCTGCTCGGCAATCGACATGGCAAAATTCTTGATGGCGATGATATCGTTGACGATATCGCGAATTTCCTCACGCGCCACATCCGGATCGAGTTTGGACAGCTGGGAGAGATCGATCGTATCGATCAGGGCCGTAAAAACCTGCGATTTTGTATCGTAGTAGCTCTCGTTCTTTTCGCGCTGCGGTGCGACCGGCTTTGGCGGCTGCTCGACAACCGCCAAACGCTTGACCTCAGCAATATCCCGAGGGAGCTTTGCCGGTTCCGCGGCGAGCGAGGCATGATTCGTGGGCAACGCCGTCTCAAGCGCAAGCGCCCGGAACTCCTGGACCGGGCGGCCTTCCCCCGTACTTCCGCGTTTGCCGAACATGGGTCTATTCCTTCAGTCTCATTTCTTGCGCTTCAGCTTGGACAAGACCGTGGAAAGCACCGGCTTCTTCTTGGCCTTCAGCTCCAGCCGTCCCGTCAGGATGTGGGCAATCTCATTGATGTTCTGGACAATTGCATTGGAGGAATCGGTCTCCGCAAGCATCCGCCCATTGTTTGACGCGTTCCCGAACAATGCGGGTTCGAATGGGATCACGCCGATCGGCGCAATCCCCAGCGGGCTGCAGAAATCTGCGGGTGCGATCTCCGGCCGTTTGGGAATGCCGACCTGATTGAGAATGAGGCGCGGCGGCCCGTCATTGGGGCGAAGCTGTTTCAACGTGTCCAGCAGGTTCTTTGTGTTGCGCAAATTGGCCAGTTCCGGCGATGCTACAATCACGATCTCGTCCGCACGCGCCAGGGTTGTGCGGGTCCAGCCGTTCCACGTGTGCGGAATATCCAGAATCACGTGCGGAACGGACCTTTGGGCCACATCAATCAGATGAGCAAAGGAATCCTCGCGGAAATCGAAGACGCGGTCGAGGGTCGACGGCGCGGCAAGCAGTGACAGGTTTTCGGCGCATTGCGCCAGGAGCCGGTCGAGGTAAACATCATCGATGCGTTCGGGCGAGAATACTGCTTCCGCTATGCCTTGCGGCGGGTCCTGGTCAAAATTGATGTTGGCGGTGCCGTAGGGCAGATCCATATCGGCGATGACCACCTCGTTCTTGAAAAGCGAGGAGATGCACCATGCGATATTATGCGCCATTGTCGAGGCACCGACACCGCCCTTGGCGCCGATGAATGCGATGGAGCTTCCCAGCGGCTTTGCGTCGGGATCAACAAAGAGACCGCCAATCACACCAATGATATCGGCCAGATTGACCGGCGCGACCATATATTCAGAAATGCCATTGCGGATCAGCTCGCGATAAAGCCAGACATCGTTGTAATGTCCGATGACCACCACCTTGGTGCTTGGATCGCAGACCTCCGACAGGGCGGCGAGTTGTTCCAGCATGTCACGCGGGGCGGCCGATGATTCCAGAACAATCAGATTGGGCGTCGGCACGGTCTGAAAGAGTTCGACAGCCGTCGCTGTTCCGCCCATGTGAAGTTGTGCGTGGGTCTTCGCCATGCGGCGATCTTCGCTTGCACGCGATATCTGCTGTGCAACAGCGTCGCTTTCGCAAAATGCCTGTATCGAGATCCGGGGAATTGGCCGGAAGGCGTGCAGCCCCGGACCCGCCGGCCGGCCCTCGGCATCCCCGAATTGATTGTCTGTTTCAAAGGCCAACTGGCTCATCGTAGAATTCCGCGTTTTGTCGAAAGGTCTCTTTCAGCAATTAGTACTGGACTTCCTGCCTGACGATCGGGGTGGGAGGCGTGGCATTTCTGTAGGCATCGATCACTTTGCCGCGACGCTCCGCATCGATTGTCGTTGTCGCCCTTGGCCCGAGGAGATCCGCCGGGTTGGCTATCTGCGCCGCCAGATTGTTCTGGCTGGCGCAACCAAAATTGGCATAGTGCTTGTTTTCCGCCGTATCGAGCAGATCCTTGGGCCACTGGCCGCACGGCCCGGTCGAGGCCGTCATTGCCGAATAGGATAGGCGGATCGGCGCAGAATCAGCCGGGTCAGCCCGGTACCGCTCGCTGGAAATATTGAACGGCTTTACCCCGCTCCTGCGCAACACGGCGACGATGTCATCGCGCAGGCGGCTCGCCGCGTGCTCGTTCGGCGTACCCGACGGCAGAAGTATGTGAATAACGCCCGAACCGTTGGCGTGATAATTGGTCAGAACATTCTGAACGATGCTGCGCTGGGTGATCGACAGCCTGTTGTCGGCATGGCCGACCGGAATATCGGCAACCTGCTCTTTTTCAGAGATGACAATGGGATGATTGGTCCGGTAATCATCCGGGATGCTGCCGACGGTCGTACCGCGATCCGCACATCCCGCAAGCAGAGCAACAGTGAGAAGCGCAAGCACCGGTTTCATCGGTTTCAATTTCCTCAGGGCTGACATGGCAGGGTCCTTGCTCATTTGTAGATGTATCCGACAACACCCTCATACCGGCCGGTGGGCGGGGTGGCAGCTTTTGTCCCATAGACCCGGTTGACTTTTCCGAGGAACATCCCGGCCGCATCGCTCGCAAGATTGAGATTATCGTCGGGCCGGGCAAGGGCGCTACGGGCAACCGGCCGCACCAGATAAGGTGTGACGATGATGACAAGTTCGGTCTCGTTGCGCACGAATTCGCGGCTGCGGAACAGAGTGCCAAGGACAGGTATTTTGGAGAGCCCGGGAAGACCGGAAATAGCCTGTCTCGCATCATCCCGCATCAAGCCGGCAATCATCATGGATCCGCCGGAGGGAAGCTCCACGGTCGTGTCAGCCAGGCGTTTACGGATGGATATAACGTTGGTCGAAGGCCTTGTCTGACCGATACTCAGAGAAACCGACCCTTCCATGGTTGGTTCTGATACGGACGTACGCACTTTGAGACTGATACGCCCCGGAGAAAGAACCACGGGCACAAATTCAAGGCCGATGCCGTAATCGATCTTTCCAATATTGTAGGTGATTTTTCCCTTGTCATCAACATCGGAGCCATTGATCATGTTATATTCGCCGCCCACGCGGAACGTGGCTTTTTCACCCGAAATCGCCGTCAGCGTCGGTTCGGCCAGGGTTTTCATCACACCGGCCAGTTCCATGGCGTTGATATAGGAGTCGATCGTCGCACTGCCGATCGATATGGGAATGCTTGCGCCGGAACTGCTCAGCCCCTTCCCGACAAGGGAAGCCAAATTCTCCGAGCCGAACAGAATGCCGTCGGACTTCGTGGATCCGACCATGTTGACGCCCAGCTGCTTCATCACGGAACGGCTGACTTCCGCTACCGTGACCTTGAGCGTCACCTGATCTTCACCGGCAATCTGGATAAGGTTGACGATCTTGCTCTTCTGCCGCGCTTCGTTCTGGTCACCAATGATAACGCTGCTACTGCCATTGCCGCCGGCAGTGGCGGTCTGTTGATACTGGCCGGTGGTGGCTTCACCGCCGGTGACCAACAGGGTTGCCAGATCCGTGGCTCGCTTGGCGTCGAGCGGCGTCTGCACCGTTCCTGTCAGGATGACGTTGTCATTCAAGAGCTCGACCTTGATATCGGAATCCGGAATATACTTCTTGAGACTGCCCTCAAGCCCGGCAACATCACGCTCGATGACCAGATCGAAACTGGCCAGCTGTTCGCCATTCGGTCCAAAAACGAAAACATTGGTCTGGCCGACCTGTTTTCCGAATAGATAGATACGGCGGGCCGTGCGGGTCACGGCATCAGCCACCGTCGGATTGGCGACAAGGATGTCGTAGGCGTCGGCCGGAAGATCGACCACCAGTGACTTGTTGAGCGCAAGACTGATCCGCTTTGGCGCGCCTTGCCCCTGATTCAACTTGACCACATTGCTCTGCGCCACGGCGGCCGTCTGGATTGGCAAGGGAGCGATGCAGCAGCCGACAGCGACAAGTCCGGCTTTCCAAAACCGGTGCGCGCGATTACCAGATCTACCCATTCTGAAAATTGCTCCGAAACCCATTTTATTTGCGCCCCAATATTTCAGTGACAGTCCCGGATTTGATCAGCTTGACGTTCCCGGCCCGGCCGGGTGAATTGACGAGATATTCGGCACCCGGCCCCGTGGGCTCCTGTGCATCCTGCAAGGACCGCAGGACCAATGTCATGCGGCTCGCCATTTGCTGGGCCACAGCCAATATCTCTGCCTGCTGCGGGGTTAGCTCGAGCGTTGCCGTGGAACCGACCTTGTTTTTCTGGCCTGTTTCGTCTTCCTGGATTGTCTGGTCGATGGCGAGAACCCGGACGTTGCTCAGGATGGTCTCTGTCGCGAACTGCTTCTGCTCTCCATCGATCTGCCGGATCATGATCACGTCGACATAATCATTGGGCAGGATGAAACCGCCGGCCGACGTATCCGCAGCAATCTGCGTTGCCACGGCGCGCATTCCGGAAGGCAATTGCGCGGACATGAAACTCTGGCCCTTGCCGATCAGTTTTGCTTCCCGAATGGGTTCTCCCGGGAATATCTGCAGCCGGACGGTGGAGCCGCGCAATTCTTCCTCGGCGTTGGGCCGTTCCGAGCGCTTGATATAGCCATCGGCAAGGGCGGACACCGGCCAGGGCTGCCAACGCATCTGGTTTCGCATTTCGGCACCGACGCCGAGCCCATCCGTGGCGACCAGTACATCCTGTAATTCAATCTGTGGCAGGGGAACTGTTTCTACGACAACCGGTGCATCAGGCTTCATATTCGTCGCGATATAGCCAGCCGCACCGGCGGCTGTAATCGCCACGATGAGAATAACAACGCGTGCCTTTTGCATCGATGAACCCCAATAGACTTTTGTCTAATTTACCCAGGGTTGCACCTTGACTTGGCAATCGTGTAATTATGGTTAACAGTTTACTTAAAAGGACAAAAAACGACGCTCACCGGCGTCTGTTTGTGCCGTCTCCCATGAAGCGGCACCGTTTCAATGGCCGATCACCCCTTGGGCGACCGAAAACCGTCAGGCATGGGCCAACCGGTCTATGACCCAGACGCACATGGGTGAGGATGGAAACATGATGAGACCGGCAGCGCCAAGGGCAACACCGTAGGGAACGCCTTCGTTCTTCTGTGCCAATCGCTGCATGAAATCCAGGCGACCTGAATACACAATGGCAAAATGCGAGTTCCGATACTTGAGGATGGCCAGGGTGAGCGCGCCGCCGAGCAACGACATCACGAGCAGATAGCCGGCCAGATCCATGTTCCACCCCATCCAGACCGCTGTCGCGGTCATGAGCTTGGCATCACCACCACCCATCGTTCCCGTTGCAAACAGCAGGAATGTGAAGGCAAGCACGACGGCCCCGGCGACAAAATGCAGTCCGTAGATATCCCAAGGCATCCCGGTCATGGGCGCCAGAACGGCGAAGGCGACAAGCAGAATAAGCGATACACGATTTTGGATCGTCATCGACAAAAGATCCGATGTCCCTGCAAAGGCCATGGCGAAGGGGAAAACGATCAGTATTGCAGCTTCAATCATCGCACCGTTCCATCAAAGCAAGGGGCAGAGCCATCCCGCGTGTCACAATCCCCACGTGCAAGACCCTCATTTGGTGACATTGCTCACCGTCGTGGCAAAGCCATCATAGGTTGCCTTTACAGCGGTTCCGAGCGTACCGGCGCCAGCAACGATGCCAATAGAGATGATACCGGCAATCAAAGCATATTCTATGGCTGTCGCACCCGACCTGTTCCGGGGAAAACCGGTGAATATATTATCGTCCGACTGAGCGAGGCGCTTTGCATTGAACATCATGATTTCCCCCGCATGTCTGCAACCGCGCACGGTCGCCAACTCTGTAACGTGATGTCCTGAACAATATCCCTGGCGCATTGCTTTCAGCTTAAGAAAGACCGTTACGAAAGGGTGAAGGAGAACCGTAAAATCCCCGGTTTCGAAAAGCCTTACCGCCATGCCACCACGGGCAGAGCGGGCGTCACAGTTATACTTAATGATAAGTTCACAGGTTTAAGTCTTCCTTCACCAATCATCGGCATCGTTCATTCAACGATTTTGCGAAGGGCACTCCCATGGTTCGATATAACGGCCGACGACGTTTTAGTCAGCATGCAACAATGATCGCACTTGTGCTCGCTGCTGCCCTGTCCGGAAGCGTGCAAGCCCATGCTGACACGGGTATCCACGTGGTCATGAACCAGGCAACTGTGCTGAAGCTTGCGCGCCCCGCAGATACGGTTGTGGTTGGCGATCCTGAAATAGCCGATGCCGTTGTCAAGGATTCCCGAACCGTCGTCTTGACGGGGAAAGGCTTCGGCATGACCAATATCGTCATCATGGATGCCGAAGGCGGAGCGATCGTCGATGACCAGGTTCTCGTCAGCCGCAGTGTCGCCAATACTGTGCGCGTCTACCGGCGCGCCTTTGTGCAAACACTCTCCTGTTCTCCCTTTTGCGAGACATCCCAGAAGACGGCTGCGGAAAAGAAGTCAGACGCGGAAATTGGCGGGAACTGACCGGCCTGCCGCGACCGCTTGCATCACAGTTGAGAAAGCGTGAATTCACGCATCTCAATTTGCACGTTCCTTCACACGAGATTCTAATATCTGCCTGATAGAGCTTTGTCCGTGGCGGGGAGACGGAGAAGGTCCAGTGATGATGCAGGAAGCTGTCAGAGGTGAAGAACGCGGAAATTCCGATTTGCCGGAACGCACGCGCTTCGCAAGAAAAAGCCCACTGTTCACACGCTTTCGCAAAGACAATCGCGGCAGTGTTGCCATTGAATTCGCCCTGATCGCCCTTCCCTTCTTTCTCCTGATCTTTGCCGTTGTCGAAGTTACCCTCAGCTTCACCGCCGAGCAGGTCATGTCGAATACGGTCGATGACATTGCGCGCCAGCTGCGCACCGGGCAATTGAGGACAACGGATGTCAGTGACGCCACAAAATTGAAAGCACTGATTTGTCCCCGCTTGCTCATGGCCGCCACGCCCTGCCCCGATCTGGTGGTCGACCTGCAGACCTATGCGACATTCAAGACCGTCCCTACGACAGTCCCGCTCACATCGAACAATGACGTCGATGTCAGCACCTTGAAAGTCAATCCGGGCGGTGCTGGCACGATCAATCAGCTGCGGATTTTCTATCGCTGGCCTATTCTGACGGATTTGATGAAAACCCGTATCGCAAGCATAGAGAGCCAGGGGAAAACCCTGCTGTTCTCAACAGCCACCTGGCAAAATGAGCCGTACCTCTGATGCGTCGCCAAACAACCAATCACCTGTTTTCTTCCGCGAAGGCTCCCGCCATGCCGCCATTCAAAAGAATCCGTGAAAAAGTGGCCGCTTCCAAGCGCATCCTGGCTGCGTTCGGCAAAGACCGCCGAGGTGTTGCCGCACTGGAATTTGCATTGATTGCGCCGGTGATGATCATGCTTCTTCTCGGGAGCATTGAAATCACCAACGGATTCGACGTGAACAAGAAGCTGGCGCGGGCCGGAGCGATGGTGGGCGATCTGGTGACACAGCAACAATCCGTCACAAAGGAAAAGATCGCCGATATCATGGAAATCGGGACTTCCATCCTCTTGCCCTATTGGCGCGACCTGCCGACAATCACCATCACATCCATCAACGTGGACGGAAACGGCATCGCCACGGTTGCCTGGTCGCAACGCAAACAAGGTCAAACCATCTCAACGCCCTATACCAAGGGCAGTACCATCACCATCGATCCCAACCTGAAGATTCCCACGTCAAACTTTGTGCGTGTTGAAACAAGCATTGCCTATATTCCGCTCGTTGCCTGGACAATGAAAGATACCGTCAACACGTCCAAAGGCACCAGCGGTCCGGGTATCGTCATGGGCAAGATGATCTATGGCCGGATCCGTCAGGGCGCGGACGCGGTAGCCTGCACCAACTGCTGAATCGCCGGAACCTGCCTTAACAACCGCCCGCGCACATGGTGTTTGTCATCAGCGTCAGTTTCACCTATCTGTGGATTCTGGTTCTGATGGAGTGAGGCATGTCTCGCGCTTTTCTTTTTGTGCTCGATTCTTTTGGCATAGGCGGTGCGCCGGATGCTGCAGCTTTCGGCGATGCAGGTTCAACGACATTCGGTCATATCATGGAAGCCTGCGCCGACGGGCGCGGCGACAAGGACGGGCTGCGCGCAGGCCCGCTCACTCTCCCGCATTTGAGTTCGCTGGGCCTAGTTCATGCCGCCAATCTCGCTTCCGGTATCAATATCCCCGCACCTGCCGCCGATCCTGTCGGGCTGTGGGGTGCTGCCGAGGAAGTGTCGAATGGCAAGGACACACCCTCCGGGCATTGGGAAATTGCCGGTGTACCGGTCACTTTCAATTGGGGCTACTTTCCAAGGACAATTCCGACATTTCCCGACACATTGATTGCCGAAGCTGTGCGGCGCGCCGGCCTGCCGGGCATTCTGGGCAACAAGCATGCCTCCGGCACCGAGGTCATCGAGGAATATGGCGAAGAACATATTCGCAGCGGCAAGCCGATATTCTATACATCCACGGACTCCGTTATCCAGATCGCCGCGCACGAACAGCATTTCGGGTTGGACCGTCTCTATGATCTGTGCGTGCTTGTTCGTGAACTGGTCGACCCGCTGAACATCGGCCGGGTCATTGCCCGTCCGTTTGTCGGGGAAACCACGCAAACCTTCGAGCGCACCGGCAACCGGCGCGACTATTCGGTGCCGCCGCCGGAACCCACCTTGCTCGACAGGCTGACGGATGCGGGCCGGACTGTCATCGCGATCGGCAAGATCGGTGACATCTATGCGCACAAGGGGGTGTCCCAGGTGCGCAAAGCCAACGGCAATATGGCCTTGTTCGATGAAACGCTGATTGCCATGGACGACGCACAGGACGGCGATCTCGTCTTTACCAATTTTGTCGATTTCGACATGCTCTACGGACACCGCCGCGACGTGCCCGGCTATGCCGCCGCGCTTGAGGCCTTTGACCGGCGGCTGCCGGAGGCCATGGCGAAACTGCGACCCGGCGATCTCCTGATCCTGACCGCCGATCATGGCTGCGACCCGACCTTCAGGGGAACGGACCACACGCGTGAACGCGTTCCGGTTCTGTGCTTCGGGCCCGACCTGCCGCATGGATCTGTCGGCATCCGCACGACATTTGCCGATATTGGCGAGACAGTCGCAGCCCATCTTGCCATTGCGCCCGGCCCACACGGAAAAAGCTTCCTGCGGGGCACTGCATCCCATGCCTGAGCTTCCCGAAGTCGAAACCGTCCGCCGCGGCTTGCAGCCTTTCATGGAGGGAGCAACCATTGCGCGTGTCGAGCAGCGCAGGGCGGATCTGCGCTTTCCTTTTCCGGACCGGTTTGCCGAACGGCTTACCGGACGCACGATCGACTCGCTGGAGCGCCGTGCGAAATACCTCATCATGCATATGGATGACGGATTGGATCTGATCAGTCATCTCGGCATGTCCGGTTCCTATCGCATCGAACAGGACGGGGCAGACACGGCACCGGGTGTCTTCCATTATGACCGGTCAAGAAACACGACCCATGACCATGTGGTGATCCATGTGGAATCAAGAGACGGGATCAGAAGCCGGATCGTCTACAACGATCCGCGCCGTTTCGGCTTCATGCTGTTTGCCGAGCCTGGAGCGCTCAACACCCATAAATTCCTACAAGACCTCGGTATCGAGCCAACAGGCAACCGGTTGGACGGCGCATTGCTGGCCAGGCTCTTCGCCGACAGGAATGCGCCGCTGAAGGCAGCCTTGCTCGACCAGAAGCTGATTGCAGGCCTCGGCAACATCTATGTCTGCGAAGCCCTGTGGCGGGCCGAATTATCGCCCCGGCGATTGGCCGGATCCATTGCTGGGAAAGGCGGCGATCCGGACCCCATGGCGGATCGGCTTGCCACCTCCATTCGTTCCGTCATCGCCGATGCCATCGCGGCAGGCGGTTCCAGCCTGAAAGACTACCGGCAGGCGGACGGAGAACTCGGTTATTTCCAGCATTCATTTTCTGTCTACGACCGTGAAGGCGAGCCTTGCCCGCGTCCTGCCTGTGATGGCACGATAGCCCGCATCGTCCAAAGCGGGCGTTCGACGTTTTTCTGCCCGATCTGCCAGCATTAGGAGGAGTATCCGGATGGCCTACGAAAACATCATTGTGGAGACGCGTGAGAAAGTTGGTTTCATCCAGCTCAATCGTCCACAGGCGCTCAATGCACTCAACTCCGCCCTGCTCGGCGAACTCAGCGCAGCGCTTGAAGCTTTCGACCGGGACAATGGTATCGGCGCCATCGTCATCACGGGCTCGGAAAAGGCCTTTGCTGCCGGTGCGGACATCAAGGAAATGCAGACACTGGATTTCGCCGATGCCTATCTCGGTGATTATTTCAGCGAGTGGGAGCGGGTCACGCGCCTGCGCAAGCCGCTGATCGCCGCTGTGGCCGGTTATGCGCTGGGCGGCGGCTGCGAGCTCGCCATGATGTGCGATTTCATCATCGCGGCCGATACCGCCAAATTCGGCCAGCCGGAGATCACCCTCGGCGTCATGCCCGGCATGGGCGGCTCACAGCGGCTGACGCGCTTTGTCGGCAAGTCCAAGGCGATGGATCTGTGCCTGACCGGGCGAATGATGGATGCGGCGGAAGCGGAGCGTTGCGGCCTTGTCTCGCGTGTTGTCCCGGCCGCCGATCTGGTGGAGGAAGCGTTGAAGGCTGCCCGGAAGATCGCCTCCTTCTCGCTGCCTGTCGCCATGATGACCAAGGAAACGGTCAACAGGGCCTATGAAACGACCCTTTCGGAAGGATTGAGGTTTGAACGGCGTGTATTCCATTCCATGTTCGCGCTGGAAGACCAGAAGGAGGGGATGGCTGCCTTCGCGGAAAAACGCGCGCCGAATTTCAAGAATCGCTGAGGCCGAAATATCCACCGGCAAGGCGACGATTCCAAGTTGACGCAACCGGAAACGTGATCTATAAGCCCGACAACGTTTGGTGGCCCCTCGGCCACCCTATTATTTTGTGACGGCCGCGTTGATGCTGCCGAGTAGCTGACAGAAAAGAGAGGCATCATGGCCAACACTCCTTCGGCCAAGAAAGCGGCGCGTAAGATCGAAGCCCGCACCGAAGTAAACAAATCCCGCCGCTCGCGCGTGCGCACCTTCCTTCGCAAGTTCGAAGATGCGGTGGCAAGCGGTGATCAGGCAGCCGCTTCCGTAGCCTTCAAGGCTGTTGAACCGGAAATGATGCGCGCTGCCACGAAGGGTGTCGTGCACAAGAATACGGCATCCCGGAAGGTTTCCCGTCTCGCACAGCGCCTTAAGGGCATGTCTGCCTAATCAGACACAAATGATCTGTTTTAAACCCGGCTGGTCCTTAGCCGGGTTTTTTATTTGCCATTTTTTTGGGCATAAATTCGTTTCCGATGAAAAAGATTGTGGCATATCAAAACCCTGACATATGCGGGTCATAAATAGTTTCATACAAAAAGCGACAACCATCATTTCTCTTTTAATTTCAATTACTTACGGCAGGTAGTCATTATCGCCAGACCCCAGCCGGAAGAATCTGTCACCCCAGCCTGTGTCAAGCGATAATTTAATATTTTTTTTTGATCGCGTGAGTCCGCAGTGCAGCAAAATCGGCATTCCAAAAAAGGCTTTGAATCCGAAGGCTTTTTCCCTGTCCAACCGGAGGTAGTTAAAAAAAACGCAAAAGCGTTAACCTTTAATTCACTAAAAAAGCGGCGCGCCTGCCCTTGCCCTCCCTGCAAAGGTTTTTGTAAGGTCCAGACATCGAAGGGGTGGGCAAAAACCCATTTAACAGGCTTATCAAATTAATGGGTTCGGACGCAGATTTTTCGTTTGCGTAACGAGTACGTTTTTGTCGGGTATCCGGGTTGTACGACCCTGGATCGTTTCAGAAAAGAAGCAAGTTGGCGGCGCTGGCATCAGCCGGGCGTGAGTCTTTTTGCGCCAAAGTTGAAAGGAATGTGGACGTGGCGGTTTTTAGAATTTCGGTGCGAGATTGTTCAGACCTGTACTACGCGTCCCTGACCTTATCCAACAATTAGCTCCAGGAGATTGAAAGCCGGTCATAGGGGTGACCGGCTCTTGAGGACTGCAACCGGTCATGGACCGGTCCACATGCGAACACGGGCACTATCAAGCCCGAACAGAAAAATATCAGGATGAGGCAATGACAATGACCAGCGGAATAATGGAAAACGGCACGAATGCAGCCATGGTCCCGCTCCATATGGACGAAGGGAAAAGTATGGTATCGGCCGGCAGCCAGGGCGAGACGATTTTCGAGAGGGTCAAGACCAAGCTCAAAGCCAAACTCGGAAATGAAGTTTACTCCAGCTGGTTCGGCCGCCTGAAGCTGGATGAGACATCCAAGAGCATTGTTCGCCTTTCCGTGCCGACCGCATTTCTTCGTTCCTGGATCAACAACCACTACTCCGACATGATCAACACGCTGTGGCATGAAGAGGATGAGCAGGTCCTGAAGGTGGAGATCGTTTTCCGCAGCGCCAGCCGCGCCAGCCGCCCCTCGCTTGAGGCAGAGCCTGCCTTGCGGGCCGACCAGCGTGCGATTGCCCGCGACAAGCCGGTTTTTCCCGTTGGCAGCACATCGCAGGACAAGAAGGCACCGGCACATTTTGCCGACCGTGCAACGGATCGCCCGGGACAGAATTCCGTGTTCGGCTCGCCGCTGGATCCGCGCTACACTTTCGAGACATTTGTTGATGGCACGCCAAACCGGGTTGCCCTGGCTGCTGCGCGCACCATTGCGGATGCCGGCGCCAGTGCCGTCCGGTTCAATCCGCTGTTCATTCACGCCTCCGTCGGCCTCGGCAAGACGCATCTGCTGCAAGCCATCGCCGCCGACGCCCTGAAGCGCTCGGAGCGGGCCCGCGTGGTCTACCTGACCGCCGAATATTTCATGTGGCGTTTCGCAACGGCTATTCGCGACAATAACGCGCTGTCGTTCAAGGAACAGCTGCGCGATATCGATCTCCTGATCATCGATGACATGCAGTTCCTGCAGGGCAAATCGATCCAGCATGAATTCTGCCATCTGATCAATACGCTGCTCGACAGTGCCAAGCAGGTGGTGGTTGCCGCCGACCGCCCGCCGTCAGAGCTGGAATCGCTCGATGCGCGCGTGCGTTCGCGTCTGCAGGGCGGTGTTGCCCTTGAAATGATTTCGCCGGACTATGCGATGCGCCTGGAGATTCTCAAGCGCCGCCTGGTTGCTGCCCAGCAGGAAGACCAGTCCCTGGATATTTCGCCGGAGATTCTCGATCACGTCGCCCAGTCCGTCACCGGAAGCGGCCGTGAGCTGGAAGGCGCTTTCAACCAGCTGCTGTTCCGCCAGACCTTCGAGCCGAACCTGTCGGTCGACCGGGTCGATGAACTGCTCAGCCATCTAATGCGCGGCGGTGAAGCCAAGCGCATCCGCATCGAAGAAATCCAGCGCATCGTCGCCCGCCATTACAACGTCTCCAAGCAGGACCTTCTGTCCAACCGGCGCACGCGCACCATCGTCAAGCCGCGCCAGATCGCCATGTATCTTGCCAAGATGCTCACACCTCGTTCGCTGCCGGAAATCGGCCGGCGTTTCGGCGGCCGTGACCACACAACCGTTCTGCATGCGGTGCGCAAGATCGAAGATATTGTCGGCAAGGACCAGAAACTGTCGCAGGAACTCGAGCTCCTGAAGCGTCTGATCAACGATCAGGCCCAATAAGGCTACTTCGCCACTTATCAACAGAAAGCCTGCGGTATGGTGCGTTGCAGCCAGCCGCAGGCTTGCTTTTTAGGGTGACTTTCTGCCAATTTGCTTGACCTTGGGGGAACTTCGCCCTCTCGCCAGAAAAAGCGCCGCAGGCCCTTAAGGGCTTTGGGTCGAATAAGACAGTGAGACCGGTTTATCATGCGTGTAACTCTTGAACGTTCCAATCTTCTGAAGTCGCTCAACCATGTTCATCGCGTGGTCGAACGACGCAACACCATTCCGATTCTTTCGAACGTTCTTCTGCATGCTGAGGGTGCAAGCCTTGCCCTCAAGGCCACGGACCTTGATCTTGAAGTCACCGAAGCCACTGCCGCGCAAATCGAACAATCCGGTGCCACCACCGTGCCGGCCCACCTGCTCTATGACATCGTCCGCAAGCTGCCCGACGGGGCTGAAGTAATGCTGGCAACCAATGCCGACGGCAATTCCATGACCGTGACTTCGGGCCGGTCGAATTTCCGCCTGCAGTGCCTGCCGCAATCGGATTTCCCCGAACTGACCGCAGGATCCTTCACGCACACATTCCGCATCACATCCACGGCACTGAAGAGCCTGATCGAGCGGACGCAGTTCGCCATCTCCACGGAAGAAACCCGCTATTACCTCAATGGCATCTATTTCCATGCCATCGAGAGCGAGGGTTCGCTGAAGCTGCGCGCCGTGGCCACAGACGGACATCGTCTGGCCCGCGCCGAGCTGGAAGCGCCTTCCGGCGCCGAAGGCATGCCCGGCATCATCATCCCGCGCAAGACCGTTGCCGAGCTGCAGAAGCTTGTCGATGATCCCGACATTGCCGTGACCATCGAACTGTCGGACACAAAGATCCGCTTCACCATCGGCTCGGTGGTTCTGACCTCCAAGCTGATTGACGGCACCTTCCCGGACTATCAGCGTGTCATTCCATCCGGCAACGACAAGAAACTGACCATCGACCGCCAGAGCTTCGCGTCTGCCGTTGACCGCGTCTCGACGATTTCGAGCGAGCGCGGCCGTGCCGTCAAGCTGACGATTGCCGATGGCCAGCTGACCTTGACGGTCAACAATCCGGATTCGGGCAGCGCCACGGACGAGCTTGCGGCTGATTATGACTCCGATCCGATCGAGATCGGCTTCAATGCCAAATATCTCCTCGACATCACTGCCCAGCTTTCCGGCACGGAAGCGATCTTCATGCTGGCCGACGCCGGCTCGCCGACACTGGTGCGGGATACAGGCGATGCGAATGCGCTCTACGTGCTCATGCCGATGCGGGTTTGACGCAAACGGACAATCCCGCTGTGACCGATGATCCCAGAACGGACGCGGGCAAACCGGCCCGCGTTTCGATCAGCCGGTTGAAGCTTGCGCATTTCCGCAATTACGAAAACCTGTCACTGCGGCTCGGCCCGTCGCATGTGGTGCTGACCGGCGAGAACGGGTCGGGCAAGACCAATCTGCTGGAAGCCGTCTCGTTTCTTTCTCCCGGCCGCGGTTTGCGCCGCGCCACCTATACCGATGTCACCCGCAATGACGCGCCCGACGGCTTTGCCATCCATGCGGCCATCGAGACCGAGGAAGGCTCCGTGGATGTCGGTACCGGACTTGCCGGCAACGCACCGGGCGATACGGCGCGGCGGGTGCGCATCAATGGCGTCACCGCATCCAGTGCCGACGACCTCCTGGAATATTCCCGCATCCTCTGGCTGGTGCCCTCGATGGACGGCCTCTTTACCGGCGCGGCCGGGGACCGGCGGCGTTTTCTCGACCGGATGGTGCTGGCCATCGATCCGGCACATGGCCGCCGTGTTCTCGACTATGAGAAGGCCATGCGCAGCCGCAACCGCCTGCTGACGGAAGAGCGCAGCAACGGCGCCTGGCTCGATGCCATTGAAACTCCCATGGCGGAGCTCGGCATCGCGATTGCCGCTGCCCGGGCCGAGCTCATGCGCCTGATCAACGGTATGATCGAGCGGCTACCGGACGACAGTCCCTTCCCCAAGGCCGACTGCATTCTCGACGGCGCGTTGGAAGCACGCATCGGTATCGAATCGGCAACAGACGTTGAGGAGGCCTTTCGCCGGGCGCTGCACGACGGACGCAGCCGTGACCGGGCGGCGGGACGCACGTTGGATGGCCCGCACCGGTCCGACCTGCTGGTACGCCACCGGCCCAAGGCCATGCCTGCCGAACTCTGTTCCACCGGCGAGCAGAAGGCACTGCTCATCGGCCTTATCCTGTCGCACGCGCGCCTCACGGGAGAACTGGCGGGCATGGCACCCATCCTGCTTCTGGACGAGATCGCCGCCCATCTTGACGAAGGCCGCCGCGCCGCCCTTTTTGACATCATCGAAGACCTTGGCGGACAGGCCTTCATGACGGGTACAGACCGCTCGCTGTTTTCGAGCCTTACCGGCCGCGCGCAGTTTTTTGACGTGTCGCACGGGGAAGTGCACGCCGGATAGAGCGGGTGATGGCAAGCCCGCCTGCGGCCGTGTTAGCATGCCGGAGAATCGAATTCTTTCTGCAACAATCCCATGAAACAAGGCCTCCATGGACACAGGGCTGTTATCGCCCAGTGCCTTGATCCAACAAAGGAATTCCCATGTCTGATCTTTCTGCCTTCCCTGTTACCAAGCGCTGGCCGGCACAGCATCCCGACCGCCTTCAGCTCTATTCGCTGCCGACGCCCAATGGCGTGAAGGTATCCATCATGCTGGAAGAGCTTGGGCTGCCATACGAGACCCATCTCGTTGATATCGGCAAGAATGAAAGCTGGACGCCGGAATACCTGTCACTGAACCCCAACGGCAAGATTCCCGCGATCATCGATCCGGATGGTCCGGGCGGCAAGCCCCTGCCGCTGTTTGAATCCGGCGCAATCCTGCTCTATCTCGCCGAGAAAACGGGCAAATTCCTGCCTGCTGATCCGGCCCGGCGCTACGAGACCCTCCAGTGGGTGTTCTTCCAGATGGCTGCCATTGGCCCGATGTTCGGTCAGGTCGGCTTTTTCCATAAGTTTGCCGGCCGGGAGTATGAGGACAAACGTCCGCTCGAGCGTTATGTGACTGAATCGAAACGCCTGCTCGGCATGCTCGAAACGCACCTTGAAGGCCGTCAGTGGATCATGGATGACGACTACACCATCGCCGATATCGCCACGCTTGGCTGGGTTCGCAACCTGGTTGGCTTCTATGGTGCGGGCGAACTGGTGGATTATGCCAGCCTGAAGAATGTCCCGGCTTGGCTCGAGCGCGGGCTTGCACGCCCGGCGGTGCAGCGCGGTCTCGATATACCCAAGCGCCCATAGGCGCCCGGCTGCTGCGATTGCCTGTTGTGAACCTCTGAACGCCGCCGCTTTGGCGGCGTTTGCCTGCGCCCAGGCCGGATTGTGGTATCCGGGGTATCGTTGGGGATGATCTTCGTTCATTCCGCTTGATGTTAAACACCAAAATTACTCAGCGGCCGGAAACTTGCCCCGGCAATTCCGCCAGCCTAGATAGAGCTCTGGAGGACGACCTCCACGCGGCCGCAAAAGGCTGCGTCTGAACACAAGCCGGGACGGCCCGCACATGGAAAAGGATGGTCGTCATGGCCTGGATTTATCTCGTCGTCGCAGGACTCTTTGAAATCGGCTGGGCCATCGGGCTCAAGTACACCGACGGGTTTACCCGGTTGACGCCGTCGGTACTGACCGGCGCCAGCATGGTGATCAGCGTTCTCGTGCTGGGCCTTGCCCTGCGTGAGCTGCCCGTGGGCAGCGCCTATGCGGTCTGGACCGGTATCGGCACAGTCGGTACCGCGCTGCTCGGCATGTATCTTTTCGGAGAACCGGCAACGGTCATCCGTCTCGTCTGTATCGGCCTGATCGTCTCCGGCATTGCCGGGTTGAAATTTCTTGCCTGAGACAAATCGGATGCTGCATTCGGGGTCCATCTTGTTCTAATGTAGCGCCATGAGCGACCCTGAAAACCCTGCCTTCACCTCCACCGAACTTGAACGCTATGCCCGTCACATCATCCTGGCGGAGATCGGCGGTCCCGGCCAGCAGAAGCTCAAGCGCGCCCGCGTGCTTGTCGTGGGCGCTGGCGGACTGGGCGCGCCGGTGCTGCAGTATCTGGCGGCCGCAGGCGTCGGTACGCTTGGCATTGTCGATGATGACCGGGTTTCGCTGTCCAATCTGCAGCGGCAGGTCATACACGACACCGACCTCGTCGGCTCGCCCAAGGTCGAAAGCGCCGTCCGCGCCATTGCCGCGATCAATCCGCACGTCACTGTCGAAGCCCATGAAACGCGCATTGCACCCGATAATGCCGCCGACCTCATCAGCCGTTATCACATCGTCGTCGACGGCTCGGACAATTTCGACACACGCTATCTGCTTGCCGATGCCTGTGCAGCGGGAAAACGCCCGCTGGTTTCCGCAGCGCTCGGACGGTTCGACGGCTCCCTGACGACGCTCAAACCCTATGAACAGAACGGCAAGGGCGAACAGAACCCGTCCTATCGCGATCTCTTCCCGTCCCCGCCGCCGCCAGGTCTCGTGCCTGCCTGCGCGGAAGCCGGTGTTCTCGGCGTGCTCCCCGGTGTTATCGGCAGCCTGCAGGCCACCGAAGTCATCAAGCTGATCACCGGTATCGGCGAGCCGCTGATCGGCAGGCTGCTGCTTTACGATGCATTGAGCTCGCGCTTCGAGACGATCAGATACAAGGCAAACACCGCCGGAGCTGCGGCGTGAGCGGACAGAAGGCCCTTCGCCATGCCGCTTGAGCTGACCGCGGAGCAAAGGGCAATCGCCAATGGTGCACGCGGCGAGGGTGCGGCGATGGCTCTGCGCATTGTCGCGGCGACAGCCCGCTTGATGGGTGCCCCATCGCTCATTCCCATTGCCTCAGCCCATATCGACGGCGCACTCTATCACGGGGATTCCGGCACGCTGTTTGCGGAGAAGCTCGTGGAAGGCGGGGCAAGGGTTGCCGTGAGAGCCACGCTCAATGTCGGCTCACTTGACCTGACCGGCTGTTCGAAGAACCGGCTGGAGCCGCATGAGCGCGGCATGGCCCGGCGGATGATGGATGCCTACCGGACGCTCGGCTGCGAACCGACATGGACATGCGCGCCCTATCAGGCCGGGCACCGCCCCGCCTACGGCAGCGACGTCGCCTGGGGCGAATCCAATGCAGTGGTCTTCTGCAATTCCGTCTTCGGCGCGCGGACCAACCGCTATGGCGACTTTCTCGATATCGCCTGCGCGATTGCAGGCTACGCCCCGTACTACGGATTTCATCTCCCGGAAAACCGCCGGGCCAGAATCGTCTTCGACGTATCGGGGCTGGACGCGGAGTTCCTGGCATCCGAGGCCGCGTGGCCGATCCTTGGCAGTCTTTACGGGCGGGAAATGGGCGATGCCGTGGGTGTTGTCGCCGGTATCGAGCATCATCCCGGAGAAGATGCACTGAAAGCCTTTGGCGCAGCGGCGGCCTCTGCCGGTGCCGTCGGGCTTTTCCACGTGGCCGGCGTTACGCCCGAAGCGCCGGACCTTGCGACCGCCCTGCAGCACCAGGCGCCGGAAACGGTGATCAAGGTCACCTCCGACATGATCGGGGATTCCCGGCGCAGGCTGTCCACAGCGGCCGGTGCCGAATCCATCCATGCCGTGGCTATCGGCAGCCCGCACCTTTCCGGCACCGAATTTGATCGCCTGGAGCGGCTGATCGCCGGACGTCAGCTGGCTGTACCGCTCTATGCCTGCACCGGCCGCCATGCCCTCGCCGCGCTCGAAAGCAGCGGCAAGCGCCTGATACTGGAACAGAGCGGCGTCATTATCGTCGCCGATACCTGCGTCGTCGTCACGCCCATCCTGCCCGATATCGACAATGCCGTTCTGATGACCAATTCGGGAAAGTTTGCCCATTATGCGCCGGGGAATACGGGTTATGGCGTTATTTACGGTTCCATGGCCGAATGTGTGGAAAGTGCCGTTACCGGGCGTCCGGTGTTTGGAGCAGCCGAATGAGCCGGTTTCAAACAGAAATTCTCGTGCAAGGCCAGCCAGCTCTGGCAGAGGCGCTGGTTTTGACAGCCCCCATCAGTTTCTGGGGCGGCGTCAATCCCAAGACCGGACGGATTGCCGACGTACGCCATCCGCAGCACGGCATCGCCATCACCGGCAAGGTTCTGTGCCTGCCGGGAACCATCGGGTCGTCATCAGCGGCAGCCGTGCTTCTGGAACTCGTTTCTGCTGGCCTCGCACCCGCTGCCATCATCCTGCATGAACCCGACGCCATTCTCCTCCTGGGCCTGATTGTCGCGCAGGAGATGGGCCACGCAACGCCCATGGCTGTCAAACTCGACCGCAAGGAGTTTACCCAGCTGATCGATCAAACGCTCGCGATTGATGTTGCCGGGATGGTCAGCGTTCAATAATTCGCGTTGTTGCCAGCGACACCGGCTTAAACGAGGTTGGGCAAAACCCGGTCGGGCGGGCGATGCCCGTCAATGAAGGTGCGGATATTGATGATCACCTTCTCGCCCATGTCGATACGGCCTTCCAGCGTTGCCGAACCCATATGCGGCAGGATGACGACCTTGCCCGCCTTGGCCAGCTTGCGGAGCTTTGAATTGACTGCCGGCTCGTGTTCGAAGACATCAAGCGCCGCACCAGAGAGTTTCCCTGTTTCCAGCTGGGCGATCAGCGCCTGCTCATCGATGATCTGGCCGCGCGCGGTGTTGACGATGAAAGCGGAAGGCTGCATCAGCGCCAGCCGCCGCGCCGAGAGCAAATGGAACGTCGCTGGAGTGGACGGACAGTTAACCGAGATGATGTCCATGCGGGCCAGCATCTGATCGAGACTGTCCCAATAGGTTGCTTCCAGCTCGACTTCAGTCCTCGGACTGACCGGCTTGCGGTTGTGATAATGGATCGACAGGCCAAAAGCCTTGGCGCGGCGGGCAACGGCAGTGCCGATACGGCCCATGCCGACAATGCCGAGGCGCTTGCCCCAGATACGCCGCCCAAGCATCCAGGTCGGGCCCCAGCCCTCCCATTTGCCGTCATCGAGCAGAATGGATGCGCCTTCCACCAATCGCCGCGGCACAGCCAGCATCAGGGCCATGGTCATGTCGGCGGTGTCTTCACTCAGGACATTGGGGGTATTGGTGACAGTGATGCCGCGCTTGGCGGCGGCAGGAACGTCGATATTGTCAACGCCATTGCCGAAATTGGCGATAAGCTTGAGATTCGGACCGGCCGCATTGATGATCTCTTCATCGATACGATCGGTAACCGTGGGCACGAGAACATTGGCTTGCTGGACGGCCTCGATCAGTTCCGCCTTTGACAACCGCCGGTCATCGACATTCAACCGCGCTTCGAAGAGTTCACGCATGCGCGTCTCAACGGAATCGGGCAGTTTTCGGGTGATGACGACCAGAGGCTTTTTGTTAACCAATATTCCCCTCCCTTTTTCCGATGATATTGAGACCTCTTTAACCAAGTCATTGCAAACTGCAATTGCTCTTGAGCTCCGATACTTGTCTATCAAGGCGGCGCGTCAAAGACAAAGAAAAATAGGGATCGTTCCTTGTTCAACCGCATAATTGCCGGAAAAGAGCTCAGAACGATGAAGGACTGATTTTGTTGGGCATCTCATTTATTCGTTCTTTCACACTGACCGCCGGTATTGCGTCGGCCCTTTCCCTCGCCGTTCCCGCGGCGATTCCCGGCATTGCCACGGCTTATGCTGCCCAACAGGTTGGCCCCAGCGGCCTGCCATTGCCGCGTTTTGTCAGCCTGAAACCCGGCCGCGTCAATTTGCGCGTCGGACCGGGGCGCGATTACGCCGTGACGTGGCTGTTTCTGAAATCGGGCCTGCCGGTGGAAATCGTCCAGGAATATGACAATTGGCGGCGCATTCGCGATTCCGAGGGAACCGAAGGCTGGGTCTATCAATCCCTCCTCTCCGGCAAGCGCACCGCGATGACAGCCCCGTGGCAGCGTGACAAGGACAATGTCATGCTTAATGTCTATCGCAGTGCCGATGACAAGGCGGGCATCGTGGCGCAGGTGCAGCCCGGCGTTCTGGCAACCCTCAAGATGTGCAATGGGGATTGGTGCCGGCTGATATTCAGCGGCGCCAGCGGCTGGATGCGCCAATCGGATATCTGGGGTGCCTATCCCGGAGAGAAGTTTGATTGATCCATAGAATCCGGGCGGGCTAGCCTCACATGCCCGTCAGACTGCACAATCCGTCATCATTGATATGCGATTGGATCAGCCGCGTTTTTTGCGCAGGCGGATGATGATGTCCACGTTGACGATTTCCATGCCTTCCGGCACCGGCGGAAGATGGCCGACCATGGCCGAGCCGTCCGGAATATCGATCACCTGGTTCTCGCCTTCGACGAAAAAGTGATGGTGATCGGAAACGTTGGTATCGAAATAGGTTTTTGCGCCTTCGACGGCGAGGATGCGCAGCATGCCTGCCTGGGTAAACTGGTGCAGGGTATTGTAGACCGTCGCAAGGGAAACAGGCACATTGGCGCCGAGCGCCTCTTCATGCAGTTCTTCCGCCGAAAGATGACGATCGCCCTTGGCAAAGATCAGACTGGCAAGCGCTACACGCTGACGGGTGGGACGCAAACCCGCAAAGCGCAGGCGCTCTTGCAAGGGTACGTCGGCATCAATCTCATAAGAAATATGCATGGCCCGTCTGCCACTCCGTTAAATGATATCAAAAGTCTCACCATAGACTGTTGTCTATCGTGTTACATCATTGATATATGCCGTCTTGCGAAATCGATCAATAGGCCGCAATTCAGCCATTCCGTTAGGGATAAGCCAACAGACCGTTTTCAGCGAGAAACACTCTGTGATAGGGTCCGCCCGCGCAAAAGCGCCAGCATTGAAGCAATTGATGGGAGACAGAATGCCAGAACAGAAATCAAGCTACGGGTATGAAGAGCTCCTTGCTTGCGCCCGCGGAGAGATGTTCGGTCAGGGCAATGCCCAGTTGCCAGCGCCACCCATGCTGATGTTTGATCGCATTACCGAGATTTCCGAGACCGGCGGCGAAAACGGCAAGGGCTATATCCGTGCTGAATTCGACATCAAGCCGGACCTGTGGTTCTTTCCGTGTCACTTCATTGGCGATCCCGTCATGCCGGGCTGCCTTGGTCTCGACGCCATGTGGCAGCTGACCGGCTTCTATCTGGGCTGGCTCGGCGAGCCCGGCAAGGGCCGCGCGCTGTCGACCGGCGAGGTCAAGTTCACCGGCATGGTCACCCCGAAGACCAAGATTGTCGAGTATGGCATCGACTTCAAGCGCGTCATGCGCGGTCGTCTGGTGCTGGGCATTGCGGACGGCTGGCTAAAAGCCGACGGCGAAACTATCTATAAGGCAACCGACCTGCGGGTTGGCCTATTCAAGGAAAGCGCTGCCTGACCCTATCGGTCAGCGCAGCACCTTCAAGGAGATCGCAATGCGGCGAGTGGTTGTGACGGGGATGGGTATCGTGTCCTCTATCGGAAATAACGTGCAGGAGGTGCTGGAATCCCTGCGTGCAGCGAAATCGGGTATTGTCTTCGCGGAAGACTATGCAAAATACGGTTTCCGCAGTCAGGTGCACGGCGCTCCCACGCTTGATCCGGCAACGCTGGTCGACCGGCGCGCCATGCGCTTCCATGGCGGGGGAACCGCATGGAATCACGTGGCCATGGACCAGGCCATCGCCGATGCCGGTCTCGACGAGAGCCAGATTTCCAACGAGCGCACTGGCATCATCATGGGTTCCGGCGGTTCATCCACCCGCACCATCGTCGAAGCTGCCGACAAAACCCGCGAATCGGGTTCATCCAAGAAGGTCGGCCCGTTTGCCGTGCCGAAAGCCATGTCTTCGACCGCATCGGCAACGCTTGCCACCTGGTTCAAGATCAAGGGTGTCAACTATTCCATTTCATCGGCCTGCGCGACGTCCAATCACTGCGTCGGCAATGCCTTCGAGATGATCCAGTATGGCAAGCAGGACATGATGTTTGCCGGCGGCTGCGAAGATCTTGACTGGACGCTTTCCGTGCTTTTCGACGGCATGGGCGCCATGTCCTCCAAGTTCAACGACCGGCCTTCGGTTGCATCGCGCGCCTATGACAAGAACCGCGACGGTTTCGTCATCTCCGGCGGCGCAGGTGTGCTGGTTCTGGAAGAGCTGGAACACGCCAAGGCGCGCGGCGCCAAGATTTACGGCGAAATCGTCGGTTACGGCGTGACATCCGACGGTGCCGACATGGTTGCGCCAAGCGGTGAAGGCGCCGCCCGTTGCATGCGGATGGCCATCGAGAATGTGAAGGGCAAGGTGGACTACATCAATCCGCACGCCACATCGACACCGGTTGGCGATCTCAAGGAGATCGAAGCCATTCGCGAGGTGTTCGGCACGGCTGAGGCCGGTTGCCCGCCGATCTCGGCGACAAAATCACTGACCGGGCACTCGCAGGGTGCCACCGGCGTGCACGAATCAATCTATTCGCTTTTGATGATGAACCACAATTTCATCGCCGAGAGCGCCAATATTGAAGAACTCGATCCGGCATTCGAGGACATGCCTATTGTGCGCAAGCGGATCGACAATGCCAAACTGGATACGGTGCTGACCAATTCCTTCGGATTTGGTGGCACCAATGCAACGCTGGTGTTCCAGCGTTTCCAGGGTTGAGAGGGAAGAATATGGGTGAACTGATGAAAGGCAAACGCGGTCTCATTATGGGGGTCGCGAATAGCCATTCCATTGCCTGGGGCATTGCCAAGGAACTGGCCGACAACGGCGCTGAACTCGCCTTCACCTATCAGGGCGATGCCTTCGGCAAGCGCGTTGCGCCGCTGGCGGAACAACTCGGCTCCAAGCTGCTGCTTCCCTGTGATGTCGAGGATATCGCAACCGTCGACGCCGTGTTCGAGACCCTGGAAAAGGAGTGGGGCACGCTTGATTTCGTCGTGCATGCCATCGGCTTTTCCGACAAGTCGCAGCTCAAGGGCCGCTATGCCGATGTCACCACGCGCGACAATTTCAGCCGCACCATGGTGATATCAGCCTATTCCTTCACGGAAGTGGCGCAGCGTGCTTCGAAACTGATGACGAATGGCGGCTCCATCCTGACGCTGACCTATGGCGGCTCGACCCGCGTCATGCCGAACTACAACGTCATGGGCGTGGCCAAGGCTGCCCTCGAAGCCATGGTGCGGTATCTCGCCGCCGATTACGGCCCGGAAAGCATCCGCGTCAACGCGATCTCCGCTGGTCCGGTCCGCACGCTGGCTGGCGCCGGCATCGGCGATGCACGCGCCATGTTCTCCTACCAGAAGCGCAACGCGCCGCTGCGCCGCACCGTCGATATCGACGATGTCGGCCGCTCGGCACTCTATCTTCTCTCGGATATGTCGAGCGGCGTGACCGGCGAAATCCACTATGTGGATTCAGGCTACAACATCGTATCGATGCCAACGCTCGAAGAACTGAAGAAATCCGACGACGACAAGGAATAAACCCTCCTGCCAGAATTGACAGCAGTCCCGCGAAGCCAGACTTGGTTTTGCGGGATTTTTGTTGAAAGTGGGTCTCCCTTTTTCGTCAGGAATGTCAGGAGACTCCGCCATGCGCCTCGTTGAAACGCTTATCTACAGCCTGCGCCCGGGAACAGGAGCCGAATTCCACAAACTGGTGTGCGAGGAAAGCCTGCCCATACACCAGTCCATCGATATGGACGTGGTCGATTTCGGCCAATCGGAACATCACCCCGATGCCTATTTCCTCGTGCGCGCCTATGACAATCTCGACCACCTCAACGCTTCGCAGGAAGCGCTCTATTCCAGCGACACCTGGCGCAGGGGACCACGTCCCGCCATTCTGCAACGGATCGTCGTCAGCCTCAAATCCATGGCGTGGATGAGCGAGGCGGCCATCGAAGAAACGAGGCTGTGCGGTATCCGGCGGCGGCGATTGAACTGACTATTTTTTCGCTTCGATGATCTTGTAGCCGGCAGTGTCCTCGATCGGCAGGACAGAGCGGAACAGTGCCTTCAGGCCCGCCTCGTAGGGCATCTGGCGGTTGGCGACGAGCAGCAGTCTGCCGCCCGGCTTCAGCCGCTTGGCGGCAGCCGCAATGAAACCCTGTCCCATGGTCGGGTCGGCACTGCGTCCCGCATGGAATGGCGGGTTCATGACGATGGTGTCGTAAATCTCGGCGATGGCTTCGCCATTGACGTCGTGCCAGTGGAATGACAAAGGCAGCTCGGTTGTTCCGGCAAGGTTCAGCTTTGCCGCTTCGAGTGCTTCAAAATCCGCCTCATAGACTGCCAGCGATTTCAGCTTTTCCGGATGCTTCAGGACTTCGCTGGCAAGGTAGCCCCAACCGGCGCCGAAATCGGCGACATGGCCGCTGATGCGTCCGGCAAAATGCTTCACCAGCAGCGCGGATCCCTTGTCGATGGCCGTGTGGGAAAACATGCCGGGTGCGGTGGTAAAACGCGCGTCGACCAGCGTCGGTTCAGCCACAAGCGCCTCCACCTGCACCTCATCGAGAGCCTCGGGCCGGGTAAACCAGAAAGCCACCGCATGGTGCTTGGACAAGCGGTCGGTGACCGGCGCAAATTTCTCGACTGTCTTGCGGAAACTGTCGATACCAAGTTTCTTGTCGCCGCCCACCACGATCAGGCCGCCTGCTTCGACGTGGCGCAAAGCCTGCACCAGCCATGCCTCATTGCGCCCACGATGCTTGCCAAGAAGGATCAGCGCACCCTTGAAGCTTTCCCTGCCCTCAAGACGGGAAACCGCCTGGAAGCCCGCTTTTTGCAAGGCGTTGTAATCCGGCCTGAATGGCTGGAGCGCTGTCAGCACATCTTTCCACGCAGGATCGATATCGCGCTCCACCTCGGCGCCAAGAAACAGCCAGGCGCTGCCCGCGCCGGGAACCGGCAATATCCCGTCTTCAAAGGGCAGAAAGAGCGTCTTGAGTGCGCCGTTGGCCATGGCAATGTCCATCCATCAATAGGTCTGTCTGAAGCGGAATTGACTGGAATGGCAACTTTCCATGCCAATCGAACCCCGCCAAGAAAAAAGCGCGCCACGGGGGCGCGCTTTCATCACGTCAAAGCAAGAGGCTTATTCAGCGTCTTCTTCAGCCTGCTTCTTTTCCTGAACGATTTCCTTGCCGGTTTCCTGGTCTACAACCTTCATCGACAGGCGAACCTTGCCACGTTCGTCAAAGCCCATGAGCTTGACCCAGACCTTCTGGCCTTCCTTGACCACATCGGAGGTCTTGGCAACGCGCTCGGAAGCGAGCTGGGAAATATGGACCAGACCATCGCGCGGACCGAAGAAATTGACGAATGCGCCGAAGTCTGCGGTCTTGACGACCGTACCTTCGTAGATTTCGCCGACTTCAGGCTCAGCAACAATCGAATGAATCCACTTGCGGGCGGCTTCGATTTCCTTGGCAGAGGAGGACGCGATCTTGACCGTGCCATCGTCTTCGATGTTGATCTTCGCACCAGTCTTTTCGACGATTTCACGAATGACCTTGCCGCCAGAACCGATAACGTCACGGATCTTGTCGGTCGGGATGTTCATGACTTCGATGCGCGGTGCAAATTCGCCGAGTTCCGAACGGCCTTCGGTGATGGCCTTGGCCATTTCGCCGAGGATGTGCAGACGGCCGTCCTTGGCCTGACCCAGAGCAACCTTCATGATCTCTTCGGTGATACCGTCGATCTTGATGTCCATCTGCAGGGCAGTGATACCGCTTTCAGTACCGGCAACCTTGAAATCCATGTCGCCGAGGTGATCTTCGTCGCCGAGGATGTCGGACAGAACAGCGAACTTCTCGCCTTCGAGAATCAGGCCCATGGCGATACCAGCAACCGGACGGAGCAGCGGAACGCCGGCATCCATCAGGGCAAGCGATGTGCCGCAGACAGTCGCCATTGAGGACGAGCCGTTGGATTCGGTGATTTCCGAAACCGTGCGCAGCGTGTAGGGGAACTGTTCCTTGGCAGGCAGAACCGGATGGATAGCGCGCCAGGCGAGCTTGCCATGACCGATTTCACGACGGCCGGGCGAACCCATGCGACCTGTTTCACCGACCGAATAGGGCGGGAAATTGTAGTGAAGCATGAAGGTTTCTTTGTACATGCCGGTCAGCGAGTCGACATACTGTTCGTCTTCGCCGGTGCCCAGCGTTGCAACAACGATGGCCTGTGTTTCACCGCGGGTGAACAGGGCCGAACCGTGGGTGCGCGGCAGAAGGCCGACTTCCGATACGATCGGACGAACGGTCGACAGGTCGCGGCCATCGATACGGCCGCCTGTATCAAGGATGTTCCAGCGAACGATCTTCGCCTGAACCGACTTGAACACGGTTGCGATCTGTTCGGCGGAGAATTCCGGCTCTTCAACACCTTCAGGGAAGAAGTGTGCCTTGACCTTTGCCTTGGCCGCATCAACAGCGGCATAACGCTGCTGCTTGTCGGTGATCTTGTAGGCAGCGCGCAGATCGGCTTCGCAAACCTTGAGAACCGCAGCTTCAACAGCAGAAAGATCTTCTGCCTGGAAATCGCGTGGCTCTTTTGCAGCAACTTCAGCAAGCTTGATGATCGCGTCGATAACCGGCTGGAAGCTCTTGTGACCGAACATCACGGCGCCGAGCATGACGTCTTCAGCCAATTCCTTGGCTTCCGATTCAACCATCAGAACGGCTTCGCCTGTACCGGCAACAACGAGATCGAGGCTCGATTCAACCATTTCGTCGATGGTCGGGTTCAGCTTGTATTCGCCGCCGATGTAGCCGACGCGTGCGCCGCCGATCGGACCCATGAACGGAACACCGGACAGCGTCAGCGCTGCGGAAGCACCGATGAGCGAAATGATGTCAGGATTGTTTTCGAGATCGTGCTGGATAACCGTCAGAACAACCTGTGTGTCGTTCTTGTAGCCATCGGCAAAGAGCGGGCGGATCGGACGGTCGATCAGGCGCGAAACCAGTGTTTCGTTTTCGCTCGGACGGCCTTCACGCTTGAAGTAGCCGCCTGGAATCTTGCCGGCCGCGTAGGTCTTTTCCTGATAGTTTACGGTCAGCGGAAAGAAATCCTGACCTGGCTTTGGTTCCTTGGCGGAAACAACGGTGGCGAGAACGACGGTTTCGCCGTAGGTGGCGAGAACTGCGCCGTCAGCCTGGCGGGCAATCTTGCCCGTTTCCAGAATGAGCGGACGACCGCCCCATTCGATTTCAACTTTGTGTTGATTAAACATATCTTGTCCTTCAGTGGGGAAATACGCGCATCCCTTTGATGCAGCATGTTTCGCCCGTTTCGTTTCAGACCAATCACGGGCAAGACAACGTGCAACTCGTATGGCCGAGTTGCCTGCAATCCTGCCCCATGACCTGCCTCATGGTAGCGTTCATCCCTGTCGGGGATAAACAGAGACCGGCGGAGCGACTGAACGCACCCGCCGGTCCAATCCGTTAGCGGCGCAGGCCGAGCTTTTCGATCAGCGTCTGGTAGCGGCCTTCGTCTACACCCTTGAGGTAGTCAAGGAGACTGCGGCGCGTCGAGACGAGCTTGAGAAGACCACGGCGGGAATGGTTATCCTTCTTGTGGTCCTTGAAGTGCTCGGTCAGGTTGACAATGCGCTCTGTCAGAACTGCAACCTGGACTTCCGGGGAACCGGTGTCGCCTGGCTTCGTTGCGTATTCAGAGATCAGTGCCTGCTTGCGTTCAGCGGTAATCGACATCGTATGTCCTTTCTTTTGAAGGGAAAACGGGATGCCCACGGCCGGGATGTCGTCCAGCGGGGGCCGGTTAAAGCGGCAGGCAAAGCCTGTCGCTGCGGGCCGTATAGTCGAAAATGTGACAAATTACCAGCCGCAAATGATTCGACCGCTTTTCAGCTGTCGAACCGGGGGCAAAACGGTCATATACATTTTGCCATCTTATACTAGACGGGAACTGCGGCATGAGCATGGCGTGTCCCTGCCCGCCCCGATTCCGCCCATCCGCCTTTCCATACTGGTTGGCGGGCCAATGATCCGGAGTAAAATCATGAACACCATTCATCACGCCGCCGCCACGGGTTTTGCCGCTAAGGCCGATAGCTATGTCCTGGGCCGTCCGGACTATCCGCCGGCGCTCGATGCGTGGCTGCGCGATGAACTGGATCTGGAACCCGGTAAGACCGTTGTCGATCTCGGCGCCGGAACCGGCAAGTTTACGCGCCGGCTCATGACGACGGGCGCTGCGGTCATCGCCGTTGAACCCGTTGCCGAAATGCTGCAAAAACTCACCGATGAACATCCCGAGATTTCGGCCAAGTCAGGCACTGCCGAATCGATCCCTCTTGCCGATGCATCCGTGGACGCGGTCGTCTGTGCGCAGGCATTCCACTGGTTTGCCACCGAAGCCGCACTCACGGAAATTCACAGGGTGCTCAAACCCGGCGGCAGCCTGGGGCTGGTATGGAACACGCGGGACGCGCGCATTCCCTGGGTGGCAAAACTTGCCGATATCTTTGCGCCGTACGAAGGCGACACGCCGCGGCACCATACCGGTGAGTGGAAAAATCCTTTTCCGTTCAATGGCTTCAGCGCGTTGAGGGAACATCACTTTTCCAACAACCATACCGGTGCGCCAGAAGACGTCATCGTCAACCGGGTGCTGTCGACCAGCTTCATCGCCGCCCTGCCGCCGGAGAAACAGGAACGGGTTGCCGCCGACGTTCGCACCCTTATCGCAAACGAACCGACGCTCGCCGGAAAAGCGGAAGTCACCCTACCCTACGACACCGCAGCCTACAGTTGCATCAAGGAATGATATTCGCCAATAAGGACGAAGCGCCAGAGGAGCACAGCATGAATGACACACCGGCGATCCATCTGTTTTCCTATGGAACCCTGCAGCAGGAGGGTGTCCAGCTGTCTTCCTTCGGCCGCCTTCTGCAAGGCGCGCCGGATGCGATGCCAGGCTTCAGGAAATCGATGATCGAAATCACCGATCCCGATGTCATCCGTGCCAGCGGCAGCAATTTCCATCCCATCGTCGTGCCAAGCGGCGATTCCGGCGACGAGGTCGCGGGGACAGTTTTCAAGATCACGGCGAGCGAACTCGCCGCGGCGGACGCCTACGAAGTGTCCGATTACAAGCGCATCGAAGTGCGGTTGAAATCAGGAACCGATGCGTGGGTTTACGTGAAAGCTTAAGCGGTGAAAACGCGCTTGGGCTTGAACTGACCCTGTTCGATGAAGCCGATGGCAAGAAGCTTACCCTTGCTCGTTACGCAGGCTTCGTCAGCCTCAACCGGCGCGTCGCGGCCACGCAGGATGACCGGGTTGCCCATGCGGATACGGTGCGCCTGATCGTCGGAGAGGGCGACCTGCGGCAGGCTCTCCAGCGCCGCAACGGTATCGATCAGGAATGCATCCATCACCGAGAAACGCGCCTCGATGGCTTCGTAGGAACGGTCCTCGCCTTCCTCACCCTCGGCAGGCGCCGGCGGATGGGCCGCTTCCAGTTCCTCGAGCGTGACGAAATCCTGTTCGTCAAAGGGAGCAACTTCAATGCGGCGCAGATCGGAGATATGACCATAACAACCGAGATCCCGCCCCATGTCCCGGGCGAGTGAGCGGACATAGGTGCCCTTGCCGCATTCGACTTCGAAAATCGCGGTGGACGCGTCGGGCTGTTCAATCAGTTCGAGCCGGTCGATTTCGACTTCGCGTGAAGGGATTTCCACGTCTTCACCGCCGCGTGCCAAATCATAGGCGCGCTCGCCGGCAATCTTGATGGCGGAGAATTTTGGCGGAATCTGCTGAATCACACCGGTATATCTGGCAAGAATGGCCTTGATCGATGCCTCGTCCGGACGATGCTCCGATGTGACGGTGATCTCGCCTTCCATGTCGTCGGTGGTGCGTTCAGCACCCCACGTGACCGTGAAGCGGTAAATCTTGGTTCCGTCCATGACATAGGGCACGGTCTTCGTGGCTTCGCCCAGCGCGATCGGCAGCATGCCGGATGCGAGGGGGTCGAGCGTGCCGGCATGTCCGGCTTTTTCAGCCTTGAACAGCCACTTGATCTTGGAGACGGCTTCGGTCGAGCCCATGCCCTTCGGCTTGTCAAAGATCAGCCAGCCGGATACGGGCCGGCCTTTTTTCTTGCGCTGTCTCGACATTCAATTGTTTCCGTTGCCGTCAAGGCCATGTCCCGGCACATCGCCGGGATTGGGATCGTCATGATCATCATCGTGGTCGTGATGATCATCGAGATCGCGGGTCACCTCGGGCTTGCGCAGCAGCGCATCGATCTTGGCGTAGTTGTCAAAGCTCGAGTCGATGCGGAACCGGAATTCCGGCATGTATTTCATCTGCTTCAGATAGGCCGCTGCCCGGCCGCGGATGAATTTTGCGTGCTGGTTCAGGGCGGCAATCACCGCATCGCTGTCTTTCGCGCCAATGGGCGAGACAAAGCAGGTGGCGATCTTGAGATCCGGCGACATGCGCACTTCAGAAATGGCGACAACGGCATTTTCCAGCGTGTCATCACGCACGTCACCGCGCTGAAGCACCTGAGAAACGGCGTGACGCACCTGCTCACTGACGCGCAGCTGGCGTTGCGAGGGGCCGGACGATGAGGCAAAACGAGACATATTTATCGTATCCCAAGATACAGGAGATCGCCGGTTTTTGGTCCGGCGATCCTGTTATCGATGATTTAAACGCTGCCCTTGCAGGGGCTTGGCGTCAAAGTGTGCGGGTAATGTGTTCGACGCGGAACGCTTCGATCGTATCGCCTGCGCGAATATCGTCATAGTTCTCGAACGCCATACCGCATTCCTGACCCGCAGGCACTTCGGACACTTCGTCCTTGAAGCGCTTGAGCGTCTTGAGCTTGCCTTCGTGAATGACAACGTTGTCGCGGATAAGGCGTACGCCTGCACCACGTTCGACCTTGCCTTCCGTGACACGGCAACCCGCAACCTTGCCGACCTTGGTAATGTTGAAGACCTCGAGGATCTCCGCATTGCCGAGGAAGGTTTCGCGGCGTTCCGGCGACAGCAGGCCCGACATGGCTGCCTTCACGTCATCCACCAGATCGTAGATGATGTTGTAGTAGCGGATCTCGATGCCTTCGCGCTCGGCCAGGTCACGTGCCTGCTTGTTGGCACGTACGTTGAAGCCGATGATCGCAGCATTGGAGGCTTCGGCAAGAGCAATATCGCTCTCGGTGATGCCGCCAGCACCCGAATGGATGATGCGTGCCCGGACTTCGTCGGTTCCGAGCTTGTCCAACGCACCGGCAATGGCTTCGATGGAACCCTGCACGTCGCCCTTGATGAGCAGCGGGAATTCCTTCAGGCCGGTGACCTGCAACTGGCTCATCATCTGTTCGAGCGAACCGCGCGAGCCAGCCTGACGTGCCACTGCCTTTTCACGGGCAAGACGCGTGCGGTATTCGGAAATCTCGCGGGCCTTGGCTTCGTTTTCCACCACGGCAAAGCGATCGCCAGCCTGTGGCGGACCCTGAAGACCCAGAACCTCGACCGGCGTTGCCGGACCGACTTCCTTGACCGTTTCACCGCGATCATTGACGAGGGCGCGGACACGGCCCCATTCGCTGCCGGCAACGATGATGTCACCCGGACGCAATGTGCCCTTCTGGACGAGAACGGTCGCAACCGAACCACGACCGCGGTCGAGCTTCGCTTCAATGACCACACCTTCGGCCGTCCGTGAAGGATCGGCTTTCAGGTCGAGAATTTCAGCCTGGAGCAGGATCGTTTCAAGCAGCTTGTCGAGACCGGCACCGGTTTTCGCCGACACTTCCACGTCGAGCGTTTCACCGCCCATCGATTCCACGAAGACTTCGTGCTGCAACAGGCCATTGCGGACCTTCTGCGGATCGGCGGACGGCTTGTCGATCTTGTTGATCGCCACGATGATCGGAACACCCGCTGCCTTGGCATGGTTGATCGATTCAATCGTCTGCGGCATCACGCTGTCGTCGGCGGCAACCACAAGGATAGCAATATCCGTGGCCTGTGCACCGCGTGCGCGCATCGCTGTAAAGGCGGCGTGGCCGGGCGTATCGATGAACGTGATCTTGTGACCGTTCTGCTCGACCTGATAGGCGCCGATGTGCTGGGTGATGCCACCGGCTTCACCGGACACCACGTTGGCCTTGCGGATGGCGTCGAGCAGCGATGTCTTGCCGTGGTCGACGTGACCCATGATCGTGACAACAGGCGGACGGGATTCGAACGCACCTTCGTCGTCCTGCACGTTGAAGATACCTTCTTCAACGTCGGATTCCGCAACGCGGCGAACCGTATGACCGAATTCTTCGGCAATCAGCTGAGCCGTATCGGCGTCGATCAGATCGCCCGGCTTCATCATCTGGCCTTCCTTCATCAGGAACTTGATGACGTCAACCGAACGCTCGGCCATACGCTGTGCAAGTTCCTGAATGGTGATGGTCTCCGGCAGAATGACTTCGCGCGCAATTTTCTCGCGGGTGTCCTGCTGCATGCCACGCTTGAACTTTTCCTGACGGCGGCGCATCGCGGACAGCGAACGGCTGCGGCCTTCATCGTTCAGCGCCGTGCCCAGAGTGAGCTTGCCGCGACGACGCTCGTCTTCGCCCTTGACGACCTTGGGTGTGCGCACTTCCGGCTTGGCCGGAGCGGCACTGCTGCCACGGCGGGCACCCGCAGGACCACGACGTTCTTCTTCCTCGTCAGCGACGGGCTTGCGCACGGCACCCTTCGGCGCAGCGGTATCTTCAGCCGCTTTCGCGGTTTCAGGCTGGCGCTTGCGGGCTTCCTCTTCCGAACGCTGCTTGGCTTCGGCTTCCTTGCGCAGGCGCTCTTCTTCTTCGGCCTGGCGGCGGGCGGACTCTTCGCGCTCCTTGGCGCGCAAAGCATCTTCCTCCGCACGGCGGGCAGCTTCGACAGCCGCACGCGCACGATCTTCCGCATCACGAACTTTTGAACCCTCGAGTGCCTTGCGGCGGGCTTCAAGCTCGGCGGACGACAATGTGTTCAGCACCATGCCCGAACGGTCGTTCGGACGCGATGAACGGTAGGGCTGCTGGGCAGGCCGCTGCGAATGCGCCGGAGCAGCGGGACGCGCGCTCGCGGATGCAGAAGCGGCTGACGTGCTTGGCGCAGGAGCCGCCGGACGCGGCGCTGGCGCAGGAGCAGCACTTGATGTCGTCGCCTGCACGGGTGCAGGGGCCGGCTGGGGAGCCGCCGGGCGCACAACCGGTGCAGAAGGAGCAGGTGCCGCAGATGCGGGCGCCGGTGTTGCCGGTGCAGGCGCAGCAGGCGGCGTTACCTCCGGCTTCTGATCCGGAAGGCTAAACTTGCGCTTCTTGGTTTCAACGACAACAGACTTCGTGCGGCCATGACTGAAATTCTGACGCACAGTACTCTGTTCAACGCCAGGCCGCTTCAGGGTCAGGGTCTTTTTATTGACGCCAAGCGTCTTGTCGTCTGTCGATTTTGTATCGCTCATTCCGTTTCCGTTTCCTTCGCGGCAGATGCCGCTTTAGCGTCGGCCAGATCCGTACGGCCATCGCGAAAATGCTGTAGCAGCCAAGCTCGCTCGACGAACCCGGCAGCTGCCTTCCCCTTGAGTACGGCAGCATGTATCACATTTACCCCGCCTAGTGCCAAATCCATTTCACTGCTTTCAAACAATGAAAGGGCGGGAATTTCCGGTCCGCCGGCATAAACTACCGAACGGCGGGCCTGGTCAAGCTTGCGGATGCCATCTTCCGCTGCTTCACGGGCATGAAGAACCATCGCTGCGGTGCCGTTGCGGATAGCTGAGTCCACTTTTGCGGCCCCTGTTACCACAACACCGGCCTTGCGCGCCAACCCAAAACTGCCAAGCGCGAATTTTACCAGCATCTGCTCAACAACCAACCCGAAATCGTCCGGGACAGTCACATTGGTTTTCAATGCGCGCGGGAAGAGCTTTCGCTTGACCGCTTCATCAATATAACGCCGCTGGGCCTTCACCCAACACCCCCGCCCGGGAAGATTGCGCTTCAAATCAGCGACAACCGCCCCATCCGGGCTTGCGACGAACCGGATCATGTCATCGACAGAACCGCCTTCGCGCGTGACAATGCATGTCCTGTCATTCATTTCCGGTTCCACGTACAAAGGCCTCTCGCTCTCAGCCAGCGACCTCTTCGTCCGGCACTTCATCCGTCTCAACAGCAACCAGATCGTCTTCTGTGATCCAGCCGGCCTTGAGGCGCGCTGTCAGAACCATCTGCTCCGCATCGGTACGGCTGACTTCGAAAGCCGAGAGAATGCCGGAATGGTTGATTGTCTCACCATCCTTGCGCTCACGCCAGCCGGTCAGTTCATCCACCGCATAACCGGCGAAATCTTCAATCGTCTTGACGCCGTCTTCGCCGACGGCAACCAGAATGGCATTCGTCATGCCAGGCAGATCGCGCAGTTCGTCCGAAACACCCAGCTCCTTGCGGCGGGCATCGCGTTCAGCTTCGATGCGGCCAAGATACTCCTGGGCGCGCTGCTGGATTTCGCTTGCCGTCTCCTCATCGAAACCATCGATGGAGGAAATTTCATCGCCATCCACATAGGCGATTTCCTCGACACTGGCAAAACCTTCCGATGCAAGAACCTGACCGACCATTTCGTCGACATCAAGCGCTTCCATGAACAGGTTGGAGCGTTCGACGAATTCCTTCTGACGGCGTTCCGACTCTTCCTGCTCGGTGAGGATATCGATATCCCAGCCGGTCAGCTGCGATGCAAGGCGCACATTCTGGCCGCGACGACCGATTGCCAGGGATAGCTGGTCATCCGGAACCACAACTTCAATACGTTCCGCATCTTCATCAAGCACAACCTTGGCGACTTCCGCCGGCTGCAGCGCGTTGACGATGAAGGACGCCGGTTCAGGCGACCACGGAATAATGTCGATCTTTTCGCCCTGGAGTTCACCGACAACCGCCTGAACGCGCGAGCCGCGCATACCAACGCAGGCGCCAACAGGATCGATCGAGGAATCACGCGAAATCACGGCGATCTTGGCGCGCGAGCCGGGATCACGGGCAACCGACTTGATTTCGATGATGCCGTCATAAATCTCAGGCACTTCCATGGTGAACAGCTTCGCCATGAACTGCGGATGAGTGCGGCTCAGGAAAATCTGCGGGCCGCGCTGTTCGCGGCGCACGTCATACACATAGGCGCGAACACGGTCACCGTAGCGGAATGTCTCGCGCGGGATCAGTTCGTCGCGGCGGACAATCGCTTCACCACGGCCGAGATCGACGATCACATTGCCGTATTCGACGCGCTTGACGCTGCCGTTGATGATTTCGCCGACACGATCCTTGTATTCGTCATACTGGCGGTCACGCTCGGCTTCACGCACCTTCTGCACGATAACCTGCTTGGCGGACTGGGCGGCAATACGGCCGAAATCCATCGGTGGCAGCTGATCGGCAAGGAAATCGCCGGGCTGCGCATCGGGATTGCGGTCGCGCGCGGCATCCATGCTGATCTGCGTCACCGGATCTTCAACATCCTCGACAACTTCCAGCAGGCGCTGCAGCTTGATCTCGCCGGTCTTGGCATTGATATCGGCGCGGATATTGGTTTCCTGACCGTAACGCGAACGCGCGGCTTTCTGAATGGCATCGGCCATTGCCGCAATGACGATCTCGCGGTCAATCGACTTCTCGCGGGCCACCGCATCGGCGATCTGCAGAAGTTCTAGCCTGTTTGCACTGACTGCCATGTCTTTCTCCTTGAAGTTCCCCTTGGGGGTTCATCGCACCGCTTCTCCCGCGGCGTATGAAGATCAATCCTGTTTTGTCTGTTCCCGCTCAGCGGATTCGGCGTCGTCAGGCGCTACGGCGCCCTCCTCGGGAATCCGGCCTTCGCGCAAGTCCTTGTCGCGACGCAAGGCATCGCGAATGAGATCGTCCGTCAAAATGAGCCGTGCGTCCGAGATCAACTCGAATGGCACCTCGATCACCGGCTCATCACCATAACTCGCCTGATCGCTTTCTATCGTGACACTGTCATCGGTAACGGCAGCGATGCGGCCGCGAAATTTCTTGCGCCCGCTCAGAACCGCAGAAGTATCAACCTTGACGACATGACCGGACCACGTGTTGAAATCCGACTTGCGCACCAGCGGGCGATCGATACCCGGCGACGATACTTCCAAGTGGTAATGACGGTCGATTGGGTCTTCCACATCGAGAACCGGCGACATCGTCCGGCTGACCAGCTCGCAATCCTCGACTGTCATGGTGCCATCGAAGCGTTCGGTCATGATCTGCAAGGTCAGGCCGTTCAGCCCGGAAAGCCGAACACGCACAAGGCGGAAACCAATGGATTCCAGCACTGGCTCGATAATACCGGCAATACGGGCATCGACGCCCGTCTCGGTGATAATGCGCTCTTCATGCGCGGTTGTTTCAACCGCTTGGTGTTCTGTTTTGGTGCCGTCTGTCACGCAGAATTTTCCCTGTTTCGGCCCCAAGAAACAAAAAAGAGCGGGACCTGTGTGGACCCACCCCTGTTCTATCGACCAAGAATATGACTTCTATATATCGAAATGAGGGGAGAGTTTCAAGCTCTGTGACGAATTTCTGCGCGTCCGCCACAGTTCGGCGATTTCAACGCCGCATGCAGCCGCACATACCGCTTCCCGCGCCGCAAGGGTCGGCCGTTCAAACAGCGATATGCCGGATTGGTCAAAAATCATTCAAACAAATGGATTCAGGCTTTTGTAAGGGCCGAAAATGCCGAATTCATGCCACCGCAATGCATTTTCGCATGGCTGCCGTGCGCTGCGGGGCCTAACCCTTTCGAACCAACTCCCCTATCTATGCTGCATCGCAATATAACTGCGAAAGGAATGAGCCATGACCAAGAGACATATGCCTTACAAGATCAGCCGTTTTCTCAACGTATTCGGCAGTGCCGTTGCTGTTGCTTCTGCAACACGCCTCGGTCATCAGCCGATCCCGTCGGATCTGCGCAATCTTGGCATTGACCCTGTTCAGTTCAGCACGATCCACCGGAATTAATATCCCGGTGGACTGGGCTGATCGCTGATCAGTCCTCGTTCGCAGCAAGCTGCGACAGTACCTTGCCTTTGCCCCGCGCCCGCAAGATCAGTGGCACGACCACGGCACAGACCGCCAACACCAGCAGAATAATCGCAATGGGCGACCCGACCAGCACGGTAACGTCGCCCTGGCTGATCGCCAGCGCACGGCGCAATTGCTGCTCGGCCATCGGCCCGAGGATCAGGCCGACCACAACCGGCGCGATCGGATAACCGAACCGGCGCAGAATATACCCCATGACACCGAATGCCAGCAGCATGCCAAGCTCGAATGTCGACGGATTGGCACCGATGGTGCCAAGCGTGGCAAACACGAGAATGCCGGCATAAAGCCAGTGCCTCGGGATGGACAGCAAGCGCACCCAAAGCCCGATCATCGGCAGGTTCAGCACCAGCAGCATGAAATTGGCCACGAGAAGGCTGGCGATCAATCCCCAGACAATCTGCGGATTGGTGGCGAACAGCAACGGTCCGGGCTGCAGACCGAACTGCTGGAAACCGGCCAGCATGATCGCTGCGGTTGCCGTCGTCGGCAGCCCAAGCGTCAAGAGCGGGACCAGTGTTCCGGCAGCCGATGCATTGTTGGCGGCTTCCGGACCTGCGACACCTTCAATGGCGCCATGGCCAAATTCCTCCGGCTTCTTCGCCAGCTGCTTCTCCACCGAATAGGACAGGAATGTACCGATCTCGGCGCCGCCTGCCGGCATGGCGCCGATCGGAAAACCGATGACCGTGCCACGCAGCCATGGTTTCCATGACCGCGACCAGTCTTCCCTGTTCATCCACACCGATCCCTTGACCGGCTCGATCTTTTCATCCCCGCCGTAGCGGGCAGCCGCGACACTGAGGGTTTCGCCGATTGCAAACAGGGCAACAGCAAGAGTGGTGACTTCCACACCATCCAGAAGGTCGGGAATACCGAAAGCCAGCCGCGCCTGCCCGGTCTGGAGGTCAATACCAACCAATCCGAGGGCAAGGCCGAGAAAGAGCGCCGTGAGCCCGCGCAGGGTTGAATCGCCAAAGGCGGCGGATACGGTCATGAACGCCAGGATCATCAGGGCAAAATACTCGGCCGGACCGAACGACAGGGCAAATTTGACGATTGTCGGCGCAATCAGCGCAAGCCCAAGCGTTGCGATCAGGCCGGCAACGAAGGAACCGATGGCGGCCGTTGCCAGCGCAGGCCCTCCGCGGCCGGCGCGGGCCATCTTGTTGCCCTCCAGCGCCGTGACGATGGAAGCGCTTTCCCCCGGCGTGTTCAAAAGGATCGACGTGGTCGAGCCCCCATACATGCCGCCATAGTAAATGCCGGCAAACATGATGAGCGAACCCGCCGGGTCAAGCTTGTAGGTGACCGGCAAAAGCAGCGCCACCGTCAGCGCCGGCCCGATGCCGGGCAGAACGCCGACAGCGGTACCGAGCGTGACACCGACGAGCGCGTAAAACAGGTTCATCGGCTCCAGCGCGACCAGAAAGCCGTGGGCGAGGAGTGTAAATGTATCCATGGCTGTGATGCCTTTTAAATGAGGTGCTCAAGCGGCCCGGCAGGAAGCGACAATTGCAGCCCCTTGGCGAAAATGATCCAGACGACGAAAGAAAGGGCGATCCCGATCGGAATGGTCATCCACAGCGGCCTTTTGCCAAAACCGCGGGCTGTCGCTGCAAACAATATGCCGGTTGCAATGGAAAAGCCGACCGTGTTCAGGAGCAGCATCTGCGCGGCAAGCCCGCCGACAATCCAGATGACAGGGCCAAACTCCTGCGCCTCGCGCTCGGGAAAATCCCCGCGCCAGGCTTCAATGCCGGTCCAGACGGACAGCACGAAAAGGCAGCCGGATATGGTGTAGGGAAATGCGCCGGGGCCAATACGCGTGGTGCTTCCGCCGTGGGCGGTCGCGGTGCTGTAGACAATGACAGCCGCAACCAGGGCGAGAACGACGGCTATAACAAGCGCCGCCCGGTCAGGGCGGCGCGTTGCGGATGCAGACACGTTGTTTGTCATTTTACAAGGCCGATATCTTTCAGGATTGCCGATGTTGCTTCGGTATCCTTCGCCAGCTGCGTCTTGAACGCATCACCGGCAAGATAGGTGTCTGCCCAACCCTTGGTGGCAAGCTGATCCTGCCACGCCTTCGACTTCACCATCTTCTCGACATCGGCGCTGATCACAGCTTCCTGTTCTTTGGAAATGCCGGGGGCCGCGGCAACCATGCGCCAGTTCTGGATGGCCACATCAATGCCGCCCTCCTTGAACGTCGGTGCATCGACGCCCGCTACCTTCGCATCGCTGGAAATGCCGATAATACGCAGCGTACCAGCCTTGATCTGCGATTCGAATTCACCATAACCGGAAATGCCCACCGTCACCTGATTGCCGAGAATGGCAGCCAGCGCTTCGCCGCCGCCGGAGAAAGCGATATAATTGACCTTGGTCGGGTCAACACCCGCTGCCTTGGCGATCAGGCCCGCCGTGATGTGGTCCGTACCGCCAGCCGAGCCGCCGCCCCACGACACCGAACCTGGATCGGACTTCAGCTTTTCCACGAGATCGGCCATGTTCTTGATGGGCGACGATGCGGGGACAACCAGCGCTTCGAATTCGCCGGTCAGCCGGGCGATGGGAGTAACCTGGCTGAGATTGACCGGCGACGCATTGGTCAGGATGGCGCCGACCATGACGTAACCGCCGACGATCAGCTGCGCCGGATCGCCTTTTGCCGAATTGGCAAACTGGGCAAGACCAATGGTGCCGCCGGCGCCGGGAACATTGACCACCTGAACGCTTCCGGAAATCTTCTCATCCTGCAGCACGGACTGGATGGTGCGGGCGGTCTGATCCCAGCCACCACCGGGGGCAGCCGGTGCCATGATCTTGTAATCGGCAGCAAAGGCCGAACCCGACACAATCATCGCGCCGGCAGCAGCGAAAGCAAGCAACATTTTACGCATTGTAGAAATCCTCCCGTGACAGCATTCCGCCGTCTGTTTTTGCTGGTTCTTTGAAGAAGCCGGGAGGCGGCAACAGTCAAAGTCGTGAACTGACGCCAAGCGCGCAATTCAACGTACACCAATACACTATAGGACAGCCTCCCAGCGGTCTCCTCATGCTCAGATTGACAGGAGAAAACTGTCTGGAAGCTGTCACGTATTGGGGAAGACCGGCCAATATCGGCCGGATCGGCAAATCAGCGGCGTGAAAAAGTCAGGTAGGCACCGACACGCCCTTCGCGATGCGCTTTCTGCTCATAGCGGGTGCCGGGCCAGGCCTCATAGGGCGTGTGCCAGTCGGCGGATGTCTCGGCCTGCCACGCGAACGCGCCATGAGCGCGGCAATGCTGCAATGTCCAGTTGACGTAAGTATCGATATCCGATGCAAAACGGAACGGGCTGCCCGGCTTCAACACCCGGGCAAAACGGTCAAGGTTCTTCTGGCTGACGAAACGGCGCTTCCAATGTTTCTTTTTCGGCCAAGGATCCGGATAAAACAGATCGATACCGTCAAGCGATGCGTCCGGCAGCCAGTCCAGGACCTGCGTTGCATCGTCATCGTACAGGCGAATGTTCTGCAGGGGATTTTCGTGCAGATCGACAACCAGCTTTGCCATGCTGTTGACGAAAGGCTCGACACCGATAAAGCCGGACTTGGGAAAGCGGGCAGCTTCATGCAGCAGGTGCTCGCCACCGCCAAAGCCGATTTCGAGCCGGACCTTGTCGACCTCCGCAGTAAAAAGACTGCGAAGGTCGCCGGGTGCAGGTTCCGACAGATCCAGTTTCAGCAGCGGCAACAACTCGTCGCGGATGGAGCGTTGCAGGGGCCGCAGTGTCTTGCCATTGCGTCTGCCGAAAAACGCTTCCGTTGAGCGCTCGCGCCTGGGCTCTTCTGTCTCTGTCATCATCTTCAATCAAACTGGCTGCTTACGCAGCCAGTGCACTCTTCAACTGCTTGGCCAGATCGGTCTTTTCCCACGAGAACGAACCGTCACGACCGGGCTTGCGGCCGAAATGGCCATAGGCGGATGTCTTGGCGTAGATCGGCTTGTTCAGGTCAAGATGCTTGCGGATGCCCGTCGGCGACAGGTCCATGACCTTGCGCAGGGCAGCTTCCACGGCGTCTTCATTCACCTTGCCGGTGCCATGCAGGTCAACATAGACCGACAGAGGCTGGGCTACGCCGATGGCATAGGACAGCTGGATCGTGCAGCGATCGGCAAAGCCGGCGGCGACGACATTCTTGGCGAGATAGCGTGCCGCATAGGCAGCAGAGCGGTCAACCTTGGTGGTGTCCTTGCCGGAGAAAGCACCGCCGCCATGGGGCGCCGCGCCGCCGTAGGTGTCCACGATGATCTTGCGACCTGTCAACCCTGCATCGCCGTCCGGTCCGCCGATGACAAACTTGCCGGTCGGGTTGATGTACCAGACGCAATTGTCGGCAATCTTGAGATCGCCCAGCGCTTCACGGATGTAGGGTTCAACGACCTTGCGAACCTTCTTGGAATCCCAGCTGGCATCCAGATGCTGCGTCGAAAGAACGATCTGCGTCGCTTCCGCCGCTACACCATCGACGTAACGAACCGTCACCTGGCTCTTGGCATCGGGGCCAAGCCGGCCGGCCTCGCCCTCGCCCTTGTGGCGGGCAGCGGCGAGAAGCTCGAGAATCTTGTGCGAATAATAGATCGGAGCCGGCATCAGGTCCGGTGTTTCCCGGCAGGCATAGCCGAACATGATACCCTGGTCGCCTGCACCCTCTTCACCCTGACGGTCAGACGCATTGTCGACGCCCTGCGCAATGTCGGCCGACTGCGGATGCAGCAGCACGTCAATCTTTGCAGTCTTCCAGCTGAAGCCATCCTGCTCATAGCCGATATCGCGGATCGCACGGCGGGCGGCAGCGCGGAAGCGGGAGGGATTGATGACCGGATGACCCTTGGCGTCATGAACAACAGCGCCGTTCTTGTCCTTCTTGAGCAGCGTGTCGGGGACACGCACTTCACCGGCAATAACAACCCGGTTGGTCGTTGCCAAGGTTTCACAGGCAATACGCACAGTCCACGGATCAACACCCGTTTTCTTTGCTTCCTTATAAATCATGTCGACGATTTCATCGGAAATACGGTCGCAAACCTTATCTGGATGACCTTCCGATACAGACTCACTGGTAAAAAGATAGGAACTGCGTGTCACGGGAAACCCCTCTTGAAACAAACGTACGCCCATTCCACAGGGAACGAGCCTGCGTAGTGTTTGCCAAGGTCCAAGGATTCAGTCAATCGCTTTCGTTTTCAAACAAACAGCATTGGAAGAATTTTTCTACTGTTTGAACGGAAAGATCGGCAGGCTAACGGGAATCTATCCTTCGGGATCTTCTTCGTGACTCAATGTCCGCACCAGATCGAGGATTTTCCGGCGAATCTTCGGGTCGCCGATCTTGGCGAAGGCACGCGCAAGCTGTATCCCCTCGGAGCTGTTGAGAAAGCCCACCACGTATGTGTTGTCACTTTCCTCCTCGAACCCCTGCACCTTCTCCGGCTGGTCGGGCATATCATCAAAGAAAAACGTGACGGGTACGTTGAGAACGTTGCCAATCGCTTGCAGACGGCTGGCACCTACCCGGTTGACACCCTTCTCGTATTTTTGAATTTGCTGAAATGTAATTCCCAGGCTATCGCCTAGTCTTTCCTGGCTGAGGCCAACCATGTTCCGGCGCAGACGGATTCGGGCGCCCACGTGGACGTCAACTGGGTTCGGTCGCTTTTTATTATCGGGCATGAAAATCTCATTCGTATGAAATGGGGCTGAAAACTAATTTTATCATCAATGTATCAACAGACCAAATATAACGGTATTCGACAGGGCAAAGGTAAAAAAGTCAACCGAGACGCCTTCTATCCCGATAAAAATACGCCAGTACGGCGGCAAAAAGCAGACCGAGTACAATCAGAAATTGAAATCTGCGTAAGCCTTCACTTAATGGTAGTTGAACCCTACCGGGAAGCGCCACATCGACCACACCCACTGCATTCAGTGCCAGGGCATCGATGATTCGACCGTAGGGATCGACAACCGCTGATAGTCCATTGTTGGCGGCACGGACAAGCGGCAAACCCTGCTCGACCGCGCGCAATTGCGCCTGGCGGAAGTGCTGATATGGACCTGGCGTATCGCCGTACCATGCATCATTGGTCACATTGATGATCGCGTCGGCCACCGGCCCCTGATACCCCATTTCAGCCGGAAAGATCGCTTCATAGCAGATGAGCGGCAAAGCCGTGAGATTGTCGTTCACTTTGAGCGACTGCTTGGAAGCGCCTGCGGTAAACCCGCCAGGCATTCCAGCAATTTCGTTCAAACCGAGGCTGCGCAGAATGCCTTCGAGCGGCAGATATTCCCCGAACGGAACCAGATGCACCTTGTCGGCAGCACCGGTAATCTCGCCGGCATCATTGATGCTGTAGATCGTGTTGTAATACAGCGGCGGCTGATTGCCTCCCGGCTCCTCCATCCGCACGGCCCCGGCGAGCAGGACTTGCCCCTCTTCCAGCATTCCGGCAATGGCCCGCAACGCGTCGGGTGTTCTCGTCAGGATATAGGGGACCGCTGTTTCCGGCCAGACAATCACGTCGGGTGCCGGGGCATCGGATCGTGGCGGCTTGCGGCTCATGGCGAGATATTTATCAAGAATATCGCGGCGTGCTTCCACGTCAAACTTCAGATCCTGCGCGATCGACGGCTGAACGATACGAACATTGGGGCCCTTTGCGACAAGGCTGGCCGTCTGCAGCCTGTAAAACCCGTAACCCGCATGGGCGCACACCAGGATCAGCGCGACAACCAGGCCCGTTCTGATATCGCGGCGGCCAGCAAGCAGGGCAGGCATGGAAAACACCGCGACGGCCAGCGCATTCATGCCCAGGAGGCCGACAAAAACCGATGACTGCATGAGAACGGGAACCGGCATCGCCGCATAACCGATCGCATTCCAGGGGAAACCGGTGAGCACAATGGAACGCAGCCACTCGGTGATACCGAAGGCAAACGCCAGCGATAGAACACGGCCCATCCCTTCACTCCAGAACAGTCGGGCCAACGCTGCGGCAAAAGCGTAGAAAACGGCGAGAACGGCCGGCAGTCCAAGCACGGCAAGCGGAATTGCCCAGGCAAAGCCGGCAGCATCCACCAGCAGTGCATTCCCCAGCCACCAGAGGCCAAAGACGAAATAGCCGAAACCAAACCACCAGCCAATCATGGCAGCCGGCCAAAGCCTGCGGAGAGGCCCGGCGCCCGCATTGTCCACGGCACCGTCAATCAGCCAGACAAGAACCGGAAAGGAGATGAAGCAGACGGCAAAAAAATCATAGGGCGGCAGCGCGAAACTGGCCAGCGCACCCATGAAAAATGCCAGCGCAACACGCTTCCATCCCCACAGCAGGATGATTTTTCCGGCCAGACGCTGGATCATGCCATGCCCCACCCTCGGTGATTTTTCGTCAGTATAAGCGGGTGAGACTTGCGCCAATCATTCGTCCATTTCAGCGGGTTCATCCGCCGCGCCCGGACGCGGAGCGCGCGGGCGGCGCTCGGCATGGCGCAGCGGCACGATGCGAACCTTGCGGATACGGCGCGGGTCGGCCTCGAGCACATGGAACTCATAACCCGGAACCGCCTGGACCATCTCGCCGCGCACGGGAATACGCCCAAGAATCGAGAAGATCAGACCGCCGACCGTGTCGACGTCTTCGCCATGCTCGCCAACGACAAAGCCGGGCCCGATCTTTCCGGCGACCTCTTCAAGATCGGCGCGGGCATCGGCGATGAAGACGCCTTCCGGCTCCTCCATGATCATCACTTCGTCGTCGTCGTGCTCGTCTTCAATATTGCCGACGACCATTTCGACGATATCTTCCAGCGACACCAGGCCGTCGGTCCCGCCGTACTCATCGATAACCAGCGCGATCTGAATGCGTTGTGCCTGCATACGGCCCATCAGGTCATTGGCAAGCATCGAGGGCGGCACGAAAAGGATCGGCCGCATGAGACTGAGCTCTGCAATGGTCTTGGTCAGCTCGACATTGCCCAGATCAAACTTGGCAGCAGCCGGCGCCTTGGGTGCCTTCGCCGAAGTTCGGCGCTGGGTCTTCACCCTGGAAATCTTGGTGATGTAATTGACCACATCACGGATATGCACCATGCCACGCGGATCATCCAGGGTTTCCGCGAAAACCGGCATGCGCGAATGGCCAGATTTTTCGAAAACCTCCAGCAGATCGCCAAGAGTCGTGGTGATATCGACCGCCTCGATATCGGCGCGGGGGATCATCACATCCTCCACGCGCAATTCGCGCAGGCGCAGGATGTTGTGAAGCATGGCGCGTTCTTCCGGCGAAAACGCCGTATCGCCATTATCCGTGCCCGCCAGCGCCGCATCGATATCCTCTCGCAGGGATGTGCCCGGGCGAGCGCGCAGAAATGGAAAAATTGCAGTGAGAAGCGAGCGCTTTTCGGTTGCGGGCGCTCTGGTGCTACTTTGCCCCTCGGCGTCACTCTCCTGCCCGGTTATGCCCTTGGCGGGCGCGGCAGGATCGTTCTGGTGCGACGTGTCAGACATGGTCCTCAATCGGATTGATCGTCAGTGACCGATAGCGCATATGGGTCGGGAATGGCAAGATGCGCGAGAATTTTACGCTCCAGATCTTCCATCTCTTCCGCTTCGCTCTCGATAATATGATCATAGCCCAGCAGATGCAAAAAGCCGTGCACGATCAGATGCGTCAAATGATGGTCGAAAGGTTTCTGTTCATCGGCAGCTTCACGCTCGACCGTTTCCCGAGCGATGACGATGTCGCCGAGCATGGGGCCGGGTTTCTGGCCGGGCTTGATCGGAAAGGCGGGGAATGACAGCACATTGGTTGGCTTGTCCTTGTCGCGCCAGTCATTGTTGAGTTCGCGGATCGCCGCATCGTCGGTGAAGACGAGGCTGAGTTCACTCACCGGTTGCGGGCCGCCATCCAATGTCTGCCATGCAGCAGCAATGGCCTTTTCGGCAAGCGCCTGCAGGGTGGCCTCCTCGGGCCAGCCGTCGGTTTCAACGAGAATATCGGTATCGATCAAAATTGTACCATCAAGCGTTGGATATCTTTCGAGCACTCAGCCCGTTGAGTCGGATAATGCGGTTTTCAAGAACCGGAGCGCCGTGGACATTGTAGTCCATAAACGCCGGAAGTGCAGAAAATCGCATCAGACCGCCAACGGGATGAAGTGATCGAAATATCTCAGGGCTTGGCGCCTTCCTTGTCGTAGGCACGGACGATTGCCGCAACAAGCGGATGGCGGACAACGTCCACATCCGAGAAGCGGACTGTGACAATCCCGCTGACGCCGTCGAGAATTCTCAGCGCTTCAACCAGACCGGATTTCTGGCCAGGAGGAAGATCGACCTGACTGGGATCACCGGTGATGATCATGCGTCCGTTTTCACCAAGGCGGGTGAGAAACATCTTCATCTGCATCGCTGTCGTGTTCTGCGCCTCGTCAAGAATGATGGCAGAATGCGCCAGCGTGCGTCCGCGCATGAAAGCCAGCGGTGCAATTTCGATGACACCGGCAGCAATGGCCCGCTCTACCTTGTCGGCGGGCATCATGTCATACAGCGCATCATAAAGCGGCCGCAGATACGGATCGACCTTTTCCTTCATATCGCCGGGCAGGAAGCCAAGACGTTCACCAGCCTCCACGGCCGGACGCGACAGAATGATCCGGTCCACCAGGCCACGCTCCAGAAGCATGGCGGCATGGGCAACGGCCAGATAGGTCTTGCCGGTACCGGCAGGGCCGACGCCGAACACCATTTCCGAGCGGTCCATTGCCCGCATATAGGCATCCTGTGTTGGCGTGCGGGCAAAAATCGTCTTCTTGCGGGTCGATATCTGGGCTGCAGCCATCTTGCTCTTGTTTTCCATGCTGGGAAGCGTCAGTTGATCGTCGGCGGCAATAGCCATGCGCAATGCGCCATCCACATCGGATGCCGAAATATCGTGGCCCTTCTGCAGCTGTTCATAGAGCTGATCGAGGGCTCTTCGGGCCTGTTCGGTCGCGCCCGGTTCACCGCGAATCGCAAGCTGGTTTCCCTTGGAGCGGACATCGACACCCAACTTCTGCTCGATGCGGGCAAGGTTCTCGTCGAACTGACCGAACAAGGCGCTTGCCAGCCGGTTATTGTCGAATGTCAGTACGATATGCGCCAGATCCGAGGCCCCTGACGGAGCGGGTTTCAGCTTTTCGGTGGCGGTCAATCGGCTCTCCTTACCAAAAGGTGTTCAGTGCTTATATAGTCCCGTCGCTCGTCGTTTCCATCTCACGAACCCCAATCAGGCTGTTGGTTCCCGTGCTGATGATTCGTACGCTGATTATGTCGCCGATTTCCCCGCCATGTACATCGATAATTACAGGTTGTAACCAGGGAGATCGGCCAACCATCTGTCCGGGTTCCCGCCCGGCCTTTTCGATCAGCACGTCCATGGTTTGACCGACCAGACTGCGCTGGAATGCATATTGCTGTTCGGACAGCAGTGCCTGCAGGCGCTGCAATCTTTCGTCCTTCACGGCTTCAGGGACATGGTCTTCCATATCCGCACCGGGCGTGCCGGGGCGGGGCGAGTATTTGAACGAATAAGCCGCGGCATAGGTGACGTCGCGCACGATCTGCAGTGTCGCTTCGAAATCCTCGTCGGTCTCGCCGGGAAAGCCGACGATGAAATCCCCGGAAAGGGCAATGTCCGAGCGCGCCTCGCGAATCCGGTTGATCAGCCGCACATATTCCGCAGCTGTATGCCTGCGGTTCATGGCCTTGAGAATGCGGTCCGACCCAGCCTGTACCGGCAGATGCAGATAGGGCATGAGCATCGGCAGGTCACGGTGGGCATGGATCAGCGTGTCGTCCATATCGCGCGGATGGCTGGTCACGTAGCGCAGGCGCGCAATGCCAGGCACCTCAGCCAGCCGGTAGAGCAGCTCGCCCAATCCCCACTCGCGCCCGTCGGCGCCTTCGCCATGCCAGGCATTGACGTTCTGACCGAGCAGAGTCAGTTCGCGCACACCGGCATCAGCCAGCTTTTCGGCTTCCTTCAAGATCTGCGCGACTGGCCGCGAGACTTCTGAACCGCGGGTATAGGGCACCACGCAGAATGTGCAAAACTTGTCGCACCCCTCCTGGACAGTCAAAAAAGCCGTCACACCACGGCTTCTTGTTTGCTCCTTGCGGGGAGCCGGCAGATGCTCGAACTTGTCTTCGATCGCATATTCCGTCTCGACGACCCGCTCGCCCTGCCGCACACGGGCAAGCGCCTGCGGCAGGCGATGATAGGTCTGCGGACCGACCACCAGATCCACCACCGGCGCGCGGCGGGTGATCTCATCGCCTTCCGCCTGCGCCACGCAACCGGCAACACCGACGGTCAGCTCGCGGCCTTCTTTGGCGCGGGCGTCCTTCATCTTGCGCAGGCGGCCGAGCGCTGAATAGAGTTTTTCGGAGGCTTTCTCGCGAATATGACAGGTGTTGATCAACACCAGATCGGCGTCCTCCGCCGTATCAGTGGGGCTGTAGCCTTCCGCCGCCAGACTGTCCGTCATACGCTGGCTGTCATAGACATTCATCTGGCAGCCATAGGTCTTCACATAGACCTTGCGCGTGTTCGCAAGTGCTGGCGAAATGGGTACGGTTCCGGATGTCTCGTCCGGTTTATGCGAGGTGCTGATATCGTCCATGCGAGGCTTCTAAAGCTTTTTGACGCCTTTGAGAATAGCAGAGTCACCCGGAATGGCTGACTCCGGCGTTTCTCCTGCCGCCGCGACAAGATCCCGGCCAAGGAGCGACGACAACATCATCTCCCTCACCCGCTTCTCCATCAACCGTGCCAGCATCTTGCGGTTTGTCTTGCTGTCGATGGTCATCGGTTCGCCGAACCAGACATCGACATCGATCGCACCGTCCTTCAAAAGCCCGATCAGGCTCGGTCCCAGCGGCACGTCGCCCGGCCAGGAAATGATCGGGCGATGGAAGCGGCCCATCGGCACGCCGTGCACCCGCGTATAGGCAATCGCTACGGGTTGCACCGTCACTGTTTCCACGCTGGTTTCGCGGATTGCCACCTGGGCGGCACCGAAAAGCGACGTCTTGAAGGGCAGGACACGATTGCCGTCGGACGTGGTTCCCTCGGCAAACAGCACCATGACATCACCGGCGGCCAGACGCGTTGCAATCTCGCTCGCCTGATCATGGGTCTTGCCGCGCTTTTCCCTCTCCACGAAGACGGAGCGCTGCAGTTTGGAGAGCATGCCGAACAGTGGCCAGCTCGCCACTTCGATCTTGGCGATGAAGGACAATTCCTTGAGCGCCCCCAGCACCACGATATCGGTCCACGATGCGTGGTTTGCCGCCAGCAGCAGCGGGCGCTGCGTTGCCATGTCCCCATGCATGTGGATGCGCAAGCCAAGCAGTTTGGCGACGATGCGGTGATAGAAAATCGGAAACCGCTTGCGCAAGCCCCAGCCGGCCTTGAGGAAAAAGTACTGCAATGGCACCGAGATCAGGGTGACCAGCGCAAAAGCCGTTGCCGTGACAGTAAAACGGACCCAGGACATCATGTCAGCGTGCCCGCTTCAGGTCACGGCGCATGGTCAGGGCCGCGGAACGGCCGCCCGCAGTTTCATAATAGCCGGGACGTTTGCCCACCTGCTTGAATCCAAGACGGCGGTAGAGCGCCAGAGCCGGCATATTTGTCTCGTCCACCTCCAGAAACAGCATTTCCGCCCGGGCATTGTGCAGATGGCGCAGGGTCGCGTCCATCAAGGCATGGCCAAGACCACGCCGTTGCGCGGACGGCGCCACCGCAATCGTCAGGATTTCCGCCTCGTCGACAACGAGCCTTGCCAGCACAAAGCCGCCGGGAGCGGCGGACCGCCTCCCCTCTTCCCGCGCAATGAAGCCGAAGACATTCCCCTGTATCATCAGCGCATGGAATTCCTCATCGCTCCATGGCTGGCTGAACGTCAGGGCGTGCAGCTTTGCCAGGTGAATCGAATCCGTGCTTGCCAAGGGTTCAATGACAAAAGGACGGTTGCGCAGATTACCCAGGGGAAAGCCCATCATTCCGAGACCTTCCTTCGCAGGACAAAACCCTGCTGCGGCTTGACGTCGAGCCCGCGCAGATAGAGCGGCTTCGGCGCTTCACCATCAACCGCGCGCAGAGCGCCCAGCCGGGCAAAGGCTTCAATCGTTCCCGTCGACGTGGTTACGGCCACATCGAGCTTGTGTTCCTTGCCATCATTGACGAGGGCCGCACCCGAACCGGACAGCACGACATCGTCCGGCCGTTCCGACAAGGCAGAGAACATATCCGGTATGGTTGTCACACCGGGCAGCGAACCGGCAGACCCGTCCGGAGCAAAGAACTGTGCGTAGATCTCGTCGCGACGTGCATCGATAATCGACAGGACGGGACGTTCCGGAAACACACGCCGCGCGTCAAAAGCCAATGCTTCAAGCGTGCTGACACCCACGACCGGACATTGCAAGGCAAGACCAAAGCCGCGCGCCGTGGAAACGCCGACACGCACGCCGGTGAACGATCCGGGACCGATGCTGACCGCGATCTTGCCGATGGCACTGATCGGTACTGCTGCATGGTTCAACGTCTGTTCAATGAAGGCCATCAAACGCTCCGCATGTCCCTTGCCAATATCCTCACTCGTTGCGGCAAGCACGGTCCCGGTTTCGACATCGAGAACAGCAACGGAGCAAAGAGTGGAGGCCGTATCAAGCGCAAGCAGTTTCATGGCCAATCGCGTAAACAAGAATCAGCCAGCAAACAAGTAGTGTTCGGGGCGGCACGCATTAATCTGGCCAAAATTGCACGTTGAGTTGCAGGCGAGCGGCAGCGGCAGCCAATCTCCTGTCTCTGCTCCACAACCGCGTGCTGGGTGTTAGTCGCGTTGCCGCCAGCAAGTGCGCGTCGACATAGCCGATACCAAGACCGAACAGCGCTTCGGCATCGATAAAATGCATACCAAAGTCGACCCACGCTCCGCCGACCGTCCGCGCGGATTGACCAAAGATGCTGATCAGTTATCCATGATCAGTGCCAGCGGCGCCCTGAACCGCGCCACAAGCCCTTCTTTCTCATATTGAATATCGGCATCCCCGGTGCCCGACAGGCCGAAACGGATCAGCCGCGAGCCAAATCCTTTCTTTTCGGGAGCAGTTGTGGCCGGGCCGCCGCTCTCGCGCCATGTCAGGACAAATTCCATCTGCGATGGAGCACGCTGGATTTCCCAACTGATCTCCACCTTGCCTTGCGTGTTGGACAGCGATCCATATTTCAGCGCGTTCGTGGCAAGTTCATGCAGCAGCAGCGACAGGGAAAGAACGGCCTTTGGCCCGAGATTGAGATTGGGACCGCGCAAGACGAACTGCGCTGTTTCGCCGTGCAGCGCCAGGACGCTCTCCAGTACCGAACGGATACGCGCCGCCGACCAGTTCTGGTGCAGCAGCACATTATGCGCCGAGCTGAGTGCCATCAGGCGCTGCTTGAATGCCTCGACCGCGTCCTGCGGCGCATCGCGCAGTGTTTGCGTTGCAATGGCCTGAACCATGGTAAGCGTGTTTTTCAGGCGATGGCTCAATTCCTGATTGAGAATACCCTGTTCATGCTCGGCCTGCAGCTTGGCAATCGCCGCGTAGGTCCGGTCGGCAATGCTGACGACAAACTGAATCTCGTCGGTCTGCCAATCCCTCGGATTCTCGCCGTGAACGAACATCAACCCCACGAGTTCACCGGCGTGCATCAGCGGTACATTGATGAACGACCGGGCTTGAAGGGCGGCATAGCCGTCATAGTCCTGCGCCAGCCAGTCCGTTCCTGGTATGTCGGAGACGGCAATCGGAATCCCGATCTGCGAGTTCTTGATCGTCGCCTTGAAGTTCACCAGCGAGTGGCGGCCGGCCATGGACTTCAGTGCGGCCGCGGTCCAATCCCGCTCGACATTGAAAAGATCCGCCGTCAAATCGATGATGGCAAATCCGGCGCGACCGGCATTCAGGTTTTCACCGAGAATCCGTGAGGCGATTTCCGCAGCTTCGCCCGTTGTATGGGCGTCGCGAATACTGTCACCCAGTTCGAGAAGGGCAGCCTGGCGGATTTCCGCCTGCTTGCGCTTGGTGACATCCTGGACCGTGCCGCGGAAAAACGCGGGTTGGCCAACGTCGTCATAGGCAAGCTCGCCACGGCGGCTCAGCCAGCGCAGCGACCCGTCATCGGCACGGCGGATCCGGTATTCGATATCAAGCATGACGTTTCCATCAAGGCGCGATGGTTGATCGGAGACCAGATGCCTGTCGTCCGCATAGGTCAGCACCTCGAACGTCGGAGCGGAATATTGCTCGCTCTCCGGCAGTCCGTATAGCCGGCACATTTCGGGTGTAACGCGCGCAATATTGGTTTTGAGATTGAGTTCGAATGCCCCGATGCCCCCCGCCTGTTGCGCGGGACCAAGCCATCCGTCGACCCGGTACTGCTTGTTGCGCGCCGCTTCACTCGACAGGGCCCGTTTCAGGCTGGAGCGAATCGAACGCCGCTGCTGGAGAACAACGTCGTTGCGGTCTTCCAGCACCCGGCGCAGTTCGAGGATGGTAATGACCTGCTCGGCAAGGTCCTGAAGGGCCTCGGTCTGCGCGTCCGTCAGCCCGCCGGGGCGCGGCACGCTGTCGATCACGCACAGGGTTCCAACCGCCTCGCCGCTGGGTGTATTGAGAACGGCCCCGGCATAGAATCGGATATGGGGTTCTCCCGTCACCAGGGTATTGTGCCTGGTGCGCTCATCCAGCGTGAGATCCGGAATGACGAGGACGGAGCCCGTCGGCAGCGCATGGGCACAAACCGATTGCTCCAAAGGTGTTTCACACGTCTCAAAGCCGGACCGCGCCTTGAACCATTGCCGGTCTCCGGCGACCAGGCTGATCAGAGCAACCGGTGTTTCGCAAATCTGCTTGGCAAGAGAGACAATATTGTCGAATGCCGGCTCTGACGGCGTATCGAGAACATCATATTCAGCAAGGGCAGCCAACCGATGGGCGTCCTGAAGAACTGAATGGGGCAAATCGCTCATGGATAAACCCAATCGCCAGATTATGTGAGAGACACGGGAGTTTTCGTGATTATCAAATAGTCTAATTTTGCTCCGTGACAATTGCTATTTGCGAATTCCCGCGATCCGCGTCGCCGCAGAGAAGGAAATGCTGATCCAGCCCGATATCTGAACGGGCTTGGCCATAGTCAGGATATGGGACAGCTGCCGGCGGTCACGTCGAAACTCCTGGTGGCAAACTCGCGTCCATGCGTGTCCTGCAGGGAAAAGGTCCAGACACCGGAAACCAGTTCGTAGCTCTTTTCGAACACCCAGCCCGCATAGCGCTGCTGCCGGATGGCGCCGTCGGGCCAGCTGCTGCGCTGCATGCTGCGGCCATCAGGCGTGTGAATCACCGGATGCCGGACAACGATCATGATGGGCACGACCTGGAAATCGGGAACATTGAACGCGGCATACATCACGCCGAAACTGGTCCCGAGGCAGGCGGTTATTTTGTCGGCCCTGACAACGTCCACCGGCCCATCCACGAGCCGGTTATATCCTGTCGGCGTATCCGGTGCCGCTTCAGTGCCGACATCCTTCGCCCGCGTCAGCCCCCAGTTGAGGATTTCAATGGCCGGTTCTGCACCCTGCGCCCTCGCAAGCCCCGCCCCGGCCAACAATGCCGGAAACATCAGGGCCAGGAGGCGAACAGCGCGCATCGGCTGCTATGCAGCCGCGCGCTTGGCTTTCAGTTCCAGTCTGCGGCGGTGCAGGACCGGTTCGGTATAGCCGTTCGGCTGTGCCCGCCCCTTGAACACCAGATCGCAAGCGGCCTGAAACGCCACCGATGCGTCGAAATCCGCAGCCATCGGCTGGTAATGTGGATCGCCCTCATTCTGCTTGTCGACGACCCCCGCCATGCGCTTCAGCGTTTCCAGAACCTGTGCCTCGCCGGCAACCCCGTGATGCAGCCAGTTGGCGATGTGCTGGGCGGAAATGCGCAACGTGGCGCGATCCTCCATCAGGCCGACATTGTTGATGTCCGGGACCTTGGAGCAGCCGACGCCCTGATCCACCCAGCGCACGACATACCCCAGAATGCCCTGGGCGTTGTTGTCGAGCTCGCGCTGGATATCTTCCGGTGTCCAGTTGGGCCGCGACGCGACCGGCACCGACAGGATATCACCGAGTTTGGCGCGGCCGCGCGTCTTCAGCTTTGCCTGTACCTCGGCCACGTCAACCTTGTGATAGTGGGTGGCATGCAGCGTGGCGGCCGTCGGCGACGGCACCCATGCGGTGTTGGCACCGGCCTTCGGATGGGCAATCTTCTGTTCAAGCATGGCTGCCATCAGATCTGGCATGGCCCACATGCCCTTGCCGATCTGCGCGTGGCCGGAAAGGCCGCATTCAAGCCCGACATCGACATTCCAGTTTTCATAGGCGCCGATCCACGATGCCTGCTTCATGTCACCCTTGCGGATCATCGGACCCGCCTCCATCGAGGTGTGAATCTCGTCGCCGGTGCGGTCGAGGAAGCCGGTATTGATGAAAACAACCCGCTCCTTCGCCGCGCGGATGGCTTCCTTGAGGTTGACCGTCGTGCGGCGCTCCTCATCCATGATGCCCATCTTCATCGTGTTGGGCTGCATGCCGAGCAGGGCTTCAACGCGCCCGAACAGCTCCGAGGCAAAGGCAACTTCTTCCGGGCCGTGCATTTTCGGCTTGACGACATACATCGAACCGGCGCGCGAATTCATGCGGCGGCCCTTGGGGCCGACATCGTGCAGGGCGATCAGGCCGGTGATTGCCGCATCCATGATGCCTTCCGGCACCTCATTGCCATCCTTGTCGAGGATGGCCGGATTGGTCATGAGATGACCGACATTGCGCACCAGCATAAGCGAACGGCCGGGCAGCGTCAGCGGCTTGCCATCTTTCCCTGTGTAGTCCCGGTCGGGATTGAGCTTGCGCGTGACGGATTTGCCGCTCTTTTCAAACGTATCCTGCAAATCACCATTCATCAGGCCGAGCCAGTTGCGATAGACAACAACCTTGTCTTCCGCATCGACGGCAGCAACGGAATCCTCGCAATCCTGAATCGTGGTGAGTGCCGATTCTAGTACCACGTCGGCAATATTGGCCGGGTCGGTTTTTCCAATGGGATGATCGGCGTTGATGACGATCTCCACATGCATGCCGTTCTTCACCAGGAGAATGGAGGATGGCCTGGAAGCATCGCCCTTATAGCCAACGAACTGTGCCTGATCCTTCAGCGACGGTGAGACTCCATTGGCGGTCTTGAGCACAAGCGTGCCGTGATCAACGGAAAGACCGGTCACATCAGCCCAGTGTGCTCCATCGAGCGGCGCACTGTCGTCGAGAAAGGCCTTGGCCCAAGCGATGACCTTGGCGCCGCGCAGCGGATTGAATGCCTTGCCCTTTTCCGCGCCGTCGGTTTCCGGAATGGCATCAGTGCCATAAAGCGCATCGTAAAGCGAACCCCAGCGCGCATTGGCCGCGTTGAGCGCATAGCGGGCGTTCATGACAGGCACCACCAGCTGCGGTCCGGCCGTTACCGCGATTTCCGGATCCACATTGTCGGTCGAGACGGAGAATGTTCCGCCCTCGGGCAGCAGATAGCCAATTTCCCGCAGGAACGCTTCATATTGCTCAGGTGTATACCCTGTCTGCCGCTTTTCGCGATAGAACGCATCGAGCTTTTCCTGAAATGCATCGCGCTTGGCGAGCAAGGCCCGGTTCTTGGGCGACAGATCATCGACAATTGCTGCCAGACCCTGAAAAAAGGCGTCGGCATTGACCGATGTTCCGACCACCGCTTCATTAGCCACGAAGTCGTAGAGCTCTTTCGCCACTTTCAGACCATCGATCTCGACCCGCTCGCTCATACCATACTCCTTAAGATTTTCTGTTAGCGTACCCTTGAACACACCAAAGCATTCCCAGTCAATTCGACCTAAATGAACATGATTTGTGCCAGAAGGGAAACAATCAATCAGTGGGCAATACGAGGCCTGCCGGTTGCGGTTGCGACCAGCACCGCTTCGATGAATTTTCGCTGGTCTTCAACAGTCGCAGCGCTGATGTTTCGGGCGATGGTGACCTGTGCCTCGTCGGTGCCAGCTTCCAGCGCGAAACTGCGAACCTGCCCTTGCAGCGTTTCTTCGGCGAAGGCAATCGCGAGATCTTCCTCCTGAAAGTCCTTCACCGCCTCTCCCGCTGCCACGCGAAAAATCCCTTCGGCGGGCTGGCTGATGTAGGCTTCAACCGATACGCGCACCTGCCCGACCACGGCACCGAGCGCATTGGCAACGTCCGTATCGACGGGAACAATGCTTGGCGCACCCAGCATGGCTCCAACGTCGGGATAATAGACGGGAGCGGAAGCACCCAATCCGATCAGCGGCCGGTCAATATCAAGCTTGACGCCGGCAATACCGCCCTGCCCGGAAAGCGCGCGCTGGGTCAGCGGACTGGCCACCATGTCAGGTCCATCCAATCCATCCTCGGCAAAGACGGTTTCCAGCACCACTTCCGATGAACGGCGGATGAGGGCGTCATAGGTGCGCCGCGAAATTTCCTCCGGCGTGTCGCACAGCGGGCGGCCCGCGCCGTCCTTGCGCCTGGCATAGAGAATGGCGCCATAGCGCGCCGCCTCGCCGTTCCAATTGTTCTGCAGATGGAGAACATGGCAGGCATCTGACGGCGTGAACCCAGAGAGATGGACAAGGCCGCGCGCGACCAGCCGATTGATCGTCGCGGTCTGGGAAACGGAATTCAGGAGCCGGTCGAGCGGCTGCGGTTCCCGGGTAATCCGCTGGTAAAGCTCGGCTTCGCCCTTGCTCAATCCGGATGCCATTTGCTCGGGAACGCCGGTAAGCAGTGCGAAACGGCCATCCAGGCGTCCGGGATTTGCCGTCTTCACCTGCCGCGCCAGATGATCGATGACGATGGCACCGTGATTGGCCGCAAGCAGGGACAGCGGCACCAGCCGCCTTGGTCCAAGCATGATGCGTGGTGCCATGGCATTGTCGTCCAGCGACACCTCGGAATCGCCGCCCAGTCCGAACGTGCGCATGGCCACCGCCTCGACCATGGTGCGGAAACCGCCAACGGTGGCGCCATTGGGATCGAGCCGTGGACGGCCATTGTCGAGAACGGCAACGTCCGTGGTCGTCCCGCCAATATCGGACACGATGGCGTTGTCGAGGCCCGTCATGTGGCGCGCGCCGACAAGGCTGGCAGCCGGTCCCGACAGGATCGTTTCAATCGGGCGGTGCCGTGCAAAAGCCGCCGAGACCAGTGCGCCATCGCCGCGCACCACCATGAGCGGCGCGTGAATGCCGCGCCGGTCGAGAAATCCTTCCGTTGCCGCCACCAGACGGTCAATCATGGCGATGAGCCGCGCATTGAGGACCGTTGTCAGGGCCCGGCGCGGGCCGTTCAGCTTGGCCGAAAGTTCGTGACTGCAGGTAACAGGCAGACCCGTCTCAGCGCGCACAAGATCACGAATGGCAATTTCATGCTCGGGGTTGCGGACGGCAAAATAGGCGCAGACTGCAAAGCCCGTCACCTCATCCTTGAGGCGCGGCAAGGCATCCTGCAGCGCCGAGACATCGAAAGGTTGCGGGCGGCCATAGACATCATGGCCGCCGGGCAGGAAGACGACGGGATCGGAGCCAAGGGCAGACCCGAGGTCCGCCTTCTCCAGGTCGGCCGGCGAGAACCCGACCATGACAAGCGCGATCCGCCCGCCCTGTCCTTCGACAAGGGCATTGGTGGCCAGGGTCGTCGACATGGACACAAGGCGGATATGGCCGGGATCAATCGAAGCCTCTTCGACGATGCGCTCGACCGCGCCGGAGATGCCGACACTCAGATCGTGGCGTGTCGTCAGGGCCTTGGCCTTGGCGATAACGCCCCGCGCTTCCGACCAGAGAACCGCGTCCGTATAGGTGCCGCCCGTATCAATACCGAGGAAAATTGCGTTTTCTATCTGTGAATCAGCCATGATGCCCTGCGCCGTTTGTGGCAGGGTTATCCCATGACGGCGCAGACGACTAGCGTCATTCCGACCATTTGCCGCCGCAACGACACAACAGTGCCGGAACCATTCAACTCCTGCTACGTTGACGCGTGGGAAAAGGGGGCTTTAATGGCATCACAATCTGGCAGTCATGCGGGATCGAAGAAGGTTATCTATGCCGCCATCCTCGGCAATCTTCTGATCGCGGCAACCAAGTTCATTGCCGCCTTCTTCACCGGCAGTTCCGCCATGCTGTCGGAAGGCGTTCATTCGCTGGTGGATACGGGAAATGGCGGCCTGCTTCTCTACGGTCTGCGGCGGGCCGCCAAGCCCGCCGACAAGGCGCATCCGCTCGGCCATGGACGCGAGCTTTACTTCTGGAGTTTCATTGTTGCCCTGCTGGTGTTTGCCGTGGGTGCCGGTGTCTCGTTCTATGAAGGCCTCACCCACATTCTCGAGCCGGAGCCCATCGCCAATCCCACTGTCAACTATGTCGTGCTTGGCTTTGCGCTGCTGTTCGAGGGCATCTCATGGACAGTCGCGCTGAAGGAATTCCGAACCATGAAGGGCAAGCTTGGCTATCTCGAAGCCGTGCAACAGAGCAAGGATCCGAGCGTCTTTACCGTCCTGTTTGAAGATACGGCTGCCCTGCTGGGACTCATCGTAGCGTTTGCCGGCATTTCAGCGGCGCAATTCTTCGACATGCCCGAATTCGACGGGGTTGCCTCCATCGGCATTGCCATCATCCTCGGTGCAACCGCAATTTTCCTCGCCCGGGAAAGCAAGGGCCTGCTGATCGGCGAGTCGGCGCTGCCGGAAGCGGAACAGCAAATTCTTGACATCGCCGGCAAGGATCCGGCCGTTCAGCAGGCAAATGGGGTGCTGACCGTCCATATGGGACCCAAGCAGATCGTTGCCGGGCTCAGCATTGAATTTGAGGATCATCTTACCGCACCCGACATCGAAGCCTGCGTCGAGCGTATCGAAACAGCGATCCGTCAGGCCAACCCGGACATCGTGTCCGTCTTCGTCAAACCGCAGACTGCAAGCACCTGGAAGACGCGGCGGCAAAAAATCGTTGAGGGCTAGTCTTCATCCACCACGCGCAGGCGCAACTGGCCCGTTGCCGATGCCGCTGAACGGTTGGCATCCGGCCCCTTCGCGGGCTCGCCGGCCGCCGGATCGACGAACTCCAGCGCCTCGATCTTCTGGCCGCGCTTCGTCACCTTGCTGGACGAGACGAGAATATCGTCAATATCCTTGCTCGCCTGACCGAAATGCGTCTGCAGCCGCCGGACCCGGTCGTCCAGGCGCCCGACATCTTCCATCAGGCGGATCACCTCACCCTGGATGAGATGTGCCTGCTCGCGCATGCGCACATCCTTGAGCACCGCCTGAATGACCTGAATGGATAGCATCAGCAGCGACGGCGATACGATGACGATGCGCGAACGATGGGCTTTCTGCACAATGCCTTCGAAATTCTCGTGAATTTCGGCAAAGATAGATTCCGATGGGACAAAGAGAAATGCCGTATCCTGGGTTTCGCCATTGATCAGGTATTTCTCTGAAACATCGCGAATATGGATTTCGATATCCCGGCGGAACTGGGCAAGCGCCAGTTTCTTCGTGTCCGGTGTCTCGGACTCGCGGATGGCGTTCCAGGCTTCTAGCGGAAATTTGGCGTCGATGACCAGATTGGGGGCGCCATTCGGCATGCGGACGATACAATCCGGCCGGCTTCCATTGGAAAGCGTGGCCTGAAACTCATAGGCTCCCTGCGGCAGGCCATCGGCAATGATGGTTTCCATGCGCGCCTGACCGAAGGCGCCGCGCGTCTGCTTGTTGGCGAGAATCGCCTGCAGCTGGACAACCTGTCCGGCCAGCGACTGGATATTGTTCTGCGCGGTATCGATGACCGCCAGCCGCTCCTGCAATTTGGCCAGGTTCTCATGGGTCGACTGCGTCTGTTCCGTCATGGTCTGGCCGATGCGGCTGGTCATGCCGTCGAGGCGTTCGCGGATCGACTGATTGAGCTCCGCCTGGCGCGAACCGAAAAGTTCCGCCATGGTCTGCATGCGGCCCTGCATCTCTGACTGGCTCTTTAAAATTTCAGCCATCCGCACTTCCGCATCACGCGCACGGTCTTCCGCCTGGAATTCCGCGATCAGCCGTACCCGTGCCGAACGCCAGAGCGCAATCCCGCACAGGACAATGGCAAGTGCAACGATGACAGCCGCCATTACCAGCGCGGTACCGACCGATATCGACGTGGCGCCAAGCTGAAACAGTGGCTGGTCGAGTGAATGTGATGTTTCCATGGGAAGCAGACTAACCGATTCGGATGGCAAATGTGAGATCAAAACGAGAACATTTTCACAAATGCCATTTATGCCGGGATTGACGGTTGAAAGCCGAGATATTAGGTGATGCTCATGTCTATCAAACCGCTTGTCATTCTTCCCGATCCGCTGTTGCGCCAGGTTTCCAAACCCGTGGAGCGCTTTGACGCCGATTTGCGCAAATTCTCCAACGACATGCTCGACACCATGTATGACGCGCCTGGGATCGGCCTCGCCGCCATTCAGGTGGCGGAACCGCTGCGCATGCTGGTGATCGACCTTGCCAAGGAAGACGAACCGAAGGCACCCCAGGTTTTCATCAACCCCGAGATTTTGTCTTCCAGCACCGAACGCAACGTCTATGAAGAAGGCTGCCTGTCCATTCCGGATTATTATGCGGAAGTGGAACGTCCGGCAAAAGTGCGCGTTGCCTATTTCGATATCGAAGGCAAGAAGCACGAGATCGAGGCGGACGGTTTGCTGGCAACCTGCCTTCAGCACGAGATCGACCACCTCAACGGCGTTCTGTTCATCGATTACATCTCGCGCCTCAAGCGTGAAATGGTGATGAAGAAGTTCAAGAAGCTTGCCAAGGATCGCGTTCCGAGCCGGCTGGCGGTGTAAGCCATGAGCCTGCGTATCGTCTTCATGGGAACCCCGGAATTCTCCGTGCCGGTTCTCAACGCGCTCATTGGCCAGGGCCATGAGATCGTCGCCGTCTACAGTCAGCCGCCGCGTCCGGCAGGCCGGCGCGGGCTGGAACTGACCCCCTCGCCCGTTCATCGCAATGCCGAAGAATTCGGCATTGAAGTGCGCACGCCCAAAAGCCTTCGCAGCCCCGAGGAACAGCAGGCATTCCGTGATCTCAATGCGGATGTTGCCATCGTGGTGGCCTATGGCCTGATCCTGCCCACCGCCATTCTCGAAGGCACCCGCCTTGGCTGCTACAACGGCCATGCCTCGCTTCTTCCGCGCTGGCGCGGCGCCGCACCGATCCAGCGGGCCATCATGGCGGGTGACAGCGAAACCGGCATGATGATCATGAAAATGGATGAGGGGCTGGACACCGGCCCGGTCGCCATGGCCGAAAAGGTCAAGATCACGCCCGACACGACCGCGGGCGAGCTGCACGACCAGCTCAGCATGATCGGCGCCGACCTGATGGTGCGCGCCATGGCCGCGCTGGAACGGGACAGCCTCACCCTGACATCGCAATCGGAAGACGGTGTCACCTACGCGTCGAAGATCACCAAGGTTGAAACCCGTATCGACTGGACCCTGCCGGCCATTGACATCCATAACCGTATTCGCGGTCTGGCACCGTTTCCGGGCGCCTGGTGCGAGATGGAGATCGGTGACGGCCTTGAACGCGTCAAGTTGCTGCGCTCGCTGCTTGCAACCGGCGCCGGTGTACCGGGCACGGTGCTCGATGACGATCTGCGCATTGCCTGCGGAGAAGGTGCGGTGCGTCTGCGCGCGCTGCAGCGGGCGGGCGGCAAGGCGATGGACGGGCAGGAATTCCAGCGCGGCGCCAAGATTGCGCAAGGAGCAAAGCTGCCATGAGCAGCATCACCATTCGTCGCGTACAGCCCGCGGACCGCGCGTTGATCTCAGCTATCGTCGAAGACGCTTTTGCGGGACCGGATGAGGCAAGGCTGGTCGAGCAACTCAGTGGCAACGGCGATATCGTGCTCGAACTGGTTGCGGAGTTCGATGGTGCCCTGGCGGGCCACATCCTTTTTTCAAGACTGCGCGTTGAGAATGGAACCAGCTTTGACGCGGTTGCACTGGCGCCGCTCAGTGTCGTCTCCGGTCACCAGGGCAAAGGCGTCGGATCGGCACTGATCAGGGCCGCACATCAAGAATTGGTGCTCATGGGCGAAACCCTTTCCATTGTCCTCGGCGATCCCGGCTATTACGGCCGCTTCGGCTATACGAATGCACGGGCATCGGGTTTTGCCAGCCAATATCAGGGCGAGTATCTCCAGGCGCTGGCTTTCGCTGACGCACCTCTGTCGGGAACGCTGGTCTATTCCAGAGCGTTCGAGGGCCTTTGATGCCGCGCTACAAACTCACCATCGAATATGACGGCACCCCCTATGCGGGTTGGCAGCGGCAGGAAAACGGCCATACCGTTCAGGCAGCCATCGAGCAGGCCATCTTCAAGTTTTGCGGCGAAACCATCTCCCTTGGCGCAGCAGGCCGCACCGATTCCGGTGTGCATGCGATTGCCCAGATTGCCCATGTGGATCTGACCAAGGACTGGAGCAGCGCCAAGGTGCGCGAGGCGCTCAACGCCCATCTGGTCGTGGCCGGAGAAACGGTCGGGATCATCAATGTCGAGCGGATGACCGAGAATTTCGATGCGCGTTTCTCCGCGACGGGAAGGCGTTATCTCTACCGCATCATCAATCGCCGTCCGCCGGCACCGCTGGAAGCATTCCGCGCGTGGTGGGTGAAGAAGCCGCTCGATGCGGAGGCAATGCACGAGGCGGCACAACGGCTGGTCGGAACCCACGACTTTACCACCTTTCGCGCCACCCAGTGCCAGGCAAAAAGCCCAGTCAAATCGCTCGATCACCTCAGTGTGCTTCGCAACGGGGAAATCATCGAAATCAGGGCATCCGCGCGCTCGTTCCTGCACAACCAGATCCGCTCATTTGCGGGAACGTTGAACGAAGTGGGTTGTGGGCGCTGGACAGCCGATGATGTCAGCGATGCCCTTGCCGCCCGGGACCGCAAGGCCTGCGGGCCTGTCGCGCCGCCTTACGGGCTCTACCTCGTCGGCGTGGATTATCCGAGTGTGACCGGCTCCGGCATGGCAATGCCCAGCACACTCTGAAGAACAACCACCAGAACAATATATCCCGTGACCAGAATGGCGAAGAACGCAGTCGTATAGGCGTAGGTTTTCTTCAATGCCACATGCGTCAATCGATAGGTCAAAACAAGCGCAACGGCGTTGAGGATGAGGTCGACACCCAGCGAGAGCTGGGGCCGGGTCGGTATGAAAATATGAACCAGCGTGGCGGGCACAACCAGCCAGTTCACCAGTGCGGAACCCCAGTTGCTGGTGATCACATAGACACCGAAACGGTTGCGCAGGCCAATTCGCGGTGCAACAAACAGCAGCACCACCAATGGCAGAACCCACGCGGTCAAATCGACAAAGGCGATCCGGCCGATCAGGGAAAGCCGGGTTCCCGTTTCTGGCCGGAAGGCCACCGCATCATTGGCAAAAACAATCCAGCTCAAAATCAGGGGCGGCAGCGACACCGTGATGGCCTGGAATGATTGCCAGAAACCGTCTTCCGAAAGGTCGAAGAACTCCAGACCGTCGGCATGGCCGTTCATGATCCGCCACGAGCCCCAGAAATAACGCTGGATGTCTTCAAAATTCAGCATGGTCGCTCAGGCAAAAAAGTCGGCAATGAACCGCTCGTAAATTTGTGTCAACGTTTCCAGGTCTGCGACCGCCACGCGCTCATCCACCATGTGCATGGTCTGCCCCACAAGCCCGAATTCGACCACCGGGCAATAATCCTTGATAAAGCGCGCATCGGAGGTGCCGCCTGAGGTGGACAGCTGCGGCCGCTTGCCGGTTACGGCTTCGACCGAAGCGGTCAGCGTGCCGATAAGTTTTTCATCATGGGTGAGAAAGACGTGGCTTGGCCGGTCGCGCCAGACAAGCTCGTAATTGACCGGGGTTTTCCGGCCCGGCCGCAGTTTGCGCCGCCCGGATGCCTTGTCGAGACGGTTATGGATTTCCGCCATCAGCGTCTCATCGGTCCATGTGTCGTTGAAACGGATATTGAACGTTGCGGTTGCCTTGGCCGGGATGACGTTGACCGCCGGATTTCCGACATCGATCGTCGTGACTTCCAGGTTGGTCGCCTGAAAGTTCTTCGTCCCCTTGTCGAAAGCCGGATAAAGCAGGCTGTCCACCAGCGTCACCAGCCCGCGAACCGGGCTGTCGGCCAGATGCGGATAGGCCGCGTGCCCCTGGACGCCATGGACGGTGATTGTTCCCGAAAGCGAACCGCGACGCCCGATCTTGATCATGTCGCCCAGCTTGTCGGGATTGGTCGGCTCGCCGACGATGGCCGCGTCCCAGGTTTCACCCCTCGCCTTGGCCCATTCCAGCAATTTACCGGTACCGTTGATCGATGGGCCTTCCTCATCGCCGGTGATCAGGAAGGAAATCGAGCCCTTCGAAGCACCATCCTTCGCGATATGGCGGGCAACGGCGGCGGCAAAGCAGGCGATGCCACCCTTCATGTCCACCGCACCGCGACCGTACATCTCGCCCTTGTGGATCGCCGCCGAAAACGGCGGGTAGGTCCAGGCCGCCGCGTCACCGACGGGAACAACGTCGGTATGACCGGCAAACATCAGATGCGGCCCGTTGCCCGAACGTCTGGCGTAGAGGTTTTCCACGTCCGGCGTCCCGTCTTCGCTGAAGGTGGGGCGCTCGACGGAAAAGCCCAGCGGCGCCAGCATGGCTTCCAGCGTGGTGAGAGCACCGCCCTCCGCTGGCGTAACCGACGGACAAGCAATGAGTTGGGCGAGGTTTTTTACGGGATCTGTCGAGGATGTCATGTGCAAAGCGATAATCCAAAAGCAGCATCCTGTCACGCACTGGATCACAATGCGTGCATCTGTTTTAATGGCTGACGATCGCGTCAAACCGGGGCCCGCCAATGCTTGAAAACGCCAGCCGCATTGTTGTCGCAGGTGCCGGTTCCATTGGCTGCTATGTCGGCGGGCAGCTTGCCGCCGCTGGAAAAGCCGTCACGTTCCTTGCGCGACCCCGCGTGGCGGACGAAATCCGGCGCACCGGCCTGAAAATTGTCAATCTCGACGGCACGGAGCGGCTTCTATCGCCGGACCGGCTTTCCCTCACGCAGAACCCTGCCACTGCCTTCGACAAGGCGCGGATCATTCTCGTTGCGGTCAAGAGCGGCGCGACACAAGAGATGGCGGGGCTGATTGCCAGATACGCTCCTGCTGACAGCATTGTCGTCAGCCTGCAGAACGGCATTGGCAATGCTGACGTTCTGCAAAAGAACCTCCCGGAGAGCATGACGGTGATTGCCGGGATGGTGCCTTTCAACGTTGTCCAATCGGATGCGGGCGCACTGCCGCTGAGCGTACGCCGCACCACGCAGGGCACGATCCTTGTCGAGAACAAGGTCGAAGGCCTTGCCGAAGCCCTGTCGACGCCGGACCTTCCGGTGAGCCACCACGACAATATGCAGGGCATTCTCTGGGGCAAACTGATGATGAACCTGAACAACGCGCTCAACGCCCTGTCAAACCTGCCGCTTGCCGCACAGCTTGCAGACCGTGACTGGCGCGTCTTGCTTGCCGATCAGATGGGCGAAGGCCTCAAGGTCATGCGAGCACATGGCATTGTTGCAGCCCCGGTCCAGGGCGTATCACCCGCGATACTCCCATGGATTCTGCGATTGCCCGATTTTCTCTTCCGCCGCATCGCCCGCCGGATGCTGGCCATAGACCCGCGTGCCCGCTCATCCATGTGGGAGGATTTTTCCCGCGGTCGGACAACGGAAATCGATTACCTCCAGGGTGTCATCGTGGAACTGGCTCGGGAAAAGAATGTCCCCACGCCCCTGGCGCAAAAGGTCATTGCCTGCGTCAAACAGGCCGAGGGGCAGCCGGTCCGCTGCCATGCGGTGGCCGAGATCCGCCAGAAATTCGTCGCGTAAACGGTTCAGTCGATCGGCTTTCCCGTCTTGTCCTTCATGGTCAGAAGCGTCAGCGCGCTCACCAGCGCCGCCGCCATCACATAAAAACTCGGAGCCAGTTTCGTACCTGTCGCCTCGATCAGGAGCGTGACGATCACAGCGGCAAAACCGCCGAAAATGGTCACGGCGAAATTATAAGCGAGTGACAGCCCGGTGGAGCGCAAGCCTGCAGGAAACTGCTCGGCCAGCAGTGCCGGTGCCGGACCGGTGAATGCGGCGAGAAGCAGCCCGAGAATGCCCTGGACAATGGCAAGGGTCATCAGATCGGGTGTGGCATTGACCCAGGCAAACAGCGGGTAGATCAGCACGCCGATGGCAATGGCGGCAGCCAGCAGCAGCCGCTTGCGCCCCACACGGTCCGACAAGGCCCCGGCGATGGGACAACCCAGCATCAGCACCAGGCCGCCAATGGTCGTCGCAACGAATGCATCGGCGAGCGGAATGTTGAGCTGTTTGACGGCATAGGTGGTCATGTAGAACAGCAGCACATAGGTGCATACCGTCCAGAGAATGGTGACGCCAAAGCCGGATGCGATACCGCGCGGATGATCCCTGAGGGCGTCACGCAGCGGCGACTCGCTCTTCTGCGTGTGGCTGTCGGTAAAGACCGGCGTCTCGTCGACGCGGGCACGGATATAGAACCCGACCGGTCCGATCAGCAAACCCAGAAGGAACGGCACGCGCCAGCCCCAGCTGTCGATGGCTACCGGATCAAGCGCGTGCGTGACGATGGTGCCGCAGATACCACCGAGTACGACGGCCAGCGCCTGACTTGTCTGCTGCCAGCTGGCATAGAATCCGCGTTTTTCCGGCGGCGCATACTCGATGAGAAAAGCTGTCGCGCCGCCGATCTCTCCACCGGCGGAAAAGCCCTGGATCAGCCGTGCCAGAACAATAACCAGCGGCCCGACAATGCCTGCTTGCGCATAGGTCGGCGCAAAGCCGAGCAGTGCCGTGCCGAATGCCATCATCAGGATTGTCAGGGTCAGTGCCGCCTTGCGCCCCTTCCGGTCGGCGTAGACACCAAGAACCACTGCCCCGACCGGACGCATGAAAAAGCCGACGCCATAGGTGCCGACCGTGAGCAGGATCGAAGTCAGGTCATTGATCGCGGGAAAGAACAGGCGCGCAATGATCGGCGTGAAGAAGCCGTAGACGGTAAAATCAAACCATTCGAGGCCATTGCCGATGGTGGCGGCGGCAATGGCATGGCGCCGCTTGGCGTCATAGTCGCGGGTCAGAAGGGAAGCCTGCACAGTCATACTGGTACCTCAGCTGAGATGGAATCGGCTTGGGTACCAGCTTCTGTCGGGAATCTCCGTCTGTCCAGATGTAAATCGCCTAATCAGTCACGCAGCAACTCATTGATCGAGGTCTTGGAGCGGGTCTTCTCGTCGACGCGCTTGACGATCACCGCGCAATAGAGGCTCGGGCCCGGTTCATTGTTCGGGAAAGGCTTGCCCGGCAAGGTGCCCGCGACAACGACCGAATAGGGCGGAACCTCGCCATAGAAAATCTCGCCGGTGGCGCGGTCGACGATCTTTGTCGATTTGCCGATGAACACGCCCATGCCGAGGACCGCGCCTTCGCGCACGATGCAGCCTTCGACCACTTCCGAGCGGGCGCCGATGAAGCAATTGTCTTCGATGATGGTCGGGCCTGCCTGCATGGGCTCGAGAACGCCACCGATGCCGACGCCGCCGGAAAGGTGCACATGCTTGCCGATCTGCGCGCAGGAGCCCACCGTGGCCCATGTATCCACCATCGTCCCCTCGCCGACATAGGCGCCGAGATTGACGAAGGACGGCATCAGGATGGCGCCGGGAGCAATATAGGCCGAACGGCGGACAATCGCGCTCGGCACCGTGCGGAAGCCTGCCTTGCTGAACTCGGTCGCACCCCAGCCATCAAACTTGGAGGGAACCTTGTCCCACCACGGCGCACCGCCAGGTCCGCCGTCGATGATGCCCATGTGATTGAGACGGAAGGAAAGAAGCACTGCCTTTTTGAGCCACTGATTGACGGTCCATGCACCATCCGCCTGCCGTTCGGCAACACGGGCTTCGCCGCTGTCGAGAAGCAGCAATGACGTGTCAACCGCATCGCGTATTTCGCCGCGCGTTTCGGTGTTCACGGCATCGCGTTCGTCAAAGGCCTTGTTGATGGTCTTTTCAAGACTGGCCAGGTCGGGCTTGGACATTTTCAGGTCACTCCATTGCACGGGCGGTTAAGGCTGATGTAAGGCCTAGTAAGATAAGTCTGTGAGAGGGTCAATCGCAGCGCCACAATGTTGGACGACGAATAGGATTTAATGTCTGTAAGCGTCACTTGCGTCCGCAGAAGGAGAATATAATTGAATACCGATGAAAAAAACGGCTGGACGCCATTTTCCCACTCCACCGAAGCCGTGCGGCGGGTAGAGACCGCTCCCGAGACCCCGCAAACGCAATCGGACACCTATCGTCTAGCCTTTGCCGATCCGGAGTTCATGACACGCCGCGATCTGCGCGCAGTACGGTTGCAGCTTGAATTGCTCAAGCCGGAAATGGCACTGACCCAGCGGGGTATCCGTTCGACAGTCGTGCTTTTCGGCGGCGCGCGTATTCCCGAGCCCGGCGGTGAAGCCTGGGCCGCGAAGAACGAAGTGCAGAAGAAGAACCTTGAAGCCAATTCGCGCTATTATGCCGAGGCGCGCAAGTTTGCCCAGCTATGCTCGACCTATTCCGCGACCACCTACAACCGCGAGTTTGTCGTTGTTACCGGCGGCGGTCCCGGCGTGATGGAAGCGGGCAATCGCGGTGCAGCCGATATCGGAGCGCCGACAATCGGTCTCAACATCGTCCTGCCGCACGAACAGGCGCCCAATGAATATGTGACGCCGGAGCTCTGCTTCAACTTTCACTATTTTGCCATCCGGAAAATGCATTTCCTGATGCGGGCAAAAGCGCTTGCGATTTTCCCCGGCGGCTTCGGCACCATGGACGAGACATTCGAGACGCTGACACTCATCCAGACAGGGCGCATGGAGCGTATCCCGGTCCTCCTCTTCGGCCGGTCATTCTGGGAAAAGGCGATCAATTTTGAATTCCTGGCCGAACAGGGTGTCATTTCGCCGTCGGACAGGGAATTGATCACCTTTGTCGATGACGCCGAAGAGGCGTGGGGCGTGATCAAGACTTTCTACGAGCTGCCCTGACCCTCTGCCTCGTCGCGGCTGCGGGAGCCGGGTCAGGACCCGGTACGCCGCAGCGTCGATGAGCGCTTCGACCGATGTAGATCGCTTCAGACAGGCATGCCTGCGCGGACCTGCCCCGGCTGGATCGCATTGAGGAACGACGCCAGATCGTCGGTCACGTAATCGACATGATCGGTGTAGTCCGGATCGCGTTCCCATATCTCGGAGAACGTCGGCTCAAAATTATGCGGCACGATCAGGACTGTCTTCATGCCGAGCGCCTTCGGCTCGACCAGATTGCGCGCGAGGTCCTCGAACATGGCGCTGCTCTTGGCATCGATCCCGTGCAGATCAAGAAAACGGTCATAGGCCTGCCGCGCCGGCTTGGGCATCAGTTCGGCCGCGACAATATCGAAAATATCGTCGAACTGGTCGAGGACACCGAGTTGCCGTGCCGCCCGCTCCGCGTGGCCACGGTCACCATTGGTGAAAATGAACTTGCGCCCCGGCAGATGTTTGATCGCCATGGCCAGTGCCGGATTGGGAACCAGCCATGAATAATCGATATCGTGAACCTTCTGCAGAAAATCGTCCGGATCGATATTGTAGCGATCCATCAGCCCTTTGAGGGTCGTCCCGTAATCCTTGTAGAACTGCTTCTGCATCTGGCGGGCATCCGCATGGGAAAGTTGCAGGAGATCCGCGATATAGCCCGTCATCTTCACGTCGATCTGCGAAAACAGATTGGAATGATGCGGGTAGAGCGTGTTGTCCAGATCGAACACCCAGTCCGTTACATGGGCAAAATTCAGAGGATCGGGATTTTTCGTCATGCATACTCGCCATTGCAGGGACATTGGTAACGGGACAGGCAGTCTGTTGCCATAACGACTCAATAGACGAAAAAAGTCCGAACTACGACCGTTTTTACATTTTCCGCTAACAGCCGCTTCATGAATGCAGCATAGTAATCAGGTAGCAGCATTAGGGGTGAAATGTTCAGAATTCTGTACAAATGTGCGCTTGTCACACTGATCGCGATTGTCTGTTCTTTGCTGATCACCGGGAGCATCATGAGTGCTTTCGACATGCACAACAAAATGGGCTTCGTGATCGCCACGATCTGTCCGTTGACCATTACCCCGCCGATCTCGCTGATGGTGTTCCGGCAGTCCGAGCGACTGCGCGTGACCCTGCTTCAACTCAGTCAGGTCATGCTGCAGCTTGAGGAAACCAATGCCAAGCTCCTGGAGAAAGCCTCGCGCGACAGCATGACGGGCCTGCTCAACCGTGAAGCTTTTTTCACCCATGTGGACAGGGTCCGCCGGCAGATACCCGGATCCCTGCTGATCATAGACGCGGATCATTTCAAGAAAATCAACGACCAGCACGGCCATTACAATGGTGACGGCGCGCTGACCGCCATTGCCCACTGCATTTCACGCAGCATCGGCGAGAACGACAGCATCGGCCGCATCGGCGGCGAAGAGTTTGCGGTTTTCCTGGCGACGGAACACGAGGATGAGGTGCGCGCCATTGCCGAAATCATTCGCAAAGATGTGACGTTGATTGAATTCCGGACGCCTGAAAATGAGCGGGTTCCGCTCAGCGTCAGCATTGGCGGGGTGATCGATGTCTCGACAGGGGCGATCGCCGATCATTTCCAGACCGCCGATCGCAGGCTTTACGAGGCCAAACGCAATGGCCGCAACTGCGTCATCGTGAAACCAGCGATGAAAACCGCAGCCTAGATTGCCGATGGGTCCAGCGGCGCGCTGTCCTTCCGCCGGGCAACAAGGGTGGCCATATCGGCGGTTTCGAAGGCATCGCGCAGCGCGGCAAAGCTTGGGAGAACAAAATAGGCGCGCTGGAACTTGTCGATCTCGTAGGCGGTCCGCATGACCGTTTCCAGATCGAATGGAACGTGGTGTGCATCCGGGCTTTCGACCGCAAACTGCAATTCGCTGAACGATGACATCAGGCCGGCGCCGAAAGCCTTGAGCGGGGCGCCCTCTTCCTGCATCAGACCGAATTCAGCCGTGTACCAGTAAAGCCGTGCGACCATCTGTTCCCCGCCGATCCGAACCGCAGCGGCACCCTTTTCACCGTAGAGTTGCATGAAATCCGCAAACACCGGCTGGCTGAGAATGGGAACATGGCCGAAGAAGTCATGGAACATGTCCGGCTCGACGATATAGTCCAGTTCCTTCTTGCTGCGCAGCCAGTTGGTGACCGGGAAGCGGCGGTTGGCAAGATGATCGAAGAACGGCTCGTTCGGGATAAGACCGGGGACCGCCACGATCTCCCAGCCCGTCAATTTGCGCAGCCGTTCGCTTACTTCATGAAAATCGGGGATACGGTCGAGCAGACCCAGCGCATCGACGCCGTCGAGGTAGCTGTGATGGGCAAGCCGCGAGGTAAGCTTTGTCTGACGGTCACAGAGGGTACGCCACACCTCCTGATCTTCCGCCGAGTAGTCATATTGCTGTTCGACGGTAAAATCCGGCTGGCAGGCATGATAGTCGCCGCGCAAACCTTGTGCTGCACATTCACGGGCATAGGCCTCAACACTGATGGTCATGAATTCCTCCTCGATTCCCATTCTGACATCCAGAATACTCCGAGAAATCGAGTGAATTTGACCTTATTGCCTCAATGAACCACTATCTGGAGAGGAAAATATAATATTCTGGAGAAAAACAAGTGACATCCCCTCGATTTGACGAATTTGAAATCAAGATGCTGCAGGTCCTGCGCGACAATGGCCGGGTGCCGATCACCGATCTGGCGCAGGCCATCGGGCTTTCGGCCACGCCTTGCGGTCGACGTTTTGACGCCCTGCAGGAAACCGGCGTCATCAAAGGCTTTGCCGCCGTAATCGACCGCCGGTCCATCGGGCTCATGGTCGAGGTCTTCGTTCAGGTGCGGCTGACATCGCACAGCGATGAATCGCCGGAACGGTTCATCACGGAAATCCAGCGCATGGACGAGGTATCATCCTGCTGGACGATGACCGGCGAGCACGATTTCCTGCTGCACGTAATGGTGCCCACCGTCGATGATCTCAACGATTTCGTCATGCACCGGCTGATGCGCCTCAAGGGTGTGCGCGACGTGCACACCCAGCTCGTGCTGCAGAACATCAAGGGGCCGGGCAAGATTCCGCTCGACCATCTGAAACGATGATCAGGGAACGATCAGCGTTCCCGCACCACGTTCCGTGAAGAGTTCGAGCAGAACCGAATGCGGGGTCTTGCCATTGAGGATGACGACCCCTTCGACACCGCGATTGATCGCATCGATGCAGGTTTCGACCTTGGGGATCATGCCGCCTGAAATCGTGCCGTCCTTGATCAGCGCGCGGGCCTGACCGACGGACAGTTCCTTGATGAGCTTCTTGTCCTTGTCGAGAACGCCGGGAACATCCGTCAGGAACAACAGACGCGAAGCGGCCAATGCACCGGCAATGGCGCCCGCGAAGGTGTCAGCATTGATGTTGTAGGTATGGCCGTCGCGGCCTGGCGCAACCGGCGCGATAACCGGGATCATCTCCGAGCGGGCAAGCAGGTCCAGCAGGGTGCGGTCCACTTCGACCGGTTCACCAACAAAGCCAAGGTCAACAATCTTCTCGATATTGGAATCTGGATCGACAATCGTCTTCTTGGCCTTTTCGGCGAAGACCATGTTGCCATCCTTGCCGCACAGTCCGATGGCCCATTCGCCTTCCGCATTGATCAGCGCAACGATTTCCTTGTTGATCGAACCGGCAAGAACCATCTCGACGATTTCGAGCGTCTTCGCATCGGTAACGCGCAGGCCCCCTTCGAATTTCGATTCGATGCCCATGCGCGCAAGCATCGATGCAATCTGCGGGCCGCCGCCATGCACAACGATCGGATTGATACCGGATTGCTTCAACAGGGCGATATCGCGGGCAAAGGCCTTGCCAAGCTCCACATTGCCCATGGCATGGCCGCCATATTTCACAACAACGGTCTTGTTTTCGTACCGCTGCATATAGGGAAGAGCCGCGGATAGAAGGCTTGCCTGAATTTCTGCGGTGTGCTCAGTCTCGGACATGGGGGAAGCAAGCTCCAGCTTGAAAAGGACGGGGTCTCATAACCCTAAAGACGGTCATGGGCAAACATGATTTAGGGTGGGCGGGAACGTTTTTGCATGCGGCCCATTGACAGGACAACATATCCGCAGATTTAACTTAGGGGCAGGACTCTGGATAGTCAAAGAGTTGGAAACGCCGGTCGCATGACACCCGAAGGCATATCAGAGCTGATTTCACGGGTCGCTTTGCGGGATCGCTCGGCGTTCGACAAGCTTTATACCTCCACGAGCGCGAAACTATTCGGCGTATGCCTGCGTATCTTGGGCAATCGCTCGGAAGCAGAGGATGCACTGCAGGATATTTTCGTCAAGATCTGGAACAAGGCTGACCGGTTTGCCGTCGCGGATACAAGCCCCATCTCGTGGCTGGTGGCTATTGCGCGCAATCATTCGATTGACGTGCTGCGTGCCCGCAAGCCAGCAACAGCCGAACTGGAAAAGGCGGTCGGTCTCGCGGAACCGTCCCTCAATCCCGAACAGTCTGCCATTGCATCCGGTGAAACAAAGCGCATCAACGAGTGTCTCGATCAGCTGGATTCTGACCGGGCCGCGGCCGTGCGGGGCGCCTATCTGAACGGCGAGAGCTATGATCTCCTGGCGATCCGCCACCGGGTGCCATTGAATACGATGAGAACCTGGTTGCGCCGCAGCCTGATGAAACTGAAGGAATGTCTGGAACGATGAGCACGATACCACCCGATGACACAATGCCGGAAGGCGACGATTTCGTCGCAGCCGAGTATGTGCTGGGCGTGCTGCCGGATCAGGAGCGGCAGGATGCCGCCCGCCGCATCGAAACCGATGCTTCCTTTGCGCGCCTCGTATCCGACTGGCAGAACCGGTTCGACCCATTGAACGTGCAATTTCAGCCGGTGACGGCGCCCAGCTATCTGAAGAGCCAGATCGACCAGCGCCTGTTTGGCATCGACTCGGGCCGCGTGGCGGCCGGCGCCTCCTTCTGGAACAGCCTGGCATTCTGGCGAACAGTTGCCGTTGCAGCGCTTGCACTGGTCCTGTTCAACTTCGGCAGGGAGTACGTTCTGCGCCAGACCGGACCAGCGCCTGCGCAGCTTGTTGCCTCCATGGCAAGCGACAGCGGTCCAATGCGAAGCCTTGCTGTTTTTGACGGCAAGTCGAGAAAGCTCAGGATTACGCTGGTTTCCGGCGATATTCCGCAGAACAAGTCGCTGGAACTCTGGCTGATTGCGGGAAAGGACGCTCCGGTGTCGCTGGGCGTTCTCAAATCGCCCAAGGTGACGGAGTTCGACGTACCCGCGCCAACTGCCGCAAAGCTTAGGGATGGAACAACCCTGGCCATTTCGGTTGAACCGGCAGGCGGCTCTCCAAGCGGAGCACCCACCGGCGCTGTCGTCGCAGCGGGCGCTGTGAGCAGCATCTGAAATCAAGGAAGCTGGTAAGGCTCTATTCTTCGAGGAGAAGCGCGATTGCAGCGCGCAGCTCGTCCAGTCCACCGCCCTTTTCCGACGATGTGGCAAGGATCGTTGGATAGGCAGCGGCGCGCTTTTTGATAGCCTGCGCCGTTTCTTCCATGAGGCGCGGCACACCGGCAGGCTTGATCTTGTCGATCTTGGTCAGGACGATCTGGTAGGACACGGCCGCGCGATCCAGGAGATCGAGCACTTCCGCATCGTTCTTCTTCACACCATGACGGGCATCGATAAGCAGATAGACGCGCTTCAGCGTGGTACGGCCGCGCAGGTAATCGAAGACAAGCCGCGTCCATGCATCGACCTGTTCCTTCGGCGCTTCCGCAAAGCCGTAGCCCGGCATATCGACCACGGCGAGCGGCGGCAGATCGCCATTTTCACCGGAATGGCCATCCGGGACGAAATAGTTGAGTTCCTGCGTGCGCCCCGGCGTGTTGGAGGTGCGCGCCAGACCTTTCTGGCCGATGATCGCATTGATGAGCGACGACTTGCCCACATTGGAGCGCCCGGCGAAGGCGATTTCGATAGGCCCTTCAGGCGGCAGGAATTTCATGGACGGAACGCCGCGAATGAAAACCCAGCCCTGCGCAAAGAGCATCCGGCCCTTCTCGATCAGCCGGTTCGTATTGTCGTTGGTTTCGCTCACGTTGTTTTCCGTCCGTTCATGGGGTGGCCGCAGCCACCTGCATTCAATGTTATCGCCGCCTTGTCAACTGAACGGCGCCGTTCACCGGCAAATGAAAAGCCCCCGGTATGACGCGGGGGCTTTCGGCATTCGAGTGAAACCCGCCTATTCCGCGGGTTTGGGTTTCTTCTTGAAGAGCCCCGCGAGATTGTCCCACAGTTCGATCTTCGCGCCCTGCCGCTTCATGATGATGCCCTGCTGGGTGATCGACAGGAAGTTGTTCCACGCCCAGTAAATCACCAGACCGGCCGGGAAGCTGGACAGCATGAACGTGAAGATCAGCGGCATCCAGTTGAAGATCATGGCCTGCGTCGGATCGGGAGGTGTCGGGTTCATGCGCATCTGCAGGAACATCGTCACACCCATGATCAGCGGCCAGACACCGATCATCAGGAACGCCGGAACAGTCCATGGAATGAGACCGAACAGGTTGAACACCGATGTCGGATCCGGCGCGGCCAGATCCTGGATCCAGCCGAAGAACGGCGCGTGGCGCATTTCAATGGTGACGTACAGCACCTTGTAGAGCGCGAAGAAGACCGGAATCTGGATCAGGATGGGCCAGCAACCGGCGATCGGGTTGATCTTCTCGGTCTTGTAGAGCTCCATCATGGCCTGCTGCTGCTTGACCTTGTCATCCGCATATTTCTCGCGGATTTCGGTCATCTTCGGCTGAACCAGCTTCATGCGCGCCATCGACGCATAGGACTTGTTGGCAAGCGGGAAGAACAGCGCCTTGAGCAGGACCGTAACAACGAGAATGGCCACGCCGAAGTTACCGATGGCCTTGTACAGCCAGTCGATGAGATAGAACATCGGTTCGGTGATGAAGTAGAACCAGCCCCAGTCGATCAGATTCTTGAACAATGGAATATGCAGGTTGTTCATATAGCCGTTGATCTTGCCAACTTCCTTGGCGCCGGCAAAAACGAGGTTCTCGATCGTTGTGGATTGGCCTGGCTCAATCGTTGTCGGATCGGACAGATAGTCGCTCTGATACTGCGGACGGCCATTGTCGAAGTAGGACATGCGCGCCTTGAAAGGCTTCGTTTGCGATGGAACGAGAGCAGCGGCCCAATATTTATCGGTGATGCCGATCCAGCCGCCAGTGTCCGTTTTCTCCGGAGAAACCTCTTTTTCCTTCTCGATCGCCGCGAATTTGTATTCGACCAGCTTTCCAGCGATCACGCCGATCGGACCTTCATGCAACACATAGGTGCTGGCATGCAGAGGCTTGTAGAACCGCGTGACACGACCGTAGGAGGCCAGTGAAACCGGTACGGACGTCCCGTTCGTCACGGCATCCTTGACCGTGAACATATAATTGTCGTCGACGCTGAAGGTACGCTTGAAAACCAGGCCCTTTTCGTTGGTAAACGTCAGGGTAACCGGGGTCGACGGGCTAAGCTTGCTGTTGCCGTCCACTGTCCATACGGTCGTCGGGCCGGGAACCGTGCCCGATGTCTCATTGCCAGTGAACCCGATTTCGACAAATTGCCCGTCTGCCATTTGCGAAGGGCTTAACAGCTGAATGGTCGGTGAATTGTTGTCGACCGTTTCATGATACTGCTTGAGCTGCAGGTCATCCAGACGAGCGCCGGTCAAGCTGATGGATCCGCTGAGGCTTGGCGTGTCGATCTGCACGCGCGACGTCTGCCCGAGCGCGGCGGCACGGGTGATGCTGCCGGCCTGAGCGGCATCCGGCGTCTGGCCGGGAATATTGGCACCGGGTGCGGCGGGTGTGGATGCCGGCAGATTGTTTGCTGGCGTACCGGCTGGCGTCGCGGGCTGCCCGGCAGCCTTGGTCTGCGCCTGGCGCGTGGCTTCAATCTGTGCCTGCTGCCGCTCGGCCTCGATCTTGGGGCCCATATAGAACACCTGCCACAGTCCCAGAATAACGACGGACAAGGCGATGGTGATAAAGAAATTACGATTGGTTTCCATTATCGGGTCCTGTTGGGCCGGTCATGTCTTGGGGAAACGCCGGTTTGGTATTTTTTGGAAACCCGTTTCGAGAGTTCCCGGGATAAGTCCGCAAATGGCGCATCAAGCGCGTCACGGCGAGCAACGATCACATAGTCGGTTCCGGGGGCCATGTCACCTGCAACATTGACGCGTACAGCCTCTTTCAGCCGGCGCTTGATGCGATTGCGGATAACGGCATTTCCGTTCTTTTTTGTGACTGTAAAACCAACACGCGGCGGACCTTTCCGGTCTTCGCGCTCCTTGACTTCGAGCAGAAAAAAGCCGCCGCGGCGTTTTTCTCCGGCCCGAACAGCCAAAAACTCCGCTCTCTTGCGAAGGCGGAGTGGTTTTTGATCATTCATTCCTGTAATGCCAACTTCGGCCAACCGCGCAAACCTGCGCGGAACGCCTTATGCCGACAACCGCTTGCGACCGCGAGCACGACGTGCTGCGATAACCTTGCGGCCGCCTGCAGTAGCCATACGGGCGCGAAACCCGTGACGACGTGCGCGGACAAGTTTGGATGGCTGATAAGTACGCTTCATTTGTTTAATACCGCGGTGTGCGGCCCTTCTTGTGGTCTGTTCTTTGACAGGAGCATATCAGGACCGCCATTGGCGCATAACAACACGCCGCCGGGGCGGTCAACCCGGACGTGCGCGGCTTATAGAGGCATGATACAGAGAAGTCAATTGATACCGGACAATTCACGCATAGGCAAAAATCGGGAAGTGATTTATTGTACCGGCGCAACGTTTGTCCTACATCGGGCATTGATGGAGCAAATATGGCGGTAACGCAACAGGATCAGCAACCGGCAGGCGCGCGTATGCACGCGGGTCGGCGCTTGCCGATCCTCAAACGCCTTTCGGGCAAGCTGTTGCGCCTCACCATCCTGTTCGGCCTCTTGGCCGAAGTGATGATTTTCGTTCCGACCATGGCCGATATGCGCATGCGCTGGCTTTCGGACCGCCTCAATACCGTTGCGGCAGCGAGTGTCGTGCTGGCGGCAAGCGACGACAAGGATATTCCGCAGAGCGTACAGAACGATGTGCTTCTTGCCACGGGCACCAAGGCGATTGCCCTGCGCGAAATGGGCGCGTCACGGTTGCTGGCGGTGTCGGACATGCCGTCCAAGGTCGACCGGCATATCGACATGAGCGTCACTGACCCGTTGACCACGATCCGCGACGCATTCGATACGCTCATCAATGGCGGCAACCGCATCATCCGCGTTTACGGTCCTATCGGCGAGACGGGAAAAGTCATCGAGCTCATCACATCCGATGCGCCCCTGCGCAATGCGATGTTGCGTTATGCCCGCAATCTGACGCTGATTTCGATGTTCATTTCGGTCATTACCGCCGGCCTGGTCTTCCTTGCCATCAGCCACCTGCTTATCCGGCCGATCCAGCGCATGAGCGCAAACATGCTGGCCTTTGCCCAGCAGCCGGATGATCCGCAGCGCGTCATCCAGCCGGACAATCGCGAGGACGAGCTTGGCATTGCCCAGCGCGAGCTGGCCGACATGCAGCAGCGCTTGCAGCGCACATTGTCCGAGCAGAAGCACCTGGCCGACCTTGGCCTAGCCGTTTCCAAAATCAACCACGACATGCGCAACATTCTTGCGTCTGCCCAGCTCATGTCCGATCACCTCGCCAATGCCAGCGACCCCGCCATTCAGCGCATGGTGCCGAAACTCGTACGGACGATCGACCGAGCCATCAACTACTCCCAGACCGTGCTTGCCTATGGCGGAACACAGGAGCCGCCGCCGCAGCGGCGCCGGGTGAAGCTGCACACCATCGTCAGCGACGTGGAAGAAATGCTCAATCTTGATACAAAGTCGGGGATTGAATTCAAAAACCTCGTACCGGAGAGTTTTGAGGTCGACGCGGATCCGGACCAGTTCTTCCGCGTGATTTCGAATCTCTGCCGCAATTCCGTTCAAGCCATGAGCGGCGTTACGGGTGATGACATCTCCATCGTCAAACGGCTGACAATTACGGCAGGACAAATTGGCGCTACATCGATCATCGGCATTGAGGATACCGGCCCGGGACTGCCGCCCAAGGCGCGCGAGAACCTGTTCACCGCATTCAAAGGCTCGGCCCGCTCCGGCGGCACCGGGCTCGGCCTTGCCATTGTGCATGAGCTGGTTCGTGCGCATGGCGGCACCATTGAACTGCGCGGCGGCGAAGGCGCTGGCACAAGTTTTGAAATCCGCATACCGGATCAACCCGTCTCTCTCGCCGAATGGCGCTCGCGCCGGGATTCAATATCGTGATATGACACTCGCAAATGAGTGATTATCTTCCCACCTACTGGCCCCAGATCTTCTTTGTCCTTTCCATCGTCCTCGGCGTTCCCGCCGCGGTCCATGCGGCCATGACGAAGGAGGAGGTGCGCGCGGCCATTGGCTGGGTCGGCGTCATCATCCTCTCCCCGGTGATCGGCGCGGTCATTTATGCGGTCGCCGGCATCAACCGGATCAGGCGCTCCTCCATAAGCTCGCAGCGCGCTTTCCTCCACGAAATCGGTCAGGATCACCTGATGCGTTTCGATGCGGACGAAGGGAATGTCCTTGCGCATTTCGGGCAACGCTTTGCCGCCATGAAAACGCTCGGCGACCGGGTGAGCCGCTGCCGCCTGACAACCGGCAACGACGTCGCCATGCTGCAAAGCGGAGACGATGCCTACCGTTCGATGATCGACCATATCAACGCAGCTCAGCGCAGCATTCTACTCGAGACCTACATTTTCGACCGGGACAAGATCGGTTTTCGCGTGGCAGATGCGTTGATTGCTGCCGTTCAGCGCGGCATTGAAGTCCGTGTTCTCATCGACGCTGTCGGAGCCCGCTATTCCATACCGAGTATTGTCGGCTATCTGAAAAAAGGCGGCGTGCGCACCGACGTGTTCAACGGCAACATCATCATCGGCTTGCGCCTGCCCTATGCCAACCTGCGGACCCACCGCAAGATTCTGATTGTCGACGGGACAACGGCGTTTACCGGCGGCATGAACATTCGCGCCGGTTTTTCCGAAGAAATTGCCGGCAAGGACCATGCGCGCGATACCCATTTCCGATTGACCGGCCCGATTGTCACCGACCTCTTCCATATCGCGTCGGAAGACTGGCGCTTCACCACCGGCGAACAGCTGGCTGGCGATCCCTGGCTGATCGCTTCACCGGACACGCCGGCGGGCGATCCCGTCTTTATCCGGGCTGTCCCGGCCGGGCCGGACAAGAGCGTGGAAGCCAATCATCGCATGCTGATGGGGGCGTTTTCCGTGGCGCGAAACCATATCCGGATCATGTCGCCCTATTTCCTGCCGGATCGCGAACTGATCAGCGCTTTGGTGACCGCAGCGCGGCGGGGCGTCGAGGTCGATATCGTCGTGCCGGCGGTCAACAATCTGAAACTCGTTGATCGCGCGATGACCGCGCAATTCGACCAGATTCTCAAGAGCCATTGCCGCATCTGGCGCGCCAGCGGCAATTTCAACCATTCCAAACTTCTGGCCATTGACGGACAGTGGGCCTATGTCGGGTCGTCGAATCTTGATCCGCGGTCATTGCGCCTCAACTTCGAAGTTGATCTGGAGATCATAGACGCGGCATTTGCAGAAAAAGTGGAAGGGCTCATCGAGACGGCCATTGAAACCGCAAAGCCGGTCCTGTTGCAAAGCCTGCGCGCCCGTTCATTCTGGGTGCGGCTGCTCGACCGGATTATCTGGCTAGGCTCGCCCTATCTCTGATTTCCGCCGTTTCGGCCAAGGCCCCCTTCAGGTCGACATAGGCCTTGATCGGCAGGTGATCCGATGCCACGCGGGCAAGCGGCGTGTCATGCACCTCGATGCCGGTGACCAGACTGTGCGGATGGCCGAGCACGCGATCCAGCGCCAGAACCGGAAAACGCGAGGGGAAACTGGGCACTGCATTCTTCATCGGATCGAAGACCGGATGCAGGAAATGCAATGACGATCCCCTGCCGACACGCCATTCATTCAGGTCGCCGAGCAGAAGCGTCGGGCGTGATGGATCCGCATGAACTGCGTCGAGGATCGCCTCGGATTGCTGCATGCGGGAATGCCGCAGCAGGCCAAGATGCGCGGCGATGATGCGCAGAGGACCCGCTTCGAGATCGAGGTCGACCACCAGAGCGCCGCGCGGCTCAAGCCCAGGCAGTCTCAGCTGCTGCACCCGCCGCACGACACCTTCACGGAAAAGCAGCAGATTGCCGTGCCAGCCGTGTCCCTTGGGGTAGAGCGATGCCACACGCACGGGCACAAGATTGTTCTCGCGTTCCAGCCGGGCAAGATCGAGCAGGCCAGACCGTTCGCCGAAGCGTTTGTCCGCCTCCTGCACAGCGACAACGTCTGCGCCAAGTTCACCGATGACATGGGCAATGCGATCCGGATCGAACTTCTTGTCGATGCCGACGCACTTATGGACATTGTAGGACGCAATGACGGTATCGTTCCGCACGACCTTGGTCACGCCAGTCGGGCGCTTGTTGCGGTTCTTGACCGCCGCGAGGATGCTGGCTGAGACACTGGGTCTTGTGTGCCGCATTGGCTTCTTGCTGTCCATGCATAAGAGATATGTCGGGTTCGCGCGAATGGCAAGCAAATGAAGTGGGCGCGCCGCCAAGATAGCGATTGCTCCTTTCGTCACTGCTACGAAGGACCAATTTCACCCAGAATAATCTGCTGATACATAGTTCTGACTAAAGCAACTGACATCAAGCTATGAGCAAACGGTTTGAGCAAATGCAACGCAATCCGAATGCCGATTGGCGGATTGAAGATGTTGCAGCGATTTGCATGGAGTTTGAACTGCGGTGCGAAAAACCTCGTTCCGGCAGTTCCCACTATAAAATCTCGCATCCGTCGCAGCGCGCAATTTTGACCGTGCCTTTTAATAGACCCATCAAACCTGTATATATACGCAATCTCATTGAGTTCATTGAAGCGGTGAAAAGTGCACCATGACCTACTATGATTATTCGGTGATTGTTTCCCCGCTACCCCATGCAGACGGTGGCGGTTTCATTGCCTATGTTCCAGATCTACCCGGCTGCATGAGCGACGGGAACACGCCCGAGGAAGCGGTGCGCAACGCGCACGATGCCATAACGGCATGGCTCGAAGCCGCAACCGATCACGGATTGCCCATTCCACCGGTATCGCAGAAACCAGCGCTCGCGAAATAACGCTCGAAAACAGCTGCAGATTTGGTCTAAACCCGGTTGCCAACGAAATGCGCCAGCTGGGCACCCACTTCGTAGTATCCCTCGCGCAGGGTGCGCAGGCCTTCTTCCCGGGGTTTCGTCACCGGCAAAGGCAGGTCGGCATCGGATATCCTGCCGGCGACGTGTTCAGCCAGGATCCGGCCGAAGACTGTGCCCGGAGCGATGCCGCGTCCGTTGTAACCGCTGAAACTGATGATCTTCGGCGCGAGGGTATGGAATCGCGGCAGGTTGTCGTTGGTCATGCCGATCTGGCCGTACCAGCCCGCCTCAAACGTCACATCCCTGATCTGCGGGAACAGTTTGCGGATCGACCGGGCAGCCCACGCCTTGTGGACGGCCATCCCCGTGCCACGCAGCGCACCCACACTGCCGAACACGAGGCGGCCGCGCTGATCCATCCGGAACGAACTCAGTATCTCCTTGGTGTCCCAGCCGCCCTGGCGCTCGGGCAGAACCGTGTTGCGCACGTCTTCCGGCAGCGGCGTCGTGGCAAAATTGAAATAGGGCAGATGCAGGAGTTCGGCCCGCAGTTCCGGCCAGGGTGACGTCGTATAGGCGTTGGTTGCCACGACGACCCACTCAGCCGACACGGTTCCTGACGGCGTATTGACGATCCAGCGGTCGCCTGAGCGGGTCGTGGATGTCACCGGGGTTCCCGTATGGACGGCAACGCCGGCGGCAATGGCAGCGGTTGCAAGGCCGCGTACATAGGCCAGCGGCTGGATCGTGCCGGCGCGATTGTCCAGCAGCGAAGCGGCATAGGCGGTCGAGCCGACCTTCTCTGCGGTTTCCTCCGCGCCCAGCAACCGGACGGCTGCGCCACGTGCCAGCCACTGCTCAGCCCGCTGTTCCAGCTGTTTGACGCCGCTCTTGCCGACGGCGCAGTGCAAGGTACCCTTGCGCTCGAGTTCGCAGGCGATCTTGTGCTTGTCGACAAGGTTGAAAACGGATTGCGGTGCATTGCCGAGCAGTTCCAGCAAACGTTCGCCATGCACCTGCCCCAGAACCTGCGGCAGGTCATTGGGCATCACCCACATGCCGGCATTGACCAGACCGACATTGCGGCCTGATCCGCCATAGCCGATGTCGACGGCATCGAGAACGGCAACGCTTGCGCCTGTTTCAGCCAGATGCAGGGCTGCGGACAATCCGGTAAAACCGGCGCCGATGACGGCGACATCAACGGAAATATTGCCCGCCAGCTTCTGTGTTGCGGGCGCCGGCGGCGCGGTCTTTTCCCAGAGGCCGTGGGAGCGTTCATCATTCAGCATGGGGTCACCGTCAGGTCGGTCCGGCCTTTGCCGGCAATCTTGCACAGACTCATCGTCCATTCTGCTTATAAGCCGCGTTTTCGGCAACGAAAGTGAAATTCGTTGAAGAGGTGATGCGGTGGGCGAATGACCCACAAGGTCTGGACCCTAGGGACGTTTGCTGACCTGATCGGCGATCCATGCAAAAAAGCTCTGGGCCATGGGATTTTCCTTCTTGTGGTCCGGCACGACGAGATAATAGCTGTTCTCTGTCGTCAGTGGCTGATCGAACAACACCTGCAAGCGGCCGGACGCCAATTCGTGCTCGATGAGATAACGCGGCACCAGGGCAAAACCGAGTCCTGCCAGCGCAGCTTCGATCACCATGGAAAAATGCTCGAAACGATGGCCCTTATAGGGACTGACAACCTCCGCCTGTACCGATTCAAACCAGTCGGCCCAGGCTTTCGGCCGCGTCGAAAGGTGCAGCAGCGGTGCCGAGCCGGCAAGCTCGGCCGGGGTGACGACGGGATTGGCGGCCAGCAGTTCCGGGCTGCCGACGGGAACAATCATTTCACTGCAAAGATATGTGCAGGTGGCATGAGCCCAGACCGGTTGACCGTAATGGATTGCCAGATCAAAGGGCTCTTCCTCGAAATCAAAGGGTTGCGAGCGCGATGCAACGCTCAAGGCCATATCTGGATAGAGCCGCAGAAAATCCGGCAGGCGCGGCATCAGCCAGCGGCTGCCGAAGGTCGGCAATGTTGCAATGCTCAGGGATGACGCCGATTGCGATGCCGCCATGGCCCGCAGCATGGTTTCCTCGGTCAGCCCAAGCAGGCGGCGCACTTCGGGCAGGAATTTCTGCCCGGCGTCGGACAGAACCACCCGTTGCCGGATACGCTCGAAAAGCAGGACGCCGATCTGGCTTTCCAGCTCGCTCATCTGGCGGCTGACGGCACTCTGGGTAAGGTTCAGCTCCTTTGCCGCTTGCGTGAAGCTGCCATGGCGCGCCGCACACTCGAAGGTTTGCAGGATATCGATGTCAGGAATCAGACGGCGGCTCAACTTCATTCTTATCTCGCATCAACCCAGTTCAATTCATCGCAATCTTTGGCGATATCATCACTCTATAATCCAGTTTGAGCATGACAGCGATAGTTTATGCTGTTGCAGCAACAAAGCGGAACAGAACACGATGAAATCAGGCACGTTTACGTCATCCGACGTGATCAGGGCGTCCTTTTCGGCCGCCATGTCATCCATGTACCGGACAGAGGTTCCTGCCTACGGCACACTCATGTCCCTGGTTGCCGAGGTGAACAGCAAGACACTGGCAGCTTCACCGGAATTGAAAGACCAGCTGCAGGAAACCGATACGCTCGACCGCATATCGGAAGAGCGCCATGGCGCGATCCGCGTCGGCACGCCGGAAGAGCTGTCCATGCTGCGCCGCGTCTTCGCTGTTATGGGCATGTATCCCGTCGGCTATTACGATTTGAGCGAGGCAGGCGTTCCCGTCCATTCCACGGCTTTCCGTCCGGTCGATGATGCCGCGCTGAAGATCAATCCGTTTCGGGTGTTCACGTCGCTGCTGCGCCTCAACCTGATCGGCGATGCCGGCTTGCGAAAAAAGGCGCGCGCCATTCTGGACGCGCGGCAGATTTTTACCGACAAGGCCATCGCGCTCGTTGAAAAGGCTGAAGCTGAGGGCGGCCTTGGTTCTGACGACGCGGCAATGTTCGTGAGCGAGATTCTCGAGACATTTCGCTGGCACGACCGGGCGAGCGTCAGCGGCACGCTTTACCAGCGCCTGCACGATGCCCACCGGCTCATTGCCGATGTCGTCTCGTTCAAGGGACCGCACATCAATCACCTGACGCCGCGCACCCTCGACATCGATGCGGTGCAGGAGCTGATGCCGGAACACGGCATTTCTCCCAAAGCCGTTATTGAAGGCCCGCCCACGCGCACCTGCCCCATCCTCTTGCGCCAGACATCGTTCAAGGCGCTGGAAGAGAATGTATCGTTTCAAAACCCCGACGGCACATGGGAAACGGGCTCGCATACCGCACGCTTTGGCGAAATCGAGCAGCGCGGCATTGCACTGACACCGAAGGGCCGGGCCCTCTATGACAGGCTGCTGAATGACACGCGCAAGATCATTCGTCCGGCGGCTGATGGCTCCAACGCGAAAGCTTATATCGCCGCCCTGTCGGACACGTTCAAAGCATTTCCCGACAATTGGGCGGACATTCGCCGCGACGGTCTCGGCTACTTCCGCTATTCGGTCGTCGAGAGCTTTGCGGGCCGCGTGACCACGCGCGAGGCCGGGGATATCGAGACCTTGATCGCACGCGGTGCCGTGCGGTTCGACCCTATCGTCTACGAGGATTTTCTCCCCGTCAGCGCAGCGGGTATTTTCCAGTCCAATCTTGGTGACGAAGCCAGCCAGAAATTTGTCGCCAGCCCCAGCCAGCGCGAATTCGAGGCTGATCTCGGTACGGCGGTCCTCGACGAATTTGCCCATTATGCCGGGCTCGAACAGGCCTCCATCCAACAATGCCTGCAAATACTGCGCCCTGCGGCACTTGCAAGTTGAACACTCATTTGACCTTATTGCGGCCTCTCCGGCAAAAGTCCGGCGCTCACCGCACGGTCAGACAAAAGATATGTAAAGGGAAGGCAAAATGACGATTGCTCAAGATGTAAAAACACTCCTCGCAAAGCTTGGCGTGGCCGAAGCCGCCTATACCGGTGGAACAATGGCTTCCTACAGCCCGGTCACCGGCGAGAAGATTGCCGATATTGCCATTCATTCGGCGGCCGATACAGCCAAGGCCATTGAACAGGCCGATGCGGCCTTCCGCGAATGGCGCCTTGTTCCGGCACCCAAGCGCGGTGAACTTGTTCGCCTCTTTGGCGAAGAGCTGCGGGCACAGAAGACGGAACTCGGACGCCTCGTCTCGATTGAAGCGGGAAAAATCCCATCCGAAGGGCTCGGCGAAGTGCAGGAAATGATCGACATCTGCGATTTCGCGGTCGGGCTTTCCCGCCAGCTCTACGGCCTGACCATTGCAACGGAACGTCCGGGGCATCGCATGATGGAAACCTGGCATCCCCTCGGCGTTGTCGGCGTCATTTCCGCCTTCAACTTCCCGGTTGCCGTCTGGTCGTGGAATACGGCGCTTGCCCTCGTCTGCGGTAACGCCGTTGTCTGGAAGCCATCGGAAAAGACACCGCTCACCGCCCTCGCCTGCCAGGCCATCTTCGACCGCGCGGTCGCGCGCTTCGGCGACGTACCGGCTGGCCTGACCAAGACATTGATGGGCGACCGGACCATCGGCGAAGCCCTGGTCGATCATCCCAAGGTTGCGCTCGTCTCGGCAACCGGCTCGACCCGCATGGGCCGCGAAGTCGGCCCGCGTCTGGCCAAGCGTTTTGCCCGTTCGATCCTTGAACTCGGCGGCAACAATGCCGGTATCGTCTGCCCGTCAGCCGATCTCGACATGGCGCTGCGCGCCATCGCCTTCGGCGCCATGGGAACGGCTGGTCAGCGCTGCACCACCCTGCGTCGCCTCTTCGTGCACGAAAGCGTCTACGACACGCTCGTCCCACGCCTGAGGAAGGCCTACGAGAGCGTTTCCGTCGGCAGCCCGATCGAGACATCGGCCCTCGTCGGCCCGTTGATCGACAAAGCCGCTTTCGACAACATGCAGAAGGCAGTGCAGGAAGCCGTCGCCCACGGCGGCAAGGTTACCGGCGGCGCCCGCGTGGATACATCGCATCCGAATGCCTACTACGTCCGTCCTGCCCTTATCGAAATGCCGAAGCAGGCCGGGCCGGTGACGGAGGAGACCTTTGCTCCAATCCTCTACGTGATGAAATACAGCGATTTCGACAAGGCGATTGCCGATCACAACGCGGTTGGCGCCGGCCTGTCGTCGTCCATCTTCACCCTCGACCTGCAGGAAGCCGAACGCTTCCTCAGCGCGGATGGATCGGACTGCGGTATTGCCAATGTCAACATCGGCACCTCAGGCGCTGAAATCGGCGGCGCGTTCGGCGGCGAAAAGGAAACGGGCGGCGGCCGCGAATCCGGCTCGGATGCCTGGAAGGCCTATATGCGCCGCGCCACAAACACCGTCAATTACTCCAAGGCATTGCCTTTGGCCCAGGGTGTTTCCTTCGACATCGACTGATCGATATCCCTGACTGCAACAATACAGCCCCCGGCCTTTCAGTCCGGGGGCTTCTTATTGTCGAGACAAGGCTCAAGCAGCGTCTATTCGAATGGAGTCATCGCTAGCAGGCTGCATGTTTTATTAAAATTTTATACTTTGGATAATCCCATCCATTCATTTGCGTAAATACTTCGTACGCTCATTTTATATTTGTTTACTTAAATATCACTCTGACCATTTCAAACCTGTTCAAAACGGCAAATAACTCTCCTCTTAAGTTAGACTTAAGATGACAAACAATAGAGTTATCCAAGAAAAGAATTCATAGCAGGGAACAAACGTATGTTGACAGTATACAATTGTATCGTCAATCAGCACGATATCAGGCTTGTCTTTCTTGCCGCCGCCATCTGTATCTTTTCTTGCCTGACAGCTGTTGATCTTCTTCGCCACGCCCGCAACTCGGCACATCAGGCCGTTTGGCTGAGCGTTTCCGCGGTTTCCTGCGGCTTCGGCATCTGGGCCACGCATTTCATTGCGATGATGGCGTTTTCACCCGGCCTCCCCAACGGCTATAATGGCCTTCTCACCATACTATCCCTCGTCATAGCCGTGCTCGTCACAGGCCTTGGTGCGCATACCGCAATCACCGCCAGATGGCAGAATGCGGATCTTGCCGGCGGTGCCATTATCGGCGCCGGCATCGCCGCCATGCATTTTACCGGCATGGCTGCCTTTGAGGTTGAAGGCAGAATTACCTGGGACCCCACTCTTGTCGCGGTGTCGATTGGTACAGGCATTGTCCTTGGCGCTTTCGCCGTCCGCCTGGCGCTGGCCAAAGCGGAGAACAAAACCCGTCATGCGGCAGCCGGTATGCTGACCCTGGCGATTTGCAGCCACCATTTCATTGCCATGGGTGCTGTCGCGATCATTCCGGATTCGTCCATCTCCGTTCCGGCAAATGCATTACCCGCCAGCCTTATTGCCATAACCGTGGCGCTGGTGAGCACCCTTATTCTCGTCGCCAGTTCGATTGCATTCACGGTCGACGTTCATAACCGCAGAAACAAGCTTGAACTGCAGCGCATGCACAAGCTGGTCAACGCAGCAGTGGAAGGATTGGTCATCTGCGACGGAGACATCATTGTAACCGTCAATGAAAGTTTCCTGACATTGGCAACCATGGAGAGCGCCTCCCTTGAAGGCACCTCGCTGGCAACCTTCCTGCCCGATACGCGCCTGCGCTCCAAATTGCTGAGTGATCAGAATGAACTGATCGAGGCCGATCTTGTGGGCGGCGATGGCCAACTCGTCCCTGTGGAACTCATCGCCCACACGATCGACTTCAATGGCAAATGGCATCGCGCTCTTGCGGTCCGCGACCTGCGTTCGCGCAAGGAAGCGGAGGCGCACATCAGCTATCTCGCGCACCATGACGCGCTCACCGGGCTGCCCAACCGCCGCAATTTCAATGCCCGTCTCGACCAGTTGATTGCAACTGCGGCAAGCGGCGAAGAAACCTATCTCGCATTGTTCTGCCTCGACCTTGACCGGTTCAAGGAGGTCAACGACCTGTTCGGCCACGCGGCCGGCGACGATATATTGCAGCGGGTTTCAGCGGCCATCACGCGGCTGCTCGGCAAGGACGACATGCTGGCGCGCCTTGGCGGCGATGAATTTGCCGTTCTCGTCCCCGGGCTCGTCACACCGACGGCGGCCTGCCGCCTGGCTGACAGAATCCTCGAAGCACTGCAGTCGGAGAATTCGAACTCCCCAATCGGCTTCCTGATTTCAACCAGCATCGGTATTGCCATCTTTCCTGTCGACGCGACCGATCGCGAAACCTTGCTGAACCAGGCCGACACGGCCCTTTACCAGGCCAAGGCGGAAGGCCGGAACACCTATCGTTTCTTTGAAGCAAAAATGGGGGCCCAGGCCAGGGAGCGGCGCCTGATAGAGCACGACCTGCGCAATGCCCTGCAGCGCAATGAGCTGCGGCTGGTCTATCAGCCGCAGATCCGGATGGACACAGGCGCGATCACCGGCTTCGAAGCTCTGATGCGCTGGCACAATCCGCGCCAGGGCGATATTTCGCCTACGGTGTTTATCCCCATCGCCGAAGAGAGCGGTATCATTTTGCAGCTTGGCGAATGGGCGTTGCGGGAAGCCTGCCGCGAAGCGGCCAGCTGGGACAAGCCCCTGTCTGTTGCCGTCAATGTCTCGGCCGTGCAGCTTTACAGCCACGATTTCACCCAGCGCGTGCACAGCGCCTTGCTGCACACGGGCCTGCCGGCACACCGGCTTGAGCTCGAGATCACCGAAACCGCACTTATAAAGGATACCAACCGCGCCCTGACCACGTTGCGCCAGTTGAAGACACTCGGCGTGCGTATCGCGATGGACGATTTCGGTACGGGCTATTCCTCGCTGTCGAACGTCCGCGCCTTCCCGTTTGACATGATCAAGATTGACCGCTCCTTCATCAAATCGGTCGACAAGAACGAACAGGCCGCCGCCATCGTCAAGGCGGTGCTCGGCCTTGGCCGGGGTCTGGGCATGCCGGTTCTTGCCGAAGGCATTGAAACCCCGGACGAACTGGAGTTCCTGATGGGCGAATCATGCAGCGCCGGGCAAGGATTCTATCTGGGCATGCCGGGCCCCATGGAGGGTTTCCGGCATCTCGTCAGCGACGGGACGCAACCGGTGGACAAGAAACTCGTCGCACTCTGACATCGTTCTGGACGCGGCGCCGCACAGGGGAGCCGCGTTCCATCGATTGGCCCACGGCACCTCTGGCCCACCTTTTCCCGCGACAAATGATTCAGCCACGGTACTGCTTTACGCGTCGGAATATTGCCGCCTCATTTTAGAAACATCACGGAAACAAAACGCTACAAACCGGAAATATTGTCGCAATGTTCCCGCTCCATAAAGAGCAAGTAAAATGATTTTGTATTCTCGAATCACAGAAGAATACATTTCTTCTTCCCGCAGGTGGCCGTGAGAAATATTTCGACTTTACCAACAATACTGCTAGCCGGAATGATGCTCTCCACAAGCGCTGACAGTGTATTTGCTGCAGAGCGGCCACCATCACGCAAAGAGCTTTGCGTGAAATTCCAGGCAGAAGTTCATCAGGCAATCATCGAGCATGCCGAGGCTCCCCGGGCGGCCAAGGCAAAATCACTGCAGAAAAAGGCTATCCGCTTTTGTGCAAGCAATCGGCAGGCACAGGGCATACGGACCTTTGCAAAAGCACTGAAAGTACTCGGTGTGCAACCCGCCAATAATTGACGGTTGCATCACAACAGCCCCAACTGAGAGGAAACGGCATTATGAAAAAGTCACTCTACACAGCACTTGGTCTTGCACTTGCCCTTGCATTCTCTGCGCCTGTGCTCGCCACCAGCAGCACCACGGCATCGGCAGCACCGATGAAGAAGCATCATCATATGAAGAAGCATCATCGCCACATGAAGAAGCATCATCGCCATCATCGTCATCATGCAAAGAAGATGTAACAACAGCGGCTTGATTTGAACGACCCTTAAAATGATGCTGGTCAGCGGACGCCGTTGACTGGCATCATTTTGCTTTGACGCTTGATCATCTGCACGCTTGACCTGCCTCGGCGGGGATCGCTACCGGTTGCGGGTCTGCCGGTTTATCGCAAGGTTCCGGTCCTGAATATCCCGTATCAACGTATCGTTCATCTCGGACAGGGATGACGGGGTGCCCTGCATCCCCGGTGGAACCGGGCTCATGCCCGATGGTTTTGTGCGGGTCGCCCTCCCGCTGTTTCCGCGCACGGCGGCAAGGGAGGCAGGGACCATCCGGCCGGCCCCGCCTTGCAAGACATCGCCGATCCATTGTTGGGCGCCGCCGGCTATGCGGGCGCTCAATGGGACAATCTGCGCGAGGAGAAACAATCCCGAAAAACAGACCAGCACAAAGGGTGCGATTTCCTTGACGGTTGGAACCGCCCCCAGATCCATCGACACTTTCAAGGCGATCACAACCTCTTTGATGATCAGCAGGAAGAAACTCAGAAACGCATAGAAGAAAATCGGCACGAGCATTGTCTGAATGGCAACGCTCAGCCAGCCGGAAAAGAACCGCGACACACCCTGAAACAGCAGCATCACAATGAAACCGGGGGCCAAAGCCAGGACGATCCACAATGCGAGCTTCGAGAACAGCATCAGGAAAACTGCATATCCGACAAACAAGGCTGCAGCGATCCAGACAATGCCGGAATGCAGGGAAGACAACAGCCCGTCTGCCGGCAGCGCTCCCCTGATGCCCGGGCCGGATTTGGCTGCGGAATCGGCATCCGGCGGCGCCTGTTTTGCCACCGGAACTGGCGTGACCACACCGGAGACCGGCGCAGACATCCGCGCCGAAGCCATAAGCGCTATCTGATAGAAATCATGGAGATCCCGTTCAACCGTCGTTTGCGACATGGCGCCACGCCCGACATTGACGATGTTGTTCATCATGACCGCGGAGATGGCCGTGGGAATGCCCGAGATGACACCATATGCCAAGGTTTGAATTGGCCCCCATCCCGTGGCAATCGAGAAGATGATGGCGATGCGAAACAGGCGGAAGGCGATGTCAATGACGCTGCTTTCACCCCGGCCCTGCCAAAACCGGAATCCCCAGAATACCAGATAGAGCACCAGCAGCCCGGACAAGACAGGCGTGAGCTGATTGGCAAAAGCCCCGTATGTGGACGCCGTGAAACTTCTGCCGAGACGATCGATATTGTCCGACATCAGAGCGATGTAATTGGGTGCTTCCGGCAAGGCCATGGTTCAGGTCTCAAATCCGAACAAGGCAACCAGCGTTTCATTCACCGGCCTGAGCGGCCCGCAATCGCGTGTCGTTGCGGCAAACGAGAACAAACCGGGGGAACAGGGGGTTTTCAACCTCTGATCGCTCCCGCAGGCGGTGCCCGTCATCAGGATACACAGCAGCAGGCAGATGGTGCGAAACGTCATGTCTTGTCTCCGGGGCGGCAAAAGGCAGGCAGCCATTTCTGCGGATCATCACCCAGATGACGGCGCAGGGCAGTCAGTTCCTCGATTGTATCGGCGCGGGCGGATAAAACCTTGATCAGGTCATCCATGCCGTTCAGACGCAGGCGTGCAATGACCGATTCCCGTCCATGCTTGATCAGGAACGACCGGCTTGACGCGTCGGCTGTCCGTATCCACTGGATTTCCCGTGCCGAGAGACCAAAGCCCGTGATGTGGCTTTGCAGATCGGCATGCGGATTGGGGAAAAAGATGTGCGTTGCACTCTGCTCCATCAGCGTATTGGCAAGCGCAGAGGACGCGATGTCCGATGCGCTTTGCGTGCCGAAGCCGACAACGCCGTTGAACTTCCGGATGGTCTTCATCTTGTCCTTGATGAAGGCGGCAAAAATATCGTCATCGAGAAGCCGCCAGCCCTCGTCCAGGAAAATCAGCAGCGGGTTGCCGTCGAGCAATTCGTCCAGCCGATGGAAAATATACATCAGCGCCGCACTGCGGATGAGCGGATCATCGAGCACCTTTGTCATGTCAAATCCTGCAACATCGGACCATGTGAAGTGATCCCTGGGGTTGTTGAACAACCAGCCAAGCTGGCCCGGGCGCAGCCATTTGTCGAAACGGGAGAGAAGATCATCGCCGCCGGCGCGCAGGCGCCCGCGCAGCAGGGAACCGAAGGCGTCCAACGAGCGCATGTCCGGACCTGAGGCAAAGATTTGCGCAATGGCCGAGCGGAGGACGCTTTCCTCCCCGGCGGGCAGCCTTGCGCCGTCCGGCCGCCGCACCATGAGCGAAAACAGCTGGAACAGGAACTCGCGGTTGGGTCCGGTGTCAGGCAGGGACAGCGGATTGAAGCCCGAGGGCTCTCCGGGCTCCAGGACGGCATAATTGCCTCCCAGTGCCCGGATGAAGATTTCGGCACCGCGATCCTTGTCGAAGAAAATGCAGCGCGGTTTTGGCGCGATGCGTTGCGACTGCGCCATCAGAAACGAAAGAGCCACCGTCTTGCCGGAACCGGAGGGGCCGATCATGGTGAAATTTCCAAGATCGCGCACATGGAAATTGAAGAAATAGGCGGTTTGGCTCGTCGTCTCCAGCAGCGAAATGGCGCTGCCCCAATGATTGCCGTCGGATTTTCCGCTCGGGAAATTATGCAATGACAGGAACCCGGAAAAGTTCTTCGAGGAGATCATGGCCGAGCGGGCGATATAGGAGAAATTCCCTGGCAATTGCGCCCAGAAGGCCGGTTCGCAATTCAGGTCTTCGCGCAACCAGAGAATGGCCTGATCTGTCAGGGTGGCGCCGACGGCGCGGATGCAGTGATCAAGCTCTGACTTGTCGTCGCCGAGGCACATGATGGAGAAATGGTGATTGCCGTAAATCGAACGCGCGCCCAGCAGTTCATCACGGGCACTGTTGAGCTGGCTGCCCACCACGGAACCGGCTTCATCGGCCATGGCGATCTGCCGGGAGACGCGCTCTATCTGCGCCTGCACCACAGGCTTGTCGACAATCGCGAAGCTTTGGCTGACGATAAACTCATGCGGGACCTTCAAAAGCCCATCGAGCAGCAGCGGTCCGGTATAGGGTGGATATTCCCGGATGGAAAGCATGGCGCCCAGCCTGCTGTTGTCAGGCGGGGTCGATCCGACGAACTCGATGGCATTGCGGCCGAAGTGCAGCCGTTTCATCGCCAGCGCCCCGTCAAGCGGCATGCGCGGCAACCGCATTTTGACCGGTTCCAGGCCGTTCACGATCTGGACGAGGAACTCCAGCGGTTCGGAAAAATAGATCCCCGGCTGCGGTTCGCGAATACCAAGGCATCGCGCGCCGTAATCCTGCAGGACATCCCGGATGTTGAGAACGGCATCCTGCAGTTCGCGCAGATCCTGCGCTTCGCCGGAGGCCCCGCCATCATCGGACGCCTTGGCAAACAGACGCCGCGTCACCTTGTCGATGACGCCGACCTGACCGCGCAGGGGACGGCGGACGATGGTGACATACATGTCATTGACGAACATGCGCTGCTGCTCGAGTTGCGCCATGTATCGCCGGTTCAATTCATCGGCGAAGGGGTTGTCGAACCTGCCCGCGAGGCCCGGTTGAATGCGGCGGCGTATCATATGGCCATAGACGGCATAGCGGCTGCTGCCGAGGGATCGCAACAGGGTGTTGCGTGCTTCCAGCTTGCCGTTCAACTGCGCCATATCGGCGGTCTCGAAACAGAAGCCGTCGAGTTTCAAAACGCTCAACAAATAGCCATCCCGGGTGCGCAACACCGTGTCATCCACATGGCGTGTGTAGGGGATGTGAGCTGCAACGGAGCGCTCGCGCTGGCTCGACGAACCAAACCGCATCTCCCGGCTGACAGGATGGCTGGTCATGGACGGTCACCGGCTGCATAGCTTCTGATGCCCCAGACCGCTTTGGATTGCGGCGGCGCCTTCGACATCTTCACGCGCAGGATGGTGAAAATCTGATCGTCCAGCAGTGTCAGGAAGTAACCAAGGCTGTGGATCGGCAGGACAAGCAAAAGCATGAGCAGGTTCTTCGTTGCCAGGAATGTGCATGCGGTCACGACGATGTTGAACATGGCGAACATGTAGGGAACCCCGAACAGCGTCGGCGCGCGGGTCAGGGCTTTGACCAGAGGCACGAGATCTGGCGCATCATCCGGGATCATCTCAATGCCCCAACGCACTCTGGAAGAAGGCGACGATCTGTGTCGACCCGAACACCAGGACAATCCCCATGATCACCGACCCGGCAATGCCCCAGGTGAAGCGCCCGGTCCAGGCGAGAAACCCGCAGCTGATGACGGCCAGGATGGCGATCATTGAGGCAATCGGCCCGGTGAGAATGCCGATGAGGGTCTGCAGGACAGACTGCACCGGCTGTAGCCCCGTCTGGGCATGAGCGCCATGGACCAGAATGCAAAGAGCTATCCAGGCCGCTATCCCGCGGGTGACGATACGCCCGGCGAGCGACGGCGACAAGGCGATTTTGAAAATGAACGAATGAAAAAACACTTTGATTACTCCACGTGAAGAACAAATCCTTGCGTCCATGCGCCGACCCTGCCTGCATCGGGTTTGTCCGGCGCTTTCCTGCCTTGATGGGCGGCTTTCCCAGGCATTTTGCGGTCACCGAGCGGCCGCCAGTCGTAGACGTCCGAAAGCACGGCCGCGATGTAACGGACCGTCTCGGGATAAAGCGGAATGCCACCATTTTGCTCCACGGCAAGCTCGCCGGCATTGTAGGCGGCGAGGACATAGAGCGGATTGGCATATTTCGTTTGCAGGTGTTTCAGATACCGCACACCGCCGCGGACATTGTCCTCCGGGTCGCAGATATCCACCTCGAACCGGCGTGCGGTTGCCGGCATCAATTGCATCAGGCCGATGGCACCGGCGCTGGAGACGCTATCCATGCGAAAGCCGCTTTCCTGCCGAGCCACAGCGACGGCAAGCGCCACATCGGCATGTTCCTCCCTGGCAATGCGCTGGACCAGCGCCTTGCCATCTTCGGCCGAAGGCACGCGTTTGAACTGGCATACCGCCATATCCGCCGCCGGTTGCGGTGCTGTGGTTCTTTCGCCGAATGCCGTGATCTTGACCGGCGGCATGCCGGGATCGTTGGCTTCGACGGCGCGGGCTGCTTCCGGGACAGTCACGCCAAGCAGGCAAAGACTGATCAGAACCCGCATCGGCCGATGAGCTGTGCGGGCAGAACGGCCTGTGTCGACGGCTGCAGGGCTGCTGGATCTGTTTGCCGCGCAGCTCATGGGGCACCGCGCGCGCGACGGCCGGAGGCGTTCCACAACATGTTTCCCTGTACGGCAGCGGGGCGCCCGGTCTGCCTGACATAGGGAGCGTAAAAAATCTCGGACACGGCGCCGGGCCGCCCCTCTTTACGGCCCAGTTGCACGACAATCGGCAGCGTTGCATGCAGATGATCGATGATTTCCGGTTTTGAAAGACCGCCACCCCCGCCAAAGCCGCTTTGCATGACCAGCATTGCCAAGCGTTCATAGGCCGCACGCGGAGAATTTGCGTGAACGGTGGAAAGCGAACCGGGATGCCCCGTGTTGATGGCCTGCAGAAAATCCAGCGCCTCGCCGCCGCGCACTTCGCCAAGGAGCAGGCGGTCGGGGCGCAAGCGCAGTGACGCTTCCACCAGACGCCGCATGTCCACCTGTGCGATGTTCTGATTGCCCCGTGATGCGATCAGCCGGACATGGTTGCCATGCGGCGGCATGAGTTCGGGCGTATCCTCGATTGTGATGATCCGCTCATGCCCGGGTATTTCCCGCATCAGGGCGTTGAGAAACGTCGTCTTTCCCGTTCCCGTCCCGCCTGAAATGATCATGGAGATACGGTGACGCAGCGCCAAATGGAGGAATTGCGCGATATCGCCCGCATCGAGGTGGTCGCACAGGGCCTGTTCCTCGTCCGTCAGGACATCGGCCCCGCCGGTTACCCGCGCGCGGAGAAGCGCACCGGCCTCGGCATAGTCGGAGAGCGACAGATCACGAACGATCTTCCGCCGGATGGCGATGGCGCCTCCGTCCGGTGCCGCGGGCGGCAGCACCACCTGAACACGCGAACCATCCGGCAGGGATGCGGAAAGCAGCGGTTCTTCTTCATTGACAAACTGATGACTGGCGGCGGCGACCCGCTCTGCCATGAAGCAGATCCGCTCGCGCGTCATCTCCGGCAGGTTGAGCGCAACCATACCCGCCTGCAGCGCGCCTGAACCATATTCGACGAAAACCCTGTGCGGTTCATTGATGCAGATCTCGATGACATCCTGCCGTTCCAGCAGCGATTGCAGTGGCGCAAAGGCCAGCGAGATCAGATCGTCGTTGCGGGAGACCATGCCCATCAGGATCCCTCGCGCGGAACAACCCCCCGGAAGGCGGGTGCTTGCGGGTTTCTATTGTCCATAGCCGTCGCGCCCCCGTTTGAGCTCCCGCAGCTTTTCGCGCACCGGATCCGGGTAGAGATCGGAAAAATCGAGATCGCGGCGGACAAAGATGGCAACCGGCGTTCCCTGATTGATCGTGATCGTGGGTGGAATGTTCAGTGACCCCTTCAAGGCCTCCCCTGCAACCTGAGCAAAGGTTTGCGCCGCAACCGCAGCGCCCTTTGCCGCCATGTTCGCGCCGATATCGATATTGGGACGGGTCGTGACGGTCCGGACTTCATTGGTCTTCGGATCAACATAGGTTGTCGTCACCGGGCCTGAATTCAGGCTGGACGATGTGTCCGTTGAAGCCAATATTTGACCGCCGGCGGAAATCGCACTGAGCAGGATCGCGGAACCGTATCGCTCGAAAACATGCCTGTTCACATGGCCGCTCATTCCGGAGCGGCCAAGCTCATCCGTTCCGATGGAGGCGAGATTGATGGACACGCCGTCCGACCGCAACAGCCGGGTCCAGACGATGAATGCCCTTGTCTGCCCCTGCGCCAGTCCGGCGTTGTATTCGCCGATCAGCCGCGTGCCCGATGGCACGAGAATACGCCTTCCGTCGAACGACCAGACATCATCCGTGGTTATGGCCCGCACCATTCCCGGCAGGTCGGTTTGGACTGACGTTTCGAGGACACCCCGCACAATAGTGCCCTGCGGCACCAGTGCGTCGATGCGCGGGTTCTTTTCAGCCTTGGCCGTTTCCGCGGATTTTCCGGACAGGGAGGCGAGAAACTGGTCGTTCGGATTGCTGGCCTGAAACGTATCCGGGCTTTTCGGTTTCTCGTCGGCACCCCTCTCATTGTGGGCCGGCTCACCCGCCGCGCCCAGTTCCGAAACGATCATCGGCGAACGGTAGCGGTCCTGTTGCTTCGCATGATAGGCCGCTTCCTCCGCCTCGGTACGGCGGCGTGCTTCTTCCTCGGCGCTGCGGCGCTGACGTTCCGAATCGTCACTGTTGCCTGCCCTTCCTTCAATCACCGCCGCGGCTTGCGGCAGGAGCGGTGCTGCTTTCCGTTCGGGCGGCGGCGTGAGATTGAGCTGGCCCGCACGCGATGGCAGGAAAGCTTCGTCGGACACAGCGCGCTCGCCTTGCGGCGGCCGCGGGTGGCTGAACAGCGGCAAGGCAAAGAGCCCGGTTGCCCCTGCCGCAAGACATAGGCCAACGATGCCGGCCCGCAACGTGCGCTTTGGTTCCAGCAGGCGGGAACCTGTCCCTGCCTCGATATCCAGACTGCGATGGTAGTCGAGATCGGGCATCGCTTATCTCCAGCGTCGCTTGGAGGCGGGAGCATCGGCGATGACAGCCGGCGCGGCAACAACCGATGGCGCTGTTTTCCTGTTCAGATTGAACAGGCAGGTCGCATAACCGCCGTGCCGCAGCATCCACTGCTTCGCAATCTTGTCGACAACGATATAGTCTCCCTCACGCCGGTGATTGGCGAGGATTTCGCGCTTGCCTCCTTCAACACTGAAGATCGCCGGAACATCGCCCCGGAACCGGAACCATGTCTTGACGCCGTCATCAAAAGCCTCGGCCGGTTTAAGCGCACGGTCGCCGCGAAAATGATAATCCGTATTGGCATCTTCATGGCGGAACCCGGCGCGGTTTGGTTCCGATACCAGCCGTTGCGCCTGGGCCAGAAGCTTGGCGTCCATCTCCACGTCGGGATATCGGAACCTGATCATGTAGGTCTGGTCAGACTGCGAATCCGGATGCGCACGCAGGACGAAAGTGTAGACATGCTTGTCGCTGACGATGTTCATGTTCGTCGCGGCTTTCGGCTCCACCGGCTTGAGGAAAATGATGTTGCCCTTCTTGTTGGGCTCGATTTTCCAGGAAATGCTGTCGCCAACGGCAACCGTTTCGATTTTTTCCGTGTCGCCCAAAACGATCATCGTCGACACGCCGTAGGTTGCATCGACCGCGACGACGTTGCTGGGGTTGTAACTCACCGTCCTGACACGGGCATCCGCGGTGCCGCGGCGCGGCGCGACTTCCGCCTGCGCCGCATGGATGACCGCCGCCATCGTTATTGCAACGCCAACCGGCAATACCATGCAGGCGCGGGCACGTGTCCTCATGGCTGGTACCGGTCACCGGGCGTGCCTTGCCCGGACAGGCTTTCCTGATCGCGGCGATAGTCGACGACCTGAAAACCAAGCGGATTTTCGAACCGCCATTCATTGGGCATGGGCGCTTTGGAATACTGGAAATGCAGGAGAGAAACCCAGTGTTCCTCTGCGCCGGACTCGCGGCCTGTCCGCTGTGTGGAAAACCGGACCACGGCCGTAAGCCTGTTGGGAAGCTGTATGGATTTGATCTTCAGTTCCACCCGGGTCTCGCGGCCGAAGCGCGTCACCGGATTGTCCGCATTGGATGGACTGTAGAGCGCAAAGAGATCCCGCGCGGCATCGCGTGTCGACAGCAGCTGGGCAAGATCAAAATTGTCTTTCACCGTTGCCGGATCATAGGTCTCGCGCGCTTTCAGGTAACGGACCACATACATGCGGGCGATCGCTTCGTTCTGCGTCAGATCACCATCGGCAAGTGGTTGTTTTATCTCCATGAACCCGGTTGTCTTGTCGACTTCGATGACATAGGGCTCGAAGCTCTTGAGCGGAAGCAGCAAGGCGAGACAGGTCAACGTCAGGCAAGCCAGGGCAAAGCTGATGACAGCCACCAGCCACGCGGTCAGCCGGGACCGCTTCACGGTGCGGATGACATCGTTTTCCCAGCGGATGGCTTCGCTGAAGTAGCGCCTGTCCGGCCCGGGTGCCAATCCCGCCTCGATTATGTTTTCATTGGATCCAGACGCATTCATCACTGCCGGCGAAACCTTGAAATCGGTAAAACTGAAAATTCTGAAATGAAAATTTTATAATATGACCGCGCGCCCTGCCTCGATTGCGCAGCGCCCGAAGAACCGTTCAAGTTGTAAATATCATGCGAACGCGGAACACAATTCGACTTTGGTCTGATGCCTTTCGCCCAGGCAGGAGAAAACGAGGTTTGCCGCGTCCCGCGGTAGGCCGCCGGCCGACTTCCTAGCGGGTTTCAACAGCTCCGGGGGCGGAGACCGGAACCGCGCTGGCCCGTTGTCCGAGCCAGATGCTGCCAATGACGAGAACGAGCCCACCGATCTGCGGTGAGGTCAATGTCTGATTGAGGAATAGCCATCCGAGCAGCACGGCGGTCAACGGGCTGAGGAACAGGAGCAAGGACACCACCGCGGATTGCATAAGCGCGATGCCCCGGAACCACAGGACATAGGTCAGGGCACCGCCGATCAGCCCAAGCCACCCCAGGCCAAGCAGATTGGCCGTACTCGGGAACGGCATGGGCGGCTCGAAAAGCAGCGCCATCGGAACGAGAAGCAGCCCTCCGGCCGTCAATTGCCAGGCCGTGAAGGTGAGCAGCGATACGGGCGGTTGCCACTTGCGGGTCAATACATTTCCGAGGGCCATGGAGACAGCTCCGGCAAGACCCGCTGCAACACCAATCCCGTCGAGCGCCGCATTGGGGGCCAGCACCAGCAGCGCGACACCGGCGATCCCGACAAGGGCGGCATAGATCGATACCGGGCGGGCCCGACTGGCAAGAACGACCGAGGCGAGAAAAACCACGATCAACGGCTGGACCGCCAGCACCGTCGCAGCAACGCCGCCCGGAAGCCGGTAGGCCGCGATGAACAGCATGCTCAGGAAGATCGCGATATTGAGGGCGCCCAGAACAAAACTGCGCAGCCACCAGATGCCGGCCGGAAGCTGCCGAACGATCAGGAGCAGCAGCAGTCCTGCCGGCAAGGCGCGCAGCATGGCGACCGTCATCGGGGAAAAGCCCGGCAGGAACGCGGTGGTGACGATATAGGTACTGCCCCAGATGACAGGGGCAATTGCCGTCAGCAGCAGGTCGGAACCGCGCGCGCTCATGATAGTTCCAGAACCTCGGCCAGGGGACGGCGGGGCTTCTGCGGCCAGTTTCCGGGCGCGGCGCGGCCAACGGTGACGAGCATCACCGGCACTTCATTCGGCCCAAGGCTGAACGCGCGCGCAACGCCTTCGGCATTGAATCCGACCATCGGGCCGGTGACGAGGCCGAGCGCTTCGGCGGCAAAAATCAGAGTTGCGGCACCAAGGCTTGCCGAGCGCACGGCTTCATCGCGCGCGGTCTGAGGATCGGCATATTGTGTGCGGGCTCCTTCCTGCCATACCGTGGCCATCTCGTCCGGCATGAAACCAGCCTCGACGAAGGGACGCAGCCGTTCGGGAAGGGCAGCGTGGTCGGGAAGTTGCCCGCAGACAATGAAGGTAACGGCGGCATCGCGCACCTTGGTTTGGCCGTGGGCCAGATGCTGCAACCGGACCTTGGACTCCGGTGCGCGCACTGCAATGAAGCGCCAGTTCTGCAGGTTGTAAGCGGTCGGGGCACGCGTTGCCAGACGCGTCAGCTCCCTGATTTCCGCATCCGACAGCGAGTGCGAGGCGTCGAAACGATTGGCTGAAACACGCTGTTCGATCAGAGCGATTGTAGGATTGGTCATCACGTCATTCCAAACTTGGTATGTGGCTTTGATATCACATAGATAATTCACCTGATGATGATAATATGCGACATACGAAAGTGATAATTCACTATTGGAAAACTATGACATGGATCATCTCACTGCCCTGCGGGTCTTTCGCCAGGTAGCGGAACGCAACAGCTTTGCCGAAGCCGGGCGCCGTCTCGGCCTGTCGCCGCCTGCGATCAGCAAGAACATTGCCGAGCTGGAGGCGCATCTGGGCGTTCGGCTCATCAACAGGACGACGCGGCGCATGGCGCTGACCGAGGAAGGCCGGATTTATCTGGAGCATGTGATACGCGGGCTCAATGCACTGGCCGAGGCGGACGAAGCACTGTGTCCGATCAAGGCGGAAGCGAGCGGCACATTGCGGGTCAGCGCACCGATGACGGTGACGTTGACCCGGCTTTCGGCCGCAATTCCCGGTTTCCTGTCGCGCTATCCCGGCCTGCATCTCGATCTGCATCTCGACGACAGGCGGGTAGACATCGTGCGGGAAGGATTTGACCTTGCCATTCGCGGCAGCGACAATCTGGAGGATTCCAGCCTGATCGCGCGAAAACTCGCCGTCATGCCCCATGTCCTCTGTGCGGCGCCCTCCTATTTCGAGGCGCACGGCAAACCTGAAGAACCGTCGGATCTGAAGGCGCACACCTGTGTCCGGTTCAGCCTTTCCGGCCATGCCGACCTTTGGGAGTTCCGCAAGTTCGGCCGCACGGAGAGCATCGCCGTCAACAGCCGATACTCGGTCACCTCAAGCCTTGCTGTGCGTGACGCGCTGCGGGCGGGCTTCGGCGTGAGTTTGATGCCCTATCCCTATGTCGCAGACGACCTGAAGGAGGGCCGGCTTCAATCGGCGCTGGATGACTGGAGTACGGTGGAAACCACGCTCTATGCCATCTATCCGTCCCGGCAGCACGTCGCGCCGAAAATCCGCGCCTTTCTTGATTTCCTCATCGACGCATTCAGCCGGGAATAAATGAACGAGGCGGCACCCGCTCTGAATGACCCATGCGCCGGCTTGTCTGGGGAATGGCGACCTGTCCGATGCGCGGCGTGCGGCCGGCACAATCATTTCTTTCGGGAAGGTGCGAAATTCGCCATTGAAGCCAAGGGCCGCATCGGTTAGAACCGCTTCGCGCATGCGAGCTATCGCAGCCTCATGCACCCGTAGCTCAGCTGGATAGAGCGCTGCCCTCCGAAGGCAGAGGTCACAGGTTCGAATCCTGTCGGGTGCGCCATATCTGGCGAGGAGCCGCAGCCCTCACTTATCAGAACAATCGGTTTCCAATCGAGATCGCAAAGGATTGAACAACCGTGAGGAGCATTCTCGTCCCGTTTTCGCAATGGCGGATGGGAATTCCCCGCACGCCTATGTCGCCGCATGATCACATCACATTGAAGCAGAACCAATTAAGTAAAGCATCTATATTTATCCCACGCGTTCCCACATAAAGTACTGTGTGGAAAACTTTCTTTCATTCTTAATTTGATTATTAATTATGCATTTTCTCCTGCAGTTTATCATTGGAAATCGACATGGTTCGATGTTCTGGTAGGGGGACAACATGAAGGGCATGGTATTCACCGAATTGCTGGGTTTCGTAGAGCATATCTACGGGGCGGATGCCGTGGATGATCTCATCGAAGCTTCCGACCTGCCGAGTGGCGGCGCCTATACTGCAGTGGGTACTTACGACCACAAGGAGATGCAATCGCTTGTCACCAACTTGGCTGCGCAAAGCAACACGCCGCCAAACGAATTGTTGGATTTGTTCGGTCAACATTTGATCGGGCGTTTCAAGGCTTCATTCCCTGATTTCTTCAAGACCGCAGCCACCCTGTTTGATTTCCTCGAAAGCATCGACAGCCATATCCATGTGGAGGTACGAAAACTCTACCCCGATGCCGAGCTGCCGGAATTCCGGGCCGAACGCCTTGGGACCGGGGCAATGCACCTCGATTATCGCAGCAATCGTCCCTTCGCGGCGCTTGCCTCGGGCCTCATTCTTGGCGCGGCTCAGCTCTATGGCGAGACCGTGCTTATAGAGCGAAGCGCGCACGAACACGATGGCGAGAAATTCGTCCGGTTCTCAATCCAGAAGACGGATGCGATAGCGTAAATGCTGGAAACCGACACGCCCGGCGATCGCGTTGCGCGTCTCGAACGGCGCCTCAAGCGGGAACGCCGAGCCCGCGAAGAGGCGGAATGGCTGCTCGAGGCGAAGTCGCTGGAATTGTATAACGCCAACAACCACCTGACGGTGCTGGCGAACGACCTTGAAATGCGCGTCCTCGATCGCACGCACGAATTGGAGGTTTCTCGTCAACAGGCCCTGTTCCTTGCCGAGCGCGACCCTCTGACCACGCTCGCAAACCGGGTCAGTTTCACGCGCGATCTGGAAACGGCTATCCGAGAGGCTCGTGTTCAAAGCGGGATGGTACAGCTCCTGTTTGTCGATCTCGATCGGTTCAAGGAGATCAATGACAATTACGGCCATGCCGTCGGCGATGCGGTGCTGCTGGAAGTTGCTGCTCGGTTGCGCGCAATCTGCCGGGAGCGAGAGGTGCCCGGACGGCTGGGCGGTGACGAGTTTGGCGTCATCTGCGTGACACCGGCTCACAGCGGACGCGCCCGCCAGATCGCGGCAGACGTCATGGAGGTCATGAGCAGGCCGATCGATTGCGGCCGCCTGCAGCTGATCGTCAGCTGCTCGGTCGGCTTTGCAAGCTTCCCCCGCAATGCCGTGGATTCACCGACACTGCAGCGCTTTGCCGATTTCGCCCTGTACCATTCGAAGTCGGCTGGACGCTCGACATGGACGGAGTTCGACGACACCATGGCGGGCGAGCTTCAGAGCCGCCAGGGCCTGGAAGCAGAACTGCGCACCGCGGTGGCGGCGGGAGAGATCGAGCCCTGGTACCAGCCAATCATCTCCACCAAGGGCAACGAAATCGTTGGGGTAGAGGCTCTTGCGCGGTGGCAGCATGCCGAGCGGGGGCTCATTCTTCCCGGCCTGTTTATACCGCTGGCCGAAGAAAGTTCGTTGATCGTCGAGCTTGGCCGGGCGATGATCGACCGCTGCTGCCGGGAGATGCACCCGTTCATCCGCGACGGTCATCTCGATTACGTGTCGATCAATCTGTCGCCGCGTCACCTGCGTTCCCCCTCGGTTGTCGAACATATCGCCGCGACGTTGGCCCATCATCATTTCCCTCCCTCCGCCCTTCAACTGGAAATCACGGAAAGCCTGCTGCTCATCGATTTCGAGCAGGCCCAGGAATGCCTTTCCCGCTTTCGCGCGCTCGGCATCCGAATTGCCCTTGACGATTTTGGAACGGGCTATTCGAGCCTTTCATACATCAGGCGCTTGCCATTGGACGTCATCAAGATCGATCGCTCCTTTGCCAGGGATATCAGCGCTGACCAGCAGGCCGAAGCCGTGGTCAAGGCAATCGTTCAGCTCGCACAGGCGCTGGAACTCCGCGTCATCGCCGAAGGCGTCGAGACGGAAAGCCAGGCGCTCAGGCTGACCAGTTGCGGCTGTTTCGTACAGCAGGGATATCTGTTTGGACGGCCGATGCCGCTGAATGAAATCACCCGATATCTTGAGGCCCGTGCAAATCCGACGCCATTCGCCCACAATATTTCAGCCTCCTGAGCCTGAAACGTCATCTGTCGATGCAGGACGGAGGGCTACTATGAAGCCAATGGGACTGTGACGTCGTACCCAATCGGCTCTGCCTCGATTTCCGTGATGACCGGCGGATTTGCACATAAATCTGCCTATTACGACAAAAGAACGGGAAGCTCTCTTGTGTCGCCCCATGTCGCAAGCCTATGATAGACGATGAAAAACTCCTCTCCCATTTCCGAAGCTGGATTAGGCGGCCGAGCCTGGCCGAAAATCCTTTTGAATTATCGCAAACCGCACCGCGGCCGCAGCATTTTCGAGCTCGCGGTGACGGTCATTCCCTTCGCAATCCTGTGGGCGGTCTGCTGGGCTGCCGTCCACTATGGTTTCTGGTGGGGGTTGCTGTTCATCATTCCGGCAGCCGGCTTCCTGCTTCGCCTGTTCATGATCCAGCATGATTGCGGCCATGGTTCCTTCTTCGCCCACCGGCATTCCGACGACTGGACCGGCCGGGCGATCGGCGTTCTTACCTTGACCCCCTATGATTACTGGCGCCGTGCGCATGCACTGCACCATGCTTCAGCCGGCAATCTGGATGAGCGCGGTGTCGGCGATATCACGACCCTTACCGTTGCCGAATACCGGGCCTTGTCCCGCTGGGGCCGCCTGGGCTACCGCCTGTACCGGCATCCGGTGATCATGTTCGGCATCGGGCCGGCCTGGCTTTTCATTTTCAAACAGAGATTGCCGTTCGGCATGATGCGCTCCGGCGCCCAGCCCTGGATCTCCACCATGGCGACGAATTTTGCCATCGCGCTGCTGGCGGCCGTTCTGATCTGGCTGGTGGGTGTCATTCCCTTCCTGATGGTGCATCTGCCCATCGTCGTTCTCGCCGGGGCTGCGGGCATCTGGCTGTTCTACGTCCAGCACCAGTTCGAGGAGACCCATTGGTCGCAAGGCGCTGACTGGCAGTTCCAGGAGGCCGCCCTGCACGGTTCCTCGCATTACGTCCTGCCGCTTCCTCTCAGATGGCTGACCGGCAACATCGGCATCCACCATGTCCACCATCTTTCCAGCCGCGTGCCCTATTACCGGCTGCCGGAAGTTCTGCGGGACTATCCGGAGCTGAGCAATGTCGGGCGTATCACCATTCTGCAGAGCCTGCGCTGCGTGAAACTGGTCCTGTGGGATGAAGGCCGCAAGAGGCTCATCACGTTTCGCGAGGCGCGCAGCCTGGCCTGACGCCAGCCGCTTTCCAGACCATCTGTACACCTGCCTTGCAGCCTGCGCACACCGCGCAGGCATACACGAACGCGGCTTTTGTTCCCGCGCCCGTGCAAAATATATCCGGCTACCGATCTGGAACCAACGGTATCCGGGTGTGTTTCCATCCTGACCTCGCCGGGCGCTTGCACCCCCGCAGGGATTTTATCTGAAGAACAGGATGAATGGAGACACACCATGGTTTCGTATGATCGGGACACAGTGGATACAATCGCGGTTGACCGACAGCGCCTCGCATGGGGCGGTATTTTTGGCGGCACGCTTCTCACCATCGCCGTCCAGGTGCTGTTCGCAGCACTCGGTCTGGGGATTGGCCTCAGCACGGTCAGCACCACCGGCGACGGCGCTTCCGCGCAGGGCCTGGGTATCGGAGGCGGTATCTGGAGCGCCGTTGCGATGATTATTGCCCTGGCTATCGGCGGTTACATCGCTGCCTATTTTTCCGGCCAGTATGCGCGCTGGAGCGGCGTGCTGCACGGTCTGGTTGTCTGGGCCGCGGGACTGGCTATCGGACTCTATCTGCTTGGCACCGCCGTTGGCGGGGCCTTCGGCGTCCTCGGCAGCGTCGCGTCCTCGGTCGGATCGACGGCAGGTCAGGCCGTGTCCGGCGCGGCCTCGACCGCCAAGGACATGATCCCGCAGGCTGTTCAAGCCAGCGGCATCACCAAGGAACAGGCCGGCGCGGAGGTCGACCGTCTGGTAGACGGTGTGCTCAACCGCGATCCCTCGGGGACCACATCCCTGACGCCGGAACAGGCCCGCAAGGAAGTCGTATCGGCGTTGACCAGTCATGCCCTGGGCGAAGAGACATCGCAGGAAACCAAACAGCGCGTGACAGCCATCATTGCAGCACAGCTGGGCATCTCGCCCGATGAAGCCAACAAGCGATATGATGCGGCTGTTGCCAAGATCGACGAGGTCAAGGCCAAAGCCACGGCCAAGGTTGAGGAACTGAAGGCTCAGGCTAAGCAGACCGCCGACAAGTCGGCAAGGATTGCCGCAAGCGGCAGTTTTGCAGCCTTCGTCGCCATGCTGATCGGCGCCCTCGCCGCAGCGGTCGGCGGTGCGGCCGGAATCCGCCGCAACCGATAGACCCGCTTGAATGCCAGCACGTCCCGCAGCGCACGCTGCGGGATGTTTTTGCGCCGTTGCCGCCGCCCTTGCCCAACCGGTTAAAAGCCCTGTAGAAAGCCGGGATCGATCCGTCGCAGATGACGGACGCAATCCAAATTGGTGAGGACGACAGCGTGCGGAGATTGTTTTCAAATGTGGCCCTGTTCGGGTTGGTTCTGACAGCGGTCAGTGCGATTGTTCCGGTTTCCGGCGCCGGCGCGGCACCCACGGCCGCGCAGTGCAAAAAACTTGATCCGAACGGGCGGGATATGGGCGGCGATACGCATTTCAGCATCGCGATCCGCGACAAGAAAGCCGATCTTGTCGCCAAGATGCTGGCCTGCGGTGCCGATGTGAACCTGAAGACCCAGGAGGGCTGGGCACCCCTGCACACTGCAGCCTATTACGGCCCGGCAAGCGTCATCGATCTGCTGATTTCCAAGGGCGCGAAGGTCAACTTCGTCGGTGACTACGACAAGATGACGCCACTGCACATGGCGGCAAGTTACAGCGATGATCCCGCCGTGGTTCAGGCTCTGCTCAAACACGGAGCGGATAAATCTGCCAGGACTGCAGGCGGCAAGACAGCGCTGGAACTGGCGGCCGACAAGCCGGCCATTGCCGCATTGTTGAAGTAGAAGGAACCGGCCTGCGTCCTTCCCCCTTGTTGCGGGCCGGTCAAGCTCCTAGGTTTCAGGCATGCGGTCGATAATCGTTTAAGCAATGCTAGTGTTCGCCAAAAAGCTGCGGGACGAAGTTGGAGGGGGCGTCCTGACGTCCCTCGCCCTGCATCTTTTGGTGGCGGCATTGCTGTTCCTCCAGCTTCCCCAATGGAAAACCACACCGCCGGAGCCGGAAAGCGTGGAGGTGAAGGTCGTTCCGCCGCCAGAACCCGAACCGCAGCCAAAGCCGGAACCGGAAAAGACGGAAGAGAAGGCAGAGGCGCCAAAACCGCAGCCCGCCCCGGCCCCCGCCGCAGCGGCCGCCTCTTCGCAACGTCTTCTTAAGCTTCTCCCGCGATCAGAAAGAGATGCTGCCGATTCCGAAGCGGCGCCACCCGCCGACGGTACAACTCAAGACGCAGCATCAACCCCGCAAGACTCACCCGCAGCACAAGCGAAAATGGACGCTGCTCCAGCCGCGCTGCCGCTGGAGAGCAAACCGGCTGCGCCAGAAACCCCGAAACCTGATGTGCAGTCGGCGCCCATGCCCAGCGAAACGGCAGGGCAGGCAACGCAACAGTCGCCGGCTCCGACCAACGCGGTCAACAATATGCCCACTCCGCAACAGAAATCAGAGCCTACCCCAAAGAAGTCAGATCAGGCATCCAAACCGAACGGTTCCAAAACCGCACCCAACTCCAATCCATTCTCAAATATGAGCCAGAAATTCCTGCCAAACTCGGGGCTTGACCCGCGGACAGCGCAGATCGTCGCAAGGCTTTCGCCAGAAGAGCGCCTTGCAAGCCTCTGTACATCGGAGGCATTGGCGATGCTGAGTTCAAAACCCAGCACTGCATCGCGGGATGCGATCCTTCCCAATGGCCCCGCGGGAGGGATCACGTCCAAGACGTCATTCAACGGTGCTGGCGCCGCGTTCCGCCTCGGATCAAACTGGTACAATCTGGATTTCAAATGTTCGGTCGATGCCGGCGCAACGCGGGTGGTCTCATTCACCTTCAGGATTGGCGGGATCGTTCCAAGAAATGAGTGGCAAGCCCGCAAGTTGGATGACAGGCGCTGATAACCGGGCGCCAGACCCGGCCTTGATCATCGCGTCCTCCTGAGGCCGGAATGGGCGCTGCCTCATGTGAGTGTTTTGTGTTCCTTTCCCTGCAATAACAGCCACAGCGCGGCACGGATGCCACGCTGTTCATCCCAAAAAGCGGGCGGTTTCAGGTCAAGCAGATCTGTTGCCGGTGATCGCGTGATAGAGCCAGAGCACGACGACGGAACCGATAACAGCGACGATCAGACTGTAGATGTTGAAGCCGGTGACGCCGGTGGCACCGAGCAAGCTGAAAATGTAGCCGCCGGCGACGGCGCCGACAATGCCCAGAACGATGTCAAAGATTAAGCCCTGACCGCTCTTGTTGACGATCTTGCTGCCAATAAATCCAGCAACAAGTCCAAGTACAATCCAACCGATAACAGACATGCGAACATTCCTTCCTATCCATTGGCTTAATGTCGTCATGTTTTCGCATAGATTGCATAAAAGCAAGATGGTTGTGCTTTCTCCCGGAATGAACAAATATCTTTGCGGGGGAGAACGACGGATTTGAGCTGAAACCGAGCAACATTGAAGGGAGATCGAGATGGGAATTTTCGATAATGCGGTACCAGGCGGAAATATATCGAAGCCGCTGATCATTGCGCTTGGAGCACTTCTGGTCGGTAAAATGCTGAGCGGCGGCTCGAGCCAGCCCGCGCAGGCTCCCGACAATCCGCAGACGGCCGACAATGGCAATACAGCAGCCGGCGGCGGGCTTCTCGGCGGGCTCGGCGGTCTCCTGAACAGCCTGACCAATGCGGGTCATGGCGAGACGGCAAATTCCTGGCTTCAGCCGGGTGAAAACAAGCCCATCGCACCCGGTGATCTGGGCAGCGCGCTCGGCCAGAAAACCATCAGCGAGATTGCCCAGCAAACCGGGATGAGTGAACAAGACCTTCTCGCGCAGCTGTCGAAGATCTTGCCGGGCGTGGTCGACCAGCTCACACCAAACGGCCAGGTGCCCAGCACGCAGCAGATTGCTTCGCTCCTGAAATCGTCTTCATAAACACCAGACTGGCCGGAACGGGTTTCGTTTCGGCCAGCCTTTGTTCTGCGGCTGGGGATCAGGCGACGGAAAGTTCGGTCTTGCGCGCGTTGACGTTGGCGAGCCGCATCACGACGAGCCCGAGCAGCGGGAAGGCACCGCCGATCCAGCCCAGATATTCAAGACCCAGATTGGCGATGATCAGCCCGCCGACGAACGACCCCGAAGCAATGCCGAGATAAAGCGCCGAGCCATTGAGCGACAGCGCGAGCGGCGCACTTTCCGGGGCGATCGCCAGAACCCGGCTGGCCTGCGCGGGTGGGAACATCCATGCGGCAATTCCCCAGAGAACCATGATCGTCATCAGCGCGGGACCGGCGATTTCATGCGGCCATTGCATGATCCAGCTGATCGCCATCAGCGATGCGGCATTGAGGAAGGAGGCGGCGATCACCGTGCGCGTCGGGCCGAAGCGATCCGACAATTGTCCGCCGACAACATTGCCAAGGGCAGCACCAAGACCAAAGGCCAGCAGCACCAGCGGCACCATCGCGCGGGAAAGGCCGGTTCCCTGCACCGCGATGGCGGCGATATAGGTGAAAACGATGAAGCCGCCGGCCATGTAGAGCAGCATGGTGACAAGCGCGGGCAAGAGCCCGGGGTGGCGGATCACGCCGAGCCGCTGCCGCAGGGTCAAGCGGTCGGCGCGCAATCCGCGCGGCAGGAGAAACCAGACGAAGGTGGTCGCGGCCGCCCCGATCAGGGCAATGAAGATGTAGGTGCCGCGCCAGCCGGCAAACGATGCGATCAGCGCGCCAAGCGGCGCACCGAAGGCCACCGCCAGCGTGGTCCCGCCGACGATGACGGAAATCGCCCGCGCCCGATGATGCGCTTCAGAGATGGCGACGGCCGTTGCCTGCGCCGTGGCCGCGTATAGGCCCGCCGACATGCCGATCAGCAGCCGGGCGGCCGTGAGAAACGCATAGGATGGAGCAAATGCCGCCAGAATTGCCCCGATGACGAAGGTGGTGGCGCTGCCTGCCAGGATGAGACGGCGGTCTGCAGACCCGGTAAGAGCCGCTAGAACCGGCGCGCCCAGTGCATAGGCAAGCGCGAACATGACCACGAGATAACCGGCCTGAACCAGCGTCACGCCGGTATCCCCGGCAATCTGCGGCAGAAGGCTGGCGACGACAAAACCCTCAATGCCAATGGCGAATGTACCCAACGCCAGACCGACAAGGCGAATGTCCATGGGAGATATCCTTTGTTCAATGATCCTTGAACTATTGAGCTCACCGGCATGTGAAGTCAAGAACAAAGTTCAACGATTATTGAACATTGAACTTTTCCCGCGTACTTGCTACGGTGGAGGACATGACCCATCCCCTGTTTCATCCGGATGCTGAAGAGATTTCACTTCCCGCCATCTTCACAGCGCTTGGCGACGAGACGCGTTTGAACATCATTGCCATTCTAGCGCGCAATGGCGAACGCGCCATGACATGCGGGCAATTTACCCAGCTTGGTTCCAAAACAGCCCTGAGCTATCATGTCGCCAAGCTGCGGGAGGCAGGCGTGATCAATGTGCGGCCCGATGGAACGAAACGGTTTCTGACCTTGCGCCGTGCCGATCTCGACAATCGCTTCCCCGGCTTTCTCGACTCCGTCATCGCCTCGGCAAGCACGATGCCATTGCCTGAAAGCCAGCCTCCGGCCGGTCCGGCCGAAACCCCGGGAGAAACCGAATGGACATAAAATCGAGCGGCTCCATACCGACGCGCCGCGCGCCGGAAGAATGGTTCACCGGCACCGTCTGGCAGGACCCGATCATCCAGACCCCTTCCCCGGCGCGGCTCATCGCCGTCGTCGTGCATTTCGAGCCGGGCGCCCGAACCGCGTGGCACACCCATCCGCTTGGACAGACGCTTTATGTGGTTTCCGGGGCGGGCCTCGCGCAGGTCTGGGGCGAACAAATCCGCGAGATCAGGACTGGTGATGTCATCTGGATTCCGCCCGGCGAAAAACACTGGCATGGTGCGGGTCCGGCAAATTCCATGTCGCACATCGCCATGCAGGAGGCGTTGGACGGCAATGCCGTCGAGTGGATGGAAAAGGTTTCCGATACGCAATATTCCGGCGCACAATAATCTGCTAGCATGTGTGCAGGTGTAAAAACCCGGCTTTGCGGTTGCGTTGAAAGGAAAAATCATGGCGTTCGAAGACATCAAGGCACAGATCGCACTCCTGCTTGAAGAGATGGTGCAACGGCCGGCTGACGCCCATGAAATTCACGAGACTCTGCGTGAGCATCTCAACGAACTGAAAGCCATGGGCATGCCGCTTCCCGCGGACCTTGTCGCCCTCGAGAAGCAGCTGGAAGTCGACTTTGATTCCTGAACGGAACGCTTAGACGGACCCTTTGAAAATATCCTTCTTCAGATCGGGGTGCGATGTGAATAGCTCTCCCCGCCCGGGACGACCGTCCCTCATGCCGATGTCGCGCAGCATGTGATCGGAAAAATCCGCGGCATTGACGGTGATCGGCACGGTGGGCCTCACCAGCGCCCGCCTGAGGGTTGCGAACCAACCCCAGCGGGATCCGGGGTTGTCTATGGATGTGCAGTGCGATGGTGAGGGGTTCATGACCTCAACTCCGGTTTGTATGCGACGTTCATGTCTTGGGTATGCATTCAATGCGCCTGTTCGCGCTTGTTTTCCAACAAAACGGCGAGTATCTTCCATAAGGACAGCTTATGGATCATGCCGATGAATCTTCCGCCCCTTGCCGCTATCCGTGTTTTCGAGGCCGCTGCCCGCCATGGCAATTTCACCAAGGCGGCGGAGGAGCTCGGCATGACGCAAGCCGCCGTCAGCTATCAGATCAAACTGCTGGAAGAGCGGGTGGGATCGCCGCTGTTTCTGCGGCTGCCGCGTCAGGTTGTCCTGACGGAAATAGGGGCGCGGCTGGCCCCGGCAACGACCGAGGCATTCGAAATCCTGCGTGCCGCCTTTGCAACGACACGCGAAAGCGCCGACGGCATCCTGACCATCGCGACGATTCCGACCTTTGCCGCCACGTGGCTGGTTCCGCGGCTGGGTTCGTTTCAAATGGAGAACCCGGCACTGGCCGTCCGGCTGAAATCCGGCCGCGAAATGACGGATTTCGTGCGTCAGGAGGCGGATGTCGGCATTCGCAGCGGCACAAAGGAGTGGCCCGGCCTTGTCTGCCACAAGCTTTTCCAGGCTTATTTCACGCCCATGCTGTCACCGGCACTCGCCGCCTCCGTCGGCGGCGTCAAGACACCGACCGACCTGCTCAAACTGCCCATTCTCGACCCCGGCGACCCCTGGTGGAACATCTGGTTCAGCCTGGTTGGCATCGAAAAGCCGGCCCTGCGCGGCGACCTGCGCAACCGGCTGGGCGACCAGCATCTGGAAGGGCGGGCGGTGCTGGCCGGACAGGGCGTTGGAATATTGACACCCTTCTTCTTCCAGCCCGAGCTGCAACAAGGACAGCTTATCCAACCCTTCGATATTGTGGGATCGTCAGAGCACGCCTACTGGCTGGTTTATCCGGAAGCCCGGCGGAATGTTCCGAAAATCCGCGCGTTCCGCGACTGGATGCTGGGGCAGCTCGGTGAGGTAAAGAAATAGCGAGGATGCGGCAGAGCCTTGAGCCCCGCCGCAGCGATCCCTAGAAAACTGCGAGATAGCGCAGCAGCGAGATAATCCCGATCACCACAACGATCACCTGGACGATCTGCTTGGCCCGGCCATCGAGCGGCAGCATCTGGACGAGATAGAGCACAAGAAAGATCACCAGAACGGTGATCAGAAGACTGATAAGAAGGGACATCGCAAACTTCCTGTTTTCGGGATCAGAACAATCGTAGCGTGGCAAAACTCTTTGCTGGCTATTTTTGTTCCACGCAAACAGCAGTCCATACGCTGCAATATCCGGACGTGCTGCCGGCACCGAATGCTGGGCGCAATTTCGAACCACCGTGCATTGCATTGCCCGTTCAGTTGCTGATAGCTTCGCCATCATCCCCATTTCTCAGGATTCTTCCCATGCGCTCGCTGTTTCATCTTGCCTACCACGTCCATGATCTCGACAAGGCGCGCGGCTTCTATGGCGATATCCTTGGCTGTGCCGAGGGGCGAAGCACCGACAGCTGGGTGGATTTCGATTTCTTCGGTCATCAGATCTCGCTGCATCTCGGCAAGCCGTTCGAAACGACCAACACCGGCAAGGTGGGCGATCACATGGTACCCATGCCGCATCTCGGCGTCATTCTTCCGCTGGAAGACTGGAATGCCCTTGCCGACCGGCTCGAGCGCGCAAAGGTCGACTTCGTCATGCCTCCCGTGGTGCGGTTCAAGGGCGAACCGGGCGAGCAATGGACCATGTTTTTCCGTGATCCCTCGGGCAACCCGATCGAAGTGAAGGGCTTTGCGGATTTCGCCAGCGTCTACGCGAAATAGCGGCCGCCATGGAATTCAAGCCATCAAACCTGAAGGCGGCGTTCTGGATGTCGGGGTCGCTGGCCGCCATTCTCATGATGGCGATCTCCGGCCGGGAAGCCTCGAAGGAACTCAACGTCTTCCAGATCATGGAAATGCGGTCGCTGATCGGGCTGGCAATGCTCTATCCGCTGATCCGGTCTTCCGGCGGCGTGCGCGCCATGCGGACCGGCCGCATCTGGCAGCACGTCGGACGCAATACCGCCCATTATGCCGGCCAGTTCGCCTGGTTGCAGGCGCTGTCCATGATCCCGCTGGCGCAGGTGATCGCCATTGAATTCACCACACCGGCCTGGACGGCCGTCATGGCCGTCGCCTTTCTCGGCGAGCGGTTCAATCTCTGGCGCACGCTGACGATCCTCCTCGGCATCATCGGTGTCGTCATCATTGTGCGCCCCGGCATCGGAACGATCGAAATGGGACAGTTGATCGTGCTCGGCGCGGCGTTCACGTTCGGCATTTCCTTCACCATGGTCAAATCCCTGACCCGCACGGAAAGCGTGGTGAAAATCATCTTCTGGATGCTGGTGATCCAGTCAGCCATCGGATTGCTGCCGGCGCTGCATGTCTGGCAATGGCCGACCCTGCATGCCTGGCCCTGGGTGGTGATCATCGCCTTCACCGGCACGTTCTCGCATTTCTGCATGGCGAAGGCCCTGCTGTATGCGGATGCCACCGTGGTGATACCGATGGATTTTCTGCGCGTGCCGCTCATGGCCGTGCTGGGCTGGCTCATCTATGCGGAACGGATCGATATCTACACGGCGCTCGGCGCAGCCCTCATCCTTTCGGGCAACCTTCTGAACCTGAAAAACAAGAGCGTGCCGGCAAAGGCCATTCAAGCGGATTGAAACGTTTCATCCGCTCGAAGCCGTCGCAATCGATGCTCAAGCCACGCCGAAAAGCGTCGGAGCATCACTGGCCTGCCATTTCGGATATTTCAGCATCACCGCGTCGAACCGGCCGGATGACACGAACTCATCCAGCCACCGCTTCACGTGCGGGCGGGCAAGCCCGCTCCACCAGTCCGCATCCACGCTGGCAAACTGCCGGACAAACGGCAGGATCGCCATGTCGGCAAGCGACGGCGTCGCCCGGAAGAGACAGCGCGACCAGGCCAGCCGTTCCTCGTATTCATCCAGTATCGCCAATGCCTTTTCGCGTTCTGCCAGCCGATCGGTTTTTTCAAAGCGGGTTGGGTATTTGTAGCGGTCAAGGCTGCGCTTGAACGGGCCGTCATTGCGGGCAATCCAGCCGCCATCATCCACCTCAAGCCAATGTTCCGGGTCATGCTGGCTCAAGGCCCAGCGCATGATGTCGAGGCTTTCATCAATCACCGTCCCGTCGGGCAACAGCAGCATCGGCACCGTCCCCGATGGCGAAACACCGAGAAACTCCGGCGCCTTGTCTCGCAATACGATTTCCCGGAGCTCGCAGGCCTGGTGCGCGGCCTGAATGGCGAGCCGGGCCCGCATGGCATAGGGACAGCGGCGAAAAGAATACAGAACGGGCAGAGCATGTGTCATGAGGGCCTCGGTTGACACAAGTTTTCATGAAACCGGTGCCGATAACAAGCCTTGCGCGTGCATTGCCCCGATCCATGAATTCAATTCATGATTATCCCGCGATATCACACGATTATCAATGGAATGCGCTTCGACCATATTCAGCGCAACCGGATTGCCATCCGTCGTCATTCCATTCGCGGGCCGGATCAAATTCCCGCCTGCCATTCAAAGGACAAGACAATGCCTCTCGCACTGCTGGCGTTGACAATCAGCGCCTATGCCATCGGCACGACAGAATTCGTGATCGTTGGCCTCCTGCCCACCGTTGCCGGCGATCTCGGCATCACCCTGCCGCTCGCCGGTCTCATCGTCAGCGTCTATGCGCTGGGTGTCACCTTCGGCGCACCGGTTCTGACCGCCCTTACCGGCAAGATCGAGCGCAAGCCGCTCCTGCTCGGGCTGATGGCGCTTTTCATCGTCGGCAATACCGCTGCGGCGCTTTCGCCAACCTATGAACTCCTGCTCGTCGCCCGCGTGCTGAGCGCCTTCGCGCATGGCGTGTTCTTCTCGGTTGGTGCCACCATTGCCGCCGATCTGGTTGCGCCCAACAAGCGCGCATCGGCCATCGCCATGATGTTCCTCGGCTTGACCGTCGCCATCGTCACCGGCGTTCCGCTTGGTACCTTCATCGGCCAGCAGCTGGGCTGGCGTGCAACATTCTGGGCGGTTGCCGGCCTTGGTGTCATCGCCTTCATCGCCATTGCCGTGCTTCTGCCTGCTACCATCGCCAAGGCCGCTCCTGCGCGCCTGATCGACCAGGTTCGCGTGCTGGGCAGCGGACGCCTGCTGCTCGCCTTCGCCATGACCGCGCTCGGCTATGGCGGGACCTTCGTGATGTTCACATTCCTTGCTCCCGTGCTGCAGGAGATCACCGGCTATGCAGGCTCGACTGTCAGTCTCATCCTCGTGCTGTACGGCCTGTCGATTGCCGTGGGCAACATGGTTGGCGGACGTGTGGCCGACGGCAACCCGGTTGGCGCGCTGGTCGTGATGTTTGCGCTGCAGGCGCTTGTGCTGGCCATCTTCACCTTCACCGCTGTCTCGCCGGTCTGGTCATTGGTCACGCTGGCCGCCCTCGGTGCATTGTCCTTCTCCAATGTCCCCGGCCTGCAGCTTTATGTGGTGCAGCTGGCGAAGATCCACACGCCGGAGACGGTCGACGTTGCCTCGGCACTCAACATCGCCGCGTTCAACCTCGGCATTGCCGGAGGTGCCTTCCTCGGCGGCATCATCGTGGCGTCACCCCTCGGTCTTGGCGCGACACCATGGGTCGGCGCCATTCTCGTGGTCGGCGCCCTTGGGCTGACACTCTGGAGCCAGGCACTCGACCGGCGCGCGGCAACGCAGGTTCTGGCTACGTGCTAGAGCCTTTCCCCGCGGGGTGACACGCCCCGCGATTTTGATACAGTCCGCATGAGATTCGCAGGGAATTGATCATGCTGGCCGACGTTATGCTGCCCCTGAGGCTGACATTCCGGCTGTGGCTGAGGTTCTGGCCACAGCTTTTTGCCGTCCTGCTGCTCGGGGTCATTGCATCGCATGTGCTGATGCAACTGGCTGTCGACGCCGCCTACATCAATCACTATGCGGGACTGGCCATGCTGACGCTGGTTGCCCTTGCACAACTTGTGACAACCGTTTCCATGATCCAGATTGTCCGGCCCGGACTGCCGGCATTGAACGCGGCACAAGAGAACGTCGCGGCTGCGGGCCCGGACGATGACACGCGCCGCGGATTTTCGAGACTGGCCGCCATGGTCTCGGTCGCGCTCATCCCGTTCTTTGCCTATTACGCCGCCTGGGGCTTTCTGAGCAATACGGTGCGGCAGTATTCGCGCGCCGCGCTCGACCAGATGCCCTTCGGGGAAAGCGGCGGCAATGTGCTTGATGTGCTGGATTCCAAATGGCTGCTTCTGTCCGTTGCCATCTCCTGGGTCATCCGCAAGCTGGCAAAAACCATGAAGGAGAAGACCGGCCGTTCCATCTGGCAGATCATCATGGTGGTGTGCGAGACCAACTGGGTTTTCATCGGCCTCTATATCATCAGCCGCTGGAAGGACAGCTGGATGAAAGCCTTTATCGAGGGCAATCTCTGGACCTACGCCAAATCCCTGCTTGCCGGTCTGCCGGAGCCGGTTGCATCGGCCAATGCCGCAGCACTCATACCCGTCGAGCAGGTTCCCGAAGCGTTCGGTACCGTTGCCATCGGCCTGTTCTTCCATGCGCTGTTACCGGTGATCTGGCTTGTGATGGTGGCCCTGGTCTATGGCTACGATGTGCGCGACGAAAAAGAGATCTTGCATCTGCACCGCCGCGTCGAACAGTTCGGCGAGCGTTACAAATCGATCCCGAAATTCCTGCGCCACTTCGTGGAACATTTCATTGGCGGCTACCGCTCGCGTTACCTGCCCATCGCCAACGGCGTCAAGCTGACCCTCAACGCCGGACTGCTGCTCATCCTCACGCTGATCCTCGGATATCGTTTCATCGAGTGGGCCGCCGCCTGGATGTGGCTGGGCACCGCACGGCTGATCGGCCCGCACGCGCTGGACGTCTGGCAAGCCCTTTCCAATGGCGTCAGCTTCCTGTTCGGCAGCCCGCTGCAGGACTCCTCCACCGGGATACTGGTCGAACCGCTGCGCATCTGCTTTCTTGCCGCAATTATGGAAACGGCTTTCTCGATGCGGCGCAATCCGCAGCCGGCAGAGGCTGAACCGGTCGCTGCCGGCAGCTAGCCAGCTATTGCGGACGGGCAAAGCGCAGATAATAGGGACGCTCGCCGCGCATGCCGATGATCGGTCTCAGCTCCCCAACGACATTGGCGGGGACAAGATAGGTCTCCTCGACCACCCGCCGCATGCCCTGGCTGACCTCGGCGAAGATAGTAGAGGCGCAGGTTTCTATACCCTCGGCGGGACGCGGCAGGCCGGGTACCGATGCCGGCGACCAGGATCGCCCGGTTGCGTCCACCAGCCTGATCGAACACATCAGCCAGAGGTTTTTCAGGTCCGGATCGCCAATTTCGACAATGAAACGCGCAATGACCGGAACGGCGTTTTTCGGCAATGCCCCCGGTTTCATGCCCTCGGCGACCGTGCGCAGCTCGATAAACTGCCAGTCGCTGCCACCGTAGCGGGCACTCTGGCCAGCCGTGACGTCAATCGGCACGACATTGTTGCTTTTTCCCATTTCCTTGACATCGCCGTACGACACGACGAACAGCGCAAGAGGAATGAGCAGCACCTGCGCCCACAGGCTGCGCCGGCGCCAGCGGCGTTCCGAAAGATCCGGCGTCTCGTCAGTGAGGGTCATGCGATCAGTTCCCTGAAACAGGCACGGGTTTTGCCAGATCATAGCTGTCCTCTATCAGCGGTTGGCCGTCGTTGAACTTTCTGAAATCATCGATGGCGATGCGTGCCTCGGAATCAAGCCGTGGCGCCATCCGGCTGGAAAGCGTGAACGTTGCCCCATTCACCTGATCCGGCAGTATCTCGAAGACAAAACGAACTTTCCTCGGCATGCCCGGATCAAGCAGCGGCGGCATCTGGCTGCTCAGGATGCCGACCCGATCGGTCTTTTCGTAATGCAGGCCCGTAGGGCCCACCCACGTCGCTGCAGCAACCGTTGCCGATGCAGTCGTTGCCGCCAATTCCGCCGTCGCCACAGCCCAAAGGCCCGATGTCGTCAGTGTCTTGCGCTGCCCGTACTGCGTGAACGCCAGTTCGCGGGCGAAATCCACTTGCTCCAACCGGAGGTCGACCAGCCGGGTATGAACCGTTTCATGCATCTTGCCATAGGCGGGGATAGGACCGGTCAAATCCTCGTAATGCGGCTTTGTCTGCTGCATGGCATACAGCACAACGACGGCAAGACAGACCACCAGAATATTGCCGAGCCGGCGCATCAGCCCTGTCCTCCGGCAAGGGCCAGACTGGCCTTGGCCGCCACGCGCTTGCCCCACCAGCCGGGCGCGCCATAGAGATTATCGCTCCGCTTAAATATATCGGCGTCAAAGCTCAGCTCAACCGTGTCCTTGGGTATCGCCGTTGCCGGCATCAGCCAGACATAGGCCATTTTTTCCGGCAGACCCGGCTGGAGCGACGGCATCAGCGCGTCATCCCGCACAAGATAGATCATCGGTTTTTCCGCCTTTGCCCCAATCCCGGGAGGCAGATGGACTGTGCTGTAGTAGCTTTTGTCCGATCGCGTTGTCCGGTTCGTCAGCTCGACCTCAAGCACCAGCGCCTTCTGATCCGCCTTCGGCGTCAGACCATGGATTTTCTGATCCGTCACCCAGGCTTTCAGAGGCTTGATGCGCCACTTGCCGGCATCAAGCGACTGTCCGGGAAGAATTTGGCTGATGGCGGCCTGCGGCTGCGCTTCGAACACCCCGAGGGTCACGGCCACGACGAGCGCGGCAAAGGTGCCGAGGCCGGCGGTTATCCAGGCGCGTGCCTTGCTGGAGAGATTGCGCACATAGGACCACATCGGGCGATCTTCCTCCGATCAGCGCCATAGCACGCGCTGAATTCTGAGTCGCATTCCGTGGAACCATGCAACGGTTGCGCGCTGCATGGCAAGTCCGGACCGCGTGAGGCGGTTTAGCGTGAGGCAGCCATGGGCAGATAGCTATGGACCAGATCGACGACCTGCTGGTCGCGCGCTCTTGCCGTGTCGCCGCCCATCACCACCGCAACGAGCTTGCGGCCATTGTCATTCACCGATGTGACGATGTTGAAGCCGGAGGCACGGACATAGCCTGTCTTGATGCCATCGGCACCGTTGAGCTTCGCCAGGACGCGGTTGTGGCCTTCCACCAGCCTGCCGTTGAACATGAAGTCATGCAGCGAAAAATAGTAATATTGCTGCGGGAAATGCCGGCGCAGTGCCATGCCGAGCAGCGCCATATCGCGGGCGGTGGTGACCTGCATGGGATCGGGCAGACCCGAGGCATTGTTGAAGGTCGTGCCCTTCATGCCGAGCTGCCGGGCCTTGGCCGTCATCAATGCGGCAAACTGCGGTTCAGAGCCGCCAATGGCTTCGGCAAGCGCAACGGCAACGTCATTGGCCGACTTGACCACAATCGCCTTGATCGCCGTATCCACATCGATCGATTGACCGGGCCGGAAGCCGAGCTTGCTCGGTGCCTGTGACGCTGCGTGGGCGGAAACGGGAATGACCGTGTTCTTGGTAAGACGACCGGATTCCAGCGCTTCGAACGTCAGATACAACGTCATCATCTTGGTCAGCGAAGCCGGGATGCGCGGAAGGTCGGCACTGGCCTGGTAAAGCACCGCACCGGTACTGCCATCGACGACAATCGACGCGGACTTTTCCGTGATGGAGGCGGGTACGGTCGTTGCAACCGGCTGCAGCGCCGATGTGGTCGTGCAACCGCTCGCCACGCCAACAACCAGAACAAACAATGCCACACATTTTGACATCAACGACAGAGGGTAAAAAACACGCGGCACGTTCATTTTGAGCGGTCTGATTTCCAAAGGTGGAGATGAATGGTTTTTAGCGCATCATTGTTAATAATCCGCTGCTCTGCCACCCTGTTAGCGGATTTCCGCCGCCAGACCAAGCTGTGGCGTGACGGCAAATGGTCGCCGGGCCCTCAGGCAGTCAGAACGACCTTGACACTGCGCGATCTGTCCAGCGCCACGGCGAAGGCTTCGGGGGCCTCTTCAAGCGGGAATTCACCCGTGACAAGCCGCAACACGCCGATTTCTCCGGAGACGATCAGTTCAACGGCTTCGTAGAATTCTTCGCCGAAACGGAACGTGCCTTTCAGGTCGAGTTCCCGCGCCATCACCGCATTGGCGGGCACCGGAATAGACCCGCCGGGCAGGTTGCCGACCTGCACAACCGTACCGCCGCGCCGCACGGTGCGGATGGCCGAGGCAAGGCCAGCGGCCGTTCCGGAAATTTCAAAGCCGACATCGAACGGCGTCGCGACGGCCAGTTTGGCAAGCTTGTCCTCGCCTTCCGATAGGTCGAACACCCGGTCGGCACCCAGTTCAAGCGCGAATTTCAGCGGAGCGGCGGCGAGATCGACCATCGCGACGGATTCCGCCCCGGCATGTTTCAGCGCCAGAAGCGTGAGGAGCCCGATCGGACCCGCACCGAATATGATGGCCGAATGCCCTTTGACGTGTCCGGCCCGGCGAACGGCGTGCAGGCATACCGCAAGCGGTTCGGCCAGCGCCGCCGCCTGAAACGGGAAATCCCTGGGCACCTTTACGCATTGCGCCGGCGTTGCATCAAAAAAACTGGCAAAGCCGCCCTGCATGTGCGGCGTCTTCGATGCCGACCCCATGAAATAAATATTCTCGCACAGGTTGGCGCGGCCCTCGTGACAGTAGGCACAGGTGCCGCACCAGCGCGACGGGTTGACCGCGACACGGTCGCCAACACTGAGCCCCGTGACTTCAGACCCCAGTTGCATCACCTCCCCCGCCACTTCGTGACCGAGAATCAGCGGCGATGTCACGACGAAATCGCCGGTCCTCGCATGACGGAAATAGTGCATGTCCGAGCCGCAAATGCCGCCTGCGCCGAAGCGGATGCGCACCATATTGGGCTTCAGCGCGGAGAGCGTGTGTTCCGCCATACGCAAATCCTCCGGGCCGAAAAGGGTGGCAGCGATTGTCTTCATGTGATCCGTCCCGAAATGGCGATAACGGCGATCGTATCGAGAAAATGGCAGACAAACAACACGCGCGGATTGATCGGGACCGGGAGCATCCGCAGCGGTCGCCAGGGGCTGGGGAGCGTCCAAAAATCGCCCTGCAGACCTGTGGAAACGGCATTTGTTACAGAGCGTTGCGGAAAGTGATTGCCGGGGAAGCCGCCGAACAGGCTATGAGAAGAGATTAACAGGCCGTAAACGGTCGCTCAGAACTGGTGGACAATGGTTTCAAACATTCGATTGCTGCGCCCGCTCGCCTGCCTCGGTCTGGTACTGAGCCTGGCAGCCTGCACCACGGCCAACCCGACATTGCCGACCAGCACAGCGTCGATTCCTGTTCCTGAGACTGCACCGCGCACCACTGCGCTGACCGTGACCGGCGCGCCTGTGCAGATGGCCTATGCCGGCCCCGCAGCCAACCCGGCCGCCCTCGCGACCGCAAATGCCACGACGCAGGCTGCCCCGGCCGAGACAGCAAAAATTGCCGCACCGGCAAAGACAGAGACCTACGGCCCGCGGGTCGACAATCTGATTTCACAATATTCTGCCGCCTATGCGGTGCCGGAAGCGCTGGTGCGCCGTGTTGTCCACCGCGAAAGCCGTGGCCGTCCGGAAGCCCGCAACGGCAAGTATTGGGGCTTGATGCAGATTCTGCCGTCCACGGCGCGCGCCATGGGGCACAGCGGCACGCCAAAGGACCTGCTCGATGCGGAAACCAACCTCAAATACGGCGTGAAATACCTGGCCGGTGCCTACAAGGTTGCCGACCGCAATTTTGACCGCGCTGTTCGCCTCTATGCCAGCGGCTATTATTACCAGGCCAAGCGCAAGGGCATGCTGGATGAAACCGGCCTGAAGGGCGGCACCACGCCTGTCCAGTCCACGCAGATTGCTTCGCTGCCCATGGCACCTGTGCCCGCAATCAGCCAGCCGGCCGCGACGGTGCAGACGGTGGCCTATGCGCCGGACCCGGCTCCCGTGCGTCCTGGCTTTATCGCCATTCCGGCTGATCGTCCTTACGGACTATAAACCCCACCTATCAACGCCTAGTTGAATAATGAGCCGATTCATGGCGTTGTGTGCTCAATCTGGAGCACACACATGGGTCTTTCCATCATTCTGTCGATCATCGCACTGGTTGTAGCGGCCATGGCGCGTCAGCAAGTAACCGCGCTGCGCAAGCAGGTGGAAGAATTGCGACGGCAGATTGCGGAAAAAACGCAACCGGCACCAGTAGCCAGCGATACCGCAAAACCGATTCGCCGTTTCCGGGCCGACGAGGCCTTGACGGAGACACCGGCACGCGCAGTCCCCCCGGCCGAGCCCGTGGGAACACCGATACCGGCCATGGCGGCATCAGCGCGGCTGGACCCGAAAAAGGTCGCGCAAATCATGTCGGGCAAGCCGTCGGCAACGCCTGTCACCGTCCGCGCAACACCGGCACCATCCGTACCGGCAGCCCGGCCAAAGAAGTCCTACGGCGATTTCGAGCGATCGCTTGGCCGCAACTGGCCCGTGTGGATCGGCGGCGTGGCGCTGTTCCTTGGCGGTATCTTCGTCGTCCAGTATTCCATCGAGAACGAACTGCTCGGCCCCGGCATCCGGCTCTGCCTTGGTGCGATTTTCGGCCTGCTGCTTCTGGGCGCGGGTGAATATCTGCGCCGCAAGGAAAAGCCGCTTGGCCTGTCCGTCGAGGGCCCGGACTATATCCCGGGTGTTCTCACCGCCGCGGGATCAGCGGCCCTCTTTGCCGTCGTCTATGCCGCCCACGGCATCTATGGCTTTATCGGCAGTTCGACCGCGTTCCTTGCCCTGGGCGCCGTTGGTCTCGCCACCCTCGCACTTGCCATCAAACACGGTCCGTGGATTGCCGGCCTCGGCCTTATCGGCTCCTACCTGACACCGGCCCTGGTAAACGCGCAGGCACCGGCACCCTACAGCTTCATGACCTATCTGTCGGTCGTCACGCTCGTCGCGGTTGTCCTCGCCCGGGCGAAGGCATGGCCGTTGATTGGCGGCGCGGCGATCCTTCTCGCGGCGATCTGGGGAGCGGCCTATACCGGGTTCGACCCGATGCCGAATGGCGGGGCCCTTGGTTTGTTGACGGTCAGCCTGCTGGCTCTCTCCGTCTTCAGCCATCTGAAGCCGGGCGGCTACACCCTGTTCGACCGCACCGGAGAGCCCTGGTATGACCCCATCACCATGGCGGGTGCCGCCGGTGCGATTCTTCTCGGTCTTGGCTACGTCTCGCACGATCTTTTCGGGCTGGCGTCGTCGCGCTATCTGGTCCTGGCAACACTCATTATTGCCGTATCGGCATTGGCACCGCTCCTGATACGCCGGGCCCTGCCCTTCCTTGTTCCAGCCGCCCTCATCGCGCTGGTTCCGCTCTCCCTCGCGGATATGCATCATCTGCTGGACAGCGGCTATAACGGTTCGGGATTGTCACTCTACGATCCGGCGAAATATCGCAGCTTTGCCATTGTCATCGCACTTGCCTTCACCGCCATCGGTGTTCTTGCGGCAACGGTGCTTGCGCGGCTGCCTGACATCGTGCGCGGCCTTGCCTATGCGGCGCTGGGAACCGCCGTTCCCTTCGTGATGATCACAGTGATGCTCTATATCTTCGGTAACACACCTGCCGCAACCGAAGAAATACTCACCGTCGGCCTCGCAATCACCGGCTTCGGCGCTGCGACATGGCTGACGCGCCTGTGGAAGGACGATGTGAAGCCGGCATCCCCGGCCTGGCTGTTTGACGCCGCATCCATCGGTTTCGCCGTGCTCGCCCTTTTCGTGGTGTTCGACCCGCAATGGCGTATTCTGGCCGCCTGTGCCCTGGCGGTTGTCTATGCCTTCGCCACACGAACCCGCCTTGCACCGGTGCTGCGCTTTGCGCCGGCGGTGTTTGCCGTTGTCATCCTCGGGCATGTTCTCTTCGATCCGACGATCGTCGGCAGTGACCGCCTGTCGACCACGCCGTTCTTCAACCAGCTCCTGCTCAATTACGGCGGCTTCTTCGCGGCCATGACCGTTGCGCAGCTCGTGCTGGCCAAAGGGACCAAGGACACCGCCTACCGGCTTGCACAGGCCCTTGCCGTACTGGCAGGCTTCGTGCTCGTCAATATCCTCGTCCGCCACTGGATGAATGGGGGCACGCTCGACAGCGGCGGCGATGTAACGTTGAGCGAACAGTCACTCTACACGCTCATCGCACTCGGCGGATCATTGTCGCTGATGATGCTGAGCCGGGGCGGCCAGGACTGGCTCTACCGCATCGCCGCACTCATTGTCGGTTACGTCGGCATCCTGGTGGCCGTGACGCAGCATTTCATTCTCCTCAATCCGCTGTTTGACGGTTCGGTCGGCGGCGGCCTGATCTTCAACAGCCTGTTCATGGGCTACCTGCTGCCGGGCCTGCTGGCGGCTCTCGTGGCGCTCAACGCCTTCGGCGAACCGCAGATAAAGCTGTTCGGCCTGCCGCTGGTCATGGCGCAGGCCAACCGCCCCCGGCACTACGCCATGGCCCTGGCGATCCTGTCCGGCCTCATGCTGTTCACATGGGTGACGCTCACCATCCGGGTGTTCTTCTGGGGCAGCAGCATTCATCTGTGGAAGGGCGTGGACTCGATGGAAATGTTCACCTATTCGGCCGTCTGGCTGCTGTTCGGCCTTGGCCTCTTCGGATTGGGCGCGTGGCGGCAGAACAGGCCATTGCGCCTGATCTCGGCACCGATCGTGTTCCTTGTGATCGCCAAGGTTTTCCTGCTCGACATGTCGAACCTTGAAGGCATCCTGCGGGCCCTCTCCTTCATCGGATTGGGTCTGTCGCTGGTTGGCGTCGGCCTGTTCTACCAGCGCATTCTCAATGCGGGGGCGGCCGCTACGCCGCCCACCAGCGATGAAAATGGTGCACCGGGCCGCGCCCCTGACCCACATTGAGCCCGTCGGCGGCAGCCATGGCTGCCGTCAGATAGGCTTTCGCCTCGCCGATTGCCACCGGCAGATCAAGACCCTTGGCCAGCCCGCTGGCAATCGCCGCCGCCAGGGTGCAGCCCGTGCCGTGGTCGTGGGTGGTGACAAGCCGCGGTCCGTCGAAACGCATCACAGACGTGCCGTCAAACAAGAGGTCGGTACTGAGGCTTGTAAGCCCGTGACCGCCCTTGATCAGCACCGCCGCCGGACCAAGCTTCAGCAGCAGCTCGGCCTGCCGCGCCATCTCCCGTTCGGTTTCCGCTGCGGGTGTGCCAGTCAGCAATGCGGCTTCCGGCAGGTTGGGCGTGAGCACAAATGCCAGCGGCAGGAGCTGTTGGCGCAGCGCCTCCACCGCCTCCGGCTGCAGAAGCCGATCGCCCGATGTTGCCACCATCACCGGGTCGACGACCGCCTTGCGCTGCCAGCGGTTCAAGGCTTCCGCGATGGTGTCGATGGTTTCGACCGTGGAAACCATGCCGATCTTGATCGCCCCGACCGCGATATCCGAGAGAACGGCATCGATCTGGGCGCGGATGATAGCCGGGCTCAGGTTCTCGATGGCGGTGACGCCGCGCGTGTTCTGTGCGGTGATCGCGGTCAGCACGCTCGTGCCATACACACCGAGCGCCGAGAACGTCTTGATGTCGGCCTGGATACCGGCGCCACCGCCGCTGTCGGAACCGGCAATGGTCAGGGCAATGGCGGTCATGCGGTTGCCCTCAACGCCTCGTCGACGGCATCGCGAAGCACCTGTGCGGCGGCGCGCGGATCCGCCTGACGGAAGATCGCCGAAATCACCGCAACCCCATCGGCGCCTGCGCGAATAGCCGGCGCGACCCGGCCGAGATCGATGCCCGCGATGGCGCCGACCGGCAGGTCGGGCTTTGCCGCGCGGATGATGGCCGCCAGCCGGGCAAACCCGTCAAAACCGATCGGGCCGTCGGGATTGTGCTTGGCAGGGGTTTCGAACAGACCGCCCACGCAGGCATAGTCGATGGCAGAGCTTATGGCCACCTGCGCATCGGCTTCATTCTTCACCGTCAGGCCGATGATTGCATCGGGGCCAAGCAGCGTGCGGGCGTCGGCGACCAGCATGTCCTCGCGCCCCACGTGCACACCCTCGACACCCGCCACCAGCGCGACGTCGATGCGGTCATTCACAAGCAGGGGGATGCCTGTGCCGTGCAGGGCCGCATGGATGGCACGGGCGCGCTCCACCATCTTGCGCGTCGGCGAATTCTTGTCGCGATACTGGATGATCGTGGCCCCGCCCCGCGCGGCCTGCAAAGCCAGGGCACCCAGATCGGCATCACCGCCGATGGCATCGACATCGACAATGGCATTCAGGCGGAAATCTACTTTTGGCATGGTCTTTTTCTCCGAATAAATCGTTTCACTGCAGTTCAACGGCGAGGTCATCCACCTTGGGCACCGATTTGATCAGTCCCGCCTCGTGCATGAACACGCCGAGCCGTTCATAACGGCTGCGGTCGAGAGCGGCGGGACGCTTGGCAAAACGCGGCAATGTATCGATCCATGCCTGCCGGTTCAGCGCATTGTCGAGATCGGGATAGGCCTTGATGAACAGCGACCAGGACTCATCGGGATGGTTGGTCAGATAGATCGCGCCCTTTTCCACGGCGCCGATGAAACGTTTCAAACGGTCGTCTTTCGCCAGATCGGGATGGGTCAGGAAGATCAGCTCGTCATAAACGGGCACGCCATGCTCCTCGGGAAAGAATGCCGTTCCCTTGTGGCCTTCCTGCGCCATCTGCGTCAGCTCGAAATTGCGGTAGCCACCCACCGTGGCATCCACCTGATTGGCGATCAGCGATGCCGACAGGGCGAAGTTGACATTGATCAGCTCGACATCTCCCGTCTTCAGGCCTTCGGATTTCAGCATCGCGCCGAGCATGGCATCCTCAAAACCAGCCACGGAAAACCCGACTTTTTTGCCCTTCAGGTCCTTCAGGCTCTTGATCGGGCCATCGGCGAGGACGGTCACCGTGTTGAGCGGCGTCTCCACCAGGGTGCCGAAACGCACCAGCGGCAGGCCTTCATCATGGCTGAGATAAAGGTTGGGCTGGTAGCCGATGGCGATGTCCGCCTGCTTGGCCGCCACGAGGCGCGGCGGCGCTGCCGGATCGGCCGGCGGGATCAGATCCACGTCCAGTCCCGCTTCGCTGAAGAAGCCCTTTTCGCGGGCAACAACCAGCGGTGCATGGTCGGGGTTGACGAACCATTCCAGCAGGACAGACAGCTTGTCTGCGGCCGCGGCGGGAGATGCGAGGAGAGACAAGGCGGTTAGCAGGACGATGGCGGGGGCAAACGCACGGCGGCGAAACATGGGCATTCCTTTATCAACGGGACGGGAAAACGGAGTGGTCATGATGCCTGCACCCAGGGCGTGAGACGTGCGGCGAAGGCATCGACGAGGAAACGCAGAACGATGGTCAGAACGGCGAGGATGATGAGAGCGGCAAACAGCGTGTCGGTCTGCATGCGGGCATTGGCCTGCAGCATGACGAAGCCAAGTCCGCGCGAGGCACCGACCCATTCGCCGATCACGGCGCCAATGGGGGCAAAGACCGCCGCAACACGCAGGCCCGAACCGAGGCCGGGCAAGGCGCTGGGCACACGGATGAGGAACAGCGTCGCCAGCGGCGAAGCCTGTGTCAGGGCGGCGGCATCCAGCAGGTCCTGACTGGTCCGCCGCAGTGCATCGGCAAAGGACGAGGCGACGGGGAAGAAGATGATCAGGCTGGCCATGACGACCTTGGACGCGAGGCCGAAGCCGAACCAGAGAACCAGGAGCGGCGCAATGGCAAAGACCGGAAGCGCCTGCAGGACCAGCAGCAGAGGCCAGACGATCTGGCCGAAACCCGGCAGGCCGGCCACCAGAAGCGCAACAAGGATTCCGGCCATGGCACCGAAGAACAGCCCGAGCACGATCTCAAGCACCGTGATGGCGGCGTTGCTCAGGAGATAATGCTGCTGCTCGACCAGGGCGGCAATGACAGAACCGGGGCCGGGCAGGATGAAGCGCGGCGGCTGCAGCATCCAGACAGCGAGCTGCCAGCACGCAAGCACAGCCAGCAGGGCCCCGGCGATGCGGACGAGCATGCGCATGGCGGGCCGTCACAGACTCGGCGATTGGTGGTTCAGCGAAAACGGCATCTGCAGGACTCCATCAAACGTGTGGAGATCCGGATATGTGCGAAGACAAGGCAGAGTGCGTGAAGAATGCTCAATTCCCGTTCCTACGCCGGCATAACCCGGATCAGGTTCAAGGGTCCAGCTCGACGCTATCTCAGCACTGTACAGTGCCCCCCTCGGAATGAAGTCATGATGGAGCGGCGGGGGCGTAAAGTCAATCGCGCCGCTTGAGGATTGCAGACATCAGTTGGTCAGGCGGACATTCTCGCCATCGACAGCTTTGCACCCGGAAATAACCGTGTAGAAAAGATCTTGCTGGTCCCAGCCACCGCCGTCTTCCCAAGCATGTTCGTGAGATTGTTTATCGCAACTGAGCAGATCAGTTAACTTTGTATCACCATTTTTCTTCAGCTGCACACCGTCAACGAAGAGATGATCCACAGTATTTCCATCATTGGTTTGGTATGTTGCGTCATAATTCCTATATCCGCTCGATGCAGTTTTACACGTAACTGTGTTTGTACCAGCTGTGGAATTATAACGGCCGACATCACAACCGTCCTTTTTGACTTCCATTTTGATATACAGTGTTTGGTAGTCGCCGAGCACAACGTTGCCGTCAGCCGGACTCATGGTTTTGACCCCTGTTCCTCGCCAATTGAGGGCAGTCTTGTCTTTGGCCTCATACAGCACGGTGCCTAACGTCACTTCCTTAGTTGAACCAGGGCGAGTGACGACAATCGAAACCTTTTTGGCCCAAATGCCGTACATGTCCTTCAAAATGATTTTGGCTTCTGACGGTTTCAACGGCGCCAGCGCAGTTGAAGTCACACCAATCTGGACTGAGTTCTGGTTCAGTAACGACATGAAGAGGGTATTGGTCTGCCCTCCCAGATTGACGGTGACCTTCTGGTCCTTTGCACTGAAATTGACGCTGACAGCGCCAGCCTTGTCCCCAAGGTTGGCACGCAAAAAGGCCCGTGCCCTGTCCTCGGCAGCCTGTGCATTGCCACCCGTGAAGATGGAGGCACCGGCCAGCGCCGCTGTGTCAGCGGCGTTCTGCAAATTGACTCTTTCATTTGAGGCAACGGTATAGTCAAGGGCAAGACCGGTCATGCCCATAAGCGGCACAAGCAGCAGACCGAAGGTCAGTGCCGTGGCGCCACGCTTGTCTCTCAGGAATTGTTTGAATTTGCTCATAGCCCGCTCCGGTTGTTGAGCGAACCATGAAGGCCATGCCGTAAATGCCTGCTTAGCAAATTCGTTCAGATTGTCTCAATCTGCGATAAGTCGTGCACCATGGTAAAAATCCGATAAAGCACGACCTAGGCAGCGGGTGCGCCCGGCCGCACAAAACCCTCGCTGGCAACGAGCAGATTGCGCGTATAGGCCTGCGTCACCTTGCGGGCGGCAAGATCGGCGGCGGAAAGGCGCTCCACCTCGGCACCGCTCTGCATGACCATCAGCCGGTCGCACATGTGGGTGACCACCGCCAGATCGTGACTGACCATCAGGAAGGTCAGCTTGCGGTCGCGGCGTATCTGTTCCAGCAGGTTCAGCACTTCGGCCTGTACGGATGCGTCGAGCGCCGATGTCGGTTCATCGAGCAGCAGGATCGACGGCTCCAGGATCAATGCCCGGGCGATAGCGACACGCTGGCGCTGGCCGCCGGACAGCTGATGCGAATAACGGAAGCGGAAGCTGGAGCCGAGGCCCACCTCGTCGAGCGCGCGCAGAATGCGCTTTTCAATGTCGGCAAATCCGTGGACCGCCAGTGGTTCCAGCAGAAGCCGGTCGACGGTCTGGCGCGGGTGCAGCGAACCATAGGGGTCCTGGAACACCATCTGCACTTCACGATAGAACGCCTTGGTGCGCTTCTTGTCCAGCAGCTTGCCATTCACGGTGATCGAGCCGCCGCTGGTCGGCGCCAGCCCGGCGACCGCCCGCAGCAATGTCGATTTGCCGGAGCCGGATTCACCGACGAGCCCGAAGGATTCACCGGGCATCACATCGAGGCTAACACCCCGCAAGGCGCGGAAACGGTCGAACGTGACTTCTAGCTTGTCGACGACAAGCGCTTTGGCAGGAGATGTCGTCATGCCGCCCACTCCGGCTTGCGATCAAGGACAGGGAGAGGATGGGTATCGACACCAATTTTCGGCATGCAGTTCAGAAGCCCCTGCGTATAGGGATGTTTGGCATTGTGCAGGTCCTTGGCGGCGATCTCCTCGACGATATGGCCCGCATACATGACGATGACCCGGTCGCAGAACGACGAGACCAGCCGCAGATCGTGCGAAATGAAGATCAGCCCCATGCCGCGATCGCGCACCAGATTGTCGAGGATGGCGAGAACATCCAGCTGGACAGTCACGTCGAGCGCCGAGGTCGGTTCATCGGCGATGAGCAGCTCCGGGCCGGTGATCAACATCATGGCAATCATGGCGCGCTGCCCCATGCCGCCCGAAACCTCATGCGGATGGAGATCGAAGACGCGCTCGGGATCGCGAATCTGCACGGCGGCCAGCATGTCGAGCGCACGCTTGCGCGCCTCGGATTTGCTGACCCGTTCGTGGGTGCGCAGCGTCTCGACGATCTGCCGCCCGATGCTCATGACCGGATTGAGCGAATATTTCGGGTCCTGCAAAATCATGGCAATCCGGTTGCCGCGCAGCGACCGCCGTTCGGCAGCCGAGACTTTCAGCAGGTCGATGCCATCGAAATTCAACGTCTCTGCGGTAATTTTCGCATGCGGCGGCGTCAGCCCCATGATGGCGCGCCCGGTCTGGGACTTGCCCGAACCGGATTCGCCGACAATGCCGAGACGTTCGCGGCCGAGCGTAAAGGATACACCGCGCACGGCATCGACCACACCCGTCCGGGTCGGAAACTGGACCCGCAGGTCCTTGACAGTCAAAAGGGTGCTCATTGGTTGTTGCCTCGCGGATCAAGCGCATCGCGCAGGCCATCGCCCAGCAGATTGAAGCCAAGGCTGACGATCAGAATGGCAAAGCCCGGTGCTGCGGCAACCCACCACTGATCCATGATGAAACGGCGGCCCGACGCAATCATCGCCCCCCATTCCGGCAATGGCGGCTGAGCGCCGAGACCAAGAAAGCCAAGACCCGCGGCAATCAGGATGATACCGGCCATATCCAGCGTTACACGGACAATCAGCGAGGACAGGCAGAGCGGCATGATGTGCCGCAGGACGATGCGGACCGGCGAGGCCCCCATCAGGCGGACGGCTGCAATATAGTCGGAATTGCGAATCGTCAGTGTTTCGGCGCGCGCGATACGGGCATAGGGTGGCCAGGACGTCACGGCGATGGCAAAGACCGCATTTTCGATGCCAGGTCCCAGGGCTGCGACCAGCGCAAGCGCAAGAATAAGCTTTGGGAAGGCCAGAAAAATATCGGTGAGGCGCATAAGAATGGAATCGACCCAGCCTCCCGCATAACCCGCGGCAGTGCCGACGATCAGGCCAATGGGCGCTGCGATGATCGCTACGAGTATCACGACATAGAGCGTGAGGCGCGAGCCATAGATGAGGCGTGAGAGAATATCACGGCCCTGATCATCGGTGCCAAGCCAATAGTCACCACCGGGTGGCAACAGGCGCGCATTGCGCAGGTCGCCGATAACGGGTGAATGTGGCGCAAGAACATTGGCCAATGCTGCAACCACCAGCAGGGCGACGATAATGGCAAGGCCGGCAAGCGCCAGCCGGTTGCTAGCGAAGCGGCCCCATACCAGATAGGCGCGGCCAAGCCTTGCCTGCAGGCGCGATTGCGGACGGTCACTCATCAGCCATTGACGGCGCGACATGGGTGGAGGCGGTGTATGGATTGTCTGGCTCATCGTGCGCGCGTCCGTGGGTCAAGCGCCTGATACAGAAGATCAGACAGGAGATTGATGGCAATGAACACTGCGCCAATGATGATGGTGCCGCCAAGGACCGCGTTCATATCCGCGTTTTGCAGGGAATTGGTGATGTACAGGCCGAGGCCCGGCCACGAGAAGACGGTTTCGGTCAGGACTGAACCTTCAAGCAAATTGGCATAGGACAGGGCAATGACCGTCACCAATGGCACGGCGGCGTTGCGCAAGGCATGGGCCCAGATGATGCGGGTTTCCGACAGGCCCTTGGCACGGGCGGCAACGATATATTCCTGTTCCAGCTCATTGAGCATGAAACTGCGGGTCATGCGGCTGATATAGGCAAGCGAGAAATAACCAAGCAGCGAAGCGGGCAGGATGATGAATGAGAAGATATTCCAGAAGGCGTCCCAATTGCCTTGAAGCACCGCGTCGAGAAGATAAAAGCCGGTAATGGGTGTAAATGTGTATTCATAGATGACGTCGATGCGGCCCGGCCCCGAAGTCCAGCCAAGCTTGGCGTAAAAGACCAGCAACGCCAGCAATCCGAGCCAGAAGATCGGCATGGAATAGCCGATAAGGCCGATAAGACGCACGATCTGGTCGATCAGGCTGCCGCGTTTGACGGCGGCAAGGACCCCAAGCGGTACGCCGAAAAGCGTGCCGATGAGCGTGCCGAACGTGGCAAGCTCCATGGTGGCCGGAAACACCCGGCGGATGTCGGTCATGACAGGATTGGAGGTCAAGACCGAATTGCCGAAATTACCCTGCAGCGCGCCTTTCACATAGATGAAAAACTGCTCATAGAGCGGCAGGTTCAGGCCATATTCCTCGCGCACCCGCTCGACCACATGGGCCGGGGCCCGATCGCCGACGATCGCCAGGGCGGGATCGATGGGAATGACCCGTCCGATAAAGAAAGTCACGGCGAGAAGGCCGAGGAAAGTGATCGCGCCGATCAGCACGAAGCGGCCAATAGCAATGGCAAGGCCGGAGGCCCAGGCGCCTGAACGCCTGGCCTCCAGTTGTGTTTCTGTGGTCGTCATAATTTCAGCCTTGGGCGCTTGCCCTGATCATTTCGATACGGTGAAAACGTAATTGGTATCGAAAGATGGTCCGAGCTTGAAACCCTTGAGATTCGAGCGGATACCGGCAACTTCCGTCTGCTGGAACAGGAGAACGAACGGGCTGGTTGCCAGAACCTTCTTCTGCAGATCCTCATAGGTCTTGGCGCGCTTGGCAGTGTCGCGTTCCAGCAGGGCCGACTTGGTTTCCT